>MDTE01167906.1_pt1 | contig 135900 bp, 120 predicted proteins | sample 811231 | NCBI WGS metagenome assembly MDTE01 (sample SAMN05326651, study PRJNA326480) | marine metagenome | isolation source: seawater | place: Indian Ocean: Red Sea | collected 2010 | reverse complement strand
GTTTCTTACTAACAGTACATATTTGCGGCGTTACTATTTTTGCATTATTAATACTCTTGTGCATGTAGAAGTGTAGAAGTGTAGAAATGTAGAAAATACAACCGATGAGCCTATGAATATCATTGCCATTATCTGGATAGTTATAGCCCTAGGTTTTGCTTGGAATGTCCTAAAAAATCTGAGCAGTTTAGAATAAACATATCACTATTGCCTTCGAAATTAAAGAATTAAAGTTTTTAAACTAATACGTACGCTACGTATTCAGGGCTTTGCTACGCTCGGAAATAACAGATAACAATTGTTCGTAAGAATCCCTAAAAGATACCACGCCTTCTGTTTCCAATTTTGCACTTATTTCCTCCATCGAAATTCCTATGTTAGCCAACTGCTCCATATGTCTTGCTGCATCTTCAGGGCCCATTTCTAGTCCCATAATAGCGTTACCATGATCCTTGAAAGCCTGCATCGTGCCCGGTGGCAGTGTATTAACTGTATTCTCCGCAATCAAAGATTCCACATATAGAACATCGCTATATTTTGGATCCTTAGTACTAGTACTTGCCCATAAAGGTCTTTGAACATTTGCCCCTTTACTTTGCAAATGTGTCCAGCGCTTACTACTAATACTATTTTGAAAAAGATTATAGGCCAGATTCGCGTTGGCAATCGCAGTTCTACCTTTCATAGAATCTGTATCGACATCATCCAATAACATGGCATCTAATCTAGCATCGACAAGTGTATCAATTCTGCTAATAAAGAAACTAGCTACAGAATTTACATTGTTAATATCGTGTCCACTGTCCAGTCTTTTTTCTAGACCAGTGATATATGCATCTATCACTTTGGAGTAACGCTCTACAGAAAAAATCAATGTTACATTAACGTTAATACCAGCACTGATGGCCATTGTAATAGCTTCCAATCCAGGAATAGTAGCCGGAATCTTTATCATAAGATTAGGCCTATTTACCTTGCCCCACAATTCTATTGCTTCACTTACTGTCTCAGAGGTGTCCATAGCCAACCTAGGAGAAACTTCTAAACTAACAAACCCATCAGTACCTCCCGTACTATCATAGACTGGTTTAAATATGTCGGCAGCTTGCATTATGTCTTCACTTGCAAGGGCATAAAAAATATCCTCTGCATCAAAACCCATACTTGAAAGCTTGCTAATAGTAACGTCATAATCATTGCTGCCAGATATAGCTTGCTGAAAAATAGTAGGGTTAGATGTAAGACCTGTAATATCTCCATCATTAACCATATCCTGTAACATGCCAGAAACAAGCTGGTCTCTACTAATATTATCCTGCCAAGGTGACTGACCCAACGTTTGCAATTTTTGTAGAGGATTCATTTATCAGATCCTATTATCATTGTTCCAATGTGGTTATCATACATCTCGCTTTATTTATAATATTGCGACACAGAACTTATCAGAAAAGGCTTCAAAACTATATGCTAGCGAGAGACTAAATTATCAATTCAACTCATCGCATGTGTAATTATATTCATTCACAACAATAACTCAACAGACCCTATGCAGTCTTTCTGCAATATTACTATCATGTTATGTATATAATATGTATATGATAAGCCACGTGTAAACTATTGGGCTACATTTACACTAACTTTATTCCGGACCAAGTTATAATTCCACACATGCGAATTTCCCTAGCAATTACTGTATTCAATGAAGAAGCAAACATAAGGCGTTTGTTCGCATCCATTCTAGAACAGACTCGTGTACCAGATGAAGTAACAGTCTGCGATGGAGGATCCACTGACAACACTGTTGCTATCATGTCAGAGTACTCAGATCAACTCCCTCTAAGAGTTCTGGTAAGACCTGGTGTAAACATCTCTACTGGAAGAAATGTTGCAATACGCGAGTCTAGCGGAGATATAATAGCTGTAACTGATGCAGGAGTCCGGCTAGAAGCGGACTGGATTGAACTCCTTACTACATGTTTCAAACAACAAGATGTGAATCATGCTGCAGGCTTTTTCTGCGCTGATGTCAGCACTGCGTTTGAAACAGCAATGGGAGCTACTGTTTTGCCAGCTTTAGAAGATATTAGACCGCAGACTTTTTTGCCTTCTAGTAGATCAGTAGCTTTTCGCAAAGAGGCATGGGACAAAGTAGGCGGATATCCAGAGTGGTTAGATTATTCAGAAGATGTTGTCTTCGACATGAAGATGATAGATTGTTTTGGGCAATTTACTTTCATACCTAAAGCAATAGTGCAATTTCAACCACGCAGCACTATGCAGCAATTTGCTCGCCAATACTATAACTATGCATCGGGTGATGGTCACGCAGGATTGTTCCTGCACATACATTTCATAAGATATTTCACATATTTAATCGCAGTACCGCTAGGAATATATGCTGCACTGACGGTACATCCGTCTATATGGTTAGCAGGACTCATGGCAGGGATTGCATACGTACGAAGGCCGATCACACGTGTACGCATTTTGTGGAATGAATTGGCAACATTGGACCGGGCAAAAGTGATGTTATTGATACCTACAATCCGTATTATAGGAGACTTAGCAAAAATGGTAGGATATCCAATTGGTATATGGAAAAGATTCACAATAGGCAAAGGATAATGAATAGGTCACCCGTTACTTTTACGTTATTGTTCATTGTGGCTTTAGCTGCAGCATGTGGAGCCCTGGCAGGTGGAGCAGCAGTATTTCTTGCCGTTAGAAAATCTGTCACGCCTAGTCCAATATCTACTTCTATTTCAAGCACCAATACTTTACCATCGGCACCAACACCAACCCTTATGGTGCCAACACCAACTATTGTAGTGCCAACACCTACAATGGAATTACCGACACCGATAGTTGTAGTGCCAACACCTACGATATCAGAACCCAACAATGATCTATTCTTAGAAACAAAAACCATCGAAATTACTACTGCAATCACTGAGGCAGTAGAAATGATTAGCCCATCTGTTGTAACAGTACTTAATCTAGCAATAAATGGTGCTGAGCGAGGATCTGGTTCTGGTGTAATCTTCTCAGACAATGGATATATACTGACTAACGCACATGTAATCGCAGGTCACGAAGCTCTTGAAGTTGTATTCATAGACGGTGAAACTGCAGCAGCCACATTAGTGGGTTCTGACGACTATGCAGATATAGCAGTACTGCAAGTACAACCCCCGCTGCCAGGCGTTGCGTCTCTAGGAAACTCAGATATTCTTAGACCTGGTGAAACAGTAATTGCGATAGGGAGTCCACTGGGCGACTTTAAGAACACAGTAACTGTAGGTGTGGTCAGTGCTACTGGACGAACAGTGGATACAGGTAAGGGATATCAATTAGAAGACCTCTTACAAACCGATGCAGCTATAAATCAAGGTAACTCCGGTGGTCCCTTAGTGAACCTGGCTGGCCAAGTTGTTGGATTGAATACACTCATAGTCAGAGGTGGTAGTTTTGGAGGGTCTATTGCTGAGGGACTGGGCTTTGCAGTAGCTTCTAACACTATGGGGGCCATTAGTAAGCAGCTAATTGCAAATGGTCGCGTGGATCGCCCATATCTTGGAATTACCTGGCAACCGGTAACACCAAGAATTGCCAGGGTGTACAACCTTCCGGTGCCATGGGGAATCTTCATAACAAATGTAGTGGATGGTTCAGCTGCTGATATAGGTGGACTTCAAGCTGGTGACATTATTGTTATGATGGACGATGTACCTCTTGACGGTGATCACCCTTTCATCAACGTACTGTACTCTTACCAACCTGGAGATACTATCACTACCAAAATCAACCGAGAAGGGCAAGAACAAATCGTTACAATTACTCTGGGCGAGAGTTAGAACTGAGGCAGCTAATTAAGCACCATAAATCCGTCTACATTCCTCAAGGGTTCTCGGCGTATCCACCCACACAACTGTCCATCTGCTGGCCATACAGTAGTCTAGGATATCATCCGGCTGTACAGCATTAGGTAAGCCGCCAAATAGCAATCCTAATACTCGCTTATAGCAATAAGCAACAATCCACGAACATATAGGATATTGATCCATTGTGGCCAATCTACGAAACACATATCTGTTGTCAAAAAAACGATCCAATGCATGTGCAAGCAACTTAAATGCTCCGTACAAGCGTCCTTCGTACTCCAGGGCCTTTTTCACCAACATTTCTTTCTGACTAGCACTCAATCCCCCTGGTACACGGGACACAAGTACTCTGGATTTCAAAATCTCAAAGGATTGTATAGACCTGACTACAACTTGCACTCCAGCAGTATCTATAACTTCAATAGAACTTCCAACTTTTAGAACCAAGGCGCTGTGTGAAGACCATGACAGCTTCTCGGTTGATGATCTAGTGACCCATCTTATGATCTTTGAAAAAAGACTGCGTCCCTGGACATGTACAATGTCACCCACTTCTAGGATATGTGGTTCTAACTTAAGCAATTCCCAGCCTATCCGAGTTACTGGCATCTCCTGCCAATAATCGACTCCGTCAAGATTGTCATTAGATATGAGAGTCATAAACAAGCAAACTGCAATTTTTGCGCGAATTTTAGATTAATCAAGATACAGCACCGGATGTCTGCATAGAAGGCCTACCCAAGAAAGCTAATATTACGAACAGTAAAACCGAGAGACCAATCACAATTAGATTTGAACCTGTATAACCGTAATTAGCGTACACTAGACCACTTGTTACACTACCAATTGCAGCAGTTACACCTATAAAAGCTTCACTCACCCCCTGTGCCCTTCCACGTTCTTCTGGCCGTAATTGGTCAGATAACATAGCTGAACCAGCAATGTAACAAAAATTCCAGCCCAAACCAAGCAAGAAAACTGCAATATATAGCGTTATAAGTGTATCAGCAAAATACCCACTAATTCCAGAAACAATCAACAGTACAATTCCTATAGCAACTACAGGAAGTCTTCCAATCCTACTAGTCAGCCATCCTGTCCCTGAAGAAAAAGCAAACATACCCAAGCTATGTATCATCACTGCTCTGGCAATAATAGGTACGTCATAGCCCTCATAATTCATAAACAAAGGAGTGACCTGCATGACAACTGTCATTCCCAACCACGATATAGCCATTACAGATGCTGCCAGAATCACTGGATACTGCCCAAAAATCTGGGTCATAGACCTTGCTCTACCAATTTTTTCTGCATCAGTCTGTTTATTGTTCGCTTCCATTTGCCTGCTAATTAATAATGGGTCTGGCCTCAAGAACAATTGATTTAATGTGATACCTACGAACATAAGACCAATGGCCATAATGAACGGTACCGCTAGAATTGGCACTTCAAGCAACACCGTCAAAGTAGGACTAGTATCCATCAACAGACTACCCGCCAAAGATCCTATAGTGCTGGAAAAAGCAATGAGGCCAATGGCTTGCGCCCGTCTTCCAACAGGTTGAACCTCAGCAGCTATGAAACGCATTTGCTCTACTGCACTACGGGACATTCCCAGGAAGAAAGAGCCCGACAGAAAAAGCCACAAAAGACCATTTACTACAGCAATGGCTCCCAAACCCATACCAAATATCGCTACCAGAAAGCCAACATTAAGGCCTAGCCTGCGTCCTAAACGATCCATCAACCATCCTACTGGATAAGCTGCCATAGCACGTCCAATAAGCACCAAAGTTGCTGGCAAACCAACAGCCATATCATTACCGGTCAGGTTCACTGCAATGATAGGTGTAACCGTAAGTAATCCGACTATGGCAGTAGAATGTAAGCTTTTAGTGACAAACAATATTGTGGTAATTCGCTTTACTATTGCTGTATCCGTGTTTTGCGTAGCACTCATAATCCGTAGAAGTCTACCATCTCTTGAGAAAGATGATAGCGATTCGAAACTAACTGTTTGCCTCATAATGCAGCACAGCACCAACATTTACTTGCTCAACAACAAAAAATGGTGTCTTAGAAACTTGACATTGCTACGATTCAACTGATACACTGCTGTAGTTGCCTACTGTCAATATGACAGAAGTTGATACAAGTGCGAACTGTTTCTTTTTTTGTATTTTTTTTGATAACAAACCTGTTATAAATGAGCGAATTCCTGCAAGTCACCCAAGCAGCTATTGAAGAGATTGAGGCAGGCAGGACTGCGTGCTTAGCGACAGTCGTACGTGCTCGTGGTTCGGCACCCAGACATCTAGGAGCCAGAATGCTAGTCCTAGACAGTGGTGACATACGGGGCACTATAGGAGGAGGCACACTCGAGCATCGAGTCATCGAAGATGCTCTAAAATTACTTTCTAATGGCAACAAAGAGCTCAAGAACTATGTTTTTGATCCAAATGGCAGAAGCGGGTCAGTTGGATTGTGTGGTGGAGCAGTAGACATACTTATGGAAGTTCTAAGACCAAACCCTACATTGTTAATTGTTGGTGCAGGACATATTGCAAAACCTCTGGCAAAAATCGCTGCTATCCTCGAAATGCGCGTTGTCGTAATAGATGATCGCAATGATTGGGCAAATAGTGATCGTTTCCCAGATGCCGATTCTATTTATATAGTGGATTACGAGGAAGCTTCCGAAACTCTGGGACCGATACCAGAATCTATAAACTCAAGTACTTATGTGGTTATTACAACTTGGGGGTATGATTTACCTGCATTAGAGCAAGCTCTTGCAGCAAACCCAGCATTCATATCACTAGTTGCGAGTCCATCTAAAGCTAGAGAACTTTTCCGACGTCTTATAGAAAATGATGTTGAACCTGCGACATTGAGACAAGTGTATACTCCTGCCGGACTTGATATAGGCGCCGAGTCTCCCGCTGAAGTGGCCCTCTCAATACTAGCCGAAATAATAGGAATTCAACGCGGAGCCAGTGGTATAGCACTTCGAGAACAAAGAGGCGAAATGTTGAAACAATTGTTAAAGTAACAACATTAAGCAACAGTAGTTGAGTTAATATATTCAATTTCCTTTGCATGCAAACTCAAAACGCAAAAGTAATCCAGAAAGGTGTTTCTAATACCACATACCTAAAAAGATTTTTAGGCAACATATATGATTAGCAATAAACCAAAAACTGATTTTACGCACCCTATAATCCAATCTTATTCTCGCCGCAAAATACTTAAGCTCGCTGGAGCAGGAGCTTTAGCATATACTAGCAGCCTAGCTGCAGCCTGTAGTAACCAAAGTTCGTCAAGCACTAGGGATGTACCAATCAAAATCGGTGTGTTATTACCATACTCGGGAATATATGCTACTTTGGGCGATAGCATTAGTGCTGGACTAGAAATGTATCTAGACCAATTAGGTTACCGAGCAGGTGGACGGAATGTTCAAATAGTCGCCGAAGATACAGAGATGAAGCCTGATATAGCACAACAAAAGGCACGCAAACTTATTGAGCAAGATAAAGTAGACTTAGTAGCTGGCATAGTCAGTACCGGAGTACTCTACGGACTCCGAGAATATTTCCATAACAACAAAAAACTCCTTATTTGTGCTAATGCCGGAGGAAATAAAATAAGCCGCGATATGAAATCGCCCTATATTTGGCGATCATCTTTCAGTAACTGGCAACCGAATTGGCCGCTTGGGTTATGGGCATATAACAATGTAGGCAATAAAGTGTTCATGAGTGCACCTGACTATGGTGCTGGACACAACATGGTTGACGCATTTGCTCATAGTTTCCAATCAGCTGGCGGCACAATACTGGGCAAACAATTTACACCATTCCCTTCTATGGGAGACCCGGCACCATTTATCACAGAGATTCGCAAATCCAACCCGTCCATGGTTTTCTGTTTTTACAGTGGAAGTGCTGCAGTGGCATTTATAAAAGCCTATGATGAATTTGGTCTGAGCAAAGACATACCTTTAGTGTGTTCTGGTTTTGCAGTCGAAGAGGATGTATTGCCGGCTCAAGGCTCAGCTGCACTGGGAGCAATAAGCGGACTGCACTGGGCACTATTACTTGATAACGAAACTAACCGTAAGTTTATAGATGCATACAAGGATCGCACTAATGTGGATGCTAATGTTTTTGCAGTACAGGGTTATGATACAGGTAGAATAATTTCCCATATTTTGGATGAGGTGCAGGGAGACACCAGTGCCACTAGTAGAATGCTAGAATCGCTACAAGACGTCAGTTTTAGTAGTCCCCGTGGTCCATTTAAATTAGATCCAAAATCTCAGAATCCTACTCAGCACATATATGTAAGAGAAGTCAAAGAGATTGGAGGAAAGCTTCACAATGTAGTTATTGAAGACCTAGGTGAATTTACCGATCCAGGCAACAATTCTCTCGGCTGAGACAAAATTTTGACTGAGATCAGCAATAAATATGTGATGCGACAAAGCAAGTATTTATTCCCATAATTACATGAACGACCTGATAGTTCAATCCATTAATAGCATTGTGTTCAGTATGCTGCTATTTATTATGGCTGCAGGACTCTCCCTGATTTTTGGGCACATGAACTTTATCAATTTGGCCCACGGTTCATTTTATGTCTTAGGTGGATACATAGGTTATACAATGATAAGTAAGATTGGAAGTTATTGGATGGCATTGATCATAGTTCCAATCTTGGTCGGATTAGTAGGAGCCATAATCGAATTTCTTTTTCTGCGACGTCTATATGGAAAGCATCGACATCTAGAGCAAGTACTTTTTACTATGGGTCTTGCTCTAATTACAGCGGACATCATCCGTTCAAACTGGGGTACATATGTTGTAACCATGCAAACCCCCCTTCTATTAGATGGATCAATTTCAATATTAGACTCGCAATTTCCATTGTACAGACTGGCAGTAATTGGAATAGGATTAACAATAGCCGTTGCACTATGGATCTTGATGCAAAGAACACGCCTGGGAATAATTTTACGGGCTGGTGTGTTTAACAGGAACTTAGTCAGCGAATCAGGCATCAACATACAGGCAATTTTTACAGGCATATTTGGCTTAGGATCCGCTTTAGCTGCATTGGCTGGTGTCATAGGTGCTCCTCTACACAGTCTATACCCTGGATTGCAGTTTGAAATCCTTGTTTTGACATTAGCTGTCGTAATCGTCGGCGGATTAGGAAGCCTGCAAGGAGCATTTTTTGGCAGCCTATTGATTGGCATCGCTGATACCTTTGGCAAGGCACTATTGCCCGAAATATCTTTATTTTTGATATTTGCTCTAATGGCAATAGTCTTACTTGTCAAACCTAGGGGTTTGTTTGGAGCACAAAATAGTTGATGGTGGAAAGATTAGACACTATGTATCAACGGCTTTTGTCACGCAAAATACTAGTGGCTGTCATCATAGTTGTTCTTGCTGTCGCAGCCCCTCACATAGCAAACACATATACGATTAGCTTATTAATAGAAGTTCTGATATTTTCTATCTTTGCTATGAGCCTAAATCTACTTGTCGGATACACTGGATTACCATCCTTTGGGCATGCAGCATTTTTTGGTTTAGGCGCTTACATAATTGCATATATTAGCGGCGTGAACGATCTAACCCTTAGTTTCACCAACAATATCTTGTTAACATTACCCATAGTTATTATAGGTACCGGTATCATAGCTCTAATAGTTGGATCGTTAGCTCTACGTACTGATGGAATTTATTTCCTAATGATTACACTTGCTTTCGCGCAAATGCTATTCAGTGTAGCGATGCGTTGGTCTGCGGTGACTGGTGGCTCTGATGGACTAATAGGAATACCGCGCCCAGAAATAGACTTAGGAGTATGGAAATACTCATTTGAGTCCCGCACAGCCTTCTACTATTTTGTGGTGACTACATTTGTGGCAATATATTTTGGCTTGCATAATATTATACATAGCCCATTTGGATTAGCCTTAAAAGGTATCAAGTCGAACCAGATGCGTATGCAAGCATTAGGTTATAAGACCCTGCATTATAAAATTGGCGTATTTGTGCTAGCAGGTGTTATAGCTGGAATAGCCGGTATGCTGCTCGCACAATTTTATTGGCATGCCTCTCCAGAAAATCTTTACTGGACCATGTCAGGACAAGCATTGATTATGGTAATCTTAGGTGGAGTTGGAACTCTAATAGGACCTGTGATTGGTGCCACTTTGATGAGATTATTACCCAATATTACTAGTACTTACACAAACAATTGGCAAAGTTATATGGGGATCATGTTGATTGTATTTGTCCTATGCGCCCCTAATGGAATCATGGGAATACTATTGAAAAAACTCAAAAACAATCAATGACAAATATACGTATATGTGAGTTAAGTGTAAATTTTGGCGGACTAGCTGCCATAAATAAAATGAGTTTAGAGATTGAGTCAGGGGATCGGCATGCCATTATTGGCCCTAACGGAGCAGGTAAGACAACACTCCTAAAATCAATCAATGGGCAGTTGTCAGACATAAAAGGTACTATTTTTTTAGGTAAACAAGAAATAACAAATTTGCCAATTCAATCCCGTACCAAACTTGGGCTGGGATGTACGTTTCAACACAACAATCTGTTTAGCGACTTAACCGTTATTGAGAACATATACATTGCTTTACAGAATCGTCTTGGGATTGCAAACCACTTGTCTCCGAAACAGTCTATATTAACGTCAATGGTGTCTGAGTCACATCAATTACTGGATACATTTGGTTTAAGTATGGTCAAAAATCAAGTGACGGATACCCTGTCCTATGGTCAACAGAGAGTACTCGATCTTGCAATTGCTATAGCAATGAATCCCAAAGCTTTGTTGCTAGATGAACCCACAGCTGGCATGTCAGTTTTAGAGACTACAAATATGATTCAAATAATTGAAAAACTACCAGATACTGTAACGCTTGTTTTAGTAGAACACGACATGAACGTAGTGTTTGAAATAGCAAAGCACATTACAGTACTTCATAATGGAAAAATAATAGGTCAAGGTACTCCGGCTGAGATTCGCAACAATTCAATAGTCCGAGAATATTACCTGGGAAACAAAAAATGATGTTAGTGGTTGAAGATATTGACACCTATTATGGAAAAAGCCATGTGCTTCAGGGAGTATCCTTGAAAGTAATGAAAAGCGAGATAGTCGCCCTATTAGGTCGTAACGGAGCGGGGAAATCAACCCTTGTTAAATCTATAATAGGTCGACAACCAGCATCAATTGGTGATATATATTTTTGCGGAAATAATATCACCAATTTAGCATCACATCGCATTGCTCGCCTTGGAATAGGTGCATTAAACCAGGGTAGATCTATATTCCCAACACTCACTACACTTGAAAACATAATGATTGGATATAAGAATAGGCATAATCAACAATGGGATCTAGATAACATCCTCGGTATTTTTCCCGCCTTAGCAGGTCGCCTTAACCACTTGGGATGGCAATTGAGTGGAGGAGAACAACAGATGGTGGCAATCGCACGAGCACTAATGACTAACCCTAAGATGTTAGTTTTAGACGAACCTTCAGAGGGACTTGCCCCACTCATTTTAAATGAAATAGGAAAAACAATAAGTCTGATGTGTCAACTTGGTATATCGGTCATGCTAGTTGAACAAAATGTACCTTTTGCATTGCAATTAGTCGACAGAGTTTATGTAATGAACAAAGGAAGAATCTCCTTTGACGGACACACCAATATGCTGAAGGAGAACACCGCATTGCTACACCGCTATCTAGGGATATGAAACACATTTATTTCAAACCTATCAGACTAAATCACAAATGCTAAGTCTCTAGACAATTACGTGATATGATAATATAGCAACAGCAGATCGCAAATCTCAGGATATAGAATACATATAAATAAAAGGGAGACAAAACAATGAGCGAAAACACCAAATTTGTGTTGTCGGAAGATGAAATGCCAAAAGAATGGTACAACATTAACCCAGATATGCCCGTTAATCCTGCTGAGACGGCTTGGAATGCAGTGTTACATCCTGGAACGAAAGAGCCTGTTACACCCGAATTCCTCTCTGCACTATTTCCCATGCGCTTTATTGGTGAAGCAGTCAGCATGGATCGTTGGATTGAAATTCCGGAACCAGTAAGAGAAATATACCGTCTGTGGAGACCTTCACCTCTCTACCGTGCACGAAGACTTGAAAAGGCTCTGGATACACCTGCACATATTTACTACAAGTATGAAGGTGTATCTCCAGTAGGTTCTCATAAACCCAATACAGCAGTTGTCCAAGCATTTTATGCCAAAGAAGAAGGTACTCTTGGATTCACGACAGAGACTGGTGCCGGACAATGGGGATGCGCACTGGCGATGGCTTGTAAATTTTTTGAACTCGAATGCCACGTATATATGGTAAAAGTATCATATGAACAGAAGCCTTACCGTAGAGTAATGATGCAAAACTACGGAGCTAACATACACCCTAGCCCATCGGATATAACCAACTTTGGTCAGCAAATACTAGCAGATGATCCAAATAGTCCCGGATCACTTGGTATCGCCATATCTGAGGCAGTCGAAGCAGCAGTGGCATCCCAAGGAAAGCTCAAGTACGCACTTGGATCTGTACTAGGACCAGTTCTAATGCACCAAACTGTAGTAGGATTAGAGACAATCAAACAGTTTGACTTGGCTGGAGAATATCCTGATGTGGTGATTGGTTGTATCGGTGGAGGAAGTAATTTTTCTGGATTTGCATTTCCGTTTCTACACCAAAATTTCACCAACAATACAGAGACAAGGGTATTAGCTGCAGAACCGATGTCGTGCCCAACACTAACTAAAGGAGAGTACACATTTGATTTCGGAGATTCTGCTGGCATGGCTCCTATAGTAAAAATGCACACCTTAGGACATAATTTCGTCCCTGCAGGGATTCATGCAGGCGGTTTACGTTATCATGGAATGGCACCTCACGTAAGCGCTCTCTATGACAACGGTAATATAGAAGCAGTAGCTCTTCCACAGCTATCAACATTTGCTGCTGGTCGACAGTTTGCACAAGCTGAGGGAATAGTTCCAGCTCCTGAAACTACACATGCTGTCAAAGCAGCGATAGATGAGGCGATTAAATGTAAAGAGGAAGGTACAAGTCGCGTAATTACATTCAATCTATGTGGACACGCACATTTTGACCTAAGTGCTTATGATGATTATCTGCAGGGAGCACTTCACGATCATGAATATCCAGAAGAAGAAATCAAGGACGCAATGCAGCATCTTCCAGAAGTAAGCTTGTAATCGTTGCGAAAGTATAGCCATGGCAGTATATACAAATTGCTATTTACTGTCATGGCAAATGTTCAGCCAACCACACTACAGCAAGCCTGTTTGCTCCAAAATATATCGCAATTCATCTTTTTCAGAATCAATTAAAGATAACAATGGCGATCGTACTTCACCCCCACACTTATCTATCATTTCAAGTGCTGCTTTTAAACCAGCAATTCCACAATGCTTCTTCAATACCTTTGTAATAGGAACGAGATGAATCTGTAGTTTTTCTGCTCTTTCCATCTCACCCTGACTGAACAAGTACATCAACTCAGATAGAGATTTGGCAGCTATGTTGGCTAATGCTAGAATACCTCCAATAGCACCCGCATTGAGACCTGCCAGAAATTGGCTCGATGATCCTGTCAAAACCTGGAAGTTCTCTGATGTTTCATCTGCTAATCTTTTTATCTTGTGGACATCACCGCTACTTTCCTTGATACCTATAATATTGTTGTGGTCGGACAATACTTTTATTACCTCTACTGGCAAATCTAAGCCTGTAAACATCGGTGCACTATAAAGCAACACTGGAACAGGAGACTCAGACGCAATCCGCATATAGTGGCTCTCTAACGCTTTACGAGACATAGATTCCCCATAATAATGGGGAGTGATTACTAATACAATGTCAGCTCCTGCATCAGACATGCATTTGGTCCAATCTATAGTTGCACGAGTACTTTCCATACCTGAACCAACTATAAGAAGTTTTCTGCTCGGTATAACCCGTCTGGCATATGCAACTAATAATTCACGTTCTTCATGGTCAAGCAAAACATATTCCCCATTTGAACCCTGCAGTACATATCCAGAACAATAATCAGAATTACGTAATAAATTACGATGGAGTCTATTTAAATCTATATCTCCATTACCATAAAAAGGAGTAGGGAGAGTGGGATAAATACCGGCTAAAGATATCTTGTTATTTGTAGACATTATCGACCTTTGCATTAATCGGAAATATTGGCTTATACCATAAAATTCCTATTAGTTTGGTATCATTAGATAATTATGTTTCCAATACGTGACACAAACAAATCAAATACATTTCCTATTGTAAACTGGATTATTATTGTCATTAATGCGAGTATATTTTTTGTGCAAGTCAGACTTCCTAGAGAAACTGTCGAAATTGTATATAGCACATTTGGAGTAGTACCTATCAGATTTACTGAATTGCATTTACTAGCTCCCATATCTCTTTTCAGTAGCCAATTTCTGCATGGCGGTTGGCTACACATTATAAGAAACCTGTGGATACTCTATATATTTGGCGACAATGTAGAGGATCGCATGGGTCACATCCAATATCTAGTATTTTACCTAATGACTGGAGTAATTGGTGGTCTACTACAAGTGATAACGCAACCTTTTTCTACTATACCAATTATTGGTGCAAGTGGTGCAATATCAGGAGTGTTAGGAGCATACATACTTTTCTTCCCAAGAGCCCGTGTTCTAACGTTTGTGCCAATATTTATATTGCCATGGCTGGTGGAAATTCCGGCAGTAATTTTCCTAGGAGTCTGGTTTCTTTCACAATTTGTGAATGTAATAAACGAAGCTAGTGCTGTGATTAGCAGCGGAGTAGCTTATTGGGCTCACTTAGGAGGATTTGGTGCAGGGTTTCTTCTAGCACGACGTATACGCAAGATAAGAAATATTAGTTTTAAGTATTACAATTGATTCGGATTAACAATTTGTCCAAGCATAAATTTGACTAACATTCACGACCCAATAATTGCCTAACCAAAGATACCAAAGCATCCCCAGCAATACCTTTAGGGCAAGCATTAGATAGCTTCTGTAAAGCAATCTCTGCTTTATCAAATTCGATACTTGACACTTCTTCCAATACTCCTGTTTCCTCCAAAAGTGCAATAACCACATCAACTTCACCATCATTTTGCGGATTTTTATTGTAAAGAGCGCACAGTTCGTCAGAGCGTTCCAGGCCCAGAATTATTGGGAGGGTTTTTTTTCTTGCACGAAAATCATCGCCTGCTGGCTTACCAGTTTTTGAGCTTCGACCCCATACTCCTAGAATATCGTCTCTTACTTGATATGCAACACCAAGAGCATGTCCAAAGTCACGGTAACACATTCGTTGTTCTGCTGACGCACCACTGACCAAGGCACCTAACTCGGTAGAAACTGCAATTAAAGAAGCAGTCTTACCTTCTATCATGCTCATGTATGTTTCCAAATCAATTTGGTTCACCTTCTCAAATTCTATATCAGCTGCCTGACCCTCAGTCAGCGATAAGCATGCCTCATTAAGTAAGCATAAGGCATCCAGTTTGCTTTCTGGTGACAAAATCTGCTCTTTCTGCAGTGCAAGATGAGCATGAGCAAAAAGAGCATCACCAGCATTTATTGCTTGTTCTGCACCCCACAATGACCACACGGTAGGACGACCTCTACGTAAACTACTTTGATCTTGTATATCATCATGTATTAATGAAAAATTGTGAATGAGTTCAACGGCAGCAGCAATTGTAACTGCGTTACGCCAGTGTCCACCAGAAGCATCTGTAGATAACAAAGTTAGTAGTGGACGTATTCGCTTACCTAATACAACACTAGATTTGATACCATCATCCCATCCCATGTGGTAATGAAGCATCTGCCCGACTAACTTTGTAGTAGTCGTAGAGTCCATCACTAGCTTTCTAAGTTTTTCCTCGAATACCAGGAGATATTCCTGCGAGAGACGATCAACTATCGTAGAATTCATTTTCTACGTAGCAACGATAGTTGATGCAAATCTGATACCGTACTTACACCTGAACAAAACATGCTGATTCGTAACTGTTGTTCAATCTCAGCAATTGTACCTAATACTTGTTCTGTAGAATGCATAGCTGACTGTAAAAATGGGTGTGCCATACCAGCAGCAGTAGCACCAAGACAAAGACATTTAGCTACTTCCACCCCATTCCTTAAACCACCTGATGCAATACAATCCACGTTGGGAGCTCCCTTACGTGCATTATGAATAGCATCTAATGTAGATATTCCCCAGTCTGCAAACACTGAAGACACCCTTTTAGCCGAATCATCACTGGATCTGTACATTTCTACCTGACTCCAAGAAGTCCCACCTGAACCTGCTACGTCAATTGCAGATATACCGGCATCCGCTAAACTTCTGCAGGTCTCCTCAGAAAAACCCCAACCAACCTCTTTTGCAACCACATTAATACCATCACGACCTAGAACTTCACATACATTACCCACTTGATCAAATAGCCCAGAAAAATTAGTCTGCCCCTCATCTTGCAAAGCTTCTTGCAAAGGGTTGAAGTGCAAAACAATTGCATCAGCGCCTGACAAATCAACCAACTTTCGACAATCATCTACCGTAACTCCATAATTCAGCTGTACGGCACCTATATTAGCAAACAACAATATATCAGGAGCGATATGCCTGAGCTTAAAGCTGTCTACAGAATCGGAATCCTCCAATACAACCCGCATTGAACCTAGGCCTAGGCCAATACCAGTGTGCTGTGCTGCTTCAGCCAATATACGATTTATATGGCCCGCTTTTGGTGTACCACCTGTCATACATGAAATAAACAATGGCATCCTGAGTTTTTTACCTAACACTGTTGTACTTGTATCTATATCATCCAAATCTAATTCTGGCAGCGCATTATGATTGAAATATAAATTATCTAATCCGTTACTCACTGATTTAAATTGAACATCTTCCTCAATATTAATACGGATGTGATCATCTTTGCGTGAAGCTGTCGTAACTTCTTCCATAGTTAGGTGTTCCAATATCGTAGTAGCACGAATGTTATCAGTCAGGGTTAGGGATGTCAATCGTCAGAGTTCGATACAATCACCCTTGACAATATAAAATGAAGTATTACAATGACGCGCCGTAACAGATAACAAGAGGTAAAAAATATGTCAAATTCACTAGAAGATGTAAAAGATATTATCACAGAATTGCTAGATGTTGAATCAGTCGAGATAACCAATGAGTCTCGATTCAGGGAGGATCTAGGTGCCGATTCTCTTGACCTAGTCGAATTGATTATGGCCTTCGAAGACAAATTTGGAGGCGAAATATCTGATGAGCAGGCACAAAAGATCACAACTGTCGGTGAAGCAGTAAGTTACATTGATACAAACATGCGATGATCTTCCTGAGTTCGCTCATAGCAATTATAAATTAGCCTAAAATCCCATACTAATCAAGCTACAGTATTAGCGATTGGGATTTAGTTCAAATGCAAACAGGCCGACAGGTAAACTGATCGGCCTGTTTGCATTTTTCTAATTCGTACTGATAAAATCACATGATATATAGCATTTATTACATGCAACAATTAATCTTGTATTCTATTAACATTTAACCATTAAACTAATAACAGATACACTCTAAAACATTAATGTGAGATTAAATCATGATTGACAACAAACGTCATACAAATAGCTACAAATCACTAGTTTTAGGAATTGCACTTTTTCTTACTGCTTGTTCTAGCTATGATATAGCAACAGTGCAAGAAACCGAAAATGTCATCCAATCCGATAACATACAACAGAAAACTAATGAGGAATTGATTATAGTCGAGTCTTCATCAGAAACATTATCAAGAAGAATTGAAGCTGACACTGAAGAAAAATTACTCAACAACGTTTTTACATCTGTAGCACCATCAGTAGTGCATATCAGTATAGCAAAACAGATGGATTCAACTGACGACCCGAGATTTCCCGAAGGTTTTGGATTCGGAATTCCAGACGAACCAGATCAATTTTTAGAACGTGGTGAAGGCTCAGGTTTTGTATACGATAAACAGGGACATATAGTAACAAACTACCATGTGGTACAGGATGCTGAAATACTCGAGGTCAGTTTCATAGACGGATTGATAGTACGAGCCAAACCAATTGGTGGGGATCCTGACAGCGACATTGCTGTCATTAAGGTTGATGTTGATCAATCATTGCTTTTTCCCGTAAATCTTGGAAACTCCGACGAATCTTTTGTAGGACAAAGAGCAATAACAATTGGCAATCCTTTTGGGCAGACCTGGTCTTTGACAGCTGGAGTTGTGAGTGCCGTTGGCCGCACCCTCCAGTCTGGTAACAGTCCTTTCTCAATCCCCGAAATGATTCAAACTGATGCTTCAATCAATCCTGGTAATTCAGGTGGTCCACTCTTAGACTCTGAAGGCAAAGTATTAGGTGTGAACACCATGATATTGTCGCAATCTCGTTCCTCATCAGGTGTAGGGTTTGCAGTACCTGTGAACATAGTCAAAATGGTAGTTCCAAAGCTGATTGAAACAGGCAAATACGTCTACCCGTGGCTAGGGGTCACGTTAAATAATATCTCACTAGACGTAATTCAAGCTATGCAGTTAGACATAAAACAGCGAGGAGCTCTAGTGATAGATGTCATAGAAAACAGTCCTGCAGATAATGCAGGAATCAGGTCCAGTCGAGACTTTCTAGATGTAGCAAATCAAAATATTCCATCAGGAGGAGATATAGTAGTTGGTATAGAAGATGCTGCAGTAAAGACTACAGACGACCTAATAAGTTACCTAGTAAAATACACACAACCACAAGATATAATCACACTTAGAATACTACGTGAAAACACTGTAATACCAGTTGATGTTACTCTAGAACCGCGACCAGAAATGTAAGAATTATGCGCATTGGAATGCTGACTGACACATACAAACCATACATCAGCGGCGTCACAAATCATGTTGCCCTTAATAAACATACTATGGAAGCAGATGGTCACGAGGTTTTTGTATTCACGTTTGGTGGACAAGACTATTTAGATGAAGAGTCCAACATTATTAGATCACCTGCAGTACCTATAGCTGACACTGGATACAATCTCTCATTCCGTTATAGTCGCCATGCACAGGAAATATTGTCCACAGTTGATGTAGCACATGTACATCATCCCTTCGCAAGTGGTCGACTGGCCTTACGATATTGCCAAAACCACAATATTCCCATAGTATTCACCAACCATACACGTTACGACTTATACGCACAGGCATACCTACCACATCTACCAGAAGCAATTCCTGAAGCATTTTTGCAAGCTTTCCTACCCAGTTTTTGTCGGCAATGTGACCTCGTAATAGCTCCTTCTCCAAGCCTGAAACAATTGTTGAGTAACTTTGGAGTCGATGCACCAATCAAAATAGTACCTAATGGGGTTGATTTGAATAGCTTCCGTCCTTTAGAGCAAGGTTTCCGAAGAGAAGAACTAGACATTGATGATAAAGACCTAGTACTGATATATGTTGGAAGATTGAGTCCGGAGAAAAGTCTTACTATGCTTTTGAGAGCATTTGCTGGTGCGCAAGCCGCTATAGAACATCTCAAACTCATTATTGTTGGCGAAGGAACCGAATATGATCATTTGAAAGACTGGTGCAAGCGAGTAAACATAAATCATGCAGTACGTTTTACGGGCAAAACTGCCTATAATTCAGTATCCAGCTATCTCAATATGGCTGACGCATTTGTTACACCTTCCGTATCTGAAGTACATCCACTTTCTATCATTGAAGGTATGGCAGTAGGTCTCCCAGCCATTGGGATAGAATCGCCTGGTGTAGGTGATATAATCCAAAACAATGTCAACGGAATGCTATGCCGCAACGATTTGGCAGACTTTACAGCTCGCATTGTAAGGCTTATGCTGGACGACAGTTTGCGAACACGTTTGGCATCTGGCGCAATTCAAACTGCTAAACATTATGATATCAGACGAACATCTTCACAGCTATATGATCATTATCAAGAAATTATTAATAGCACAATGCGAAACTCCGTAACGAGAGATAAGAAGTTAAGTATAGGAAAATTTTTTAGGTAATTGACCATGAGTCATTTACATAATGTAGTGTTTGCACCAAACTTTGTAAAGACACTGCTATTATTAGTCCGTCAGTAAGTCAATGATTATGGGTAAAACAGATTCTATCAAGATGATAGCACTCAACCGCAAAGCTAAGTTTAATTATGAATTAATGGATACTTTTGAAGCTGGATTGTCTTTGTTAGGTAGCGAGATCAAATCAGCAAGAACCGGAAATGCACAACTTAGAGACGCATTTATCGAACCAATAAACAACGAGCTATGGCTCCAAAATGCTCACATAGCACCATACAAAATGTCGCATTCCCAAAACCATGATCCCATGCGGCCTCGTAAGCTGCTATTGCATAGGCGTGAAATCAACAAGATAATCATCAAAGCACGAGAGTCTGGTCTGACTATTGTACCTACTAAGATGTATTTGAAACATGGTCGTGCTAAGTTAGAAATTGCAATAGCACGTGGAAAACGTCAATACGATAAAAGGCAAGCAATAGCAGACAGAGAAATAAAGAGGTCCATGAGAAAACAAATGGGACGTCGGAAATAGCCCACGATTACTGACCAATTGCGTCCCATCCAAATTTCGATAGTATCTAAACTTCAATTATTCCATTACAAAAGAGAACCTATTCTATCGCATGCTATAATCTGACTAAGGGGATGACAGGCTTCGACGGGGGAGGCTGTCGTCAGACTGCGAGCCGAGAGGCGCCGAACTCGCAAAATCAGCGCAAACATATAACAGGCAAATCAAAAGCCTACAACGCTCTTCCGCTTGCTGCATAAACCCAGCATAGCGTAGAGTAGATCTTCCTAAATGCAAGATCCGTCCGCTCCCAGCGTCACTAGCCGCTTGGTTGTTGGGCGTCACTAATGCTGGTGTGCCGCGCACTACGCCGCTATATGCGCGAAAGAAATAGCGGCTTGGTCGGATGCTGACCCTGTTGATCGGGGCACAACCGATGAAATCCAAATAGACCAACTACGCTCGTAGAAGTTTGGCGATCAATCCTTTCGGACCCGAGTTCGATTCTCGGCATCTCCACCAAATACGGAAAAGAGCTCACTATTTATGTGGGCTCTTTTATCTAAAAAGAAGCTGTTTTTCATAACGTCTAAACTATTTTTTTTCGACAGACACTGCATCTCGCAATAGATCAGTCAAATCAGCCCAGTTTTGCATTGTGAGTGCTTGAGCTCGACAGCGCGGATCTAACCCAATACTTGTTAGAGCATTTAATGTTTGTTCTTTGTTCAAACTTAAACCATTGGATAATGAATTTTGTAGCTGCTTGCGCTTCTGAGCGAAACCTGCTCTGACTATTCGAAAAAATAACGATGAATCCGCATGCACATGATCACTAGGGTCAAAAACATCAAGTCGAATTAAAGCGGAGTCCACTGATGGTATCGGATAAAAAGCTCCAGCTGGGATATAACCCATTATTTTCACATTCGAATAGAACTGTGCGCTCACAGCAAGCAAGTTCATTTGGCCAGGAGTAACTATCATTCTTTCAGCAACCTCTCTCTGAACTGACATTGTAATAGATCGTGGAAGCATACTACTTTCAAAAAGATGTCTGACAATCTGACCTGTAATGTAATAAGGAATGTTTGCTACAACCACAAACTTGGACGCATCATATTGCTCCATGAGTTTATGAGGCTCGCAGTCTAGTATATCTCCTGTAATAACGGTTACATTTTTGATTCCATCCAAGACGTAATTGAGGATAGGTATTAATCGATTGTCAATCTCAACTGCAATAACTTTACGAGCAATCGAGGATAATGCAATTGTTAGACTACCTGAACCAGGACCTATTTCCAGTACTATGTCCGATTTACTTATTTCAGCAGCATTTACAATACGGTTTATCCACACTGGATCATACAAAAAATTCTGTCCTAAGCTTTTTTTTGGATAAAAGTCAAATTTTTTAAGTAGATCACTAGGCCTTTCTATCATGGTAGTATCCAAACAATCTGATCAAGAGGAGGAACTGGAGTTCTCAAATAAACTGTCACATAGGACCTCCAAGATCGATAATTATGGTCCTCATATCCTAAGTCAATCATGAGTCCTCGGATACCACTACCAGTATCCTCAGCTGTAGCAAATCCATACCCTGGCACGTACATAGTACTTCCCAAAGGTATATACCGTTTGTCAACAGCAACCATTCCTTTTTTGAGGGGTTTTCCAGTACGGGTAAGACCATACCAAGGTGCAGTAACCGGGGTGCCAGCACGGCTAGGAGAATATGATGTGGCCAACATGGGTACTGCACGCCAGTACTCAACATTGCCATCAGGCGTCTCTATATTTCTAATCGGTATCTGCATTCCATACCCCATTATTCTGGGCAATGGAGCAGTATGCACCCATTCATCCAATAACAGATCTTGGGATGGGACGCCATCAATATAGCGTACTCGCAAACGACGTGCTAGCACTCCAGATGTTCCGGACTGCTGAACACGGGTCCTATCAATCGCTAAATCTGGTAATCCAATCCATTGTTTGTCAAACGGAATAGGCTCATATTCAACCCTATATTCATCAACAACCCTTACTACATCAATCTTTCCTATTGCTTTTGCAGAAAGAGACGGTTCACTGTAATCTCGGCCTAGTAGGGTTACACCAGCCTCTCTCAATATGTCAGATACTATGTCATGATGTGTGCGAAACTCTATTTCAATTCCATCCACACTGATTAAAATTGGACGTGAACGCTTTATATTTATGGTCATTCCCGAATAAACCAACGTGTCTAACGAGGGTTCAATTTCATCTCCAGCATATATGTCTAAACCAACATCCGCCAAAGACCGTCCTACAGTATTGGAGCCTGATTGAAAACTAATAGGCTTGCCATCATCTATAATGTTTATCGGAATTCGCAGATCAATATCAGTAGGTTCAGGACTAACCACAATGTTTTCCTGGTCAATTGGCATGCAACTAGCAATCACCAACATCAAAGCTATTGATGCCAACACTGACTTCACCGCTGTTATGTATACAATGTAGTAGCGCATTAGTGGATTAATAAACAATCGAAAGCGGAGAGGGTGGGATTCGAACCCACGATGGCTTACGCCATACTCGCTTTCCAAGCGAGCGCACTAGGCCAACTATGCGACCTCTCCATAACATGCGTATATTTTTCATTATAGCACGGTGTAATTGAATATTTTCTTAGTGAAAACAACAGGCACAAGTAACTTACCGTACAATCATGTTACAATCATATATCAAAACATGACATTGAATCACCTGAATTTTAATGCCCAATACACTATATAAACATCAGGCAAATCACGGTGGCAAAAATAGAAAGGCAGTTGTTATAGGAGCTGGAGTAATTGGTTGCTCTATAACATTTGAGCTGCAAAAGAAAGGATACTCAGTAACCTGCATAGATAGAAACGATAAAGTAGGATGGGGATCTACTGCAAATTCGACTGCAATTGTACGTACTTGCTACTCGACTTTACAGGGAGTTTCGTTAGCATATGAAGGTCTATCTTACTGGCAAGATTGGGAAAATTATGTGCAATGTAATCACAAATCAGATATAGCCAAGTATATCAAATGTGGCATGACACAAATTATGGCCCCAGACAATCACTGGAAAAAGGTGATACCAATTTACGACAAACTAGGGATAGAGTACAAAATTCTAAGTGTTGACGAATTGCGGAAACAATTTCCTTTTCTGAGCACAGCATCTTTTTGGCCACCCTCCTTGCCCACTGACGATGCTTTCTGGCAAGAATCATCTAAAGAAGTACCTGGTGCCGTTTACAATCCAGGAGAAGGTTATGTCAATGATCCACAATTAGCCACCAGAAATCTTCAAGAATCCGCCGAGAAAGCTGGAGCAAAATTTTTGTTAGGAAGAAAAGTGACTGCGATATTACGCGATGAACATAAAGTGCACGGATTAATCCTTGACGATGACGAAAAAATAGACGTCAACATTGTAGTAAATGTGACTGGACCCCATTCTTTCATCATTAACCGTATGGCCGATGTAGACTCTGGTATGAATGTGAGCACTAGACCCTTGAGAGAGGAAGTACATTGCGTGCCTGCTCCACCAGGAGTCAACATACAAGATTTAGGTGGACCAACATCCGACAACGACAATGGTATTTATTTCCGTCCTGAAGCTGGCAATATGATTCTAGTTGGAGGTGGAGCATCAGGAGATGATATGGCATGGATTGAAAACCCTGATGAATTTAATACTAATGTCACTGAAAAGCTATGGAAAATCCAAGTTTACAGACTAGCGAAGAGACTACCTAATTTACAAGTTCCAAATGAAACTAGAGGTGTCGTGGACTTGTATGACGTAACTGAGGATTGGATTCCAATTTACGACCGCTCAGATCTAAACGGATTCTATATGGCAGTAGGTACAAGTGGTAACCAGTTCAAAAATGCAGCTGCTGTAGGCTTTATGATGTCCACACTAATCGACAAATGCGAAAATGGTCATGACCATGATAATGATCCAATCATTGTGAAAGGACGATACACTGGTCTAGATTTGGATATGGGCTTTTATTCAAGACTTCGTGCAGTGAATACTGAGAGTAGCTTATCTGTTTTAGGATAGTAACAATAAAATTGTATTCCAGCTGAATTATTGAGTCAGATACTCTAGTACGGGATTTTGTTGATGACAATTTCCACAACCAATCTCTGGTTCAGTAACCTCAGACTGTACATTTTTGCACCATACAGTCATACTCATACGACGCCAAAACCCAAATACACCAGGCGTCACTCTAGCACGATATTCTAAATACTCACAAGAATTACACTGCTGCCAACGCGGGACCTGACATGTCTTGCACAAATTCACATTCCAGTCGCTTTGGCTTTCATACAGCAACCTACATTCCTGGTGCTCGCGACCACGATGCATATCCTCGTAATAATAACGACACTGTGCACCAAAAGGTGTCTTCATAATAATCTAATTGATAACAATCAAGTCTAAACTCGCGTTAAGTATTTGCCTGTGCGAGTGTCTATTCGTACAATGTCCCCGGTATCAATAAAGAGTGGTACTTGTACTTCAAGTCCTGTAGACAATGTAACTATTTTGGTAGCACCAGTAGCAGTATCACCTTTTACACCCGCTTCTGATTGTATAACTGGTATCTCAACAGTCAAAGGGACTTCCACTTCGAGTGCTTCACCTTCATATTCAGTCACACCAACTTGCATACCTTCCATCAGATAGGGCAAAGCATCCTGTAAAGCAAGAGCATTCAACACCATCTGATCGAAACTGTCTACATCCATAAAATGATACAAGTCGCCATCTGCATACAAAAACTGTCCTTGACGCGTATCCAACCGGACATCTTGCACTTTTTCCCCAGAATTAAACTTGCGTTCTACTGTTGCTCCTGTCCTGAGGTTACGGACTTTGGTTCGAATAGTAGCACTACCACGACCAGGCTTGTGGTGTGAATAATCTAATACACGCCACAGATCATTATCAGTAATAAATGTCACTCCCTTACGCAACTGATTCACATCAATCATAATGTATATCCTATACCCATAATCATAAAATCCTAGAAATTATAACTAACGATACATAACTAAGTCAATGATTTGCGCTGTCTAAGTTGATATCTAAGATCACTACACCATTAATATATTCGTTGTCATCAATATCATGCGCCACAACCCTATTGCCAGTGGAAGGCTCAAACAGTCCCACTTCAACTTTCACACAATCTATAGATGCTTCACCTGACAATCTTATATTCCTTACATCTCGAACAGTATCACCATTAACCCATTGCCAGAATGGAAACATACGGCCCAGAGGTGGTCCATCTGCCATGCCAAGCAAATTACCCTGACAATCAAATGCATGTACAAACACTTCTTCATCACTGGGTGTATTCAGGGTCCATACAAGCTCTACCAAAAGTTCGCCACGCATGTCTACAGTCAGTAACCCAGACCATAAAACCAAACGGCCTCCATCAAATATAGCCAAGGGAATTTGATCGGTAATAGACAAATCTTCATGAAGTACTTGTCCTACCTCTGTAAACTCAAGGGGGCCATCCCCATATGTTATCAGCCAAACATGGTCGTACTTTCTTATGCGAGCAGCCATTTCATCCCAATGAAGCACCTCACCCCATACATCATAATAATGATGGTCTGGCTCAACAGCTACTAAAGGAAAATTGATGCCATCTACTTGGACTACTTGATCAGTATGCACACCAACCAACTGACCTGGATCATGATATTCTGGAATCACTACTACACCATCGTGTACTATCGGATAGGTATGGTAAGCCGATGCCAACCAAGTAGTAGGATTAACTACTAGGTGATTATCTTCCGGAAACAGTTCAACAACACTAACCATATCCGATATAGGTGCAAGTGCCCTTCTATGTAATTCAACTCGCGAATTAATATATCTTATTGGAATAGTTAATAACGTTACTGACAACAATGCTACTAACCAAGCATGATATTTGCCACGACTAGCTATTAAGGAAACCAGGCCAGACCACATTAATACTGCACCAATAGAAGGCAAAACAGTCAATCTAGGACTCACAACTACATACAGTTGTGGCAACGTTAAGATGGATGGTAAAGACATTAACATAACCAAAATCAAGCTCAACATAAACAAACGCAGTTTGTCAAATCGCCAAAATATCAGCGCTACAATAACCAAGCATAAAGACCCTACAATAACTACCGATTGTGCTTCAGACAAACTCGTTTGATTAGAAAGAAAAAGCGCAAAGGGTTGTACAGGAAATGTGTAAGCAGCCAAAAAGAAGATTGTATTATTCCATATCTCGAGCATGGGTCGCAATGTTGGCAAACCAGTGTCAAGCCGCATCTTATCTATAGATGCCCAAAATACCGGAAAGGCAGTATTGGCTACCACTGAAATAAGTATAAAGAACCTAGTACTAATGGTAATTTCACTAGAGCCAATCTTATTCTGCACACGAAATTCACGTAATATGACAATCCATAAGACCACCAACACATAACCAGCGATTATTCCTGATTCATGCGCAAATGGCGCCAAACAAGCACACAGAGCTCCAAGATATGCCCATATCACATTTCCACTAGTATAAAAATTCAGTATGGCCAGTATTGATAACAATACCAACATAGAAACTAGCAAATGAAATAGGGAAGCAACTAATGGAATAACTATAGAAGCGAAAGGGAAACTACATAAAAATATGGCGCCTTGCCAAGCAAAAATGTTTCTACCTAGAGGCTTAGATAATTGCTTGTCATTGACTCTTTCTCCATTATCTAAGACTGCCCAAATTCTTAAGCCAATTGCAGTGATTAACCAACCATTGCATATCATCACAATTATGTTCAGCAAGTGAAAAGCAAAGGTATTCGTAGCACCAAACAACCATTGCCATACCCGAAAAATAGAAAACCCTAGAGGTCTATAGTAAGGAAAACCAGACGCTGAAGTCCAAAAAGACAGCAAAGAACGTCCTTGCATAAACTCAAAATTAGCTACATCGTCCCAGAAAAATGGTAGCTCAAGAACTTGCCAATATAGTATAGCTACCATCACTGGTGAGGTCAGCAAATGAATCCAAATAAATGAACGTGACACAATGTTTCTATACATGAATAACAACTGTCATAGTCAGGAAAATACTACTTGTTAAGCCACATAGCAGCTGTCTTAGGTAAATCAGATAAATTACCTCTCCATTCCTTGCATTCAGGTAATGATTCCAAAAACGTTCTACCGTACGATTTAGTAACTACTCTCCGGTCAAATACTACAATTAACCCACGGTCTTTTTTGCTTCTAATCAACCTACCAAACCCCTGCCGAAATCTTATGATAGCCTTTGGAACTAAATAATCAAAAAAAGCATTGATCTGACCATCTTGTTCAACCGCTGCACTTCGAGACTGGATAATTGGGTCCGATGGCACATCAAAAGGTAAACGTGCTATCACTACTACAGACAGAGATGCGCCAGCAACGTCGATACCCTCCCAAAAACTTTGTGTACCTAACAGGACTGCTTTATCTGCATTCTTGAAAGATGTTAACATCTGATGCCGAGAGGCACTGCCTGCTTGATCATACACTGTAACTCCTTCTTTTTCTAACTTACCGCGAATAGCATAAGCAGTATCACGAAGTTGTGCGTGAGAGGTGAACAGAATCAACGCCCGCCCATTCGTGGCTTTACATAGCTCTACAATTCCGTTTTCCAAATCTTTTTGATATCTTTCTTTATTAGGTGGCTCGGCCACATCACTGGGGATACACAACAAAGTAGACTTCTTATAATCAAATGGTGAATCTATGGCAACCTCATCTGCGTCCTCTGCATACAAACGATCTCTAATAAAACTAAATTGACCGCCATTTGTAGTAAGCGTAGCAGAGGTCATAATTACTGCATTTTTTTCGTACCACAGATGTTCTTGAACTAATGGACCGACATTCAATGGTGCACTACGGATTGCCAACATATTGCCATCATTAGACAAATGAATCCAGAAAATCTGATCGTCTTGTGCCTCAGTTACCAAACCATTTACACGAGTGTCAAAATCAGTTAATTTACCTATTATAGAAACTATATTGGACTGTACTTCTTCATCTTCATCATTGTCTCGACCAACCATATCTCTAATCCCTATCAATCTATCAATCGTTGTAACCAATGTATTATGCAAATTCTCCCAAACAAGCTCTACAGAAGCCCACTCGGAACTATTTCTTGACTCGGCCTTAATCAATATTCGTCTGTCATATGGACCATTTCTATTAGATCCTTGATACTGAGAAAATGTTTGTAGTGCCTTGAAAAAACTCGCGGAATGAACTAATACATTAGCAATTGAATCAGATATTTCATCAATATCCATTTTAATTTGCTGCTGGTTAATTGAACGTTTAGATGCTCGTGTCACTAACTGCTTGAGAAGCCCGCTTTTACTACTGCCCAAGTTATTCAGTAGTCGTTCAAAGTCAGTCTGACGGGCTGCAAAACTAAGACCCATCGTCGTAGCATCTTCAAGATGATGAGCCTCATCAATAATCAGATATTTGTACTCGGGCAGCACGCGCCTTTCGGAAGCTACATCAGCAAGTAGCAAAGCATGATTAACCACGACCAAATGAGCTGATTCAGCCGCACGTCGCGCACGGTAAACAGGACAACCACCAGACAACTCGTCTTTACTACAACGTTGTCCCGTACATTTTTCGTCTTCTGCAGAGATTTGCCTCCATACAGCAAGTTCACCTGCACCGGACAGATTAATCTCAGAACGATCGCCTGTTTTCGATTTAGTCAACCAAACCAACAATTTGGCTAATACGTTCATTTCAGTAGCATTATTAGGTCCCCTTTCGCGCAATTTATCAAAGCGACGTGGGCAAATATAGTTACCTCGACCTTTTTGTACTACTGCTCGAAATTCCATATCTAAGACTTCACTTAAAATTGGTACATCTTTATTAATCAACTGATCCTGCAAGTTAATTGTGTTGGTGGATACCACTACACGCTCATCATTCGTATAAGCCCATTGAATAGCAGGCACCAAATAGGCTAAGCTCTTGCCGATACCTGTTCCAGCTTCTGCCAAAAGATGACGTGGGTGAGAAAGAGCCTTGGCAACATTTGTCATCATTGCAACTTGTCCAGCTCTGTACTCAAAATTCTTTAGATCCTTGGACTTGGACAACAAACCATTAGATGAAAACATAGCTTCCAACGCAGGTATGTCCAATTCTTCCCTGTTGTCATCATCTCTAGGACTTAAAGATTCAGACTCCGGTGATAATTCATCAAAATTGTATAAATTTCGATTTTCTTGAGTGCGACGAGACACTTGCTTTTGAGGCTCATCTAGAAGATCAGTCAAAGGCAACTGAGCGCCCCACTCCACATCCTTATTCATGCGACTAAGACGCAAAAGCTCCATGACAATGTTGCTAGGTATATCCTTAGCCATAGACATCATCTTTGTATATATTGCCCAAGTTACCTTAGCATCAGCCAGGGCACGGTGTGTGGCTGGAAGTTCTATTTCCAGATGCATAGCAAGAGAACCTAGACTGTATCGAGCAGCAGAGGGCAACACACAGGCTGCCAAATGCATAGTATCAATTCTGTTATTGTTCTGAAAGAGTTTGTATTCGCTTAGAAACTTCAAATCAAATTGTATGTTGTGACCGACAATTGGAGCGTTTCCAACAAATTGTTCCAACTCTGATATCTTGGCATATATAGAAGGTGCTTTAGACACCATTTCATTGTTGATTGATGTCAACTGGATTACATATGGAGGGATATTTCTACCAGGATTAATCAGTTCATCGAACGTATCAATTTCTTCATCTCCACTAAACTTTACAGCCCCAATCTCTATGATTGCGTCACTGGATGGATCAAGCCCAGTAGTTTCTAAATCAATTGCAACCATAGTACGAGTCATTTGAGTATTTAGCTCCTGAAGATTTGCATATTGTACACAACCATAAACAAAGATGATACCTGAGTGATTAAGACCCTTGCAGGTTATCAATCACTCAGGTATCATCACTACACAAATATAAATAAGCTGAATAACAATATGGTTCGAGCTTAAATAAAAACGACTGCGAAATCCTGTGGATTGCAGTCGTTACAAATAAAGGCTTAATCTCTATTAGATTTTTGCCAGTGTCTTAATGCACTTGGCACAAAGTACTTTTTGAACCGGTGTGCCACCTTCCCAGACTGTTACTTTCTGCAAGTTGGCCTTAAATGTCCTTCTAGTAGAGTGCATAGATTTAGGAACATTTCTACCAAACCGTGTTCTTTTACTGCAATGGGCGCATTTAGCCATCGATTATTATCCTTAGACCTTATTGTATCAGCGCAGAATTTTACCACAAACTTGGTCATATTAGGGTGAAAGCAAAAAAATTCGTGTTTCATTTCTAGTGAACAAACGTTTGTTTATCAAAAATATACTAAATTGAACGACAAAGGAATCTAGACTACCAATATGAATGACTCAATCAAAACTGTTAATGGATCATTGTTGAAAGAGATGACAAAAGCATCTCTGACATGGTTGCAATCCAACAAAGAAGAAGTCAATTCACTAAATGTTTTTCCAATACCTGACGGAGATACAGGAATAAACATGGTTCTTACAATGCAATCAGCGTGTGACAGCATAAGTGAACCGGCTTCAAACAATGTCTCCGAAGTGTCAAGTCAATTAGCAAATGGTGCACTGATGGGAGGACGTGGCAATTCAGGAATTATACTGTCTCAGATATGGCGTGGTATCGCTAATGGACTTGACGGCTTAGAAGAATTTGGGCCACAAGATTTTGCGATGGCTTTAGAACAAGCTTCGGAATGTGCATATCGTAATGTTGTTAAACCAGTGGAAGGTACAATACTTACTGTCATAAGAGATGCAAGTGAAGCAGCAGTTCAAGCCACAAAAGATGAAGTCGACATCGTACAGGTGCTTAAGAAAATCATTAGTGCATGCGAACAATCCGTACAATCCACTCCTGATCTATTACCTATACTAAAACAGGCAGGTAAAGTGGATGCGGGCGGCTATGGACTTCAGCTGATGTTCGAAGGGATGCTAAGGCACCTATGTGGAGAACCAGTAGACATAGCACCGGACAGAAAATTTGCCCCTCTTGATACTACCAACATTGAAGATCTACTGGAGAATGTGGATCCAAGTCAAGAGTGGGAGGTAGTTGTAGATTTGCAGCCTTATGAAGATGCTATTTTAGATATATTCTATGCAAAATTAGAATCGCTAGGTACTTCTATTCAAATTGGCGAAGGTGCAGACGTATTGAAAGTACACATCCACTTACGGAAAGACAAACGCTTCGAACCAATAGTGCTAGCAGAAGATGTAGGAACAGTAGTAAATGTACATATGGAAAACTTGATTCATCAAATCAGTCCATTTCTGCCAGGAGAATCACGATCTCATATCAACTACACACCTGGCCAGATATTGGCTACGGTAGTATCAGCAGGTAGTGGTTTCACAAAAATATTTTCTTCAAACCCCGCTGTGGTAGTTGTACCAGGTGGCCAAACCATGAATTCCAGTACGGAAGAGCTTTTAGAATCTTTTGAATCACTTCCAGCTGAACAAGTTGTAATACTGCCAAACAACCCTAACATCATCTTAGCCGCGGAACAAGCATCCAAAATAAGTAGCAAAGATGTATCCGTTGTACCAACCAGGAGCATTCCACAGGGAATTGCTGCAATGTTGGCTTTTGACCCTGATGAATCATTCGACAAGGTGCTCGAAGCTATGACCCTTAACTCCCAAGAAGTAAAGAGCGGTGAAGTTACTACTGCCACTCAAAGTACAACATGGAACAATCTCAAAATCAGCAAAGGAGAAGTAATAGGTCTATATGACAAGGAATTGGTTTGTGTAGCAGAAAATCCATCTGAATGTGCTAAAGAACTATTACGGACTATGGTGGACAATGATTCTGAACTAATTACAATATACTACGGTGCTGATATTAGCATTGACGAAGCAGATATACTAAGTAGTAGCATTGAGTCCACATATTCTGATTTAGAAGTTGAGACTTATTCGGGTGGTCAACCACTATATCATTACATCATATCAGTTGAATAAAAAGACATCATGAAAAAAACACGAATTGTTACAGATGGAAGCGTACATTTTCCGGACCCAGAAATAGCTAGAAAGAACCGCATCAACGTTGTGCCTTACTCTATTGATGCGGATAAACGCGCCATGACAGATGGCCTAGGGAATATTTCCCCAGAGAGATACTTAGATCATGTAGCAAAAAGCAATGCCAGACCTAAGGTGCAAGCACCTACTGTAGATAATTTCACAGAATCTTTCAGGATCCTTGAACACTCAAAAACAGATGTTCTGTGCCTATGTACATCAAGACACCTAAGTGATGCCTGGCATAATGCAAAAAAAGCAGCCGATATAGTACAAGGAAAAATCAAAATAGTTGTAATAGACTCATTGACAACTTCTATTGGACTAGGTCTAATGATTGAAGCCGCTACCCATGCTATAGCTTCAGGAGCTTCTATAGATGAAGCAGCATATGTAGTACGTAAACGTATTCCCAATGTGTATGGAATATTCTTTATGGAATCAATGCAATACCTTCAATATGGCGGCTGGGTTGGCCCAGCCCAAGCAACTCTTGCGACAATGCTAGGGGTAAAACCCATCTTTGCTCTTGAGTCAGGCGGATTTATTCCTTTCGAAAAAGTTCGTACTCGCACTCAAGCCTTAGAGCGACTCATGGAATTTGCAACTGAGTTCCCAGCAATAGAGCAGCTTACAGTACTGCGTGGCAGAGCCCGGGTTGCTAGTGCTGCTCGACAACTCCGCACGCGACTAGGAGATATATACCCAAATGCTCGGATTACAAATGCAATCTTTGGTCCGATATTAGCCGCGTTAATTGGGCCTGACGGATTGGGAATCATTCTGTGCGAATATGAGTCCGACACGAAATTAGGAGAATGAGTACTGAGAACGACATCCTATTTAGGATATTACAAACCGAAGCAGCGCGCGGGCATGATAACAAAACCGTAATCGGTGGTATTAGCAAAATTGCACCTCATTGGATCACATCTGCGAGTTCATCAGGATTAGACGCTGAGACAATCAGCAAAGTGGCTGATAAATTAAAGCAATATTCAAGTCTATCACTAGCTGATCGAGAATTCATGACTCATGAATTGGTGGGGATATTAACTTCCCACTATACTAGTAACACTCCAGAAAACAATACGCAAGCTCAAGCAATAAATGACAATAAATCTAGTCAGCATAATGTACCAACAACATCACACAGTACTGATAATGACTTTTGTTTGAAAACACCTCTCACTGCACTTGTTGGAATAGGACCAAGCAATGCGAACAAACTCAAAAAGCTTGGTTTGAATAATATTGGGGATGCTCTTTACCACTTTCCCCATCGTTACATCGACTATTCATCTCTAAAGTCGATTAAAAATGTACGATATGGTGACGAGGTTACAATCCTAGCAAAAGTCACACAAATCAGACAACGTAAAACACGCGGTGGCAAGTTAAGTGTTGTTGAGGCAGATATCACTGATGGAACTGGAACTATAGTTTGCAATTGGTTCAACCAGCCCTGGTTGGAAAAACAGTTAAATCCTGGTAAGGAAATACAGGTATCTGGCCGCATAGATGTTTATCTAGGCAAAAAGGTTCTGTCAAGCCCTGATTGGGAATCAGTAGACAAGCAATCTATTCATACTGGTCGTATTGTACCTATATACCATTTGACAAAGGGTATAACATCAAAAACAATGCGCAACTGGATGTATACAATCGTAAACACGATAGCAGACAACATCCTTGATCCACTTCCCAAGGAAATGCGCACTAGACTTAAATTGCCTGATGCTAAATCTGCTTTACGATGTATCCACTTCCCAGATTCACAAAACCAACTTCAAGATGCACAAAGACGTATAGCTTTTTCTGAGTTTCTGATATTACATCTAGGCATGCGAATAAGAAAATCGGCGAACAAGAAAAAGACCAGCCACAACATTGTTATAGATAACAACTGGTTGCAAGCAGCTATCACATCGCTACCATTCACTCTAACTACAGCACAAATTAGAGTGATTGATGAAGTACTGCATGACATCTCTAAATCAAGTCCAATGTCTAGATTAGTTCAGGGAGATGTCGGATCTGGCAAAACAATAATTGCAGCTATTGCCTTAGCAGCAATTGCAAAAAATGGTGCGCAAGCCGCTCTCATGGCTCCTACCAGCATACTTGCCGAACAACATTACAAAAGTATCTGTAGTCTGCTTGCTGGCATTCCTGAATTAAATTTAGAAGGTAATGACACCCATTGCATCAGACTACTTTTAGGTAGCACCACCGAGAAAGAACGTACCGAAATTTCAAAAGGACTACAAGATGAGACCATCAAAATTCTTATTGGAACACACGCGCTAATACAAGATACAGTTAAATTTTCTAATCTAGCTCTTACTGTGGTAGACGAGCAACATCGCTTCGGGGTAGAACAACGAGCAGCATTGCGTGGAAAAGGTAATGAGCCTCACTTAATGGTAATGACTGCTACTCCAATTCCCAGATCGCTAGCTTTAACACTTTATGGTGATTTGGATCTGAGTATCATAGATGAATTACCACCAGGACGTAAACCAGTGGAAACACGGGTGGTTTACCCTACACAACGCAAGGATATGTACAATTTCATATCAACACAAATCCAGAATGGCGGTCAAGCCTTTCTTATTTATCCCCTCATAGAAGAATCCGACACTCTGCAAGTTAAAGCAGCTGTGAAAGAACATAAAAGACTTCAAAGTGAGGTTTTCTCAGAATTCCAAGTAGGACTGCTGCACGGCAAGATGAAGGCATCCGATAAATACGATGTCATAAACAACTTTCGCAATGGTAAGATAGATATCTTGGTTTCCACTACTGTAATTGAAGTAGGAGTAGATATACCTAATGCGTCTATAATGGTTGTGGAAAATGCTAACAGGTTTGGACTAGCACAGTTACATCAGTTAAGGGGAAGAGTAGGACGTGGTGAACAAAAATCTTACTGCCTACTAGTAGCAAAAGAAACAAACGAATTGTTTCCAGAAAACAATAATAGTACAAATGATCGACTAAAAATAATGGAATCTACCACAGATGGATTTGTTTTAGCAGAAAAAGACTTGCAATTGCGCGGACCTGGTGACTTCCTGGGTACTCGTCAAACTGGTTTCTCATTTCAACTAGCAAACCTCAGCGATATGGCACTGATACAATTAACTCTCAATGAAGCTGAAACTTTACTTGTTAAGGACCCTGATTTAAGCATGCCTGAACATTCGATTCTATCTAATGTAATATTCAATAATGTCCAACACTACATGACCAAAAGGAGTTAGTGATATGGCACTCAAAGCAGTATTTCCAGGCACATTCGATCCAATACATTACGGCCACATTGACATTGTCAAACGCGGATGCGCCCTATTTGATGAAGTAGTAGTTGCTGTATATAATCGTCCATTGAAAAATTTGCTTTTTTCACGACACGAGAGGATGCAACTCGTGCAGGAGGCATGTCTAACAATAGACAATGTAATAATTAAGAGTTACGATGGACTCACAGTGGATTTCTGCGATTCTGTTGATGCAAAAATAATACTTAGGGGACTGAGAGTTTTTTCTGATTTTGAGCATGAGTTCCGCATGGCTCTTGCTAACCGTCGGCTTGCACATGGAATAGATACAGTATCACTAATCACTAGTGAGAAGCATACTTTTCTTAGTTCAAGTACGGTACGTGAAATTGCCACCTTAGGTGGCGACGTAAGCTCTATGGTGCCTGATTTCGTGCTGGAGGCTTTGGAAAAAAAGCTTGCTCAAGACTATGCTAAATCAGAAGACGTGTAAAATAGTCGTGCGACCAATTTATATGCACTAACTGTGGAGTGAGAACTCATGGATATATTGCACTTTGTAGATCGTCTGGAAAATATAGTGCGTGAATCACGTACAATGCCATTATCACGCAAACTATTGCTGGACGAAGAAAAACTAATTGACATCATAGATCAAATGCGAGTGTCAGTACCCGATGTTGTGAAACAAGCACAAAAGGTCACTGCCGAAAGGGACCGTCAACTTGCTCAAGCAAAGGAAGAGGCAGACCGCATTAAACAGCTAGCAAAAGCAGAAAGTCAAATGATTTTAGAAAAGGATCAGATTACTAAAGATGCTCACGTCCGAGCTAAAGAAATCGTAGATGATGCTCACAGACAATCAGCAAAGATATATGCTGATGCGGACAAATATGTAATGGACAAATTTAACCTTATGGAAAGACATTTACTTAGTATAGTCAAACAAGTGCGTAATGGAATACAAATATTGCAAACTCCTGACGACATTCAGGAACCGCCTGCACAAGACAAATCAGCTTGACAGAGTGTTCTTTCAACCCTTATAATCCTGTCTGTTATATTCTTTAAAGAAAATTGAGAATTGAGAATTTTATGAAGTTAGGAATAACGAGGAAAAACTAGTGACTCCGTTACCCAAACGCAAACATTCTAAAGGGCGTCGCAATCGTAGACGCGCCCATGATGCGTTACAATCCAAGCAACTTTCTGTGTGCGCAAACTGTGGTGAGCTACATCTATCACACTGTATTTGTGAGCATTGTGGACATTATGGAGGACGATCAATATTAGAGGTTGAACGCTAGTTCAGCCTTTATTGAAGGACTGTCGAGGCCGTCATGAGAACGGCCTTTTTGTTTGAATATGCTCAATCCCGATACAACAGCATTCGTGTTTCCAGGACAAGGTTCCCAAAGTATTGGTATGGGTTATGACTTAGCTTCGAATAACCCGAGCGCCAAGAAAATCTTCGCCGAAGCCGACAAAATACTTGGATTCGATCTAAGTAGTATATGCTGGGAAGGTCCAAAAACCAAACTCGATGACACCTACAACACTCAGCCAGCATTATATACATGCAGCATGGCAGTTCTAACAGCTTTGCGAGAAACTCTTGGAGAGTTCACACCTGCATTCGCCGCTGGACACTCATTAGGTGAAATTAGTGCTTTAGCATCAACGGGAGCCATGACCTTTGAAGATGGTCTCAAGCTGGTAAGAGAACGAGGACGCTTAATGAGCCTAGCTGGCGAAAACAATCCTGGCGGTATGGCAGCTATATTAAAAATGGAAAGTACAAAACTCGTGGAAATATGTAAACAGGCTAGCAAAGAAACAGGTCTTTATGTTCAAGTGGCAAATGACAATTGTCCGGGACAACTGGTGATTTCGGGTGATAATATTGCTTTAGATAGAGCAATTGATCTCGTAGTTAATAGTGAATCCTGTAAAGCTGTACGTCTACCAATTTCTATTGCAGCTCACTCACCCCTCATGAGCTACATATCAGATGAGTATAATCATGCTGTACATTCTATCGTATTCAGTCGACCTAACACTAAAGTAATAGGAAATGTTAGAGTGAGCCATATAGATACTCCGGACGAAATAAAAAAAGAATTAGGCAATCAACTAACTGCACCAGTACGTTGGCGAGAAACCATAGAATATTTACTTGGTGAAGGTGTGACTCATTTTGTCGAAATAGGTACCGGAAAAGTCCTGACTGGACTATTGCGCCGTATAGACCGAAAAGCCTATGGTTATGTCGTAGATGACAATAATGCTATATCACAAATAGCCTCAGCATGAATTCATATACTCAAATATTGTACATAGAAAACGAGGCAACGCCCTATACATCTCCTATATAATAGCGTCATCAGACCATGATACGACGCTTGACACGAATTGAACTTCAAGGTTATAAGACCTTCGCTGCAAATACCAACATAGAATTTGGTGACGTCACTTGCATCGTTGGACCCAATGGCTCAGGAAAAAGCAACATAGCCGATGGGGTGCGTTGGGTTCTTGGAGAACAATCTTTTTCGCTTCTGCGTGGCCGCAAGACTGCAGATATGATATTCTCAGGATCGCAAGAGCGATCGCGAGCTAGCATGGCCTCTGCAACCATAGTATTTGATAACTCAGATGGCTGGTTGCCAATTGATTTTTCTGAAGTCAGTCTCACAAGACGTGCCTATAGGGATGGTCAAAACGAATATTTAATCAATGGTCAAAAAACACGCCTGCGCGATGTGACTGATCTTTTGGGGACAGTTGGGCTTGCACAGCGCACATACACAGTTATTGGACAAGGATTAGTAGATACCGCACTTTCCATAAAAGCAGATGAACGCAGAAAACTATTTGAAGAAGCAGCTGGAATAGGCGTATATCGACAGAAACGAGAAGATGCCACGCGCAAGCTAGATCAGACGCAGCGTAATGTAGAGAGGGTATCAGATATACTAGCTGAGATACGACCACGATTACGCGCTCTAGATAGACAAGCAAAACGAGCACGAGATTTCAAGCAAATAAAACAAGATTTAGATCACCTACTACGGACTTGGTATGGATATCACTGGCAAAACGCACAGGATACATATGCGCAATCACTGGAACAACTGCAATACCGCAAACAAGAATTGTCAGAACTTTGGGCAGAGCAAGAAGCTCAGGCAGAAAAAATTGCGAAACATAGAGAAGAAGTGGCAGCAAAACGTTCTCAGGTAACTGCATGGCATAACGAAGCAGCTAAACTGCACGAAAATTACCAATCGCACTATCGAGAAATTGCTGTGGCAGAGGAACGTACTCGCAACATTAAACAACAAAGAGACACAATCGACTCTGAATTAATCTCCTTAAAAACTAACCTTGACTTACATAGAAGAAAAATTAAGGAAGCGGAGTCAAATAGAACAAAATTAATGACAGAAAGAGATAAAGCTCTACATCAGTTCACGGAAGCCAAGTCACAATCTGAGCAACAACAAAGCAAACTTGCAACATTGAAAAAACAAGAAGCGGACGCTCTCCTTCACACAGCTAATCTAAAAGAACAGCTACTAACTTTCCAAGCCAAGAACAAAGCATTAAGTGACAATCGCCAGTACATAAGTGATGAAATAAAAGACTCAGAGAAAGACTTGCGGGAATCTGAGTTAAATATACAGGCATTAGCAACACAATTAGCTGAATTAGAGAACCAAAACAAAGAAGCCCAAGTAGAATTAGGTAGTGCTAAAAGCAAGCGCAACAACTTGTCTAAAACACTGCATACTATCCGCACAGAAGTAGAGCAAATTGGAGAACAGTTGATTGAAGCTAATGATGAATCTGAACGACTACAAACCAAACAAAGATGGATTGCTCACCAAAGACTAGGACAAGATAAAGGCGCTACAGGACCCGAAATAATTAGACGCTCTTCTGAAAAAGGCGCTTTAAAAAGTTACATAGGTACTATAGCTGAAATAATTAGTGTTGATCAAGATTTGGAAACATCCATAAGCGCAGCATTAGGAAAAAACATACAAGCTGTATTATTGGAAAATAACTCTTCAGTTTATGTGGTCAAAAACTTGCTTGAAAAGCATGGTGGTAGAGCTACTATACTCCCGCTTGATAACCTTCGTTCACAAAGTTCATCAATAACTGTAAAAAACGAAGGGTTTATCGGTTGGGCTACTGACTTAATCAAATGTGACAAACAATATCGCAATGCGATCAACATATTGTTAGATAACACAGCAATTTGTGTTGACAGTACGTCTGCACAGATTATTGCTCAACAACTCCCATTGGGTTCAATGGCTGTTACCAAGGAAGGCGAAGTTCACTATGCAAATGGACATACAATTATAGGTAAAGCAACAGAAGCAGACAGCTTAGTTCTTGCCCGAGAGGCTCGCGATCTACCTGATCAAATAGATGATGCCAATGCAAAACGTGACGCACTAGCAGACAGAAAAGACAAACTGATTTCACAATTGCGGGAAACTCGAGATATATTTGATGATTTCCAACCTACACTCGATGAATTACTAGACAAGGAGCTCAATGTTTCTAATGAACGAGATTCTACCATTGTTGAGTTAGAAAGAGCACAATCCAACCATAACTGGACTAAGCAGATGATAGCAACGCTACAAGATAGATTAAACAAAATCGATGAAGAAATATTAACTGGTACGAAAGAAATTGAACTACTGACAATTAATCATTTGGACTCAGAGAAAAAATCTCTAGAGTTTCATAAACTGGTCGTGGATTTAGATACTAGTGATTTATCTAGTATTTTAACTAGTTGTCAAACAAACCTAGCGGTCGCTGAACGTGCATTAGAAGACGCGGAAACAAGAGATGCGGAACTAAATTCTGTATATAAAACCGAAATTGAGCGTATAGAATCCCGCCAATCACGGCTTAACAAACTAGATTCGCAACTGTCAGATATTGAGACCAATATTGCAAAACTGAGTAAATTCCAAATGAAATCTCAACAGGATATTGCTAAATTGCAACAACTTATTGAGCCGGAAGAAAACACAATTCATGCACTTGAGATCAAAATGGTGAGTGATGATAGTCCTGAAAGTAAATTCAGGGATACCATACATAATATGGAACATCAACATGCACAAGCACAATTGGAATTACAGCGTCAACAGGATCATCTTGACTCATTACAAACTCAGATTAATGATGACTTTGGCCTAGCTGATATTGAATTTGGAGAAAATATAACAGGCTCAGTACCTTTACCCTTTGATCAAATAGTAGAACATTTAGATTATGTATCTGAACTCCCAGAAGATATTGAAGATTCTATTAATCGACTTCGTATACAGATGCGCCGAATAGGTGGAATCAATCCCGATGCAATGAAAGAATACGACGAAGTGAAGGACCGCCACGAACACTTGTCCTCACAGATTGAAGACCTTGAGTCTGCATCAAATCAACTCCGTCAGGTAATATCCGAATTGGACGAGTTGATGCAACGTGAATTTCGCAACACATTTGATGCTGTTGCAAAAGAATTCGAGATAACATTTAAGAGATTATTTGATGGTGGTAGTGGTAAACTGGAACTTGACGACGCAGATGACCTGAGCAATACAGGCGTAGAGATTGTTGCACAACTGCCTGGTCGCCGCCAACAAGGCCTCGCTGCTTTGTCTGGAGGAGAAAGAGCATTGATCGCATGTGCTCTGGTATTCGCTTTACTTCGAGTGAGTCCAACACCTTTCGCACTATTGGACGAAGTTGATGCGATGTTGGATGAAAGCAACGTAGGTCGTTTCCGTTCAATTTTACGTGAAATCAGTAAGAATACACAATTTGTCCTTATCACACATAATAGACATACCGTGGAAGTCGCTGATACAGTTTATGGTATCAATATGAGTAGTGATAGCTCAAGCCAAGTTATCAGTTTGAAACCAGACGAAGTTACATAGATAATTCAGCGCGAAGAACAGCAAAGACACATATACAATTACTTATGTTCAATCTATTTACTTATGTTCAATCTATTTGGATTCGGATATTTTATCGTACATGTCCTGCAAAGTTGGATTTGTCGGAGCATAAGGTTCCCACCAATCTAGTATATCTATACTGGTATTATCCCGCACACCTGCAAGCCACTCGTTAAAGGCAAGCATTCTTCTTTGGTCAATAACGCCTGATGGTAATGGTCTAACGTCCCGTTCGACAATTTTTACTATGTGCAGCCCAAACTGTGTTGCCACCAACTCGCTTACTACTCCCTCTTCTGCATCAAATATAACTTGCTCAAAACTATTAACCATCTGACCTCTCGCGATCCAGCCCAAGTCTCCACCCATATTAGCATTAGACTCATCATCAGAGAACTGCATCGCTAATTCATCAAAATCCTCGCCATCTAAAGCACGAGCCAGAACACCTGCAGCTTCATCCAGATTATCCAAGGACAGCAATATATGCTTTACATGCACTTGCTCTTCCTCTGGATAAGTCTGCTCCTGTCCTATGACACCACGCAATTTTTCAGTACGCAGTTTACTTGCGAACAACGATCTAAATGTATCTTCACTCATTCCAGTATCAACTTGTATTTCATCCATATAATTATTGTAATTTTCCTGATATGCACTTATGGTATATGGAGTTGCAGTTGGAGATTGTGTATTTGAAGTCTGAGTAGCACTAATTATGTCTTCAGTTTCGACACTAGATGAAGAGATGTCTGTTCCACCCGCTTGATAACCAAAAAATATCTTTATAGCATCCTCAATTTCATCTTCAGTAAGAACAATATTACGCACACGCGATTCATTAATAATTAAGTACATGTTGATCAATTCATCCATAATACTCTTGCTCAGTACAACAGGATTTTTCAGTTCTTGATCAATCTGATCCAGCAAATCCTGTACTTGGTTTCGCTGGTCTCCCGAATATTGCAGAATATCTAAATAGGAAATATATTGATTTAACATCTGCGATCGTCTGTAACGAGTATGCTGCTGTAGTAACTCCAGAGAAATTTCATGCTCACCGACAGTGGCAACTGTTTTTTGAGGAATAATCCAGTATTTTTCTACAATACCATATCCGAGCAATCCTACTAAAATGACCGCTACTGCGGCTGTTGCAGACAGCAGCCACGTCCTAAGTACGCGGTCGCGACTAGCCCCACTTACACTCCGTCGAGATGATTCCCCGGGTCTTCGACCCGTTTTACTACTCATATTAATTAATGTGAATTAGATGAGTTATATCTAAATCCAACTGCCTCGGTCAAAAGCTAATAGAGCCATATGTCTAGCACGTTTTATGGCAATGGCAACCATACGCTGGTGACGTGCACAAGTTCCCGTACGCCTGCGTGGCCGTATTTTACCCTCTGGATCAATTTGTCTCACTAGAACATCAAGATTTTTGTAATCCAACTCAGTAACCTTGTCGGCACAGAATTGACATACACTTGGTCTCCGATTATATGCCCTGCTAGAACCACGATAAAATGCCATTATAAGGACTCCCCTTCATTTTTTTCGTCCAGTGATTGATCCGGTAATCCATCTGAAACTTGATCACTTTCAGTAATTTCTTCTAATGTGCTAGTTGATGGGACTGATTCAGATACATTACTGTAAGAATCAGTTGAAGGTGACTTTTGCTCAACTTGTACAGGCACATCCGATTTGATTATCATAAACCGTAATATATTCTCATTTAAACGCAACTGTTGCTCGACTTCGGCTGGCCCAGATGGCGAAAGGCTTGCATACCAAGAGATATAATGCCCTTCTCTCTTTTTCTTGATATGGTATGCCATCTTACGCAAACCTCTGTCATCTGTCAGAACGATTTCTCCTCCAGAAGATGATATCCAACCCTGTATAGTCTCCTGCATAGCAGGCAAGGATGTATCGTCAAGATCTGGACTTAATATGACCGCAATTTCGTAATTTTTCAATGTAAATTCACCTCTTTCCTCGGTATATACCCCTTTATTATCCTGGATGATAATAACTAGGAGTGGAAAGCGAGAAGTGTCATCCTGCTCGCAGGACAACAGTCTACCACAACGACTAATTCTTGTAAATATAAATAAATGATTGCACCTAGCGCAAAACAAAAATACAACTTATCGGTCACAATATACCGAAGATTATTAATTGATGTTTGTAGGAAGTGCGAAGTAGAAAGTACTGCCTTGGCCGAGTTGACTCTCAAGCCATACTCGTCCACCATGGCGTTCAGCAATCGATTTCACAAATGACAAACCTAAACCACTCCCAACAGAATCAGTATCTTGTTGACCATAAACACGATAAAACTTCTCAAAAAGTCGGTCCTGGTCTGCACGTGATATACCAATCCCATCATCTGCTACAGATATTTCTACTTCAGAGTTTCTCATCTGCACATTGACTTGTACAGAACCTCCAGCAGAAGTGTACCGCAGTGCATTGTCCAACAAATGTCTAATAGCCCTACCTAGCATACTTGTATCTCCTGAAATCAACTCAATACTATTTCCCACTGAACATACAAGCTGTATACCTCTGGATACTGCAACTGGTTTAATTTCTTCTATCTGATTCTGAACTATCTTTCTTACATCTAAATCTTGCACACTTGATCCGACATCAGATTCTATACGATGCAAGTCAAGTACATCTTCTATCAAATTGCTCATCTGCTCAACTCCAGCTGCAATCTTTTCCGCAAATTCACTTTGGCGACTGTTAAGTTTTCCAACCATTGGCAACATAGTAGAATAGCCTTGCATTAGAGCCAGAGGACCTTTTAAGTCATTGCTAACTGCTTCAATTGCATCCGTCTTCTGCTGATCTAGGTCTTTAAATTCCGTTACATCACGCAGTACAGCTAAACGACCAAGAATTGACCCGTCCTGACGGACAATGGAAGATGTTGATCCAGAAAAAGTACGACCATCTGGTAAGTTGATCTCATGGGATGATGTTCGTTCATCATTTGAATGAAGTGCTACAGCTAACTGCGGTTGATGAATAATTTCATTAATGCGTCTTCCAACAATTTCCTTATCCCTCAAACCGAAAATATCTTCTGCAGCAGGATTCACTAGTACTAAACGCAGCCTGGGATCTGTAACAATAATGGCATCAGGAGTTGCTGTTAAGATAGCATCAAGCTGTTGCCGACCACCCTCACTGGCTTCGAACAATCTAGCATTTGCTACAGCAACTGCAGCTTGACCAGCTAGAGTCATCAACAAATCTGATTCGGACCTAGAGAAAATGTGTGGGATACTGTAGCCCAACCACAGTACTCCAATTAAACTGGTTTCATGTTGTACAGGTAACGCTATTATTGCCTGTAAAGGATAATTGCCTGAGCTAATATCTAGAACTGCCCGTGCACGTGATACGTTCTCTATAGCTATAATCTGACCGCTATTCTCGACCAATTCAAATATGTTGTCGTCAAAAAAACTCATATCATCGGATGCGGAACCAGCAGCATAAGATTGCACATTGGCATTTCTGCCATTAAAAGACTTCAGAAGCAAACGTGCGCCTACAGCATCAGTTACACTCAATGCACCATCTAATATTGGGGGAAGACATTCATCCAATTCGAGGCTGCCTGCCACAGAACGCGAAGCGTCTAATAAAATGCTAAGTTCATCAACTTGAGAACGCACACGAGTTCGCATGCGTTCGAACGCCTCACCTAGTCTACCAACCTCATCAGGACCATCTATATCAACAGTATCCGACAAATTTCCTTCTGTGATCTTTTCTGTAGCAGCTGCTAACAATCCTAGCGGCAGTGTGAGGCGACTGCTTATTGCCAATAGCAACAGAATTCCTATCGCTCCAACAGCCAACAATAACAGAGTGAGCGGACCTGAAATTTCAGTGGTCTGCACCAACACTGACGAATAAGGTACTTCAATGACTATCTTCCAAGGATAGTCCTTAACAGGCAGATAATAAATTAACCTTCTTAACCCATCGTCATCACGGTCACTATATGCTAAACCGGTAGATGAGGATGTCGTAAGTGTCTCGGCTTTGAAATCTGGTTGCCACACTTCTTGCACCAAATTCGTATCGGGATGATAAATGATACGGTCTTGCTCATCAGTGATAAACCCTATACCTGAACCAACCAATAGACCTTGCAAGCTTTTAATCGCAGGAATCATAAGTGGACTGGTCACTATATTAGCTCTACCAAGCAATACCCCAAATAATACACCAGAGTTTGGTTCAATTACTGGAGATACAAATGATACTAGCACAGGAGCACCTCTCTGATTTGGAAACACAAGCTCATGACCTGATTGACGTTCTTGGAGCCCATTTTGCACCGCAACGATCTCTCCAGCAGTTAATCCAAGTAAATCCACATCACTTTCGGGATATCCTGTCACAGGCCTGCCAAATGTGTCAAAGAATACTAATTGATTGAAATAAGGTATCCTACTAATACCCTGAGACAAATGCTTCATTCTATCCGCAATGTCTTGTTCATATAAACTCGGGTCACTAGACAAATCCAATACTAATCTCTCGCCTGTGCGAATAAAAAATGGAACAACATCCGCAGCATTTTTGGCATCCCGTGTCATTTGATCAACTACTAATTCAGTGGCTGCATTAGAAACTATGCGAGTGTTGGCCCAAAAAAGTACGCCAATGCCAAATATGGTCATTGGCAAAAATGCAAACAACAATCTCCGATTAAGATTTGTAGCGTAAGGAGGTATTCTACGAGGAGTACGATTGAACCAACGAGAGGGAGCCATTCTACGAGCAAGTTCACCCACTAGGCCAGCCAAGAAAAGATTAATAAATAATGAAGGTGCTCCACCTGCCCATACAGTCGCAAGTAAATCTGGTTGAGCCAAACCCTTTGGACCAGTATCCAATATTAGATAGGCAAGTTGCAGAGGCCATATAAGAAATCCCGCAACCAAGACAGCTGGAATAGGATTACGAGTGATCATAGGTAGTCTTCCAATGTAATCTTGTCGCATTAAAAAAGTTACTATAGCTGCCACCATCGCCCATTCCAAAATAGTGAATAAGTATAATCCGTGCCAAAGGGAATGAACTAAACTACCACTAAGGCCTAGTAAAATAGAACATCCGTATCCCCACCAACCAGCTGCGAGTACTATAGGTACATATGCTAAGGGAGTCACATTATTAATGAATCCAAGCGAACCAAAATCCAATAAATTGTATCCTTTAGGAATTGAAAATTGAGGTATAACTGCAACCGTTACTGACAAAAATAGAAGTAGTAGGAATACCCGAAGAGCACGAGCACTCATGCTCATAAAGTTAGAGCGCCTGCGGTACAAACTAAATCCAATTGCCAAAATGCCGGCACACAAAACAAGAGTACCAGGCCACCATGCTGGCAGATGTAACTGCGGAGAAAAACTCATTGGCAATATATCAAAGTCGACTTCATACGCACATACATTAAGTCATATAAATTAAGACGTATAAAGATTCGTAGGCGACACAAATGTGATTATAGCATCTAGACAAATGTTGAAGATATTCATAAAACCGCATAAATCTCGACATACTTTAGTCATCAGCGAATTGATTGCTAAAATAATTTATATATTATTGTGAATTATGCGTATACTTATCAAATCTTAATCATGATTCTGCATGATAATAATATCTAACAAGGAACTAATATGGCCACGATTACTATACTTGGGTGTGCCTATGCTATACCAAACTCTACACACGAGGTCACTCATTTCGTAATTCAAGGAAATGCAACAGGTATATTGATTGATTGTGGTTCCAATCCAACAGTACGTCTTGAGCAAGCTAACATATCATATGATTCCATCACAGATTTGATATTAACTCATTTCCATCCTGACCACATAAGCGGAGCACCTCTCATGCTAATGAATATGTGGCTGCTAGGTAGAAAGAAACCATTACGTATACATGGTCTGGCACACTGCCTAGATAATTTGACGAAATTGATGCAAGCTTACGAATGGGATAAATGGCCTGATTTTTTTCCTGTAGAGTTCCATCAAGTACCAAGCATCAAGCAAGCACCAGTACTAACTAACGACGAATTTTCGATACAGGCGTCTCCAGGCAATCACATGGTACCGGTAATCGGACTTAGAATCAAAAACAACATTAATCAGCGTGTTCTTGGTTATTCTGCAGATACCGAGCCTGATGATGCAATCATCAGGCTAGTGTCTGGAGCTGACATATTGATTCACGAAGCCACAGGCAAGTTTCCTGGACATAGTAGTGCCAAACAAGCTGGTGAGGTAGCTCATCTCGCTAAAGTAGGTTCTCTATATTTGATACATTACGATGTGCATAAAGCACAACCTTCAAAATTAACTGCATCAGCGCAGAGACAATTCACAGGTCCTGTCAAACTAACATTTGATTTCATGCGAATCGCATTCTAGATCAGCAATCAATATAGCGACCTTAGATGTCCAAAAGCACCTTTAATACGCCCCTCTGCTTAGATAATGCAAAAGCATCCAATCCACCGCCTAAAGGATATCGAGCATGAATTAGATCCTCCACCTCAACCTGCTTGTTAATTAACAATTCCAACGCTAAATCAAATGGTCCACACCGCGAACCGATTAATGTGATTTCGTCTACGACCAGTTCCGAAACATCTAGGGTCAAATTACTAGCATATGTGCTTTTCATCACCAAAGTGCCTTGCGGTCGCAAAGAACGACAAGCGATACTAAATCCATTCGGACTACCTGTACACTCAACTGAAATGTCAAACATACCTTTAGGTATTTCATCTACACTACCTGTCTTTATACCTTTATTGGATAGTAAATCCAAGTTAGTTTGATTACGGTCAAACACATGCAACTCACATCCCGTCAACGCTAAAGATCTAGCAATCAATTGTCCCAATTTGCCGGCTCCCAGTACCATAACACAATCAGTTTTATTTATTAAAAGTTGCGATTGTATTTGAAGTGCAGCTGCTAAAGGCTCGGTAAATGTAGCGTGATCTAGCGATAATGTTGGAGGTATAACATGTAAATTTTCGAGAGGTATAGTCATGAATTCAGCGAAAGCACCATCACGATTTTTAATACCCAATACAGTGCGATTGATACAATGAGTACGTCTATTATTTAAACAATTTGTACACTTACCACAAGCTACATTTATTTCTCCAACCACATGTTGACCGATCAATTCGTCAGGACCTTCATGTACCAGCCCAACGAATTCATGACCTAGCACACCAGAAAATGCGTAATAGCCACGTGTAAGGCTAAGATCCGTATTACATATTCCTGCTCTTAGAACACGTATTAAAACCTCATTTTCCAGCGGAACAGGGACTGGAACATCATCTCGTATATACAAATCTCCATTTTCTAACCAAATTGCATGCATTGTTTAGCTTAGGTCCTACTTACATTGTTATCCTGACCGCCCAAATTGATTTCTGATGGAACCCAAACTAAAGTGGATCATCGTCGGTCTTCCATGTGGACAAGTGCCTGGAGATTTACAACCCTCCAAATTACGTAACAAAGCTACTTGCTCATCATATGAAAGAACCTTACCTGCCCGAACTGCAACTAACCTACAGACTCGCTTTATGATTTCATCTTCAGACCACTGTGGAACCCCATGTATATCATCACCTCGAAACTTTACTATGCTCATTAGAAATTGTTCCATATCGGACAAATCTACCATAGCAGGTACTGCCCGAACAATAAAACTGTCATTACCAAAATTATCAATATCAAAACCTAAAGATGTCAGTTTATCCAAATTCTTGCTTAGTATCTCTGAATCTTCAGCAGATAATTGTAGAGTAAAGCCTTGCAACAACATTTGGGATCTCACTTTGTCCATTTTTGCAGCATCAACATATTCCTCATATAGGATTCTCTCATGTGCAGCATGCTGATCAATCATATAAACACCATCTGGTCCTTCAGCAAGAATAAATGTAGCATTGGTTTGTCCAATAACTCGAAGTACAGGCATCTCCATGCCAGACAGTCGGCTATTTATTAGTGTATCTTCTGTAACCGGATATTCATAGTTTTTGTTGCTAGAATCTGACTCTGACCAACTAGATCTTTGAGAAAACGTTTCACCAACTACTGTTGACTTAATCACGCCCGATTTAGAAACACCATCTAACAATGTACGACGAACCGCTTTTTCTACTGCTCGAAAAACGATATTCTTGTCAACAAAACGTACCTCTGATTTAGTTGGGTGCACATTTACATCAATTGTTGATGGTGGAACAACTAAAGATATAATGGCAATTGGGTACCGACCTGTCATCAACATTGTGTGATAAGCTCGAATCACAGCAAAATTTAATTGTGCATCGGATATAAGTCTACCATTTACAAAAAAGATAATCTCTTGCCGATTGGATCGACTCAAATCCGGACTGCTAACTAATCCACTTACAGCAACTCCGTCTTGCTCTACTTCACGAATATCTATCATATTTTCTGCCACACCAGTTCCATATACAGATGCGATAACATCCAACAAATTGTCGTTTCCATATGTGCGAAACCCTTTTCTATTGCCAGATATATATCTGAAACGTATATGAGGATAGGCCATCGCATACTTAGATACAATCCTCTTTATAAGACTCCGCTCTGTGGATTCTGATTTCAAAAACTTCAACCTGGGCGGAACATTGTAGAATAGATTATCAACTTGAATCACTGTCCCTGGTGGCACTCCAACACTTTTTCTGCCTTTGACTACGCCATCTACTAACTGCAAACTGACACCAGTTTCCTCACTTGAAGATCTTGTAACTAATTCGACTCGACTGATAGCAGCAATAGACGCAAGAGCCTCACCACGAAAACCTAGTGTTAGGATACTTTCCAAATCTGCCTCGGAATCAAGCTTGGAAGTCGCATGCCTAGCAAACGCCAATTCCACTTCACTAGTAGGAATGCCACTCCCATCATCTGAAACTTTTATTTGACCAAGACCACTTCCTAAAATTTCTATCCCCACACTTCGAGCACCAGCGTCAACTGAGTTTTCTAATAGCTCTTTCACTACCGAAGCAGGTCTTTCTACAACCTCTCCAGCTGCGATTTTAGATATTACAGAAGCTTTCAGTATTGCAATAGACACACTTGGATTGTATCATTTTCAAAACAAACGATTAAGAATAGATTGCACTCACATGTAATCCAGCGCGGTATAATCACGGTCACATATGCAAACTAACTCTTTGGATCTACTTCAATGGGACATTGTGTTCCTACTTGCCTTAGCTACAACTGCTATTTTATTTTTATTCTTTCGAGTAGAAAAAAAAGCCAGATGGATTTCTCTGGTATTTTTGGTAATACCAGTATGCTCACTTATGTATAGACTGTCGCAATGGCGTATGCAGATACCTGAATTGAGAATGGGGTTACTATGTGGAACCATAGTGTATTGGATCTGGCACTTATTGTATGGTCGTAAAATTCCACTGCCTTCAAGTGACAATATAAAGGTATGGGGGCAAGATGATTAATCTGACGCAAATTGCACTATCTAAGCTGTTTACAATTAGATTATTTGCTCTGATCCTATTTTCATCAATTGCAAGTGGCTGCATTCTTCCAGCAAGTTCCACTTCGTCAAACCAAGCAAATCCAGATGTGACAACTGACTCAGAATTGACTGAAAGAAACATTGTCACTACCTCACCAACCCCTCCAATAGATCAAGCAATAGTTATCGAAAGCACAGCCACTCCAACCATCACTACAAAAAACTCTAATGAACCGGTCACGATTGTAGGCAATGCTAAGATTACATTTCCTCTGTTTGAAAACTACCTTGTGGAACCCTATGTAATGTTAGAAGATGAAGCCGGTTTTGTTAACCGTGATTTCGATTTCATCATCCCACCGCAAGACCAAGTTTTAGGTCCGCTCACTCCCAGAGGAGAAAATACTTGGGATTATGTGCTTCATCTACCATCATTGCCACCAGGTATCCTTGTTGATGTTGACAACAACTCTCAGAATGACACTGGAGTACGGATTTTTGCGGTTGCAGTACAAGCAAATACGATTGGTGACCCTTTTTTAGGTTCGGATGAATTCCGAGGATGGTCAACGGTGTGGACATCTGCACGTATTGACAGTGAGAATCGAGATGAAATTGTTGGAGGCAAGCTCATAGTATGGTCTCCAGATAATAAACAGTCGTTCCCGTCTGACTTTGGTTCGGATAAACTGCTTTTTACAAATGATGACCCTACCAAAAATATTGAAGCAGGTTATACGATTGTCAATCTCGATAGCAACCCATTCACATTCACGAAAGAAAGAATTTCGGAAATTATCCTATATGAGGGAGATGTAGAAATCAACGACTTATCAGACTTGAGTTATACAGAAGCATTTAATGCTTTATGGTCTAAAGCTTCAATTGAATATCCTTTTACCCAGCTCAAAAGTGTTGATTGGCAAAATATATATGATAGATTTGCACCGCAAGTGACTAAAGCAGAAGCATCATCTGATCCTCAAGCATGGTACCTTGCTATGCGCAACTTTGCCTGGAGCATACCAGATGGGCATATAGGACTTGGAGGAGATGATGGTGGATTATTTCAAAAGGAAGCTGGGGGAGGAGCTGGATTAGGAATGACTGAACTCAGTGACGGACGTGTGTTGGTCAATTATGTTGACACAAGTGGAACTGCTGCAAAAGCTGGTATAAAGCTAGGAGACGAAATTATTTCCTATAACAATATTCCCATAAGACAAGCAATACAAAGCATTACTCCACTAAACGGACCTTTCTCCACTGACCATGTCCTGAAACTAGAGCAATATCGGTATATTAGCAGGGGAAAGGTAGGCGATAGTGCTGATATAGAATGGAAAGATTCTACAGGAATCGTTAACCAGGCAACAATCATATTGCGTTCCGAGAGAAATAGTCTGGCAGCTACGTCTCTATATGCAGATTTTGATCGCAATGCACCACCTATTGAGTATGAAATCATTGATGATTATGACATTGGATATATCCGAATATGGTCTTTATCTGATGATTTGAATTTGACGTTTCGTTTGTTTAGACGAGCTGTACAATTATTTAACGACAATGACACTACAGGTGTAATAATTGACTTAAGACATAACCTTGGCGGGTCACCTATGGGTACTGGCTTAGCGTCCTTCTTCACTCAGACAGAAATTGAAGTAATGCGAGGATACTATTACAGCGATAAATTAAAGCTTTTTGATACTTATGGTCCACCTGATAGTATCGAACCTGACAAAAACCTCTTTTATGAAGGAAGAGTAGCAATACTTGTAGGTCCTGCCTGCGCAAGTGCATGCGAAAACGTAGCTTGGGTTTTTAGTCAACTCCCACAGGTCACAGTATTAGGTCATTATCCTAGTAATGGAATTATGGGTGAAGTAGGTCGTGGTCAATATAAGCTTCCTGGCGATTTATCTTTCCAAATCCCCACAGGCATGGATCAAGACATGGAGAACAATATCATTGTGGAAGGAACAGGAGTTGTGCCCGACATACTTATACCCATTACCGAGGCAAATATTTTTGAAAACAGAGATATAGTTTTAGAAGAAGCAATAGATCTTCTAAGCAAGCCATTAGTAGCCGGAATCATCCCCTCAAGTTCTCCACGACTACTTGCACCTTCATTAACTCTAACAGCTGCGAAGGGAAATACGCCAATCCTGGAAGAACTTGCCAACGAAACGCCGAATTATGAGATGCCCGAACCAGGCCAAAAACGAGTTTACTCCATCCCTATGGATAATTCTACGGAAAGTATTTGGTGGTACTCTTGGTGTGCCACCAATAAAAATATCGCTTACAAAAATTGGAGTAATATTACTGTCAATTTCTATTTAAATGACGAGTTAGTTTCAAAAAATGAATTGTATAAAACTGATGGTCAAGCGAATCAAGAATATTGTTTTTACGAACTAGTGGGTCTGACAGATTGGCCTCGAGGTGAACATGTATTGCACACTAAAGTAAGTTTTGATCAGGAAATTAATGATGGGAGCACAGTTTACCCAATTGGATTACGCGAGTTTGAATATCACGTTTACGTCAATTAATCATAGATAACAAATTGTCAAGCTTTGGAGCATTTATTACCGAATGAAAGAAAGAATATTTCGTAATTTTCTAATAACGATAACAATAGTTTTTGTTAGCACAAGTATTTTCGCTGGAGGAGTTGTCACTGGTGCTTACTATCACGATATTTTACCGAGCAACGTGTCTTTTCCTGGAAGAATAAGTGCTGTAAATGAAGTTGAAATCAATCAAGAAGCAGGTGCTACACCACAAGAACTGCAAGAATACTTCAAGCCTTTTTGGGAATCCTTTGAATTGTTACAGGAAAATTTTGTAGATCAGCCATTAGACACCACCAAATTGGTCCAAGGTGCAATAAAGGGTATGCTTAAAGCCACCGGAGACAAAAACACAACCTATATGACTCCAGTTGAGCAAAGTATGATGAGTGAAAACATGTCTGGTGAAATTGAAGGTATCGGTGCTGAAGTGGACACTAGAAGTGGCGAATACCTCCGTGTTATTGCCCCTCTCCCAGGATCTCCAGCAGAAGCAGCCGGTATACTTCCTGGTGACACTATTGTAGCTATCGACGGCGAAGACGTTTCTGGTATTGACCCATTTGAAGTTATAGGTAAAGTTCGAGGTCCAGCTGGCACTATTGTAGAAATTACCTTAGAGCGCGAAGGTTTATTAGAGCCCTTAATTCTTGAGATAACTAGGTACAATTTCGTTGTCCCTTCAGTTGAAGGAGAAAATCTGGACAACCAAATCGCATATGTAAGAATAAATCGTTTTGGTGATAGAACCGAAGATGAACTGCGTAATCAGTTGCGAGCCTTGATGTCAAATGATCCAGCTGGGTTAATTCTTGATCTACGCAATAATCCAGGTGGATTTCTAGATGCAGGCATTGCAGTAACATCACAGTTCATCAAAAACAAAATAGTCATGAGAGAAACATTCGGAGATGGACGGGAACGAGAGTATCGATCAGGAAGAGATGGCTTAGCAACTGAAGTGCCATTAGTCCTATTAATTAATCAAGGTAGTGCAAGCGCATCTGAAATCGTAGCAACTGCAGTCAAAGATTACAACCGAGGTACACTCGTAGGAGAAACAACTTATGGGAAAGGTACAGTTCAAACATGGATCAGTCTCACAGACAATCGTGGATCGGTCCGCATTACCTTTGCTAGATGGGCTGGGCCACTTGGCAATTCCATTGACGGACAGGGAGTTAATCCGGATGTTGAAGTCAAACCTAGCGACGAAGATCGTCAAAGCAGCGTAGATTCCCAGCTTGATGCAGCAATAGATGTTTTTCTCAAATCTAATTAACATGCTGAATAGATATAGCAAGTTGTATTTGCCATGCTATAATTGCGCGCGTTCGGGGAAGTGTCGGAATTGGCAGACGAGCGTGGTTTAGGACCACGTGGGCTTAGCCCGTGCGGGGTCAAGTCCCGCCTTCCCCACTAACGAAAAACCGTACAAGGATTACAAAGTGGATCAATTGAAAATTAGTACAAATGAGCTGGAAGACTGCGAAGTTGAGATGACTGTGGAACTGGAAAGCGGTAGACTGACAGCTGCCAAAAATGCAGCTGCGCGTAAATTAGCAAGAAGAATAAATATTCCAGGGTTTCGCAAAGGAAAAGCACCCTACAGTGTAATACTACAGCACGTTGGTGATGAAACTGTTACCGAAAATGCCATTGAAGAATTAGGACAGCAAGTTTACAAAGAAGCATTGGAACAAAGCGAGATCGATCCTTTTGCGCCTGGAAATCTGGTCGATGTAAAACTTGAAGAAGATCCAGTACTTACCTTTAAGGTCCCGCTTCCTCCTAAAGTAGATTTAGGTGAGTATAGTTCAGTACGAGTACCGTATGAAGCTATAGAAATATCTGACGAAGCAGTTTCCGAATCAATGGAACATCTCCGTGCCGAACATGCATTACTGGAACCAATTGACCGACCTGCTCAATTCGGTGACGTAATTACTATAGATGCACGCGGTATACTGGATGATGACAATGAAGAAGAGAATATACTTGTTGATGAAACGGACTTCGATATATTGTTAGACTCCGAATCCGAGTGGCCTATGGCGGGATTTGTACAAGAAGTCGAGGGAATGATAATTGACGACTCACGCGATTTCGAAATTAAATTCTCTACCAAATATGACAATGAACAATTAGCAGGAAAAAATGTATTGTGGAATGTGACCTGCAAAAGTGCCAAAAGTAGAACCTTGCCTGAACTCAATGATAATTTTGCTGCCCTCGTCTCAGAAGAGTACAAAACTTTACTGGATTTGCGTATAGCTGTGCGCAAACAATTAGAACATTCCGCCACCTTGCAACAAGATAGAGAACACAGAAACGCTGTGATAGAAGAAGTGCTAAAGAAATGTACAATTTCTTATCCTTCAATCATGATTCAAGAAAGAATCCAAGAACTTGTGAAAGATCAAGACCGAAGATTAAAGTCACAAGGTCTCACCTTAGAAGACTACCTCAAAATCGAAGATCAAACTGAAGAAGAATATATAGCAGCACTTGAACCCGAAGCAGCAAAACAGTTGCAAAGCTCACTTATGCTTTCTGAATTAGTAAAGGTAGAGAAAATAGAAGTAGATGATGATGAAATTAATGAGGCAATAGAAAAAACATCTCTACAGTTCGGTGAGTCAGCCGAGAAAATCCGAGAAATGTTGCGTAAGGATAGTGGACGACGTTCTTTAGAACTAGACCTCATTTCAGATAAGGCCTTGAACAAATTACAGGCTATAGCAAAGGGTGAGACAATTGAGCTGGCAGAAAGTGATACAGTAACCCAGAAGCACTCTCACTCAGCAACTGTAGAAACAGATCAGCAAGATGAATAAAGCTGGCTCACTAATTTTATACAATACGCAAACAATAAGTTAATCTTCTTAGTGCATACTAGGTATAAAATAACATAGCATTTTTCGATACAAAAAAGGAAATCTAATGAACACAAACCTTATACCAATGGTAATAGAATCCACAGGGCGAGGTGAAAGAGCATACGATATTTATTCATTGTTGTTGAAGGAACGAATTATATTTGTGGGTACAGGGATCAATGACCAAGTGGCTAATCTTATAGTGGCTCAGCTGCTGTACCTAGACCAACAAGATCCGGAGAAACAGATTAATATGTATATAAATAGTCCTGGAGGTATGATCTACTCTGGATTAGCTGTTTATGATACCATGCGTCTTGTGAACGCACCCATAGCCACATATGCAGTAGGAGTAACTGCATCATTCGGGACAGTCCTGCTAACAGCTGGAGAACCTGGTCAAAGATATGCACTTCCTAACGCAACTATACATTTACATCAACCTCTAGGTGGCGCAGAAGGACAAGCAAGAGATATAGAGATCCAAGCCAAAGAGATTTTAAGACTCAGGAGCCGACTAAACAATATCCTAGCCAAACACACAGGACAAAAAATAAAAGTGATTGAACGTGATACCGACCGTGATTATTGGATGACGGCTAATCAGGCCGTAGAATACGGTTTAATTGATGGGGTTATTGAACAAAGCACAGATAAAGACACGGAAAGTGATGAACCTAAAACTAAGAAACCCAAGAAAACATCAAATAAAGCTGCTGACAAATAATATTCGAGACGGCATTCATATATTGAAACAACATGGGGCGATCCTGTGGTCGCCTCATTACAATTAATCTGCTAAATAGATAGTTGTCCATATGAAAATATCACAATACAGAAACTTAATTATAGATATGGATGGTGTTCTATGGCGAGGTAATACAGCCTTGCCTGGTTTGAAGGAGTTTGTCGCTACTATACGCAAAACAAAATGTCGTATGGTCCTTGCAACGAACAACTCAAGTAGTACAGTAGACCAATATCTAAACAAACTCAAACTCATGGGAGTAAATGTAGCTCCAGAAGAAATACTAACTTCGGCTCAAGCCACAGGTGCTTACCTACAAAAAATGGCACCAAAAGGAAGTCGTGTTTTTGTAATTGGGGGTGACGGGATAAAAAATGCAATCATAGATCACAAATTTATGATAACAGAAGACGATCCTGAATATGTAGTAATAGGAATAGACAAGAAGATAACTTGGGGAAAACTCAATACTGCGGTAATGAACATCCGCGCAGGAGCAAAATTTATCGGCACCAATCCTGACAGTACCTACCCTACTGAAGATGGGATAGGTGTTGGCAACGGAGCTATATTGGCTGCAGTCGAAGTTGCTACTGGTATATCACCTTTAGTTATTGGAAAACCAGAGACGCCAATTTATGAGCAAGCATTGCATCGTCTAGGTTCTAACTCATCTGATACCCTGATGATTGGTGACCGACTGGACACAGACATCTTAGGTGCACAGCGCGCAAACATACATACAATGCTGGTGCTTACTGGTGTAACCACACGAGAACTACTAGAAACTAGCGTTGTTCAACCAGATTTGGTGGTAACAGGGCTTCCAGACATCATCTCTGGCCTTCTTACAAATTGACTAATCTCATGGATACCACTATCAACTTGCTTGATCTGAATGTCAACATGCTTCAAGAAAAATTGGAAGCTTTGGGTGAACCTAAGTATCGCGCTCAGCAATTGTGGCATGCTATTTATCAAAAACATATTGGTGCTCTGGAAGAAGCTACTACATTACCGATAAGCTTAAGAACAATACTGCACGACAAGTTTAGATTAGGTAATCTCACAGAGATAAATGAACTTGCATCTAAAGATAAGCACACCACCAAAGTGCTTTTTGGATTACCTGATGGACATAAAATTGAGACTGTGTTAATGCGCTACAATAAACGTCGCACAGTTTGTATTTCAACTCAGGCAGGATGTGCACTAGGGTGTGTCTTTTGTGCAACTGGGCAGATGGGCTTAGATCGTCATCTTACTGTGGGAGAGATAGTAGAACAAGTGCTATGGGCATCTCGCAAATTAAGTGCAACTGGAAACAAGCTAACAAACATAGTATTAATGGGCATGGGAGAACCATTCCACAATTACACAAATTCTATAGCCGCAATTAATCGCCTTGAAGATAGTACTGGCATGGCTATAGGAGCTAGACGGGTGACTGTATCGACAGCTGGACATGCCAAAGCCATAAAACAGTTTGCCAAAGAGAGAAGAAGGGAAAGACTTGCGGTTTCCTTACATGCAGCCACAGACAACTTGCGAGATCAATTAATGCCAATTAATCGGCGATTTCCACTTGATGAATTAATGGCAGCATGTCGCATGTATTCATCAATCACCAACCGGAGAATATCATTTGAATGGGCATTAATTGACGACGTAAACGACTCTGAAGAACACGCTCGTGATCTTTGTAAATTGATTGGTAATATTGATTGCCATGTAAATGTTATACCACTGAATCCAACAGATCAATTCCATGGAAATAGATCTAATGAAGATGCTACTATGAGATTCAAAACTCAATTAGATGAATCAGGCATACCCTGCACCATTCGAGTACGTCGCGGATTAGATATAAGTGCAGGATGTGGTCAACTCAAATCAGAAAATACGGTCGGTATATCTTGAATATCCTGACAGTCATAGGAACCAGACCAGAAGCAGTCAAGCTAGCCCCAGTAGTAACAGCTCTGATGGAAAACACTAATGTAAACGTAAGTGTATTGGTCACTGCTCAGCATAGGGAAATGCTGGATGAAGTATTAGATATGTTCGACATTGTACCAGACTACGACCTAGACATAATGTCTGATAATCAAACCCCTACCGATGTATTTATCCAAGTACTAAATGGTATACAGCCAATATTAGTACAATCAAAACCTGATTGGTTGCTGGTACAAGGAGATACTACTACTGTTCTCGCATCTACTATAGCTGCTGCTTACGAAAAAATCCCAGTAGGGCATATAGAGGCTGGTCTACGTACTTATGATCGAGGAAACCCATTTCCAGAGGAAATCAACCGCGTACTGACTGATCATGCCGCAAGTTTACACTTTGCACCTACAATTACAGACCGTGCGGCCTTACTACGCGAAGGTATTTCTAACCATACAATACACGTTACAGGAAATACAGTAGTTGATACACTTAATACCATTATATCGAGGCCAGAATCACCATCTCTACGAACTATCTTAAGTAATATGGAAGATGACAAACGCCTGATACTCGTTACTGCTCATCGTAGAGAAAATTTTGGTGAACCTTTACAAAGGATCATTGTAGCGCTCTTACAATTAGCAAAACGCGAAGATATACATATAGTCTACCCAGTTCATCCTAACCCCAACATAAATAAGCCGATAAAGGAATTGTTGCTAAATCAAAGCAATATTAGTGTTGTTGAACCATTAGATTACCTAACATTTACACATTTGATGAAACAGTCATACCTTATATTAACAGACTCAGGTGGCATCCAAGAAGAAGCACCGGGTTTAGGAATCCCTGTACTTGTTCTCAGAAAAGTTACGGAACGCACAGAAGCTGTAGAACAAGGAACAGCAATAATGGTAGGTACAGATACAGAGAAAATTGTGAAATCTGTTACATTACTATTAGACAACAAACCTTCTTACAAAGCAATGATTAAATCCGTGAATCCTTTTGGTGATGGTAATGCTTCTCAAAGAATCGTAAGCATCTTGCTAGACCAAACATAACTGTCACATTTCTAGTGCTTGCAATTAGCTTGCATAGGTGCTCAATCGTATATATACTGTACATATCTGTACCTAAAATATAAAAAATGTAAGGAGATCTTCACATATGCCACGATCCACAGATGAACATGGACAGGGATTAGTAGAATACGTATTGATTCTAGTACTAGTAGCTGTTGTGGTAATTGTCATTTTAGCACTACTTGGTCCCGCAATAGGCGATATGTTTACCAACCTTATGGAGTCAATAAACAATGGCTCATAACAGTAAATAGATTTTCTGGACATACAAACCTTTTTTCAAACAACAAACTAACACTTGCTAAATATTGCTAAATTATTTCGTTTAATACCATTTTGTTTTATACCTAAAAATACCAAAATATACGGCAAACGAGAACTTATTCGGTTTTAAACAACACACAAAAATAAAACCTTATAATTGCTATTCTAATATGTCCGAAAATATTGCAGCGATAATCATGCTGGGTAAAAGTGGTGCCAGTAAAAGCGAATTACTGGTCCATAATGCTCGTCGCAAAGCTGCCATTCACACAATTCAAAAGCTCTCGCAAATTGAAAAAGTGAAAAACATAATAGTAGCCGTTCCAAAACAAGAAACATCAATATGGAGCGAGGACTCATGCTTTAAGCATGTATCTGAAAATGTGAATTGGGACATAGACCCTGCCAACCGCCCTTTTCATTTTGGGAGTCGAATTAGTGAAATAGTACGGAAACATAACTTAAAACATGTGCTATATATTGGTGGAGGCAGTATGCCACTACTCAGAATAGAAATACTCGAAGAAATTGTGGACAAGCTCATAAAAGCTCAAGGTAAATATGCCATAACAAATAATTTTCATTCCAGCGATTGGTTAGGCATTACAGATGGGTCTGTACTACCTATGCTAACAAAGTTGCTTCCTCGTGACAACATGCTAGGTTGGGTACTAAAAAACAAAGGTGAATTTGTTGTTGAAGCTTTACCACCATCGGCGGGTACACAATTAGATATAGATACTCCGACTGATTTGGTGGCTATGAGATGGCACCCAGACACTCATTCAGATATGCGATCCTTTCTGACAAAACATCTGCCATATGAACCTCTTGTTCGCTGGCAAGAAGCAGCACGGAAACTAAATACACCTGGAAGTCACGTTGCATTAATTGGTAGGGTGTCCCCATACCTATGGCAAATGATGCAAACTAATTTAGAGGTGTGGACTCGTGTCTTTTCTGAGGAACGAGGAATGACTTCAAGGGGTCGTTGGGGAGGTGGAACTGTACAATCACTGATCGGACACTATATAGACATCCTCGGCGCGAACGTACTATTTGATAAATTAGATGAAATGGTTAATGTGGGTTTTGTAGATTCGCGGGTATATATGGCTCATCTTGGAGTATGGCCCACAAATTCTGACAGATATGCTTCTGATTTATTTCAGATTAGACAAATACAGAATGATAAACTCAGAGAATTCACGCAGGCAGCATTAGAATGTCATTCTCCAATGATATTGGGCGCATATGGATGTGTTTCGGGCGGATTATATTCCCTAGTGGAAACTATCAAGACCAAATCTATAGGATAGGCCATTAAACAGTGGATTACCAACCCTCAATAAATGGCTGCCACTCAGCATGCACATCAACATAACCAGCAAACCTATAAGAAGCGGTTGGATTAGGTTCAAAAGGCTGTCTCATCAACTTCATGCGTGCTCTAACTGGCAATTTACCCCCCTTCCGAAGATTGCATGGTGCACATGCAGTCACAATGTTTCGCCATGTATGATTGCCCCCTCTGCGTTTAGGGATAACGTGGTCAATCGTTAGTTGTTTGTTTCGATGTCCACAGTATTGACAAGTATATTCATCACGCCGAAAAACCTCATTCTTACTCAATTTGATCTTAGGACGAGGGCATTTGACCATTCTACCTAATCTAATAATCGATGGACATTGATACGACCTAGTAAATGTCCTAATGACACCCTGACTTTTCAAAACTAACTCAGCCTTACCACAAATGATTAGACCAATAGCTCGCCTGACACTGGATACATTCAGAGGTTCATAATTGGCATTAAGGACCAGAACAGGAAGATGCAGTACCGTTTGCATACTGATTAATTAATTCCATCTGACAATAGATGTTACAACAGCCTCCGATGCAAAATACGTCTAAATCATGAAGCTTCAATGTCAGAATCTCTTAAGCTAGACAACTGTCGATAAACAATATATTGTGAATAAGCCATCAGTACACATAAGAGAATTCCGTGATAGCCAGAACGCCAACCTGCAAGAGTGATGTAACGCCACAGAAATTGCCTTATTGGTTGAAGCAAATAATGATGAAAGCGGGGTACTACACCCTGCTTATAAAGCATATGAGCTTCATGCTTGGCGTAAGCGCGCTGCTTACTAATGAATTCAGACACATCTAGGTAATTCTGATGGATAATAGGATAATGCAAATTTCCAACTGACCCTTTTAGGTCAAGCAATTCATGCACATGTCTATCCACAAAATAAGATCCTGACTCTCTTTTAAACAACCTAAGCTGATAATCGGGATACCATCCAGCATGGAGCATAAGTTTGCCGAATATATAATTATGCCTTGGAATCATCCATCCTACTTTATCTTGATTTTTAATAGCAACTTGTATCTCGTTCGCAAGTTCGCTGCCAACTGTTTCATCTGCATCTATGAATAAAACCCACTCTGAGAGAGTCTCACAAAGAGCCGCATTGCGCTGTGCTGCATAATTGTCAAAAGATCTTTGCACAACCCTGGCACCATGCTCTCTAGCAATGTCACATGTACGATCAGTACTGCCAGAATCAAAAACCAATTTATCCTCGAACCATGACAAAGAGTCTAAACATTGAGGAAGTGTAGTCTCTTCGTTAAGAGTCAATATGATTACTGTTAGCAAATTGATATCCTATAGGATGTCGAATAACATTTAGCAAAGTCTACCGTTTATTGTATCTCAAGGTATACTCAACGACAATGCAACAGAAAACAACAATAAGCAACTGGATAAGATTCATTGTACTGGGATCCTTCTGTTGGGGGACTTCATATTACTGGATTAAAATTGCACTAATCGAAATGGGCCCTCTTACTCTAGTGGCATTGCGAATTACCCTAGCATCCACAGTGTGCTGGCTATGGCTGCTAATTAGTAAAACACCGATAAGAATCCCAAAAAACATTGTTGGTCGTATGACAATTATAGGCATTACCAACACAGCAATACCCTTTTCACTAATTTCATGGGGTGAAACACGGATAGATTCAGGTCTGACGGGACTACTGACTGCTACGGTTCCACTCTTCACAATACTACTCTCTCATCACTTCCTGAAGGACGACAAAATCACCATTACCAAAACATTTGGACTGTTACTTGGTTTTTCCGGAGTTACCTTATTACTTTCACGTGATTTAGAAATAGGAAAAATGCAATTCAATCTTTGGGGTCAAGCAGCTGTTATTGGAGCAACATTTTGCTACTCTATAAGCTCAGTATATAACCGCCGTTTTCTTCAAAACCAGAACCCGATGGTGGTTTCCACATATGCTTTATCATCCGCCACGATAATTATTTGGATCATAACGTTTTTTGTGGAAACTCCAATTACATTGCCAAATATTCCTATGACATGGTTTGCAATTATATGGCTAGGACTGATCGGCACAACTCTAGCCTATCCATTAATGTTTGGTCTCATTCATTCCTGGGGTCCAACCCGGGCAACTTTAGTAACATATCTAATCCCTGTTACCGCAGTAACATTAGGAGTTTTGGCCTTAGACGAGATTCTTGACTGGATAATTGTCGTAGGAGGAATACTGGTAATATCTGGTGTAGCTACTGTAAACTGGCATGCTTGGCTACCGACACTTTGGCAAATATTTGCTTCAAAAAAGGATTATCCGTCCCTTACAAAATAATCAATTCTGCAAACACAAAATCTCTGCTTCTATAAAATTGTATTTCTGTTAGTCGTTGACCCAACACTATCAGCAGGGTACACTATTGATGTTACTAACAAGAGGACAAGCATGAAACACGCCGTTAGTGTGAGTATAGGCTCATCGCGAAGAGACAAACGTGTGGAAATTACATTACTTGATGAACAAATTGTTATCGAGCGTATTGGCACTGACGGTGACATGGAGAAAGCAGCAAAGTTGTACCGCGAACTAGATGGCAAAGTGGATGCATTTGGAGTCGGTGGAGCTGATCTCGGTATACAAATAGGAAACAATTGGTATCCACTTCACTCTGTAGCACCCATGATAAGACACATACAAAAAACTCCTGTTGTTGATGGAGTTGGACTAAAAAGCACTCTGGAGAATCGAACAGCTAAATTTATTGAAAACAATATAGGTCATGAAATTCAAACTCGTAGAGTTTTATTTACTGCAGGAGCTGACCGCTGGGGAATGTCCATGGGATTCGCAAGCGAGAACTATGATTGTGTGTTCGGAGACCTAATGTTCTCTCTTGGCCTTCCAATTCCAATTCGTTCCATATCTGCTCTAAAACGGGTGGCTGCGTTGATAATGCCAATTGTAGGGCGCATGCCTTTTTCCATGTTATATCCTACTGGAGACAATCAAGATATTATTGTACCCAAACACCAAAAATGGTATGAATGGGCCACCGTATTAGCCGGCGACTGTCATTTCATTAAAGGCTCAATGCCTGACAAATTAGCAGAAAAAATAGTGGTTACAAATACTACAACAGCAGAAGACGTAAAACTTTTCAAAGATAGAGGTATACGCTACCTAGTCACCACCACACCTATACTTGAGGGTCGTTCCTTCGGTACAAATATGATGGAAGCAGCTCTAGTAGCTATAGCTAATAAAGGTCGCAAATTAAATACTAATGAACTAAATGCTCTAATTAATCAAATAGGTTTTGAGCCTCATATTCAAGAACTAAATAAGTGATATTTTTGTAATACTATGGATGTAATTATTGGTGCAGGTGGACACATAAGACCGAATGATCCTCTCGCTGAATTAATACCAGAAGGACAAACTAAAGCTTTATTACCGATAGCTGGAAAGCCTATGATTCAGTGGACACTGGATGCCATTGCAAAATCAGAACAAATAGAAAATATCATAATCATAGGCTTAGAACAGAAACATAATCTAAATTGTGGTTCAAAGACTATACACTATCTCCAGAGCAATGAAACGATATTTGATAATGCACGCTCAGGTTGTAGGCTTGCACTCAAATTGAACCCTAATTCTACTCAAATTCTTTGGGTGAGCGCAGATTTACCATTAATCGAGACAACAATGATAGATTGGTTCATTAATCAGGTACAGATGAGCCGACACGAGTTGTACTACCAAATCATTGATAAAGATGTCATGGAGTCAAGATTCCCTACATCTCGCAGAACTTACACCAAGCTAAAAGGTAAAATTGTCACTGGAGGCGATGTGAGTGCTATCAACCCCAATATTGCCACCGATGTGCACCCAGCATTCAAAAAAATTAGCGCTGCTAGAAAAAATGTAATGAAACAGGCTAGACTGCTGGGGCTTTGGCCATTGTTACTATTAATCACGCAGCAAATGACTACTATGACTGCTGAAAAAATCATAAGAAACCGTTTAGGTCTTGATGGGATATTTGTTGATACACCATATGCAGAAATGGGTATGGATGTAGACAAACCAGAACAATACGCTATTGCAAAACAAATTCTAGAGCAAAGATTGAAAATATGACCATATTCAAAACATTACAGGATGCAGATAAACGATGGACAAGCAAATTGTGTATCACCGAAAAACCTGGCTTGCTACGCAAAACATTCTCATTTCTGGCACATTCAGGTGACAGTTGGTTTTGGGGAATAGGACTAGCCTGTATATGGCAGTGGGGCAATCCTCATTGGAAGCAATGGTCTCTTACATTATTTATATCTATTTTCATCACAGCGACGCTAGTTATGACGCTTAAGTATGCTATCAGAAGGCAGCGCCCCTCTGGCAATTGGGGAAACTTTTACCGCAAGACTGACCCAAATTCATTTCCATCTGGACATGCTGCGAGAGCTGGAGTTCTACTAGGAATGATTCTATGGTTAGGACCAGATTGGATTCGAGTAGCTATGCTTATTTACTCGCCTCTAATGGCTCTCGCCAGAATCTCTATGGGATTACATTATTTGTCTGACGTAATAGCAGGATTTAGTCTCGGCTTGATATTGTCGATTGGTGCATCAATGTGGTTAACTAACACTGACTTGGCAAACTATATATTCTCTGGATAGAAACCTAGTAAATATATTTTTACATATCATAGTCTCGCAAGAGATTTAACCCAACATTAGCAGCCCATTCACCTGCATATTTTACATGCCCTCCAAAACCACGGGCTTTAGTTATCATCGATTTATCATCTGACTTGAACAAAGCAACACCAATGACAATATCATTCTCTTTTTCATATACTGCGGAAGCTATGACAAAATTACTTTCTAGATTAGTTGAGTAACTCTGTATCATATCCTCCATATCTCTCTCTACGTCACAATTATCATTGGAAGAAAAGTGACTCAATAATATGCCAGCCTGAAATACGCCTTTTCCATTATCCGCCACGACAAGTTTTCTAGCCAAATCACCACTGGTACCACTTTCTACCACCGACAGAGTGTGACCGGAATTTTCGAGTTTTCCCAAAACCACTGATGCTAAAGATTGCCCATCAGCACCAAATATAACGTCCCCCAAATGCGCTCGCGTCTCTTCTTCAACACTACATATTAGTTGGTCTGCTTCTTTCTCTGAAGAGCCTGTCGCAGTTATTCTAATGTCAACTATACCTTGATGAGCAGCCAATCCAACCACAGGATTGCTCATTTCCTCTAGATGACCTATTTTTGAATCAACTACGCTTTCTCCAACACCTACGGTATATAGCACTCTAGTCTTGATCACATCAGTGGAAGGAAAAACTCTCGCCAAATACGGCATCACCTCATGATCAAGAATATATTTCATTTCTCTAGGAACACCTGGAAGACAGATTACCCGGCTTTGATCGTGTTCTACTATAAAACAAGGTGCAGTGCCAACTGGGTTTTCAATTGGTATTGCACCATCTGGCATATATGCCTGCCTCATATTATTCTTGCTCATTTTCCTGCCCCAATTACTGAATCTCGACTCGATCTGCATTAATAGATCATGCTCGAAAACCAATTGCCGGTTCGTAGCAAGCGCTACAGATGCGCGCGTTTTGTCATCTATTGTAGGACCCAGACCACCTGTGGTAAATACTATGTCTGATCTGGACAAAGCACTTGTAACAATAGCAGATATCACTTCTTCGTCATCTCCTACAGCAGATATGAAACTCAGTTGAATACCTCCCAAAGACAGAACACGCGAAATGTGAGAACTGTTAGTGTCAACTATGTATCCAGATAGCAATTCACTACCTATAGCGATAATCTCAGCAGTTGGTTTCATACTCGTATTTGATCCAGTTTAATAAATATTTGAGGCACCTTAATATTGATTGCAACATTCGAGCTTTTTATATATTAAAAATTAAAACCGCTCTCATTACATGTCTGACAAGATATATTAATTGGAAGTCTTGCCTTCATCCTCTAAATCTTGATCCGCCAACCAGATTTTTTCCGCTTTATCAATGAACAGCTCACCCTCAAGATGATCATACTCATGCTGAATTACACGGGCCATCCAACCATTTGTATTTAGTCTACGTTTTTGACCATGGCGATCAGTATATTTTATGGAAATTTCTAGAGCACGACACACGTCCCCTAAGTAACCTGGTAAAGACAAACAACCCTCAGTACGCACGGCACTTTCACTTGAAAAATAGGTTATCTTCGGATTGATCATCACATGTATCCGTCCTAAACCCGGTATCGCAGTATCATTTCCTTCAGCCGAATTATTTTCATCATCTGGATCTTCTTCTACATGAGCCACAAAAAGACGTAGGCTTTCCGAGACTTGAGGTGCAGCTAAACCAATTCCCGGTGCAGCGTACATCGTCTCAATCATATGATCTATGAGATTCTGTAATTTTCCATCAAATCTAGTAACTTTCTTTGCTTTACGTCTCAAAACCGGATCTGAGGGATTTATAATGTTCAACAAGGCCATAATAACTATGTCTAATATAGTTTGCTGTAAGCTACAAAAGATTATTTGATCAAATACTTACACCTATAATAACACGTATGTCGCAGTTTCAAGGATTCTAGTACTAAGATATAGATTATGGGATCAACTATGGCATAAGTGTTGTCTATTATTACCTGAGAATTCTGGCACTACACTTGCTACCCTTCTAGGCAAGATTTACTAAGAATTGCTTGGACTAGAATTAGTGGCTAAACAAATCCAAAGAACTATGCAGATAAAATGACAAAGGACCAAAAGCTGGATGTAATGGGAGTATTATTAGCTCTTGCTGGAATATTAGTATTACTCGCATTATTTTCTCCTAATCAGAGCTTAATGGTAAGTACAATAGTCGACTATTTGTACTATCTTTTTGGTTTAGGACGATTTGTGGTTGCTCTCGCATGTTTACTAACTGGTGGCTGGATTATTCTAAGACACTTTAATGAAAATCTACCTCAGGTAGAACCGGAACAAGTTTTAGGAACAATCTTATTGTTTGTAGGACTAGTGACAACACTTAGTACTGTCACCGGCACTACAAGCGGTGGCATTATTGGAGAATATTTCTCGAGTACCATTCTGGATGGTCTAGGAGTAATGGGAGCATGGGTTGTATTGATCTCATGGCTTTCAATTAGTATTATTCTGACACTCAGAACATCCACTAAAAAGATTATTGGCCTGCTAGACAACATATATATTGAGCCAAGCCAAATCTTGCAGAGTAGTAGAAAGAAACTTATAACTACACGTACACCCAGCAAAACAAATATCTCGAAACCAACTAAACCAACCAAGACAAAAAAGATCGATAACACAAAACGCCAAACGAACCAACATACCGAATCTGCAAAATCAGAAAGAAAAGCTGAAATTCATGATCTAGACACTAGCACAACACTTGACAAAGTAAGCACAACTAACTGGGATTTACCAAAAATAGAAAGTATTTTGTCTGTAGGCGCAGAAATGACAGCAGATGACGAATATGATAGACAACGTGCGGAAACAATCGAAGAAACTCTAGTTTCATTTGGTGCTCCAGGTAGAGTAGTAGAAATTAACCGAGGCCCTACTATAACCCAATTTGGTGTGGAACCTGACTTTGTCACTAATAGTAGAGGCAAACGTACAAAGGTAAAGGTTAACAAAATATCAACGCTTGCGGATGATTTAGCATTAGCATTAGCAGCAGCCTCTATCCGCATTGAAGCACCAGTTCCAGGCAAAGGATATATTGGCATGGAAGTACCAAACGCAGATAGTTCGCAAGTGGCACTGCGTGATTTACTAGAGTCGGAAGCATACACAAAACACAACTCACCTCTAGCACTCTGTCTAGGCCAGGACGTTTCAGGCGAATCAGTATGTGCAGACCTTCGAGCAATGCCACACCTACTAATAGCAGGTACAACCGGATCAGGAAAAAGTGTATGCGTCAATGGAATAATAGCAACACTTTTACTGAAAAATACACCTGAACAACTTAAAATGCTAATGATAGACCCCAAACGGGTAGAATTGACCGCATATCGTCACATACCACATCTATTAGCACCAGTTATTGTGGATGTAAACAAAGTTGTATCAAGCCTTCAATGGATATCCAGAGAGATGGATAAGCGTTACACAAAATTCTCTGATATTGGTGCTCGCAACATCGAGGACTTTAATAGAAAAGCTACTAAGAATGAAGAAGATACTATTCCTTACATAGTTGTTGTAGTGGATGAGTTAGCTGATCTTATGATGGTATCAGCTGAGGACACCGAACAAATAATCACACGACTAGCCCAAATGGCCCGAGCTACTGGAATCCATCTCATTATATCAACTCAAAGACCGTCAGCTGATGTAGTAACCGGATTAATAAAAGCTAATTTCCCCGCTCGTATTGCTTTTGCTGTAGCGTCACTAACTGACAGTCGTGTTATATTAGATCATCCAGGTGCCGAGCGACTGCTAGGACGTGGAGACATGCTATTTCAGTCACCAGATGCAGCGCAACTCCTTAGAATGCAAGGTACGTTTGTGTCGGACACAGAACTACGCAAATTAGTAAGATACTGGAGGGGTTTTTATGCTAATGTCGACAAATCCTCAGTTAAAGCCAACAGCTCCACCAATGAACCTAAAACTGATCGTCCAGCACATTCCACAAAATCTCAAGATATAACCGATGAAATTGCAACTCTTGCAGAAGCCGAAGGCCGAGATGCACTTTATGATAAGGCAATAGAGATTGTGCAAACAAAAAATCGTGCGTCCATTTCTATGTTGCAGAAACACTTAAGAATTGGGTATACACGTTCTGCAAAGTTAATTGACGACTTAGAAGAATCAGGAATAATAGGACCAGCAAAATCAGGTGCCAAACAACGTGATGTCCTCCAAAAATCCTCCCTGATTGACGAAGACATTGTTCATCCGATTGAAGAGATTGATGACTAGAATAGCTTGTTCCAATTGTTAATCACATATCGAACAAACTATTCTAATACCATCATATTTTCAGTCTGTTGCCGGTTGACCAGAAAATAATTAAAGCTACAAAGTAATGACTTGGTCAGGCAAGTTACCAGATAACGCCGTATACAAATCTGGAAAACACCCTACTTGTACCCCAGGGACTGTGTCGAGAGGAACACACCTTTCAGAATCAGGTACATTTGGCGCACTCCATTTTGGTGTACCCTCTGCCAAATTGCGAAATAGAGCGCACATATCGCACATCATTAATAACACCCCAGACTCGTTAGCTACTTTGGACAGTCTTTCACCGACTGGATCACCATTTCGCAAAACGTATGTATTGTCATCGAAAAAGAACATGCCAACAACCGTAACTAGATGTGTGCCATTCTCAAGTTGTGGCAAAATCATTTGTCCTAGCTTATACATAGAAGCATGAGGACTATTAAAAATATATGCAACTTTCATATTGGTATCAATCTCCCAAAAAAATTTTTCGTAATAGATTACGTAATCTATTAACAGTATATTGAATTTAAAGCCAATTTTCAAGTTCGTAAACAATAATTTTGTCTCAGACACTACAACAATAATCTCTTGATGCCTAATAACTTATATAATATAGTTATGTTGCTGTTGTAATAATATGAATTTATAGTATATATATCAAACTATATGAGACGAGTTGTAATTACAGGTGTAGGTGCCATAAGCCCTATAGGACTATCCGCACAAGAAAGTTGGAATAATTGTGTAGAAGGTGTCAGTGGGGTTGCACCGATAACATTATTTGACTCTAGTGATTTTCTGGTACAAATAGCATGTGAAGTCAAAGGATTTGACCCCAAAGCACATATGAGTCCAGCTAATGCCCGCAGACGTGATCGATGTCAACAGTTAGCTGTTGCAGCTGGCAAACAAGCTCTATTGGATTCTGGCTTAGAGATCAATGAATCAAATGCAAATAGAGTAGGCGTAGTAATTAGTAGTTCCATAGGTGGAATATCATCATTAGATGATTCTATACGTCACATGGTAGCTCATGGACCACGCAGAGTCAGTCCATTGACTATCCCAATGCTAATGCCTAATGGGCCAAGCGGATTAGTAGCAATAGAAATTGGTGCTCAAGGCCCAGCTTTGTCTGTAGCTTCAGCATGTGCATCGAGTTCCGATGGCATAGGACTAGCTTGGCAACAAATTAGAAGTGGTATGTGCGATGCAATCCTAGCTGGAGGATCAGAAGCAACAATTTGCAAAATCGGTATTGCGGCATTTGATCGTCTAGGGGCTATGAGTAGAAGAAACGATGACTTTTCCATGACACCACAACCATTTGACAGGAACCGTGATGGTTTGGTCATGGGTGAAGGATCATGTGTACTGATGCTCGAAGAATTAACCAAAGCCAAGGAAAGAGGAGCTAATATACTTGCGGAATTGTCTGGTTATGGAATAACAGGTGATGCATTCCATATTACTGCACCGCACGATCGAGGTGTGGGCGGAGCACAAGCGATGCGACAAGCCATGGAAATGGCTGAAGTCAACTCTTCAGATATAGACTATATAAACGCTCATGGAACAGCAACACCTTTGAATGACGTATCTGAAACTATAGCAATCAAGACCGTTTTTGGCAAAAGGGCATATGAAATACCGATTTCATCTACCAAATCCATGACTGGTCACATGATGGGAGCAACCGGCTCGCTCGAAGCTTTTTTCTGTGTTCAAGCGATTCGAACACAAACATCTCCACCTACCATTCACTACGCAACTCCAGATCCAGATTGTGATTTGGATTATGTTCCAAACCATGCTCGTGATGCGTGTATAAATGCCGTCATTAGCAATTCTTTTGGATTTGGTGGTCATAATTCTGTGCTTTTGTTCAAAAAATACGTATGACTGAGTTGGAAGACCTTCAAAAAAGTATAGGTTACAAGTTTAAAAATCCTGGGCTACTTCTCCAAGCTCTGACCCATAGTTCTAGTCTTAACGAAAATAATGATTTATTCGATGACAATGAACGACTAGAATTTTTAGGAGATGCAGTCATAGATTTTGTGGCAACTTCATTGTTATTTAGCGAATTCACTGAACTCAGTGAAGGGGAACTTACTAGGTTACGATCTGCCCTAGTCCGTACTGAGCAATTGTCTCATCTAGCTAGCAAATTTGCACTTGGCCAAAAAATTATATTGGGGCGCGGTGAGGAAGATTCTGGGGGACGACAACGTCATAGTCTACTATGTGACACATTTGAGGCTCTGGTTGGTGCAATATATCTAGACTCTGACATATACAGAGTAGCCAAGTTTCTTGAACCACTATTGCTACAGGAAGCACGAAAATCCCTGAAAAACAAGAGCCACTTTGACAACAAAAGTCAACTCCAAGAATGGGCACAGGGCACTTTAGGTGAAACGCCTCATTATATGACGATTGCTGAGACCGGACCCGATCATGATAAGGAGTTCACAGTTGAAGTAATCATAGGCAAAAAACATTTCAGTACTGGCCAAGGAAAAAGCAAACAGCAAGCTGAGCAATCAGCAGCTCGTATGGCTTTAGAAGTTGTTAGTAATATTAAAGAACAAAGTTGACTACTCAATCGAAGCGCTTGTTTGTTACAGGAGCATCCGGACATTTAGGACATAGAGTAGCAAAGTTATCTAAAGAATGGGATTTGTTTTATAGTTGGCATTCTAATCCACCTGATCAATCGCTCCTTGGAACACCTGTACAACTTGACCTATGTAATAAGAGTGATGTACGTACAGTGTTAACACATCTTAATCCGGATGTGATAATTCATACGGCATGCTCTAACAGATCAGAAGATTCTATTGTTCCTGCTATTCAAAACATCGTCTCAACTGTAGCAAATAGCCCAACTCGATTAGTACATATATCAACTGACATGGTATTAGACGGTGACAATGCTCCTTATTTAGACAATGCCAAAGCAAATCCAATACATCCATATGGCAAAGCTAAAGCAACATCTGAAGCAATTGTAATGGACAACTGTGCTTCAGCTGTAATAGTCAGGACGTCACTTATTTACGGAATATTCCCTCTAGATCACCAGACCAAATGGCTAGTTGATGACATAATGTTAGGCAACAAGGTGGTTCTTTTTACAGATGAGATACGATGCCCAATTTGGGTAGATACGCTCGCCCACAGTTTGCTAGAACTGGCGGATAGCTCTTTTAATGGCTTCCTCAATATAGCAGGTCCAAGCTCTATAAATCGTTGGGATTTTGGCATAAAAATACTTGACATGTTAAATATCGATTTGAAATCCAATATATTTCCTGGTCTACAATCAGAAAGCGGTTTGCAAAGGCCACGCAACCTTACATTGGACGTAACTAAAGCGAAACATTTGCTTAATACACCATTGCTCAATATTGACGAGGCCATAAAGCATATGAAATCTGTATTATCCGACAAAACAATTATTGACTAAATACGATGTGTCAGTACAATTGGAGTTGGCGGGGCAGTGGCGGAATTGGCATACGCAGCAGACTTAAAATCTGCCAGGGAAACCTATGTGGGTTCGAGTCCCACCTGCCCCACTGTTGTTGTGTTTATCAATACACCCCAACAACAGTTAGGATGCAGCACCTACGTTCTTGTCATTAGCTGCCATGGACAATAAGCTCAAAGCAGTCTCGCGCACCGATTCATCTTGACCTCCTAACATATCGACAATCTCTTCCACCCTAGAATTGCCATCAAGATGATGAACAGTAGTGCGAGTACGCTCACCATTCACTTCTTTTTGCACCTTGAAATGTGCGTCTCCATACCCAGCAAGGGGAGGCAAATGAGTAATACACAAGACCTGATGTGTTTGACTTAAACTCCAAAGCTGTTTGCCTATAATCGCACCTATCCGTCCACCAATACCTTGATCAATTTCGTCAAAAATAAGAGTGGGTTTACGATCAGCTGTTGCAAGCATACTACGTAGTGCAAGCATTAAACGTGAAGTCTCACCGCCAGAAGCTATTTTTACAATAGGCTTAAGACCTTCCCCTTTATTTGGAGCTATTAAAAACTCCACCTGATCAATACCAGTAGTATTCATGGCTACAGTCCTACCATCGCTCACAGGCAGACCTCTTGGATCATCTTTCCAATCAATTTGCACAGAGAACTTAGATCCATCCATGTTTAGCTCTGCCATAACCATCATTACTCCTGTAGATAGAATTTCACCAACCTCTTGACGACTTTTAGAGAGAGATACTGCCAATTGTCCAGCCTCTTTCATTAGAGATCGTTCAGACGTTTCTAGATCTTCAATCGTTTGAGTGTTTCCTGCAATATCATCAAGTTCAGATTGTGCTCTATCGCCATATGCTATTATATCTTCTACATCTGAGCCATATTTGCGTTGCAAATCTTGAATTAAATGCAGGCGATCTTCCACTTCATCAAGACGAACTGGATCAAATTCTATACCATCCTTATAGACAAGTACTTCAGACACGAACTCTTGCAATTGATCCACTAAGCTTTCAGCTTCAGTTTTTACATTATGCATAGTAGGATCAATGCGAGCTAGTCTATGACACAACTCAGCAATTTCACCTAACGACTCGGATGCAATATTTTGATCACTCTCATTGCCGTCATATCCTGACACAGCAAGTATTTTGTCTGTAATTTCTGCAAGATTTTCTACATTTGCTAGCTTGGTCCTTTCAGATCTTAGCTCTAGTTCTTCTCCAGGCACCAATGCAGCCATACTGATTTCTTTGACTTGAAAACTTAACAAGTCAACTCTCTGCAACTTTTCCATCTCAACATTACGTAATTCTGCCAGCTTTCGTCTTATAAACGTAATCTCTTCAATGACTTTGCTTAATTCTTTACGCTGTTTATTAAGACCACCAAAACGATCTAAAAGCGATAAATGCTCACTCACTCTAAGTAACGATAAATGTTCAGATTGTCCATGCACATCTACTAATAAGCTTCCAATATCACGCAATAGTGCCAGATTGACTGTACGTCCATTAATACGGCATATATTTCTACCACCTCTCCGCAATTCCCGACCCAGAGTAATATGTCTGGCGGTATCTGAATCGTCCAGTCCTTCCTTGAGTAACAAACCTGCAATTTCATTCTGCACTGACTGTTCAATAATGAAAACACCTTCGACTATCGCCTTATCACAACCAGCACGAATTAGAACAGTATCGGCACGTCCACCTAACAACAAACTAATCGCATCAATAATAATCGATTTACCAGCTCCAGTCTCGCCTGTAAGCACATTGAATCCTGGTTTAAAACTGACATTCATAGTATCTATGATGGCCAAATTTTTTATAATTAATTCACTGATCATAATAACTATATAGAAACACTGCGCAATCGCGCATATAAAGTTGTAGATGCGATAGCCAAATAAACAATGCCCCACATTGTAAGATTAAATAATCCAGCTAATAGCATACATCCAACAGCTACATAACTCAGGTATTTGCCGCGTCTCCTACCAATAGCGCGCCTTATAATTTCTGATATGATCCCAGCAACAGTGGGTGCAAGAAATATCACAAACCATCCCAAACGCACCATTAATACTCCTGCGAGACCAGACAAAACAAACGATATTACGGCCGCAACTACATAATCATGCCAAAGCACCGTATCAAAAATAGATTGCTGTTGCCGCACACATCCTACGCATCTATACCCTACCGGTGTCTTACGAGCACAATCTGGACAAATTGGCATCTCACAACGATTACATCTCAATGTCGTTTCACGTCCGGGATGATTTATACATCCTGGCGAAGTACCTTTGACAGGATGATCGATTTCTACAGCCAGATTATTTTTTACATAATCTGTCATTTGTGTTCACGCCCCTTAATAGACATACGTTCACTCAAATCACTATAAAAGTAATTAGGGTCTTGTAATCGTACAAAATTGCAGTTACGACTACTCGCCCGTACACGCACGCAATCTCCATCCATTATGACCGTCTCAAGCTGTCCATCTAAACTAAGAATAGCCTCATAGTTGGTTCGAATCACTATTGTCACCGTACAACCCTCAGACAATACAACAGAACTACCCATACTTAAATGAGGTGATATAGGTGTTACTACAAGATTACGTAGATTTGGTGGCAAAATCGGTCCACCCGCAGCAAGCGAATAGGCTGTAGATCCAGTAGGTGTAGAAACTATCACACCGTCGGCAACATAATTAGCAAGTGCAGCATTATCCACTTTGGTTTCAAGACGAATGGGTCTGGCTAACGCACCACGAGTTACGACAATTTCATTTAATGCATGTTGGCTAATAAGTTGGTTACCATTTCTTATAAGCTCCCCATGCACAAGCATACGTGGTTCTAACTCAAAGTCGCCTTTAAGAATTCGGTCAATAGCATATTGCCAATCATTCTCAGGTATTTGAGGAAGAAATCCCACTTCTCCAAGATTAATACCTAAAACTGGACAGTCCATCTGCGCAGCTATCCTTCCCACACGTAACATGGTTCCATCTCCACCAACCGCCAACAACATATCAGCATTGTAATTAGCATTATGATCCAATTCAGATATCAACATGGTAGTAGAAACCAGACCTGGTTTATCCTGCAAACGCAAATTGATTTCATCAGCAATTTGCTGTGATCTAGTAACCTGGGGATTATGAAATACAAGAAATCTATTTGGTACTTTTGTCATTGTTATGCTATAAAGTCAAATCCTCACCACACGCTGTTTGAAAATCACAGGCTATACATCGGTTCCAATATTCATGTGAGCGCAATACATTTGCAGCAGACATATCGGTACGCATGCAGTTAACCACAGCAGTTAAATCCTGCTCGATTTCATTACCATAAGCTACTTTATATGTACCGTCATCGTATTTGATTATCCCATAACTTGGGCGCTCACCAAAATGTTCTTCAACCAGATGACAATAAGCGGCAACTTGTAACTTATGAGACCTATATGCTCCCTTCCTTGGCATCGAAGTGGATTTGACCTCAACTGGTATGTACATCCCTTTTTTTAACAACAAATAATCTGGCTTGCCGGTTATACCCAAGCGACTAGAAAACAGAGGTTTTGTAACTGATCCACGTCCATGTTTATCGATGTAAATGATTTTTCCTTCTGGCATGCCAGCGCCCTTAATAATGTTTCTGCCACGCCAAACTAGTAACACACCAGCAAAAATGAACAACATGCTTAATACAGTCAAATGATATACGCTACTCCAATATAGTGTGATCGATTAAACCAATTAGAAAAATTTCCATCAAATTGGGTCAACAGTATCAAGAAAGAGCACAATCGCCGTAATAACACCTATCACAACTAACAAATAACCACAGTATTGAACACCTAAAGCATGTTTGACACGCTTGTTGTGACGAAAGTGTACTAATGCACCATCTTGTAACTTATACGAATCAGTAATAGACATCTTCTGTACTCGCCGTAACCACCAGGCGCGTTTACAATATACGTATTCAGCTACTTCAGATGCTCCAATGATAATACTCAAAAAGTTCAACCACCTCGCAATTTTTCCACAGAATTGAGAGCCTTCTCCAATCGCTGTTGGCGTACGCTCATAGTCAAGTCTCCACGTGTACGTTCGCGCACACTGCGTACTATATCAGTATTCCTACGTAGACCACCTGTAATTGCATCAGGGAAGTCAATTGTTACCAAGAGACTATATATTTCGTCCATTGCCACCAAAAGACGCTCAGCTTCCTCAGAATGATCGATCCTAATAATGTCGAGTATCGTACGGCGGAGCTCAGTTGCCGCTTCAGATAATCCCTTCAAATATGTTGAGGCCTCTACCTGAAGTTCATCCGGTCCAGGCAGTTCACAATCACTTACCAATGACAATAATATGTTAGCCTCAACAAACTCTTTCAGACCATCTTGAGTATAACCAGCAAAATAGAGGTCCGGATTACCGGATACTACCATTCTCAACTTATTTGCTGAATCAGTTGCCTCCTCCAAAAGTGATCTTGCCTCCTGCATATTACCACGATGAATAGATCGTATTGTGTTCGCACATAAACGAATTAATGCGCGCGACTCACTTAGAGCTTTGTCCCTAGCACTGTTTTTGTTAAGCAATGCTTCGCGGAGTTTATCCCCAATATCTGCCAAACGAGAAAGATTATTAGTTTTATGATCTTGTCTTGAATTCATATCTATATATTAATCCTATAACACAAACAGCCGCCGGTAATATTCCGACGGCTGCGTATATCTTTTTACATAACCCTTGCTAATCCACAGTCGATTAGAAAGGAATGTCTTCCTCCGTCATTGGAGGTGGGCCATCGTACTCCGACACAGTTACATCACTAGAACCCGCCTGACCTCGACTTCCCAAGAAACGTACTACTTGTGCTGTGACTTCATATGTAGCACCCCAGCTTCCATCTTTACGCTGAAATGTACGTGGGTTTCCATTATCATCACAGTTCATGCGACCTTCAATCAACACTTGACGTCCCTTACTAAGGTACTGATTACAAGTTTCAGCCTGGTTTCCCCATACAGATACACGCCACCATACTGTACGCTCCTGATTGTTACCATCCCTGTCTCGCCATTTCTCATTAGTGGCAACGCTCAAATTAGCTACCGCCTGACCACTAGGAGTATAACGAAGTTCAGGATCACGACCCAAATTTCCTGCTAGTATGACTCGATTATACATAGTGTTTTGCTCCTTTCCGACAAAAACTAAGTTTAAATTGAGTTTACATTAAGATGTTTGTCGGCCTCAAGTAAAAATTCTACTAGTTTTGAATAGTAGTGTCAATACATTTGTTCTAATTGTAATAACTAGCTTCCTAATGACTCATAAACATTAGTAATCGTCAACTGTTTATCAATGCTAGTCCACGATAGGAGGACGGAATTTGTATCCGTAAATTATCATACCTTCTGTTCCATCATCACTCATTTTACGAGTAACCATTTCAACCTCCATGCCAATTTCTACGTGCTCAATATCTATATCTGTTAATTGAGCGGTAACCATTGGACCCTCTTCTAGCTGAATCAAAGCCACAATAAAGGGAGTATTCTCAATATGGCCATTTGAAGGATCAAAAACCTGAGAAAATGAATGTATATTACCCATACCTGTAAATTGATATAATGTCTGGGCACCATGAGAACATTCAGGGCAAACATCTCGAGGCGGAAATAATTTTACTCCACAGTGTTCACAAACCTCACCTATAAGACTGTATCGCTGTTTTTGTAATCGCCAATTTCTAGGTACTTGCATTATAAGATAACACCTATATAAATCAACTCGTCACACTAATGTCTAAATATATTTTATAACAAATAATCTATCAAAAACTATCCAACCACATTTAGTATGTGCGTAACTGCAGTACCTCCATTACTACCTAAGCACTGCGCTAACGCCCACTTTACATCTGACACTTGATTGTCTTTCGCAGTACCAGCCAACTGCTGCGCTATCTCAACAATCTGATATACACCAGTCGCACCCCCTGGATTGCCCCGTGCCTTGAGTCCGCCGAAGGTTGATATTGGCAAACTACCTTGAAGACCTACGGATCCGTTTTGTGCCATTTCCCATCCAGATCCCCAATCCGCAAAACCACATGCTTCTAACGACATAGCAGCGTAAACTCCGAACCGGTCATAAATCTCTGCAACATCTATATCATTCGCATCTATGCCAGCCTGGTCATAGGCATATCGTGCTGAAGTCTGGGCAGCTGAAAAAGTAAGCAAATCTTCTCTATCATGTATTGCCAAAGAATCCGTAGTCAAATTCGATGCTGCGATTTGAATGCTTCGACCCTCTACCAATTCTCTGTCCGATGATGTAATAACCAATGCGGCAGCTCCATCAGCATCTGGAGCGGAGTCAAATACGTTTACTGGTGACGACACCATCGCTCCTCTAGAATACTGTTCATTACTGATTAGATTGCGAAACATAGCGTATGAATTAGTAGACGCATTTTTGTGTGCATTAACTGAGAATCCCGACAAGCCATCAGTAGGTACACTATGTTCATACATGTATCGTCGCATTATAAGTGCTGCGATGGCTGGAGCAGTTAATCCATGAGCTAGTTCCCAGTCACTATCTGCACCACCTGCTATAGCTGTTGTTACATCTGGACCCACAGCATCTGTCATTTTCTCCACGCCTACTACTAAGGCGGTATTAATCTCTCCACTTCGAATCGCAAGTATTGCCTGTCTTAGAGCTGCAGCTCCCGATGCTCCAGCAGCTTCTACTGTAATAGCCTCAGTACCCCTAAAACCACAAAATTCAGCAACTAATGCACCAACATTTAATTGTTGGGACAAGCTAGAGGAGAGCATATTACCTACAAAAATCGCGTCTGGCTTTTTTGTATTAGAGGATAGCAAAGCTAAATTAACTGCCTCCCAAGCTAGATGACGCAATGATGTACCCCAATGTTCACCAACTTTTGTACAACCTGTGCCTGATACGTATATATTTGTCGAGCCAGTCATATTAGTGCCAATTTACCTCGATAACGCGCATACGTAGCATAATCTATCACTGTACGTCTCTCTATATAGTCTTTTGTGGTAGGAGCCAAAGTCTGGCATAATGACAGTCGATCATTGACAGACAGATCAAATGCATCAGAACCTGCCCCTGACCCAAATGACACCAATAAAATACGATCTCCTGTTTGTGCCACATCCAGTACTGCAGTAAGTCCCAGCAAAGCCGAACCTGCATAGACATTACCTACATCCGCTGCCAACAAACCAGTTGCAATTTGTTCAGTTGTAAATCCTAATACTTTCGCAACTTGCTGCGGAAATTTGCTGTTAGGTTGATGAAATATAGCATAAGCATAATCAGTTGGCTTAGTGCCAAGAGCATGCATTAACTGTTCAGCACATTCAGCTATGTGTTTAAAATAGGCTGGCTCTCCAGTAAACCGTTTGCTATGTTGTGGATATTTAGCATTTTGTCGACGCCAAAAATCTGGTGTATCAGTAACAAATGAAAAACTTCCCTCAATTGTAGCAACAGATTCCTCAGCAGTACCTAATAAAAACGCTGCCCCACCTGCACCTGCAGTATACTCTAGTGCGTCACCAGGACGACCTTGGGCAGTATCCATACCAATCGCAAGAGCATACTTTGTCATTCCCGAACCTACAAAACCAGTGGAAGCTTGGATGGCCTCAGTACCAGCTTTACAGGCAAATTGCCAATCTGCTGCCTGAGTATTAGGTACTGCCCCAATAGCCTCCGCCACAATAGTAGATGTTGGTTTCACTGCATATGGATGAGATTCGGAACCAACCCAGACAGCACCAATATCTATAGGATTGACATCAGCACGAGCAAGAACATTTCTTGCAGCTTCTATAGACATAGTAACCACATCTTCATCTATCCCGGCAACAGATTTCTCAGTCACTGGCACTCTATTTGATGGACCTACCCATAATTTAGCAATATCTTCAGCCGGCAAACGATAACGAGGAATATATGCTCCATAGCCCACTATTCCGACAGGAATATCTGGTTTCATTGCCTGCAAATCTGGTTCCCGATTATCAATAGTCACAATATTCCTCACCTATTTCAATCTTGTTAAACTTAGAGTAATCACCGCAGAAGTTCCAAAGCTCGATCTATCCGCACATCATTCTCCGACACCATTTTGCTTGCTATCAGGTTAACCTCATTTCCTTCTGCTCCCGCAGCAATTGCAACCTGGCGTGCATGTAATCCCATATGCCCCCTTTGTATGCCTTCGGTAGATAAAGCTCGCAAAGCAGCCAAGTTTTGTGCCAGACCAACAGAAACAATTGTTTCAGCTAATTCAGAACTTGACTGCACATCAAGCAACTCCAGAGCTGCTTGAGAGCTTGGATGTACTCTAGTTGCTCCACCAACAACACCAACAGCCATAGGCATCTCTATTTCGCCACACAGAGACCCATTACTGTCAACATACCACTTGGACAAACTAGTATAAGATCCTGAACGCGCAGCATAAGCATGAGCACCTGCTTCAATTGCGCGCCAGTCATTTCCAGTTGCAATCACTACTGCATCTACTCCATTCATAATTCCCTTATTATGAGTGGCAGCTCTATACGGGTCTACTGATGCGAAAGCCCATGCTTCTATTATTCCATCTCTTACTTGTTCAGCACTATAGTTCCCAAATCCTAGCTCCTCTAATGGTATAGCAACACTTGCACTAGCTAATCTGCGATCTGCAAGGTTAGACAATATACGAAGATGCACTCTGCCACCAGTAACTTCTTCAATGATTGGTGTCAAATATTCTGTAGCTGTATTAACTGCATTAGCACCCATAGCATCGCGGGTATCATAAATGAGATGAACAACAATGAAAGGTCCAATAGGAGATTCTTCCATCAATCGAATCTCCATATCTCTTACACCCCCACCTAGCTCAGATATCACAGGATCAATACCCATTACACTATCAATAATTGTTTGCTTATTTTGCATCAGATTATGGTAGGAAACATCTAAATCCTCCAGATCCAAAATTTGTATTTGTCCAATCATCTCTGGAGAATTACTTTTAGCTTTGAATCCTCCTCCAGCCCTGGCCAATTTGGCAGCCAAACTTGCTCCAGCAACAACCGACGATTCTTCAATTACCATAGGAACAAGTCTTTCATGACCATTCACGATAAAATTAGTGGCTATACCAATTGGTAAACCATGCACACCAATCACATTCTCTATCATATGATTAGCATTTTCAACATTAAGACCATCATCCCCGGCAAGCGCGGATATTTGTTCCAACTCAAGAGTACTTTTTGCTAACAACACTTGATGCCGCTTTAGCACTTCCAAATTATAAAAATCGGGCAAACGTGATACATTCTTGGGAGAATTCATTTTTTAATTTCGACGAGTAGATTTACCTACTACAAACGCTCACAATCAAACAATATGTATACCAATTCTATATATTACCCATTTTTTTCTTCCAAAAACTATCAAAACTTCCTAATTTTGGCAAAAATATAGTAATCTTATAGTAAAAATCAGACTATTCCTCTAAATACTTGGCCAATACATCGATGGTCGTTTTACCAGACACACGAATCCGATTCCATGTAAAAGCACCGCTAATATCATGTTCAAGCCCAAATTCCGTTGTAACTGCACCCCAGAATCCCAGCGCCTTAAGATATGCAATTACTTGTTGATCATACAATCCACTTGGGTAACTAAAATACCGCGGTTGCAGACCTATATGTGCCTGCACAGTCTGCATGGAACCAAGAACTTGATATTGGACCAATTCAAACGGACGATTGGAAAGTTGTACATGAGTCTTGCTATGCGGTTCAATTTTCCATCCAGACTCATACATTCTGCGAGCCATTCGCCATGTCAAATATGATGGATGATTTTCATCCATCAGTTGAGTGAGAACAAAAACAGTACCAGTATATCCATATTCTTGCATATGTGGAAAAGCATGCTGATACAAACCTCGATAACCATCATCAAAACAAAATATTATCGGTTTATCGGGCAAATCTATGCCTTGTGCAAGATAATAAGTCAAATCATACAAGCTCACAGACTTATAACCTTTAGCATGTAAAAATGCTAGCTGCTGCCTAAAAACTCCAGGCTGCACAGTAAGTCCAACACGTATATTATCTGCATCATTAGGAAGCGGTTCGATATAGTGATACATTAATATTGGCAACCTAGCCACTCTATCGTCCCCAAATTCATCAGGAGTAGGAAATTTAGTAGGAACCAGAGTGGGAGTTGGAGTGGCCGTTATAGCAACCGCAATACTTGCACTAGTAGCAGAGGGACTAATAGTGACAATGCCAGTGGATTTATTAGTTACCACATCAGTAACTGTCTCGGCCGCAAACATTGGTGTACGACTCGGATTGCTCTCTAATTCAAGTACTGGCATCGTTGATAATTTGTCTGACTCAGAGTTTTGGATTGTATTAGTAACTGTTATTTTTTTTGATATATTTGCGACACTGTCAGTGACAGTCGACTGTAGTGTCACCAGAACAGATGAACTAACATTATCATTGTAACCACATCCCATTAATACAAACAACAGAATAAAGTAAATTGATAGCGAATTATATTGAAACCAATCATCAAACTTTCTATTCATTAGTATCTATTCGAATTACATTAAATCAAAATCCCCGCATCACCGGGGATTTATCATACAATACATCTACATAGATTTTTATTACTCAGGCATCATTTCTGTACCCAAGAAATAATCAAGCCAAATCCAAATAAGAGTAGCATAAGATAGACATAGAAAAGTAAAATTGTTGATAATAACATCGAGAATACCGAAATTTAGATCAACTGCATAGCGATTCAAAGTAGTACCAAAAGCAGCTACTGTAGCATAACCCGCAGCCAAGCCCACTGCAATAGAAATCACCCAAACTACTACACGTTTTGCTACCATTCTAGCCTCCTAAGCACAATATTTAATCCATTGAGATTGTAGTTTATAGACAGATTATAGTCAAGCATGCCAAAGATTTATGGGTGAAAAGATAAATTTGCATGCATCTCACATATCCTGATCGAGAAATGCCGGTTCTGACTTCCATGATTCCACAAATCTCGAAGCACGATTTGTTTCCAATAAACCAATGTATGCCACCAGAACAAATCCCAGCGCAAACAAAGCCAAAAACGGTGCTAATGCTGGCATACGTTGAATAGCAAACAGGAAGGATACTCCAGAATATATAGCAAAAAATATCTCTAACCATACTGTCTTGTCATTTTTGTTTTCGTAAAAGTCATATAAAGAAACAGGTGACCCACTATTTTTTGGAGTACGTAAAAACTCATCGGGTTTATAGCGTAAAACAGCCTCAAAAACTGCCCTAGTATTGTTTACAGCAACCCCTAATCCCAATAACATCAAAACTGGAAACCACATAAACCTCATCAATCCTTTAGGATAAGCCATCAACTGAGCAACAGCATATAACACTGGTGGTCCAAGACCGGCAACGCCAAACCATTGAGGCAACACATAATTTATATCTGTATACAACATACATGGTACGCTGAAGACAAGAAAGCAAAGCATCATCGGATGCATAAGATAACCACCTAAATGTAGAAGAGCCTGAACTCGCTTCCAAATGGAAAACTCCGCAAAACCAGCCAGTCTAGATGCATGCTTAAGTAAACATTGTACTGAACCTTTGACCCATCTAAACTGTTGCCTCTTAAAAGCATGTATTCCAACCGGAATTTCTGCCGGCGACACGACATCTGAAACATATCTAAATTCCCAGCCTGCCATCTGAGCCCTATAAGAAAGGTCTAAATCTTCTGCAATCGTATCGCTTTGCCATCCCCCAGAACTAACAATACATTTCTTACGCCACACTCCTGCAGAACCATTGAAATTAAAACATAGATTGTTACGACTACGGGCGACCTGCTCTACCACTAAGTGTCCATCCAGAGCTATTGCCTGTGCACGTGTAAGCGGATTATCAAGAGCGTTAAGATGTCCCCAACGCGTTTGCACCATACCAACTTTTCGGTGAGCAAAATATGGGATGATACTCTTTAGATAATTGGACGGCGGAACAAAATCCGCATCGAAAATCCCAATGAACTCACCTTTAGCTTCCTGCAAACCACTTGCTAGTGCTCCTGCTTTATTGCCAACACGATCCAACCGATGATAACACTCTATATTCAATCCTTTTTCTTGGTATGAGACAACTAAATTTTTCACTATATCAGTAGTTTCATCAGTAGAATCATCCAAAACCTGAATATCTAAACTCTCAATCGGATAATCTAAATTAGCCACGGCATGGATTAATCTGTGCACCACTTGAATCTCATTAAACACTGGAAGTTGAATAGTGACATCCGGCCATTTTTCCGGAAACTCTCCAACTGGTTTAAGATTGTATCTCCGTACAAAAAATACAGTGAGTATCAACATATTCAAACCATACATAGCTAATACAGATGCTGATATCACAAAAATAGCATGTGAAATATTTGTTAGAAACATAAAACCAATCTCTGTAAACTTAGATAATCATTAAAAGATCAAGCAGGCACATTGTAGTACATCCGACAGCAATCATACTTGCAAAACTACTGACACAAATTGACGCTTATACGCTAGGCTGCTATTATCAGCTTGCTTGGTGTGCCATATATAAAAATGCCCAATAATTTTCTTTAATGACATGGAAACACCCTCCCAATTAAAACGCAGAAAAAAGCGTCATACATTTTTTATCACCCTGATAATCCTTACTGTTCCGCTCTATATTTTGGGATTTGCTATACTGCAAATCGCGCCTGACAATAATGTAGATGAAAATGCACTTTTACCATCTGAAGCACCACCAAAAGTAAGCACAATATTGCCTCGCACAACACCAACCCAAAAATCAATATCACCTACATTTGAAATGATTACTGTTACCACTGCTACTATTGTATCGATAAATAATACAACTATTGTTACTAAAACAATAATGCCAACTCATACTGCCTCTCCAACTACTAGCAATACTCCAACATCAATAGCTAGCACAACTCCTACGTCCAGCAATACTGCGTCTCCCACATATACCGGCACATATACGCCAACCTCAAGCCTCACACCAACTACAACTCCAAGTCATACGATTGCACCAACCGAAACTAATACGGTAACACCACAACCTAGTAACACACCTACTCTTACCTATACACCTACTGTTACACCGTCGCCAAATGAACCCACACTTACAGTTACGCCAACACTGACAGCCACAGTAACACCTACCTTCAGTAGTACACCCACATCAACAGCTACCGATTTAATGACAAATACTAACACTCCTACAGTCACGCCAAATCCATAGCAACATTATATAAAATAACCTTTCTGGGAGAGTAAACCTAGTAAACAGTAAACATAATGACTCAGCATTGTTGGCATATCGACGAAATCAATTCGCATACAATCAATGCCACAATAAATATACTAACGAGCAGTCAGTGACACTTTTATTTTTCAAATATTAGCCATGCATTTTACGAATTACTAATAAGTCACGAAACATCTCGTATACACCTGGCCATAAGCGGACAGTACTACCTGGTGAATCTCGCCAGATTATTGGTAACTCCACTATGCTTAGCCCTGCCTGTTGAGCCAAAAATAATATTTCAACATCAAACATAAATCGCTCTATAATTGCTCGCTTGTATAACGGTACCACAGACTGTCCGCGAGCAGCCTTGAATCCACATTGTGTGTCAGAGAATTTAGAAAGACCTACTATTTGAATTCGCACAAGGTCAAATACATACGAGGCTATACGACGAAACACACTAGGTTCAACCTCAATACAGGAATCAGGATGAGCACGCGTACCAACAACTAAATCCGCTCCTCGCTCTAGAAGTTTAATTGCATTGTAGATTTCGTCTACTGGAGTTGAAAGATCAGCATCAAGAAAAACAATCCATTCACCTACCGCGTCCAATACGCCGGTGCGCACAGCAAATCCTTTGCCACGATTCGGGCTGTACCGGATTAAGCGAGCACGATCATCTCCAGATATTATCGTATCAACTATGTGACAAGTATTGTCTTCGCTTCCATCATCAACAACAATCAATTCCCAAGTATGCTTTTGTTTAGCCTGAAGAAACTCTAAAATTTGCCTTATTCCCGACGCTATACGATCTTCTTCGTTATATGCTGGCACTATAACTGAAAGTTGAACATCAAATGCCAACTGTGGCTTCATTCTAGCTCACCAATCCTTTCAGCAAGCGCATTGCAAACCACATGATTTACTATCAGGTGACCATCCTCCTGATGACCAATATGTTCACTAGGAATACGAACTATTAAATCAGCTACATCAGCTAGAGCACCACCTTGATTACCAGTAATAGCAATCACAGTGCCCGCAAACTCATCATGTACGCATGTAACTGCACTTATAATATTACTGGAATTTCCACTAGTAGAAATTGCTACTAGTATGTCAGATGGTCTCATTAGATTTCGCAATGGTTCGACAAAAACCGAATCATACGAAACATCATTACCCCAGGCAGTAATCAACGGCATATTATCTGTCAATGCTATGGCTCGATACCTAGGTTGGCCAGACCTTATAGTAAGTTTAGACAAATCATTCATCATATGAGAAGCAGTTGAAGCACTTCCACCATTACCAATGATAAACACCTGACGATCTTCGAATAATGCGTCAAACAGAAGATCAACCACTGCTTGTATTTCAGACCTCGAAACAGCTTTTAGAGTATTCTCTAAATCGGTAATGTAATCATCTACATAAGTCATAATTTCCCCTTTATAATAGCATTTATACGCTAGGCAACAGTGCTAAATCTAAGCTCTAAGTCCTCTAAGTCCCGCCCCTCACCGTTCCAAGAGCACGCATATCGCTCCTAGCAGCCGTAGCGTAATCTCCAAAATCCGATTGTTTTTGTGCCCACTCCAGATATTCTTGAACACTCATTTCTACTGTACCTTGTGGAAGCCATCCTATCTCACCTATCTGACTAATATCTGATATTATGTGACGAGTATCGCCAAACCTATACTCCCCTTCAGATACAACTTTAATATCAGGTGCACCAACCATCTCGGCCATAATCCTACCAAATTGATTGACAGTCACTTTTCTTCCACCACCAACATTAAACGATTGAAAATCAGCTCGTACATCTTCTAGAACCATCACGTTCGCACGAGCTACATCTATCACATTGACATAATCTCTTATCTGTTCTCCATCTTCATATGCTGTAAGTGGCCCCCCAGCAAGAGCCTGCATAGCAAAAATTCTCAGCACTCCAGAATATGCATTTCTGAAGGACTGGCGAGCGCCTTGAACAATTGAGTAACGCATTCCCACAGTAGGAATGTTGTAACGACGACCAAGCACCATTCCCATCATTTCCTGAGTATACTTGCTCATAGCATAAGAATTATGGGGGCTGACATGGATTTCACTAGTATCCAGCAAACCCAATTTACCTTCACACATAGGACAAACCGGGTCCCACCTTTTTTCTTCAAGTTGCTGTGCAGAACGAGAAGGCGGGTACTGAACCCCATGCACTTCACACTCATATTTTCCTTCACCATATATTGCCTGGGAAGAGGCCAGCACTACTTTGTTCATCGACAATCCTTGCTCAACTATAGTTTCGTACAATAGAGCAGTCCCCACAGTATTAACATGGAAAAAAGTTGAGAAATCTGGCAAGTAATCCTGATATGCAGCTAGATGAAACACTGAGTCGATATTATCAAGTGCAGATTTCCAAGCATCTTTGTCCCTGACATCTCCCCGCACAAATTCAACATCCGCAGATACATAATCTGGCAAATTTCCACCAATATGTACGGGTGAAGCAAGATTATCCAGTATCCGCACTTTGTAACCACGCTCTAACAGCAGGTCAATCGTGTGCGAACCAATAAAACCCGCCCCTCCCGTCACTAGTATATTTGTAGTCATGACATGTTAGAATACTATTGAAATGGTCAAATTGCCAACCCCTTATAGTAAAGCAAGAAAAGCCGTGTTTCTAGACCGAGATGGTGTCATCAATCATAATTTAAATAACTATGTACGGTCTATAGATGACATACGTATTATTCCTCGTTCCTTGCAAGCTATTGCTAACTTGACAAAATCAGAATATGCCATCGTAATTGTAACAAACCAGTCTGCCATCGGACGCAGATTAATAACTCCTGAAATTGCTCAACAAATTAACAAGTTTATTTTGAACAAAATTCAATCCGCCAAAGGAGTCATTGATGGAATATATGTTTGCCCACATCATCCCAAAACACATTGTAACTGCAGAAAACCAAAACCCGGTTTGTTGATACAGGCAGCAACCGAACTTAATCTTGATTTAGAAAAATCCTGGCTCATTGGTGATGCTATTACCGATATTCAAGCCGCTATCGCTGTCAAAGCAAATCCCATCTTAGTTGCCACCGGACGTGGTGCCGACCAAGCAAATACTTTAGACAATAACAAATTAGCACACATACCTTTTGAAAAAGATCTTTATGACGCAGCCAAGTATATTCTCGGTCATACCTAACCTCCAAACCCTACACGCGCAACCTCTATAGTATAAAGCTCCACATGATCCAGAATTGTAGTAGCAGTTTCATCACTTACTGGTAGCCTAGAACCGTCTACAGCAGAATACATAACCGCCCATACCGCATAATGTCCTGGTGGCAAATCATCAGGAAGAACAAATGCAACATTGTGGCGTATAATATCACCTGCAGTCCAATGTTGGGTGGGCCAAAATCCACCTACAGGCTCACTATCATTTTGTAACTCAACAGTACCTTGTGGACTTATTAAATATGTACCGATAGTATAACGTTCACTAATATCCTGTAGAGCTTCCCATTGTATCGACAAATTCAATATATTACTTGGCCTTACTAGGCCCGGAGGAGGATTAGCATCGTAGCCCCGCAGCAATATATCCTCTCCAAGAAACACACCTAACCAAAACTCCGGCACAACATCACGTGCAGGAGAAGTAACACTAGAAAAACTAATGGTTCTCACATCAGGTGCATAATCCCGCTTTTGAATTGCATGAAATTCAGAATTCATCCACCATTCCATAGTCCTAACCACATTGCTATGATAAGCGCCTGTTTCCATCACTAAAATCATAGTTTGGTGCTGTCGCCCAAAATAGTCTACGGGACTCCATGCGTCTCTATGCAACAAATCTACAGGATCAGTATTTGGGCTTGGAATGTTTTTGTCATTATCAATTAGTTCATTTGGGTTTAATTCGAGTGTATACCAAATAGAATCTCCCTTATAGAAATTTAACATGTAATCAAAATAAGTTCGATTATTTAGAAATATAACTGGGTCTGGTAAGACAGTGTTTTCAACTTCTGTACGCATAACATGTAAATCTGAATTATCGCCTTGATATCTCTGGTCGAAATACACACGTCGCATCCCCCACAATGTCAATAGTACAACACTGATAACCACCAGAAATGAGACAAAAGATGCAAAAACCCTGCTGACCTCCATGCTGGCAACTCTGTACAAAAGCCAAACGATACCTGCAACTGATGCCAGCAAAACGATTGCTAATATCCAATCTGGTCCGTCCAAACTATGCTGTGCCCAAGCAAAATCTGGCAAAGTGCCTTCGACAATCATTCGCCAGTGCCCAAGAATGGGTGAAAACAATAAGGACCACAAACCAATTGTCCAGGCAGCACCTGGTATGCCAGTATTATTCAGAATAGCATAATAATCTAAAGGGTTAATCCATACAGCACCAATCTGTACTAGAAATCCTAAAATGGCAAGGAAAACGAGAGTATACAACAATCTATTACTAAGACGTGCATTGAGACAGTGCTCCAGGGTAGGTACTACGGCCAACATCATAAAAGGAGTTACTGGTACAAGATAGCGAGGACCCCAATTAGTACCACCAAACCATATATCACCACGTACAAGGGCATAAACCACCACAAAAGTGATGAACATGAATAGAGGCCAAATAACATCTAATCGACGTCTGTTACGTGATAGAAATGGAGAAAGTAATGCTAGTATGAGAACCGGAGAGTGCCAGAAAAACCCTTTTCCTGGACTAAACAGAAATCCAGCTATTCCAACTCCAGAATTATTTATATTGGCAAAAGCGCCCGACAATCTCTCAAAAAACTGAAAGCGAAACGTTCCTGCTCCTAGAAGTTCTGTGTAAATGTACAGTCCAGCAAATGCCATAGCTACCAGTATCGACACTATTAATGCCAGTTGCCAACTTAGAAAAATAGTTTTTCTAAAATTTGTCTTGCCAATTAACGGTATTAATACCAACATCGGTAACCCTACAACACCAGATTCCTTCGCCATCACACTTAACACACTACTAACAATAGCTAAAACCATCCAACGATGTGACCAACCAGTAGAAGAATGCAATTCATAACGCCAACGTAACAACCCGTAAGCTGCTAACAACAATGTAAATCCAGCGATTGCTTCCCTGAAGTAATTCTTGCTGTACGGCCACGCTATAGTGGTAAGACCGAATAACAAAGCAGCGGCGATAGCAATATTGCGTCTATAACCCAACCAGCGTACATATAAGAATAACAACGTTCCTGTAGCTGCGGTCACTGCCATATTGAGCAGTAGAACGCTGTGTGCAACCCCTACATCAGATACAATATCAGCAAACAATATCAGAGGTATACTCAGCAAAGGCTGTACAGGCTCTACATAAGTATGTCCCGGCCAATCAAGATCAGCTGTCATATTTCTCATTACACTACCACGACGCGCAAAACTCTCAGCAGTATCAAACAAGAACAGTTCATCCGCGGAAATAAAAGTCAATGACGTAGTGAGCCAATATATCAAGTAGAGAATGCCAAACAGTGCCCATCCGGTCGTATGATCTGCATAGGACCAACGATTACCAGTGCTCAAATCACCCATGTAGTCCAATGCCAAGTGGATGGGTGAGTATATGGGTTCGATTTCGGTCTAACCAAATTCTGTGTAAAACTGTAGCCACTTGACTGCTATCATGCAAATCAGTTACTGAATGCCATGGACCATGTATATCCTGCGGAGCTATAGCATGAGTAATCACACTAGTTATACCCGCTGCTTGTAAAGTGTCCAACGCTATTTCTGGATCCGGATGTACCAATACACGAGGACATTTCACTCTCGTTAGCTCTCGTTGCACTTCGGAAAGCGCTAGAGTGGGCATCACATTTTCGTACAAGTCTCCGCCGATAACAACTAGCTCTGTCTCCTTGATGTCACTGAGAACATCAATACTGGCAACTGCTGATCTGCTGTCTCCAACAGAACCGGCTAGATTAACCAAAATTTGTCCACGCAATCGCAACGCTGCATTCATCAATGCTGCACGTTCTCGAAGACCATCATCGATGTCATTATCATGATCATTAAGAACGTTACGAACAGAGCCAGGATGCTCTGCTATACAAATCACGAAGTCCTTAAGTCTACGTAATCCTACCTCAGTCCACTTCATACCTGTATCAATATCACTGTCATTCTCAACTACTGGTGTGAGTATCAAAGAAACATCTCTAGCAAGAATAGTAACTGCTTCAAGAATGGTCAGGAATTCCTCACCACCACCTATTACAGTGACCTTGATATCAGCATCCAAATGATTATCACGAACGCCATCCCATAGCAACTCCAGTGCACATATCACCACAACACCAAGTATCAATGTTGCACTTGCTAAAATCCAACTAATCATTGGAGATGCAAGATACACGATCACAGCCGACATAATTCCAAGTATGCCGGTAACGATGTAAAGAGCTGTAATTGTTCGACGATGACTAAGTCCTAATTTTACAAGTCGATGAGAAGTATGATCTACTCCACCTTGCCACCATGGCTTACCCCGTCGTATCCTAGAAACAACAACTAATACAGTATCAAATACCGGTACACCCAGTACTAAAACTGGGACCATCCAAGTTTGTGTATATGAAACATCAGGAAAAGTGAGCTTGATACCAAGAACTGCCAATGTAATACCTAGTAACATTGAACCTGTATCACCCATGAAACTTACTGCTGGCTGATAATTGTAGAAAAGAAATCCCAAACATGCACCTAGTAAAGCTGAAGCTAAACTTGCAACTAATATCTGTCCATTAATCACTGCCAAAATCAGAAAAGATAATGCTGCTACTGCGGAAGTTCCTGCAGCTAATCCATCCATGTTGTCCTGCAGATTTACAGCATTGATAACTCCCACCCCCCACAGTACAGTCAAGCAAATGTTCATCCATTCAGCATCAAACATATTGACACTGACTCCGCCAATCGCAATCAATAGCATAGCAAGTGTCTGCCCAAACACTTTACCCAATGGTCCTAAACCTACACGGTCGTCCACAAGACCAACAATACTTATCAAAGTACCTCCAACCACTATTGATGCCAACTCGCGATATTCCCGACCACCTCCAAAAATCAATAAACTACCAATGATAGCTGCCCATATAGCTATGCCACCAAGCACTGGCACAGGCGCTATATGAAATTTGTGCGGACCAGGTTTATCAATTAGTCGCATTCTACGAGCTGCCATAAGTGTAAGAGGAGTTGCCACAAAAGCAATTAATCCAGCAACTAGGGCTATTAGAGAATAGCGTAGTACAGTTTCAGACAACATACCGTTTTTCCTTGATTAACTTACTATACAAGTTAGCAGTCCTATTTATCATATTTTCTAGATCATGATGTTTTAATACATGATTTTGTGCAGCGTCCAGTATGGCATCCGGAGTATTGAGAGCACAATGAATGGTATCAACTAAAGAAGTCACGTCATCCTCGCTAACTAAGTAACCTGTCTTTTCCGAATTGATAATATCAGGAACTCCACCAACTGAAGTAGCTACAACCGGTACCCTAGCAGCCATTGCTTCAATGATTGCACATGGAGTACCTTCATTAATGGAAGTATTGACTAGTACGTCTAAGTCAGCATATATCCTATCTAAATCACGACGCCATCCTGTGAAAATAACCGAATCACCAATACCACTTTCACTGCATAGATTTTGTAATTCAGATTCTAACATGCCACTACCAACAATCACAAAACGACCATCAAAACCAGACTGTAACATCGAGTGGGCTGCCATAAGGAAATATCTGTGGTTTTTTATTGGCACCAATCTACCTACATTTCCTATAAGAGGTACACTTGATTCTATGCCCAACTCTCGACGAAATTCTCCCATTTTTACTGAACAATTTTTGTATATATTCAAATCTAAACCTAATGGTAATACGTGAATCTTCTCAGGTGGAGCAATGTTATGCTGTAACAAATCATTTCTGACTGATTCACTTACAGTTAATATGACAGTTGACAAGCTTGCTAATATTCTTTCAATAAAAACTATGATTTTAGAGATGCCCGCTCCCCAATATCCACTAAACACATGTCCATGAAAAGTATGTACAATGATTGGCACCTTTGCCAGCTTAGCTGCTATACGACCCAACGCACCTGCCTTAGCCGTATGCGTATGCACTATAGTAGGAGACGTTAACCGCATCAACTTCCAGAGCCTACTGCAAGTATACAAATCATTCCATGGTGATGGTCTAGACCCAAGACTGTTGTAAAGATGAAATCTCAGTTCATATTGTTTGGCTAAATCGGTCATGTCCCCCTCAGAATCTGCCTGCAGACCAGAAACTAATGTTGTTTCAAAACCTTTCTGCATTAACCCTGAAGATAATTGCGCGACGTGCAATGCCGGACCACCAATATTCATACGTGCAATAATATGTAATATTCCTGATTTGATCATATGTCATTTGGAATTTTGATTGCTATTAAAGCGCCGGTACCAGTCTATAGTACTTCGAAGACCATCTACAACACTCACCTCTGATTCAAACTGAAGTACGTTTAGAGCTTTACTAACATCAGCATATGAATGTCTGATGTCACCAGATCTTGCGTCTGTATAATCCGCATCAATCGTGATGCCAGTTAACTGATGTAAAGTTTTTACCAAACTATTGAGGCTACTACCCGTCCCCATAGCTATATTAAATATTTGGCCTGGTGCTTCCGCATGATTCAGAGCATGTATATTAGCATTAACTATATTGCCTACATAAGTGAAGTCACGAGTCTGTTCACCATCACCATATATCTTGGGAGCATTTCCTTGCAACAAAGCCGTGATAAAGCGTGGAATAACAGCTGCATATTCGGACTCTGGATCTTGTCTTGGACCAAAAACATTGAAATAACGTAGTGCTACTACCTCAAATCCATAGACAGTATAAAAAGCCATACAATATTGTTCCGCAGCCAATTTGCTGACCCCATATGGAGACAAAGGGGCAGGTAACATACCTTCCGTTTTAGCTCCCTTATCACGAGCTTCACCATATATAGATGATGAGCTTGCATACGTCATTCGAAGCACCCCAGCATCACGTGCTGCAACCAACAAATTCAACGTAGCAATAACACCCGATTGATTATTTCCAATGGGATCATCCACCGAGCGCGGCACACTAGGAATAGCCGCCTGATGGATAACGTAATCAACTCCATCTACAACCTTACGCGCATAATCTAATTCTGCCAAATCTCCTTCAATTATCTCAATGGAATCCCGTACCATATCAAGATTGTGTCTACGTCCTGTAGAAAAATTGTCTGCTACACGCACATATTTTCCCTGATCTACAAGAGTAGACACTATACTAGAACCTATAAATCCTGCCCCACCAGTTACAAGATATTTCAACTTTACACCATATCCTTATTTATGCCTTCATACCCAGAAGATACATCATCTCTAGAATCCACAGTGTTAACGCCAAATATTTGTGTAAGCAGTAGATTATATATCTTCTCAGTATCAATAATCATTTTTTCGACTGAAAATATATTCTGCACTCGCAACTTTCCCATTCGACCACACTCTAACATTTTGTTAGGTGACCTTAATGCTGCAAGTATACTACCAGCAAGTGCATCACTATCTTTAGATTGTACTAACCAACCAGTTTCGCCATCCACAACTACTTCCGGAATACCTCCTACCTCAGTTGCAACAATAGATAGAGACAAAGACATAGCTTCTAATAGCACTAAACCCAAACCTTCCCATTCTGAAGCTAGCACAAACAAATCTGTACTAGGTAAAATTTCCATTACATCTGTACGCCAACCTGCAAACCTAACATGGTTTGAAATACCTAGATTGATTACAGTATCTTCTAAGTGCTCTCGTAAAGGCCCATCCCCCAGCAAAAGTAATGATGCCTCAGGAAATTGATCAATAACAGATTTAAAAGCTTTAAGCAACCATTTATGACCCTTCTGTTCAGTCAGACGAGCCGCACATACTAATAGCGGACCCTTAGACAGACCGAATTCGGTTCGCGCATCAACAACTTGCCCCTCGTCGTGTTCATAAACTGGCAAACCATAGTAGACGGTATCAACCACAGAAGCTGGCACTTTCTCATTCTCAATAGTGAAAACTCTGACTCTGTCAGATATAGCTATAAAACGATTAGTATATCTATTGACTAGTCTTAGCAAAATCGACAGTGGCCAATTAGACCGAAAAGGATCATCATTGTGACGCGATGATATTATTGCTCGCACACCTGCTATCCTAGCAGCTATAGTACCGTAAAGATCAGCATGAATTAGGTGTGTATGTACTATAGATGGATCTAAACCACGCAATCTACGTACTAGCCTCACCACTAAACTCGGATCAACATGGCTATTAATAATCATTCTTTCACTAGTCACACCGGCCTGCTCCAATGCAAGGAAAAGTTTGTCAGCAGGTTTTTTGGGTTCAGTCAGCACAATGATACAAATATCAAAATTGCGTTGATCTAACTCTGGCAACATAGTAATTAAATGCTGTTCTGCCCCAGCTATTCCCGTTGCCTTGATAATATGCACAATCCGATTCACAGCCTAGGCACCTGAGTTGAGGAAGTAGCATCAGACGAGTCGCGATTCAACATTGGCCTAATAAATTTTCTGCTTCTATAACCTACATCTACTATCACATATGATGCCATAATTAAATACAGTGGCATGATAGGAAATATATAACGTGGAATAATGGTCAAAATAGCATAAAATCCACTAAAACACAAAATTACAATCGCTAAAATACTCCATTGCAAGTATTTTCGTCTCTGTACAACCATATATAGTACTGATGATGCAATAGAACAATAATGAATGATATATATCCACAGTTTTGGGAAAAAAGCAGGCGATCTAATCGTATCCAACAGAGAACCAGCTGAATTGCTAGATGCCATATCCTTGATACTTTCATTACCAAAAACCACACCAACAGCTACTGTCCCAAATGGCTGCAGATAAGCCTCACTCAATCTGGCTGTTCTTAAACTCAAGAAGCCTATCGGATCCGAAATTATTATGTTGATCGCATCATTGATATATCTATATCGATCAGCACCACCATTTCCTATACGTAAATCATAAATCTTATCCAGCATTTCTTGTCTTCTGAATGACCGACCATCTCCTTGCGAACCCATCCAAAAATGTGCTGCTCCACCTTGTACAATTGTAGGACTCCCAAACACTACCCAGTTCCGCATTATCCATGGTGTGACCACTATAGCAAATCCCAACACCAAACACACCCACGCACGCCATATGCGCAACTCTTTCCTCAACAAAAACAAATGTAAAAGAAATATAAATGGTAATAACTGGACTATGCCACGCGTTAGTGTGGTAATGCCTGTGGAAACACCTACAAATATCCACATTCTGATATTATCTCTCTCAATAGCTACCACATATAACCATATGCTGAGCATTAACAATATTGTTAGCAAACTTTCCGTAGATACTGATCCACTTTCCACAATGAAACGCAAGTCAATTGCTAATAATACTGCCGCTGCAATACCAACCTCCAATCGAATGCATCGCCTACCCAAATCAAATACTAGTAATGACAAGATAGCACCCATCAAAGCCTGACCTAGTCTTGCAACAATAACCACATTTTCAAACCCAAAAACTATTTGAAGTAACGCTAAATAGGCAGGATATACAGGTCCAACTACACCAACTGGATCGTTACCATATGTTAGTCCCAATCCTCTAGCAACATTGTCACCCACTTGCAAATAAAAGGGACCATCACCACCAACCAGTCTGGGTTCGGGATCTAAGAACAAAATCCAGATTAAACGCAGAATTAGGGACAAACATACTGTAAACAACAGTGTGCGACTCTGACGCGGATTCAATAATTCCTGGGTTTTTATATTAAGTTTTTGAGAAACTTGAAATTCATTTTTCATCAGACAACTTTTGTCTACTCTTTTCTAATTCATCCACACGCTCTCGTAATATACCAATATGTTGAGCGGCAATTCGAGCCTCACGCGTTAGTTGAGTAATAACTGCAGAAAAGTATAGAAGGATAACAAGCAATCCCACAAATCCCGCAACAAAAAGCGCTGAAGGAGCATAGTATATGCCAAGCATAGGAGCAATAGTATCTAACGCTGGACGTGCAATAGCTAACAAGAGTATCACTGCGGACATTATTAGCCACAATATAGAATACTTCTCTGCAAGAGCCCTCCGTCTGACCATTTCTAGCACCAATAACAGAAGTCCTAATGCAGCAATAAATACCAGTAATGTAAGTCTATCAGTGAACATATGATGTATCCTCGGTTCGCGGTGCACGACGAAGTGCTAAAATGGTCACAGCCAAAATAACTTTAATCATGTAATAAGCTGACCAAAACGGTGTTATTGAACTCTTTCCGCCATATCGCTTGTTCATATGAACAGGTACTTCAGACACCCTTAAGCCTATCTTGCGAAATGTGAGAAGCGATTCAGGTTCAGGATAATCAGCCGGATAATTTTCAGCACAAATTTCGATTGCGCGCCTGTTGCTAGCACGAAAACCTGATGTAGTATCGGAAAATTTTTGCCCACCAAGCATCGAAACATATGCAGCCAAAATCTTGGTTCCCAGCAAACGCGGCCATGGAGTAACATAACCACGATCATCTATATATCTAGAACCCACTACCACGTCAGATTCATCTGCAAGCAATCGGCTTATTAGCACCTCTATTTCTGCGGGATCATGCTGTCCATCGCCATCAACTTGCACAGCAATCTCATAATTCCCAGCCTGAGCTAGTATAAAACCAGTCTGCACTGCAGCACCTATACCCAGATTATATGGGAGAGAAATGACCTTTGCACCAGATTCGTAAGCTACCAAAGAAGTAGCATCATGAGAACCATCATTTATTACAACTATATCTGCTGCCGGAGCACTTTCTTTAACACGCTCTATCACTCTTGCTATACTAGCTTGTTCATTATAAGCAGGAATGATTACTAATATCTTTGTATCAATCATCGATATCACAGATAATAAATCTCTTTACGTTTCAGCTTTACTTACCATACTATTCCCAACCACATCCTCAACCTGCTTAAAACGAGCATCCCACGAATAGTTTGCAACAGCTTTCTGGCGTGCTTCCATATCATGCACAACTGTTTCTTTTTCATTCGAGCTTATTTGCTCTTCCAACGCACTAACAAATTCACCAGGTGTATGCACAATAGAAATCAAATCAGCAAATTCTCTAGCAGCCGGCATATCAACCGAAACAACTGGCTTACCTGATGCCAAATACTCATATAATTTTATAGGACTAACAGTATCTGACAATTTGTCAATCACAAACGGATTAATACAGACATCAAATCCAGCAATTAATGCTGGTATATTTTCGTATGGCATTTTACCTAAAAAATGAACATTTGATAAGCTTCGAACCTTATTGACGCGAGCTAGAGGTTCAATAGGCCCAATAAATACAAATGACCAATCTGGACGTTTGCGAGCAGCATATGCAATCAAATCAAAATCTATCCAATATTGAATCCAGCCATGAAACCCAATCACGGGTTTGGGCAATCCAGACACTTCCTTGGGCGGTACGGTATCCTGATGAACAGCAAGAGAAAAATGTTTTAAGTCAGCTCCATTTGGTATTAGAGCTAATCTACGAGAAATTCCAGATTTAGCTTGCTGTAAACCAGCGTGTGTAACAATCACTTGGTCAACCATACTCAATAGGTCTTGTTCCAATGCCCCTATGGTAGAACTGCGAACAAGGCCACGTGTAGCGGTAAAATCATCAACGCATTCATATACAACAAATTCCTCACCTAATCTACCTATCAAACCAGCAGAATGTGGCGTGTATACCCACAAGACATCAATATCAAAACCAATCCTCAGTAGTGCCCATCTAATAATTGGGGATAACAGTACGTTATTCAAAGAATTTACCAATCTAAAAACTTGGAAAAATGGAAGCACAATTGGCAATGTAAATACCCATAAACCGTCAGACACAATCCGCGGACCATTCATCCATGACCACAGACGCTTGGGATGATTTCCAATGTCCGCCAACCATCCTAATATGTGCATTTGTTGCTCTACATAAACAACTCTGTTACCACGAGATGCTAACTTCCGCGCCCAGTGATGTTTTCTTGTAGGTAAAGCATCCCAATCTTGGGTTGAAAGAATAAGTATGTCCTTGCCAGTAATCATCCTCTAACAAATAAACAATATTGACGGAGTGATGCTGAATATTTGAAACTTTGTCATATGGAAATGATAACTCACACTAGAGATAGGACTTTATAGACACTCTTTTTTCAGAAGACAAAGATTCTAGCGCTGCCTGTGCACATAATGTGGCATTCAGACCATCTAATGCATTCACACACAATGATTCGTCCCCGCGGACTGCACTCAGAAAATTATCTAGTAGAGCTAAGTAACCTTTGTCTACAATACGTAATTTCCGCGACGTTCCTGGCAACCTATGCAATGACAGTGAACGAAAATCGTCAATCACTCCGATTCCTCCACCTGCATAAATCTCAATTCGCTCCTTAGAGAAATCTACACTTCCCAAATCGGTATATATAAGAGTACCAACGCTACCATCATTATATTTAACTACGACTGAAACATCATCCGATGAATCTCCAGTAGACTGTGCTGTTACTGACACAGCATCGCTATTCAACATCCAAGACATGAAATCAAAGAAATGACAACCCTCACCAATTAAACGTCCACCTCCTACTGCAGGGTCAAGCAACCAATGTCCTTGAGGTAATCTGCCGGCATTGACCCTATATATAATCTGTTTAGGACCAGTTACATTTGATAGACTATCCCGCAAACTCATAGACAAAGAGCTGAACCTACGATTAAAACCAACAGTGCACAATACCTGCGCTTTTTCGACCGCTTGCAAAACTTCAATACATTCGTCAACACTTAAGCCAAGCGGCTTTTCAACAAATATATGCTTTCCAGCTTCGGCAGCTGCAATGCATTGCTGACTGTGCAAGTTATGTCTAGTCGCAATCAGTGCAGCATCTACATCTTCATTCAAAATTACTTCAGAGATGTCAGTAGAAGCTACAGGAGCACTCATCTTTTCAGCGGTCTGCCTAGCACTACCACCTGTACCACTAACTACTGCCTGCACTACCACTTTTTTCGATAATACTTTCAGATTAGGTAAATGAATTGCTCTAGCAAAATGTCCAGGGCCAACCAGCATTAACTTTACGCGATCATCTCTAGCATTAATAACTGAAGGTAGTCGCCAAGTTTTGTCTACTTTCTCAGCTGTCTGATGTTCCGGGTAAGTCAACATTACACCAATTACTTCTGTATCATCGCCTGTAGCCTCATCATAGGCTAACATTGCTTGATCAATTGAATATTCTGAGCTAATTAACTGATCAACTTTGACATTGCCTAAAGCCAACAAACCCAAAAATGCTTCTAAATTCCTAGTCTCAGTCCACCTTACATAGCCTAATGGATAAGTCAATCCCTTTTCCTCATAGTCTGAATCATAACGTCCAGGACCATACGATCGCGAAATACGTAAGTCGATTTCTTTACGATAGTACTCTTCGCGCTCTAATTCCATTCCAACAGCTCCTACGATAACGACTCGCCCTCGCTCTCGACACATTGCGAATGCATCATTGACTGGTCGAGAAGACCTGGTTGCCGCAGTAACAATCACAGCATCCGCACCAGCATTTTCTGTTAAATCTAGTACAGACTGAGTTGCACTATCAGTTCCTGCGAGCAACACGTTTTCAAACCCCAAATCTTTAGCTATTGCTAATCGAGACTCTGACAGATCCATACAAATCACTGTGCAACCATTTGTTCGTAGAATTTGCGCAGTAAGAAGTCCAATTAAACCAGTACCCATTACTACTACATTCTCTCCCAAAGTCGGGCCAGCACGTCGCACACCTTGCATAGCTATAGCACCTACAGTCGCAAAACAAGCCTCACGCAGAGCAATGCTACTAGGGACCTTAACTGCAAGATTACTTGGCACAGAAATAATATCTGCATGGTTGGCATAACCTGCACCTGCACAAGCCACACGATCGCCTACTACAAAACCTTTCACACCATCTCCAACCTGAATTACTGTACCTGCAGAACTATAACCTAAAGGATACCAACTCTCAGAAGCATCTTTTATTATCCTTAATGCATTTTTGACACCCCTATCCGCTATGAGCTTAAGACCACGCCGCACTAGTTCTGGCCTTCTCAGAGCACTACCTAGTAGACTTCCTCCACCTGACAGGGCCATGGCTTCAGTACCAGTTGAAATCAGCGAACTGGCATTTTGAACTAATATACTTCCAGACACAATGGATGGACTAGGAACATCTTTTACATGCAAATTTCCTTTACCATCAAAAAATACTTGTTTCATTGCCATGCAATCCTTATCATTTTTTTATCAAATAATTACCTAAATACAATGAATCAATTCCGCTACGAGAAAAAGTGCTAATTGCATCTGATGGAGTATTAACTATAGGCTCACCTCGAAGGTTGAATGAAGTATTCAACACAACTGGAACACCCGTTTTCTCCCAAAACTTCTCAATCACGCTATGGTAAAGAGTATTCCATTCATTACGCACTGTCTGAACACGTCCAGTACCTCCAAAGTGAGTAACTGCGGGTATATTGCTACCTTTGTCATCTTTTGTCGGATATACAGCCAACATATAACGAAGTGGGTATAATTTTTCTGCATCAGACAACTGGTAATAATCTGACGCAAATCTCTCTAATATGGCAGGTGCAAAAGGCCGGAAAGGCTCTCTAAATTTAATTTTCGTATTGACAATCTCTTTCATTTCATCCCGGCGCGGGTCAGCTAAAATGGAGCGGTTTCCAAGTGCTCTAGGACCCCACTCAAAACGACCCCGTGCTACCGAAATGACCTTACCTTCATTGAGGTCACTTGCCATAGATTCAGCCATCACATCATCATTATCAAAATGTTTATAATATATTCCTGCATTATCCAAAGTATTCTTGATTTCATCAGCAGTATATTGCTTACCCAAATACGCATGCTCCTGAACAAACTTACGTTTATTCCCAAGCAACACATGGTGAGCGTAGAGAGCTGCTCCTAAAGCACCACCTGAATCGCCCGGAGCTGGCTGCACAAATACGCTATCAAACGACGATTCCCTCATAATCCGCCCATTAGCCACGCTATTCAATGCGACCCCTCCAGCTAGACACAAATTATTGGATCCTGTTGTATCATAGGCGTTTTCACACATCTTCAACAAAGTGTCCTCTGTAACAGCTTGTATACTAGCTGCAATATCAGCATAGTTTTGATTAATCGCAGCTACATCTCTGTCCCAATCTGGATGGTCTCCATTTGGATGTGTAGTAGGAGTATAAAAAACTGAATCATGTACTCGAGGTTCACCAAAAAGTTGTTCAAACTTAGAAGAAAATGCTCTATTGGTTGACCGATGGAAACTAAAATAATCCATATCGAGATCAAAACTTCCATCCGCTGCGACCCTAATCACTTTGTGAACGTCCTCGATCCGAGTAGGTTTGCCATAGGGAGCCATACCCATGACCTTATATTCTCCATTGTTGACTCTAAACCCCAAAAATGCTGTAAATGCAGAATATAATAGTCCTAACGAATGAGGATACCTAATTTCATTTAACAGATCAATCTTATTTTCTCCACTCCCATCCCAATCAGCAGTGGCCTTACCAATCGTGGTAGTAGTCCATTCACCAACCCCATCGACAGTTAGGATAGCGGCTTCTTTATAGGGAGAGGCAAAAAAAGTACTAGCGGCATGTGAAAGATGATGCTCAACAAATAACAGTTTCTCAGTCTCTATACCAAGCTCTCCTAAAATCTGACCTTTAATCCACAACTTGTCATTGAACCAGGTAATCATAGATTCACGAAACACACCCCATGACATCGGATATGTACCTAAAGTGCTACTCAAAATCCTCTCAAATTTCAGCAGTGGTTTTTCATAAAACACAACATAATCTATATCTTGAGCAGTAATACCACCTTCAGACAAACAATAACTTATAGCATGTTTTGGAAATCCATGATCATGTTTCACTCGACTAAAACGTTCTTCTTCAGCCGCTGCCACTAAATCACCGTCCTGCAGTAAAACTGCTGCCGCATCATGATAAAAACATGACAATCCTAGTATATTCATCAAAACTGTCTCCTACTTTGTGTCAAATTTTGTGCATCTGCAGAATATTCAATCCAACACGTAGCTTGATCATCTGATTTCATCTTAAGCGGGTCCCCAAACAATCTTATGCCTATACCGAAGGGCATAAGCACAGTAAAAAATAAGATTGTTAGTACAATCCTAGCAAACAGATCGCCAATCAATTGTCCAAAATGTTGCCAACGCTTCCACATTATTTTTACAAATGAATCACTTTCCATTAAATTATCACCTTTGCAACTGCAAAACCTCACCACATCGCGAATCAAACTCTAATCTATCATAAAATGGTAATAAGATAGTCTTGATTACATTTTGTCTATTTGACAACATAGAGTATTGTAGAATAGGACCTTTTTCTTGTACACCATACCGAGACGACACCCAACCAGTATTTATTATCGCATCAATTCCTGTATGACTATCACCTACAACATTATCGTATAAAGGTAAAACAGCAAGATTTGGACCATCCGGGAAACATGTCTTTGCTACAAGACCATCCAACTCAATACATAAATTGGTAAAGTGAAAATACATAGTAATATTGGATAATTTCTCTTGATCATCACCTAAATAACCTGCACTATCAGAAATGACCCAATAATCTAAATCATGAAAATATTCAAATCTGCGTCTATGATATAGTTTTTTTGCTACAGATACTGGGCTGACATACTCTGCATCAAACCATGTCCGGTTACCATCAGAACCCCATTCATGGATTGTGACACTAGCATCATTGTTCATGCGAAACATATCTTTCTCAGGAATCCTATTAGTCTGATGTCTATCTATCTGTACGGTATTGTGCGCAGCAGTTCCACGATACATATTGCGAGCCCGATAATTGCCTGTATATACGTAAGATCCTGGATCAATTATGAAAGCTCGCTGACCGACTAACAATTCGAAGCTCAATAGGTCATTGTGCGCATGAGTACCCCATCCCTCACTTCCATTCTCACCAGCCTGTATAACCATATAGTTTTCATCAGCACGGATTACATACCAACCAGCATCGGGAAGTGATAGAGAATCAAAATCGGATGCTTGCAACCCACTTGTAACATTAACTGACTCTTCACCAAATGCCCACAAGGCGGATTCATGTCTTCTCAAATCATGTTGTGGATAGTTGGCAATTGCACACCAGTCTTGCCTTCCAAATACAACCGCACCTGCTATGAGAAGTCCTCGCGCATCTTGATAAGTACGCAAAGCCTCTTTATCCGACTCTAAAGATATCCAGCGACCCGAGTCACAATCCCCAATAAGTGGAATTTCACCATCTGGCCTCAGCAAGCTACAAGTCACATCTAACATTCCAACAAGTCTATCAACCACTGCTGTGGGCACTACTACATCATTCATTCTACAGTAAGCATATGTCCAAAAAACCATCTCAGTAACTAATATATGATAACTAGTTGATGCTTCATAACTCGAACCATCATCGTTAACTTGATTCTGCAATTCCTCTGACAACTTGTCTAACCCGAAATCCAACCAGGCGACAGATTCTGAGTACGGATGCAAGTAAATACCAAGCCAAACTAACCCACATAGATTAGCAATATAATGATTAGAACCAGGCCATCCTGATTCCAAGTAACGCATAATGTATCTGCCATGTTCACACAAGCTTCTAATGTAATCTAAAACAAATTGTCCTTCTAATACAGATGATCCACACATTAACTCATAAGCCCAAATCCAGTTAACAGACCTAATAGCAACCTCCATAGCATTTGCCCAATTAGGGCCAAATTCATAAGGATTATCAGACCACCAGTCACGCATTTGAGAAACAAATTCAGAAGCATATGTCTCATCCCTTGTAAGAGCATATCCTTGCCCAAGTGTAACTAAATGGTGGAATCGACTCATTTCCCAAGGGACTTTCACATCAAAGCCAGCTTCTAAATCAACCAAATTCAATTTGGTAAAATGCAGTTTGGGCCACTCATGCCCTGACTTGAAATCTTTGCGCCAAGGTATCTTAGCTTCTAAATCAACCAATCCAGACCCAAGCACATCAAAACGATGGGCAACTGTTTGATCACTAGCATTTTTAACACGATATAGTAGTTCAGGAGATTGCTTTGATACAAAATCCGCCCTTTTTGTCGGACCATCCATAAAGAAAAACCGTGGATATTCTCGCGATGAAAATCTATCAATCAATTCTTTTACATTTGCTACATTGAAGTCATTGAACAACTCGGTGTCATCAATTGTTTTGATCGTTCTAGATGCAGTTAATGAGTGCCAATTCCGTCTGATAACATGCTTCACTACACGTGGATAACAGGTCAAAGGTACCGCAAGCATCCGTGATAATAAAAGATTGCCACGTTCAAAAATATTCATGTCAGCAACAATTCATCATAGACTGCAAATGTACGCTCAGAATTTACTTGCGCGTCAAATTTGTTGGTAGCTCTACGATAGCCCTTCTCACCCATTTGGATCATCAATTCAGAATCGTCTAGCAGAGAAACAATAGCTTCTGCAAGTTTTTCGGGATCATCCGGTGGTATTAATAAACCTGTTTCATCATGTACGACCAGTTCTCGCGGACCACCAATATCCGAAGCAATTACTGGTTTGGACATAGCACTAGCTTCAATTACAGGACGAGCAAAATGCGGTACTGTAGAAGGAAACACTAGTATGTCGGTAGCTGCGATCAATTGAGCCACATCACGTCTCACACCTAACAATCGTAGATGATCTGACTCTATAAACTTTTCCGCAACCTTCATCACTTTGTAATCGTAGGCGTCCAAAAGCAACATACGTCCAATAAACTTAGTCAAAGGAGTTTTGGAAGTTACAAGTGGGTTAGGACCTGCTATCAAAAAGCAAGTGTTTGGTTTTCTATCTAGTACAAATGGTAAAGCACTCACAAACTGTAGTGTACCTTTAGGTTTAGAACAACCACCTAACATAGTGACAACATTCTTGGTAGACTCAAGATTGTAAAGCTCACGAGATGTCTCAACATCAATATTACGATTGTAAACAGAAAAATCTACAAAATTATGTATTACTCTAACTCGATCAGAGGACATCAATTGGGATGCATCATAGTCAGAGATAGATATCACACGATCAGCATGTCGGTCAATTCTTTGACGAAGCCATTTCCTGCGAAAACCAAAATATCCTCGAGATAATGGCTCACGAATATGCCACACTACTGGTATATCTGCTTCGTGAGAAGCTTGAGCAGAAGCAGCTAAGGTAGACGAATTTAAATGAACTAGATCAGGCTTCAAATGTCTCAAATAATTGTGAGTAGCTCTGACAGAAGAAGCAAAACTGAGTATTTTTCCAGGAAGTTGCCATAACAAACTATTCCCATACCACACCAATTCAGTCTGACTAAAATCATTAATATCACAAGCTAAATGACATTCATAACCTTTCGAACGAAAAACGTCCACAGCTGCCCCATCAGCAAGAAACAGCAGTACAGGTTCATAACGCTCACGGTCAAGTTGTTCTAACAAAAACAGTAAGCTTAATGGAGCACCACCTATTTCGCCACCATGGTGTATATACAAAATTCTTTTCATTATATTTTGACGTATACTAATAAAGACTCACCCTGAATCCTGTTCATCACACACAATACACATATCAAGATGATTTTGTTCCAACCTGAATGATGCACCATACATCAGTACCGACAGAATTGATACAAGTATCTCTCTATATAATTTGTCCTACCACCAATAAACATGTGTCTAAGTGATGTTCCTAGCATTGCGTCTTGCTAAAACAGTGATACCCCACGACACTAGCACTACAAAGAATGGAATAGAAGGTAAGGTAAAACGGTATGCATTTTCAACCAGAATGGACGAGAATGATAAGACTCCTATTGCGGCAGGAGGTGCCCCAAACATAATTGTCGATCGCACCCAACCCAGTATTTGACCAGTCCTATAGAATCCCCATACGTAGAAAACAAATATGAACACTAATCCGACAAGCAAGATGAAATTGCTTGTTAGAAGTATCTGTATAGTATTGATGAAGTGATCAAATGAAACCATGTTAAATACACTATTATCATAATAATAAGCTGTTTCAGCCATTACATCTATTACACCGAAATATAGGTAGCCGGGTAGCCATGGGTTGTAGCCAGGAGTACCTATATTGAGAGAAGCAAGTCTGTTATACAACACTTGAGGGAGATATACACTGGCAGCTACAGTTGGGAACAAAAGCAAATCCCACCACCTACGCTTCATTCCAATTGCCAATAACGATAAGAAAACAATCGTGACAAAATGCACTCTGAACATCAGCATGATGCCAGTGGCAATAGCGCTTAGAATCACCCATTTTATGTCGGAAGATTCAATATACTGAACCAAAAAATATATTGTTATCAGCGCAAAAAACACTCCAGGACCATCAGGTACTCCTTGCAACCATGCCACTCCAGGCACATAAGGCATTCGCATCCAAGATGCCTGTGGATGTGGCGCAATCAATAACCAAATTAACCAAGGCATTATTGCCCACATCAAAGCCGCAATATAGCCGCTATCTTCACTATGTAAAAGTCGAGCAGTCAGCTTGCCTATAACTATGACTGATATACCACCAAACAAAAACCCATGCAAAAGTACAATATGAGGCAACAAATCTGAGAAAGTCGAAAATCCGAATAATCTAATGAGTATGGCCATAATTGCTGGTAAACCAAGATTGACCGAGAAATATTGCTCAAATGTTCCTTCTGCTAGAACTAATCCAAAATCAAAATAATAATTCTGGTCGCCACCATGATGGAAATACCATCCATCATGAGATTCTAATTGAGGAAATCCAACTATAAGTAGACCTACAATCGCCATTCGAAGTAAAGCCAAGACTGAGTAAATTGCTCGTGAAGCACTCGAATTATGCCTCGAACTAATAATATTTAACAATATTTTCTTGGTTGATTGGAACAATGTATACACAATAAAAACAGTTTTCGGACAATACTATTTCATACGATGAATTATTTGAACGTGCGAGTACCACGCTCTCTAATCAACTTGGCGGGATTACCACCTACAATATTAAAAGCCTCCACATCACGAGTGACTACTGAACCAGCTGCTACTACTGCTCCTTCACCAATGGTAACGCCCTTCAGTATTATGGCACTGGAGCCTATCCACACATTGTCATGTATTTTTATAGGTGCATCCCGTCGAGCAAAATATGGATCATCTGGATCATGATCAGAAGTATATAATTCAACCCCATGACCAAATACAACATTATTCCCTATGACTATACTATCTCCAGCAACAAAAAACGTGTAGTGTGGAATCGTACACTGATCACCAATAATAATCTTGTCCATAGCTCCACCAGCAAAACGCACACCTGACCAAATCTCCGTATTGTTACCAATACTGATCCTACAAACCCGTCTGTAATATAAATTCCGAACCGCAGCCCAAGGCACATTGCCAATAATCACATTCAATATCCAAGTTCGTAGGAAACCTACGATAGGTATACCAAATGTAATGTTTAACCAACTACGTATTTTCTTTAGCATGTATTTAAGCGAGCAGCTCCTAGATTATAGACATTTCTGAAAGCAAGTCCTTTACTAATACAAAAATCTGAGAAAGCATCATTCGCGAGAACATCATCTGACAGAAGCAGTCCTTCTTTACCAAGTGCTGAATATGCCGTCTCAAACTCCCAAGTCATATTTTCATAACTGTGATCACTATCATGAAGAAAAACATCAATATCACTCACTTGTTCTAGAAGAGAAGGTAAATGCTCACGAGAAGTACCAATCAATTGAGTATGTCGTTCACGCAAATATTCCGGAACTGCCCATCCCGACAAAGCACCTGAGGGCATAAATTCATGATAACTTTCAATTGTGTTAAGTTGTATACTATTGACTTTTCCAGGAGGAAGGTCAATAGTATATAGGTGACCACATTGGTTGCGCTCCATAGCCCGTAGTACGAATGCTGTAGACTTTCCCGGTGTACCTCCCGTTTCAACCATTATATTAGGCTTGAATGCTCGCACGATAACATATAGTGTCACTTCATTAAAAAATACAGATCCGGAATGACCAAATAACATAAAATCCACTGCTCGAGGTGAATATTGAGTATATTTGCTTAATTTGCTCTGCACATCTCCAAGAAAATCCGTATCTTCTTCAATCTCCATAAGCAATTTCTTGCTATCTTGCGACGGTAGAGCTACACAGTCTTGTAGCATTGCCAAACGATTTTGGTCATAATTAAATGCTTGAGCCAGAATCAATGGATTTCTACATTCTGTAGCGCGTTGCAACCATAATCTTACGTCTCTATACATTATCTTTTCCTTTGATCATTCACAGCACTAAGAACTGTGTTCCATACGGTTATTAGTCTGTCACGCTCAAAAAGCAATATTGCTATAGCAAACAATATCAAACATATACCACCTTTAATTAGAGCACTCACCCAGATCATACTAGGCAACCAAGGTAATAATATCTGCAGCATACCATAGGCGACCACACATGTCAGCGCAGGAATTTTATAAATGTCTAATGTTGACCACCCTAGCTCCTGACTAACATACCGATCAGCTATCCATAAACCTATAACCGTCATTATACTAACTGCAACAGCCGCTCCAGCAGCACCCCATAAAAAGACTGCGCCAGGACATACCACAAGCAAGAAAATAGCCTGGTAAGCTACTGTGATGCGCATACGCTTCTCCTTTCGCAACGCAAGCAGCAGCTGACATGCATTCTGATATAGTGGACGAAGCAAGATAAACCCTGACATGAGACGAAACAGAGGCACAGTGTCCAACCAACGCGGACCCAAAACTATTGTGACCACTTCTTCAGTAGCAGTCAAAGCAAAAAGACCTGACAAGAAAATGATATTTGTTAGAAGCCATGTCAAGTTTTTATAGACAGTCCTTAGAGTGTTCGTATCTCTAGCAGCGCTTCGTGAATATAGTGGAAGCGCAATCTGGCCTATCATGCCAGCAAAAACGTCCATGGGCATTTTGCCAGCAGAATAGGCGCGAGAGTAAAATGACTCTGGCAATATTCCAGAGGACATCCAAACTTTGCTACGTGTCTGACTAATTGTCCCTACAAGCCAATCATCAATTTGAAAAACGATTTTGCCAAGCAATCCAGTTGTCCAAATCGTGAATCCAAATTCCATAAGTTTCCGGGCAAGTGATGTATCCCAAACAAATCTGGGATACCAACGAGTCACGAAAACCGCCCCTAATCCAATGACAACCACAGGTATGGCTACATCCACAAGAATTGCTGCTAGGTAATATCCTTGCCATGCCAAAACAATTGAAGTAATCAATCCGATAACACCATGCAAAATAGTTAAACGCGCTAGAATATCATGGCGCAATCGCCTCTCTATCAAATATCGGGGTGTAGAAGTCAAGCTCTCAAACCCAATCAAAATCAACAATAGAAATACTGCTAACCACACATTTTGTGACCAATGATTAGGCACCTCACCAACTAAAAACAATACGTTTGGTGCTACCCAATAACATACAGCTGCCAAACCTAATCCACTCCACGACAACAAATTGTCCAACCAAAACTGTACAGACAGGGTTCGCGATGACTCATCTTTCCAAGTCACTACTACAGTTCGAAAATCAAACCTAAATACGCTAAAATAAGTCACCCATGCCTGGCCAATGGCAACCATACCAAAATACTCAGGGGGAACCAACCTGGCCAATATGACTGTTTTTACTATACCTAGAACAAAGAGCCAATAATGAGATGCACCTGACCACAGGGTGCTAATCACTGCGCTCCCGCTTAGATTATCATCCACTGCATCAATTGAAGAAGAATCCAATCTCATGTGCCAAGCAACTGTTCGATAAACTCTATGGTATGTGACGCAATTTTTTCATTTGTATAATTCTCTAATACGCGCAAGCGACCTTTTTTAGACAAATCTATTCGCTCCGATTCATTGTCAGAAAGTTGTTGTAATGCATCACACAATCTGTTCGAATCACCCTCTGGTACTACCATCCCACTTGAACCAATGACATTGGGAATTTCAGCAGAATTCGATCCAATTACTGCAACTTCACAAGCCATTGCCTCAATCAACACATGCCCAAATTGCTCCTTCCAATGTGAAGTAGTTAGTGAAGGTAGTACAAATACATCCATTGCTTGCATAAATTCAGGAATCTGAGCATGCGGCACAGACTTGTGTAGATGCAAATTCTTTCCTTTAGGTAAAGTAGAACCCCAAAACCGTAGTTCGTCCTCCATCTCACCACTTCCCACAATAAGTAAATCGAATTGACCTTGAAAGATGTCCAACGCATCCATTAGGACCCTCAGCCCTTTTTCAGGAACTAGACGTCCGGCATAACCAATCACAAATTTATGCAAACCTAGATGCCGTTTAATATCCTTGCCGTCACCTCCGGCAAACAAATCAGTGTCCACACCTAATTGTGGCAATATAGTCAAAGGGCCTACATAACCCTGACTTCGCACTATATTTTTAGCCTCTACATTGCCAACTATAGCGCCGTCAGTACCAGTTATGTTAAAACTTTCGATCGCTCTAAAAGGTTGACGAGCTCGATATGGTATGTTCCACCATGTAAAGAATACTATTTTAGCTTGTGGCGCAAATTTGCGTTTACACAACAAGAATTGAGTGTAAGATAGAGCTCCAACACCATTTTCAACAACAATCACATCTGGTTGAAAGTTTTGCATGTACAAGTCCAAAGACAGATACATGAAACGCATTTCATTGCCTGGAAACAAAATACGAGTAGGAAAAATATTATATGACGCATCCTTATCAATGTGCGGATATATAGTTCCTAATACAGGTTCCTTCCATAGATGTGGCACCACCACATCCAACTCAATATCACTTTGTTTGACTATAGATTCTAGTTTTTTCTGGTTTTCTCCAACTAGGTACGTATGACTAGAATATAAAACTCTCATTCCAAGTCTCCTTGCGCATCTATTTTATAGTCGCGCCAAGCTTCAATTAGTCCTAGCCAAATACCAATAACATTAGCTAAACTTTCTAATCCAGATGCTACCAAGAATGGTATGAAATCGTTTAATTGTCGGGGTGAATGCCACAACAATCTCCATGACTGACGTGCTATTGGAATGCAAAACATAAGATTTGACAACATAAAACTGGTTTGCCTTAGTGTTCTGAGCAGCAATACAATCATAGAAATATTGTCGCGCTGATACCAAATCTGGGCAACACCTTGCCCACGACCTACACGTTGTGCAAAAAACTCAATTGTTTCTGTAGGCATAATATGACTGACAACAATACTCCGGTCAAATACTCGCGTATAACCATTGCTCTCCAAGAGTTCCCCAAACCAACCATCCTCACCGGCTACTAGTGGATCACTTCTACCTTCAGGAAATAACCCCACTGCTATAGCAGCAGATCTTCTGCATGAAAATCCTTCAGTCCAATTCATGTTCACTTTGGTATCCGGACCATAATATAATCTGTGTTGCGATTGTATATAACGCGGAAATAACATGTCTATGTTAGTTACCTCGCTCTCTACCAATACATAATCAGCACCTTGTCGATAATGTTTGTCAAGCCTCAGAAGAAAATCGTACGGCAAATGTACATCAGCGTTCAAAATCACCACTACATCTCCGTCGGCAACGAGAATGCCCTGATTGCGAGCAGCGGAACGACCAGACCCTCTAGTTTGACGCACACACTTAATTCTCTCATCTACAAATTTACCAACCACTTCAGGAGTGCGATCTGTTGAATCATCTATTACTAGTACATCAAAATTTGAATACTCAAGTGCAGATAGAGCCTCTAGCGTAATACCTATATCACTTTCTTCGTTATATGTAGGTATAACAATGGTAAAACTCGTTGGTGTTTCAGAGTGAGAAATATTCTGGATAGACATCATGAAAAGCCCTAATAAGCGATTTAGTTGTTACTTTACAACTAAATGATTCGTGTACTAAGCGTATAGCATTATTGCTAAACTTTTCCCTTAAGTGAGGGTCTTTAAGTAATCTAGTAACATGTCTGGCCATATGATAGTCGTCATTCAAATCAACCAAGAATCCAGTTTCACCATCAACAACTATATTGTCTGGACCACCACAATTTGTAGATACAACAGGAACACCACATGCCATAGCTTCCAAAACAGAAATGCCTAAACCTTCTTGATTAGAGGCAAGCACAAAAACTTCAGCTCCTTGATACAGGGATATAAGTTGCTGCTCAGTTTGACGGCCTACGAAATCAACTTTCGATAATACTCCAGCCTCAGAAGCAGACTCGAGCAAGTGATCATTAGGTTCATCACCAGTGAGGACTAGTCTCACATCCGACAGCTCTGTAAGCACTCTCGCAAATGCCTTAAATAACATACCTACATTTTTGCGCGGATCATTTATCCTACCTGTAAACAGTATATAACTATCACTATTTTGCTCTTGATCAGTACGTATTGGATGAAACAAGTCTGTATCAACGGGATATACAATGGTTCGAACTTTTCCCGTAACAGCAGGAAATTTATCAACAATCTTATTGGCTATATATTCTCCGTTAGCAATAACCATAGTAGCATTTTCTATTACTAATTTCTCTTCATACTGTAAAATTCGAGCCGAAAGACCAGTGCCTGTTTTTGCCGCCCATGCATCACCTGCTAGTGCACGACCATCAAGTTCATCTTCATACAGAGTAGAAATCCAAACAATGTATCTTTGTCCAGTTAGGGCCACCGGTAGACCACATTGTGCTGCTCCAGACACTACTATCTGTATTGGAAATTTATAGCGTGAATCGTTCATCCACAGCCAGGGGCAAAAATAAGTAGCCCAGATTGGCAGTGGCCAATAAGGAAATGCAATGCCTTGGTAATCTTCAAACTGGGTTTCAGAAGGTGTTGCATGTGTCAACAAATATTTGACCTTTGCCATCCAGTTTCCTGCTGGAACTTGACTAGTAGCTGTATACATCAAATACGGATGATGCCCTGTGTCACGTAGCATCTCTCCAACTACACGTACTTTGGCCATAACGCCACCATGCTGCAAGGGCTCAAGTGTATGAATACATACTTTAGGCATAGCAGGTTTTTCTAGCTAAACTAATCCTTTGTCAAAAGTTTGGTTTATTATGATTGAGGGTGTTAGCACAAACATATCGCAATTACAAATTCCTGAAATTTACAATAATTGTTCATTCCAAATTTCGTCATAGTGTCCCTTAATCTCATTATGATAATTTCCCCAGGTAAACTGCCGAACATATTCATGAGCAGCCAGCCCCATTTGCTTAGCAATGTGCTGATTATGGTAAAAGTATAGAAGTTTTTCTGCAATAGATTTGCTGTCGCGAATAGGAACAACAAATCCATCCTCTTCATCACGAATATCAGCACCAACATTCTCAGTAATTATCAGGGGTATTCCACAACCAGCCGCTTCATAGACCACCATGCCAAATCCATCCTGCAATGATGGAAGCACAAAAACTGATGCCTGCTGATAAAAATGGGTAAGTTTTTCTTGCGGCACAAAACGAATGTGTCGGAACAAACCTTTATTTGTAGATATGATTTCTTTTGCATCCGGATACTCATCGCCAACAAACACCAATTCACTGTTCGGCAAATCCAATCCCTTGTAAGCCTCCAAAAGATATGAAATTCCCTTTTGCTTACTCAAACCACCTGCATACATTATTCGGAAAACATCATCTTGCTTCTCTCCAGGATAAAAACGATCAGGATCAAAACCAAGATGAACACGTCGTAATTTGCGCTCTGGAACACCCTCTTGAATCATAGTGCGCCAGACAAATTGAGATGGCACAAAAATATAGTCTGCAAGTTCATATTCTGCTAAATGTCGTTCTATCAACAGCTTATTAATTTGCCGATCGAGATTATTTTCCTTCACGTCCAAAGACAATATTTTGGCTTGCACGTTAGGATGAGCTGACGATCGACTCACTACAGTAATAGCACCATTATTTTTCGCAACCTTGAGACACTGTAAGCCTTGATTATTAAAAACATGTACAATGTCTGCTTCTTTAACATAATTCGCAGCTATTCTGTCGTATATATCATCGCCTATTAGATAGGACGCCAAACGACCTGTAGATCCAGGAAATAGCCGTATCAGAGCGGCACAAACATAAGCAAGTTGGATTTGCGTAATTTTACTTTTGTCTATACCAGATTCGTATTTGTTAAACACTGATGTGATGAATCTTTGTAAATATCCCGCAGCTTGCACGCCTCTAGCAAGATGATACGCATGAAAAACTCCAGCTGAAGAAACAACTATGTTAGGATGACGTAGCATGACTAATCAACCAATCTCTCAACTTGTACATTTATACAACGATTGCTGCTTGTATATTTTGGAATCTATCTGGTCCTGCAACTTACAATTCGATTTGAGAACTGTCATAAAAGCATTGTAGTAAGTGTCAGGAGCATCGCTACAACCTAACACTCCATCCACAACAACAAAATCAGGCCGCAATTCCTCTTCAAACCGCTTTTTCACTTCAGACTGGCCATATTCTTTCAAGCCACTAAGAGATGATATATCTGGTACACCAACCCACCAAGAAAGACTGCCTTGTGGAGCAACCAGATGTTCATCTAAGTAAACAATTTTGTTCTGCATTGCATACCACCAATATTGCTTAGTTAGAACCCTCGATTCCGCAGGAATTTGTGACAATATCTGTTGCGCTTCAAATTGATATGAAGCACCTACACCAGCATTCTTTCCACTAACCAAATATATACCACCAGCAAAATTCAGTATTGCATAAAGCGAAAAAAAGCCAGTATGACAGTACTTGTTAACCATGTTCCAATTAGTTCTAATATGAATCTTTCTGACTGCAGCCACTCCTAAAACCAAGTAATAAGGTAACCACATCAAAGAATATCCTAGCCAAGAATGCTCACTATTAAGGATCATAAATGTAAAGCTAGAAACAAGTATCAGACCTGCTAGTTTCTTTAATTCGACGCTATCGCTTATATATGCACTTGTTAAGCCCCATAAGAAAAGCAATGCCTGTGGTATGGCAACATATGGAGCTAACCATGCATAATTACTCCACCAAAATTGTACAAAATTTGCAACTAATTCTAGATTGAACCAATTCCCAGCTATATCTGTTGATCTATTACCTCGAACAAAATAGAGCAGAAATGTATCATTAGCCTTTATATTGCTTAGTAATAGAGTCATATCAATGCCATAACGCACAATTAGCACCACTATTACAGCCACTGACATACCTAAGATGATGATGCCTAGGTATTTTAGCCAATTGTTTGGAGCAATATTGCTACGTGTTTTATATACAACAATTAATAATATAGGCAAAATCAAGTGAATATTAATTACATGAATATCTAGTTGCATTATAAGCAAAATTCCTAGACAAAAAAAACGCCACCAGTGTGGATTATCCAAGGTATATTTGACCCATACGACTGACAGAGTCCCAACTGCCACAGCTAGAATGTCGGGCCTAGCTAAATGTCCCGAATACAATGTCAACCAAGAGGTGCCCACTAACAACGCTGCCCATAACCCTGTTGTTCTGTTAGAATACAAATTACCTATGAGAAATGTAGCAACTATTAGCAACACCAGACTAACAAATGAAACTATCCTGGCTGCAATTAGAGTAGTACCTAATATTGAAAAAGATACACCCAGAATCATCCAATACCATCTACCATGAAACAAATAAAAGTAAGCTTCTAAAGATGGCCAGGTAGTACCAGTCATTACAGCATCATAATACTTACTTGCCGTACGGCCATAAAATGCCTCATCACAAGTCGGTGCTGGATACTCAAGTAAAGTAAGGGAATGAAAACAAAGCAGTGCCACAAACAAAAATAAAGGAAAGAAACCAATATATTTATTTATTGAGTACATAAGTTGATTAAAAAATTATTTTCCATATTGTTCGCAAGTACTCAGCAGTGTTAGTCCACACCCGCATTTTGCTAGATGATTTCTTAACTGAATAGTCATATATCATTGGACATTCTGTCGCTTTAGGACTAAAAGTTCTTAGCTTAATGAGCATTTCTGCATTACTTACAAAACCAGTAGATGTAATGAAATTACTACCGTAATGTTGAAAAGCCACTTTCAATAAAGCTGCATTATAAGCCCTAAAAAAGAGCGTGTAATCACTAACCCCTTTTATAGGAAAAAGCAATCTGAGTAAACGATTTGCATTCACGCTCAAAAAACGTCGGCGCCATGGAAAATTAGGTAAACCTCCACCCTGACAATAACGTGAAGCACATACGATGTCAAAACCACGACTGATTTTTCCAGACATGACAGACACCAATTCAGGCACGCTAGTTCCATCCGCTTCCATTGTAATTATGACATCGTTATTATCCGAATCTCTGGCAGCTTCACGCAAACCTGTATCAAATGCACGTGCCACTCCCATATTCGTCACGTGATTCAGCAATGTTAGAGGCATTTCGGCAGAAAGTTTCTCAACAATGGAAAGTGTATCATCTGTGCTTCCATCGTTTACCACGTACAGCCTGAAATTACTTTGGTCATTAGTAAGATGTTCATTCAGACGTATCAAAACAGAGGCTATCGAATCAGCCTCATTATAAGCAAGCAGTACTATACGTATACAATGTGTCATCAATACATTACCAAACACAAGCTAACTATTCATTGGAAGATCATGCATTTGCACATTCAGCAATAAAATTAAAAGTTCTCATTGAACACTTTTCCCAGCTGTAATCAGATGCCTTTTCATAAACACTCTGAGACATCCTATTTCGTAAATTCGCGTCAATAAACATCGTATTTATCGCCTCAGAAATTGAATGCGGACTTAAAGGATCAAATAAGACACAACTATCACCTAGAATATCTGTCATGGGTCTCCTATTTGAACTCGCAATAGGCAATCCCGATGCCATAGCTTCAAGCAATATATTGGGAAAATTTTCGCAAGTAGAGGCAAAAATAAAACCATCTGATTTGTGAAATACATGATGTAATTCAGTATGTGCTATATTGCCATGACATCTAACAAAAATACTATCCTTGTCCCAAACATTCAACGCTTGAGTTAACTTTCTGAGAGCAGGTCCATAAGCTGGACCTACAATATCAAGCACTATGGGAATGCCTTTCTTGCGCAACTGCGATACTGCCGCTACTACATTCCATTGATGCTTATAAACATCTACCACTGATACATATAGTAAACGGAAAGGATCTTCCATTGAGTACGATTCAAGTCTCCGCTGTGTCCTAGGTTCACAGAAAAATCTAGAATTTATCCCATGAGGAATAAGAGCTGTCTTCCCTCGAAGTTTACCAATCTGACTAATAATGCGATTACGCGCGTAATCACTCAGAAATATAACTCCTGATGAATTATGAAACGTGCGCGATTGCAGAAGCCGAAGATAAAATAAACGAATCAACATATAGCTGATACCATATCGAAAAGCTTCACCCATTTCATAAGGAAGCATATTCCTAGACATCGAGATCATTGGAATCGAATGATTGCCCGCTATTCCACCAGGCACCAGAATACAATCGCATACATCCTGAGCTAGATATGGTAATTTACGCATCTGCCAAAATAGTCTTCTAAGAGAAGATCCATTTATATCTGGAACAGTGATCACCTCTATGCCTTTAATTTTAGGTATTTCTTGACGCAAATTATCACTAGCCCAAACTGTGACGTTCTTTGTATTATCACTTACACAATTCATGTGTGAAAGAAGATTGATTAAGTGGTTGGTACCTCCGCCAGACACCAAATTTGAAGCATCGATTCCGTAACGCATCTAAATATTATTGTCCGCTAACCACACCATGAATTATCTCAATTGCTTTAGACACCGGCCAAGTTTCTGCAGTCACACGTGCTGCCCTGCCCATATCAATTATTTTCTCAAAATTAATCATAGACCACTCAAGGTGGTCTGCCAGCTCTGAAACATCACCGGCTGTATGTATCATTCCATTTTCTTGATGAATAACCCTATCAATAACCGATCCAGATGCATTTGAACCTATCACAGGCAAACCAACTGCCATTGCTTCTAGCACAGCTGCTGGATACGCGTCACGCAATGATGGATGCACAAATACATGGGCTTGACCCAATATTTTCCTTACTTCATTTGGTTCCATCCAACCCGTAACAATAACATGATCTGATAATCCCAATGCAGTAACAAGCTCCCGCAGATTGTCAACATCCGGACCACTGCCGACTACAATATATTCCCATTCACCAATGAAGTCGTTATTATTTTGCATACGAGCAAAAGCCTGTATTGCAATGTCATGTGCTTTCACTGCATTTTCTACCCTACCAACTGATACAAAACGTTTGATTTTTACATCGTTTCTATAACCACTTTGTTTATCATAGTGTCCCAAATCAACAAAAAAAGGGAATTTCACAATCTTATGTGTGGGACAACCCATAGTTTGTAATGCTTTAATGGCAGGGTCACCAGTACCCATAACAACCCTAGCATGCTGAAATATCCACCACAACCAACGCGTACGTAGAATGGATTTAAACAGCTTACGATCAGCATTCAAATCAGGAGTATCAGTCCACAAAGCAAATGGTAATCCTAGAATTGCTAACAGTCCGCTCACAAGAATAACAGTAGGAGTATTCCAACCAGCAATCACAACCATGTCAGTATTTCGTTTGATCACTTCACCTACCAATTTCCAATCTATCCAAAGAAATTTACGCATCGAACGAACTATGAAACCACTCCCTAGATCAGTATCCCAAGGATGCCGAGGATCATACTTTTTGCTGATGACTACATTGAGATCAAATTGAGATTCTGAGTGTAGTGCCCGAAACAAAAAACTATTGTATGGGGTCAAAGTTGAACAAATCCACAACAACCGAGAATGCATATATCTAAATAACCTTATTAATCGTCATATGTTTTGTGTGACCAAGCTTCTATATCACTTACCCACTGTTTCATACGACTGACCACATCATATCCGCTTGAAATACACCTCGCTCTGCCTGCATTAGCTATCTCTATTCGCTTATCATCATTCTTCAAGTACCATCTACATTTTTCTGTCAGTTCTTCTCTTGAGGAAAACATAACCACTTCCGAATCTTCTTTGTAAAGATCTTGCATTACAGAAGTGCGTTCACACATCAAGAAACCACCAATTGCTGGTATTTCAAAGACGCGAGTAGTGTAATCGTCATGATTAGCTCGACTGAAAAAAGCAAGGCTAATTTTCGATCCAGCAATTGTCTTGGTATACTCATCTGCATATACTGGCACGATGTTACCAAACACATTCTTTAATTTTGATGGTAAGTAACGTTGCCAATACTTAGTACCTCCATACACTTTTACCTGGAGACCGTTACTAACCAATGCGTCCAAATAACTCATTCGAGAATCAAGTTCCGCATGTCCAACAAAAACAATATCATTAGCGTAACAAGCTTTTTCTGGACCTTTGAGAACTACAGGCCTATGTATCCACGGCAAATAGAAATGCTGCAATTCCTTAACTAACTCTACTCCGCATTTATGATAGTCAACAACATTCTTACTACGAAACACATGGTGACTTTGGAAATATGGTATCAATGTTCTCCATGCTTTCAATGATGGATTTGATCTATGTTGACCAAATGGATCATCATTGTGGTATCCTGTTACCCAAGCCCAGCTAGATAAGTGCTTAATGGTGGCAATATCTAGCACTGGCACAGCATACAACAAAACAACATCAGCTCGCACATCATCTGCAATTTCTAACAACTTTCTTTTAGCTCGATTAATTCCAGGACCAAACAGGAAACGCCTTTCTAATCTACCCACAACACCTCTGGACAATGATTCTGTCCAGTCAAACACAGTAACTTTTATCCCCAATTCCCTTAATCCTCTAGCCCACGCTGGAGCATACATAGGATACTCTTGCGCACCTACAAGCAATACATGCATTAATCCTTACCTGTGATGATATTCATCCACTACTTGCCGATAGACTGCTTCGGTCTCCGCTCCAGCACGTTCCCATGTGAACATATCTCTTGTGCGAATCTCAGCAGCTTCACTATAAGACTTGTACAACTCTGAATCGTCACTTAAGTTAACCATTGCACTTATCCAAGGCTCAGTACCTTGATCAATTGGAAGCACAAAACCTGTCTGGCGATGACTCACCACTTCCGGCAGAGAACCTCTATTAGATACAATTGCCGGAGTGCCGCAAGCCATAGCTTCAGCCACTGCCAATCCAAAACCCTCCATTTTTGAAGGAGATAAAAAAGCAATACTACTAGCAAACATTCTCGTCAAATCCTTTTCAGACTGATAACCTACCAAGCGAACCTTTTCAACCAAACCCATTTCATGAATTTTTCTCTCTAACTCATTTCGCAATTCACCTTCACCAGTAATAATAAGTACTCCTTCACGACCCATTTTGGACCATTTATCCATAATATCTAATAAGAAATTGTAATTCTTGCGCGGCTCTAATACACCTGATGAAATAAACACTGGAACATCATCTGATATCCCCAATTTGTTGCGCCAGCTATTGTCTTGAGTATCTAACACTGCTGACTTAGCTCTGACCCCGCAGTATATATAATCTACTCTATCCCTCATTTCTGGGATGCTTTGCTTCAAATTGGACATCGAATGACAACTAATGGTTAGTATTTGATCATAACGTGGCAATAGGTTCTTTTCCACCCACCTAGCACCCCTAATACTGTGATCAATATGATAGATCATTCCAACTATTGGAACACGCAGCAACCTACTGATCCAAAGACTCATAAGACCATATGAGTAAGGACTATGGTCGCGAATAATCTGGGGACGAAACCTAAGTGCTACACGTAAAACTGATGGTAAAGCAGTAATGCCTAATGATTGGGGAATCTTCATTCCACGAGCTGATATCCAGTGTACCTGCGTCCCTGGTGGGACTGTAGCAATAATTTTGTTTGCTCTAGGCATAACGATCTCAACAATATTGTCACGACATGCTAATTCGGACAATATTTCATAATCTGCTTTACCACCTCCAGATGTCACAGAAAATGCCGTTTGTATGGCCAATATACGCATCAGGATTTTTTTTCAGTGTCCATCTTGTTATTTACAAAGACTGCACGGAGTTTTGCACCCCAATTAAGCCTCAAGCGATAATATGTTTCCCATACTCTGTACCGATACAAAATTAATAATAAACTGAAGGCATTATTGGTTTTGGCAAGCCATTGCTTAGGAGAATCACTTTTCACCCAGACCATACCTGAATAATCATCTGGTAAATGTTCCTTTTCTCCTCCTGACCAACGACGATCAGTCTGTATGAGAATCGGACTACAATAGGGCGAAATGTCTTCTTTAACAAGCTTTTGGGTACCTAACCCCCAGTCTTCAGTAGAATAATCGTCAAATAAAATTCCGATACTACCGGTAGCATGATATAGAGACATAATAAAATCATGTCTAACCGATCGATATCCATGGCCTGCATCAATAAATGCAAAATCTACAGGATTACCTGAATATGATTGCATAACTGCACCCGAAAATCCAACTATATTATCAATATGTTCCATCCATGATGATTTTGCTACTTCTTGCCAGACATCATGTCGTGATAAATATCTTACATTTGCTTCATCAGAACCAGGCCAGATAATAGGCCATTTGAATCGCTTTGAAGGAGAAACCATGTCAATCGTATGAATGATGCCTTTTATGCCAAAATCAGACATGGCCCAAGCCATACATAAGGATCCATATCCTCGTCCTGTACCAAACTCCAGCACAGTATTTGGCCGATGTTTAGCAACAAGCGCATACAACAAAATACCACGCTCATAATTAGACCTAAAAAAAGTCCCATCGTGGCGCACTCGCAAGGCAGTAGCATCACCTAGTGTCCAAAATTCTTCTATAGGAGGTAATTCCACATTAAGGGACTGTACAAATTCCCTTACTTGTCTGACTTCAGGATGTTTATGTTTAATATTAGAGACAACTGAGGACATTAATGCCTGCCAATCATTTCTCAAACAATTTGTTGCTATCCATCAAGTGTTGTGTAATAACATTCGCTACTACTCTATACCCATAACTAGACATGTGACCATTACCTGTGTAATTGTCAGCAACAAATTCTTGGACCGGAAATTTCTGGGGAACATACTCCATTAAGTAAGCAGCGTCTACATCTAAATTAATTGTGAGATGAGGTAACATATCTATGTATGGAATTCCATTATTTGCAGCTAATTCACCAACAAAAACTTGTGCATAATCCTGATAACCAATTTCTGGAAATTGTCTGTAATCTGGAATTGATATAAGTAGCAATGGAATATCATGCTGCTTCAAAAGCAATACGGTCTTGCTGAACCAATCACTATAAGACTTCCAACAGCTCCCTTCATCTATCGATACATCTGACTGAAAAGGGTCGCAGTTTGCATCAACACTATTCATGGCTTTATCAGCCTGTAACTGCCGCCGCACTATATAAGACTTGAGATTATGTGCCGATCTTAGGATTGCTGATTTGTGCTCAAATTCAGTCAATATAGAACGAGCCCACCTTGTATAAGAGGTCGGATAAACCTGTTTTACAGGTCTTGCAAGATATTCCCTCTCCAAAGTGCGCATATCGCTAATATCATTCGGGAAAAACGCAATAATAACTAAGTCAGGCTCCAGATTTACACCCCTTTCATATAGATAATGATATTCATCAACTATAGTGTATCCGGAGACACCTGCATTAAGCACCTGAGTAGTAGATCGAGGACCCAAATCTATATCAAGCAAGCGCTCTAGCTGTGCAGGCCAAGTATCCTCATTGGGAACGTAAGGACCAAAAGTGAATGAATCGCCGACTGCAAGTATTACAAAGTCATGTTCATCATCAAATTCCTCCGCATTTCTTAGACCATCAGAATTTGTTTTAACATGATAGGGGCGGTGTGGCCAAATAGCCCAAACCCCATCTTGGTCTGGAGCCAAATCACCCCCACCCTCTATCCTATTGAAAAAATATTTGACCACTCCATAGTTACATAAATTTGGTTCAGGCATAGTACATGGAAAAAACGCTAATCGCAGCATGAGCTCAATAAACACAATAGCGGCAACAGATATTGCCGCTATTATCAAGATGTATTTTTTGCCAACATTAACACTGTGCATATTTTAGACCCATAGCTGCCTTGTACTTATTAGAGACCGAACGAATGTCAAATTTATCTTCTGCTTGTTGTCTGGCTTTAGCTCTGTAAATATCTAGCGAACCTATTATCCTTTCTACTGCTTCTGACATGCCATCCACAAACTTGTTGCCATAACCCCACTGTTCAGTAGGGACAATTTCCCCGCCATCCCCGACCAATTCAGATGTTCCACCCCATGAGCCACAAGCAACTGGAATTCCACATGCTAAAGCCTCTATTACAACATTAGGACACCAATCACCAAGACGAGGATGTAAAAGTATATCGGCCTTAGACATCTGTTCAGGCATCTCATCATTATCAACAGCACCAACTATGTTTATCCTATCAGATGCCTCATGATTATTTTCAGAAAATTCCTTCAGTTGTTGCTTACATATAGCGCTAAGCGTACCTACTACTTGCAATTCCAAATTATGCTTGCGCCACAAACGACTAAATATCGGAAGGACGGTTCCAAGCATATATTCATGACGCAAAGATCCAGCTGACAATAGTCGTACGCGCCTATTATTTGGCTTAATAGGACGAAAGTAATCCAAATTTACACCATTGTGAATAATTGAATAATTACTACGACGATTGTATAGATACTTGTCAGTCATGTCTTTACAGAAAGCTGATTGATAGATAACATGATTTGAAAGTAGTAAATCACGCTGAATACGATAATTCAAATCCATATTAGTACTGGTTAAACTTCTTGACTGAAAGCCAGATGACTGAATACGATTATCATAATATTCGGGTAACATAAATCCATCAACCCTTAGAACAGTCTTGACATTCCACAGTTTGGACAATCTATAAAACCATTCACCCCAAGAAACACTGAATAACAAAGCAGCCTCTGCATTCCTCAGTTGATCATAAGTAACATGTATATCTGTCCTCCTAAATTCCCTAGACAACTTCCTGGAGAAGTATCCTGGACCCCCATAACTTGGTCTCAAGCTAAAAAAACAACTCTCTCTATTGGTTTTTGGCCAGGGTAACAAACAACCTACTCGGTCAAGACCTCTTCGCACTTTTCCGACTGACATATTAGTACTTGACATAGATTATTCCGTATCCGAATTACTGTCCCATTGCCACACTTGCATGCGATAATCAGCGGAACTAACATTTATTGAACCAAAAATTGGAGGCAAAGCTGATCCCAAATCGGCAACCAGAAGCAAATCGGTGGGTATGTCCATATCTCCAGTCAACTTAGTCACCAAGTAATCATGTGTGTTACGGAGTGGCTCCCCACGAATACGCAATGATGCCCCTATTTCTTCTGAAGCATACCAAATGTCTGGCGGACCCCAAATTACACTATCTGGAGGAATTGTTCTCTCAAGAGCCAACTTTATTGGCACATAATCTCGTTGATCCCATTGGTATGCCAAGACAACATAGCGACCCAGAATTCCAAATCCTATAACACTAATTAACAAAGTACTTAATACGCCTCTAACTGCTACTTTAGGTAAAAGTATACTGAATATTCTAATTTTGTTATTCCACAAGTGGTTTATCATAGCCCCGGATGCCAAAGCCATCATACACACTGGATATAAGTAGTAAAACCCTACTGTTTTAGACATAAAGAATGTATTGAATAGTATTGGCAGAATGGTTAATACACATAACCAAGCGGATCCAAGACTCAAATTACGACGGTTGTAGAACAACCATACTGTGGCACCGAAGTAGATTAACAACAATCCTGGCACCAATCTATATGCATCCCAATATCTAAGTGCCTCATCAAAAATACGACCAAACAATGAACCACTAGCTAACCTACTTTCTCCATGATTAAAAAATTGAGCTCCTAACAATTTTATTTCACCACTACTAAAGGCGGACAAGACCCAAAATGACAGAGGTGTAACTATTGCTACGAGCAGCCATATAAATTTTTGTGTAGGCAATGAATCTTTCCACAACAGCTTGATTACTGCTAACGATAACACCCAAACTATCGCGAGCGGATGGGTTATACCAGCAAGCCCAAGACACAATCCAGCAAACAACATCGATGGCAAGTAACTATTCGAATTGTTATCCTTGATTGATCTTAGAGAAAAAACTAAATAGATTCCTGATATTGCTAGTAAAAGACTCTGAGTATCCATGCGAGCAGACCTAGCAGACTCAATAAATTTTGGGTCTAATCCCAGTATCAATATAGCGATAATGGCACTACTATGATTACGCAACAGAGACATAGACAGGAAATACGACATTACTAGTATACCCGAAGCAAAGAATAGACCAGGAAGTCTAGTTTGCCATATTCCAAAACCAAACAATCGATAGACTAAAGACATTAGCAAAGGCTGACCTGGTGGCTGCCAATAGTATGCCTCTCCAAAAGAATTACGGCCTGAGAAAACAGATGAAATTAGGTTCCCATGTAACGCTAATTCTTTCGCCGGATCATTTAATGTCACCTCATCCATCCAGACTATAGGACTCCTATCAAGTCCAACTAAGTTCATGAGTAAAAAACATATAGCTATGTAATTAACAGATTTAGGTATAGCGTATATCATTTTAATAATATATACAGTTTGTACAATTTTTGGATATTAAGTGCTTTCGCCTAGTATATAGGTAGGATTACAGCCTGATTTAGCGTAATAAGTACCGGAACTATCTGTCATAGGCCTTTGGCAAATACAAGCATATCTATGCTGAGACAGCTTTCTATCCGATACTTTATAACAATGCGAGTCGTATATGTCATTGAAACCCACCATGTTGAGCCAGGTTTTAATAGTGCCTCGACTTGGCAAATGTGTGATTGTACCGGTATCATTGTAAGTGTCAGGATAATGAATCTGTACGAAGTTACCACTTCTAAGGTAACGTGAATCTCTAAGAGTAGCACTCTCAAGAACCAAGTATCCACCCGGACTTAACAAGTTATATAGCTTTCTAAGAAACCGAAGCTGCTCCGCATTGTGGTACAGTACTCCAGTACACCAAACAAGATCGAATTTACCCAAAGACATAAAATCTTGCCTTGACATGTACATCATGTTAGCTTCCACAAATTTGTATGGACACTCAACTTTGTGAAGCCATCTTTCTATTGAATATCGTTTCTCAGGTAAATCAACTAACACCAATTCTTGTGGCTTAAGTGCCGCCAATCTGCAGCTATCTAGTCCATCCTTAGGCCCAATCTCAAGCAACCGACCACTTTCAAAATAATCGTCTCCCACAATTGAAGTTAACTCTGAAAATAACTCGCTACGATACAGCATAGGCTCCATGTTATGGCTAAAACCGTATATCTTGCGCAAAAATGCTTTGAGTAGGTTTAGATTGAATTTCAAGTTAATTTCCAGTTGACTAATTAATTACAACGCCAGTGACAATTATGAGATCTTAATGATCATTCAATGTTTTCAAACCCATTACTCTCATATATGAATGTCCAACCTCTGACAAAGTTGGCACCTTGATAGAATTTTGTGCTTGTTGGTAATTATCAACTAAATCGTCAATTAAACCGAGTATGTCCTTCTTATCATCGAATAGATATCCTGCCTCACCTATCAACTCGGGATGCCCGCCACTTCGTGCACCGATTGCAGGCAATCCACACGACAGTGCTTCTATCAGTGCGTTTGAACATGGATCATGTACACTGGCAGTAATGAAAATATCATGTTCTCTTAATATGTCTGCAAGACTTGCAGAATCCACAGGAGATATCATAGTGATATGCTTAAACTGAATCGGTGATCTACCCACAAAAGTGTAGTCAAATCGATTCCAATCTAAATTTTGTTCTATCCACCGGTAAACTAATGCGCCTTTATTTATGTTGTCAGACCAACTAGTTGAAATTAGCTTTATCTTACCCGATTTATTAGAAAGATCTTTTTTCGACGGAAAAAATATTGTGGAGTCCACTGAATTCTCAATCACCGTTGGCTGCTGAAATTGCATACCCAATTCGACATGAGCATCCAGACTATATTGCGATTGGAAAACAGTAGCATTAGCTATACTTTGGTTGATTTTCCAAATTTCGCTATCCACACCTCGATCATCACCTCGATATTTATCGATCGGACCATCAACTCTGTGAATCATCAGAGTATTGTCAAGGTTTCTACTAGTCAGCAGTTTCCGTGAGTCAAAATTGAAACTATTGAACAGACAAACCTCTGTGGAATCTGACAACTTGTTTCGTTCGATCTTATATCCATTCCTCTCCAATTCTGCAGTTAAAGCCAGCATGAACTGATTGCCACCTCCATAAGGAGGACGATGGAAATCATGGAATACAGAAACACTAGGTGACGATTTTGAAAAGATCCCAAATATATTATTCAGCATTACAATAAAAATTCGATACTAGAAGGAAAATTCTACAACTAAAGCCATTGGTTAACTTACATTTGATATCTTGGGAGATAAATATAGTTCATCCAGCTGCCAATTCTATAATGTGTCGCTGCAAATCACTGGCAAGAGAGCGGACATTATAACGACTCTCAACTAGTCGACGTGCATTAGCGCCAACTTTTTCAACTTCTTCTGGATTAGCGCACAAGTAAGATATAGTCTCCCTTAGATTCTGTACATCTCCTGGATTTACAAGATAACATGTCTCCTTATGACGCATATATTGAGGTTCCCAAAGACCCTGAGTACAAGTAATAATTACGGCACGCCCACAAGCCATTGCTTGCAGCGCCACACTCTGTCCAGAAGGCTGATCAACATCATGAAGTGGTACCACCACAAAACGTGAGCCACGATAAATATTTCTTAGTTCTAAAAAGGAATGCTCACTGCTTACTTGCACATTTGAGGTCAACAGATTTTCAGGAATTGTTTGTCTAGATATAATTCTTACACATTGATCATCAATTGCATTCAGTAAAGTAGGATAATCACGTGCAGCATCAGTGCCAACACTAAGAATATAATCATCATGATTCTTGAATGGAGTAGGTGTCCAAAATTGATCATCCACTCCAAATTGGAGAACAAATACATCATCAGAATTGATATCTAGCTCTTCAATTACAGGAAATGCAGCACCTTCTCCCAGCACTATTACCCTTTCAATTGATTGTAGAAATCGAGAATATATATATTTGGTAACCCGCCCAATTAATGAGCCGCGTCTCGCATGCAAGCGATGAGCTAAACCCTGACTTATGTATATAACTGGTGTTTTTATCAAATGCATCCATTTCAGTAGGGCGAGAGGCAAACCACATGTATCAACAGTAGAAACCACGACATCTGATTCTACTATCTTTCTCCAGTGAATAATCGCTATATGGATTGAAAATCCTATGCCGACTATCCTACTAATGATGCTTTCGAAAGGATAACACAAACGCCTTCTCCAGTCATTTGACCGATCATCACCTTCTGCAAAATCACTTGCGATCTTATCATTTTCCAACAACGGGAAGCCATACAAGAAATCAATCGGACCTTCTCCTTGTGTCCATTTTTGTAATTGCTGAGCCCGATCGCGTCTAAACAAAAAAAGGCAATTGACTGCCAAAACTCATACTCCCTTAGATTCTATTGGTCTATATTGCGGACTCATATAGGCACTATTATTGTCACCTTTATGTCTCCACAAATATAAGGGTAGGTTCACCGATATACTATCACCTACGAATTCCGCGACATTAAAGTTGAAATCGCGATCAGCTCCACGACCCCGTCGCGAAGGCCAAACACGCTGCCTAAGGGGACGAAACAATATTGTCCGAGCAATTTCTGCTTTAATCATAGGACTGTTACCAGCACCTGGATAAGAGGTGTTGATATCACCAAAAAACAGTCTATTAATGAACCGTAATGTTCGAACACTGTGCGGCACACGATTATGAATCCAATTAAAATAAGATGGGATTATGCCCTTGCACCTTCTAGCAATATCAAGAATATGGACTGAACTATTAACAAGATTTTCCTCAGCACAATCAGCTAAGATAGCATCCATGTCAAGATACTTGCCTAGATGTTCAGAACCATAATTTTGCCAATCAACACACACGTGTGAAGAGTTATACCTTGTAGCAAAACCATGTTGTACATCAAGCCGATTAAGTAAAGATGCATCATCTGCATCTTGAAAAGTTATCCAATCCCCTGAAGATCTTTCCATGCCAAAATTGCGTGCCGACCATCCAGCATTCACATTCAACATATTAATACTATATCGGTCTGGATCATCAAAAGGCATCGCAAATACTTGTACATGTTCGTTCTCTGATGCAAACATGCTGGCAATTTGAAATGTGTTGTCCTTGCTGTTATCGTCAACAATAATAAGTTCTAAATTAGAATAAGTTTGGTGCAAAATAGAATTAATAGCATCAGCAATAGTTAAAGATGCATTACGGGCTGGCATCACAACTGAAATAGCATCCCGACTCATCTATTACGCCAAGCCATCAATATTATTTCACCATTCTGAATAAATACGCCATTTTGAGTGCATGGGCATATACGTAATTGACTTGTATGCAAAACTTGCATGACCAAAAATGCTCCCTATTATATTTATCAAGCGTGGACTTCCAATTGTACGTAATATCCATTTGAAAATACGGTAGTGTAAACACTTCCTCAAAACATTTTTTGAAACTTGGTCTCTCAATTTTCCAATAGATTTGTCGGTAACGTCGGCGAAATCCTGTGATTTCCTTATGCTTGTACTACTTGGCACTTTTCGATAAGCGCCCAAAGGACAATCGACGTGAAAATGCTGCGCATGCAAAAAAAACCGGCTCCAAAGATCAGAATCGAATGCAATTGATAGGTTTTCATCAAGACCTCCGCCTGCAGCATCCCAGAGACTCCGTCGCCAAAATGTAGATTCCTGCTGTATGACTGCCCAATCACCAATCAAGTAATCGTACAAATTTTTGTTATATTTTCTTGAACGTATATATCTATCTTCTATATCAATAGTTGTTGCTACTCCTGTTAACCAATCAATTTCCGGAAACTGGGCAAATATCTCTGCAACTACAAATAGGCTATTCGGAATTAACAAATCGTCACTATTTAACCATCCCATAATATCCCCACTAGAGAGCAAAAAACCTTTGTTTATTGCCGGAGCCGGGCCAGCACGGTAACCTGGCCATGTCTCATAATGATGCAACTTATGTTTGTATTGCTGTATGATCGCATCACTATCATCGGTACTACCATCATTGATGACTAAATACTCCAAGTTAGGATAATTCTGAGATAAGACAGAGCTAATAGTCTTCCCAACAAATTTTGCATGATTGTAACAAGGTGTTACTATT
>MDTE01019174.1_pt1 | contig 136374 bp, 138 predicted proteins | sample 811231 | NCBI WGS metagenome assembly MDTE01 (sample SAMN05326651, study PRJNA326480) | marine metagenome | isolation source: seawater | place: Indian Ocean: Red Sea | collected 2010 | reverse complement strand
TCGAAGAACTAAATGCTTCGCCAGACCTCACCAGTAATTTGGAGCTAATTCACAATCCCATTGCACCATTCGAAAACGATGGGTCAGAATTGTTGGGCACCTTGCAGGACCTAACGAAGAATACCGCTCACTCTGTCGCTTTTGCTACCGAGGCACCGTTTTTGAAAGATCTAGGTATCGAAACCATCGTTCTGGGACCTGGGTCAATCGATCAGGCACATCAGCCAAATGAATACATTGACCTTAACCAACTTGAACCAACAGTTGCTATAATCCGCGCTCTTGTAGGGAAATACTGCCTTAACTAGTTTCTGTTTCAAAGTCCTAATTTGTTACAGCAGATACAACACCCCCAGGAAAATGGTTGGGGCAAAAAAGATCTACAAAAATAATTGAGGAGGCGTTGCTAGGTTTTTAGACAAGAACAGACTGTTTAAAAATCCGCAAAGAACTTAAATAAGCAGAGACATGAGCGATAAAGATCAACTAGAGTGGTTCAGGGCATCAACCCCGTACATAAACGCTCACCGAGACAAAACGTTTGTCTTTTTTCTCAGTGGCGAAGCGATCATCCATGAAAACTTCGTGAATGTGTTAAACGATATAACCCTCTTGAATAGTCTAGGTGTTAGGCAGGTGATTATTCATGGCGCTGATCCCCAAATTGAAATGTCCCTCGGTAATGAAGAGTGGCCATCATCAGGTTCAATGCACATCACTCTTCCTGCTATCCTCCCAACGATCCTAGCCGCAGTAGGGTCAGCAAAAGGGATGCTAGAAGCTGGGCTCTCTCGTGGTCATGCTGCTATGCATTCGGATATGATGGTAACAAGCGGTAACTTTGTTAAAGCAAAACCAATTGGGATCAAAGATGGCGTCGACCATCATCACACTGGCGCTGTGCGTAGCATCAATCAATCAGCAATAAAGACTCAGCTCTCCAGTAACGCTATAGTGTTGATCTCTCCGACTGGTCACTCTCCTTCTGGAGAGACTTTCGTTCTCGATGAACACGAACTCGCCCATGACGTTGCCTCGGCCCTTTCAGCCGAAAAGCTGATTTACTTCTCATCAGGGAACGGCCTACAAGACAAGGATGGGCAGTTAATCAACGAGCTCACAAAATACCAAATATCATCTTTACCTGACCCTATGCATCGAAAACTTGCTGATCTAACGATTTCTGCCTGTCTTAAAGGTGTGAACAGGTGTCACGTTATAAGTTACAAACGCGATGGTGCTTTACTGGAGGAGCTATTTACTCGAGATGGTTCTGGCACACAGATAGTTGAGGAAAGTTACGAGCAACTTAGGGCCGCTACAGCTGACGATGTGGCTGGCATCCTTGAACTTATTAGTCCATTGGAACAGGAAGGTATTTTAGTCAAGCGATCTCGAGAGCTAATAGAGTCGGAGGTTAGCCACTTTAGGGTCATTGAACGGGACGGCATGATTGTAGCGTGCGCTGCGCTATATCCTTTTCAAGGAAAAGGGGAACTCGCTTGCCTAGCGACACACCCGGACTACCGCAATGACAACCGTGGCGAACTATTGCTCCAGAACATCGAAACGGACGCAAAGTCTTTGGGGCTTTCAGCGTTATTCGTCCTGACAACCCAAGCTGAGCACTGGTTTATCGAAAGAGGATTTAAGAAAGAGTCGATAGACGTACTGCCTGACAGCCGCAAATCTCTCTACAACTATCAGCGCAACTCCAAGTACTTAAACAAAACCATCTAATTTTTATGTCTTGACCTGCTTTACCGTCCATATTCCTGAACTGTTCTAATAAGAGCTTTGACGTTATCGACCGGTGTCTCAGGAACAATACCATGTCCAAGATTGAATATGTGTCCTGGTTTTCCACCAACACGGTCTAGGAGTGCAGTCGCTTCGCGAACCACTGATGCCTCGTCGGCACACAAGATGATCGGATCCAAATTTCCCTGGACGGATTTCGCATCGAGCAATTCCCAAGAATCCATTAGCGATGCGCGCCAGTCAATTCCAATAACATCTGCGCCAGCTTGATCCATGAGGGGCAACAGGGCTGGGTTTCCGGTACCAAAATGAATTACTGGTACTCTTCCAGAAACTGACTCGATCAGCCTTTTGCTGTGAGGTAACACAAAACGCCGATAATCCTCAGGCCCAAGACACCCCACCCAGCTATCAAACAGTTGAACCGCCTGAACTCCAGATAAGATCTGGTAATTAAGGTAATCAATAACAACATCAGTGACTTTGGACATTAGCCTATTCCAGGCACTTTCGTCACTGTACATTAATTGCTTGACGAACACGTAGTTCCTTGAGCCGCGTCCTTCTATAGCGTAGGACGCCAACGTGTAAGGTGCACCAGCAAAGCCAATAAGTGGTATATCTTCGGGAAGTTCCCTGCGTATCAGCTGAATAGTCTTACCTATATAATCTACGGAGTCCGTCGCAGGTACAATCTTAAGGTTGTCGATATCTGCATTAGTTCGTATCGGATTACTGATATCAGGCCCTATTCCTGGCAAGTAATCCAGAATGAGACCCATGGGCTCAAGTATAGGCAACAGATCCGTAAACAGAATGGCTGCATCAACTCCCAGAATGCGCTGTGCATCGCATGTTACTTTTGCGGCTAATTCGGGTGACTTGAAAAACGCGAGACTTGGTGTATTACCCTTAATTTCATGGTATTCCGGCATATAGCGACCAGCCTGACGATACAACCATATAGGCGTGTAGTCTGTCTTCTCGCCCCGACAGGCTTTCAAAAATGCACAATCATCCAGTCGCGATGACATTACTAGTCCAAAAAAAGCGGCATTATACATTAGTGTCACCGCAGGGGTCAGATTATAACCGGAACTTCAAGTGAGCTTTCCTCTCAATAGACGCCAATCAAATCATCGATCTCCTGTACCGTTACCGACGTTTTCTCACCACACTTTATGTGGTCACGAAGCAGTTTATAGGTTTTATTTGAGACCAAGATCTCATCAGTCGCCAAATGCGCATGCAGGCGACTGGCAGGATTAACAGTACTCTGGATCGCAGTAAACTCTATCCGCTCTAACGAACCAAGGTTACCCACTCGACAAAAGTCCGAATGGATACCGATAAGAATATGTAAACCTCGGCCTAACTGCTAACATTCAAGGGCAATCTCACTAAATTTCTCTTTCATGACAATTACCATCATGACGCATACTATTGCGTCTTTCCTAATGTTAGTCGACTAACCGTGCAGAATCATTATGCTATCGCCGATGAACTTGTGTACTGTTCCACCAAAGTGGTGCGCAAGACGCGCCATTTTAGTCAGCTACTAATGGCGCAATGAGCAATGTGCTAATTAGCAAGCAAACGAATAATGAGAGAGTGGCGCTTAGATTGAAATTACTTACAACTATCAGAGACGCCACCAAGATTAAATCCACCAACATTGAGGTAAACCACGACACGAGGAACAATAGGTAAGTCCAACAAGGCGACTAACCTGCTTGCGTATACTCTGGCTACAGATATACGCCATGACATGGCGAGATTACACCAATCGCTTTAGGGAATAGGCATCAAAATAGCGTCGATATTACGCTACTCTACAAGCGCCATCTCGACAGCCTGGTCTACTTCCGCTGCATAGTCGATCTGAGAGAAGCCGAATCCGTGCAACTGCAAGAAGGCTTCCTGATATCCCACAAAATCTGTCAACTCGTTAAGATTGCTCTCACTGACTTTGGCCCAATTTTCTCGCACATATGATTGGATCTCATCTGAGAGCTCCCACCCGTCCATACGAATTCTTCCAGCATCATCTTGTTCGAGCCTGCGTTCTCCGAACAGTTGGTACGCAAATAGACGAGTGGTTTGTTCGATACATCCCTCATGATTGCCCGCTGCCTTCATCGCCTTGGACAGCAGCGAAAGGTAAAGAGACATTCCTGGTATCGCTGACGAAGCTCCGGTAAGCAACCCTTTCATTACCGCTACTCGTGCAGTCCCCCCCACGCTTGCCATTTTCTCGCTTAGCGCCAAGGCCGCTCGATCCAAATCCTCCTTTGCTTTACCGATGGTACCGTGATAGTAAATTGGCCAGGTTACCTCACTACCAAGATATGTATAGTTCGTTGTAATACAACCTTCCGCCAGCACACCAGCTTCCATTAACGCTTCGATCCAGAGTTCCCAGTCCTCGCCACCCATTACCTTAACTGTATCGTGAATTTCTTCATCCGTAGCAGGCTCTAGGCTCACCGGACGAATCTGGGCGCTATTAATATCGATGGTCACTCCGGAAAATGGCTCGCCAACGGGCTTCAAAACCGAACGGCAGACTGTCCCATCTGCCAGTTCCCGCTGAGGGGCAGCAAGCGAGTAGACCACCATATCGATACAACCAAGGTCTTCCTTAATAAGTTCGATTACCCGTTGCTTCAAAGTCTCGGAGTAAGCATCTCCATTAATGTTTCATGCATACAATCCTGCTGATGCCGCCTCTTCAGTGAACGCTGCAGATTTATACCAGCCTGGGGACGCGGTTCTTTTTTTCACCGCAGGTCGTTCAAAAAAGACACCAATAGTAGACGCACCACACCCAAAAGCTGCAGAAATACGCGATGCAAGTCCATAACCTCCGGAGGCTCCTATCACCAAGACACGAGAAGGACCATTTTTTATAGGCCCGTTTTCTTTGACATGTGCGATCTGCTCCCGAACATCTTGGGCACATCCTGTCGGATGTGCAGTAGTACACAAAAAGCCCTTGATTCGAGGTTCAATTATCATTGTTTGTTTCTTCCTCTATCTCTAACCTTACGATAGCTGATTATCAGAATTGCTAAACCGCACAAAAACATAGGCAAGGATAACAGCTGACCTGTAGTGATCCACCCAAACGCCACAAAACCAATATGCGCATCCGGCTCACGAAAGATTTCAGTTAGACCACGCAACAAGCCATACGCAAACAGAAACATGCCCGAGACCGCCATCGGTGGGCGTGACTTAGAGGCAAAGACCCACATTACTATAAAAAGCACCAGTCCCTCTATCACTGCCTGATACAAACTCGACGGGTGCCTTGCGACCGAATCTCCAGGATAGACTACTGCCCAGGGTAACTCAGATACCCGACCCGGAAGCTCACCGTTAATGAAGTTACCGATTCTTCCACATCCGAGGGCTAGGGGAACACTGGGTGATATCTGATCCATAAGGCCGAAGAATGTTTTATTGTGCCTTTTTGCGTAAAGAAAAACTGCAAACATTACACCAAGCAACCCGCCGTGGAATGACATCCCTCCCTGCCAAAACTTGAACAAACTTAATGGATCATCTATTAGCTGATCCATACCATAAAAAAGCATGTAACCCATGCGACCGCCCAGTATTACACCGAAAACGCCATAACTGATAAGGTCCCCAAGCGATTCCTTTGACCAACCCAGATTTTGGCGCGTGTTCCGAATACTAATCGTCCACCACACTAACGCGATACCAAAAATGTAGCTTATGGCGTACCAGTGTATGGCAAGCGCGCCAAGTTTCAACGCTATCGGGTCTAGCTCAGGGTATTGCCACATACATCCTCCTGATAGAACTTATTCACTCTGCTAAACTCTCTGGCTTTTCCCAATGACGCAGTCTCAATGTGTTTAATCCTGTTTGCAATAGCGCCGCTTGATCATTTCCGATTCGTAGTCGCGGCAAACAGAGATGAGTACTACAAAAGACCAACTCGCGCTGCCAAATTTTGGCCGGAAAACCCGAAGATATTAGCAGGCAAAGACCTTTCGATGGGTGGTACATGGATGGGTATCACTAAATCTGGTCGCTTTGCGGCGATAACCAATTTTCGTGAAACACCTATCACACCTATTCCCCCAATGTCTCGCGGCGAGATTACCACACAATTTCTGGAATCATCAGAACCTATTGAAGACTACCTAGATAGCCTATCAACTCGCGCATATCTGTATCGAGGGTTTAATCTTATAGTTGGCGACGGTAAGGATTTTTTCTATTACAGCAATCAACTGGAAGGTCGTACCAGGCTTGGCACCGGGTTCTACGGCCTGAGCAATCAACTACTTGATTGCGACTGGCCCAAAGTTAATGAGGGGAGAGAAAAGCTTCGCTCGAAGATCGAATCAAAAGACCTATATCTTACACTGTTTGATCTACTATCCGACGAGGGTGACAGTCGCGCATTCTCCAACAGCTTTATCGCAGCAGCAGATTACGGAACTCGCTCCCAGACCGTGATCACTTGGGGAACAGACGACAAAATAAAGTTTGTAGAAAGGACCTTTTCAAAAAGCGGTCAGCCAGGGTCCAGCGAAGCATTTACTTTTTCACTATGTTAACGAGAGCGAATCACCTGTCCAAACCCAGCTTTACGCAGCTCCTCATCGACCAAATTCTTGATCAGATACGCGTTGTCCATCTTAAGCACCTGATTGAGGATGCTCTTCATGTCCTCTAATGAAAAACCCGATAGCGCCCACTTGACCATCAACAAATTCGTAGCATTCATGGACAATACATCGTATCCCATCGCGGTTAGCAGTAATGCCGCCGATGGATTTCCAGCCATCTCTCCACAAACACCGAGGGATTTGCCCTCCGCATGCGCGGCAGTGGCGACATGCTGGAGCGCCTGCAAAACAGCAGGGTGAAACTCTTGAAACAGTTCGGCGACCTGCGCATTGTTCCGATCTACTGCCAACATATACTGAATGAGATCATTACTACCTACAGAGAGAAAATCCACACGCTTCGCTATATCTCTTGCCTGGTAGACTGCTGCCGGAACCTCAATCATCACCCCGACATCTGGCATCTTGACCTCAATACCTTCTTCTATTATTTCACGGTAACACCTAGAAATCAGTCGCTGAGCCTCATCAATTTCCGAAATACTAGACACCATCGGCAACATTATTCGCAAATCGCTTTCAATGCTCTCGTTAGCCTTTATCATTGCGCGGACCTGCGCAAGGAAAATCTCTCGGTGATCCAACGTTACCCTAATCCCTCTCCAACCCAGGAAGGGGTTCTCTTCCTCAATAGGAAAATATGACAACGACTTATCACCACCAATATCCAGCGTACGCATGGTGACCGGCCGCGGGTGAAATGCCTGAAGGTGCTCCCTATAGATAACCCGCTGCTCTTCCTCAGTGGGGAAACGGTCGTTCATCATGAAATGAACCTCGGTACGATACAGCCCAATACCTTCAGCGCCACGACCAAGGGATCGGGCTATGTCAGTTAGCAGCCCTGTGTTAACCCATAATCCGACACGATGCCCATCCTTTGTTATACAAGGGGAATCAGCAAGGTCAGCAAGCCCATCAATGAGTTCCGCTTCCTCTTTGACAATGTTCTCGTAGTAGGCCAGATGCTCTTTACTCGGTGTAGCTATCACGGAACCTCCAAATCCATCGACGATGACAGATTTTCCGTCCATCCACTCTGCCGGAATGTTTTCGATACCCATGACCGCTGGAATACCCATTGCCTCAGCAAGAATCGCGATATGAGAATTCGCTGAACCACTCGACGAAATAAAACCCTTTAGTTTCTCAACGGGAACTGAGGCAATTTCTGTCGCACTAAGGGTTTCCCCAATCAATACTGCTTCCGCCGGGTAGTCGATTTCTCCAAAGTCAGCACTTTGTAACTTCGCAAGCACACGTATACCAAGATCTCTTACATCCATGCCTCTCTCGCGAAGATACTCATCCTCCATAGCGTCAAAGTTAGCTACATGAGATTCAATTACCTTCCGTAGCGCGCCCTGTGCCCATTGGCCCTTTTCAATAATACGGACAACCTCACCAGTGATCTCCGCATCATCCAGCATCTGTAGGTAAGCCTCGAATAAGCCAAGCTCCCCGGGGCGCAATTGAGTCTCCAATCGATCAGAAAAATCACGAATCTCTTTTCGTGTTTCCTCCACTGCTAGAAAGAATCGTTCTCTTTCCCTGGGAATGTCGGTGATCCTTCTTTCCGGAACACTGGTGAAATCAGCTTTGGGGTATACCACGACAGCGGTTCCCATTCCGATTCCAGGAGAACCTGATAGCCCCCTGAACTCTCGTGAGGAAATATCGCTAGAGGAGCCGCCGACGGAGAGATCTCCCGAAACAATTGCGTGCGCAATGACCCCCGATAACTGTGCCGAAAGTGTTATCAGAAACGCTTCTTCGATTTCGTCAAAGCGACGCGCCTCTTTCTGTTGCACAACGAGCACGCCAAGTATCCTACGATGATGAATGATTGGCACGCCAAGAAACGAGTGAAATGGCTCTTCACCAATATCAGAGATATGTCGATTCCGCGGATGGCTTTGTGCGTCCTCTAGATTTATCGGCTCTGCTCTTTCGCCCACAAGGCCAACCAATCCTTCATCCAGCTCCAAAGTGACAAATCCTACCGCATCGACGTTTAATCCTTGTGTGGCCATAAAGACATATTTTTGCCTCAATTCATCCTTTAGATAGACACTACAGACCTGCGTGCGCATCTCCTTTCTAACCTGTTCAACCATAACATCTAGAGACGTTTTTAGGTCTCCAGCAGACATTACTTCTTGTACTACGCGACGCAGGATTCGTGGAAACTCGTATGAAAACTGTCCCGACATTGCTACCCCAGAGCTAAACACTTGGATAGAGAAGGCGCTAATTCTTTCATAGCTTGACGATAAACATCTTGCTTGAAAGGAACCACCTGCCCTAACGGATACCAATAACTCACCCATTGCCACAGATCAAATTCTGGCTTACACGACTGATCCAAAGTAATAGCGCTATCATCAGATAGCATCTTTAACATAAACCACTTTTGTTTCTGTCCCACAAAGCTGCTGGTATTATGCCGCAGCATTCGTTTCGGTAAGCGATATCTCAACCAACCTTTGGTACAGCCAACGATTTCAACACTATGGTCCTCTAAACCAATTTCCTCTCGTAGTTCCCGATAGAGTGCTTCCTCGGGAGATTCGTGCGCCTTGATTCCGCCTTGCGGAAACTGCCAAGCATCCTGTCCTCCCCGCCGAGCCCAGAGTACCTGACCTGCCTCATTAGCCACAATAATACCCACGTTGGGCCTGAAACCATCCCCGTCAATCACAATGCATCCTGCCACCTCAACATTGCTCGCATTGTCTCCGAATAACCAACTTTCAGCAAACCAACATCGTTGTCCACTTCAAAGCAGGCTACACTAAAGGAAATGATTATTGGAATAAGTTGTGGCACTAGCAATTTTCGATCTTGATGAAACGTTAATCGCTATCGACAGCGACCATGCATGGGGACAGTATGCAATAGATAGGGGTCTCGTGGATGCAGAAGAGCACCAGCATCAGAACGATCAATTTTACGCCGACTACAAACGCGGTGAATTAAACATAAACGCTTATCTAGCGTTCACATGTTCCATGTTGCCAGCCTTTAGCATAGACGAGCTCGACGAGCTGAGGAAAGATTTTGCAACATCCGTCATAAAGCCGTACGTGCTCCCTAAAGCCCAATACTTGGTGAATCAACATCGCGGCAAAAACGATCACCTTTTAGTTATTACCGCTACCAATCGTTTCATCGCCGAGCCAATTGTAGACTTCTTTCATATCGACACATTAATTGCCCCCACACCAGAGATTCAGAATAACCAATACACTGGCAAGGTCTTGGGAACGCCCAGTTACGGTGAAGGGAAAGTGACCTGCCTCAATGAATGGATAATAACGACCAAGAAATCTATGGATGGCAGCTTTTTTTATTCTGACTCCCACAACGACCTGCCCTTGCTCCGTATGGTCACTCACCCAGTCGCTGTTGATCCTGACGACATACTCAAGAAAGAAGCAGAAAACAAAGAATGGCCAATAATCAGTTTAAGAAGTTAATTCTACTATCAGTAAGTCTTGGCCTGATCTATTCTTGTTCCAAGGAATCCATTCAGCTGGATGTCACCGGTATGACTTCCGTAGCTAAAGAAATACACACAAAGAATCAGCGCCGAACTAAAGAAGAACTTAAGGCGCTTACAAATTCGGTCGAGGCATTCCTCTCCAACCCAAACGCTGAAACATTAATCACGCTACAACATAACTGGGTTAAAACCCACGACGCGCTGCTGAAAGTTAAGTTCCTGGCCCAAACATCGACCAGTCAGCTCATGATAGAACAAATTGATTCGTCACCTATTGAACCAGGTTTCCTAGACTCACTTCCAAGCTACCCTGAAACAGGGATCATTTCAGACCTCACGGTGCCTATGACTGAAATCAGCATTCGCGAACAACATCAGTTCACCGACCCCAGTGAGGCCTCATTAGGTTTCCATGTAATTGAGTATCTTGTGTTTTCAAGGCCAATAGAAGATTTCATGCCTTCAGAAGACTATAGGGTAGAACGCCGGCGGCAGTTGCTCATGACAGTCACCGTAAGTCTTGCTAAGGTCCTAGGTGTCTATTTGGATATACCATTGTTTGCCGGCAACCGGGTTCCCTCATTTTACCAGATGATTGTTTTTCTCGGGCAGAGTGTAAGCCAGCTCTATGGTGAATCTCTACAGCTTATGGTGAACTCACACTCCCCCTATTCAAAAACTAGCCGCGAGAACCTCCGAACCCAAGTTGACATGATCAAACAGATAATATTCGAGCCAGTAAATCTAGGATCACATCTGGTGCATCTGGATGCTTTGCTGGCAAGAGATGTCACCCACACAGTAAAAGAAGTGTCCAAAATACTAGACTCGGACGCTGGGGATAAGGAGATTGCGGCGCAATGCTCTGCTCTTTTAGAAGGACTGGATCATCAATTACGAGGTTTCGTAAGACTAGCCGAGGCGACTAATTGATTTCCGGCGTGAATGCCAAATCCAAATCCCTCGCAGCCTTAACATCATCAAGCCGCTTAACTGGCATTGTATGAGGTGCCAGCCTGATTAGATCAGGTGTCTCTCTGGCTTCATTTAATATCTTCACCATCGCACCAACAAACCCATCAATTTCTTCCCGCGTTTCGGTCTCTGTTGGCTCAATAAGAAGACACTCGGGAACTAACAACGGAAAATAGGTCGTGGGAGCATGATACCCGTAGTCGAGCAATCGCTTCGCAAAATCCATTGCCGTAACACCAAGGTCTCTAGCCTCGTCCGCTAGAGTAATTATGAACTCATGAGTCGCTCGACGTTCCGGGTAAGCTAGACGAAACCCAGCCTGTGTCAGCCTCTTCGCCATGTAGTTCGCATTCAGTGTCGCGAAATTCCCAACTCGGTGCATGCCTTGACTCCCCAGCAGCCTCGAGTAAGCATAAGCACGCAATAATATTCCTGCGTTACCCATGAACGCAGATAGATGTCCGATACTGAGAGGTAAATCCGCGCTATCAACCCATCGGTAGCCATCATCATCCTTGCCCACAACCGGCGTAGGTAAAAAAGGCATAAGCTTCTCTCCTACACCCACCGGGCCAGACCCTGGTCCACCACCACCATGTGGCGTGGCAAAGGTTTTGTGCAAGTTCATATGAAGAACATCAAAGCCCATGTCTCCTGGCTTCACCTTACCCAGTATCGCGTTGAGATTAGCACCGTCGTAATACAGCAGACCTCCCGCATCATGGACAACAGCTGCAATGTCCTGAATTCGCCGCTCGAAAACACCACAGGTCGACGGATTCGTCATCATCAAACCGGCGGTTTGGGGTCCCACAGCACTTTTCAATTCATCAAAATCGACATCACCATCTTTGGTTACACCAATTTCACGGACCTTAAATCCACACATTACCGCTGTTGCAGGATTAGTGCCGTGCGCCGCACTAGGAATTAGAATTTCCGTACGATCGGCATCACCTTTGTTCTCGTGGTATGCCCTGATCATTGCTACACCCGCAAACTCCCCTTGTGCTCCGGCCATTGGTGTCAGGGAAACTGCTTGCATTCCAGTCACATCTTTTAAGTATTCCTGTAGTTCATACATGCAAGCAAGAAAGCCTTGACTAATGTGCTCCGGGGCAAGGGGATGACGATTTAGGAATCCCGGCAGACTAGCTGCACGGTGCGCTCCGCGAGGATTGTACTTCATGGTGCAGGAACCAAGCGGGTAAAACTGACTATCAATGGAGAAGTTTTTTTTAGACAAGTTAGTGAAATGCCTTACTACCTGCAATTCCGAGACCTCCGGCAACCCGGCCGACTCTTTCCTCATATGTTGCTGCGGTATATCAGTGACCGGAACACTCTCCTCAAATTGAGCGGTAGCACCTCGCCCTTCACTAGAAAGCTCAAATATCAACATCCCCCTAGCGCCTCCTTCAGAACATTAACAAACAGCTGAAGGTCAGCTTCGGTCTTTGTCTCGGTGGTGTTAGTGAGCATACAGTCTGAAAGTTTCTCGTCTATCTGGCCTAGATCGTACCCACCCAGAATTCCCTTCGCGGACATGTTCTGCAGCACATTAGTGGCGTCTGTAGGAAGCTGAAATACAACTTCGTGAAAAACAGGTCCTGCAAAGCGTGCGGAAACGCCCGGAATAGATGACACTTTCTCAATTAGTGAATTTAAATTATAGTGACATCGAGTCGCTACCGAATGAAGACCTCTGTCTCCCAAAAGACTAAGATAAATACTAGCCGCTGTGACAAGCAGGCCCTGATTGGTACAAATATTAGAAGTGGCCTTTGCTCGCCGAATGTGTTGTTCCCTCGCCTGCAGCGTAAGCGCAAACCCTTCTTTGCCATCCAAATCCACGGTCCGACCAATAATCCGACCAGGCATTTGACGTACGATCGATTTCCTGCAGCACATATACCCCAAGTACGGTCCTCCAGATAAAACGGGAATTCCCAGAGGCTGGGCTTCACCTACTGCAATATCTGCCCCTTCCTCGCCCCAATTACCAGGCGCCTTTATAAGTGCCAGCGCCATAGGGTTGGCAACACCAATAACCAGCATTCCAGCATCGTGGGCCCAATCGGTAAGCTGATCAATGTCCTCCAGGCAACCAAAAAAATTAGGATAGGAGATGACTAATCCCGCAAAATCCTGGCTCTCATATAAGCCAAGTGCTGATACTTCAAGAGTCCCTGTTTCTTCCGAGTAAGGTATAACTTCTATCTCTATCTGCTGGTTTGAAACAATGCTCCGACACGCCGCGAGATACCTGGGATGAACCGTTCCAGCACACAGGACCCGTTTCGACTTCGACTTCTTATTGGCACGTATAGCCATCAGTATCGCTTCGGCTAGAGCGCCAGCTCCGTCGTAAACGGAAGCGTTAGCTACATCTAGTGCTGTGAGGCGAGACATCATAGTTTGAAACTCGTAAATAAGTTGCAACGTGCCCTGGCTCGCCTCAGCCTGATAAGGTGTGTAGGCAGTTAGAAACTCTCCCCTAGAGGTAATGTCCCATACAGCACTAGGGATATGATGCTCATAAGCACCCGCACCAAGAAAACTCAAGGAAATCGAATCCTGCGCTGCACGTTCAGACATTAGGCGCAACATGGTCATTTCTGAAACGCCGGCTGGCGTTTTCTCAAGCTGGCCATTCCTTAAGTCAGAAGGTATCTCATCAAACAAGGATTCAATACTGGAAACATCGATCGTCTCCAGCATTATTCGTTCATCGTCTATGGTATGAGGAACAAAAGGCATTGGTTATCTTATTCGATAGATCGAAAACTATTTAGTGATCCTCTTCTTCACATAATTCACGGTAGTCCTCGGCAGTCAAAAGGGAAGAAATCTCATCAAGATCTGAGGGTCTGATTTTGAAGAACCAACCATCATCATACGGAGAATCATTAACAATCTCGGGCGCTTCTTCCAGCTGTTCATTGATCGCGCTTACTGTACCTGAAACCGGCGCGTAAATGTCTGATGCTGCCTTGACGGATTCGACGACACCCGCCTCTTCCTTTACGCTTACCCTACTATCTAGTTCGGGCAGTTCCACAAAGACCACGTCGCCTAATGATTCCTGAGCATGATCACTGATGCCAACAGTCACTGTACCGTCGTCTTCGACGCGAGCCCACTCGTGTGAGTCCAAGTAATGTAAATTGTCCGGAAATTCCGCCATCGTCTTTACTCCTATTTGTTTTCATTCCAGGCTTTATACACCTGCCTGCCTTTACGTACGAAAGGAGGGTGTACTAATTCAACCGGGAAACGCTTACCCCGAATATCGACGCTAAAGTTACCACACACAGTATCCACTCGTGCCAGGGCAATAGATTTGCCAAGCGTCGGTGAGTACGCGCCACTCGTTATTTCCCCTGTCTCTCTATCATCACTAAATACCGGATAGTGCGCCCGCAACACACCTTTTGTGTTCATTACCAGACCTACCAGTGTGCGTTCGACCTTTAGGTCCCGAAGTGCCTCAGACCCTATGAAATTTCGACCTTCTGTTACCACCGTGTTCACCATATTCGACTCATAGGGCGAAACAGCTTCATCCATATCGTTACCGTAAAGGTTCATCCCGGCCTCAAGCCGCAACGTATCCCTTGCACCAAGACCAACCGGCTTAACATCAACAGCTATCAGGCGCTGCCATAACTCTCTCGCCGCAGTTCCCGGTAACATGATCTCAAGACCGTCTTCTCCGGTATACCCCGTGCGTGCAATAAACCAGTCGTCACACCAGGCTCCCTGGAAAACTCTTAATGACCCGATAACCAACTGATAATCAGTCTTAACGACTTCAGCCACACGACCTATTGCGCTCGGCCCCTGGATTGCCAATATGGCAAGATCATCTCGCTCAACCAATACACAATCCATACCTTCACTGTGTTGTTGCAACCAATTGAGGTCCTTTTCACGGGTCGCACAGTTCACCACCATCAGGTATCCGGTAGGAACGAGGTACACGATAAGGTCATCCATTACGTGTCCTCGCGAATCGAGCATCGCACTGTAGAGCGCCTTACCAGGCTGCTTCAACCGGGAAATATCGTTGGCCAGGACCTTGTCGAGGAACGCCTGACTTTCTCCGCCGGAAATCTCGATCACGGTCATATGGCTCACATCGAAAACGCCCGCGTTTTGTCTAACCGCATGGTGTTCTTCAATTTGCGAGCCATAGTTAAGCGGCATGTCCCAACCGGCAAAGTCCACTAGTTTCGCGCCCGCCTCCTGGTGCAGCGCGTAAAGTGGTGTTCTATGACCCATGACCAATCCGGTTAAACAACAAAGCGCGTTATTCTACATGAGTCATGCGCCATGAGTACCGAGCGACGGGCAATTAGTAATGAGTTCATCTAAGCGTCGCATACCTGGTCACCAGGGTCTTGAGAAATCCCGATTCATTAACCATGTTCATGCTCTTATTCCGTAGCCACCGCACGGCCGGATTTCGTGACGCAAAACCCCGAACAAATATTTCCATCAGTGCCGCCGTCATTATGTTGTCATTCCTTCGCGCACGCTGATAACCATTGAGTAGCTGGATATCGCCCAGAGATCGACCCTCAAGACGTGCTTGATTTAGCACAAGCGCAAGTGCCTCGACGTCTGCAAGACCAATATTAGCGCCTTGGCCAGCGAGTGGATGTATCGTATGTGCAGCGTCGCCAATAAGCGCAAGGTTTTGTCTGACATAGCGAAGACTATGTTGCTGCGCAAGTGGAAACGCGAGTCGTTCATCAACGGCAACAATATCACCTAACTCACCTTCAGACAGATCGGTCAACAACCCAGCAAATTCTCTCTCATCCATCGCCAATATCGACTGGGCATTTTCGCAAGACAGCACAATCGAACACAGATGCGGGTCTCCTAGCGGCAAAAAGGCCAGGATTCCATCTGAGGTAAACCACTGACGAGCAACTCCACCATGGGAGTTTTCGGTTTCAACGCAGGCCACCACCCCCTGCTGATCGCAACTCCAGCGCACCGCACTAAGATTGGCCATTTTTCTAACCTGAGAACGACCCCCATCTGCACCCACAAGCAGGGTCGTGTGCCACTTGCCGTCTTGGGTATCAACGACGTACCCGTCATCCACCTTATTAATCGCGACTAATGGTGTATCCCAGTGCAACGTTACAGCGCCTTTGGTTTGGAGTAGTTCTACCAGGGCTGCACAAAGACGATCGTTCTCTACGATGCATCCCAGTTCAATCTCCCCTACGTCTTCAGCTGAAAACGAAACCGTACCGGTTCCTTCACCGTCCCATACTTCTATCCTTGAGTAAGCTGGTGCCGCTACGCTAGCCCCAATCCTCGTAAGAAAACTCCACTGGGCCTTGGCGATGGTGGTAACCCGCGGCCTGACGCCCGAGCGCAGGGTCCACCCGTCTTTGTGTTTCGGCCCGGGCGGCTCAACTTCAGGTGGACTCCCCTGATCCAAGATCATGACGCGCAAATCCGAATCCCCAAGGGCAGCCGCCAGGGAAAGTCCAATCATGCCCCCACCTACAATCAGCACATCGACACGTTCCATCAGGCTGAGCTCATCGTCTGTTCAATCTCCGCAATCGTTTTGGGAATGTCGTCTGTTAATACATCATGGCCATTGCGTGTCACCGCGACATTGTCTTCTATACGAATTCCAATTCCACGATAGGCTTCCGGCACATTCTCGGCATCTTCGGGAATATACAGTCCAGGCTCCACTGTAGTAACCATTCCCTGTTCGAACACTCTCCACTGGCCACCAACCTTGTACTCACCCACATCGTGAACATCCAGACCCAGCCAGTGACCAGTGCGATGCATATAAAACTGGTTATACGCGCCGATCTCTAATAGTTCCTCAACATCTCCTTCGAGTAAACCTACTTCTTTGAGCCCATTGGTAAGCTCCATCACAGCCGCCTCGTGTGGCTGGTTCCAGTGATTTCCCGGTACGACCTGCTCTATCGCTGCAAGCTGTGCAGCAAGAACAATTTCGTATAACGCTGCCTGCTCGTCAGTAAATTTTCCACTGACCGGTAACGTGCGAGTCACATCAGAGGCATAGTACTCATACTCTCCTCCAGCATCGATCAACACAAGGTCACCGTCCTCAAGTACCTTGTCGTTGTCTATGTAATGCAGTACGCAGGCGTTGCTTCCTCCGCCGACAATGCTTGGATATGCAGGATGCCGGGCCCCCCGTTTCGAAAACTGATACTGCAACTCTGCTTCCACTTCATATTCCATCATGCCCGGCGTCAGATTCTCCATGACCTGGATATGAGCGGCAGTTGAGATCCTGGCGGCGTGTCGCAGGACATCGATCTCTTTTGCGCTTTTGTGCAACCGCAACTCGTGCAAATACTGACCCAACTGAATAAATTCACCCGGCGGTTCAGTACCCTCTCGATTGTCCATCGCAATGCTGTTCACCCACGACAAGATCCTGGCATCGAACCTAGGGTGGGTCCCCATCGCATAGTACAACCTGGATCTTCCTTCGATCAGACCCGGCAGGATGTCATCAATGTCATCAATGGGAAACGCATCGTCAATTCCATAAAGCTCGGCAGCCCGCTCAGGACCAGTAATGGATCCATGCCAACGCTCGTGATCATGTGCACGTTCACGGCAAAACAGGATCGCTTCACCATATTCTCGCCCCGGAATCAGTACAAACACAGAATCAGATTCGTCAAAACCGGTGAGGTAATGAAAATCACTATGCTGCCGGTAACGACGCTCAACGCCATTATTTCGAATTTGAACTTCCGAGGCCGGGAGTATCGCGATGCTTTCAGGTTCCATAAGTTCCATCAGCTCACGACGTCGCCTCGCATACTCCGCCTTGTCAATTTTCGGGCCGGCCTTCACCGTCTACGCCCTTTTTCATCAAAGACAAACAACACAGATATCCTGACGAATTCTACTATCTGAAAAAGATCCGATTCGTTTTCCTCGCTCTCGCCTACTTCTTCACGGAACGCTGCGATGCGCTCAAGGTCAGTCAATACCTCGGAAATCTCTTGATTAAAATGGTGCGAACCCAAACCACTCAGAAATCCAGCACAAAAGAACTTAAGCGACTGGCTTCGAGAATCAATGCTAGCGTCTTCGTCGGGCATCAATATGCGAAACTGAAAATCACTGAACTCATCCAATTCTTTCAATGTCGTTTCGAAAAGGTAATCCAACAAATGCTCTAATTCCTCATCGGTACTCCCACCATCAACCATTAACCAATCCGAATACACGACCTCGCGCTGTTGCCGCGATGACTCTGGGTTTACACACATGAATCCGGTCATTAACCCATGGAGTTCCGATGGTGAAATAGCAATCCCCGACACCAGGAACGCATCTTGAAAATCAGAATATTGAAGATTTTGCAAAAACAAACCCATAACAGTGTGTGACTTAAGATTCTACCCTGCAACGGTATGAGGACAATAATAGCAAAAACACTCGTTTGACCTGCTGCAAAGCATCGCTTTATAGTTAGCGTGCATCCGCTACCACGTCACTGGGTGCCAATTAGATCCAATAAGGAATTGGCTTTGGAAATCAAAGATCTAGAAATCAAAATTGATGAACTCATCCAGCTTTGTGATCAACTCGAACGCAAACAGGCTGTCATGGAAACAGATCGCGAAACCTGGCTATCAGAACGCACCCGTTTGATGGAGAAGAACGAAATGGCTAAGAGTAAAGTTGAAGCAATGATCAGGCGCCTAAAAACGCTGGAACAGAACTAACCAATGGCGGATGCGACTACAGTCACGGTTAGGATTATCGATAAAGAATACCAGGTTAGTTGTCAACCGGACGAGGTCCAAGCATTGAAAAAGTCGGCGAACTACGTGGATGAAAAAATGAGGGAGTTTAAGGAAAACTCCACAGTGCTTGGCTTGGACCGCCTTGCCATCATGGTTGCGCTTAATATTGCAAACGACTTTATCAGCGAAGTACAAAAAGCAGAGTCAGTTAAATCGACTCAGGATGAAAACCTCAAAGCCTTGTCTGGAAAACTGGAACAGGCACTGGTTAGATTCAAAAATACTGCAAATTGAGTCGATACCTATCTGGTAGACGCGATACAATTAAGTATGTTCCCTGGGTTGTTAGCCAGTCGATATGTCCTCGACCCTTTATGCGAAACCCAGGAGGTCTTTTTTCTTTGCCATGTGCACGTCCGGTTTTACGGGAAGCCTGAGGCAGGTCGGAGACCACCGCCTTGAACCGCTGGGTTCAAGGGCCTATCCGAACAGCGGCAATTTGGGGAACGATTATTTCTGTCAACAACCAATCACTGCGTAAATCAATCCGCCAGAACAGGCGAAGTCTGGACCAAGAGCGCCAGCAATGTACGGCCTCTGTTATCACCAAAACTATTGCCTCCAGGTTATTCTTTCGCAGGGCCACTCGCGTTGCGTTCTACATGCCCTTTGACGGCGAAGTGAGTCCGGTCGAGCTCTGTTCCTTGTCCTTCGATTTGGGAAAACAGTGCTACCTCCCCAGAGTGACCGGTAGCAAACTTACTTTCGAACATTACATACCAAACTTAACACCAATGAGAAAAAACCGGTTCAACATCCCCGAACCGGCTAGCCGACAATCCATATCTCCCAAGGTACTTGATGTCGTGTTCATGCCGCTGGTTGCATTCGACCAAAGTGGAAATCGATTGGGGATGGGAAAAGGTTACTATGACAATACCTTCGCAGGAATCGACCGGTGGTGGCACAAACCTTTACTTATCGGGTTAGCGCACAGTTTTCAGGATGCGGCATTTCAGTCTCATAGTGGCGACGTTCCCATGGATGCAATTGTTACCGAATCTTCTCTAATTTCTTCCGAACAACGACGTAAGCATCTACACTAACGCCCAATGAGGCCAGCAAATGATTAGACAAATCATCCGCATGGGACATCCAACGCTCCGCGAGGTCGCTGAACCGTATCCGCAGGAAAAGATTGGCAGTAAAGAGTTTCATAAGTTGGTCGAAGACATGCGTGAAACGTTGCATGAGGCAGGTGGTATCGGCCTTGCCGCGCCCCAGATTGACGTGCCCTATCGACTCGCAGTTATAGAGATTAAGAATACGGAATCCCGATACGGTGAAATTCCCTTAACGCCTTTCGCTGCCTATGTTAATCCCGAGATTACAGTACTTGGTGATGATACTGCGGGTATCTGGGAAGGGTGCTTATCGATACCCAATCTCATGGGTTACGTAGAAAGACCCCAACATATTCAGGTCGACTGGACTAACGAGAAAGGCGAATCACAATCCGTGGAAGCCACAGGATTGCTCGCCACCGTGTTTCAGCACGAATTCGATCATCTAAACGGCAAGCTCTACATAGATCGAATTACCGACACAACCAAGATAGCGTTCGAAGACGAGTTTCTCGCCTATCACTTACCCTCGGAGTAACTATGGATCAGGACACCTTAAAGGCTGAAGTTGCCAAATCGGCTATCGAGTATATCGACCGCCACCTACAACCTGACGCAATAGTCGGTGTCGGAACAGGATCTACAGCAAACTTCTTTATTGACTCGCTGGCAGAGGTCAAGCACAAGTTCCACGGCGCGGTCGCAAGCTCAGATGCCACCGAAGAACGTCTGAAAAGCCATGGGATACCAGTATACGATCTTAACTCCATCGATGAACTTGCCGTCTACGTCGACGGCGCGGATGAAACCAACGACGCACTGGAGCTAATAAAGGGCGGCGGCGGTGCATTAACCAGGGAGAAGATTGTTGCCTCGGTGGCCCGGCAGTTTATCTGCATTGTTGATGAAAGCAAATGCGTAGCAACGCTGGGTACTTTCCCGTTACCTATCGAGGTTATTCCAATGGCGCGCTCTGCCGTCGCACGCAAGCTTGTGGGAATGGGCGGACAGCCCGTGTACAGGGAAAACTTTATTACCGATAACGGCAACGTCATCCTGGACGTTCATGGCCTTGCCATCGAGGCAGCGAGGGAGTTCGAACATGAAGTCAATTCTCTGGTGGGTACGGTCACAAACGGTTTATTCGCGCTTAGGCCTGCTGATGTTCTATTGGTAGGCAGCCCGAAGGGTGTGCTGGAGAAACACGCTTCAGATTAATTTGCCTGGGTTCATCACGTTATTTGGATCGAACACTTGCTTTAATGCCTGCATCGCCGCAACTTCAGACGCACTGCGAGTGTATCGAAGCTGATCTCTCTTCAATAGACCAACACCATGCTCGGCCGAAATACTTCCCTCAAACGTCGAGACGATGTCTAGCACACGTTCACTCACTTCCTCGCAGCGCAGTTTGAAATCCTGTACGTCCCAATTCTCAGGTTTCAGGATATTCAGATGCAGGTTGCCGTCGCCAATGTGGCCAAACCATACAACTTCGAAGTCGGGATACTGTGTCATCACCTCATCCTCAACTGCCTGCAGAAAGTCCGGGACCTTTGACACGCGGACGGAAATATCATTCTTGTACGGCGTATAAGGGGTGATGGATTCAGAGATTCCTTCTCTATAACGCCAGAAATCCCTGTTCTGCTGCACGCTCTGACTGATTAGCCCATCAACGACCCATCCCGCATCGCAGCACTCAGAAAAAACCTCCAACACGTCATCGGGTCCCTGCTCGCATTCGACCAGAACGTAATAATCCGAGGGCGTAGGGAACGGTGCACTAACACCCGTATGTTCTATGACATGCTGCAATGCCCCTTCCGAGAAAAACTCGAATGCTGTTATCGTCACCTCCGAGCGGAAGACGTTTAGTACCGCAATAACATCCGTCATTCTGGGCACTGCCAGCAAGATAACCGACAAGTCTCCCGGATCATCAGTGAGTTGGATGCTAGCCTCTGTCACCAGACCCAAGGTCCCCTCAGACCCTATGAACAGATGACGAAGGTCATATCCAGTGGCATTCTTTATAAGACCTCGATTCAACTCGAGGATCTTGCCAGCACCCGTGACGACCTTTAATCCGCTAATCCAGTCTCGTGTCAAACCATATCGCAATACCTTAATGCCCCCAGCATTGGTAGCGATGTTGCCACCAATCTGGCTTGAGCCGGCAGATGCAAAATCGACCGGATAAAAGAGTCCCTTGTCCCGCGCGTACTCCTGCAGCGCTTGCGTGACAACACCCGCTTCAACTAATACGCTTCGATCAACCTCGTTAAAATCGAGAATCCTGTTCATCTTGTCAAAAGACACGACGACCTCGCCGTTTCTGGCTACCGCACCACCACTTAGCCCCGTCCGTCCTCCAGAAGGAACCAGCGCTAACCCATGTTCATTCGCCAGCTTGACGACATCACTGACCTCCTTAGTGCTTCTGGGGAATACTACTGCCGCAGCATTCGGTTCATAGAATCGAGTCCAATCCAGACCATAGGTCTGTCGATCATTGTCGTCCGTATGAACAGTCCCGACGATCTCTCGCAATTGATCCAGGGCTGAAGTAGGTATGGTCATCACGCATTCGCCTCATCGACTCGCCGCGTAAGCGCGTCAACCGCTGGTAAGGTTTTACCCTCGACAAACTCCAGAAACGCACCGCCACCGGTCGAAATATACGATATACCCTTATTCGCTTCGTACTTATCAATCGCCGCCAGCGTATCGCCACCGCCAGCGACCGAAAACGCGGAAGAGGAAGCAATGGCCAACGTTATCTGTTTGGTTCCCTGTCCAAACCGGTCAACCTCAAATACGCCCACCGGACCATTCCACAGAATCGTCCCCGCTCGGTCAATATGCCCCTTCAGCACTTCAATGGCATCCGGGCCAATATCCACGATCATTTCATCTGCTTGAATTTCATCCACATGACAGAGCCTCGACTCAGCATCAGCATCCAGCCCACTACTGACCAGAACATCCGTGGGTAAAGGAATATCGACGGTCTCCAACAGTTTTGCCGCAAAATCCAACATATCCCGCTCACACAGAGACTTACCCACATCTACACCAGTCGCTGCCAGAAAGGTATTAGCGATACCACCGCCAACGACCAGCTGATCCACTTTTTGTCCCAGAGATTCCAGGACCGCAAGCTTTGTCGATACTTTGCTGCCACCCACGAGGGCAATCATCGGTCTTACAGGCGCAGTTAACGCTGATTCCAACGCATCCAGCTCCGCTTTTAGCAATGGGCCGGCACACGCTATCGGCGCGAATTGAATTACACCTGCCGTGGATGCCTGCGCCCGATGCGCTGTCGCAAATGCATCCATAACGTATATGTCACAGAGAGCGGCAATGCGCTTCGATAGTGTTTCGTCGTTCTGACTCTCCCCTACATTGACGCGGACGTTCTCTAGCAACGCCACGTCAGCGTCTCCGAGAACAAATCCTTCAAGGTAATCGGAAACCAGTTCTACCGATAGGCCCGAAAGTGACTGCAGACGGTCGGCAACCGGTTGCAGGCTAAACTCTGGTTGTTCTCCCATGGGAATACCTTCCTCGGGTCGTCCCAGATGTGACATTACCATCACCTTCGCACCACCAGACACCGCGTGCTGAATTGTCGGTAGTGCTGCCAGTAGCCGAGCGTCACTGCTAACCCGTGCGTCAGTTATAGGAACGTTAAGATCTTCTCGTATAAGGACGCGCTTGTCTTTTATATCAAGACTTAGAAAATCCGTTACCGCCATCGATTCAGATCATCTCTCGCACAGCAGCTGCTACCGCTCCTGAAGTAAATCCAAAGTGTTCAAACACCTGCGCACCGGGACCGGAAGCACCGAAACTTGGTAATCCGATAACGTCTCCGTCCAATCCAACCCATTTACGCCAGTAGTCAGGATGCGCAGCTTCTACCGCCAAACGACTACGAACAGAAGGCGGTAGCACCGAATCACGGTACCCCACATCCTGCGCTTCAAACACGTCAGCAGAGGGCATAGAAACCACCCGGACTGCCACCCCTTCACTGCTAAGTTCATCATAGGCCTGGACAGCAATGTCAACCTCAGAACCGGTCGCCAGGATTATTGCGACCGGGTTTTCTGCATCCCGCAATACATAAGCTCCCCTCGCGACGTTATTGAGCTGAATCTCATCTCTGGTCTGACAGGGCAAACCCTGCCGAGAAAAGACCAATGCGCTGGGACCGGATTTCCTTTCGATAGCCGCTTTCCAGGCAACCACAGTCTCGACCGTGTCACATGGCCTCCATGTGGACATATTGGGTGTTGCTCTTAGATTCGCCAGCTGTTCCACGGGTTGATGCGTCGGACCATCCTCCCCCTGACCGATCGAGTCATGGGTATAAACCAGGATATTGCGAATACCCATAAGCGCTGACATCCGGACGGCATTTCTACCGTACTCCATAAACGTAAGGAAAGTACCCGAGAACGGAATTAAGCCTCCATGTAGTGCGATGCCATTGCATATCGCCGTCATGCCAAATTCCCTGACGCCGTAGTAAAAATAGTTTCCACCGGGTGAGGAATCCGCAATGGGCTGCGCGTTATCCCAGACGGTGCAATTGGATCCGGTAAGATCAGCAGAGCCGCCAAGTAGTTCCGGCAATAACGATGCAATCACACCGATAACATCGCCGCTGGCATTACGAGATGCTTTACTCTCGGCACTCTCCGCCGTCTCCCGCAACAGCTCAGCCATTCGCGATTCCCAGGTATCGGGAAGCTCCCCCGCCATGGATCGCTCAAATTCTGCTGCCAGTTCCGGGAAATTTGGCGCGTATTCCGCAAACTGCTGACGCCAATTGCTTTCGCTCTCTGCCCCCTTCTGTCGACAATCCCATGCCTCTTTATATTCGTCAGGAATCTCAAATGGATCAAATTTCCAATCCAGGTTTCCTCTGGTGCCAGATATCTCGTCATCACCCAACGGAGAACCGTGAGCAGAAGACGTGCCTGCCTTAGTAGGCGCACCGTATCCAATCGTAGTCTTACAGCATATCAAGCTGGGCAATGGTGAGGCCTTAGCTTGATTGACCGCCGCCGCAATCGCTTCGGCATCATGTCCATCGACACCGTCAACCACATGCCAACCGTAGGCCTCAAATCGCTTAGCCGTATCATCAGCGAACCAATCCTTAACTTCGCCATCAATAGAAATGCCGTTGTCGTCGTAGAGGCAAATAAGCTTTCCAAGTTTTTGCACTCCGGCGAGAGAAGCCGCCTCGTGAGACACCCCCTCCATCAGACATCCATCTCCCACAAAAACATAGGTGTGGTGATCCACAACAACGTAATCATCCTGATTAAAGCGCGCCGCCAAAACCTTCTCCGCGAGCGCCATACCAACGGCATTAGCTAAACCCTGACCGAGAGGACCAGTCGTCGTTTCAACCCCCGGCGTGTCACCGTACTCCGGATGACCGGGCGTCTTTGATCCCAACTGCCTGAAGGCCTTAATATCATCGATGGAAACGTCATAGCCCGAAAGGTACAGCAACGAATAGAGCAACATCGAACCATGGCCATTCGACAACACAAACCGGTCACGGTTGTACCAATCCGGGTTAGCCGGATTGTGTTTAAGAAAATCCGTCCATACCACTTCCGCTATGTCCGCCATTCCCATAGGGGCGCCGGGGTGTCCTGAGTTCGCTTTCTGGACGGCATCCATAGTAAGCGCGCGAATGGCATCCGCTTTTTCTTGCCTTGAAATCATGAGCTAATCAATCCTCTCGGGGGACGCGGGTATTCTCTCTTAGCACACTTCAATCATCAACGGACTTCTCTTGATGAATGCCATTGTTTATCAAGTTGAGCGAATCTCAGCCCGTTTTCTGGGCATAGGGAGACTGAACTAGTAGAATTGCGGCCCAAACAAAATTCGGTCCTTAACCATGGCAGTAAATACAACTTTTACCTCCGAGTCGGTTTCTGAGGGTCACCCGGACAAGATGGCTGACCAAATCTCCGATGCGGTGCTTGATGCCATCATAGCGGAGGACAAAGGTGCCCGGGTCGCGTGTGAAACCCTGGTTAAAACGGGAATGGTTGTGCTCGCAGGGGAAATTACCACAAGTGCAAATATCGACTTTGAGAAACTCTGCCGACAGGTTGTTTTGGATATAGGTTACTCAAGTTCCGAAGTTGGTTTCGATGGCGAGTCCTGCGCCATCATTAACGCAATCGGCAAACAGTCACCCGATATCGCCATGGGTGTTGATGAAACAGAAAATCATGAACAGGGAGCAGGTGATCAAGGGCTGATGTTCGGTTACGCCACCGACGAAACCGATGTTTTAATGCCCGCGCCCATTACCTATGCTCATCGATTAGTTAAGCAACAGTCTGACATCAGAAAGCAAGGCAAGCTGGGTTTTCTGCGACCTGATGCCAAAAGTCAGATTTCTTTCAGATATGACGACAATGGAATACCGGTGGGTATAAATGCTGTCGTATTGTCCACGCAGCATGATCCCGATGTCAGCCTGCAAGATCTGCGTGAAGCAGTAATGGAAGAAATTATAAAACCTATTCTGCCTTCGAATTGGCTTCATGAAGGTACCAAATATTTTATAAATCCAACCGGTAATTTCGTGATTGGTGGGCCAGTTGGTGATTGCGGCCTGACGGGTCGAAAAATCATCGTAGACACCTACGGCGGCATGGCCCGGCATGGTGGAGGTGCGTTTTCTGGAAAAGATCCGTCTAAGGTAGACCGCAGTGCTGCCTACGCTGGTCGCTACGTCGCAAAGAATATCGTAGCAGCAGGTCTCGCCAACAAATGTGAAATTCAGGTCTCCTATGCTATTGGTGTGGCTGAGCCAACATCAATTAGTGTCCATACTTTCGGTACTGGGAATCTGCCAGAGTCGCAAATAGAAGCCTTGGTACGCGAACATTTCGATCTGCGACCAAAAGGTCTGATCAATATGCTCAACCTTAAGCGCCCTATATATCAACAAACTGCTGCCTACGGTCATTTTGGCCGAGAAGAAGCCGATTTCACCTGGGAAAAAACAGACAAAGCGGAAGACTTACGGGCGGCTTTGTGAACCGACATTTCAGTTTCGAATTTTCGGCACCGCGAAGTGCCAAAGCTACCGAGAAGCTCCTTCAGGTCCACGACCGCTTACAGATATGCCACCCGGATTTTTTTTCTGTTACCTATGGCGCAGGTGGATCCACCAAGGATGGCACCAGACAGGCTGTGCTTACCATCAACCAATTAGGAAGCAACGTTGCACCACATCTATCTTTTGGCGGTGACCCACCTGAAAAGATAGAGCAGCTACTGGGCGAGTACCAAACTTCTGGCATCAAGCGGGTGGTTGCATTGCGAGGTGACATCCCTTCTGGACAGATGTCCAAAATGACTTACGCCAATGAGTTAGTGGGCTTTATACGAGAGAAAACCGGCGATTATTTCCACATCGATGTGGCTGCCTATCCGGAAATTCACCCGGAGTCCACCAGTGTAGAAAGCGACCTTAGATTCTTTAAAGACAAGGTAGATGCAGGAGCAGACAGCGCTATTACGCAGTACTTCTATAATGCCGATGCATACTTTCGCTATGTTGATGCCTGTGCTGCACTCAATATCAACATACCAATCGTCCCGGGTATTATGCCAATAACTAATTACCAGGGGATTGTTCGCTTCTCAAAGAATTGCGGGGCCGAGATTCCGCGTTGGATTCTCAAACACTTAGAAAGCTATCAAGATAATCCCGAAAGCCTCAAGGCTTTTAGTCTGGAAGTTGTTACTAACCTATGTCAGGTGTTGTTGGAGGGTGGCGCACCAGGACTACACTTTTATACGCTAAACCAATCATTGCCAACGATTCGAATCTGGCGCAATCTGGACCTGTAATGCACACTCCCCGATTCTTTTGGGACCATACACTAATCGTCGGAAATGACATCACACCTCCGAGTGACGTTACGCATCATCTTCTGCGAGTGCTGCGAATGAAGGAAGGTGGGGAACTAACCTTTTTCAATGGTGATGGTTACGAATATCGAGGGACGATTACTTCTATCAATCGATTCAAGGTATCTATTGCTATTGTCAGCAGTGCATCAATATCCAGAGAGTCAAGACTAACATCACGACTTGGATTGTGTATCCTCAAGCGACACGCTATGGAGTCAGCGCTAACCCGGGCAACGGAACTTGGTGTATCAGAAATAACGCCGCTAATTAGCTCTAGAACCAATATCCGAATACCACGCGAGAAGCATTGGCAACAAGTCATCCAGTCCAGCTGTGAACAATGTGGTCGCAATACGCTACCAGTTTTAAAAAAAGTCTCCCCTATCGAAAATTGGCTCGCTACGACCACAGGCGTTATCAAGATAGTGGCCAATCCCTTGTCAAAGCGCATGCTAGATAATCTAGAATCTGACACGCCATCTGTTTCCATGTTGGTTGGCCCAGAAGGCGGCCTAAGCTACGAAGAAATTGAGAGTGCTGAAGGTGAGGGGTTTCTCTCCCTATCACTTGGCAAGAGAGTGCTGCGGGCAGAAACAGCCCCTGCGACACTAATGTCGCTAGCGCAGTATCGTTGGGGCGATATTAGCCGATAAGCACGTTAGGGTTTTCGGTGAGATGTACCGAATTTTTTATAGCGGCTATTAAACTTAATCCATAAGTGCCCGATAATTAACGGGATTTTGACTACAATACGTTCCCAAGTCGTTTACAATACACAGCAAAATTTAGGGATTATCTGCCATTATCAGCATGCTCACACAAAGCCACTTGCTATCTAAGAGGCGATAGTCGTTGACAATTAAACTCGGCATCGTGATGGACCCACTCGAATCCATCAAACCTAGGAAAGACAGCACATTGGCCATGATGTATGCCGCACAGAAGCGTGGCTGGCAGCTGTTCGAAATCCAGCAGCAGGGGATATTCATCAGCAAGGATAAGGTTTTCGCACAATGCCGCGAGGTTAACGTATACAAAGACGAATCGGAATGGTTTTCAGTCTTGGGGACCACCACTATACCAATCACAGATCTTGACCTAGTCCTCCTACGAAAAGACCCACCGTTCGATATGGAGTATATCTATACCACCTATCTTCTCGAATTAGCTGAAAAAAAAGGTCTTACGGTACTCAACAAGCCAGCGAGCGTAAGAGACTGCAATGAAAAGCTTTACGCGTTACAGTTCCCCGAATGCTGCCCTCCTTATGTGGTCAGCAGGGACCATCGGATACTGCGTGACTTCTATATGGAACATCAGGACGTGGTCTTTAAGCCACTCTGGGGCATGGGTGGTGCCTCTATATTCAGGGTAACCCCCGGCGATAAGAACCTTGGTGTAATTATAGAAACGCTGACGGAACACGGCCAACACCAGGCTATGGCACAACGCTTTATTCCAGAAATAAGCTCTGGCGATACCCGAATACTACTTATCAATGGGGAGCCCGTGCCATACGGGTTAGCAAGAATCCCTGCTGCTGATGAAAATCGCGGTAATCTGGCGGCAGGCGGTGAAGGAGTAGGCCGGGAGCTTACAGATCGTGATCGCTTTATCTGTAATCAGATAGGTCCCTCTCTGGTCGCCAAGGAGCTTTTTTTTGTGGGGATCGATGTCATAGGTGATTATCTGACTGAGATCAACGTGACGTGCCCAACCTGCATATGTGAGCTCGACCGAGCTTTTGATCTCGATATCGCCGATGATTACATGAATTTTATCGATCAGACTTTCCTTAGTAATGGCTGAAGTTAATACCGCCCCCGAGGTTGCTGCACTAGATCGGCTAACTTTTACTGTATTCCTTGCGGTTGCTTTACATCTGCTGATTATCCTGGGTGTCACTTTTACAAGGGAAGACCATGCCCCATCGACACACACAATGGAAGTTACGCTAGCCCAACACCGAAGCGTCAACCAAGCTGACAAGGTAGATTTCCTCGCTCAGTTTAACCAAACTGGCAGCGGCACACTGGATGAAAAGCGATTACTAACAACGCCACACGAGACTCAGTTCTTTGATAACAAAATAAGAGAAACTACTCCCGTACAAGCAACACAGCTAGCCAAGCGACGGATACAGGAACTCCATCCGGTTGTTACTACTGCTGGTCATACCAAATCACCGACAAGTACCCAAGAAAAAATTGTCGATCCCATTTCTGATAACCATGACGCCCAACACGAAGAATCGCTGCTCCAAAGAAGTCTGGAGATCGCTAGCCTTGAAGCAAGATTAGACAACCAGCGAGAAATTTATGCAAAACGACCACGAATCAAGCGGTTAACAAGCATATCAACGGCGTCTAGTGCTGATGCTTACTATCTAAACTCTTGGCGACGCAAAATTGAGAATATCGGTAACCTGAACTACCCTGAAGAGGCGAGGAAGAAAAAACTATACGGATCTCTGCGACTGATGGTCGCGATTCTTCCGGACGGAACTTTGAAAGAGATCGAGATGCTTGAGTCATCAGGCCATAGCGTCCTCGATAATGCAGCACTTCGCATAGTGAGGATCGCTGCACCATTCGCACCATTTCCCGATGAGCTACGACAAACAACTGATGTAATCGAAATAATTCGTACCTGGCAATTCCGCAGAAACAGCATGCGTAGTATTTAATCATGAAGGAAAGTTTTTTCGGCGGCAATTTCTTAGTGGCGCTACCCTGCGTCCAGGGTAACTTCTTCCAGCGCACAATTACTCTGTTAATTGATCATTCATCCTCTGGGGCATTAGGCTTTGTCATTAACAAAGCAGCAAACATAAACCTGTCTGATCTAGTTTCCGACGACTTTGATTTGCCTTCGGTTGAGCTACCCGTCTTGTTAGGTGGTCCTGTTGAACAGGACCATCTATACTTTCTACACAGCACCGAAAGGACATACACTGACAGTTATTGCATAAACAAAGACGTCACATTGACCACCTCGACAGAACTCTTAGATGACTTATCAAAAGGACATGCGCCAGAGCATGTAGTCGCTTTGATGGGCTACGCGGGATGGACAGCAGATCAGTTGGAGAACGAAGTAGGGCAGGATGTCTGGCTCCTCGCACCATTCGATAAAGATGTGCTTTTCGCAACACCCTTGGAAAAACGACCTCTCTTCGCAGCACAAAACATGGGTGTTGATCTAAACCTGATAGTCGGCGACACACGTCAGCACTAGCCCAAATAATATGACGAATAATGAACTCATTATGGGTTTTGACTATGGTACCAAAAAGATTGGCATAGCTATCGGTCAGTGGGTAACTCGAACAGCTAATCCAGTTGCTATCGTCCGTGCAGAAAATGGTAGACCCGATTGGGCTCACCTCGACCGCCTTATTGAGGAGTGGAAGCCGCAAAAATTTATCGTCGGTCTTCCGCTAAATATGGATGACTCTGAGAGCGAAATGTCAGAGCTAACAATGAGATTCTCATCTCAACTACAAAAGCGATACAGCCTTCCAACACACTTTATGGATGAACGCTTAAGCACATTTGAAGCAAGACAGAAACATACCTGGAGCTGTAACCCGCGAAAATTGGAATTCGACGACGTCGCAGCGGTGTTGATTCTCGAATCCTGGTTCCGTCAACAAACTTGAGTACGAAACAGAATTAACCGCCTAACCCAATGTCTTCTTATTGAGCTTCCAACGATAGACCATGGGCCTGGGGCTGCTGGCGAACAGCGCCACCAGGAAACGTAATCAACAAACACAGGTAGTTCGAAGAATCAGCTGACGTATCAGCAAGTGCTGAATCATGGAAGATAAAGCCGCAGATAGACGCAAGTCAGATGGACTTTGTTTTTCGCTAAATGTCAATAATTATGTAAGATCCATTGTTGTCTATCTGTTTGGCGGTTTTGAGGTATGACGAGGAATTATCTAATTGTCTCGCGGAGAGCTTATCCCCTTAATGGACTAGTATTAGTATTGATGTTGAAAATCAATCACTTTTTCCTTACTGGATCATCGTGAGTAATAATGACTAACGTAGTAAAAAATCTATTTCAAGTTAGGAAAAGGATAGGAAATGCCTGCGCTGCAAGCGGCCGAAACCCAAATGAGATTACTCTTTTGGCCGTCAGCAAGACAAAACCAATAGAGATGATTCAGCAAGCCTATGCCAGCGGACAAATCGATTTCGGCGAAAATTATCTACAGGATGCTGTCAACAAGGCGCAGGCCATGCCCGAAGCCCACTGGCACTTTATAGGCCAGATCCAGTCCAATAAAACTCGAGCGATAGCCACGCACTTCGACTGGGTACACTCGTTAGCGAGTGAGAAGATAGCCCGAAGACTCAACAATCAAAGGGAGTCATTGCCCCCGATAAACGTATTGTTTCAGATTAATGTCAGTAACGATCCCGCCAAGGGAGGCGTCGCAGCAGAGCGAGCTAGCGAACTACTCGACCAGGTCAAAGACATGCCAAATCTAAAACCGCGGGGTTTAATGACAATTGCGGAGAATACTGAGGATCCTGTTGTATTACGCAGATACTTCGCAAAAATCAGGATGCTTTTACAGGATCTAAGCGCAACTCACGCCCTTGAGGACTTCGATCAGCTATCGATGGGAATGACTGCGGACCTCGAACCAGCAATCACGGAGGGCGCCACGATCGTTCGTGTCGGAACCGCCATATTTGGGCAACGAAATAACAAGGAACAACAATGAATATTACATTTCTCGGCTCAGGCAATATCGCGCGCGCAATTATCAATGGCTTACTCGCCAATGGAATGCCCGCTTCACAGATAACAGCTGCCGATCCTTTCCAAACCGCGTTAGAAGAAACTGTGAAACTAGGGGTTAACACTACTAACGACAATCGCGCGGCTGTCAGTGAGTCTGATGTCGTAATACTTTCGGTTAAACCCAACGTAGTAGCTGATCTAGCCATCGAAATTGCAGGTGACATAGGTGAACGCCTCGTGATATCTGTCGCTGCTGGGATCACGAGCGCATCACTATTGGACTGGCTTGGAGACGATAAACACATCATCCGTTGCATGCCTAATACCCCCGCCCAAATCCAGAGCGGAATAACGGGCCTATACGCTACCGCGGCGATAAACGAACATGAAAAAAACATAGCGGGTCAAATCCTTGGGGCTGTGGGCGAATTTATCTGGGTAAATGACGAGTCGGAATTGCACGCTGTTACCGCAGTATCTGGAAGCGGTCCCGCATACTTTTTTTACGTGATCGAAGCCATGGAGAAAGCGGCAATACGACTGGGACTGAGCAGCGACATCGCGCGAAAACTGGTGCTCGAGACAGCGGTTGGCACAACAAAAATGGCCCTAACTCAGACTAACAAAACCCCCGAGCAACTAAGACGCGAAGTTACGTCGCCGGGTGGCACGACCGAAGCAGCAATCAAGACACTACAGGAGGGCGATCTAACTGGCCTTTTTGATAGGGCTATAGCAAGCGCAAACGACCGTTCAATTGAACTTGCCGGGAATGCAAGTTAATCAGTAAGCTGTCCTGAAATTCAAGAGTAACAATAAGGTAATCATGACAGGTAATTTTGCAAGCGCCGGTATTTTTCTAATCCAGACTTTCTTTGGAATCTACCTAATTTTAGTAATGTTGCGATTTTTGACGCAAGTTTCCCGGGCCGACTACTACAATCCGATTTGTCAGACAATCGTCAAGGTAACCGATCCCGCAATCAAACCGCTAAGGACGGTATTGCCCAACGTTAGAGGCGTCGATTTCTCCACACTTGCTGTCGCGCTGGTCGTTCAACTGGGCGCCATAATACTCATCATGCCTATAGTGGGAGGTTATTTCTTCGTACCCGTATATATCGCGTGGGCCCTATTGGGTATTGTTTCCACCATTCTGGATATCTATTTCTTCACTTTAATAGTTAGCGTAATTGCCAGCTGGATTGCCCCCTTCTCAAATCATCCCGCCCTTTCGCTGGTGAGTCAGATTACCGAACCAGTATGTAGTCCCGCTCGAAAGCTGCTGCCTCCTATAGGCGGCGTTGATTTCTCTATCATATTCGTGTTCGTCGCCATTACACTGGTTGACTCCTATTTGGTCGTTCAACCAATTGCGACCATGCTGGGGGTTCCACCCGGGTTGATTCTGGGTCTTAGATAAACCTTCGAATGAAGACGGCATATGAAGCACTTTGTCTGGATTAGCTTGTTATATTTATGTCAGGGCTACAGCCAGCAGATGCACATCTGGAAAGATTACGAGATCCACTATTCGACCTTCCCAAGCAAGCTGATCCCAGTCGAAGTTGCTACGGCGCATAACATAGTTCGCTCCCATAACAGGATTATTATCAATGTTTCAATTCGTAATAAGGAGGTTCCTATTCGTGCAAAAATCCACGGCACGGCACTCAACCTGTTAGGTCAGGAAATAGACCTAACGTTCATAGAAGTCACCGAGCAACAAGCAATATATTACATCGCCAGCCAGATCGTGAACGAGAAAGACACCATCTCGTTGCAAATATTCATTAAACCTGACCTAGAAAAAGACACCTATAAACTCAAATTCACACGGCAATACTACTGATGCACTATGTCCTAGCCACCAATAACGATCATAAACTACGAGAGATCCGGGAACTGATGTCCACTCAATTCGAGCTCGTTCGTCAGAGTGATTTTGAAATCGACGGTGCGGAAGAAACCGGCCAGACATTCGTTGAAAATGCCCTTATTAAAGCCCGCCACGCGAGCAAACTAAGTGGCCTACCAGCTATCGCTGACGATTCCGGTCTGGAAGTAGACGCTCTCGACGGTAGACCTGGCATATATTCCGCAAGATTCGCTGGCGACGATGCATCAGATGACGACAACGTAAAAAAACTTTTGACGGAAATGTCAGGCGAGCAGAGACGCAGTGCACGCTTTCAATGTGTAGTCGTTCTACTAGAGCACGCATTGGATCCAACACCACTCATCGCGCAGGGCACACTAGAAGGGCAGATTCTAACCGAATCTAGAGGCCAAGCAGGTTTCGGATACGATCCGGTTTTCTTTCTACCTGAACTGAACAAAACAGTGGCTGAACTCCCTGGGCAAAAGAAAAATGAAATCAGTCATCGGGCTAAGGCACTGCAGCAGCTCTTAAGCTTGATTAAATGATCCCTCTTGGACTTTACGTACACTTCCCCTGGTGCATCAAGAAATGTCCTTACTGTGATTTCAACTCTCATGAACTAGATGGTGATCTCGCAGAAGAGGAGTACGTATCAACCCTGCTTGAAGATTTACAGGACGACGCGCCACTTTTCAAACGACCCATAGATTCAATTTTTTTCGGCGGAGGTACGCCCAGCCTTATCTCTCCTAACAGCTTTGACCAGTTCCTGACAGAAGCTGAATATATGCTACCCTTTAATAAAAATGTAGAAATCACCATTGAGGCCAATCCTGACGCCCTTGATACGACGCACCTCGACGGATATAGACAGGCTGGGATTAATCGACTAAGTCTCGGCGTTCAGTCCTTTAGCGGCCCACATCTAAAGTCACTTGGTCGAATTCATAATTTGGACGATATTGCTCGAGCAATCGGCGGCGCCCGATCCGCTGGCTTCGACAACATCAACCTTGATCTTATGCATGGTCTGCCAAATCAAAATTGGGCTGATGCAAAAATGGATCTGATGCAGGCGATTGCTTATGAGCCAGAGCACATTTCTTGGTACCAACTAACCATAGAACCCAATACCCTTTTCTATCGCTATCCTCCCTTGCTACCAGACGAAGCAACGCTATTGGAAATATACGACAAGGGTATGGAGCTACTCGCTCAGTATGGATACCAGCGATATGAAATTTCAGCCTTTTGCAAGTCCAACCGACAAAGCAAGCATAATCTGAATTACTGGCGCTTCGGAGACTACATAGGCATAGGGTCTGGTGCCCACGGAAAATACACCACCGGGCAGACGGTATTCCGCACAACGAAGACACGCCTACCACGTGACTACCTTAAGGATACAAATAAAAAGACAACGCCCGTCCCGGGGTCAGAACTTTTACTGGAGTATCTGATAAATGCGCTACGGCTAGTCGGTGGAACCAGCCTGCGCGATTTCGAGGATCGAACCGGCTTACCTCGTAACGCTATCTCGGATTTCCTTCAAAAAGCCCAAGGCATGGGTTTTATCGAGGACTTTACCGATGAAATTGTTCCTACGCAGAAAGGGCTTCGATTCGTCGACGAGGCATTACTTTTACTTGCTTAATTTACAAAACGGTACGCCATATCGAACACTTCATGTCCGCAATGCCTGCCTTGAACCTCGAATTTTGTTTCTTCGCGATGCGGGATTTGGGTCACATCGAATCGTTTATCAGTGGTAAACACTTCTGTTATCTGCTCCGCGTAATCAGCCCAATCAGTAGCCAGGTGGATTACACCGTCAGATTCAAGTACTCTTGCCGCAAGATCCCTAAACTCTGAATTTATCAATCTACGCTTGTGGTGTCGCTTTTTTGGCCACGGGTCCGGAAAAAAAAGCTGGAGCCGATTTACACTCCCAGGCGGCAGATGCTTCTGCAAAACCGTCGACGCATCCATGTTCATCACACGAATATTAGTTATTCTCTTTTCGCAAATCTTTAGCAACAGATGTCCAATCCCTGGTTGATGAACCTCAACGCCTAGGAAATTTCTCTGTGCATCTGCTTCTGCCATCGCGAGGAGCGAATCTCCCATCCCAAAACCGATCTCAACTGTGAGAGGACCAGCCTGTGGGTATATGGTTTTAGGATCACACTCCCCCTGAGGCTCAACACCAAAGCTCGCCCAATGCTCAGACAAAGAACGTTTTTGCGCGCGCGTAATGCGACCCTGGCGTAAAACATAGCTGCGAATTTGCCTTGGTTCCATAAAAACCAGTAGTGAGGCTAAGTCAATCAGTAAGCAGCTGCTGACGAAGTTTTTTGAGTGCGTTTTGCTCCAACTGCCTTACCCGCTCTGCAGATATGCTGAATTGGTCGGCTAAATCGTGCAATGTGCGCTTCTTATCCGCTAACCAGCGAGAAGAAATGATTTCTTTAGCTCGCTCGTCTAAACCTTCGTAGGCAACAATGAGTCGCCGGTGTTCATAGTCTTTGATGTCTTGGTGTTCGACCACTGTACCCGGATCATCTTTGTTGCTACTCAAATATTGCGCTGGTGCCCAACTGTCATCATCATCCTCAGATGCCAAATCAAAAGACTCATCACGCGAAGATAAACGCCCTTCCATCTGTCGCACAGTTTTGGGCTCTACCCCAAGTGCCTTGGCGATATCTGTTACTTCCTGTTCGTTCATCCAGCCCAGTCGTTTCTTCGCACTACGTAAGTTAAAAAACAGTTTACGCTGGGACTTAGTCGTAGCGATCTTGACGATACGCCAATTTTTTATAATAAACTCGTGAATCTCTGCTTTAATCCAATGCACAGCAAAAGATACAAGCCTAACTTTGAACTCAGGATTGAATCGTTTAACTGCTTTCATTAAACCAACATTACCTTCTTGAATAAGGTCTGCCTCTGGCAGACCGTACCCGGAGAAAGAACGTGCTACGTAAACGACAAACCGCAAATGGGCAAACACTAATTGCTTTGCCGCATCAAGATCATCTTTAGCATAAAGTGCCTTGGCCAATTCTGTCTCACGCTCTACCGACAACACGGGAATAGAATTAACCGCCTGAATATAGGCTTCGAGGTTGTCGCCGGGGGACATCAGTTCCATGGGCTGTATGCTGGTATTCACGCTCTCTCCATACGTAGCTGAAGAGCCATTTTAGCACTCTATTATATCGAGTGCTAACTCTAATCACCCAGCCCTATTAATAATATGTAAATGCTTACTAACAGCTAGGGCCGCACCCAATAAGCCTAGTCCCGAACCTATCGCGAGCAAAAAAATAGTCTCGCCAGCATTCAATCCAGATAATGCGAAGTCGCCACGATAGGATTCCGCAATCAATTCCACGGGCCCGGACAGGAATACGAGGCAGATTAGCACCAGACACCAAGATACAAGAGCGCCGCCAAAGCCATACCAGAACCCAAGATACAAAAACGGACGTCGGACGAAACTGTCGGTACCTCCAACCAGTTTGACTACCTCTATCTCGATACGCCTATTCTCGATCGCTAACCGAATGGTATTACCGACCACCAGTAATACACCAAGGCCCAACACCAGCATTAAGGCAACAACCACTCGTTCACCAAACCTGATGAAAGCAAATAGCCTTTCAATCCACGCTATGTCCACTACCACCAAATCCACTTCGGGGTATTGCTCCAACTCCCCTATCTCCACTCTCAATTTCGAAGAATCCATGTGGCTAAGCATAAGCTCGACAACGCCTGGTAGCGGATTACGATCAAGGCTACTCAATACATCACCGAACCCCGAGCGAGACTGAAATTGCGCTAAGGCTTGTTCCGGCGAAGTATACTTTATACTCTCGGTATCACGATCCCTTCCAATGGTCGTCAGGAATCGCTGAATATCTGCCTCCACTAAATTCTGATGGAGATAAACACTGACCCTGGGCTTCCCGTCAAAATTTCCACTTAACGTGGTCAAATTTGCTAACAACAAATAAAGGAAAACTGGAAGCGCCATCGAGATCCCCAATACAAGCCAAGTCATCGAACTTGTGACCCAGTTGCGAAGTAGCGCAAACAACGTTTCAACTCCTACGTTGCGATGATTAATCACCCACGCTAACAAACGATTTGTGGTCGATGAGGAAGCCATGGTCGCGCCGGAAATCATTTCGCAAGCTCACCCTGATGTAACCGGAGTTCTCGTTTTTTTATGCGGGAAATCAAATCGAGATTGTGGCTTGCTATCATCACAGTAACGCCAACCTGATTGAACTGCTGGAACAATTTCATTATCTCTTCTGACAACTCCGGGTCCAGATTACCTGTCGGCTCATCCGCAAGTAGTAATTTTGGCCGATTTATCACCGCTCTCGCTATTCCCACCCGTTGCTGCTCTCCACCTGATAGGGAGATAGGGTAAACACGCTCTTTGTCCGATAGGCCAACTTTGGAAAGTGCAGAGCGCACCCTCCGACCAACATCACGATTATGAAAGCCCGCAATCACCAATGGCAACGCCACGTTATCGAATACTGTACGATCAAATAAGAGCTGGTGATTTTGAAACACGACACCAATATCACGACGAATCGCAGGTATTTGTTTGGACGGAATTCGATTTACGTTGACACCCTGAACAAATACCTGTCCCTGGGTAGCTCGTTCCATCACGATGATAAGTTTCATCAGTGTGCTTTTGCCCGCGCCAGATTTGCCGGTAAGGAAAACCATCTCGCCTGCTTCGAGTTCAAAACTAACCTGCGACAACACATCCTTGCTGCCCGGATAGCACTTACTTACATTGTCAAATCGGATCACACCTATTCACCAAAAAGCACATCAACGAATTGATCTGCGGAAAAGGGCCGCAAGTCATCTTTCTGCTCACCAACACCAATAAAGCGAATAGGTATACCTAACTGCTTGGCAATAGCGAAGATAATTCCACCCTTGGCAGTACCATCAATTTTGGTCAAAGCAATTCCCGACACCGCCACAGCATCACTAAACTCTTTAGCCTGCGAAATGGCATTTTGTCCAGTGCCGGCATCAAGTACTAACAAAACCTCGTGAGGTGCTTCTGCTTTGAGTCTGCCAAGAACGCGGGAAATCTTCGTTAATTCCTCCATTAGATGCTGCTTGCTCTGCAATCGCCCTGCGGTATCCGCTATCAATACATCGACTTTACGTGCCTTTGCAGCTTCTAGAGCATCATAGATTACCGATGCACTATCCGCACCCTGTCCCTGCGCTATTACTGGAACATCAATTCTCTCCCCCCATGCCTGCAGCTGCTTAACTGCTGCAGCGCGGAACGTATCGCCGGCGGCCAACAACACTGAAGCCCCTTGTGCCTTGTAATAATGCGCCAATTTACCGATTGTTGTCGTCTTACCTGCTCCATTAACGCCAACGGTCAAGATAACAAAAGGATGTTGATCTATCTCTAACGGTCGATCACACCCTTCAAGTAACTCAGTAAGTTCAGCCTTGAGATGCCTGTAAAGCACTTCAGAATCGTTCAACTCCTTCCTGGCAACCCGATCCACGAGCCGCGCCATAATGTCACTGGTTGCTTCAACACCTACATCAGCAAGCAATAAAGTTGTTTCAAGATCATCAATTAATTCCTGATCGATCAATTTCTTACCCAGAACCACTCGTTCAAGACCAGCTCTGAGGTTTGATCTTGTCTTACCAAGACCTTTTCTTATGCGACCCAATAGCCCTTTCTTGCCTTGAGCATCTTCTTCTGCAACATTAGCCATCAAGGCTCCTTAATAGATACCAACAATCTCATGATGTCATCGTTAAGAATTATCGGCGGAAAATGGCGCAGTCGCAAAATATCTTTTTCTGACACAGGCGAAGTCCGTCCAACGCCAGATCGTGTGCGCGAGACCCTTTTCAATTGGCTGCAAAGCGATGTGTTTGAAGCAAATTGTCTAGAGCTATACTCCGGAAGTGGGATACTTAGCTTGGAAGCCCTTTCGCGCGGCGCACGGCAAGTAACACTAGTAGAAAAATCAAACTCGGTTTTCCGCCAGTTGACCGCAACCTTTGACCCCATACAGGATGATAACTACCGTTTAGTAAATGAAGCGGCTTCCGAGTTCCTGCGCGAAATAGATTCAGTCTATGACATAGTGTTTCTCGACCCGCCTTTTAACAGCAATGAGCTAGATACAATCTTGCCACATCTGCTTGAAGCTGAAGTTCTGGCTCCACACAGCTATGTGTACCTCGAAACCAACAAGCCTCCCGATCTTCCCGCTAAACTTTCGCTCCATCGTCAAGCCAAAGCAGGAAACGTCTACTACTATCTCCTTACGCCAGCGATAGAGTAAAGAGCGCGCGAAGACTGATGTCTGGATTTTTACCCACAATATGTTCATTATTGCGGCCTTCCTACATCACTAGTGCCAGCCATGACAACAGTATTATACCCAGGTACCTTCAATCCTATCCACAATGGACACACCGACTTGGTGGAAAGGGCTGCTGTAATCTTCGATAGACTGGTTCTTGGCATAGCCACTAGTCCACACAAATCTCCTAGTGAACTAGATCTCCGCGTGAAGCTCGCAAAAGAAGTCTTAGGTCATATCGATAACGTGAAGGTATTGGGATTTAATACCCTGACGGTAGACTTCGCGAAAGAAGTGGATGCGAAGATAATACTAAAGGGTATTAGGACGGTAACTGACCTTGAGTACGAGTCTCAGATGTTAGGAATGAACCGGGTCTTGCAACCCGGATTGGAAACAGTTTTTCTTGCCCCCTCAGAACGATACTCCTACATTTCATCAACCCTAGTCAGACAAATAGCAAATTATGGCGGCAATATCTCTGAATTCGTCCACCCATCGGTAGCCGAAGTACTCAAAAATGGTGACATGGGCTAGACTCTGAAAAGACTAGTTCTCTCCCTTAATCTTTTCTTTCTTGCCTAATCCGCTACAACCTAAACAGCGAATCGGACATCTCTGAGGGGCTCCACTAACATTTTCTCAGAAGCCTCGTCTCGCATAAATACCTAGAGCTTATACTGGTAAGCTAACGATATATGCCACCGTACCCGCGGTGGCTACAACTAGGCTAAGTGGTCCGGCTGCTAGGGGATCTTATCCAACATACTAAATATGCTGGGGTTTTCTTAGCCCCTTTCCTCCCCAGCAACCCAAGGTACAAATGCCAGCATTCCATCAATTGCCAAGACCCCTTAATGTTTGCATAATTTTATCAATCGTGTGAGTCCATAAAGTATCGCGATTAACATGCTTTACCTAAGCATAGGGAAGGCTTACGTAAAAATGTAAAAACTACGTAAATCCCCAATTCTATAGAATAATAAGTTGCTTTATCGGCGTAGAGACTCAACGCTGGCAATTGCTACACAGAACGGTACTTCTGCCGCCCTGCCTTATCTCCCGTAGCGGGCGACCGCAATTCACGCAAGGCAGATCCTTTCGACCATAAACATCTAAACGTGAGCGAAAGTAACCCGGCGAACCATTTTCCTTCACAAAGTCTCTTAGCGTCGTTCCTCCGGCCTCAATAGCCTCCCACAATACGGCCTTAATGGCTTGGGCAAGCTTGTCATAGCGTGCTCTGCTCACCCTCATCACCAATCGATCAGGGCGAATGCGCGCGCGGAACAGTGCCTCGTTAGCATAGATATTGCCAACACCTACGACCACCCTACTGTTCATAATGAAGGTTTTTATTGCGACACGACGGCGACGGGATACTATGTATAAATACTCACCTGAGAATTCCTCTGACAAGGGTTCCGGGCCTAGATGATCGAGAAGGAAATGGGATTCATCTCCCGGTAACCAGAATATTGACCCAAAGCGACGTGGATCTCGATAACGAAGCATCGTGCCACCTTCAAAACCAATATCAACATGGTCATGCTTCCCAGGGGCGACCTGATCCGTCAACACACGCAAACTACCAGACATTCCAAGATGCAACATCAGTTTTCCCTGTTCGGAACATAATAAAAGATACTTGGCGCGACGCTTCACAGTATCGAATGTCTGACCAGTTATTGACTGGGCAAGACTATCTGCAACCAGCCATCGCAACCTCATTTCGCGAATCGCGACCCATTTAATCACCCTACCAACAATGTACGGCTCAATTCCGCGTCTCGTAGTTTCAACTTCCGGTAATTCAGGCATATCAACTCAAAATCAGGCAAACACTAATGATATCCTTGTTACATACACTAAAGGCAATACGATCCCATGGCAGCACATCTACTTGGCGTCGATACCGGCGGGACTTTCACCGACTTTGTGTATTTGAGCCAATACACGTTCCGCGTTCACAAGGTACTATCCACTCCTAGCAACCCAGCGCTCGCAATCTCTAAAGGTATTCAGGATCTTGATCTCGGTGACATAGTTAAATCCGGTAATTTACTGGTCATTCACGGAACAACGGTTGCTACTAACGTTGCCCTCCAGGGCAGAGGTGTCGAAACGGCATACATCACTAATCGAGGTATAGCTGATGTACTGCGAATTGGACGACAAACACGTTCAAAGCTTTACGACCTTAGGGCGAGCAAGGTGGAGCCTCCCATTAAACAGTCTTTGACCTTCGAAGTTGACGCACGCCTTGATGCGAATGGCAATGAAGTAACGGCACTCAATGAGTCACAACTCACCCAGCTTAAGAAAGCTGTTGAACTTCGCAAACCCGATTCTATAGCAATCAATCTATTGTTCTCGTTCCTGAATGATGAGCATGAAAAGCGTATTGAGGCTCTCTTTGACGAAGCATTTTTCGTTTCAAGGTCTTCCTATGTATTGCCCGAATATAAAGAGTATGAAAGAGGGATCACCACTTGGGTAAACGCTTGGATAGGTCCTTTGATCAAGGACTACATGCTGGCGGTCGAGCGTCTCCTTGCTCCAAGTCCAATTTCCATCATGCAATCTAGCGGAACTACGATCGCTGCCGATCAGGCGGCAAAACGTGCTGTGAACATATTGCTATCCGGACCAGCAGGCGGCCTTTCCGCGGCAAGACTATTCCAGACCAGAAACATTATCACCTTCGATATGGGCGGCACATCAACTGACGTATCGCTTATAAGCGATGGTATTCGTCTAACTAACGACAATATCGTTGGCGAGTTTCCCATCGCAGTTCCAATGGCGGATATCCATACTATAGGCGCAGGAGGTGGCTCTATTGCCTACATAGATGGAGGAGGGTTATTACAGGTAGGGCCTCACTCTGCCGGGGCAAATCCAGGGCCTGCCTGCTATGGTCTGGGGGGTCGCGAAGCGACAGTGACTGATGCTAATCTTGTCCTTGGCAGGTTGCGCCCTGAAGCATTCTTGGGCGGCACGATGATCCTCAATAGACAGCTAGCCGTTGATGCCCTCGCGCCTATCGCGGCGAAATTCTCACTCAGCGTCGAAGATGCAGCTCTCGGTATACTGCGCGTCGCCAACGAGCACATGTGTCAGGCACTGCGACATATTTCGATTCAACGAGGCTTTAACCCTAATGATTTTACGTTGGTCTGCTTTGGCGGTGCAGGGGGACTTCATCTCTGCGCGTTAGCTGAAGCAATGAAGATCAACAGAGCAATGCTACCAGTAATGAGCGGCGTACTATCGGCATTGGGCATGATAGCAACTAATCCGGGGCGAGAGATGGCACGCACGCACCGCAAAGACATGCACCAACTTACCGAACAGGAACTTCAGTCACTCTTTAGTGCGCTGCTCAAGAAAGGTTCAGCAGAACTGAAAGCAGAAGGTGTAAGCAGAGTTGATCATACTTTCAGTCTGGACCTGCGGTACGTCGGACAAGCGTTTACCATCAACGTGCCATTTACAAATATTCTTAGCTGCGAAGAGAGTTTCCATAAGCTGCATTATAGGCAGTATGGGCACAGCCTTAGCGCTCCCGTGGAGCTGCTCAACGTACGAGTACATATTGAAGGGAAGAGAGCCCCATTAAAAATTCCTCCCCTGCAAGCATCACAGGAAGGTGAAAGTACCGAACTTATAGATCTTCCGGACATTGGACAACAGGTGCCCGTGTTCGAACGCGAATCCTTATGTGCAAATCAGAAACTTGAGGGGCCATCGCTTATAGTAGACCGCTACGCAACAAGCTTGGTACTTGAAGGTTGGCAGCTAGAGGTGGATGAAGTAGGAAATATTTTGCTCTTAAGGAATTAACAGAGGTCTACTTGATTTTACCTTCCTTGTAGACCACATGCTTACGTACCACCGGGTCAAACTTCCTGATCTCCATTTTATCAGGCATAGTCCTTTTGTTCTTACTGGTCGTGTAGTAATGACCTGTTCCAGCGGTTGATTCCAGCTTGATTTTCTCTCTCATAATCAGACCTTTTCTCCACGGGCACGAAGGTCACTTACAACCTGATCAATGCCGCGCTTGTCAATAATTCGCATTCCCTTTGCTGAAACCCGCAGCTTAACGAATCTCTTCTCAGACTCTAGCCAAAATTTGTGATCGTGCACATTCGGCAAAAATCGGCGTCTAGTTTTGTTGTGGGCATGAGACACGTTGTTACCTGCAAGCGGCCTCTTTCCTGTAACCTGACATACTTTGGACATTACTGAGACTCTTAGGCATTTGCGCAAATTTCGAGCGGTGCTTTATACCAGATGGTTCATCCCAATTCAACGCCTAAAGTAGGCCGCGTTCCACTCGGATCAGTCAATACCCCGCGCACAGTGCGATATATCTGTCATGCCCAATACCAAGCACCACCATCAACAGCGACAGCGATATATCCTCCTGAAGGAGGCCCCGAAACCCATTCAATTCCAACAATAATGGATGCGCAAGATCAATCACAGATTGTCTCCGAGTTCTCGTACCAAAAAATTTCACTAGCAACTCCGCATTCTATAATAAGCTCACGCCTCATGCATAAGTTTGTGTCTTGGGTAACTCGCTCGCTATGAGGTGAACATTCACTTACACATCCTGCTAATCTCTTGCTATGGTAAGCACAAAAGTCACGGCCGAAATCTGGATGGTAGTTGTACCCAAGTTATAGCTGTAGTTTTTCGACTGCCAAGAAAGTAAATCATCGGCGCGAGGATTGGAAAAATGCAAACTCTGATGAACAAAAGAGTGCTCCTGGGAGTAACAGGGGGCATCGCTGCGTATAAAAGTGCTGAATTGATACGCCGTCTTCAGGATCAGGGAGCCCAAGTTCGGGTAGTAATGACTCTAGCGTCTACCGAGTTCATTACACCATTAACGCTACAGGCCCTTTCCCAGCATCCTGTGCATACAGAACTACTAGATGCAGAAACTGAATCAGCAATGGGTCACATTGAGCTTGCCCGTTGGGCAGACCTAGTCTTAGTAGCACCCGCGACAACGAATTTCATCGCCCAAATTGCTGGTGGGCTCGGAAGCGATCTTCTAACAACACTTTGTCTTGCCGCTGAATGTCCCTTGGCCATTGCGCCCGCTATGAATCAGGCAATGTGGGGAAATTCATCAACGCAGCAGAATTGCAGCATCTTGAATGACAGAGGTATTCACCTGTTCGGCCCCACAGAGGGCCTGCAAGCTTGTGGCGAGGAGGGCTCTGGTCGCCTGTTGGATGTGGATGCAATAGTCATACAAGCAAGTGAGTTGTTCGACACTGGTGCTTTGACGGGCAAGCATGTGGCAATAACCGCTGGCCCAACTCGCGAAGCGATTGATCCTGTGCGATTCATATCCAACCATAGTTCCGGCAAACAAGCTTATGCAATGGCAACAGCGGCCTTGGAAGCCGGCGCAAAGGTTACCATCATTTCTGGACCGACCAACATAAAGCCGCCAGATAGAGCCAACATGGTGGACGTAACCAGCGCAAACGAGATGTACGATGCGGTAAAAAAGGTTATCGGGGATGTTGATATCTTTATTGGCGTTGCCGCAGTTGCAGATTATCGGCCCGTCAACGTCGCGGAGCAAAAAATTAAAAAGTCTGGCACTCCATCCAATCACAGCATTACCTTAGAGCTAGTGGAGAATCCAGATATCATCGCAAGCGTAGCGAATCAGGAAAATCGACCATTTATCGTCGGCTTTGCTGCAGAAACGGACAATATCATCGAGTATGCAAGGAAGAAGCTAGTCACCAAGAACCTTGATATGATAATTGCCAACGACGTAAGCGGGACATCAGTCGGTTTCAACAGCGATCAAAACAGCACCACCGTTTTATGGCCAAACCGCTCTGAAAAACTGCCCGTAATGTCAAAAGCAGCAATCGCATCGCGCATAATCGAACTGGTCGCGGAAACCATTGGCGAAAGAAGCAAATGATCGATCTACAGTTAAAAATTGTTAATCCAATTATTGGGCAAGAGATTCCTCTACCATCCTATCTAACGAGCGGGTCTGCTGGAATGGACCTAAGGGCGTGTGTGGAATCAAGTCTTGTCGTTGAACCAGGTAATAGCGAACTAATTCCAACCGGCATCGCAATCTACATTGCCGATCCTAAACTCGCCGCTGTCATTCTACCAAGATCGGGACTTGGGCATAAGCATGGAATCGTTCTAGGAAATCTAGTAGGTCTGATCGATTCGGATTACCAAGGAGAACTTATGATTTCCTGCTGGAATCGCGGAGACAAGACTTTTACTATCGAGCAAGGTGATCGTATCGCTCAACTGGTAATCGTGCCTGTAGTCCAGGCACAATTCACCCAGGTGGAGGATTTCATCGAAACCGATCGCGGTATCGAAGGTTTCGGATCTTCCGGTACGCAATAAGGAAAGGTCATGAATAGTCATGTTGCAACCTTCAGACCTAGAACTTTCGGTAGCTTGCAGAAGCAATTCATCACAGCTGCGCTCATCTCAATGTTCGTGGTCCAGGAAGCCTTCAGTGACGATCACAAAAATGTAACTCGCGAAACCATTGCCAACAGCTACCAGAAGCAGTTCAATATCAAGTTACAACTAATGCTTACGCAAATTCAGGGCATTACTCCCAATCCAAGACTTAGCGAAATTAACAGCGAAGGCAACTTAACGTCAAAATCCGCAGAAGAAGTGACGTTAACAGAACTAATCTCCGTAGACGAGACAGATAAATTCGAGATCGTTGAAACACGGGTTAAGACTATGAATTTCGATAATGGTTCTTTTAAGAAACACGATAGTGCCCGTATCGACTTAGCGGGTGAGTGGGGACTAATCAGAGCATCTAACACGAATCAGCCTCTAACTTTGCGTTTGAATGATGACGACCAAGGGGCTTTAGACAAAATAGAGGATAATGCTTCAAACCCTTCGCGAATATCTTGGGTTCTGATAACGAGACAAAAGGAACTTCTCTGATGACTTTGTCACGATCCTCAGCAATGAACATTGCGCATGTACTAACGGAATCGCTGCCGTATATTCAGAGATTCGCCGACGCCACCATTGTTATCAAATATGGGGGCAATGCCATGATAGAACAGGACCTTAAACGCAGTTTTGCTCTCGACATCGTACTAATGAAGCTGGTCGGCATGAATCCTGTAGTTGTGCATGGTGGGGGCCCGCAGATTGGCAGCGTTCTGGAAGAATTTGGTATTGAATCAAAATTCGTTGATGGAATGCGGGTGACTGATAGTAAAACCATGGACGTAGTCCAGATGGTCCTGGGTGGATTAGTCAACCAAGACATCGTTAGCCTGATTAACGAATGTGGCGGCAAGGCTCTAGGGTTAACGGGCAAAGACACGAAAATGATCAATGCCAGCAAAATGCTAATCGAAAGATCATCGCCCGAGTTAAAGGTACCGGAAATAATCGATATAGGACACGTCGGTGAAGTCAAACAGATTAACAGAGAAGTTCTGGACGTTGTTCTTACCAGCAATATTGTGCCAGTCATAGCGCCAATCGGCGTCGGCGACGATAATGAAACCTACAACATCAATGCTGACCTTGTAGCTGGAAAACTAGCGGAAGCACTTAATGCAGAAAAACTTATCCTATTAACCGATGTACCAGGCCTTCAAGATCGTGACGGTAACCTACTTTCTGGTCTGGATGCCACAGAGGTTGACCGTTTGATTGAGGATGGCTCCATTTCAGGAGGCATGTTACCGAAAATTCGTTGCGCCTTGAGTGCGATAGCGAACGGCGTTCAGTCAGCGCATATTATTGATGGCCGGGTAGAGCATGCCCTCATGCTCGAAGTGTTAACCGATGAGGGCGTCGGTACACTCATTTCTGCGAGCCCTAGGTGATGTTGGAACATCAGACGGGATCCCGTAAACAACAGATTCTCCAGGCACTGGCCACAATGCTTGAGCAAAGTCCCGGTGCCCGTATCACCACAGCCGGCCTGGCAAAGCAAGTAGGCGTTTCAGAAGCTGCTCTCTACAGACATTTCCCAAGCAAGACAAAAATGTATGAGACCCTTATCGAGTTCATTGAGGAAACTATTTTCTCTCGTATATCTATTATCCTCGCAGACGAGACATCCACTACCACGCGGACCCGTAGGATGATTCATCTTTTGCTGACATTTAGTGAACGAAACCCAGGAATAACAAGAATTTTGACTGGAGACCCTCTCACGGGAGAATCTGAGCGCCTTAGAATAAGGGTCGTGCAGTTCTTTGACCGTTTTGAGACTCAACTAAAACAGGTATTACGTGAAGCAGAGATTCGAGATGGGCAAAAACTGTATTTGGATGTCCAAGTAGCCGCCAATCTGTTACTTAGTGCCGCTGAGGGGAAGATAGGTCAATTTGTAAGAAGCAACTTCCAGCGTCCGCCGACGTCAGATTGGAATGAGCAGTGGGGGACCCTTCAGTACGCCATTTTTGCCGAAGTAGCAGAGACCACGCCCTAGACCGTAAAGCTCATTAACTCGCTTTAAATCTTGTGCAAGGATGTGCACAGAACAACCTCTATAATACGGCGATCCAAGCTTAAATCGTATACTCGTTTTTTAGATACCTGACTGTTGCATAGCTATAAAAGATAGTTGCGCCGTCCTCATTCTTTTACCTGCAGAGCTCAGCGCTAACAATACTCGGCACCATTATCAATACTAACGACAGACACACTCTTATTTTTTAATCGCATTACTTCGCTGCGATTCCGTATTTCGTTCTGTAATCGTCCACTAACCGCAATACCTCGCTGTAGGACTCCTGATCATTGAGATACTCTACAATATGCTCCAATTTTATGATGCTGCTTACACTAACACCATATTCCTGTTCGACCTCCTGAATCGCAGATAATTCACCAATCCCTTTTTCCTGGCGATCTATCGCGACCAAAATACCGCTTACCTCCGCATCAATATCCTTCAGTAGGGTCATAGTCTCGCGAATGGCGGTACCAGCAGTGATTACATCGTCAATGATAACGACCCTCCCACTTACATGGGCGCCAACCAGTCGGCCACCTTCACCGTGATCCTTATCTTCCTTGCGGTTAAAAGCATAAGGCACATCGATTGTGAATTTTTCATAGAGTGATGCTGCAGAGCAGCTTACAAGTGGTATACCCTTGTAAGCTGGGCCAAACAGCATATCAAATGGCATACTTGACGCTACCAGCGCATCGGCGTAGAAACCACCCAGCCTAGATAGGAGACTGCCTGTATTGAATGCCCCAGCATTAAAGAAATAGGGGCTGGTGCGACCCGACTTCAACGTATACTCACCAAAAGACAGTACACCTGCCTCTAGGACAAAATCAATAAAGTGCTTTTGATATTCAGCTAACATCATCATTCTTACCCTTCAGTACTACTCCGCCAACGCCAATCTTTGAATCCCTATCAATTCCTTAATACCCTTTTCAGCCAGTGATAACATCGCGTTTAGCTCATCTGCACTAAAAGGTGCCATCTCCGCCGTACACTGAACTTCAATAAACTGGCCTTGCTCAGTCATCACTACGTTCATATCGGTATCCGCTCTGGAATCTTCACTGTATTCCAGATCCAGCATCGGTTGTCCATCCACAATACCCACCGACACCGAGGCGATCAGTCTACTCTCAACGCCAAGAGATTTAACCGCCTCAAGTAATGCGACGCAAGCACCTGTAATCGATGCAGTTCGGGTGCCACCATCGGCCTGAATGACATCACAATCAATGCGAATAGTACTTTCACCAAGTTTGTCCATGTCCACTGTGGCTCTTAGACTTCGGCCAATGAGTCGCTGAATTTCATACGTACGCCCCCCCTGCTTTCCCCTCGAGGCCTCCCGGTCCATGCGCGTGTTGGTAGATCTAGGTAGCATCCCATATTCCGACGTGATCCAACCCTTCCCAGATCCACGCAAGAAACGCGGTACACCAACCTCCACGCTAGCGGTGCAGATAACCCGCGTGTCGCCAAAGGAAACCAGCACCGATCCCTCTGCATACTTATTGATATTCCGCTCTATAGTAATGTCTCGAAGCTGATCGAAACTCCTACCTTTTGCGCGTTGCATCATGAATACTCCCTATAAATTTCCATTATACTTGCCTCAACGTTCCTTGGGGTCAACCAAAACACCATGACAAACAGCATGACGGCATTCGCCCAAGTATCTGCCGACAACATTAGTTGGGAAATTCGTTCTGTGAATCAACGATACCTCGACATCAGGTTTCGAATGCCCGAGTCACTCTATATCCTCGAAGCCCCTCTTATGGCAATGACAAAATCTTTCGTTTCTAGGGGGAAAATAGACTGTACACTGCGGTTGACCAACGATGATGCACGCCCTGCGCTAACGTTGGATGAAGGGCTATTGGCCACTATCACTGACCTGCAGGAAGAAATTGCAGCAAAATCAGGTACAAAGCCAACTAAGAACGCGCTTCACCTACTACGCTGGCCGGGCGTTATTAAGGAGCCTGAACAGAACGTCGACTCGCTATGCGAGACAGCCAAGACTCTATTCGCGGATGCAATGGCAAGTCTGGTCTCCATGCGGGCTAAAGAAGGCAGTGAACTCCAACGAATAATCGAGGAAAAACTAAAGCTACTTGCCGCTAGGACTAAGGAGATCCGTGACACCACGCCGAAAATCCTAGCCAACCACCAGCAAAAGGTAAGAGCCAAATTAGCTGAGCTTTCTAGCGAAGCTGACCCTACTCGATTGGAACAAGAGCTGGTATTAATCGCCAATAAGTCAGACATAGAGGAAGAACTGGATCGACTCGACACCCACATAAGCGAGATCAGAAACACATTTACGTTAAGCGAAAGCATTGGCAGACGACTCGACTTCCTTATGCAGGAACTCAATCGAGAAACTAATACCCTATCTTCTAAAGCCCTGGACACCAATACCACGCTGTCGACCGTCGACATGAAGGTGCTAATCGAACAAATGCGGGAGCAGATTCAAAACATTGAGTAACAAATCAGGCAAGCTTCTGGTGATTGCAGCCCCTTCAGGGGCTGGCAAAACCACCCTAGTGAAAGCGTTAATAGAATCCGAGAGTGATGTGCAGGTAGCGGTCTCCCACACCACTCGCCCTCCCAGAGCGGAGGAAAACAGTGGCGTAAATTATTTTTTTGTTTCCCAACCCGAATTCGAACAGATGTGCGAACAAGAAGCGTTTATTGAGCATGCAAACGTATTCGGAAATCTATACGGTACCAGCAAAGCAGAAGTGCGCAGAATTCTGGACAGCGGACATCACCTTATCCTGGAGATTGACTGGCAGGGTGCCGAGCAGATTAGAAACTCGACAAAAGAGACAACCAGTATTTTTATGCTACCACCATCACTGGAATCCCTACATCTTCGTTTAATGGAAAGGGCCCAAGATGACAAAGAAACCATTAAGCATCGAATGGCCGCGGCAATCGACGAAATGTCTCACTACCATGAGTTCGACTACCTCATTGTCAATGACGATTTCGATGTCGCCCTCACTCAATTGAAAGATATTCTCCACGGAAGAGGTTCAAAGCTAACGCTTGACGCACAACGTGAACGGCTTAAGGATCTTGTCCAGGAGTTAATACCGTCTTAACATCGGACGAAAACCAATATTGTCAGCGGGCAAGTATGCCGTTAAACTATGGCGCCTTCTGGTCCGGCGCTCTGCATTATCGGGATCAGGCTGGAATTTCATCTAAATCGCTGGAGAATAAATAAATGGCTCGCGTAACAGTGGAAGACTGTCTTGAGAACGTGGCAAATCGATTCGAACTTGTTATGGTTTCAAGCAAACGAGCCAGGCAACTTGCCAACGATGGTAAGGAACCTCTGGTCCCTCTAGAAAATGATAAGCCTACAGTATTGGCGTTACGAGAGATCGCTGAAGGTCATGTTAATGCCAGTATTCTCGAGGAGCCTAAGGTAGATGAAGTGGAGGCACTGTCGCTTACAACGCAAGATGCATTTGATCAACAAGACCCGGAATTCTAATCCCATTAGCGAGGGCTCCCTTGCTGACAATTGATAGCTTCGCCTCCTCTCTAAGTGGTTATCTCGAACCCGCACTGATACAGCAGGTTAAAAAAGCCTACGATTTTGCTGAAGAAGCTCACAAAGGACAGCAGAGAAAATCTGGGGAGCCCTATATAACCCATCCTCTTGCGGTCGCATCCATACTCGCAGAGATGCATATGGATCATCAGTGCCTTATGGCCGCACTGATGCATGATGTCATTGAAGACACAGGCATTCCCAAACACACTATCGGAAAAGAATTTGATGACGAAGTGGCAGACCTCGTTGATGGAGTGAGCAAACTCAATACGATGTCGTTCGAGTCACGAGCCGCAGCCCAGGCAGAAAATTTTCAAAAGATGGCGCTAGCCATGGCGAAAGACATTCGCGTCATCCTAGTCAAGTTGGCTGATCGACTACACAATATGCAAACCCTTAGCGCTTTAGAGGCCGAAAAGAGACGTAGAATCGCTCGGGAAACGCTTGAGATCTACGCCCCGATCGCTTATCGCCTTGGCATGAACAACGTGCGGATAGAGCTTGAAGAACTTGGGTTCCGGGCACTCTACCCGCTTCGTTCATCCATGATAGAAAAAGCGGTGAATCGTGCTCGTGGCAACCGAAAGGAAGTGGTTGCCAACATTCAGGAATCGATTTCCACATGTTTAGCCCGGGACGGTATAAAGGCTGAGGTCTTCGGCCGGCAGAAACATCTATACAGCATCTACGACAAGATGCGCAGTAAGCACAAATCATTTTACGAGATCATGGACGTATACGCATTTAGAATCATCGTTGATAACGTCGACAATTGTTACCGTACACTCGGCTCGATGCATAACCTGTACAAACCCGTCGCCGGTCGCTTCAAAGACTACATCGCAATACCAAAGGCAAATGGCTACCAATCTTTGCATACCACATTGTTCGGCATGCATGGTCTACCTATCGAAATTCAGATCCGTACACCAGAAATGGAGACTTTAGCCAACAATGGAATAGCTGGGCATTGGAAATACAAGTCCAACGACGAATCTAGTGCACATGACAGGACTAGGGAATGGATGAGAGATTTACTAGAGATTCAACAGAGCGCAGGTAATTCTTTGGAGTTTATCGAGAATGTAAAAATAGATTTGTTTCCAGACGAAGTCTATGTATTCACGCCTCTGGGGGATATTTACGACTTGGCGCAAGGGTCAACGCCTATTGATTTTGCATACGCGGTACATACAGACATCGGCAATACCTGTGTCGCCTGCCGAATTGACCGGCGTCTCGCTCCCCTTAGTGCGACGCTAGAAAGCGGACAAACAGTTGAAATCATCACCGCACCCGGCGCACAACCAAATCCTGCATGGTTAAACTTCGCAATCTCCGGAAAAGCTCGCAGCAGTATCCGGCACGCGCTAAAACATCAGCAACAAAGCCAGTCTATTCCACTTGGTCGAAAATTACTGGAAAGGACTCTGGCGATCTATGGCTCATCGTTAGAGAGTATCCCAGAGGAGAAGCTAAAAACGTTACTGAAAGATAGGAACATAGAAAACCTAGACGAACTTTTAAGCGAGATTGGGCTTGGCAATCATATCGCCTATGTCATTGCCAGACAGTTACTCACACTAGAAGAAGAACAGGTTGAACATCTTGGCCCTCTCGCGATCTTAGGCTCGGAGGGGTTGGTGATCACCTACGCTAGATGCTGCAAACCAATTCCAGGTGACCTTATTATTGGGCACATAAGTGCAGGTCGAGGCATCGTTATCCACACAGATACCTGCAAGAACATGCACGACCTTCGCGATAAGCCGGACGAAATCATGGCAGTTCGCTGGGACGATACAGTGGATCAGGAGTTCTCTGTTGAGTTGCGACTTGAGCTGGAACATGAAAAAGGAATCATCGCAATCATCGCCTCGACCATTACCACCGAAGATGCCAACATCGAAGGAATCAGTATGATTGAAAAAGATGCGAGACTAGGGATCATCAATGTCATCATTGCTGTCAGAGATCGAGTGCACCTAGCACAGGTAATAAAACGTTTAAGACTGCTGAAAGCTATCAGTCGAATTATTCGAGTTCGAAGTTAATTTACCATGAATAGAAAACAGTCGTTATCCACGCACGCCGCTCCGGAAGCTATTGGTACCTACTCCCAGGCAATTAAGGTTGACTCTACAATCTACATCAGTGGACAGATACCTCTGGACCCTTCAACGATGGAGTTAGTTGGTCCCGACATTGATTCGCAGATCAATCAGGTACTAAAGAATCTGGAAGCAGTGTGCCGGAGCGCAGGCGGAGAACTCGACTCAATCGTCAAGTTTACAGTCTACCTCATCAATCTCGAGTATTCCGCCAAGGTCAACACGATAATGCAAGAGTTCTTAAACGAACCCTATCCTGCACGGGCTGCAGTAGAAGTTGTCGCTCTACCCAAAGGTGCACAAATAGAGATTGATGCCATCATGGTGGTTTAATGGGATTAACTGAAACGCCAGTTTCCACACTAAAAGGCGTTGGACCCGCAATCACCGCAAAATTGTCTCGCTTAGGCATCAATAACCTGCAAGACGTTCTTTTCCATCTTCCACTTCGTTATGAAGACCGTACACGAGTTTGCCCAATTGGGGGCGCCCAGGTTGGTCAAGAGGTCGTGCTGGAAGGTGATATCATCGCCTGTGATGTCGCCTACGGTAGGCGTCGCAGCCTACTCGCTTACCTGCAGGACGGTACCGGAAAACTCGGTTTACGATTCTTTCACTTTTCAAAAGCACAACAGAATAATCTCGCGTCCGCGGGCCACGTCAGGGTATTCGGTGAGGTTCGCCGGGGAGCTGCGGGACTGGAAATCTACCATCCAGATTACGAAAAAAAAACTAAGGATATGCCGCTACCCCAAACCCTGACACCTGTATATCCAACGACCGAAGGCATGAGCCAGGCACGCTTCCGCGCACTTGTAAGCCAGGTGCTTGATATGCTTGCTAACGAGCCACTTCCCGATTTAGTGAATCATGAAACTTCTATCAATGATGCACTGCAATTAATCCATAGCCCACCCGCAGATGCAGATATCAATGCGCTTATAGAGGGTACGCATCCTGCACAATCGCAACTTGCCTTCGAAGAACTGCTTGCTCATCACGCGAGTCTTCGTTTCCTTAGGGAAAGAGTCAACACACAAACTGCACCACCCCTAGCCCCGCCAGGTAACACTTGCGCAGAACTGATCAAAAACCTTGGATTTACCCTAACCTTGGCTCAACAACGCGTTTTGCTCGAAATCAGCGCTGACTTGGCCCGCAGTGCACCCATGTTACGTTTACTGCAAGGGGACGTCGGTTGTGGAAAAACTTTGGTTGCAGTAGTGGCAGCGGCACATGCCTTCGAAAACAAACTGCAAACCGCCATCATGGCGCCGACGGAAGTGCTGGCAGAACAACATTTCGCAAACTTCGATCAATGGCTTACACCCCTGGGCATCCAGACTGCCTGGTTATCCGGCAAGGTCAAAGGGAAGGCTCGTATTGAAGAGCTCGCACTAATCGAAAGTGGGAAAGCTCGTGTGATTATTGGAACACATGCCCTGTTTCAAAAGGATGTTCAATTCAAGGAGTTAGGTCTAATCATCATTGATGAGCAACATCGATTTGGTGTACATCAGAGACTAGCGCTAAAACAAAAAGGCAACACCATAACTCCCCACCAACTCGTCATGACCGCAACACCCATTCCGCGCACACTCACCATGAGTATGTACGCGGATATGGATGCTTCAATTATCGACGAATTACCACCCGGTCGAACACCAATTACCACCAGTGTATTACCAGACAATCGCAGGCAAGACGTCGTTGAGCGCATACGCACCCTTTGCGGTAACGGTGCACAAGCATACTGGGTATGCACACTGATTGAGGAATCTGAAGCACTGGAGAGCCAGGCAGCTGAGGCCGCTTCAAAGGAACTGACTGCAGCTTTACCTGAGCTCTCGGTCAGTCTCATTCACGGTCGAATGAGTCACGAGAAGAAAACCAGCGTGATGGATAGGTTCAAGCGTGGTGCCATTGATTTACTTATCGCCACAACCGTGATTGAGGTCGGAGTGGATGTGCCAAACGCAACGCTAATGATAATCGAGAATTCCGAACGCTTAGGTCTTGCGCAGCTTCACCAGCTGCGCGGTAGAGTTGGTCGTGGTCTCAATGAGAGTCATTGCCTATTGTTGTATCATCCACCACTAGGAGAACTTAGCAAACAAAGACTTTCTGTGATGAGAGATAGTAGCGATGGTTTCTTTATAGCCGAGGAAGATCTAAAAATACGTGGACCAGGGGAACTTCTTGGTAGCAAACAGTCTGGTAGCCTCCAGTTCAAGATAGCGGACCTGTTGCGCGACAATCATTTGCTCGACGCAGTAAAAAAATCGTCCCATGAATTATTCAAAACAGATACGGCAAAAATAGATTCGCTCATTCGGCGATGGACTTCTATACCCAACGAGCTAAGTCAGGTTTGACTCAAGCGCTTCTACCCTCAAAAACATTCTGGTCAAACTTGTCTTCACTTCGCCCCACAATGGTCGAAACAGTAGCATCACCGGTGACATTAACGGCCGTGCGCATCATATCCAGCAAACGATCTACGCCAATGATCAATGCAATTCCCTCAACTGGCAGTCCAACCTGTTGTAACACCAATGCCAGTGTAATAAGTCCGACGCCTGGGACACCCGCCGTTCCAATAGATGCAAGGGTAGCTGTCAGTATAACCATCAGGTAACCAGTTAACGAAATGTCAATGTTGTAGGCTTGGGCGATAAACACAGTAGCAACACCCTGCATAATCGCCGTGCCGTCCATGTTGATAGTTGCTCCTAAGGGAACAGTGAAGGAGGCAACTTCATTCTTTACGCCAAGTCTGTGTTCGACCGTCTCGAGGGTAACTGGCAGTGTTGCATTGCTGGACGAAGTGCTAAACGCATAAGCCATTACCGGTGAAAATCTCTTATAGAAAGTGAATGGGTTAAGTCCGGCTAAGAAACGAACCAGAACACCGTATGTCAGACTAAAGTGAACCAACAGCACCAGGACAACGGTCATAAAATATTTAATCAGATCAGCAATAGCGCCAAGCCCCATATTGGCAAACAACGTGACCATAAGACAAAAAACACCGGCCGGTGCAACTACCATTAACATCATGACTAAACGCATGACAACTTCGTTCCAGTCATTCAGAGATGCTCGCACCCTCGCCCCGGGTTCACCGCAACGACTGATAGCAACACCGATTAAGATCGCAAATACGATAACCTGAAGCATATTACCGTCTGCCATCGCCCTTAATGGATTCGTTGGGAAGATGTCAATCAATACCTGCTTTAATGGTGGTGGTTCCTTCGCGACATATTGCGCTGTGGTAACAAGATCAATGCCAAGACCAGGATTAATAGTCGTTGCAATCGTAAGCGCTAGCGTAATTGCAATCGCAGTAGTTAAGAGATACAGGGCAAGCGTCTTTACACCAATCCGTCCCATACTGGATCCATCGGAGAGATTGCTTGCGCCGCAGGCAAGTGAGAAAAATACTAATGGCACCACCAGCAGTTTCAAGCTGGCAATGAATATCTTTCCACCAAAGTCAAATACACCATTTACCAGATAGGTTGATACAAAACCTTCTTCGGCCCCAATCCAATAAAGAACAGAACCGAACATCAAACCAGCAACCATCGCAATAACGATGTTGCGAGTAAGACGCGACCTGTCCATGCTTATGCCACTTCTACCATTTCAAAATCTTCTTTCGCCATACCGCACTCCGGACAGCACCAATCGTCAGGTATATCGTCCCACCTTGTACCAGGGGCTATACCTTCAGACTCAAGTCCTTCAGACTCGTCGTAGGTAAAACCGCACACAATGCATTGCCACTTTTTCATTCGAAACCTCTTGTTAATTTCTCACTAAACTTCTAATTGAAGGCGTACGAAAGCGACGTATACTAACGTATTTGCGGCGCGCGTGACAGAATGAAGCAACTCGAACAGATGCTCCTGGCAATTCAGTCACGATTCCCCCGCAGCGCCCACTTTGCTCGTCTGGCGAGGTTTGACAAGCCAATAGGATTCTATCTCTTGCTTTGGCCAACGCTCGGCGCACTGTGGATCGCCGCTAGTGGATGGCCAGGCTGGCATTTATTCCTGGTATTCACACTGGGAACCGCACTGACAAGATCGGCTGGTTGCGTTATGAACGATATCGCAGACCGCAACTTTGATGGTCGTGTGAAGCGCACCAAGGATAGACCTATAGCCAGTGGCGATGTAAGCGTATTTGAAGCCGCCTTGTTTATGGGATTACTTTGCTTCCTAGCTTTATTTCTTGTCCTAAGTACCAACCTAGTCACTATAATATTGGCTTGTGTTGGCGCAGCAGTTGCAGCAATTTATCCTTATATGAAACGCTATACTTACTTACCTCAAGCTGTCCTCGGTTTAGCGTTCTCGTTTGGTATCCTCATGGCGTTTACCGCAGTCAGCAACGAAGTAACCAAGGTCACCGGCCTGCTAATCATCGCAAACATGATCTGGGCAATTGCATACGATAGCGAGTACGCGATGGTAGACAGGGACGACGATCTGAAACTAGGAATAAAGTCTTCTGCAATACTGTTTGGCGACATGGATCGATGGGTAATTGGTGCGTTACAACTTTTGTTTCTGTTCGCACAATACCTGGTTTGGAAGGTCGCAGAGCTTCACTGGCCATTTTTGATCGGCATAGCTGCGGCGACTGGATTCTTCGCTTACCAGCAATTCCTAATTCGTAATCGTGATCTAGATGGTTGTTTTTCGGCATTTTTGAATAATCATTGGCTCGGTCTGGCAATATTCGTCAGTATCACTGTCGATCTATTTCTTTTTGCTTAAAAGAAACGATGCAAAATATCATCGATGTACTGGATAAACTGTCCGAATGTTTGGGAAAGGCCATTGCTTGGTTAACACTGGCAATGATGTTTTTCACCTGTTTTATAGTGATCGCGAGATATGCATTAAACTTGGGTTCAATTGCCATGCAGGAATCGGTGCTTTATATGCATAGCATCGTTTTTATGCTGGGCATAGCCTATACACTGAAACACCGCGCTCATGTAAGAGTCGATATCTTCTACCAACGGCTATCAGTTCGAACGCAATCGCTGATTGATATTTTTGGAACCATCGTCTTCCTGTTTCCGGTCGCGATATTTTTGTTTGTCAGTAGCCTCGATTACGTATCTTTTTCCTGGCTAGTGCGAGAAACCTCAGCTATGCCCGGAGGACTTCCGGGAGTGTATCTGATCAAAACACTAATACCCCTGATGTCAGTTTTGCTCTTCGCACAAGGCCTCGCAGAACTTCTTCGCAACGTATCCCTGTTGAGTGACACAACAAAGATTGAGCCCAAGACGTGATCGAATACATCCCACTGATCATGGTAGGCGTGGCATTTTTTCTTCTTTTGCTGGGTTACCCTGTCGCTTTGACACTTGCTGGTACGGCCCTTATTGCCGCATTGCTCGGTATTGCAGGTGGTATGTTCGACAGAGCGCTTCTAACTGCAGCGCCGAATCGCTTATTCGGCATCATCTCCAATCAAACGCTGGTCGCCGTTCCATTGTTCGTCCTCATGGGGGTCATCCTAGAGAAATCGAAGATCGCAGAGAGACTGTTGTCATCGATGAGCAATCTCTTCGGTCCATTACCAGGCGGGCTGGGGATCGCTGTCACTGTAGTAGGAATGTTAATGGCGGCTAGTACCGGAATAGTTGGCGCGACAGTGGTTACGATGGGGCTCATGTCCTTACCTTCAATGCTTAAGGCCAAATATGATCCGGCACTAGCAACAGGCGCTATCTGCGCGACAGGAACACTTGGGCAAATCATTCCCCCTTCCATCGCACTAGTTCTATTAGGCGACGTATTGTCCAACGCGTATCAACAAGCCCAGTTAACCCAAGGGATTTTCAATCCGAAGACGGTATCAGTGGGTGATTTATTTGCCGGAGCAATTATTCCAGGACTCATCCTCGTGGCGCTTTATGCAACCTACCTGATGATTACCGCGTTGATCAAACCTAACCGAGCACCTCCGGTTGCAACCGAGGATGTCAATATTATGCAGTTGCTGTTAAGCATCGCTCCACCTCTTATCCTGATTCTCGCAGTGCTTGGTTCTATCCTTATGGGTATCGCCACACCAACTGAAGCCGCAGGGGTTGGCGCTTTGGGTGCGCTTCTGCTCGCCATGAGATCTCTCGGACTACCCGAAATGAAACAGATTACGCAGTCAACGACGAAAACTACCTCCATGGTATTCTTCATACTTATTGGTGCGTCACTGTTTTCTCTCGTGTTTAGGGGCTATGGGGGCGATGAATTGGTACAGCGCATATTCGAAGATATGCCCGGCGGCCGCATCGGTGCAATGCTAGTCGTCATGTTAGTAATTTTCTTGCTGGGTTTTATCCTAGACTTTATCGAGATCACCTTCGTGGTCGTGCCTATCGTTGGGCCCGTTCTAATGGCAATGGGTTTTGATCCCATATGGCTCGGCATCATGATCGCAATTAACCTTCAGACGTCATTTTTAACTCCACCCTTTGGATTCGCGCTCTTCTACCTGCGAGGCGTGGCGCCAGACACAATCGCCACAGCGCAAATCTACCGGGGCGTGATTCCTTTTATCATCATCCAACTTATGATGCTTCTAGTTCTCACCTGGCAGCCAAACCTAGCGACCTGGTTACCATCGCTGCTTTACACCTAGTTACCCGCCGATCATCGAGTATTGATATAAGCTTTTTCAGAGATTTCGTGGAATTGCACTACGCCTTCATAGTAGGCCTTATAGGATTCATATATACGCTGAGATAAAGGATCATCATCGATAATCTCTTCAGTCACCTCTTGAGAGAGCCGCTTAAACTCTTCAATGACATCATCCGGTAACCGCCTGACCTCAACTCCATGTTGTTCCACAAGTTCGACCAACGCAGCATTATTGCGAGCCGTATACTCGGCAAGCATGTCCAAATTAGACGAGAGTGAAGCTACGGTGAGAATCTCCTGCAGATCCTCCGGTAATGAGTCGTATGCCTCCTTATTGACAATCACCTCAAGCGCCGGACCAGGTTCCTGCCAACCCGGATAGTAATAGTACTTTGCCACCTGGTGCAGGCCAAAGGCTAGGTCATTGTAGGGGCCTACCCATTCGGCCGCATCAATCACGCCTGTTTGCAGGCTGGTAAATATCTCTCCCCCAGCGGTTTGTATGGGCTCACCACCGGCTCGATCGAAGACCTCGCCACCGAGACCAGGAATTCGCATCTTCATACCCTGAATATCTTCAAGAGAATTTATCTCCTTGTTGAACCAACCCGCCATTTGAACACCAGTATTGCCACCTGGAATAGGCACCAAATTGAACCTTGTGTACAATTCCCGCCATAATTCCAATCCACCACCGTGCAGTAACCAGCCATTCATTTCCTGTGCAGTTAAACCAAAGGGTATTGCCGTAAAGAATTGCGCAATTGGCACCTTTCCCTTCCAATAGTACGCGGCACCATGCCCCATCTGCGCACTACCCTGAGACACTGCTTCAAAGACCTCCATGGCAGGTACTACCTCTCCGGCACCATACACCTTGATATTAAGGCGACCCCTGCTCATTTTTGCGACTCTGGCTGCCAAGGTCTCTGGCGCAACGCCAAGCCCGGGGAAATTCTTAGGCCAAGTCGTCACCATTCGCCAGTTATACACCTTCTGCGACTCAGTTACCTGCTCCACATTATTGGTCACTTCATTGGAACAGCCTGCTGACAACAACGCCAGCACTGACAAACTAAAAAGTCGATACAACATTCAATAACTCCCTATCCGATGGTCTCAAGGTTCGCAAACGACACCATAAGCCACTTACTACCCTCGGAAAAATTTACATGTACTCGGGCCTGGCTACCGTGACCTTCATAGTTAAGCACCACGCCCTCACCAAATTTCGCATGAACCACGCGTTGTCCGAGCTTGAAGTCCGTGTCCGTCTCAGTGGTTCTAGCCGATGATTGCCTCACATTTGATCCGCGAGCTACTGCGGGACGAACAATGCTGCTTTTTACTCGCACTTCCTGGATCAGCTCCTCTGGAATTTCAGTAACAAACCGCGACCTGCGATTATAACTATCCGTGCCATTAAGTCGTCGTGACTCAGCATATGTCAGATTCAGATGACGCATCGCCCGAGTAACCCCAACATAACAAAGACGACGCTCTTCCTCTAATCGACCGGGTTCCTCCAGCGACATCATGTGCGGAAACAATCCTTCTTCCATTCCCGCCAGGAACACCATAGGAAACTCCAACCCCTTGGCACTATGCATAGTCATTAGTTGAACACAGTCTTCGTTCGGATTTCCCTGGCCTTCACCGGCCTCTAATGATGCGTGGGTCAGAAAATCGTCCAATAATGAGGGCTGCTCAGATTGAGCCTCGATCGGGTCAAAGGTCAGGTCTTCATCCGGATCAAAAGTTCGCGCTGCTGAAACAAGTTCGGTCAGATTTTCTAGCCTCGCTTGACCCCGTTCACCTCTTTCCTTCTCGTAGTAGGGGCGTAATCCTGATTTATCAATAATGGTTTCCACCAATGCTTCAAGATCCGCGTCTCCCGTTGCATCATCCATCTCTTCGATAAGAGAAAGAAACCCTAGAATCGCGTTTCGAGTCCTGGCAGTGATGCCACCGCCTTCCGCGAGCTTTTTCGACGCTTGCCATAAAGAAATCTGCTCAGATCTTGCTAGCTTTCGAATCTCGTCGAGTGTCCGATCTCCCATACCCCGAGGCGGAGTGTTTACAACTCTCTCAAAAGAAGCATCCGCATCACGCTGATTTACCAGTCGCACATAACCAAGGGCATTACGAATCTCAGCCCTTTCAAAAAACCTTTGACCTCCATAGATCCTATAAGGCAACTGGGCTCGAAGCATCGCCTCTTCCAACACCCTTGACTGGGCATTTGAACGATACAGAATCGCAGCTTCATCATGTCTGTTACCTTCAACTACCCAATTTTTTACGCGTTCGGCAATGTAACGCGCCTCATCTATTTCGTTGTATCCTGAATAAAGAGTAATTAGTTCACCAACTCCACCATCAGTCCAAAGCTGCTTACCCAGACGGCCCGAATTATTATCTATTAGATGATTAGCTGCCTTTAGAATGCTACCCGTGGAACGATAATTCTGTTCCAACCTGATGGTTATGCTGTTTTTAAAGTCCTCAGAAAAGCGCTGAATATTCTCGATACGCGCACCACGCCAGCCATAAATGGATTGATCGTCGTCCCCTACTACCATTAGATTGTCTTGCTCGCCAGCCAAGACTCTAAGCCAAGCATACTGAATCGTATTCGTATCCTGAAATTCATCAACCAACAATGCCGCGAACCGTGCCTGGTAGTGCTTTAGGAGGTGAGCATTAGAAAGCCACAATTCATGGGCGCGCAGCAACAATTCCGCAAAGTCCACCATGCCACCACGATTACAGGCCTCTTCGTATGCTCTATAAATGGACAGATGAGTCTTAAGATAAAGATCCCCATAGTCCTCGATATTGTGCGGCCGCAAACCTTCGTCTTTTTGCGAATTAATGAACCATACCGCCTGTCTTGCGGGCCATTTCTTCTCATCCAGACCCAAGCCTGAGATAACACGTTTGACCAAGCGTAACTGATCATCCGAATCCAGGATTTGGAAACTCTGTGGTAGCTTTGCCTCTTGGTAGTGCATACGCAACAAACGATGGGCAATTCCATGGAATGTGCCGACCCACATCCCACGGAGAGGCATCTCCAATAATGCTTCGATTCTCCCCCGCATTTCTGCAGCAGCTTTATTCGTAAACGTCACAGCCAATACGCTGAAGGGAGAAATACTTTCTGTTTGAATCAACCAGGCAATACGGTGAGTAAGTACTCTTGTTTTGCCGCTACCGGCGCCAGCTAGAACTAGGGAGCTACCTCTAGGTAAAGTGACAGCTTGTCGCTGCGCATCATTAAGCGGGTCAAGGATATAGCTTACGTCCAAGCGTTTATTCCACGGTTACAGATTTAGCTAGATTCCTAGGTTGGTCTACGTCTGTACCTTTAAAAACTGCAACATGATATGCGAGCAGTTGCATTGGAATGGTGTAGATAATTGGTGAAATGACGTTGTTACAAAAAGGCATCCGCACCACACGTGTATCTTCCTCATTAATAAATCGATCATCACCAACAATGAAAAGCTCTCCACCGCGAGCTTTCACTTCCTCCAGGTTGGACTTCACTTTTTCCAGTAATTCATCACTGGGAGCAACAGCAATCACCGGCATATCATCATCCACTAACGCAAGCGGCCCATGTTTCAGTTCTCCGGCAGGGTAGCCCTCGGCATGTATATACGAAATCTCTTTTAACTTTAATGCGCCTTCAAGCGCTATCGGATAATGAATGCCTCGACCCAAAAAAAGGGCATGGTGTTTCTCGACAAAATATCCCGCCATATGTTGAAGTTGCGAATCGAGACCCAGCACTTGGGTCAAAAGCTGTGGCAACTCATGCAAGGCACTGACGATATCAGCTTCTATCGTATCATCAACATCATGGTAGCGCCCTAATGCCAAAACCAGCATCAGTAAATCTGCAAGCTGATTCGTGAACGCTTTGGTCGAAGCTACACACACCTCTAAGCCGGCCTTGATCATTAACGTGAGATCAGACTCACGCACCATCGTACTATTGGGTACGTTGCAAAGACATAAGCTAGCCAGATAGTTCTCGTGAGTCGCCGCGCGCAGAGCCGCCAATGTATCGGCCGTCTCGCCAGACTGCGATATAGTGACTAGGAGCGTACTTGGTAGAACAGCAACTTTTCGATAACGCAATTCACTGGCAATCTCCACGTTGCATGGGATACCGGCAATCTGTTCAAACCAGTATTTGGCAACCATGCCCGCATAGAAACTACTTCCACAGGCGACAATTTGTACCGCCTTCACGCGCGAAAACACCTCGTCCGCGCCATTGCCAAACGCTGGAACCAATACGTTCTTTCTGGTAATTCGACCTTCGAGCGTTTCACGTATTGCATCGGGTTGATCGTAAATCTCTTTCATCATGTAATGACGAAAATTCTCCTTGCTCGCAGTGTCTTGTCGCTCATCCAGCTTTATGCTGCGGCGCTCAATAACTTCTCTGTTGATACCAAAAATTGAAACTTCCCTAGCTGTCAGTTCGACAACCTCTCCCTCATCCAGATATATAAAACGATCTGTCACCGGGCGTAATGCCTGAGGGTCAGAAGCGACAAAGTTTTCACCGATTCCAAGACCAACTACCAACGGACTTCCAACTCTGGCTGCAAGCAACATATCCGGATAATCGACATGCATTACTGCAATCGCATATGCACCTTCCAAATGACTTAGTGCTCTAAATATGCCCTCTCGAAAATTTCCTGCCGCACTTATTTCTCTATTAAGTAAATGCGCTAGGACTTCCGTATCCGTATTGGACTCGAAGATATATTCTGTTTCTAGTATCTCTCGCAAACTCTCGTGATTTTCGATGATGCCGTTGTGGACAACACTGACCACGTCATTAGAAACGTGCGGATGCGCGTTCGCCTCAGTCGGTTTACCGTGAGTAGCCCACCTCGTATGGGCGATGCCAATAACACCTTCATGTCCCACAGCACAAGCTTTCTCTAACTCGTTAATATCACCCAATCGGCGAGTTCGATTTAACCCGCCATGTGAGGGATCAATGACACATAAACCAGCAGAGTCATAGCCGCGATATTTCAGCCGCTGCAAACCTTCTAGCAATATTCCGGATGCATCTCGTTGAGTTACCGCCCCAACAATGCCACACATTATTTTTCATCCTCTGGACGTTTCCAATTGATGATGCTTTTCTGCTTGCCCCTCGACAACGCAAGCACTCCTTCTTTAACATCCTTCGTGATAGTAGACCCAGCACCAATGGTCGAACCTGCACCAATCACAACAGGGGCAACAAAGGCTGTGTTAGAGCCTACGAAAACGTGATCTTCAATTCTCGTACAGTGTTTATCAATACCATCATAATTACAGGTAATCGTTCCTGCGCCTACATTAACCAATTCTCCAATGCTAGCGTCCCCAAGGTACGTCAGGTGACTGGCTTTAGTACCCTTTCCTATTTCTGAGTTCTTAACTTCCACAAAGTTTCCTATCGCAACCGACTCACGCAGAACGGTCCCTGGCCTAAGTCTTGCGAACGGGCCAACCTGACTCTCGGGCCCAACCTGGCACCCCTCCAAATGAGAGTGATCTTTAATCACGCTACCACGCTCAATCACCGAATTAATAACGCGACAATTAGCACCAATTTGTACACCATCGCCCAACGTGACGTCACCTTCAAAAACGTTGTTTACGTCAATAAAGACATCTCTACCGCAGAATAGCTCGCCTCTCAGATCGAATCGATCAGGGTCGACGATATGCACACCTTCGTTCATAAGGTCATGCGCATATCGTCTCTGAAGTGCCCGCTCAAGTTCTGCAAGCTGTGCAAAACTATTCACTCCGGCAACCTCAACTGCGTCTTCTGTCAAGACTGGCCTAACGCAAAGATCAGCACTACTAGCAATCGACACCAAATCTGTGAGTAATAACTCGTTTTGGGCATTATCTGACTTGAGCTGCGGTAGCCATTCGCGCAGACCATTCACATCTGCGGCCATGACACCAGTGTTGATCTCATTAATCTTACCCTGTGCCTCGTTAACGTCACGGTCTTCGACAATCTGTGAGATACGATCTGAGCCGCTACGCACAATTCGCCCATAACCTGTTGGGTCATCCAGACGCACTGTTAGAACACTAAGCGGAGTATCCCCTTCAATTAAAGATTTCATCAAGCGTGCGGAGACCAGGGGAGCATCCCCAAGTAAGATCAATACTTTGGAATTATCGCCAATATCGGGAAGAGCCTGAATTAACGCGTGACCCGTTCCTCGTCGCTCCGTCTGAGTTACCCAGTTAATTCCATCGTCACAAAACACTGTTTTTAACGACTCACCTTCGGGACCTACAACAACATGTATCTTTTTAGGCCCAAGCGTTTGAGCACTCGCGAGAAGGTGACCTAACAGGGGTTTTCCAGCAAGACGCTGCAGTACTTTGGGAACCGTCGATTTCATACGCGTTCCCATACCTGCCGCTAGAATACAGACTTCGAGGTTTTGCTCGCTCATATGGCACACAACACTAGTAATCAGTGCAGTTTACTCCGAACGACTAGTCGGTGGCAGGGTTTATCTCTTTCTTTCCCTGAACTTACGAACCGTTCTGAGCATAGCGACCTGATCCTGAAGGTCTGCCGAAACCCTAGCAAAATCAAGATCTGCGTTCTGATCACCCAGTTCCTGTTCAGCTTTCTGTTGAGCAGCTACCGCCGCCGCTTCATCTACGTCATCGGCACGCAACGCTGTATCAGCAAGAATCGTAATCGCAGCTGGCTGCACCTCAAGATAACCTCCAGACGCAAAGAATATTTCTTCCTCACCACCTTCTAGTATAAGCCGCACTGGGCCGGGTTTGACGCCGGTCAAAAGAGGGGTGTGTCCAGGCTTAATACCCAGCTCACCAATAGTACCCGTCGCAATGACCATCTCTACCTGACCAGAATATATTTCCTCTTCTGCGCTGACGATGGTACAAAGAACTGTAGAAGCCATGATCTAATCTCTAAAGGGTCTTCGCTTTTTCAATAACCTGCTCGACGCTACCAACCATACTGAAAGCGCCTTCGGGCAGATCATCGTATTCACCCTCAAGAATTCCCTTGAAGCTTCTGATAGTTTCAGATAGAGGAACATAGACCCCGGGCTGGCCCGTGAATACTTCAGCAACGTGCATAGGCTGGGAAAAGAACTGGGAGATTTTTCGTGCACGATATACCGTGAGCTTGTCTTCTTCCGTCAATTCATCCATGCCAAGAATTGCGATGATGTCACGCAGTTCCTTATATTTCTGTAATACACCCTGTACGCCCTGAGCAACCTCATAATGCTCCTCTCCAACCACAAGGGGGTCCAATTGTCGGGACGTTGAATCAAGCGGGTCAACAGCCGGATAAATACCAAGCGCCGCGATATCCCGTGAGAGTGTTACCGTAGAATCCAGGTGAGCAAACGTGGTCGCTGGAGAGGGATCCGTTAAATCATCCGCAGGAACATAAACAGCCTGAATTGACGTAATGGAACCTGACTTGGTCGTGGTAATTCTTTCCTGAAGCACACCCATTTCTTCAGCTAGTGTCGGCTGATAACCAACCGCTGACGGCATACGACCAAGTAACGCTGATACTTCTGTGCCCGCTAGCGTGTAGCGATAAATATTATCAACAAACAGCAGAACGTCTTTACCATCGTCACGAAACTTCTCTGCCATGGTCAGTCCGGAAAGCGCTACCCGCAAGCGGTTTCCAGGAGGCTCATTCATCTGACCAAAAACCATCGCGATCTTATCCAGTACGCCAGCTTCCTGCATTTCATGGTAGAAGTCGTTTCCCTCCCTTGTTCGCTCACCTACGCCAGCAAACACAGACAAGCCGCTATGCTCTTTTGCAATGTTGTTAATCAGCTCCAACATGGTGACTGTCTTACCCACACCAGCTCCACCAAAGAGTCCGACCTTACCACCCTTAGCAAAGGGACAGATCAAATCGATTACTTTGACACCGGTTTCAAGTAAGTCTCGACTACCAGCCTGCTCTTCAAAGGCAGGTGGTTTACGGTGAATCGGCATACGTTCCTGTTCGCCAATCGGGCCCTTCTCATCAACGGGCGTACCGAGCACATCCATAATACGGCCAAGGGTTTCTTCACCAACAGGTACAGAAATCGGTGCGTCGGTATTGCTTACCGGCAACCCACGCGCAATACCCTCGGAACTACCCATTGCGATCGTACGTACTACGCCATCGCCGAGCTGCTGCTGAACTTCTAACGTGAGATCTACCTCGTCTACTTTCAATGCATCGAAAACCTGAGGTACTTCGTCACGTGGAAACTCAACATCAATGACCGCACCAATCACCGATACGATTCGTCCGCTACTCATTTGCTATTCCTCTTATCCTGACTTTCAGGTGACACACCCGCCTATACGGCCGCTGCTCCACCAATTATTTCTGACAACTCCTGCGTAATAGCTGACTGTCTTTCGTTATTCATAATCAGCTGGAGCTCATCAATCATTTCCCCAGCATTATCTGAGGCACTTTTCATGGCGATCATTTTTGCAGCCTGCTCGCAGGCCCCATTTTCAACTACCGCCTGGTAAACCTGTGCTTCGATAAATCTCGTAACCAAACCCTCCACCAACTGGCGTGCTTCTGGCTCATAGATGTAATCCCAACGATGCTTCAATTCAATATCATCATCCGGATCCAATGGCACCAGCTGTCTAATGGTTGGAACCTGAGTCATCGTGTTTACAAACACGTTATTCGCAAGATATATCTTGTCAACCTGACCCTCTTCAAACTCATCCAGCATCACCTTGATACTACCAATTAAATCTGATATTTCTGGTGTTTCACTTACATGGCTGCTCGCGGCAACCACATTACCGCCGTAGCTTCTGAAGAATTGCGCACCCTTATTGCCAACGAGGCAGAGATCAACCTCAATGTCTTCATCCACAAACCTCTTGATATCATTGACAACCGCTTTCAACAGATTGATGTTGAGCCCTCCGCACAATCCTTTGTCCGTCGTCACGATGATGTATCCCACGCGTTTAACTTCCCGCTCGATCATAAGAGAATGTTTGAACTCGGATGAAGCATTAGCGACATGTCCGATTACAGATCTAATGTGATCGGAATAGGGACGACCGCGAGCCATACGCTCCTGAGCCTTGCGCATTTTACTCTCTGCAACCATTTCCATCGCACTCGTAATCTTTTGAGTATTTTGGATACTCGCAATCTGTTTGCGAAGTTCTTTTGTCCCTGCCATTACTTCCTCGTAGTTACCAATTCAATTGCCAGTTCAACTAGCAGATTAGTTACCAGGTTTGAGTTGACTTAAACGCATCTAGGGCTTTCGTCATGGCCTCCACAACCTCATCGCTATATTCACCCTTTTGATTTACCTCAGCCATGAAATCCGCATGCTCTGAATTCATGTAGGACAGAAGTGCCGCTTCAAAATCCAGAACTTTCTCTGTCTCTACGTCTTCGAGATACCCTTCATTCGCAGCAAATAACACCACACCCATTTCTGCGACGCTCATCGGGGCGTACTGTTTCTGCTTCATTAACTCGGATATGCGCTCACCATGCTCAAGCTGCCTGCGGGTTGCTTCGTCAAGGTCAGAAGCGAACTGGGAGAATGCCGCTAATTCGCGAAACTGCGCAAGTGCCAGCTTAATACCACCGCTGATCCTGGACATGAACTTAACTTGGGCGTCTCCTCCTACTCTAGATACCGAAATACCAGGATTCATTGCAGGTCGATTCCCGGAATTAAACATATCCGTTTCCAGGAATATCTGGCCATCAGTAATGGAGATAACATTTGTTGGTACGAAAGCCGAAACATCACCCGCCTGAGTTTCAATAATCGGCAAGGCTGTTAGCGAACCAGTCTTACCTTTCACTTCACCACCAGTTTGCTGCTCAACGTAATCAGCATTAACCCTGGCGGCACGCTCCAACAACCGAGAGTGCAAATAAAAAACGTCACCAGGATACGCTTCACGTCCGGGAGGACGACGGAGTAACAAGGAAATCTGCCGATACGCCCACGCCTGCTTGGTGAGATCATCATAGATAATCAACGCATCTTCACCTCGATCACGGAAGTATTCTCCCATGGAACAGCCAGAGTATGCCGCGAGATATTGCATAGGTGCTGGGTCAGACGCACCAGCTGCAACGACGATCGTGTTCTCCATAGCCCCATATTCTTCAAGCGTTCGCACCACATTAGCAATAGACGAGAACTTCTGGCCAATGGCTACATAAACACACTTAATGCCAGAAGCCTGCTGATTGATAATTGTATCAATCGCGATAGCAGTTTTTCCGGTCTGACGGTCACCAATAATAAGCTCCCGCTGGCCTCGTCCCACTGGGATCATCGAGTCAATACATTTAAGTCCGGTCTGTACTGGTTGATCAACGTGCTGCCTTGCAATGACTCCCGGTGCTACCTTCTCGACAGGTGAAGAAGAAGTCGCATTAATCGCACCCTTACCGTCGATCGGATTACCTAACGAATCCACTACACGGCCAAGCAATTCGGGCCCAGTGGGTACCTCGAGGATTCTGCCTGTACACTTTGCTGTTTGACCTTCCCGAAGCGATTTATAGTCACCCAGAACTACCGCACCAACGGAGTCACGCTCTAAATTCAAGGCAAAGCCGAACAGATTATCCGGGAATTCAATCATTTCACCGTTTTGAACATCGGCGAGCCCGTGGATTCTCACAATACCATCCGACACGCTGACGATTGTTCCCTCGTTGCGTGCCTCTGAAGATACATCGAGATTCCCAATGCGTTGCTTGATAATCTCGCTGATCTCGGAAGGATTCAGTTGTTGCATGTCCCGTTCCTTTATATGTAATTAATTCTTAATCTGCCTACTGTAGTGCTTGTGACAGTTTTCTCAGTTTTCCTCTGATGGACCCATCAATGACCGTGTCTTCCGCCTTGATGACAACACCACCAACAAGTGACGCGTCGACCGCCGTTGTCAAATTAACATCTCGTTGTAACTTAGTTTTGAGCGCTAAGGACAATTTATCTGACTCTTCATCTGAGACTTGATATGCACTGGTAACTTCGACGTTTATGGTTCGTTCATGATCTGCTTTTAAAAGCTCGTATTGCTCCGCAATGTTGGGTAGCAATTCGATTCGACCATATTCGGCTAATACATTGATGAAGTTCCGCGCTTCATCATCAATGTCTGCTTCCAACAGCGACCCGAGAAAAGTAGCCGTGTCTTCCGTCGTTAGCTTTGGATCATCGAGTCTTTCAGCTACAGCGTCTTCGCTTACCGCAGACGCTAATAATCCGAGCATGCTTGACCAGCGCCCCAGACCAAATTCCTGCTCTACAGCATGCGCGAACGCAGCTCGGGCATATGGTCTTGCGATTGTTGAGAGTTCTGCTTCGGCCATTTCTACAACTGCGCCGACAGATTCTTGAGCATGTCCTGATGAACGCTCTTGTCGACACTGGTTTCGAGAATCTTCTCGGCTCCCTCTATCGCCAATTCACTCACTCGTTCACGAAGCTCTTCTCGAGCTCGATTGATTTCCTGATCAATATCGCCCTGTGCTCCCTGAATGATCCGCTGGGCCTCTTCCGAGGCTTGATCTTTAGCTTCTTCGACAATCTGATTAGCTCTGCTTTGAGCCTGACTAATCAACTCCGCCGCCTGCTTCTTAGCGGCCTCTAACTCAAGATCCGCTGCCTCATTGGCTTTCTCAAGTTGTTTTTCTGCAGCCGACGCCCTTTCTAAGCCATCTAGAATAATTTTTTGGCGTTGGCGCATTGCCTGGGACAGATATGGCCACACAAACTTCATGCAGAACCAAACGAAAATCACGAAGGAAATCATCTGGCCAAACATTGTTAGATTAATATTCACGCTCGTTCTACCTCATCGACTAATCGTTACAACCGGAGCATCTTTTGCCTAGGTACCAATGCTACAATGCAAAAATCAAATAAAGTGAAATGCCGACCGCAATAATAGGAACAGCATCTACCAGTGCCAATGAGATGAATAACTGAGTCATTAACATTGGTCGTAACTCAGGTTGACGAGCAACTCCTTCAAGATATTTGCCTGCCAAGATACCAATACCGACCCCACTTCCGATAGCGCCAAGTCCCATTAGGATGCCGCCGGCAATAAAAATAAGCGATTGTTCCATTAATTGCTCCTGCTTTAATCGTCTTAGAATTGAACTCTAGTGTTCGTCCGTTTCATGCGCCTGAGTCAGGTACACGATTGTAAGGATCATAAACACAAAAGCCTGTAAACAAATGATAAGAATATGAAATACAGCCCATGCCCACTGCAAAAAGCCACCAAATAAACCAAGAATCAAGCCGCTGCTATACAACAACGCTATCAGGATAAATATCATCTCTCCAGCATAAAGGTTACCGAAAAGTCTTAAGCCGTGGGACAGCGGTTTTGCAATCATGTCCACAATCTCAAGAATGAAATTGAACCAGTACATACTCCAGTGAGGAATAGGGTGGGTAATAAGCCCTGCGCCAAATTTTATCGGGCCTTTAATCTTCAAGTTGTAGTAAAGCACCAGGAAAAATACTCCGACCGACATTCCCAGGGTAGCATTGGGGTCCGTTGTAGACACTATTTTAAAGTAAGGAACCCCTGCAAGCTGCGCCGCATGCGGGATCAGGTCAACCGGAACTAAATCCATGAGATTCATCAGAAATACCCAGATCAATATAGTTAGGGACAATGGTCCAATAATTGGGTTGGGTCGAGTACCGAAAACCTGGGTAATATTATCCTCAACAAACTCTATGGCCATTTCACAGAGATTTTGTAGTGTTCCTGGTACCCCTATGGTTGCGCGCTTGGCCGCGGTCATAAAAATTGCTAGAAAAACAATTCCCAGCCCAATTGACCAGAACATCGTATCTACATGTATCGCCCAGAATCCCATATCAGCGATTTCCTCAGGGCTGCCCGCGAACCCCCAAGTACCATCAGGATGTTTGCCGTAAGCAAGGTTGGTTAGATGATGCTGAATATATTCCTGCGATGTCAGTGCGTCACCAGCCATAAACTATTCGTAATCCTTTCTTGTCTCTTTTTTTCTTTGCTTTTCTTCAGCCTTGCCGATTTCTTAACCGGTTTGCTTCAAGCAGCGGGACAGCGATATAAATCACCTGCAACCCAATAAAGGTAGCGAAAAAACTAAGCATATTCAGCGGCTCTACTAACACAAAAACCGCCACAAATATTGCTATGGAAAACGCTAACTTTCCTAGCTCACCTAACAATACAGGTGTTAATCCAGTGCCCTCTTTCGAGATCTTGCCGTAAAAACGTGCCGCCGCATATACACCTGGTACTACACAAACCAAACCACCCAGCAGTGCTGAGTAAGCCGCCACCATGTCTACTAGTAGACACCCCGCCGCGGCTAATACCATTACAATAAACTGAACAATGACTATCCGGCCGACACTTCCTTTTAGAGCTTCCTTCAAAACAAATGCCGCACATACAAAAGGGCCATACATAGCCCCCATTTACAGGGTGGCAGAGTATAGAGACTATAGGTTAGTTGGGCAACAGTTAAGCGTTACTCAAGGTCCCCAAAATGCGAAAGAATACCTTCCAGTTCGTCAAGGTTGTTATAGCTGATTACTACCTTGCCTTTGCCTTTAGCAGTGTGCTGTATAGCAACAGGTTGGCCAATAAGACCGCCGAGTTTTTCCTCCAGGTGACGAGTATCTGCTGACTTTTTGGCTCTAGATTCCATACCCTTGCGCGAAAGACCGCGCACAGCGGCTTCGGTATCGCGAACACTGAGCTGCCTAAGCCGGACATCCCTTGCTATTTTATCCTGATCGGCATTCGATAGTGACAACAATGCTCTGGCATGCCCCATCTCTAGTGTCCCATCAGCTAACATATCCTTCACAATCGGGGACAGTCCATTGAGCCTAAGATAATTGGTGACCGCAACGCGGCTCTTGCCCACCGCATTAGCCAATTCCTGATGAGTAAGCTTAAACTCTTTCAGCAGCCTTTGAAGCGCCTGCGCCTCTTCAATAGGATTAAGGTCCTCGCGCTGAATATTCTCGATCAATGACATTGCAATCGCCGATTCATCGTCTATCTGTCTAACAATCGCTGGTATTCTCGCAAGTTCGGCCCGTTGCGCAGCCCGCCAACGACGTTCGCCAGCAATGATTTCATATTGTGCTTCGCCTGTTTCCCGCACGACGATCGGCTGCACAACACCCTGAACCCTGATGGATTCAGCAAGCTCCTCTAGTTTGTCTTCTGCGAAGGTTTTTCTCGGTTGGAACTGGCCGGGCTCTATTCGCTCAATGGGTATTTCATCCAATAGCGGGGCTGGTTTACTCCCACTGCCAAGCAGCGCTTCAAGCCCTCGCCCAAGACCTTTCTTTTTAGTTACCATCCATCAATCCTTCTGTTCCAGTCGTTTCGAGAGTTCTCCCGCAAGCGCCAAGTAACCGCGGGCTCCTCGCGACTGTTTATCATAATACATGACTGGGACACCGTAACTCGGCGCCTCGGCCAGCCGGACGTTTCGGGGTATAACCGTATGAAATACCATATCTCCAAAGTGTTCTATTAGGTCGTTTGAAACTTCCCTGGCCAGTCGATTGCGTGGATCAAACATAGTCCGCACAATACCCTTGATTGCTAAGTCTGGGTTCAACTTCCCTGTGATGCGTGAAATTGTCCCGATCAAAGCAGTTAGTCCTTCCAGCGCATAGTACTCGCACTGCATGGGAATAATCACACCATCTGCGGCCACAAGACCCGTCAGCGTTAATAAGCTAAGAGAAGGTGGGCAGTCTATTATGATGTAGTCGTATCTTGCCTTCGCAGGAACCAATGCTTTACTTAAACGATACTCCCAAGCGGGAATATCGAGTAACTCCACGTCTGCGCCACTCAGATCCGCATTCGCCGGCAGCAAATGATAACCAGCAGCAGCAGCATCGATCATCGTCTCCTCTACCGATAGTCCTTCTATCAGCACATCGTAGGTTGAGTATGAGGAATCTCCTTTTTCGATTCCACTACCTGTGGTGGCATTGCCCTGTGGATCAAGGTCCACTAGCAATACTTCGCGCTGCATAGCAGCAAGGGAAGCTGCCAGATTAATACTGGTCGTCGTCTTACCGACTCCACCTTTCTGATTGGCAATCGCCAATATCACTGCCACGATTCCTTATCCAAAATGATTTACTGGCGGCTTACGATGATGCTTTGCGGGCGAGAGTAATAACTGCTCTATCCTCTTTCACCATGGGCACATGTAGTTGGGTCCGGCATTTAACTTCTAGCGGGGTAGCCTCTGACAACGTTTCATGATCGCCGCTTTTCATGGCAAGCAGAGTACCATTTGAGACTATCAAATGTGCACAAGATTTTGCCAATTCAACCAGGGGTGCTAGCGCTCTGCAGATAACCTGATCAAATTTTTCACTCACCAGCTCCATTCGCTTCTGAACGACGGTGACATTGTTGAGGCCAAGTGAAATTTTGGCCTGTGTCAGGAATCTGGTTTTCTTACCATTACTATCGATCAGGGTGAACTGCTTATCCGGAAAATGTAATGCCAACGGGATGCCCGGGAGGCCCGCTCCGCTGCCAACATCCGCGATGTGAGTTCCTTCAATTAACGGCACAATAGAAAGTGAATCTAACAGGTGGTGCGTAACCATCCGTTCAGTATCGCGAATACCCGTCAAGTTATAGGTTTTATTCCAGCGTTCAAGGAGTCTTAGGTAATCTAGTAATGCTTTAGAGAGGTCCGGTGAAAAAGAGAAAGGAAACTCTTCCAATCCTTGCTGAATCTGACCGAGCTCCATCAAGCAGACTTCACTGCAACCAACGCTCTACGCTTTTTTAGGTAAATAAGCAGCAGCGATACTGCAGCTGGTGTTACCCCTGAGATTCTCGCCGCCTGACCAATCGTTTCTGGCCTTACTTCTTGCAGTTTTTGACTCACCTCGTTAGAGAGCCCTGCGACAATCGTATAATCAATGTCTCTAGGAATTCCCTGTGCATATTGAGACTTAACCCGATCAATCTCCTCCTGCTGACGAGTAATATAGCCCGCATATTTGCAATCAATTTCTACCTGTTCGGACACCCTAAAATCTTCATTAGGCAGGCCCGCCAGACTTAGCAACGTTTCAACCCCTACTTCCGGTCTTTTGAGAAGATCGAGTAGATTTTGCTCCCTAGACAGAGGTTTACCCAGATGTTGTTCAAACTTTGTATCACCTGGCTGAATCCATCTCTTGGCCATCTGCTTAGAAAGCGCAGCAACGCCAGTTTCTTTTTTGCTAAACATTTGCCATCGATCATCGTCTATTAGGCCCAGTTTTCGACCTAATGCAGTTAATCTACGATCCGCATTATCTTGGCGAAGTATCAATCGATACTCCGCGCGACTAGTGAACATTCGGTAAGGTTCTTTGGTACCAAGAGTAATCAGGTCATCAATTAATACGCCGATGTATGCCTGACTCCTGTCAGGGCACCAGGATTCCTCCTGTTTTATCCTGAGTGCTGCATTAATTCCTGCAACCAGGCCCTGAGCAGCCGCCTCTTCATATCCAGTCGTACCATTAATCTGGCCGGCAAAGTACAAACCCTCCAAATATAGGGTCTCCAGCGAAGACTGTAGATCTCGTGGTTCGAAAAAATCATACTCTATTGCATATCCCGGTCGCGTAATGTGTGCCTGCTCAAAGCCCTTGATGCTCTGTACCAAATCCAACTGGACATCATAGGGTAGGCTAGTGGATATGCCATTGGGATAAACCTCATTGGTGTTAAGCCCCTCGGGTTCGATAAAAATCTGATGAGATGATCGATCGGAGAATCTCACCACTTTATCCTCAATGGACGGACAGTAACGTGGACCTACACCATCGATGTCGCCAGTGAACAACGGAGAACGATCCAAACCTGCTCTAATAGAATTATGAGTCTTCTCATTCGTATGGGTGATATGACAAGCTACTTGACGCGGGTGCTCCTCTCCCGTTGACAAATACGACATGACAGGTCGTGGGTCATCCCCCGGCTGTGACTCTAACTCACTATAATTTATAGTTTTTCCATCAATTCTTGGTGGTGTACCAGTCTTTAACCTACCCACCTGAAAGGGCAACTCGCGCAACCGGGAAGCAAGTCGATTCGACGGCTCCTCCCCCGCTCGCCCACCTTCACGTTTCTCTAGCCCTACGTGGATAACACCACCAAGGAAAGTACCGACGGTTAGAACCACCGTCGGTGCATAGAATGAGAACCCCATCTGTGTCGTCACGCCTTCAACTCGACCACCCCTAATCAAAAGATCTTCAACGGATTGTTGAAAGATTCGCAGGTTTGGCTGAGTTTCGAGCGCTGCTCTTATTGCTGCCCTGTAGAGCGCTCGATCTGCCTGAGCTCTAGTAGCTCTAACCGCTGGTCCTTTCCGAGCATTCAGAGTACGAAAATGGATCCCCGATAAATCAGCAGCGCGGGCCATAATACCGCCCAAAGCATCAATTTCTTTTACGAGGTGACTCTTACCAATACCACCAATAGCCGGGTTACAGGACATCTGTCCCAATGTTTCGATATTTTGAGTAAGCAATAAAGTGCGACACCCCATACGGGATGCGGCTAGTGCAGCTTCTGTACCAGCGTGTCCGCCGCCAACTACAATGACCTCGTAGTGTTTTTCAATCATGGGAATCAGATCGATATAAATCGGTCCGCAAGTATACTCTTGGGTCAATCAATGTCCATGCAACCAAATCAGCAAAACACTCCCCCTCCTGTTTCTTTACAGATAAGAATCATTTGCCTATACAAAAGGCGGAGAAAATTCTTCCCAGCAGATCATCGCTCGTGAATTCACCGGTTATCTCTCCCAATGCCTGTTGACAATGGTGGAGTTCTTCCGCGAGTAATTCCCCTGCCTTGTTGTCTGTATACAACGCTTTACCTTTTAAAACCGCTTCTAAACCACGCTTCAATGCATCCAAATGCCTAGAGCGGGCAATAAAAGATCCTTCCAATCCAGTTGAGTAGCCTATCCCTTCCTTTAGACGATCTTTTAGGGCGTCAATACCCTGGCCAGTTAGAGCAGAAGTCAGTATATAGTTACAGTCTAAATCTATTGCGTCTGGTTGCCAGATATCCGCCTTGTTAAGTACTACCAGATATGAAGCATTCTGCGGTATTTCTTGTAGAAGCAGTTCAACATGGTCTTTCAAATCTTCTCGATGCGAATCGAGGTCTACCACGATAAGAACGTAATCAGCTTGATCGATTTCCCTGAAGGCTCTTCTCACGCCCTCTATCTCGATAGGATCATCACCTTGCCTCAATCCTGCGGTATCTATTAGTCTTATAGGGATCCCATCTATATGCACGTGCTCATCGATTACATCTCGCGTTGTACCTGCGATCTCTGTAACTATAGAAGTATCTGTCCCGGTAAAACGATTCATCAAGCTAGACTTACCTGCATTGGGTCTACCAGCAAGCACAACATTGATTCCTTCTCGTAGAAGCGCTCCCTGATTAGCCTGGAACTTAAGGTCAGTGATATCCTCAATCAGCTGGTCCAGCCCGTTACCGATACGCGGATCATCCAGAAAATCGATCTCTTCTTCAGGGAAATCGATCGCTGCTTCGATGAATACCCTTAATTCGATCAGAGACTCGGTTATTGGAGAAATTCTCCTGGAAAACTCACCACTAAGTGAACGCATCGCGCTCATCGCAGCCTGATTGCTCGCACTATCAATTAGATCAGCAATTGCCTCCGCTTGCGACAAATCGATTTTATCGTTGAAAAATGCCCTTTCAGTAAACTCTCCTGGTCGAGCCAGTCGGGCACCTAACTCTCGTACCCGCTCTACTATCAGATTCATGACTATCGGACCACCGTGCCCTTGAATCTCCAGGACATCTTCACCGGTAAAGGAACGAGGTGCCCTGAAAAAGAGACATAGCCCCTGATCGATCAGTGATCCTTTCCCATCCATAAAATGGGTAAAGGTAGCTACTCGCTCCTTGGGTATCCCTCCAGTAATATTATTAGCAATGACTTCAGCCAGTGGACCTGATACTCGTACGACACCTATGCCGCCTTTTCCTAACGGTGTTGCTAAGGCGACTATCGTATCCTTATCATGCATATAGGTGACCAGTTCATTTTATCGCTTCAATACACTCATTACATTCCTCCAGATAGAGAAGGGAGCCGCTAGTCATATTTCCTAATCACATACCATTGCTGTAAGAGTGACAGTACGTTATTCACCACCCAGTAAAGCACCAGACCTGCAGGAAACCACAAGAAAAAAAACGTAAACAAGATAGGCATCATTTTTAATATTTTAGCTTGCATGGGGTCTGGTGGCGGAGGTTGCAGCATTGTCACAAAGTACATCGATATACCCATGAGTATCGGTAATACAAAATAAGGATCCATTGCCGACAGGTCATATATCCACAGCATAAATGGCGCTTGACGTAGCTCGACGCTCTCCAGCAAGACCCAATAAAGAGCAACAAAAACAGGCATTTGCAACAGCATCGGCAAACAACCTCCTAGCGGATTGGTGCCTGACTTTTTGTAGAGGTCCATCATTCCTTGAGAAAACTTCTTACGATCATCACCGTATTGCTCTTTTATTCTTTTCATTTCTGGTTGCAACTTACGCATCTTAGCCATCGATCTATAAGCAGCATTTGACAATGGATACATGGCTGCCTTAACACAACAGGTTAACAGCATGATAGCGACGCCCCAGTTGCTTGCTACATACTGTTGTATAGTTGTTAGCAAATAAAATAGCGGCTGTGCGAGCCACCAAAGAATTCCATAGTCAATCGTAAGATCAAGGCCGGGTGCAATTTCTCCAAGTCGGTATTGATCTTTGGGTCCTACATAATATTGAAACACCTGCTCGTCTTTCGAGCCGGCCAATACGGTCCACAATGGTGAGGTAAAAGTAAATATATATGTATCCTGACCAAGTAACTTCCTCGCCTGGTACTTATGTTCTACTTCTCCATTCGGCACAAATGCGGAAACGAAATAATGTTGGACAAGTGCGATGTAGCCACCAACGTGCTCGTCATTAAAAGTAGATTCTTCGATATCATCAAATTCGAGCTTGTGATACGGGGCTTCCTCAGTCCATGTTGCACCACCCACGAAGGGACGCATTCCCATAACGTTTGTATCAAGGTGGTGGGGATCCCGTGAGTCTCTTTTTATCTGGGCAAATACTGCGCCTGACCAATCTCGGTCCGTCCCATTTTCTACAGTGTATTTGATATCAATGAGGTAATCGGACCGTTTAAATATATACTCTTTGATAATCCATACCCCATCCTCCTGCAGGAAACTTAATTCAACAGTTAATCCCTCGTCTTCGCCCAGTTCATATTCGTTGGAATAGCTAGAGAACATTGGTCTGCCGGCAGCAGTATCGGTTGCATTGGGGCCAATAAGTCCACTTTGTGCACTATAGGCATTACGCGGGTCTACCAAGACCAAAGGTTCGTCCGGTGTTTCAATCTTGGTCGGGTATTCCCTAAGAGATACTGATGTGATATCTCCGCCATGTTTATCTATGGTCAACGCTAATACATCTGTCGTCACCCGAATATAACGATCGGTGTCTACCGCCGCTACCTTGGTTGGCTGACGCCCCTCGGTAGATTCAATGATTGGTATAAGATCTTTATGGTCAATAGTCTGATGGCTCGACCCGAGTGGAAGCGCTTTAGCGTTTTGGGTTGGCGCCGACGGTATGCTTGAGACCCCTTCGAATACTACCTCCGGTATATCGGGCGATCTGCCTTGGCCATAATCTTCATTCCAAGCCAATATTAGGAAATACGACGTGACCGCCAAGCCTAGTAAAATGAGGATCCGCTGATAGTCCATTAATTATCACCGCCGCCGGACCCACAGTCCGGCAGGTCTGGGACAACATCAATACCACCCGGATGAAACGGATGACACTTACAAATCCTCTTAACAGCCAGGTATCCACCGCGGGTCACTCCATGTCTATCAATAGCTTCTATTGCATAGTTGGAACATGACGGATAGAACCTACAGCGGGGACCGAGCAATCTGCTCAGAGTAGCCTGATAAAGCCAGATGATTGCAATAGTAAGTTTTCTCACTGATTCCCTACTTTCTTTTCCAACTCACAAAATAGTAGCGTCAATTTCTCTCTAAGCTGCTTTTTAGTTTCATTATTTGCCGGAGGCCGCGCAAGTACCACAGTATCAACAGGTCCCAGTTTCACATGGCGAAAGGCCTCTCTAACTATTCGCTTAATGAGGTTACGTTTGACTGAAGTGGGTGTTGTCCTTTTGTTAATGATCATACCCAATCTGCTATAGGTAAAATCGTTCTTTCGCGCAAGGATTAAGAATCCAGACGTTGAAACACGAAAGTTATTTTGTTTAAAGACGACATCGAAATCACTGGTCTGGAGCAATCGGGCTTTTTTGGGAAAGCCTAAGGAATCTATATCTATCAAGCAGACAGTTCTTTCCTTCCTTTAGCACGACGTCGCTTTAAAACATTCCGACCAGCTTTCGTAGCCATTCTGGCTCTGAAACCATGTGTTCTCTTCCGTTTAAGTACGCTTGGCTGAAATGTTCTTTTCATCTTAGAGACCCACTTGAAAGAGCCGCGGATTCTAATGAAGAACCCAATGTCAGTCAATGTACGTGTACATATCTATTATCCTGAAGATATTAATAATAAATAATATATATATAATTTTTATTATTGTTTTTATTAAGAAGAACGAAGCTGTGGATTAGATGAATTAGTTTAATGATATCAGTCGTTTAGGCCGATGATATTTCATGTATGAAGAACCACTTAATGTGTTATCGATCTGTGTGTAACTATGGGATAAATATCGATGTTATGCACTGTGGAAAACATTCAACGTGATTACCTAATTTTATCCACATGTTACCCACAGGATGATCAGTGTTTATTGATAGGGTTATTGTATAAGTTATTGATAAGTAATGAGTTTTTTTATCAGTTTTTTGCGTCTTGAGTTTTGCTTTTCCAATGCCTTTGGCGTTACTATCTGTACGTACACATGCGCACTAGCATGTGAATTGAAAACAGCTTTTTATATATAGTGCGGTACCAGCTAACAAGTTTCCTGCCGAAAAAAAAAGCTACAATAACTGAAGTTATCACGGGGGTTCTTTGTGCAGAATGATATTTGGGAAAAATGTTTACAAGGACTTGAAGATGAACTCTCTGCTCAACAATTTAACACATGTATCAAACCCCTCCAGGCAGTAACCGGTAATAGAGAAGTCAAACTTTTAGCGCCCAATAAGTATATCCGCGATCAGATTAATGATCAGTTCTTGCAGCGGATCATCGAATTGGTCCGATTGAACGGAAATCAGAAAGTAAGGCTAGAAATTGGCAGTACACAGAAGCTCCAGCGCGAGGAAAACGCATTTGTCGAAAGAGAATCTTTTTATCCCTTACTGGATCTAAATAAAGAATTTACTTTTGATACCTTTGTAGAAGGGAGATCCAATCAGATCGCTAGGGCCGCTGCGTTACAGGTTTCTGAAAACATTGGTGGAGCATCCTATAATCCACTACTACTGTACGGTGGTGTTGGATTAGGTAAGACCCATCTGATGCATGCAGTTGGGAACTCTATTTTAGAGCATAATCCTCATCTGAATGTGGCGTATATGTACTCGCAACGGTTTATGGAGGACATGGTTAGAGCCATTGAGCATGGCACGATGGGGGACTTTACACAGTACTATAGATCGGTAGACGTGCTGTTAATGGATGATATCCAGTTTCTCGCCAAGGGTATGAAATCTCAAGAAGAATTTTTTCATGTTTTCAACAGGCTACAGGAGGGCGGTAGGCAGGTTATTTTAACCTGTGACCGTTATCCGAAGGAGATAGAAGGCTTAGAGGAGCGTCTAGAAAGCCGATTTGTCTGGGGTATGACGGCTACTTTAGAGCCGCCAGACCTTGAAACTCGAGTGGCTATTCTTATGAAGAAGGCTGATTTGGAGCAGGCTGAGTTACCTCACGAAGCGGCCTTTTTCATTGCGGAGCGAATTCGCTCAAATGTAAGGGAATTGGAAGGGGCATTAAAGCGGGTCATCGCCAACGCAAGGTTTACCGGTCGGGATATCACGGCGGATCAGGTACGTGAATCCCTGCGGGATCTCATAGCGATCCAGGATAGGCAGGTAGGGATTGAAAATATCCAGAAAACTGTCGCTGACTACTATAAGATCCGTATAGGTGACCTCCACTCAAAGAAGCGGTCAGTTTCTGTCGCTAGGCCTCGTCAAATAGCGATGGCACTGGCTAAGGAGTTGACAAATCATAGCTTACCGGAAATTGGAGATTCATTTGGGGGCAAGGACCATACCACTGTGCTACATGCGGTTCGCAGAATAGAAGAGCTGAGAGAGAGTAAACGTGATATCAACGAAGACTACAATAATCTGCTGCGAATTCTAACGTCCTGAAGAAATTAAGAGATTATGAAGCTTAGCATTAGCCGGGAAGCGCTGCTCGACCCACTGCAAATGGTTACTGGTGTCATTGAAAGACGGCAAACCCTACCAATTCTTTCAAATCTATTACTTGTCGCTGACCAAGGCCTATTGACGATCACAGGTACCGATCAGGAAGTAGAATTAACAGCAACATCGTCGGATGTGGAAATTGGCGAGTCAGGGGAATTGACTGTACCAGCAAGAAAGTTGATGGATATCTGCAAAAGCCTTACTGGGGGAGCCACTTTAAAACTAGAGGAGGAGTCTAGCCGGTTGTCAGTAGTAAGCGGTGAATTCCGGTCGCATCTCGCGACGTTACCTGCGGTCGACTTCCCTAGTGTAGAAACAGAAATCAGTGCGGCGGAGATAAAGGTTGAGGCAACCGTGTTGAGGTCGTTGTTAGACAAAACTAGCTTTGCCATGGCGCAGCAGGATGTCAGATTATTTTTCAATGGCCTCTTATTTGAACAGAATGAGAATCTCATTCGGGTAGTGGCGACAAATGGTCAGAGGCTTGCTACCAGTTTTGCGGAAATCGAGGACCAAGGAGAGAGTGGACGTTTCATAGTGCCACGGAAGGGCGTTAATGAACTTATCCGGCTCGTTAATGAAGCAGCTCATGGAAAAGTAATGCTGCAGTTGTCAGCTAATCATTTGCGGGTTGAAACGGCAAACGCCGTGTTGGTTACCAAGTTGATTGATGCATCCTATCCTGATTATACGAGGGCGATCCCATCTGGAGGAGATAAGGTTCTAGTGGGTAGTCGATCCGATATTAGAGAGGCATTGAATCGAACCTCGATACTTTCGAACGAGATGTATCGAAATGTGCGGCTTCAGATGAACGCTGGAAAGCTGGACATTCATGCGAATAATCCGCTTCAGGAGGAGGCAGATGAAACAGTTTCTGTAGAGTATGCAGGGGAACCGCTAGAAATTGGTTTTAATGTGGGCTATCTGCTTGATGTTTTATCGACGATGCAGGGTGAAAAAATCAAGATAGCGTTTATCGACGACAGCAGTGCTTGTTTGCTGACAGATCCTGGTGATGCCAAAACGTTGTATGTCGTTAGCCCGATGATGATTTGAGTGGTGATATAGAGCGTTATTTTAATGCTTTTTGGTGGCGTTTAGCTAGTAAGCGAACGCTTACTAGCATCGTTAATTTACTTACAAGGTTGAAGTATGAAATTCTCCATTAACAGAGAGTCCCTGTTGAGACCGTTACAACAGGTAGCGGGTGTAGTGGAAAGACGCCAAACACTTCCAATCCTGTCGAATGTGTTGATGAAGGTTGGGGAAGGACAGTTGACGCTTACAGGTACCGATCTTGAAGTCGAGCTTGTGGGTAAGGTAGAGGTCTCGGGCGCTGACGGGGGAGAGGTTACGGTCCCTGCTAGAAAGTTCATGGACATATGTCGACAGCTGCCGGATAAGGCAGATATTCAAATTGATCTGCAAGATCAGCATTTGGTGGTGAAGTCTGGTCGATTCAAATCGACATTATCTACACTGGGAGCACAGGATTTTCCTGCTATTGAAACTTCGATAGGCGAGCTCACCATTAGGCTAAATAGCAAGGCGTTAAAGAATCTGTTGGATAAAACAGGGTTTGCCATGGCGCAACAGGACGTGCGTTTTTTCCTTAACGGCATGTTGCTGGAAATTGGCCAGGGAGTAGTTCGAGCGGTTGCTACTGACGGTCATCGTTTGGCGTTGAACAGTCTGGAAGTGCCGGAAGCTGGGATGGTAAAGCAGGTAATCCTGCCGAGAAAAGGGGTTCTGGAATTACAGCGATTACTCCAAGAAGTTGAAGGTGATGTTGTCCTGACCATTGGTAGTAATCATCTGGGGGCGGTAACTGATGAATTTGCCCTTACGACTAAGTTGCTAGATGGCAAGTTCCCAGACTACGAGCGAGTAATACCGAGGGACGGAAATTGCGTTATTCTAGCGGACAAGGAAGAACTGCGTCAGGCACTGAGTAGGACAGCTATCCTTTCGAACGAAAAATTCAGAGCTATACGAGTTTCCTTTACCAATGGAATAATCCAACTTTCTGCGAACAATCCAGAGCAGGAAAAGGCCGAAGAAACTGTGTCTGTTGATTATCAGGGAGATGCGGTGGAAATTGGTTTTAACGTGAGCTATCTCCAGGATGTATTGGGTGTTTTGGATAGCGACAAGGTTCGGATAACGGTGCTTGATGCTAATAGCAGTGCGCTGCTAGAAGAGCCTGAGAATGATGATGCCATCTATGTGGTAATGCCGATGAAGTTATGAGCCTGAATCGGCTTGAAGTCACCAACATCCGTAATATTGAAGTAGCCTCATTAGACCTAGCGCCCACTATCAATGTCATAGTTGGAGATAATGGGAGCGGAAAGACTAGTCTCCTAGAAAGCGTTTATTTTTTAGGTAGCGCACGAACCTTTCGCAGCACCAACGCTGATCCGCTGATCCGCAGAGGCGCAGACTTTTGTCGAGTTAGCGGCCAATCTCTTGGGGGTGGAGAGATAGCGGTATCTAGAGACAGGGTGGGGGCGAAAAAGTTATCGTTGTCAGGTAGTGTTATCCAGCGGACCAGCGAGCTCGCTGCTACTTTACCGATACTAGTTTTAGAGCCACAGACGGTAAATTTACTGCTTGGAGGGCCTGAGTACAGGCGACGTTTCTTGAACTGGGGAGTGTTTCACGTGGAACCTTCCTTTCGTGCTGTTTGGGAGGATGCATCGCGCTGCTTGCGGCAGCGAAACCGGTTGTTAAAAAGTTTTGAGGGCAATACAGATGAATTGGAGATATGGACTACTGAGCTGGCGCGACTCAGTGAGCTCATACATGTATTGCGGTCTAGTTATATGGAGGCCTACTGCAGAAGGTTTTCTGAAAATGCTGAACTGACCTGTATGACCGATATAGCAATCCGCTATGACCCTGGCTGGAACGCAGATTTAGCCTTATCGGATGTGTTGCGAAATGAAACGCAAAATGATCTAAAAAGAGGCTACACAGGCAAGGGTTTTCATCGAGCAGATGTTAAAATACTTGTCTCGGGCGATGAGGTAGCGAAAACCTGTTCCAGGGGAGAGCTGAAAGCCCTAGCGTGGATACTGTGGATTACGCAAGGTGAGGGCTTAGATAAAGACCTGGTCTATTTGTTGGACGATCTGTTTTCGGAATTGGATTTAGAACATCGAACGAAAATTTGCCAGTATTTTGCGCAGGAGGAAAAACAGGTGCTGACGACAGGTATAGACAGGCAGGCATTGTTAAGTTGCTGGTCAGATAGTTGTGAAGGGGTGTTTCACGTGGAACACGGCGTTGTTAGAGGAGAGAGTTAATGGCCGATTACGATAGTACTTATGATTCAAGCAGCATAAAGGTATTAAAAGGCTTGGATGCGGTTCGAAAGCGGCCAGGAATGTACATTGGTGATACTGATGATGGCACCGGGTTGCATCATATGGTTCAGGAGCTCGTTGATAATGCGATTGACGAAGCGCTTGAGGGGTACTGCAATGTTATTAGGGTGGCAGTGCATCCCGATGAGTCCGTCACGGTTTCTGATGATGGCCGGGGGATTCCTACGGATATTCACGAAGAAGGTCAGTCCGCAGCAGAAGTCATTATGACGGTTCTGCACGCTGGGGGTAAATTCGATGATAGTAATTACAAGGTTTCCGGTGGACTGCATGGTGTTGGCGTATCTGTGGTCAATGCGCTATCCGACGAGCTAAACCTTACCATATGGAAGGATGGCCAAGTATGGGAACAGACCTACCGCAATGGTGTGCCCCAGGCGCCGCTAGCTGTCGCGGGAGAGACTACCAAAAATGGCACGCAGATACACTTCAAGCCTTCAGCAGCGACATTCAGCAACATAGAGTTTCATTACGACATCCTGGCGAAACGTTTGCGAGAACTATCTTTTCTTAACTCCGGCGTTGCTATTCATCTAGCGGATGAAAGGTCTAGTAAGAAAGAAGTTTTTGAGTACGAGGGTGGCCTAAGAACCTTCGTCGAATTTCTAAATCACAACAAGACCCCTTTAAACACGATATTTCACTTTAGGGAAGAGCGACAAGATGGCATTACGGTAGAAATTGCTATGCAGTGGAATGACTCCTATCAGGAAAACGTTTCCACTTATACAAACAATATTCCTCAGAGTGATGGTGGTACCCACCTCCAGGGGTTTAGGTCGGGACTAACTCGAACTCTCAACAGTTACATCGAGAATGAAGGAATAGGAAAGAAGGACAAGATAACGACAACTGGTGACGATGCGCGAGAGGGCTTGACGGCAATTATTTCAGTAAAGGTGCCTGATCCCAAGTTTTCTTCACAGACTAAAGATAAGTTGGTTTCCTCAGAGGTCAAGGGGGCGGTGGAACAAGAAATGGGCAGTGCACTGTCGACTTATCTTTTGGAAAACCCCCAAGAGGCAAAGGCAATCGTTCAAAAAATGATTGATGCTGCCCGTGCGAGAGAGGCTGCAAGAAAGGCTAGGGAGATGACACGTCGTAAAGGAGCATTGGACATTGCGGGCCTCCCAGGGAAATTGGCGGACTGTCAAGAGCGAGATCCCTCACTATCTGAATTATATCTGGTAGAGGGTGACTCTGCAGGCGGCTCAGCCAAACAGGGTCGGAATCGAAAGTACCAGGCAATTCTGCCACTCAAGGGCAAGATCCTTAATGTAGAGAAAGCAAGATTTGACAAGATGCTGTCTTCAGCGGAGGTGGGTACGCTGATCACTGCTCTTGGCTGCGGTATTGGTCGTGATGAGTTTGACCCAGACAAGCTACGATACCACCGTATCATTATCATGACCGATGCTGATGTCGATGGGGCGCATATACGTACCTTGCTCCTGACATTCTTTTTCCGCCACATGCCAGAACTCATTGAGCGCGGCCATGTGCTGATAGCGCAACCACCACTCTATAAGATCAAGCGTGGTAAAGAAGAGCAATACATAAAGAATGAGGATCATTTAACCCAATATATGCTCGAGTCAGCGCTGACTGATGCCAAACTGTACACGGTGCAAGGTGCTACGCCCCTCGAGGGTGAAGAGTTAGTTGGCCTCGCAAAAAAATACTACGATGTGCAGAATCAGATGAAACGGTTGGAACGTGTCTATCCACTGTCGGTATTGGAGCAACTACTTTACCTCCCGTTGCTAGAACCCACCCGTTTGGCTGACAGAAAAGCCGTCGATCAATGGCTTATAGAATTGGCAGCCAAGATGGAGTTTAAAAAGACCTCTCAGACTCAGTATGAATTTGAATTGGTGGAGGATCCTGAACGCCATTTGTATTACCCTCGTGTGACTGTAATCAATCATGGCCAGCGTCGGAACTACCTTTTAGGGCGCGATTTGTTTATGTCTGTGGACTATCAAAAGATAGTGGGTTTTGGAGAAGAAATTAGTCATCTTGTAACCGAGTCTGGTATCGTCCAGCGAGGTGATAAAAGCGAACCTATTGCAAGCTTTGAGGCTGCCCTCGATTGGCTGCAGCAGCAAGCGCTTCATGGTCAAAGCAGGCAGCGTTACAAGGGGTTGGGCGAGATGAATCCGGATCAGCTATGGGAGACGACTATGGACCCTGAAGCACGCAGTATGTTGAGAGTTACCATCGAAGATGCGATCGCGGCGGACCAAGCGTTCAATACACTGATGGGTGACCAGGTTGAGCCACGGCGAGAGTTTATAGAAGAGAATGCTTTAGCCGTCGCTAACCTGGATGTGTAGTTACGGTGTAGTCAGCAAATTTTCTAAGATCTGCAAAGGTAAGTACGGAAGAAGGGATTTGGCGTTTGGTCTTTTTGCCATTGCCTGTTAATACCAATACTGGTTGACAACCACAAGCCTGCGCTGCCTGAATATCTCGAAGCGAGTCCCCAACGAACGGACAACCCGCAATAGATTTGCCACTTAGTGTCTCGATTTGTCTTAGTAATCCTGGTTTTGGTTTCCGGCAGGAGCAGTTCTCATTTGGATGGTGCTGACAGTAAACAATTCCGTCGATTCGTCCACCCGCATTAACTGCAAGCTGCCGCATCTTCTGGTGAATGGCAGTGAGGGTCGATTCACTGTAGAGTCCACGTGCTATCCCAGATTGGTTAGTTGCTACGAAGACTCTGTATTTATGTTGATGTAGTAACGCTATGGCATCTAAACTACCGGGAATTGGAGTCCATTCATCGGGGGACTTAATATAGTCTGGAGACTCATGGTTAATAACACCATCGCGATCTAGGATGACAATATTCTGTGTCACAGTGCCTGGAGTAGGGCAAAATCAGCGACTTCAAGAAATAGCTGCCTTATTCGTGCCACGGTCGCGAGTCGATTGAGCTTCACCTCGTCATCCTTATCCATGACGAGAACATCATCGAAGTAACCATCAATTTGTTCCTGATGATCGGCCAGAATGGATAGTCGAGCATTATAGTCGGTGGTTTTCGACAGAGTTTTTTGCGCTTCGGTCAGTGCGGCAAACAGTTTGCGCTCCGTTTCATGTGTAAATCGATTAGTATCGACTTTTGGCAAATTCATATTGTTGGTATTTTTGAGAATATTTGCCACACGTTTATTTGTAGTGATTAGATTCTTTGCTTTATCATCGCCCTTAAACCTATGCAATGCCCGAACGCGTTCATTAGCCTCGGTTAGATCTGTGATTGCGACAGCGCTATTACACACAGCCTGAAATACGTCGATATCAATACCTGAATCTTGGTACCAATTATTCAGACGCTCCAGAACATAGTCATAGACCGTGGAAATATCGAAATAATATTGCTTTTCAGCGTCACCGGGACGCTGTTCTTGGAATAGTTCTGAGGTTTTGACAAGGCAGGTTTGAAGATCGAGCGAAAGGCCATTCTCGATAATGATTCGAATAACTCCAAGTGTTTGGCGCCTCAGTGCATAGGGGTCTTTCGACCCCGTAGGTGGTTGTCCAATGCCAAAGATTCCCACAATAGTATCGAGTTTGTCTGCGATCGCGACGCTAGAGGCTACAGGGCCAGAGGGCAATTGAGCTCCGGAGGCTATAGGAAAGTAGTGTGTGCGGATGGCATCACATACTTCGCTATATTCATTATCCTTTGCCGCATAATGTCCGCCCATGGTGCCTTGTAAATCTGGGAATTCTCCGACCATATCCGACACTAAATCAGCCTTACAAAGAAGGCCAGCGCGACCAGCGAGGTTGGGATCTCCACCAATTTGATCTGCGATAAAAGCTGCAAGTGCGCTCACTCGTTTTGCCTTATCGTGATAGTTGCCCAACTCAGTATGGAAAACGACTTTACTAAGGCGCGGCAATTGCGCTTCCAGTGATAATCTCGTATCGCTAGCAAAGAAGAACGCGGCATCTGAAAGACGAGGTTTGATGACCCGTTCATTACCGGCGACAACAACAGATGGTTCTTTGCTTTCGATATTTGCCACGGTAATAAATCTTGGTCTTAGGTTCCCGTTTGCATCGCGCATATGGAAGTATCGTTGATGTTCCTTCATTGCCGAGATCAGGACTTCTTCGGGGATCTCAAGAAATGATTCATCGAACCGCCCGCTTAGTACTACAGGCCATTCGACAAGAGCAGTGACTTCGTCGAGCAAATCCTGATCCCAATCTACTACGCACTTATGAGTGCTTGCTTCCTTATCAACGGCATCCTCAATAATCTTACGCCGCTCAGCAAATTCGACAATGACCTTCGCTCGTCGACAGAGGTCAACGTAGCTTTCAGCGCTATCTATCTCGATGGTACCAGGGTGCATAAAACGGTGGCCAAAGCTTACTCTGCCTGCGGTGGATCCAAGTAACTCTAATGTTAATTGCTCCTTGCCATACAGCGCGACCACCCAGCGCACGGGTCGGACGAATTCGGCTCGATTGCTTCCCCAACGCATGCGCCTATCGATAGGGAGGTCGCGAATACTTGCAGTGACGATAGGCTCTATTTCATCGACAATAGATTTCCCACGCTGTACCTCGCGAAAAACTATCCACTCACCTTTAGCTGTTGCTACTTTATCCAGAGATGCTAGGTCTTCTACGCCACAGGACTTTGCAAAGCCAATGAGTGCCTTGGTGGGTTGTCCGTCAACATAGGCAGCTTTAACGGAAGGTCCGCGCTTTTCTATTTTCTGTTCTGGCTGAAGCTCGTGGATCTTGGCAATAATTACCGCCAAGCGCCTAGGGGAGCCGTAAGCGTTCACTGCTTCAAAACAAAACTCCCGATTTTTCAATTCCTTGGCAATATTATTTTTCAATGCAGACATCAGAGCCTTCAAGGATTTTGGAGGTAGTTCCTGGGTGCCAATTTCTATAAGCAGATCGTCACTTCGCATCCGCGAGCTCCTTGAGAACATACTCCCGTGCATCTTCGTTAGCGAGAGGGAACCCTAACGCTCGTCTAGATTCGAAATAAGCGGTAGCCACGGCTCTCGATAGGTTTCTTACTCTTAAGATAAAGCGTTGTCGCTCGGTCACAGAAATCGCGTGGCGAGAATCTAATAGATTGAAAGCGTGAGATGCTTTTAGGACGTATTCATAGGCGGGTAGAGATAGCCCCGCATCAAGTAGGCGCGAAATCTCGCGTTCGAAAAAATTGAACTGGTCTAGTAAACTCGCAACATCCGCTTGATCAAAGTTAAACGCAGACATTTCCACTTCATATTGGTGAAAAACGTCCGCGTAGGTTACAGTTTGATTTTCATTCGTTGTCCAAATGAGCTCTTGAAAATCCTCCACACCTTGGATATAGAGGGCGAGTCTTTCTAAACCATAGGTAATTTCACCCATGACGGGATAGCACTCAAGACCTCCTACCTGTTGAAAATACGTAAACTGAGTGATTTCCATACCGTCCATCCACACTTCCCAACCCAGTCCCCAGGCACCTAATGTTGGTGATTCCCAATTGTCCTCTACAAACCTGATGTCGTGTGTCATTGGATCGATTCCCAATACCCTCAGAGAATCAAGATAAAGTTCCTGAAAATTCTCAGGAGATGGCTTCATCACAACCTGAAATTGATAATAGTACTGATAGCGGTTGGGGTTCTCACCATAGCGACCATCTGTGGGTCGACGACATGGCTGCACGTAGGCTGCTTTCCAGTTTTCTGGACCGATTGCGCGCAGAAAAGTCGCGGGATGAAAGGTTCCGGCACCCATCTCAAGGTCATAGGGCTGCATTAGCACGCAGCCCCGTTCGGACCAATATTGCTGTAGTGCAAGGATCAGATTTTGAAACGTGTCTGACATTGAGGGTTTACGCCGGCACAAAAAGTGCGTAAGTATACCCGACGGTGTGACTTTCACACATGTTTGGCCCTTAGAACAATGAGCAGACAGAGATGTGGTTGGTGTTTAGGTGATCCGCTTTATGAGCAATATCACGATGAAGAATGGGGTGTACCGTTGTATGACGACGCGGCCTTATTTAAATTTTTGGTGCTGGAAGGGATACAGGCGGGCCTATCGTGGATCACTATTCTAAGAAAACGAGAGAATTATAGGTTGGCGTTTGATGATTTTGATGCGCAGATCATTGCTCGTTATGATGAAGCGAGAGTTAACTCTCTGATGACGAACGCAGGAATTGTGAGGAATCGATTGAAAATCCTGAGTACTGTCAACAATGCGCAGCGATATCTTGAACAGAAGGATTCGGGCACTGGGTTTGCAGAATACTTGTGGTCCTTTGTCGATGGATGCCCAAAACAGAATCGTTGGGAGTGTGCATCTGACCTTCCTTTGCGAACAAAAGAATCTGAGGCGATGAGCAAAGATCTTAAAACCAAAGGATTCAAATTTGTGGGACCGACTATTTGCTATGCGTTCATGCAAGCGACCGGCATGGTAAATGATCATGAAGTTTCGTGTTTCCGGCATGCGCAGTGTCGTTGGCTTGCCAGATGACTAGTCTGGCCTCATGTTTGCTGTGGGCTTTAGCAATGCTGCCCCGAAAACTGTCGCAGACACTAGGTAAGTTCATTGGTTGGCTGAATTATCGACTTTGCACGAGGTCCGCGAAGATCTGTCAGGAGAACATATCACTTTGCTATCCTGAATTATTACCTCGGGAACAGAATTATCTAGTTCAACAAAGCTTGCAGCATACGGCTCAGACTATGCTCGAGACACCAGCCGTTTGGCTAGGTTCTCGGTCGCGGCTTGAGTGCTGGATTGAATCGGTATCTAACGAAGTATTACTGACCGAGGCGATTGAGACTGGCAAAGGTGTGATAGTGCTATTGCCCCATCTGGGAAACTGGGAATTGTTTAACGTCTATTTTGCACGCCATGGATCGATGACAGCTTTATACCACCCGCCACGCCAGCTTTACCTACAGCCAATTATGCGGAGTATACGTGAGCGATTTGGAAATGAGGTTGTAGCAACCAATAAAAAAGGTATTGTCCGATTGTTTCGCTGCCTGGAGGCGGGAGGAGTGGTAACCATATTGCCGGATCAGGTTCCCGCCAGTGGAATATTTAGTAACTTCTTTGGTATGCAAGCACTTACTGACGTGTTGATTCCTCGACTTGTAAGCAGGACGGGAGCGAGTGTGGTTTTGGTTACGGTTCAGCGCAGTTTCGATGGCCGGTTTATCGTTGTGTGTAAGGAGCCGGAGCCAGAAATATATAGTGAAGAAGAAGAAGTTGCTGTTCAGGGTATGAACAAGACAATCGAGCGATGTGTACGAGAAGCAACTGTCCAATACCAGTGGGAGTACAAACGATTTCGTGAACGTCCGCCTGGAGAGAAAAAGATCTATCGTTTTAATAAGCCTGAAGAGTACCATCTGCCTCGCTAGACTTCTTCGCCACTATGTAAGCTTCACCTCGCAGGCCCCTTGCGTAGTCCCCCTGTAGACCCTCGTCTTTGAATACGAGGACGCGCAGGGATGCAAACATGGAAAGTAGTTCATTAGGTTGCAGCAGATAATCTGGATTGCTTGGGCCATCGGTTGTCTCCTTTTCTAGCGTGAACGTTTGGTAAAAGATTAAACCGTTGGGTCGCAGGGCTTCGATAATTGCTGGTGACAGGTTTCGGTCCAAGTAGCGTGCGACTACTATTAGGTCGTAGGTATTGTGCCCCAAACTGGCGCCAGATATATCGACTTGTTTGGTGTTAATTGTCAGGTTGGGCGTACATGCGTGCCTCAATTTACTTAAAGCTACTTCTGAAACGTCCCAGCTATCGACGACGAAACCTTTTTGCGCAAGCCAGAGTGAGTTTTGTCCCAGCCCACAGGCGAGATCCAGAGCGCGACCAGTTGCGCCAATAAGATGAGCATTGTCAACTAGAACCTCTGACGGGTCGCTCAGCGCTTTGGTTTTCTCAGAGTAAATAAGATCCCACTTTGTCTGATCTCTCATCTATTTGCGCCAGAACATAAACGTAAAAAGCACTAACAATGTAAATATTTCGAGACGACCCAATATCATCGTGAAGGTCAACACGATCTTTGCAAAATCATTAATGTTGCCATAGTGCTGCGCAACGTTTCCAAGGCCGGGACCAAGATTATTGATACAAGCACCAACAGCTGAAAAAGAGGTAACAAAATCCATCCCGGAGGCGACCATCATCAGACTTATTGTAATGAACAGAATGACGTAGATAGAAAAGAATCCCCAGATTGCCTCGATTACGCTGCTGGAAACTGGCCTATGATTCAATTTAATTGGGAATAGTGCGTTAGGATGAATTAGGCGGTAGATTTCCCGAATACCCTGTTTCCAGATTAATAACACGCGCACGACCTTCATACCTCCACCGGTTGACCCGGCACAAGCTCCAGTAAATGCACCGAAAAAAACCAAATAAGGCAACATACTCGGCCAGCTACTGAAATTGACCGTGGTAAAACCGGTCGTAGTAAATATGGAAACTACTGTGAAAAGGCTTGCCCGTAGCGCCTGCGCACCGTCGTAGGTGTTGTGAATCAGTAAACCAACCGTGGTGATTATCGCTGCAATCATCAGAATGGAGAGGTAAAATCGAGTCTCTTCATCTGCAAGGTAGTGCTTCGCACTACCCTTGAACGCGTAGAAGTGCAGACTGAAGTTTATGCCGCAGATTACCATAAAGACGATCGCAACTGCTTCTATGGCAGGAGAATCAAAATAACCAATACTCAAATCATGTGTGGAAAAACCACCGATTGCCACCGTTGAAAAACTGTGGCAAATCGCATCAAAGAAACTCATACCCGCAATCCAATAAGCTAAGGCACACGCTGTGGTGAGTCCTAGGTAGATTGACCAGAGCGCCAAGGCAGTTTGATGGATTCGTGGTGTAAGCTTGCTATCTTTCATAGGGCCGGGTGTTTCAGCTCGATAAAGCTGCATACCGCCGACACCCAACATGGGTAAAATGGCCACAGCCAGCACGATGATACCCATTCCGCCTAACCACTGGAGTTGCTGCCTGTAGAACAGAATTGAGCGCGGTAACTCATCCAAACCAGTGATTACCGTTGCCCCTGTAGTGGTTAGGCCAGAAAAAGATTCGAAAAGCGCATCAGCAGCGGATAAACCAATGCCATCGGTATTGGCAAACGGGATGGAGCCGAAAGCCCCCAGCGCTAGATAGAACATTACCGTTACTAGAAAACCATCCTTTATACGCATTTCCGCCTGATAGCGCTGGAAGACTAGCCACAGCAGAAATCCAGAGCAAAAGGTATACGCAAACGCATTGACGAAGACTACTGCCACGCCGTCGTTAAAATAGAATGACCAAAGAAGTGGTACCAACATGGTGAGGCTGAACATCATCAGCAAACTGCCCACGATTCGAAGTGCGATCTGTAGATGCATGACCGGAAGTCCTCTAGATGAAGCTCAGGGGCGCTTGGAACAAACGTTCCACGTCTTTGATTTTAGATTTGTCCACCAGGAAAAGAATCAAATGATCCTGCGGTTTAACGACAATGTCGTCGTGGGCGATAACAACGTCTTCGCCTCGCACCAAGGCACCGATTGAGGTACCAGCGGGCAAGTTGATCTCGTCTAGGGAACGACCGATGACTTTGGAAGTGGATTCATCGCCGTGCGCGATAGCCTCTATTGCTTCCGCTGCGCCTTTTCGTAAGGAATGTACTTTGACGACATCACCGCGCCTAATGTGGGTAAGGATGGTACCAAGGGTTGATTGCTGCGGAGAGATAGTGATGTCTATTTCACTACCGATTAGGTCGACGTATGCAGGATTGTTGATTAACGTGATAACTTTTTTAGCGCCAAGACTCTTTGCTAATAACGATGACATGATGTTCGCTTCATCGTCGTTCGTTACCGCACAGAAAACATCGGTGTCTGAAATATTTTCCTCTACCAAGAGATCCTGATCGGAAGCATCTCCAACCAGAACAATCGCTCGATCAAGCTTTTCTGACAGCTCGTAACCCCGCTGCCTGCTCTGCTCTATGATTCTCACCCCGTAGCGATCTTCTACCGATTCTGCAAGCCCTTGGCCAATGTGGCCACCACCAGCGATAACGATACGCTTGTTGGCTGGCTCGGTGCGATGTAGCTCACTCATAATTGCATGAATATCGCGAGTAGCAGCGATAAAAAACACCTCATCGTTAGCTTCGATGACGGTATCTCCCTGAGGCATGATAGCTCTGTTATTTCTAAAGATCGCTGCAACCCGGGTGTCCACCCTGGGCATATGCTTGCGGATACTTCCTAGTTCCTGATCGACCAGAGGACCACCATAGTAGGCCTTAATGCCTACCAGCTGAACTTGGCCATTAGCAAAATCCATGACCTGAAGCGCGCCAGGATTCTCGATCAGGCGGCGAATATCATCTTTTATAATGGCCTCTGGGTTAACGGTTACATCGACCGGCATTGCATCATCTCTGAATATGCTGCCCCCTGAGATGTAGGCGCTTGACCTTACTCTGGCGATTTTGGTAGGTGTATGAAAGACCGTATAGGCGACTTGGCAGGCGACCATATTAACTTCATCGCTGTTGGTTACGGCGATCAACATGTCTGCGTCTTCTGCTCCAGCTGAACGCAGAACATCTGGATGAGAAGCCATTCCTCGCACTGTGCGAATGTCGTAACGATCCTGGAGGTCTCGCAGGCGTTCGCCGTCGTTATCTACAACGGTTATGTCGCTTGCTTCCTTAGTTAGATTGTGCGCGAGACTTCCACCAACCTGGCCTCCTCCGAGGATAATTATTTTCATGGTTTGCCAACCTTCTTGAGTCGCGCAATATAAAAACCATCATGTGCATTCGGTTGGGGAAATAATTGACGGCCGATATTCTGTGCTTCGCCCTGAGATATATTGATGGGTAGCATATCTAAGTCATCTCGACCGTCTGCAAAGTTGGCAACCACCAGCTCATTTTCGGCAGGAAGGATGGAGCAAGTCGAATATATAAGTTCTCCCTCCGGTTCCAAAAGGTCCCAAGCGTGACTGAGTAATCTGAATTGTGTCGCAATGAGTTTTTCAACATCTTCTCTATCTCTCAGTAGCTTGATATCCGGATGACGACGAATAATGCCCGTTGCTGAACATGGAACATCCAACAGTATTCTATCGAATTTGTCGCTTGAATACTGGAACAAGTCGGAGGAGATAAGGGAGCATGTAAAGCCCAGACGGTCAAGATTCTCTTTGATTTGTTTAATTCTTCTGGAATCTTTATCTATTGCTGTTAGGTTGATGTTTGGTTGTAGCTCAAGTAGATGACAGGTCTTTCCTCCAGGGGCAGCACATGCGTCCAGCACTCGATGCCCTGCCTTAACATTGAGTAACGGTGCGACGAGTTGTGATGCTTCGTCCTGAACACTAACTAGACCTTCAGTAAAACCAGGTAAAGCCTCTATAGGCGTAGGCTTTGTCAACTGAATCGCGTTTGGGGCATCGGCGATGGGTTGTCCACTGATCCCTTGTTCCTCCAGCATTGATCGATAGTCAGTTAGAGAAGTCTTTGTTTGATTTACCCTTAGCGTCATCGGTGCGGGTTCGTTGTTCGCTAACATAATTTCATTGGCGCGGTCAGGCCATGAATCTGACAACTGATGAATCAACCAGGATGGATGACTTAGCAATGTTTCCTTTTTGTTGTTAGCTTCTTCTTCAAGCGCCATCTGCCGTCGCTGGAAGTTACGCATTGCTGCGTTTATCAGACCTTTGGCCCAAGATTTATTGAGTAGGATCGTGACTTCGACTACAGCATTAACACTTGCATGTGCAGGACGTTTTAAATGACAGATGCTGTATATGCCACATAACAATAAGAGATCAAGGTCCAGATGCTTTTTGGGGAGCTTCTTCTTGAGCAAGTTGTCGCGAAAATATGCGAGTCGGTAGTGCTCTCTTAAAACCCCAAAGCAGATTTGCTTGCAGATAGGTGAAGCATTCTTAGCGAATTCCAACCGGTAACCTTTGGTTACCCGTTCGAGATATTGGATCGCATCCCTATACTCTTGCATCTTTCCTACAAAGTTTAGGCATTACTGCTAAATATACGTCTCGGGAAAAAAATGTCCTGGCGCGAATTAAGAATATCTCTAGCCGTAAGAATAGCACCCTTGCCTAGCGGTAACTGAGTCTGAGTTAAGATGACACATCCGTTTTTTGCGGCGACATGTATTCCGCTAACATCAACTCTAGTGATAGTTCCAGGTGATTCATTGTGGTTAGTTTCCCATGTATGTGCGTTCCAGATTTTGACCCTGAGGTCACCTAGAAAGCTATATGCGATCGGCTCGGGGTTAAACGCTCTGATTTGCCGATAGATTGTGTGGATGTCAGCGTTCCAGTCTATTTGGGCATCCCTCTTAGTGATCTTTTTGGCATAGGTTGTCCTTTGCGATGTTTGTGGTACAGCAAATATTGTGTTTTGTTCGAATTGTGTTAGCACTTTGAGCAACTGTTCAACGCCGATCTCTGTTAACCGTGTTGATAATGTCTCAGCTGTTTCGTTGTCGCTGATCTTCAGTTCTTTGCTTGCAAGAATGTCTCCTGTGTCTAGCCCCTCGTCCATCTGCATAACACATACGCCAGACCGACAGTCACCGGCTAAGATGGCGCGCTGTATAGGCGCCGCACCGCGCCACCTAGGCAATAATGAAGCGTGTATATTGATACATCCGTATTGAGGCAATTCCAACACATCCTTATCAAGGATCTGCCCGAAAGCGACTACGATGAGAAGATCCGGCTTAAGCTCAGCGAGGTCGGTATAGAGTAGCCGATTAGGCTGTAGAACAGGCAGTCCCGCTTCAAGAGCAAGGCTCTTTACAGGGCTTGAAACTAAACGCTTGCCTCGTTTCCCGGGTTTATCAGGCTGCGTTACAACTGTAAGAATCTGATGTGTGCTCTTGATCAATGCATCTAGGTGGGCTGCGGCGAAATGCGGCGTGCCGGCAAAAACAATATTCATTAAGCGCGAAGTTTTTGTTGCTTGAACAGTTTTTTGCGGATCAGTAGACGTTTAGTGCTCGAAACGTAGTCGACAAATAGCTTGCCTTGAAGATGATCCATCTCATGTTGAATACACACGGCTAGTAAACCCGACGCGTCCTTCTTAAATACTTCCCCATCTAGCCCGACAGCCTCGAAAGTTATGCTCTCCGGCCGGATTACCGGTTCATAGAATCCGGGTATAGACAAGCAACCCTCAGAAGTTTCAATCTCTCCCTCGGAGTTGAGTATGCTAGGATTGATTAAGACGATCGGTTGGTCTTTATTTTCAGAGACATCTACGACTAGCAATTGCAGGTGAACGTCTATTTGGGTGGCGGCAAGACCGATACCAGGTGCTTGATACATGGTTTCCAGCATTTGTTCTGCCAGACTGATGATTTTGCCATCTACATTGATTATAGGTTTCGCTTTCTTGCGTAAACGGGCGTCCGGAAATTCCAAAATATCTAATAAAGCCATGCTGTTTAGCAATATACCTCTAGTAATAATACAACTTGCGCTACTAAGATTATGACCATAATGGAGGTCCAGTCGGACTGGATAGGTCATATTGTACCTTTTTTAAGCTGAGATTCGCACTATGAAGAAAACTCTTCGATCCGTGATGCGTATCTGTCAGATCTTGAAACCAAGTGATGTCTAGGTTACTTTGCCTTACTTTTTACACCAGTGGGTATGCTATGACATTTGTTGCAATTCTAATGGGCTCAGATTCTGATTTACCAGTAATGGAGTCTGCAATTTCAGTACTCAAGGATTTGGATATTGAGTGCGAAGTACGAGTGACATCCGCGCACAGAACACCTGAAGATACTAGGGACTATGTGCACGACGCTGAACAAAGAGGCTGCGCTGTATTTATCGCTGCCGCTGGAATGGCGGCGCACCTGGCGGGAGCAGTTGCCGCACAGACGTTGAAGCCGGTAATCGGTGTACCAATTGATGCCTCTCTGAATGGGTTAGATGCGCTGCTATCTACCGTACAAATGCCTGGTGGAATTCCCGTTGCGTGTGTAGCGATCGGTAAAGCTGGTGCTAAGAACGCTGCCTATCTAGCTGCTCAGATGCTGGGAATAGAGGACGCAGACATTGCAGTCAAGCTGAAAAAAGACAGAGAAGACAATGCTGAGGCAGTGCGTAACAAGAACGCTAAACTGAATGCTTGATGAACTGCCGCGATGGCGGGTTAATAGAATAGTCGATGGGCTGATTAATGGTGCGGTTATCGCGTATCCAACTGAAGGCGTATGGGGGCTTGGTTGTCTTCCGGAACTGGAAGCATCTGTTGATCATATTCTCAACCTAAAACAGAGACACTGGCGCGAAGGGTTGATTCTCGTTGCCTCTGACATCGCTCATCTAGAGCTTTACCTCGATGGTATATCCTCAGACGCTCGTGAACAACTCATGGAGGTTTGGCCCTCCCCAGTAACCTTTCTTGTCCCTGATAATGAGAGTGTTCCAACCTGGATAAAAGGAACCCATGACCGTGTAGCTCTCCGCGTTTCTGACCACCCTACTGTCAGATCTATTTGCGATACTCTAGGGGGTGCTATCGTTTCGACATCTGCAAATCCAACGGGTCATAAACCGGCGTTGAATGCCCTCAGGGTGCGTCAGTATTTTGGCAATGAAGTAGATTTTGTTGTTCCGGGCCGCCTCGGTGGAAAAGGTGGCCCAAGTGAGATCAGAGATCTAGTAACTGGTGTGGTGATCCGCCAGGGCGGATCAAACTAATGCGTCGTCTAGCAGTTTTTGGCAATCCCATTGCACATAGCAGGTCCCCTGAAATTCATCAGTATTTTGCGGCGCAGCATGCTTTTGAGATCAGTTGCGAACGCGTTTTGGTGCCCGTCAACGGGTTTGGAGAGTATGTCAGTAAATTCATCGATTCCGGTGGCGAGGGCTTCAATATCACTGCGCCTTGTAAACAGGATGCGTTTACTTTTTCAGCGAAACTTTCAGAGCCAGCATTGCTAGCGCGAGCTGTCAACACGATTAGTGTTCGCGATGGAGTTATCTGGGGGTACAACACCGATGGCATCGGCCTGACCAATGACATTACAAACAATTTGGGATGGTCGATTGACGATAAGAAAATTCTCATCCTTGGAGCTGGTGGTGCGGTTAGTGGTGTGACAAGCGGCCTACTGTCTTGTGCGCCCAAAAAGCTTCATATTCTTAATCGTACTTTTAGCAAAGCTCAGAAAATTGAGCAGGTTCATGGGGATAAGCGACTAAAGGCTATCGTTAAGCCAGAGTCAGGATATGACATTATTATTAATGCGACGTCAGCGGCGCTAAAAGGTGAGTCATTAGATATCCCCCCATCGATTGTTACTGACGAGTCGCGTTGTTATGACATGACGTATGGAATTTCCTCTGGGATGGCAACAACACCGTTTTTGTCCTGGAGCCGGAAACGGGGTGTGACTGACATTGCTGATGGACTGGGTATGCTTGTGGAGCAGGCTGCTCAGGCTTTTAAGATCTGGTTTAGTGTTGACGTTGAGACCCGGAGCGTAATCAGGGCATTGCGCTCATCGTTATGAACAAGGCGTTGCTCGAAGATTACGAGCAAACTTTGCTTGACCGAATCTCTTTGGTAGATGTCTTGTCCGCTCTAGAAGCATTGCTGAGCGAGTAATGCTGTGACTAACTCAGATGCTTCGCGCGAGTCATTCAATGCCTGTTTACCGCTCATCAGTGATTATTACGCGGAAGTTTCGCAGAACGCGCTACTGTTCAAGGCTTATGAACATCTTTAACAGAATAAAGATTATGGCAAACTGTTCTCAGCGCAACAAAAGATTATTGAGAACGAGCTGTGAGACTATAGATTGTCAGGTGTCGATCTGCCGGAGAAGTCGCGACAACGTTTCGTAGAAATTGAAAAGAGGGTTTCAGTTATATCGAGCAGATTTAGTGAAAATTTACTCAAAAGGCCTCGCCTTGAAGTCTAAACCGACGTTTGAGGAAGTCTTAGCCAGACTTTGGCAATTTGTGCGCGGAGAATATGACGCCAAGGACATATTCCCCTAGGGCCTTGCTTACTATTCTGAGATGAGGCAGTTGGTTATGTTTATGTTCCTCGTGACAGCTTATTGTCGAAATTAGAGCTTAATTGAATGATTGTCCAGTTACCACGATACTTCAAGAAAAACATATTGTATATGCTGTGCAGTGGTTTGCGACGGCATTGGTAATTGTGATTGCGGTTGTTTATTTCTGTGCGTGTGGGAAATTGTGTGATGGTTGAGAGATTAGGAAAAGGACAAAAAGAGCTGTTGGCAATCATCGGTATTGCGGTTCTCCCCTTTTTGATCGCAGGAGTTTTGTTTATTGGATTTCCCAGTGATGAAATACCGGACGATACGGTCAATGATGGATTATTGATTATTCCGCCAATAAAAATGGAAGCCCTAGACTCTAATGGTAAGTGGTTGTTGATCCACATAGTTACAGAAAGCTGCGGTGCTGAATGCAGAGAAGTACTTTTCTTGACGAAGCAAAGTCGGAAGGCATTGGGCAAAAACGCAGCGAGAGTGCGTCGCATAGCGGTTTCAAGCCATGAGCTGGGAGAACCATTTATGCAGCTGCTCATGTTGGAGCATAAGTCCCTGTCATTAGCTGTTGACAGCCAAGTTGTCGATGCTTTATCCAGCGGGATTCAGAATGGTGCGATCACTAATTTCGTGTTCTTAATGGATCCGTTAGGTAAGGTAATGATGTATTACACGCCAGATATGCTAGGCAAACCGCTGCTACAAGATCTTAGACATTTGTTACGCGTTTCCAGAATTGGTTGATTCTTTGTAGAATTCTCTCTTAGTACTAAAGAAACGTTAATATTGTTGGAGATTAGTCACGAACTTAACCGAGTAACTTGGAAAGACTATCTCGAGGTGTGCAAACCGATACTAGTCTTGTTGATGCTACTGCTCCTAGCTCTGCTGATTACCTATTTCCCGTACGCTATGTTGCAGTTTAAATAGACTTTGCTTAGATTAATTTTTTTATAAACCATTTTTATGAATAAGAAAATCATTAGCAGCGTATTGTTCATTTTGGGGATAGTGCTCCTGGTGTTTGGTGTCACCGTCGCAAGTCAGATTTATATAACACCCTCAAATGATGAACTTCGTGCCCTAGGGTACTACCGTTTTGAGGAGCCTCGTCAGATATCAGACTTTTCACTTATAGACCATGAAACAAATTCAGTTAACCGAAGCACATTCATGGGAGACTGGTCATTAGTATTTTTTGGTTTTACGTATTGTCCTGATATTTGCCCAACGACCATGTCGGCGTTAAATGCTGCGTTACAGGATTTCTCTCAACCCCCACAGGTCGTTATGGTCACCGTAGATCCAGAGCGTGACACGCCAGAGGTACTAAGTCGTTATGTAAAAAGTTTCAACGAAACGTTTCAAGGTTATGGTGGACCGTATGAGGACATAAGGCACTTAGCCACCGAGCTTAATATTGCCTTTGGCAAGGTCCCGGGCCCTGAGATTGGCACCTATTCGGTCGAACATAGTGCCGGTATTGCGGTAATTAATCCGTTGGGTGAGTATGCTGGGTTTATTAAGGCACCACATCATGCGGAGAAAATAGCTGCTATCGCAAAGAGCTTTCAGCAGCCCCTTTATTGTAATGTTAGTTTGTGTATTTGAGGTAAGATCCCCATGGTGAAAATGTGGGGTGACCTACCATGAGCGTTGCGGGAACCTTGATGGGTGCTGAATTTTATAATCAGTATCAGGCGGTTCGTGACCAGTCAGTCAATATATGCGAACCGTTGGAGATAGAAGATTATCTGATTCAGCCGATGGAAGATGCTAGCCCGCCCAAGTGGCACTTGGCGCATGTTACATGGTTCTTTGAAACCTTCCTGCTTAAGCCGTTCTCCCCTAAATATAAGGTCTTTTCCGAACCCTTCGAAGTCCTGTTTAATTCTTACTACAATGGTGTTGGTCCTCAGCATCCTCGGGGGCTGCGCGGAACATTGTCGCGCCCAACCGTGCAGCAAGTTTTGGATTACCGTGCCCATGTTGATCATCACATGGCTATATTGTTAAACGAAAACATGGGCGAACAGGTCAGTATTAGAACAACGCTCGGCATTCATCATGAACAGCAGCATCAGGAGTTGTTGTTTACCGACATAAAATACAACTTGGGCAACAACCCATTGCACCCTGCTTACCATAATAAGGACATCCACGAAAAGAAATCATCGATGGAAATGACATTCTCTGAGTTTACTGGTGGTATTTATGAGATTGGTAACAATTCACTCGAGGGCTTTGCTTTTGACAATGAGTCACCTCGCCATGAGGTGCTCGTTGGTGATTTTTGTTTGGCTAATCGATTGGTAACTAATGCTGAGTACACGGAGTTTGTTAATGATGATGGATACAGTCGATCCGAATTCTGGCTGTCCGATGCTTGGAGCATGCTCACGAAGTTAGGAGAAAATCGCTGGCAGGCCCCACTATATTGGCACATGGGCGAAAATGGCGTTGACGAATACACATTGTCAGGTTTGTCGCCAATCATGTCAGAGCAACCCGTGTGCCATGTGAGTGCCTATGAAGCTGATGCCTATGCACGGTGGAAGGGTTATCGTCTCCCCACAGAAATAGAATGGGAAATCTCAGCCCAGGACCAGGCGGTTAGCGGTAATTTCTCAGATAGCGAGCAGTATCATCCATTTCCCGCTTATAAGGCCCGCCTGGATAGTTTGTTTGGTAATCTTTGGGAGTGGACCAGTAGTAGCTATGCTCCCTATCCCGGATTTAGGCCATTTGAGGGTCAACTTGGTGAGTACAACGGAAAGTTCATGGCAAATCAACTGGTTCTTAGAGGTGGCTCCTGCGTAACTCCACCCGAGCACATGAGGGCTAGTTATCGTAATTTTTTTTATCCGGCTGATCGGTGGCAGTTTTCCGGAATTCGACTAGCGAGTGACGGTTAGGTTTGTCCAGTTATTCGCTCTATTTCTATGAGATTGATCCTGCGATCGAGTCTTTGTTAGATGAGATTCTCCTGGGGCTTAGTGAAGATCAAAAGATGATTCCGCCTAAGTATTTCTACGATGAGCGCGGATCTGAGCTCTTTATGGAGATCACGAGACAGCCAGAGTATTACCTAACAAGAACAGAAAACGCCTTGTTGCAGCGCTATGCTCATGAAATTACAGCGCAGATAGAGGAAGACTGTCTGCTGATCGAATATGGCAGCGGTAGCAGCGAAAAGACACGCATTCTTTTAGAAAGTTTACGCCCTAGGGCCTATGCACCGTTGGATATCTCCAAGGACTACTTGGTTGCAGAGGCAGGGGCCTTGACTATAGAGTTTCCCTGGCTTGAGGTCCATGCAACCTGCCTTGATTTCACGGCGGATTTTGAGTTGCCTTTTTCGGTGGATGCGAAGCATGTCGCGTTTTTTCCTGGTTCGAGCATCGGGAATTTTAATCGAACGGACGCGAGCAAGTTTTTGGGTCGCGTCCGGCGCTTGGTTGGGAAGCAAGGTGGTATGTTGATTGGCGTTGACCTGAAGAAGGATCCTGCATTACTTGATGCAGCTTACAACGATGCCAATGGCATCACCGAGTCTTTTAACCTGAATATCCTAAATCACCTGAATGAAAAGTTTGAAGCGGATTTTGTCGTCAGTGAGTTTCAGCACCTCGCGGAGTATGAAGCCGACAACGGTTGTGTGGCGATGTACTTGAGGAGTGTCGTGAACCAGGAAGTTGATATAGCGGGAACTCGGATTAAGTTTACCGCTGGGGAACGAATTCATACTGAGAATTCCCACAAATACTTCGTGGACGAATTCGTTGATATGGCGCGCGAGGCTGGGTTCAACGAACATAAACTCTGGACAGATGAGAATAACTGGTTCGGCGTGTTTTACTTGTATTAGTTACCTGTCTTCCTGGTAGGAAAGCTCTCGCGTGAGATCGAGAAACTCAAGTGGGTCTTTCAGGTAATTGTCTGAGTCTCCGCTGGTTAATCTAGTTAATGCGAAACGGGCGGCGGAAAAGGTCTGGAAAGCGGGTAGATGCTCAAGCTCCATTTCGGTGAGAGTGCGTTTCTCCGAGTAGCCCTCAATCAGTGCTCTACGCAAAGTCGAGGAGATACTGACGGCATCCTCCCGACACCAGTCGTTGATAGTGATGGCAATGTCCTGAACTAAAAAATCATTGCAGGCGTTGAAAAAGTCGAGTATGCCTGTTAGTTCGTGTGCGTCGAAAAGAACATTATCGCGAAATAAATCTCCATGAATAATACCTTTTGGTAGGCTCAATTCTTGCGCAGCCTCGTAAACGTTTGAAATGCGATTCAGCATGGCAAGGTCATCTTTAGATATCTTTTCGGCGACTTCTTGAAGTGTAGCATCCATCCATTCTGGGGAATAAGGATTGTCACGGCACCAATCCTGAGTTGCTAGGGTAACGTGAATATCTCCTAAAGCCTTTCCGATTGAGCGACAATGCGCTTCTTCCACTTGCTCCAGATGGGTGCCGTCAAGCTTTGGAAACAATAACGTTGGTTTGCCACAGAAAAGCGTTGAAGTCATGCCATCCAGGGTTTGCTTAGGAGCAGGTACTGGTAATCCGTAAAAAAACAGATGCTGTAATATCTGGTTGAAAAATGGCAGATCGTCAAGCCCCAATTTCTCGATAATTGTAAGAACATATTCGGTACTTTCTCCGTGCTCAGTTAAGGAAACAAAGTAGTTAGAGTTTTCGATGCCTTCCACGATAGGCTTGAAAGACGTTAACTCACCCAGTCTGAACATGGTTAGGTAACGCGCGAGTGCTCCCTCAGTAAATGTGGTGAAGGTTGCCATCTTCGTTTACCTCAAACTACCACTCGACGACTACCCACTGCGGATAGAGCTTCTTATGATGATCCAGACTTGTGTAATGGGCTGAACCATCTCCGGGAACCATGTAGTAGGGTCGGCGCTTCTTGTTTTTTGGTACTACTTTAATCATAAGCAAGACCCCATTATTTCGGTACTCGTAGATTGTCTTTTCTTCCCCTTCAATAATCTGAATATCATCGGGTGATGGTGGTTCCCGAGCAGCAAGACTTATGCAAGAGACGTAGACAAGAATGATTGAAATAAGCGTTCTATTCAAAGTATGGTTCATAGTGTTTATATCGAGGTGCGATGCAAATGAAGGACCATTACCAGCTGGTGCTCATCGATGGCTCATCCTACCTGTTTAGGGCATTCCATGCACTACCTCCTTTGATGACTTCCAAAGGTCAGCCAACGGGAGCAGTAAAGGGTGTCATCAGCATGATTAGGAAGCTGATGAATGATTTTCCCGATAGTCAATTTGGGTGTGTGTTCGACGCCAAGGGAAAGTCGTTTCGAAATGAGATATATCCGGAGTACAAAGCGAATCGGCCGTCAATGCCCCATGATCTACGAACGCAGATTACGCCGATCCAAGACATCATAGAAAAGATGGGTGTTCCGTTGCTATGTGTTGATGGTGTGGAAGCGGATGATGTGATTGGAACCCTCGCAAGTCAGGCAACCACCGCCGGTATGGATGTTCTTATTTCTACGGGTGATAAGGATATGGCACAGCTAGTTAATGATCATGTGACGTTAATCAATACGATGAATGATGTGTTGATAGACAAGGCGGGTGTTGTGGAGAAATTTGGCGTGAAACCAAATCAGATCATTGATTATCTGGCGCTTGTGGGTGACACGTCTGACAACATCCCCGGGGTTCCAAAGTGTGGTCCAAAAACCGCAGTCAAATGGTTATCTGAATACCCGTCATTACTGGAGGTTATTGACAACGCGGATGCGGTGAAGGGGAAGGTAGGAGAGAACCTGCGTGAGAGTCTTCATCAACTGCCGATATCCTATCAACTGGCTACCATAAAATGTGATGTCGAACTGGATTATAACGTTGAGGAATTGCAGCTCGTAGAACCTGATCGAGGAGGATTACTAGACATATATATGGAGCTTGAGTTCAAACCCTGGGTAGATGAGTTGAGAGGAGGAGACGCCGACTCTCTGAAGGAAGCTAGTAATGCTGATTATACGATAATCCTTGAATTGCCGGAGTTGGACGATTGGCTGGGCGATATTTCCGCGACGAAACCGCTTGCGATCCACGTGGAAACTAATATGAGCGATTACATGGAGGCAAGTCTGGTTGGCTTATCCCTTTGTCAGATCGAGGGAAACGCGGCGTACATTCCTCTGGCGCATGATTATGGTGATGCGCCGGACCAGCTTGATGCGGACACGGTGGTGGGGAAGCTCGAGCCGCTGCTTCGGGACATTGAGATTGTTGCTCATGATTTAAAATTCGTGAGGACCATATTGGCTAAGTACGGCATTAACTTCGCTGTAAGTTTCGACACAATGCTTGCCTCCTATGTACTTAATTCCGTTGGATCAAGACACGATTTGGATGATTTAGCATTGCGCTACGCAGGTTTGCATAAGGACAGATACGAAGATATTGCGGGAAAAGGTGCCAAGCAGCTGTCGTTTAACCAGCTTGATATTAAAACTGCGGGCCAGTATGCAGCAGAGGCGGCGGACGTTGCATTGCAATTGTCTATCATCCTAAAGGGTAAGCTAGAGGTGGACCCCCCCTTGGCCAGGGGGATGAACGAGATAGAAATGCCCCTCGTTGAAATTCTTTCCCTTGTAGAAAGAAACGGGGTGCTTATTGATGCCGACTTGCTTAAAACCCAGAGTGGGGAATTGGACAAACGAATGCGCGAGCTGCAGCAGGAGGCGTGCGACCTGGCAGGAGAGGAATTTAATCTCGGCTCGCCGAAGCAGCTTCAGGATATCTTTTTTAATAAGCTGGAGCTACCGGTTCTTAAGAAAACGCCTAAGGGCCAGCCATCTACTGCAGAACCTGTATTGCAAGAACTAGCACTGGATTACCCCCTACCTCGCGTGATTCTGGCGTACCGCAGTCTTTCGAAACTAAAGTCTACCTATACGGATCAGCTGCCAAAGCAGGTGCATTCTTCAACTGGTCGTGTGCATACGTCATATCGTCAAGCAGTGACTGCCACAGGCAGGTTGTCCAGCACTGATCCTAACCTCCAGAATATTCCTATAAGAACCGAAGAAGGCAGGCGCGTGCGTAAAGCGTTTGTTGCACCAGATGGCTATTTGCTCCTTGCGGCAGACTATTCGCAGATAGAACTGCGGATCATGGCGCATTTATCAGAAGATCCGGGTCTGTTAGATGCTTTTAAAAAGAACCTCGATATACACCGAGCGACTGCGGCCGAGGTGTTTGGCGTTGCTGTTGAGGCAGTAAAGGATTATCAACGTCGTAGCGCTAAAGCAATTAATTTTGGGTTGATTTACGGCATGTCTGCCTTTGGTTTAGCACGTCAGTTAAACATTACACGGAACGATGCGCAGGAATACATTGACTTATATTTTGATCGATACCCAGGGGTAAGGAATTACATGGATCGAGTTAGGAATCTTGCGGGCGAACAGGGGTTTGTGGAAACTATATTCGGACGCCGGTTATACCTGCCGGAAATCAATGCAAAAAATTTGCAACGGCGCCAGGCCGCCGAACGAACCGCCATCAACGCGCCTATGCAGGGTAGCGCGGCCGACATAATTAAAAGGGCGATGATAAAAGTAGATCGATGGTTAACGATGTCTCAAGTAGACGCACGAATGATAATGCAGGTCCATGATGAGTTGGTGTTGGAAGTAAAAGAAAAAGAACAGGCGCGGGTAACGGGTGTTCTTAAGCAATATATGTCCTCAGCAGCTGATCTGAAAATACCTCTAGTCGTCGAAACAGGAGTTGGAAAAAACTGGGATGATGCTCATTAACCGATAAAACTAAAAAAATAACCGGCAAATGTATCGGGAACTTTTGTTACCCCTGTTAGTCATACTAGTTGAGTGGTGACATTTTAAGATTAGCGTAGCGGTAACTTCGGTTGTTTTCCCCCAAAAGGAACCGAAGCGGCTCTGGTCATACCCTCTCCCCAAATAGGCGACCAGAGCCTTTTCTTCGCTAAGTGAGCATACTTGTTAGTCGCTCAGCCAAATCCTCAACGCCGATTATCTTCGTCGCAGAAAACACCTGAATAGATGCATTGTCTGGAAGATAGTTTTTTAGCCCTAGTAAAACATTCCGTTGCGCACCCCCTTTAAGCTTATCTGCCTTCGTCAGCAAAATATGTATTGGAATATTTGCAGAGCTACTCCATTTGATTAACATCTCGTCGAAGCTTTTAAATGGGTGTCTGATATCCATGAGGAGGACAAGCCCTTTGAGGGATTGTCGATTTCTCAGATATTCGTCTAGGTTTCGCTGCCACTCCTTCTTAAGTTTGTCTGGAACCTTTGCATAGCCAAAACCAGGTAAATCAACTAGGCGCTGATCTTCAGTTAAATCAAAAAAGTTGATAAGTTGCGTTCGCCCTGGCGTTTTACTAGTTCGGGCGAGCTTGCTTTTTCTTGTAAGGATGTTGATAGCACTAGATTTTCCAGCGTTTGATCGGCCACAGAAGGCGACCTCTGCGCCGATATCGTTGGGGCAGTCCGCCAGTCTGGCGGCGCTTGTAAGGAACCTTGCCTTGTGGAATGCAACACTCATAGAAACGCCTAGGTGAATAGGTTGGGCATTAAGCACGCAGTTTATATATAATGCCGCGTCATTTTATCACTGCTTGGTGTTGCATGAAGCTGTTACAGGTTTTTGTCGGAGGGATGTTTGTAGTTAGCGCCATGTCTGCGTTTGCAGGAGCAGATGCGGAACGGGGTAAGGCATTGACAATGGTTTGTACTGCATGTCATGGCCAGGATGGTAATAGCCCCGTGGGGACATACCCCAACATCGCGGGGCAAAACGAGCAGTATCTCTTGAAGCAGATGTTGGACATAAAATCCAAGGTTCGCAGTGCGCCTTTGATGATGGGGATTTTGGACAATCTGGATGAGCAGCAATTGAAAGATATAGCTGCCTACTATAGTGAACAGAAAGTAAACGTGGGTAGCGTTGATCCTGAATTGGTTGAATTGGGTGAAACAATTTACCGTTCGGGCATAAAACGTAAGGAAATTGCAGCCTGCAGTGCTTGCCATGCACCCGACGGTAGCGGTAATGGTCCCGCAGTGTTTCCAGTGTTGAATGGGCAGTGGCCAGAATACACAGCAGCGCAACTAAAGGCGTTTCGTTCCGGTGAGCGTGACAATGATGGTGACGCGAGGATGATGCGGATTACCTCGATGGACCTTTCTGATGACGAAATAGCGGCAGTGGCGTCTTATCTGTTTGGTTTACATTAGTAGACATGCTGCGGGAACACTTGTTGCTAATCTGCATCTAATCCTTATACCCGTCGAGGAGACAACATGTCGCTTGGAAATGCATCAAAATTAGTTTTTGGGCTTGCACTGGTACTTACCATCGGTTTAACAAATGCAGAGGTAAAGTACGAAGAAGGCATTCACTACGTTTTGCTCCCGATTCCCCAAGAGACAGAGGTAACAGGTAAGATAGAAGTTATGGAATACTTCTCTTATGCGTGTATCCACTGCTTCAGGTTTGAGCCGATAGTGTTAGCTTGGCGTCAGGGACTGCTTGATGACGTGACGTTTAATCGTACACCTGCGTTGTGGAATAATGAGCTTGAAACATACGGGAAGTCTTATTATGCAGCTGAAGTACTAGGTGTGTTGGAAAAGGTCCATATTCATTTGTTTAACCTGATTCAGCAGAAAAAGCCCAAGGATCCGCAGGTTATTGCACTTTCACTTGGAGACTTTGGTGTTGACCCGATTGATTTTGCACGAACGTTAGTTAGTTTCGAAGTGGACAGAAGGTTGGGAAAAGCGCGTGGGCGTGGACAAGCCTATGAAAAGGCTTACTACAGGGCCTTTGGGAAAGGTGCCGGTGTTCCGATGCTGGTAGTGAATGGTAAGTACCTTATCAGCGGAGCTACAGCTGGTGGGAACTCGGGGATGCTAACGGTGGCAAAACATTTGATTCAGCTTGAACGTCAGGCTATGGCTGTACAGGCGGAGTGAGCTACGGTTGTCGCGCTGTGTTTACCCGTATTTTAAGCTTTTTCCCCGGTTTAAAATGTGGTACGAACTTACCGGACTTGTGAATGCCGACTTCGCCAGTTTTAGGGTTCCTAACGCTTCGGGGCCGGCGATAGTGGTTTGAAAAGGTACCAAAACCCCGAATTTCTATTCTTTCACCTGACGCTAGGCTGTCTGACATGACTTCGATCATCGTATGAACGGCCAAGTCTACGTCACGTACAGACAGCTGTTCGAGCTTCTCAGACATGCGTTTAATAAGTTCGGACTTGTTCATAGCTGCTGATATCCATCAGGAGTAAAATTATTATACAAAATAGAGTAACATAATCAATATGTTATAAAATAAAACTGATGTATTTAGTTAAATGTACTGGATGTGCAGCAGCTTGGATTTTGCTGAGAGAAGGAGGTAAAACACGGCATTCATTGAATCGCGTATTGCATTCGCATAGAATTCGCCATGGCGACTCGGTGGACACAAAAATTCCTGTTCTTTGGCGCCATTGTCTCGCGTATAACTCCCTTTATTCTTTTTCAATTTACCGAATCCATGCCCGTAACGGTCATGGCAGTTGGCTATGGAGCATTAAATGGCAACGATTCTTAGTGACACTTCTCGAACTTTTAGCGAGTACCTGCTGATCCCGCGGCTCACGCGGAGCAGTCAGCGACCGGATCTTGTGGATTTGTCGACACCGCTGTCTGCCGTTGAGCAGAATCAGTTACCGCGTTTGAATATCAACATTCCGGTTGTTTCCGCGAGTATGCAGTCTGTTAGCGGCGCGGAACTATCTATATCCCTGGCACGCCAGGGTGGTTTGAGTTTCATATTCTGTTCGCAACCAATTGATGAACAGGTAGAGATGATACACAAAGTTAAGTCCCACAAGGCTGGTTTCGTCACTAGCGACTCCAATACAACGGAGGAAACTCCATTGCAGGATGTGGTTGAGCTAATGCGACGTTCCGGTCATTCCACGGTACCTGTAACCAGTGATGGTAGTGCTACGGGAGTGCTTAAGGGAATAATCACTGACAGGGATTTCTGGGAGTTCGAAGATGATCTGGATAACAAGGTCAAGCAGTATATGACGCCAATCGATGATGTGATCTATGGCAAAGATGGTATCTCGCTTCGTGACGCTAATGAGCTTCTGCACAAGCATAAGAAGGATTGTTTGCCGGTGCTCGATAAAGAAGGAAATTTAGTAGCACTGGTATTCAAGAAAGACTACGAGGATCATCGGCGACACCCATTAGAGCTGCTTGATGATTCTAAACGACTGTGTGTCGGTGCTGCGGTAAATACCCACGACTATCAGGATCGGGTTCCTGCACTGCTCGCGGCGGGAGCTGATGTGATTTGTTTTGACTCTTCAGATGGGTTTACTGAATACCAGATGGAGGGTATCAAATGGATTCGCGAAAACTTTGGCAACGCCGTTGTTATTGGGGGCGGTAATGTTGTATCCGCTGAGGGGTTTGACTACTTAGTAGGCAATGGCCACGTTGATTTTGTGAAAGTCGGTATGGGTGGAGGATCGATCTGTATTACTCGCGAGCAGAAGGGAATTGGCCGAGGACAGGCATCAGCGTTAATGGATGTTGTCCAGCGTAGGAGCCAGTACTTTAAGGAAACGGGTCGTTACATACCGATCTGTTCTGATGGTGGCCTTGCCAATGACACGCAGATCGTTGTCGCGCTGGCGATGGGCGCTGATTTCGTGATGATGGGTCGATATTTTGCCATGACAGATGAGAGCCCAACACCTAAAACTTCGATCAATGGTCAGATGTATAAGCCCTACTGGGGAGAAGGCACTCGACGTGCACAGAATTGGCAGCGGTATAGTGATGGGATGAATTCCCGCCAGATGATGTTTGAAGAGGGTGTAGATGCATATGTCCCTTTGGTGGGGCCTGTAGCGGAGATACTCGAAACGTCGCTCTACAAGTTACGCAGTACGATGGTCAATGTTGGTGCCGATTCTTTATCGGAGTTTCGTAAACAAGCAATTCTTACGATGGTGTCTGAACAGTCGGTTGTTGAGGCTGGCACTTCGACAGTGTTTCAGTTTTCAACCAATCGAGATTTAGATAATACGGACTGGGGTAATAGAAGCTAGCGATACAATGTTTGAGTTTCCGGGCAAGAATTAGCTGGGTTATACTAGCGCCTACATATTAGGAGTAACTGCTGTGTTAAGAATTACCGCGTTGCTATTTTTAGCAGCCATGGTGTCATCAAATGTACAAGCTGATGTCAACGCCGAAATTGTAGAGCGTATTAAGAAGGTGGGAAGCGTTTGTATAGCGGGCGCTGAATGCAAGCCTGAATTAGGAGCAGCATCGGTTGTAGCCGAAGTTGCGCCAGCGGCAACGCAAGCGGTAAGTTTTGTTGTTGAGGATACCTATAACAAGACGTGTGCGGTCTGCCATAACACTGGCGCGGCCGGAGCACCCAAGCTCGGCGATACAGTGCAGTGGTCCGCGAGAATTGATAAGGGGATTGATGTCTTGTATGCCAGTTCGATCAATGGCATGCCGCCTGTCATGCCAGCAAAAGGTATGTGTTTTAGTTGTTCGGACGACGACCTGAGAGCCCTCGTGGACTACATGGTGGAATCTTTACAACCCTGACACACGGTCCTAAACCACCACTGACTGGCAACGATCAAACTTCAGAAACCCTAGTGCCTCGGTCAATTTAGGCGATTGTTTTGATGCTTTTCTTGCTAGGTTGGACTCTTGCCGTCAACAGAGTTACCGATGATGCTGTATTGGGGAGGCGCTCTAAATAGTAGAGTGCCAAAAGTCTCGGATTAAAACTGGTATTTGAAATATATTGAATACAAGCTGTTGCCAATGCAGTACCTGCAGACATCCCGGCTAGTAGAGTTCGGAGTCTGCTGGCAAGCACTGTCTTGACTCGGTCGTCGCTTTCTTTCAAGAGGGTTTCGGGTCATCCAATAATTAAATTCGTGGCGACCCTGCTGTGGTATAACCTTCGATGGGAATAAAAATGACGCATTCATATGGTGCGTAGCGTTCTCAAACAGGCACTAAGCTCGTGCATTGAACGTGATAGTGTGACGTCGTATATTACTTAAGTTATTGAAATTTGACATAATTGATAATTTGGCACGGATGATGCTGTTAATCTGGCAGTTAACGCTACCTCAGGGTTTATTGATGACATTTGAGCAAACAGACGAAGATCCTAATTGTAATTGGAATACGAGTGTAATTTCGATAAATTGGTGTTCTGGCCTCAGTGGCTCGAGATGACCTGAACTTATGTAAAGAACAAGGAGAAGACGTAAATGAAATTAGTTGCGGCAATCATAAAGCCATTTAAACTTGATGATGTACGAGATGCGCTCTCGGACATTTCCATTCAGGGAATGACGGTAACAGAAGTGAAAGGCTTTGGTCGTCAGAAAGGGCACACCGAACTATACCGGGGAGCGGAATATGTTGTTGATTTCCTACCCAAGGTGAAAATTGAGGTCGCTATTGAAGACGACAGTCTGGACGGTGTGATCGAAGCGATCAGCAATGCTGCAAACACCGGTAAAGTTGGTGATGGGAAAATTTTCGTGACGCCCCTCGACAATGTAGTTCGTATCAGGACTGGGGAAACTGGCGGCGAAGCTGTCTAAGAGAGTTTTTTCAGAATCCGACATCGTCAGATGCTCTTCCCTAACATTCTTGCTTGGGTTTTTGATACGGCTATATAATCCGCCGACTTTTTGTTGTCCCGCAAGCTGATGCAGTATCAAAGTACCCGAGGCCAGGTGTCTGGGCTCAGTTATATCCAAGCTGTCATGATGGGTCTGGCTTCTGATGGTGGCCTGTTGGTCCCTCAATCTATACCAGACGTCAAGGCTGAACTTAAATCCTGGCGAACGATATCCTACCAAGGACTAGCTTTTGAGATTATGCGCCGGTTCCTTTCTGACCTGCCGGAAACTGATCTCAAGCATTTGATTGAAAAGAGCTATGCGTCTTTTGATGACCCGCTTGTTACTCCGGTTCGGTCGTTTGATGACTTTCATGTGCTAGAACTATTTCATGGCCCGACATTGGCCTTTAAGGACGTGGCGTTACAGTTCTTGGGAAACTTATTTGAACATGTCCTTGAGCAACGCGATGAGAAACTCAATATTCTTGGAGCAACTAGTGGCGATACTGGCAGTGCTGCTATTGCCGGCGTTAAAGGGAAGGCACGAATAAAAATATTTGTCCTTTATCCGGAAGGCAAAACCAGTCCACTTCAAGAGAGACAGATGACGACTGTCCTTGAAGATAATGTGCACAATATTGCTTTGAAAGGTAGCTTTGACGATTGTCAGTCGTTAATGAAATCGGTGTTCTCTGACCTAGACTTCAGGAATCAGCACAGTTTAGGTGCGGTTAACTCAGTCAACTGGGCACGTATTCTTGCGCAAATTGTTTATTACTTTCATGCGTGGTATCAGCTTGGATTGCCGGAAAGGTTTAATGTGTCTGTTCCAACAGGCAACTTCGGCAATATATTCGCCGGTTATATGGCGCGAGAAATGGGTTTGCCTATTAATCACCTAATATTGGCGACCAATAGCAATGACATATTGACGAGATTCTTTAATACCGGGGAATACTGCCAGGGAGCCGTGAATTTTACAGAGTCTCCTGCGATGGATATTCAGGTCGCGAGTAATTTTGAGCGGTACCTGTTTTACGAGTTGCATCAGTCGTCCGAGAAAGTCGTTGAGTTTATGGAGCGGTTTCAATCAACCGGGACAATTAGCTTAAGCTTCAATAACCTCTTTCAGAATCAGGCGTTTCTTGCGGGTTCTGCGGGTGATGACGAAACAATCGAGACAATTAAGTATTGTCACGAAAGTTACGATTACGTCGTGGATCCTCACACTGCTGTTGGTATTGATGTTTCGAGAAGACTCCATCAGGAAGATATTCCACTTCTTTGTCTGAGTACCGCACACCCAGCAAAATTTGAACATGCAATTCAAAGGGCCTTGCCCGAAGTTACCGCAGTACACCCAAAGCTAGAGGCTCTTAAGGACCTGCCGGAAAGAAAGCAGGTGATGGATGTTGACGAAAAGGCAGTTAAAAAGTATCTAGCTGATCACGCGCTCTGAACTATCTGAGTTACGGCATCTGGGAGGTCTTTAATGTCTTCAATGGTCACGTCAGGATCGGTTTCGCCCCTATTATTCTGTTTTTTAGTGTTAACCCAGATCGTTCTCAGCCTCAAGTAGTTCGCTGTATCGATGTCTAACACGGGGTCGTCGCCGACATAGATCATTTCTCGCGGATCAACATCGTTGTGCTCAAGGGCGTGGGTAAACAGATCAGGCGCGGGTTTTGGTGCGCCAACCTGTTCGGCAGAGAAAGCGAAAGAAAAGTAGCCCGCTAGTCCGATGCGTGAGATGTCGGCGTTGCCGTTTGTTAATGAGCCAAGAGTATATTTTTCAGACAACTGGTTAATAACTTCCAGTGCGCCATCGAAAAATTCTACTTTGTTTCGGGCAGCCAAAAATACTTCCATAGCCGCTGAAGTAACTGTTTCTATGTTAGCTTGATCCATCTTGCTGAGGGCCAGTGCCCTCGCGATTATGCGACTTCGCAGCTCGGTGACTTTTCCACCGAGTTCTGGCGATTCGCTTAGGATCTCTTGGCGAAGGGTCCGCAATCCAATCAAATCGTATTGCAACTGAGGTACGTTCGCGCGCAACCATTTTTCCAGGGACTTCTCTGCACGCATCATAATCGGACGCAATGCCCAAAGCGTGTCATCAAGGTCGAATCCTATAACTTTAATCACGGTTCTTTCTTAGCATCCCTAGACTTGTGGCGGGCGCGGGGGTGGGCCTTGTCGTAAACCTCAGCCAGGTGCTGAAAATCAAGATGAGTATATATCTGCGTTGTACTGATATCCGCGTGACCCAATAGTTCCTGGATTGCTCGAAGGTCACCGGATGACTCCAGTAGATGGCTAGCAAAAGAGTGCCTAAGCATATGTGGATGAACACTCCCTGCTATATTTTGGCTGCGTGTCCAGTGCCGGATTCTTGATTGAACGTTTCGAGCGCTTATTCGTGAGCCTCTCTCGCTAATAAACAGCGCATGGTCCACAGGTGCGTTCTTTCCGCTTCTCGCTACTAGCCACAATTTAAGCGCCTCTTGGGCCTTGGTGCCTATTGGCAGTACTCTTTCTTTGCTTCCCTTGCCGAGAACCTTGATGGTTGCATCACCCCAACTGATATCATTCAGATTAGCACCGACGAGTTCTGAAAGGCGTAAGCCGGACGAATAGAATAGTTCAAGGATTGCCCGGTCTCTGATGGTATGCCACTTGCTACCCTGAACTTCAAGCAGTTTACTGACCTGGTCAGCATCCAGAGTTTTTGGGAGAGCCTGTTGTGATTTTGGTGCCGATAATTGATATGCAGGATTATTTTTTACACACTCTTCCCGAATAAGGAAGTTGTATAAAGCTCGAATTGAAGATAAGCAGCGCTGCTGGGATCTTCCCGAAAGGCCTTTTCGATGGCCTTCTGCTAGAAAATCTTGCAAATGATGGCTATTTAGTTTCTTCCAAGAGGTTATGTTTGCTTGTTCGCAAAAGTTGACAAGTTTTTCGATGTCTCGGATATAGGCGTTGACCGTATTCGGTGAAAGATTTCGTTCGTGCTGCAGATGTTGCAGAAATTTACCTTGCCAGAGATCTTTTTCCTGCATCTAATTGCCTAGGTGTTTCGGTAGAAGCAATGCTAAGGCATCAGCAACGAAACCTATGAATAGGGTCCCTAGTCCTGATTCGAAGTAGGTTGGGTTTTCACTGCCTATTGCGAGTAGAGCATTCAGATTCTTTCCATGCACGGCGAGAACTGCAGCTGACTCTATCTTGTCACTGGCGTGACGGAATAAAAAATCTTGTTCTGGTCGCCGCAATATCCCCAATATTGGTTCTCTAGTACTCATAAGTGCGCCGATGCTATCCTTCGCACTGGCCTCGGTGACTACCGAGGCAAAGTGATTTATATTTTTTGGTTCTTTGCCAAAGATGATGAGACTATATGCGGTGCTATTGAATTCCTGTTTAAAGCTTTTCTCCAGCGCAGAGAAAAAACTATCATTGGTGCTACTGCTGATTAGGCTCAATACGAGGGAACGACATTTGTTGAATATCTCGTTATTTCGTTCGGCGACAGAGATTAATTCTTCGAGCCGTTGGCTTATCTCTGCGTTCTGTTCCCGAAGTGCTTCGGCCTGTCTCTCGACCAGAGAAATTGTATTACCGCTGTCACCCGTCAATGACAATGCCTGAAGGAGGGTATCTCTGCTTTGAAAAAAGTCCGAGTGTTGAGTCAGGTAGCTTTCGACTTCGGATGCAGTCAGTGGGCCAGCCGGTTGCTTTGTGTTTGTCATATATGCAGCCTGCCTTCATAGACCCGACAGGCCGCTCCGGTCATATAGATGTCGGACTCGTTACCTGCCCAGCGAATTAGCAAATTTCCGCCGGGTAAGGAAACTGTAACATTCTCGTTTAGCAGACCACGTAATCTACCTGCTACGACTGATGCGCAGGCGCCAGTGCCACAGGCAAGGGTTTCTCCTACACCACGTTCGTAGACTCTCAGAGCAATTTTGTCGCGTGATAAGATTTGCATGAAATTCACGTTCACGCGTTCAGGGAATCGACTATGCCCTTCAATAAGCGGACCAAGCTCGGCAACCGGTGCTGAAGAAACATCGTCGACCTCAAGTACAGCATGTGGGTTTCCTACGTTAACGGTTGATATACAAACTGGCGCAATGTTCTTGCACTGGTTTATTGTTGCTGGAATTGCCAGTTCATAAGTGATCTGGGAGTGTTTTGCAGTAAATGGGATATGATCAGGCCTTAGCTTTGGTGTACCCATATTGACAGTAATGTTACCGTCTTTCTCTAGCTTGCAATCAATTTGCCCCGTGCTGGTTTCCAGGCTTATATGAGTCTTCGTTGTGAGACCTCGGTCACGGACGAACCGGGTCAGGCACCGTGCGCCATTGCCGCATTGCTCAACTTCCGTGCCGTCTGCATTGAATATACGATAACGGAAGTCTGCACTCGGATCGTTCGGCGGCCCGACAGTGAGGAGCTGATCAAAGCCGATACCAAGACGGCGGTCTGCCAACGATCGAATCTTATCTTTGTCCAAAGGTATATCCTTGGAGATGAGATCAATTAGCATGAAATCGTTACCGAGGCCGTGCATTTTTGTGAATCGAACTAACATGACACTAGATTACTGTAGCGCTTTACTATTGCAAGCCCGTTCCGCGACTGAGTATCCGAGCTTAGGTATGTGCTGGAAGAATTCGCTCCAGCTTTAACTGGTCTTCAATCGTTTCACGTTGTCTGATGCAAAAATGCTGAGAATCATTGACGATGACTTCGGCGGCCCTGTTTCTAGAATTATAGTTTGAGCTCATAACGAACCCATAGGCACCAGAGGAACGAATTGCAATTAAGTCCCCCGGTTCGATTGCGAGTTCTCTTTCGCGCGCGAGAAAATCTCCAGTCTCGCAGACCGGCCCGACAATCGACCAGGTTTGTGCGTTTTCCTTTCGGGTAACTTCCGAGACCTCTTGCCATGCATCGTACAAAGCTGGTCGGATCAGGTCGTTCATGGCCGCGTCAACTACCGCAAAGTGATTGTCGTTGTTGTCTTTCAGGAGCTGTACGCGTGATAGCAATACACCCGCATTCGCCACAATATAGCGACCAGGCTCAAACAGCAGGCGATGGTTGTGCTTACCCATGGCCTGTTGAACGGCGCCTGCATAGGAGGCAATCGGTATTGGGGTTTCGTCTTTGTAGCAGATGCCGAGACCGCCGCCCAGATCAATGTGTTCCAGGGTAATGCCCTCTTCCTCCAGATCATCCACCAATCTCAGCACTTCACCAAGCGCGTCAAGCATGGGATCCAGATCAGTAATCTGAGATCCAATGTGGCAATCGATACCTACCATTTGAATATTGTTGAGCGTCACTGCATGGCGATACATCTCTAGTGCAGTCTCTCTACTGACGCCGAACTTGTTTTCCTTTAACCCGGTTGCGATGTAAGGATGTGTGCCTGCATCAACATCGGGATTAACGCGCACAGACGTAGGTGCCACCAGGTCGAGATCGGCTGCATTCCTTTGTATCAGTTCAAGCTCGGAAGTCGACTCGACGTTGAAACAGCCAATACCTGCCTGGAGCGCCATGCGAATTTCCTGCTCGCTTTTGCCTACGCCAGAAAAGACTACTTTCGCCGGGTCTCCACCAGCTTTGAGAACGCGTTGCAGTTCTCCTCCGGAAACGATATCGAAGCCGGCTCCCAAAGCTGCCAGCAAATTAAGTACGGCGATGTTGGAATTCGCTTTTACGGAATAGCAAACCAGGTGGGGATGTTCGCTGAACGCCTCATCGAACGCGGTGTAGGCGCTCTCTATATCGGTCTTGCTGTAAACATAGGTCGGTGTTCCATACTCACGGGCTATCTTCGCTAGCGCGACGTCCTCTGCGTACAGTTCATTGTCTACGTAGTGAAAACTAGACATCTTCTTCTTCGTCCTGAGTGTCTTCCTCGGAGGTTGTCGTTTCTGCTTCCGCGGGTTCCTCTGGTAGAAAAAGAGGTCCTTTCTGACCGCATGCGGTCACAAAGACGATCAGAAACAATATAAAGCATCCTCTCATGAGAGAAATGTCCGCGGAAAAGCGTTGCAGTATACTTCTAAGCTGGTTGTAAGCAAAAAACGTGGAGCGAAACGAGTGCAGGATTCTGAATTCCATGGATTGGTAGATGAACTGTTTAATCGCATTGAGGATGACATAGATGACCTGGATCAGGACGTTGATATTGATGCGTCAGGCGACATTCTGACTATAGAGTTCGCTGATGGGACCACGGCAATCATCAGTCGACAAATTGGTAACCACGAAGTGTGGATTGCAGCTAAGTCTGGTGGTTACCATCTGTCTCTTGATGAAAATCACATATGGCAATGTGCCGCGACAGGGGAGGACCTATCTGCTTTGTTGAGTCGAGTGATTAGTGAACAGACAGGAGCGCAGATTACTATTCTTAACTAGTCTTATTTCTAAGGAGTCCCTGGTGTAGGACGACAGAGCGCAAGAACTAGCTAATCCTTTTGCGCGCGTTCGAAATGGCGCTGCGTACCATCTTGGGCGCCGTTCCTCCCGCGTGTGCTCTCGCATTTACGGATGCATCAAGGGACAGATCTACATCTGCTCCAATCAATTCACTGTGCTTCTGCAACTCTGCAAGAGGCAACTGAGCGAGATCCGTATCCTTCTGAATAGCAAGGGCTACCAATTTGCCGACCACTTCATGGGCATCTCGAAAGGGCAATCCCTTATTGACGAGGTAATCGGCAAGATCAGTGGCCGTCGCGTGACCTCTGCGAGCCGCATCCATCATGTTGTCGCGTTTCGCTTCGATTGCGGGAATCATGTCGGCATAGGCAGTCAGGCACATCATGACAGTATGTACTGAATCAAAAAGTGGCTCTTTGTCTTCCTGATTATCTTTGTTGTATGCGAGCGGCTGACCCTTCATCAGGGTCAGGAGTCCGGTGAGTGCGCCGAACACGCGTCCAGATTTTCCGCGCACAAGTTCCGGGACGTCGGGATTCTTTTTCTGGGGCATGATCGATGACCCTGTACAAAAGCGGTCCGGTAGATCCACAAAATCGAACTGTGGAGAGGACCACAATATGATCTCTTCCGCCCAGCGCGAAAGATGCATCATGAGTATGCTGGCGGCGGCAACGAACTCGATGGCGAAATCTCTATCGCTCACAGCATCGAGAGAGTTCATGGCGATCTTCTCGAACCCCAGCAGCTCGGCAGTCAGCTCTCGATCGATTGGATAAGTAGTCCCGGCAAGCGCAGCCGCACCCAGGGGTGAAACGTTGACTCGCTTACGACAATCCTGGAATCGCTCGTAGTCACGATCGATCATCTCGAACCACGCCATTAGGTGATGACCAAACGTGACAGGTTGAGCAACCTGCAGGTGGGTTGATCCCGGCATGATGGTATCTGCTTCGCGTTCTGCGAGGTTGAGGATGCCCAGTTGTAGCTGACGAATTTTCTCCGATATCTGATCGATCGCTGCTCTAAGATAAAGACGAACGTCGGTTGCGACCTGGTCATTACGGGAGCGACCCGTGTGCAGTTTCTTCCCGGTGTCGCCGATCAGGCCAGTCAGCGCCTGTTCGATATTCATATGGACATCTTCAAGTGAGATGGACCACTCCAGCTTGCCAGATGCGATTTGCTCACTAATTTGCGCCAGTCCCCCCGTAATGTCGGACACTTCATCGTCGGTAAGAATGCCGACTTTGTGCAGCATTGTTGCATGCGCGACGGAGCCCTCGATGTCATATGTCGCGAGTTGCTGATCGAACGTTACCGAGGCGGTAAACGCCTCTACAAAGGCGTCAGTGGCTTCGCTGAATCGGCCGTCCCAGAGTTTTGTCTTGTCGTTCATTTGAAAATTCGCCGGGGGGTGTGTCGTTGGGCAGGCGAAGATTATAGCAGTTACGGGGTGAAATCCGCATAATCATCAAGCGTGTGTAAATGTGACCTTACCCCCAGAACTACTCCACCAGTAAGATGGGAAATCGAACTTTATTCTCATGCTGCTCTCTCTGCAAATTGCTTTGGTGAAAGCCTACCAAGAGAACTGTGTGGTCTTTCTTCGTTGTAATGACGTCGCCATTCATCGATCGTATCTCGGGCCTCATCCAATGATCGAAACCAGTGAAGGTTGAGACAATATTCTCGGAACTTGCCATTGATGGTGCAGTACGTCGCAGTTTTGTAGCCAAAAAGGAGTAATTTAGGGTGCTATGGAGTTCCTTCGCTTGAAGGAACGGTCATTCACCAACGAGGTTAAAGAACCATGAAAGTGCTTGTAGTTGATGACGAAAAACTTGCTAGGGAGCGGTTGCCACGGATGGTGTCCACATTGGACAACTACGATGTAGTGGCAGAAGCATTCTCTGGCGATGAGGCAGTAAGGAAAGCAGTTGAACACTCTCCGGATATTGTCCTGCTGGATATTCGAATACCTGGCAGCGATGGAATGCAGGCGGCTGAGCAGTTGGCCAGCCTGCCATCTCCCCCGGCGGTGATCTTCTGTACTGCATTTTCCGATCACGCGATCGAAGCGTTTGATGTCAATGCAGCGGGCTATTTGCTAAAGCCGATTCGTCGAGAAGCATCGATAGAGACGCTGGGTAAGATAGGCACTGTCAACTCGGGACAAAGACGAATGATCACCGGCGAAGAGAGCGTAGCGGATGACTGTCGCGCTCGTACCCACATTAGCGCGAAAACGCGCCGAGGGATTGAGTTGATCCCCATATCAGAGGTTCGTTTCTTTCAGGCAGATCACAAATACGTGACAGTTCACCACGAGAGTGGTGAAGTGTTGATTGACGATACCCTAAGGGATCTTGAAAACGAATTTGCTGGCAAGCTTGTTCGCATTCATCGCAATGCGCTTGATATGACAGATCACCTTGAAGGGTTAGAACGTGATACCACGGGACATTATCGCGTGAGAATGAGGGGTGTTGATGAGAAACTTGACGTCAGCCGGCGCCACGTTTCAGGACTTCGACGCCTGGTACAGACGCTATAGCGGACTGGTAACTGTGCTACCCTTTAGCCTGTTGGCTAAATACAAACTGAATAATGTTGCAAACGCTGCGTATAGCGACCCGGCAAAGTGCCCTTGCGCTTTGGCAGGCGAACCATGTCCGTAATGCCCTGATTGAGGCACACCCTTCACTCGAGGTAGAAATAACTGGATTCACTACTGAAGGTGATAGAAATCAACGATCCCCGCTGCGAGAAATCGGTGGTAAAGGCCTGTTTATTAAGGAGCTTGAACAAGCGCTTCTAAGTGGAGCAGCTGATATTGCTGTTCACTCCATGAAAGATGTTCCATCCGAGTTGCCGCCAGGCCTTGAAATTGGTGCGATCTGTGAGCGCGCAGACCCTCGAGATGCGCTTGTTTCCAAGACAAATAAAGATTTGTCCAACCTGATGGATGGTTCCCGGATAGGAACTTCGAGTATGCGTCGCCGGCTGCAGCTTCAGGCGTCTTTTCCGAATTTCGAGTATGTTGATCTTAGGGGTAATGTTGATACCAGGCTAAGCAAGCTTGATGCGGGACAGTACGATGCAATCGTGCTGGCCGCCGCAGGATTACATAGATTAGGGGTGGGACAGAGAATCTCTGAACGAATCAGTACGGATTTGTGCTTGCCAGCGGCAGGACAGGGCGCTGTGGGCATCGAATGCAGGATCGATGATATGCAGGTAAAGGAGATTATCACTTCGATCAATCACGAAACGACGTCGCTGTGTGTTTCCTGTGAGCGAGAAGTGACGCTCCGACTGGGAGCCACCTGCAATCTACCTGTGGCCGTCCATGCTTCATTGCAGGGCGATGAGATCGAACTTCTTTCTTTTGTCTGCGATGAGTCGGGAACCGAAACCTTTCGTAGATCTGGCAAGGGACTGCGACAGGATGGCTTGATGATCGCAAGCGAGGTTGCCCAGGGCCTTTTGACGGACGGTGCAGCCGAAGTGCTGGGCGAATCAGGCTAGTGTCTGGAAAGGGAATCATACTCACCCGCCCTGCTGGATATAACGACTCGCTGGTTGAAAAACTGGCTACTGCTGGATATCGGATTCTGGAGCGACCCTTGCTCTCGATTGAGCCAATGGCGTTGGATGATGCAGCAAAGCAAAGAGTAATTGACCTGGACAGATACGACGTCGCGGTGTTCGTGAGTCGAAATGCGGTGACTCATGGTATGCAGCACCTGCAACACTACTGGCCGCAATGGCCGGCGCGACTCAAATGGTGTGCGATGGGTCAGCGTACCGCGTACGATCTGAAAGCGTTCGATATTCAGGCGACCTTCCCGGAAAAACAAGGCGCTATTGGACTGATTGAAACCATGGATTGGAGTACCGTTTCCAAAGTCCTGGTGGTTCGTGGCAAGGGTGGACTGGAAACGTTTTACGATGAGCTTAGCGAGAGGGCTATTCAGGTAGATTATCTGGAGGTCTATCAACGCACCGCGAAATTGCACAAATCTTTGGCGCAGGAAATTGTCGACTTGCAGTTTGAAGTGGTTATTCTTACTTCCGGAGAGGCCCTTGCGTCTTTGGTTGAGTCTTTAGACGGTCAGCTTCTTGGTAAACTGAAGGCAATAGTGCCGACTGAGCGAATAGCGGAACTGGCGAGGCAGTCTGGCCTGAATGATTTACTGGTGTCAGAAAGCGTTAGCGATGATGCGGTGCTGACTATACTTGCCTCCATTTGAGATTGGTTTGATTTATGACGGATGAACAGGATCTAACAACTGCAGATCAGGAAGGTGTCGAAGATAGACCACAGTCTGGACGCGGTATTGCATGGTTTGCAGTTGTTCTTTCGATCGTTGCATTAGGACTCTCTGGTTACGTAGGCTACATTTGGTATTCCTTCAAGGACTCAGGGCAGGAGATCGCCGGGATGGCTGGCGAGCTTTCGCAGCTACAGCGCCGAGTTGATGAAAACCGGCAACAAATGTCGCGAGAGCGTGAAGCTGCTTTGGAATCCTTCGCAAATGAACACGAAACGGAACTCGAGCAGTTTCAGCAAACTTTGGACGCAGCGCTGCAGAAACTGAATGCAGAGAGTAGCACTGCGCCACATGACTGGTTGGTCGCGGAAGTCGAGTACCTGATTCGAATGGCAAGCCAGCGAGTGCTCATGGACAAGGACCCTTCTGGCGCCATTGGGTTGCTGGTCTCGGCGGATCAAATACTCCTGCAAGCGGAGAACCTGACTAGTCATGGGCTGCGAGCAGCAATTGCGCAGGACATAGCAAACCTGCGGGCGGTTGATCAGCTGGATATTGAAGGGATCTACTTGCGGCTGGCGGCACAGATTCGGCTGGTTGACGAATTGGAGCGACCTGCCTATGAATTCAAGCCAAGGTCTGAGTCGCAAGGCGCAGAAGCTATCCAGGATAAGGGGCTAATGGGGATAGCGACGCGATTCGTGAAAAAATTTAATTCGGTGTTGTTGCGGTACGTGGACTTTCGCCGCGACACGGAACAGATAGTGCCAATTTTACCGCCTAGCGAAGAATATTATTTGCGTCAAAACCTTGTCCTTAATCTTCAACAGGCGCAAATGGGACTGCTGCGCGAGAAGTCGGACGTATTCGCAGTTTCCCTTGCAGATGCGCTGAGTTGGTTAAATCGATTTTTCGATAGCGAGCATGCAGTTACCATTGCGATGAGGGATACGCTGGTGGAGTTACAGGGAGTCGAAGTAGGACGCGATCTGCCAGATGTGTCGGCATCGTTGCAGGAGGTCCGCAAGCTGTCTCGCAGTGCTAATCAGGTCACGCTCGAACAGGTTACACGATGAAGCGCACGCTGATTATCGTACTGATCTGTGTTGTGCTGGCGGGATGGATCGGTACGTTAATTGCGCGAGATCCGGGCTACGTACTCATCGCCTACGAGAGTTATCGGTTTCAGACCAGTTTATGGATCATGCTGGCGCTGTTGATTGTAGTCATCATTGCCGGGTATTACTTGCTGCGGCTGCTAAAGCTCTTTGTGGTCAGCCCTGCCAACTTAAAGGGTTGGCGATCTTCCAGGAAGGCGCGCCGGGCGGATGATCTCACGCGCAAGGGACTCGCACTACTGGCAGCGGGAGAATACGCCCGTGCTGAGAAATTCTTGCTTAGCGGTGCTCAAGATCATGCTGATCCTGGGACTTTCTATCTGGCAGCGGCAAAGGCGGCTGATGCACAGAAAAACAATGAACAAAGAGAAGCCTTATTGCGCATGGCGGCGGAGGCGGACGCAGGGTTGTCAACATCAGTTGCTATGAGTGCGGCGGAAATGGCGGCAGCGCGTGGCGACTGGCAGCGATGTCTGGAAAGCCTTGATGGCCTGCCAGATTCCAGTGCAGTTCTAAAACTTAAGAAACACGCGCTATATGAAGGTGGTGACTGGCACAGACTATTGGAGATGATGCCGAAGTTGCGGGCGGAGGAGCTCGCAGATGATCAATTTGAACGTCAGGTAGTAATTAATCGTCTGTCGGAGACTACTATCAATGATGAAGGTCGAGCGGCCGTTGTCAAAAGATCTTCACCAGGTGTTCGGCAGGATCCTGAAGTTGTATTACGTCATGCCCAGTCTCTTTCCAACGAACGCGCGGCGGAAGTGACCCTAAGAAATGCTATAAAAAAGGACTGGCATCCAGAGTATGCAGTGGCCTATGGAAAGCTTGGTCGTGACACGCTGCAGGCCAGAATCAGACATGCCGAGTCCTGGCTGAAAAAGCATGAGGGAAGTGCGGAGTTGCATATGTCGCTTGCAACAATGTATGAAAAAGCCGGGGATCTTGATAAGGCAAGGCAGGCCTGCCAAAAGAGTATCGATGTATTACCCTCTCGGGCAGCGGTGGAGATGATGGCTACCTTCCTGGCCGAAGATGGCGACCATGCCGCCAGCAATAGATATTTAAAACAGGCGCTAACACTAGGAATATAAAGTCTTATTTTCGAGGCTTTTTCTAGGAAGACCTTGGCGCATAGGAAAAGACATCTGAATACATATTTTCTTCGGACAACCCATGCGCAACAAATGAGTCTAGTGTGGCATAGACCATGCCGGGGCCTCCGCTCACGTAGACCATTACGTTCGCTAGGTCGTCGAAGTCTTCGAGTACTGCATTGCCGACAAGTCCGGTACGACCGTTCCAGTTTGGGGATGTATCGGGGGCACTTACCACAGGAATATACTCGAATGCCTTATTCTCTCGTGCCCAGGTTTTACAAAGCTCATCAAGATAAAGGTCTGAGTCGGTAAGTACGCCCCAGTAAAGAAATACCTTTTCTTTGTGCCCAAGATGCATCAGGTACTCGTAGATACTTTTCATCTGCGTGATACCGGTACTTGCAGCTAAAAGGATCAGAGTCTTATGGGGTGATGACTCGATGTAGCAATCCCCTTTAGGCGCATCTATCTCGATCTTGTCGGCGCTATCTAGGAGCGCTTCAATTTCAACGGAGTCTTCGGAGTCCGCTGTAGGACGGACATGTAGTTCAATCGAACTCGTGTGATGGGGTGAGTTGGCGATTGAAAAAGGGCAACGTTTTCCGGTTAGCATTATCTCCAGATACTGACCCGCCTTGAAGCTGAGCGTTTCTCCCTTGGGAAGATCGAGGACGACTCGACGAGTATGGGCGTTGAAGTAGGTTATAGAAGATATCGCGCAATTAAGGCGCTTTGACATCCTATTAGTTTCTCTTCATCGAAGAGAAAAACTCTTCATTAGTTTTCGTCTTACGCAGTTTATCTAGCAGGAACTCAATGGCAGCCAGGTCATCCATTTCATGCAGTATCTTCCGCAGGATCCAAACCTTCTGCAATTGTTCGTCGGTCATCAGCAGATCTTCTTTGCGTGTTCCCGAACGCCTGATGTTAATTGCCGGATATACACGTTTTTCCGCGATTTTTCTTTCCAGATGCAATTCAAGGTTACCCGTGCCTTTGAATTCCTCATAGATCACCTCATCCATCTTAGAGCCCGTGTCGATCAAGCAGGTCGCGATAATGGTCAAGCTCGCACCCTCTTCCAGATTTCTTGCAGCACCAAAAAATCGCTTCGGTCGCTCCAGCGCATGTGCATCCACACCACCGGTTAACACTTTCCCGGAAGCGGGAATGACGGTGTTGTATGCACGAGCGAGTCGGGTAATAGAATCTAGCAGTATCACGACATCTGTCTTGTGTTCCACCAGACGCTTAGCTTTCTCGATTACCATCTCAGCAACCTGAACGTGACGAGAAGGCGGTTCATCAAAAGTGCTCGCTACTACTTCACCACGCACTAGGCGCTGCATCTCGGTAACTTCTTCCGGACGCTCATCAATCAGTAATACAATCAAATGACACTCTGGGTTATTGCGCATAATGGACTGCGCTACATTTTGCAGAATCAGTGTTTTACCTGCTTTCGGTGGCGAAACAATCAGCCCGCGCTGACCTTTTCCAATAGGAGCAGTGAGATCGATGATTCTTGCGGTAAGATCTTCCGTTGATCCATTTCCTGCCTCTAGGCAAAGTGGAATATCTGGATGGAGGGGAGTCAGGTTTTCAAAAAGAATCTTTTTCCTTGATTCGTTTGGGTCGGCAAAATTGATTTTGTCGACCTTTAGCAGTGCGAAGTAGCGTTCCGAGTCTTTGGGTGGCCTGATCTTACCAGATACTGTATCACCCGTTCTCAGATTAAATCGCCTGATTTGACTGGGAGAGACGTAGATGTCGTCTGGTCCAGCAAGATAGGAGCTATCCGGTGACCTAAGGAAACCAAAACCGTCCTGAAGGATCTCAAGGGTTCCATCACCGAAGATAGACTCTCCGCTCTTGGCGTGTTTACGCAATACGCTTGCTATGATTTCTTGTTTCCTGGACCGACCTAGGTTGTCCATGCCCATTTCATGGGCTATTTCGAGTAGTTCTGGTATAGGTTTAGTTTTTAGATCAGTTAGATTCATGGTTAAGTTTTTTGAAGTTAGAGAAAAATTAGCGCGACTGCGCTAGGTTGTTAATAATAAGCTTGCTGTAATTAAGAGCTAGAAATGAATTAGAAAATGGATGCTTGCTAAGCGGTCTCGGAAAGATGTTGGAAGCATTAATAATGTATGAATGGGCGTAAAATGCGATGTTTTGGGAGACTTGTCAACACTTTTTCGCAGGTTGATGACCACAAATCTCCAGTTTGAGGTCATATATTACTGTCAAGGAAAGCTGTTAATTGCGATTTTGATAATGCTCCAACCTTGGTAGCTTCCACAGCACCATTCTTGAAAAGCATGAGTGTTGGAATGCCCCGGATACCATACTTTGGTGGTGTGTCCCCGTTTTCATCAATATCGAGTTTACAAACCTTCATTTTCCCATCGTACTCAGATGCAATTTCTTCGAGTACTGGCGCGATTACCTTACATGGACCACACCACTCAGCCCAATAATCTACAAGGACGGGTATATCAGAATTGAGTACTTCACTTTCAAAAGTATCATCAGAGACATGATTAATGTCTGACATTATTTCTCCAAAAATCTAGAGGGGGTTTATGAAGGTTGTATCCTAAGCTGCTGTTAACTTTTTAACAATCCCAATCGAAAAAACTTCCTCGGATTGTTGCCTAGGTTCGTAAAGATGATGAAATTTGCTTGGCGAAATAGGTCAATATCCCGTCTGAACCGGCTCGTTTCATAGACAATAAGGACTCATAAATTACTTTTTCGTCTAACCATCCGTTTTGAATTGCAGCTGTGAGCATGGCGTATTCTCCACTTACTTGATAAACCATAGTGGGAACGCCGAATTCGTCTTTTACCCTTCGAACAATATCCAGATATGGCATTCCTGGTTTGATCATCACCATGTCGGCACCTTCTCCCAGGTCTAGAGCGACTTCATGCAGGGCTTCGTCGCTGTTTGCGAAATCCATTTGGTAAGTATGTTTATTCTCGCCGCCGAGCTTTGAAGCAGAACCCACGGCATCTCTGAAGGGTCCGTAGAATGATGAGGAGTATTTGGCGGAATAGGCAAGTATGTTGGTATTTACGAACCCTGATTGTTCCAGTGCGTCACGAATTCTACCTATGCGACCGTCCATCATATCCGACGGCGCAATTACATCGACTCCTGCGGCAGCCTGGGATAACGCCTGTTTTGTCAGGGTATCCAGCGTTACGTCATTAAGGATATAGCCGCTATCATCAACTATGCCGTCCTGTCCATGAGAAGTGTATGGATCCAACGCGACGTCAGCCATAACGCCGAGGTCTGGAAACTGTGCCTTGATGGCAGAGATTGCGGTTTGCACTAACCCGTTTGCGTTATAAGACTCTTCACCCGCTAAGGACTTCTTGCTGGTTGGGACGAGCGGAAACAATGCAACCATTGGAATTCCAAGGTTGGCAATCTCCTGGCAGTCCATCAGGAGTTTGTCCACAGTCATGCGTTCAATACCTGGCATGCTTGCAACTTCCTCGGTCCTGTTTTCTCCCTCGATAACGAAAACCGGATAGATCAGATCATCGGGGGTCAGCGTAGTTTCCCGCATCAGTCGTCGCGAGAATTCGTGGCTGCGCATTCTGCGCATCCGGGTAGTTGGAAATTGTCTGGCCATACACTCTTCCTTTTGTTGCATTATCCCAGTGTGTTGGCGCGTTGTCATTGACTGGCTTTGGTAACCCCAGTTTAATCTTTGCCGATATACTGCTTGTCTTTCGGAAGTTTATGAAATTTGGCATTTTCTATGAGCACCAGCTACCTAAACCTTGGGTTGCAGGCAAAGAGTTAAAACTATTTCAGGATGCGCTGGAGCAGGCTGGGATGAACAAACATGAGCATATCTGTGATTCGCTGGAACTTTTCGGTAAAGAGGTCATGCCGGAGTTCAAGGAACGAGAGATTGCTAGGGAAGCGAAGAAGGCTGAGGAACTCGCTCCTTTCATCGAGGTTGCGATGCAGCGGAAGAAATACATGGAGCCGCTCGCAGATCAAGACATTCCGGTGTTCCCAGCGTTAGGCTGTTCGGTGGTTGAAGGTGAGGCGGATCCAAAAAATGGCCGCTGAGTCCTAAGGCATATCCCTTCTTAAGATGAAGAAATGTGCTTTTCTAATTGTGCAGACAGATTCAGCCACTGGCTTTCAATTTCTTCGATTTGAGATTTTAGCTCCAGCTGGTCCTTGAGGAGTTGTTGAACGCTTGCTCCTTCTTCTCGTGTGTAGATGTCTGAATTGGAAAGTTCTGCCTCAATTTCTGCCAGTTTTTTGCTTAGTCGTTCCAGTCGCTCGTCCAGGGTTCTAATCCTGGTTCGTAATTGTCGCGCAGCTTTGTGGTTTGTCGGCTTTCGCCGGGCTGTTTGGGTGTGCGTGAGGGAAACTACCGGCTTCTCGCCGAACAATCTCGTTCGGTAATCTTGCAAATCGCCTTCATAGCGTTGTATGCCACCATCATCTACCAGCAGGAGTTCATCGACCGTGTTGGTAAGCAGGTGCCGGTCATGCGAAATCAGCACAATGGCGCCAAGGAAATCTTGCAGTGCGATAGTCAGCGCTTGACACATCTCCATATCCAGATGGTTGGTAGGTTCATCCAGTAGCAACACATTGGGTTTCTGATAGGCGATTATGGCGAGCGCAAGCCGAGCCTTTTCACCCCCGGAAAACGATACGACCGGCTCCTTAATTCGGTCTCCACGGAAATCGAAACCCCCAAGATAG
>MDTE01039567.1_pt1 | contig 136603 bp, 154 predicted proteins | sample 811231 | NCBI WGS metagenome assembly MDTE01 (sample SAMN05326651, study PRJNA326480) | marine metagenome | isolation source: seawater | place: Indian Ocean: Red Sea | collected 2010 | reverse complement strand
ATTTTTTTTCAAGTATGAAAAAAATATTTCAGATGTTTTTAAACAAATTGATTTTGGCGTATATTTTTTCAATCCTATAAAATACAAACTTTTAGTTTCAGGAATTGTCAATGAAGCAATTAGTTTCGGGCTACCCATGATTATACCAAAAGATAATTTAGCATCAGAGACTCAAAAAAAATATAATTGTGAATTAGATTACAACTGGAAAAACTTTAATGAATTATTTAATAAAATAGACTATACAATAAAAAATTTTGACGTCATTAGGAAATCAAGTATTCTAGCATCTCAAGCTTGGAATAAGAAAGAGGGAACAAATAAGTATTTTAGAAAAATATTAGAAGAAAAGTTTCTTAACATAAAATAAAATTTTATGAAATTATTAAAACTTAGAAATTAATATAATTGTTTTATTTTGATTTTATTAATTAATAAGTGCTAGAGTATTTGTAATTAAATCAATAGGCAAAAATTTGTAGGGAACTTTTGTGAAAAAAGATAATCTTTTTCAAACTATAAACAACGAATGGAATAGATTTCACTCTAAAAGTAAAGTAAATAATTTTAGGAAAGAAATTAAATTACATAGCCCAACTTTTGGTCCTGAAGAAATTACTGGTTTTGCTGAACAAATGATTTCAACTAATGTTACCATGGGAACAAAAGTTTCTGAGTTTGAAATGAAATTTAGTAAAATGTTTAATTTTAAACATTCAATAACTAGTAATTCTGGTTCTTCTGCAAACCTCTTAATGGTAGCGGCTTTAAGGAATAGAAATACAAAAAATCATCTTAAAGTTAATGATGAAGTAATTATACCTGCGTTAACATGGTCGACATCACTTTTCCCTTTGATACAATATGGATTAACTCCTGTGTTCGTTGACTGTGACTTAGATACACTTAACATGGATATAAACCAAATTGAAAGCGCTATTGGTCCTAAAACTAGAGGATTATTCATTACTCATGTTTATGGGAATCCATGCAATATGAATGAAATAATCTCATTATGCAAAAGAAATAATTTAATTCTTTTTGAAGATTCTTGTGAGTCAATGGGAGCATATTATAATAATATACCTGTGGGTTCATTTGGCATTGCCAGTAGTTTCAGTTTATACTTTTCTCATCATATTACATGTATGGAAGGAGGTATTACTGTTACAAAAAATAAAAATTTATCAGAAACAATGAGGATTATCAGATCTCACGGATGGATAAGAAACTGTGAAAATAAAAAAAAGTGGGTTGATCTATATAAAAATTTCAATCCAAAGTTTTTATTTGTTAATGAAGGTTATAACTTAAGGATAACAGAACCTCAGGCAATAATGGCTAGTTTACAATTAAAAAAATTGAAATATTTTGTAAGAAAAAGAAGAAAGGTGTCTAAGTATTTCAGAAAAAAATTAAGCAAATTTGAAGGTATTTTTAAATTCCAAAAAGAAGAAGAAAATGCTTTTCACTCATGGTTTGGTTTTCCATTAACAATTTTGAACAAAAAAATTGACAGAGATAAAATTTGTAAATTTTTAAATAAAAATGGTATTGAAACCAGACCAGTGGTTTCTGGAAATTTATATAAGCAGCCAGCAGTTAAACATGTGGCAAAAAGAGTTTATGGAAAACTTGAAAATGCCAATTTTGTAATGGAAAATTCGTTTTCGTTAGGTTGTCATCAAGATGTAAAAAATGAGGAGATTGATTACGTTTCTGATTTAATAGAAGACTATCTTAGGAAAAATCTATGAAGCAAAGAGCTCTGATTACAGGCGTAACAGGAATGGTAGGGTCCCATATGCTCGATTATCTATATATGAATACTAATTGGGATATATGGGGACTACTCAGATGGAGAAGTCCAACCAAAAATATCAAAAATCATTTTAAGGCAATTAATAATAAAAAAAGAATTTTTTTGGTCTATGCTGATATAAGGGACCCAATTTCAACCAGGCATGCAATAAAAACTGCACGTCCGGATTTTGTTTTTCATCTAGCTGCACAAAGTTTTCCTCAAACAAGTTTTAACAGTCCGCTTGATACATATCAAACCAATATTCAAGGAACCACGAATGTTCTAGATGCATTAAAAGAATTTTCAAAAAATGCAATGATTCATGTATGTTCATCATCAGAAGTTTTTGGAAGAGTTTCAAAAAATGAAATTCCCATTAAGGAAGAAACCAAATTTCACCCAGCATCACCATATGCAATCTCAAAGATAGGAACTGATCTAATAGGAAGGTTTTATGCTGAGGCGTATGGTATGAATGTTATGACGACGAGAATGTTTACTCATACGGGACCAAGACGAGGCGATGTTTTTGCAGAAGCGAGTTTTGCTAAACAAATTGCTTTAGCAGAAAATAATTTTATTGAAAAAGAAATTAGTGTAGGCAATCTCAACAGTCTGAGAACCATTGCGGATGTAAGAGATGCAGTACGTGCCTATTACTTACTTTTAACTGTTAAGCCTAAAGCAGGAGAGTACTATAATATTGGAGGAAAGCATACTGTAAAAATATCAAGATTATTGAACGATTTGATTGGATTATCAAAACTAAAAAAACAACTTAAAATTGTTGTAGATAAAGAGAGATTAAGACCTATAGATGCTGACCTTCAGGTGCCGGATACATCTAAATTTTCAAAGCACACTGGCTGGAAACCAGAGATCTCTTATACCCAAACTTTAATTGACTTATTAGAATATTGGCGTACTATGGTCAAAATAAACGGTAATCTTCTGAAAAGATAAAGAGCAAATTCAAAACTTTATTTCTAAAAAAAATCTATGATTATTGTAAGATCTCCTCTTCGCGTTTCCTTTTTTGGGGGAGGTACTGATTATGAAAAATGGTTTTTAAAAAATAAGGGAGCTTTTCTATCAACTGCAATAGATAAGTATGTATTTTCTTTAGTTAAACACACAATAAATCTCTCGGATTTTAGATATAGGATTTCCTGGAAAATTGTTGAAGAGGTTTCAAACTACAATCAAATTCAACAACCTATTGTTAGAGAAACTATCAAATATCTTAAATTTGATAGACCAGCCGAATTTTTTTATCTTGCAGATGTTCCTGCACTTTCAGGTCTTGGTTCAAGTGCTTCTTATGCAGTGGCTACAATAAAGGCTATTTCAAGTATTCAAAAAAAAAAATTATCAAAATCTGAAGTTGCTAAAATATCTTATGAAATAGAAAAACAAAAGTTAAATGAAAATACCGGTATTCAGGATGCAATTGCAGCCTCTTATGGAGGACTAAATTTTGTTGAGATATCAAAGAATGGAAAATATAAAGTAAACAAATGTTTAGTAAATAGTGAGCAGAAAGAAAATTTTTTTAATAGAATTGTGCTTGTATTCACTGGTATTCAAAGATCTTCTTCAGATCAAGCGGCACTTACACTCAAAGAAATGGATAAAAAAGAAAAACATTTTAGAGATTTATATTGTATGGCGTTTGAAGGAAGAAATCTATTATTATCTAATGAACTGGATAAATTTGGAAATTTACTTGATGAGTCGTGGAAAATAAAGTCTTCACTTAACAAAAAAATGTCTAATACTAAAATTGACAATCTTTACGAATTCTCAAAAAGTCAGGGTGCATTGGGTATGAAAATTTTGGGTGCTGGTGGGGGAGGATTTGCAGCTATTTTTCTAAAAAAAGGCTTTAAAAAAAAATTTTTAGAGAAAATAAAAAATCATAAATTTATGGAAATAAAAATTGATGAAGTTGGTGCAAAACTCATAAATTTTACATAATATAAAAAAATGAAATTAGAAAATACATTAAAAACTTTTTTTCAAAATAGGTTAGAAAAGAGCAATATATTAAAAAATATATATTATTTTGGAAAAAATCCTTCTAAGAATCTACAAAATTTATTTCCTGACACTTATAGTGGGGCTAAATACTATAATTCTATTATGAAACTTATAAATTTTATACCGTATATAAGAAGTGTTAGCTTAAGAAGAAAATTTCTAAAGAATTCAAAAAATCTCAAAAATATTCTTCCAAGTAATGGTTTTGCAAAAATAAATTTTAAACATTCTAAAGATCTGACCAAGGTTATTGAATTATCGAAAAAAAGTTTAAATGATTCATTAAAAAAAAAAACTAAAGGTTTAAATCGCAAAAAAGATTTTCTTGTAACTAAAAATATAAATGTGTTGAAAGATAATTTTCTACCACTTAGAAAATTAATAAAGTCAAATAAATTTTTATCACCAATAACAGAATATTTGGGGTCTTTTCCTATTTTATGGTCTAGTCAAGTATGGTTCTCCCCGAACAAGAAATTTACTTTGGGTAGAAGCCAAAATTATCATATGGATAATGAAGATTACAGACAGATTAAATGTTTCATCCCTCTAGAAGATATTAATGATGAAAATGGACCATTAACAATTATAGATGCTAACAAAACAACGAAAATATTTAAAAAATTAAAACAAGAAAAAATAATTAAGTATAAGCATACTAAAATTTCAGATGAAATTATGCATAAACTTCATGATGAGAATGAATCAATAAAATTAACTGCTAAAGTTGGTGAGATATTATATGTTGATACATCTCGTTGTTATCATTACGGAAGCAGGCCATCACCAAAGAGTAGAAAGGTTTTATTTTTGCAATTCTTTTCTATTAATTCACGAAAAGTACAAGTTTTCCAAAGAAAATATAATCAAAATTTATTAGATAATATTGAAAGAGAAATTTATAAATTTTATAATCCTGATGATTATTTTGAAAAACATTAATTACAATGAAAAAAATTATTTTTTTTATTGAAAGCATGAGAGTTGGAGGTGCTCAAAAAAATCTTTACTATTTAATAAATAATTTAAGTAAAACAAAACACGTAATTTATCTTGTAACATTTAATAGAGCTTCAATTGATTATAAACTAGACAAAAATGTACATATTATTGAACTAAACTTACCAGGTTTTTCAAATAATATTTTTGTTTCTCTAACTAAAAATCTTGTTAAAATTTTAAAATTTAGAATTACAATAAAAAAAATTGACCCTGAAGTAGTTATAAGTTTTATAAATACAACAAATGTTTTAGTAATTCTTGCTAGTCTCTTTTTAAAAAAAAAAATCATTATTTCAGAGAGAAATGATCCTGAAGAACAAAAAATTGGAAAAATATGGACATTTTTAAGGTTTATTTCTTATAGATTTGCTTCACTAATTACAATTAATTCAATACATGGATACGAATTTATAAAAAACAAAATGCGTATTAAAAAAGTAATGTATATTCCTAATTTTTTTATTCGTAATCCAGAACGAAAAGGTAAGGTTAATCTGAAAAATTATATTTTAGCAGTTGGCAGATTGCACATGCAAAAAGGTTTCGATATTTTAATAAATGACTTCGTTAAATTTAAAAATCAACAAAAAAATAATTTAAAACTTGTAATATTAGGTGAGGGAGATGAATTAAATTATTTAAAAGAATTAGTACCAAAGAAATATAAAAATGAAATTTTATTTTTAGGTAAAATAGACCCTTCACTTTACTATAAAAATTGTAAATTATTTGTAATTCCATCTAGATATGAAGGATCTCCAAATGTATTATTTGAAGCAATGGCGTTCGGTGTTACTATAATTGTAAGAAAGTCAAGTAAGGAAATTCAAAATTATCTTAAGAATATGTCTAATGCAATCCTCATTGATAGGGATAAGAATATTAATTCAATTGATGAGGGAATAGATTTCTGCATTAAAAATGAAGATTTGGCGAAGAAATTTGGAATTAATGCTAGGAAAAGTATTAATTCCTATGATAATAGAAAAATACTTAAGAAATGGACAGAAATAATTAATCAAGCGATGTAATGACAAGAGAAAAAATATTATTTCCGTTTGTTGGTGATTCTGTTGGCGGTAGTCAAATTGCGTCTATCCTCTTAATCAAAAACCTATTTAAAATTAAACGTGATTTTAGGATAATTACCTTCACTAATAATGGAGAATTAGTTAAATATCTAAATGAAAAAAAAATTCCGTTCCATAGTCTCAGCTCAGATAGTGGTCGATTAAAAGTTGTAAACTTAATTTTTTTGTTGTTAAAAAATTTAAAATTTGTTTTAGAAATTATCAAACAGAACAATATAAAGAAAATTCATACTAATGATTTAAGAATGCACTATATATGGTCCATTTTTTGTTTTATATTTAAAAAGAACCACATATGGCATCAACACTCTGCGATATTTAGTAGAAAAACAAAATATCTTTCAAAACTTTCTTATAAAATCCTTACTGTTTCGAATTTCGCAAAAGAATCTTTTCATTATTCAATGTCAAAAAAAGCAATTGTTGTTGGGAATCCTTTTGAGAATAGAAAACTTGTTCTAAAAAAACAAAAAAAATTAAAAAAAAATATTTTGTATATAGGAAATAATAATTTTCAAAAGAGATCATATTTTTTTATAGACCTAGCAAAAGAATTATTTATAAATAATAACAATTATGAATTTCATATGGTGGGTGATTTTAATTTTAAGAATTCACAGATTAAAAGACTCTCAAAATTCAATATAAACATTCATGAAAAAAGATTTGATTTAAGAAGATTATTTTTAAATTCAGATTTGTTAATAGCACCAGCAGTAAACGAGGGGTTTGGAAGAATAATTGTTGAAGCAATGCTCTATAAAGTATTAGTGATAGCTTCAAACTCTGGAGCACATAAAGAAATTATTACTGACAAATTTAATGGAAGATTAATTAAAAGTGACTCTTTAAAGATGTTTAAAAAAGAAATTAAAGATGTGTTATCCAATAAAAAAATTTTTCAATATATGGTAACAAATGCTTATATGGTATCTAATAAAAAATATGATATTGGTCAATACTTAAATTTATTCAAGAAAATTTACAAATAAAACTATTTCTCAATTAAAAAAGATGAAAAAAAAAAAAATTAAAATTCTTAGCTCCTCTTTTAAATTTCCTAATGTACGATCCTTTTTATATCCATTCATCTTATTCGATAGATACCTTATAAAAAATAATATACACTGCCAAATTAATCCAATAAAAAATAAAACTTATGATCTTATTTTTATTGAAAGCAATTTCTTCGGTAGAGAATGGGCTCTTAATTCTGAAAGAGTACTCGAATCAATATACAACTTAAAAAAAAATTGTGGAAAAATTATATATTTTGATTTATCAGATAGTACAACACTCTTACATCCCAAAGCTCTTGAAATAGTGGATTTATATTGTAAAGGACAAATTTTAAAAAATAAAAATTTATACAAAAAACGTTTTTATGGAAGAAGAATTTATACTGATTACTGTCATAGGAAATTTGGTATTGTTGATTCAAAACCAGTTTATTCAGAAAGCGTTACAAATACAAAACATCTTGAAAAAATAGAATTATCATGGAATTCTTCATTATCAAATTATTCATTACTAGGAAAATTTTTAAATGAAATATATGAAAAATTACCTTTTAAATATTTATTAACCTTTCCTAGAAAAAAAGAAACTAATAATGAAAAGAAAAAAGGTATAATGTCAAGAATGAATCTAAACTATGAAAGAAATACAATCTCATGGCATAGAAAAACAGCAATCGATTCAATAAGAAATGAAGTTAATTATCAAAAAATTACTACTTTTAATTATTTTAGAGAATTAAAAAATTCCAAAATTACGATTTCTCCCTTTGGTTGGGGAGAAATTAATTACAGAGATTATGAAGCATTCATTTATGGATCTATATTACTTAAACCAAATATGAGTCATATAAATACCTGGCCAAATTATTATGAGGATAAGAAAACTTCTATTTTTTTTGATTGGTCGTGCAATGACATAAATCAGAAAATAGAAAATATTCTTAATAATTATGAAAATTATGAACAAATAGTTAATAATGCAAAAAATAGATATTTTAATTACATAGATAAAAATAATTTGAAAAAAATGATATTAAATATTCTTAATAAAATTATTAATTAAAGAAAAAAAAATTATTTAGACAGTAAAACAGTCCTGGCACCGCCAACTTTAGTCAAAATTTTTATTGTACTTTCAGCATTAATATTTTCAAATATAGATCTTTTTTCTCCATCTGATTTTAAAACATGAATTGCACTTTTATTAGTAACCATTTCAATCCGTTTGGTTCCTGACTCTGCATTTGATGATATATATTTAGTTTTATAGCCCAAAGTAAAAAGTTTTGAAAGCACTGGTGTAATATCATGACTTTTATTGTAGCAAGATATATGTGGTTCGAAACATATTAATGGACTTAAATTATTATTTCTAACATCTTTTATAAGGGACTGAAGTATTTCAACTTCATGTCCCTCTACGTCCATTCTAATTAAATCAGGTTTAAAGTATTTTTTAGATAATTCCGAAATGGTTACCGTTTTTACTTTAATGGTATTACCAGACAAAAATTTCTTTGCTGAACCTGTTGGATGAAAAGTATGCAGATTAGATTGTTTTGCTAGATAAAAAGTTTGTTTTACAGATTTATTTGAAACTCCAGATTCTTCGATATAAATTCTTTTTTTTTCGATTTTATTTAATACTATATTTTTTTTGAGCAATTCTACATTTGCTTTATTTGGTTCAATTGCAAGTATCTTTCCTGTAGATTTTAATAAATGATTTTCAATGAGAACGTAATAACCTATATTTGCACCAATATCAAAGACATTCATATTCTCTTTAAGAATTTTATTCAATATTAGTTTTTGATCTTCTTCTCTTTTACCAAAAAGTATTAAAGATCTAGATATCCCCTTATCCCGATTGTTAAGAAACATTTTAAAATTATAGATATTTCTTAAATAGTACTTATCACCAAAAAATAATCTCAATAATTCAGCTTTAATAATATTTTTAATACAAGAAAAAAAAGTTAACGTACTTCTTTTAAAAATAATTTCTAACAAATTTCTTAATCGATTTATCATTTTTCGGTATCAATAAATATTCATCTAATTTAAAACTTTTAGGATTATTATTATTTTTATCAACTATATCATATTTAATTTCACTTAGTATTTGACTTAAATCACGAATATCATTTCCTATTTTTTTTATATGATAAGGATGTACGCTTAAGAAAATTATAGGTTTAGACTTTGTAATTACTTTTTTAGCCCCTTTTAATATTTCAATTTCAGAGCCCTCTGCATCTATTTTAATAATATCAGGTGATATATCTTTTCTCATACAATATTTGTCAAGATTTATTTGTGTTTTTTTTACTTCAAAAAAATTTCCTTTTTGATCTAATTTAGCTTTAGAGTTCAATCCACTATGACCCTTTTTTTCATAAAAGATTACATTATCATGTTCATTCTCTCCTACTAAACACTTATTCAATATAATATTTTTTAAAGAGTTTTTTTTTATGTGATATTTAAGAAATTTTAAATTTGTATTAGAAGGTTCAAAACAATGGATATGTGTTTGTCCTGAAGAAATTCGACTAATAGGTATTAGGTTCAATCCAATATGTGCGCCAATGTCAATTACACAACGTTTTTTTATACTCATTTGAATCATATTGTTGTAAAAAGAATTGTGACCATATCCCCAATTATCGTAATCACTAAAAAAAAAAATAGGATGAAAATTAAATGGACCAAAATTAGATATTTTTTTTTTACATGGTTTTTGATAATTTAATATAGTTATAACTTTTCGATAAATTCTTCCCCAAAAGACCCAAAATTTTTGATAGCGACTTAACCTTCCATGCCTAAGATTTCTTAAAAAGTTTAAAATCATAAAAAAATTAATTCTGATAAAAGATTATTTTAAATATTAATGAAATAATCTTATACTGTTGTATAAGAACATAATAAACTACAATTTCTAAATATCTAACACTTAAAAAAAATGAAAACAATCAATTCTTTTTTAACTCTAAAGGGAAGTAACTTAAAATTTCATTATTTTTTAATACTATGTTTCACGTATTTAATTATTCATATATCACCAAGTTTAATCTTTCCAAACCAACCAGACAGTTCTACATATACAGATTTTGATATGACTAGAACGTCAATTTATCCGTACGTGATTGATATTTTGGAGAATTTTAATATTAATCTATTTTTCTTCCAAAAATTATTATTATCCTCAAGTATCGTTTTTTTAATATATTCTTTAGCTACTAGAAAGGTAAATGTTAAATTTATTATTTTATTTTTTTTAGGTTTAACATTAAATTTTTTTTATACATCATTTTCAAAAACAATACTTACTGAATCAATTTTTTTTAGTTTCATAAATATTTCGTTTGCAATTCTTATATTAGGTAGACATAGGAATTTTTTATTAAATTTTATATTAGGAATATCAATTGGACTTATCATAACAATAAAATCAATTGGTTTTTCGATTGGTATACCTTTAACAATTGTATTACTTATATATTTTTTTAAAGAAAAATTATATAAAAACTTTTTCGTAATTGTATTTGGGTTATTTTTTGTTGTTTGTTTAGAAAATTTTCTTTTTTTTAAAAATCATAATCAAAGAAAATCAGTTTTACCAATAGCCATTGTGGGAAAGGTGTTTTTTTTATCTGGAAATGACTCATTTGATATTAAGAATTTTCCAGAAAAATTTATAGATATAATTGCTGAATCAAAATCCTCATTTAAACCTGTATTGTTATTTTTAAAAAAAATCAACAATCCAATTCTTAAAGCTGACTTAACAGCAGATTATGAAGTAGTTGCACAATATCAATTTTTAAAATTTAAGACCCCTGTAGAAAAGAAATTTAATGAAAGAAATATTTTTGATCATTCTTATGAGTTATTAATACCTCTTTTAAAATATAATTTTAGAGAATACTTCATTTTATCATTTACCCATTATTTTGGAATGTGGTCTACAAATTCTAAAGAAATATTTTTAAAACATTACCTTGAGAAGAATTTAATAAAACAACCATTAGAACAAGAATTCCAAAATGCTTCTGGTGGAATAAAAAAAATTAATTCGAAATTATTAATTTTCGTTCAGCTATTATTTTTGGGGCTATTCCTATGTTTCACATTATTGACCATCTATTCAATATATTTGATTTTTAAAAGAAAATTCTTTGAGAATATTTATGTCATTACGCTCATTATAAATTCGCAGGTATATTTAGTTCTAACTTCATTTGCTAATGTGGCTACTATAAGATATTTAATGCCAATATATCCTTTGATTTTACTTTCATTGATTTTTTTTATATCCTCATTAAAAAAAAGATTAATCTAATTTATTAATAAAAAATTTATATGTGTGGTATTGCTGGTTTTCAAATTTTTAAGAATATTTTAGATGTTGATTGTACAAAAAAGATTAAAGAAATAACTGGAGTAATAAATCATAGGGGACCTGATTCAGAGGGATTTTGGTCATGTGATAAAGAAAAAATTTATTTTGGACATAAAAGATTATCAATTATTGATCTTAGTATAAAAGGTAAACAACCTATGATCTCGAATAATGGTAGATTTATAATTACTTACAATGGTGAAATATATAATTATAAAAAATTAAAAAAATTTCTTGAAAGTTCATATGGTGTAAAATTTAAAAATAAAACTGATACACAAGTCATATTAGAACTAATTTCAATATTTGGTATTTATGAAGCATTACAAATGATGGAGGGTATGTTTGCTTTTGTTTTATATGATAAACAAACAAAAATTGTTTCACTAGTAAGGGATAGATTTGGAGAAAAGCCTTTATTCTACTATTTAGACAATAAATATTTAATATTTTCTTCAGAACTCAAATCTATAAAAAAATTTTTTGATAATAAAAAGTTAAATATAAGTAAGATTGGTATTCAAAATTATAAATATTTAGGATACATACCAGCACCATATTCAGTTTATGAAAAAACCCACAAAATTTTACCTTCACAAATTTTAAGTATTAAAAATGGGCAAATTATTGATAAGTCTATTTATTGGAATCATTCTAACAATTCTAATAATACTAGAACCCAATTTAGCCTCGCTTCAATTGAATCATCAATTGAAGCGTCAGTAAAAAAAATGATGGTAGCTGATGTGGATGTTGGTTGTTTTTTATCTGGAGGTATTGACTCAAGTTTAGTAGCAGCAATGATGCAAAAAAATTCAACAAAAAAAATTAATACTTTTACAGTAGGTTTTTTTGAACAGAATTATGATGAATCCATGCATGCAAAAAAAATATCAAATTATCTCAACACCAATCATATTGAGATTAAGGTTTCACTAAACGATATGATTTTGAATATACAAAAAATTATAGAGAATTTTGATGAACCTTTTGCTGACTCATCTGCAGTTCCCACTGAACTAATCAGTTCTTTTGCTAGTAAAAGAACCAAAGTTATTTTATCGGGTGACGGGGGGGATGAAATTTTTTTAGGTTACAATAGATATATATTCGCTAAAAAACTTGCTTTTTTAAAACATATCACTCCTAAATATTTAAGAGTTTTTTTGCAAACAATTATAAATATCTTACCATTAGGATTTTTGGATATTTTAAGTACACCATTTCAAAAGACTTTTGGTATACAGGGATTGTCTCATAAACTAATCAAATTATCAAATATACTTACCTATGAAAATAATGAACAGTTTTATAAAAAATTAAACATCATAGATAATAATTTTTTGAATGAATTTTTAAAAGCCGAAGAAAGTTTCTTTTCCAAATATAATGATCTAAACTTGTTAGAATCTGTACAGAAAAATGACATTGATAACTATTTATGTAATGATATTTTAACTAAAGTTGATAGGTCGAGTATGCTAAACTCATTAGAAGTAAGATCTCCTTTTTTAGACCATGTACTAGTAGAAAAAATGATGAAAATATCAAGTAGGTTTAAAATAAAAAATAATAAATTAAAGATTATTCTAAAAGATATTTTAGAAAAATATATACCAAAGGCTTATTATGATAGACCCAAAATGGGCTTTGCTATTCCATTAGAGAGTTGGTTTGATAAAAAGGAAATGCTCAATTTATCTGACGAATTAATATATAATACAGAATGGAACAAATTGTTCTACGATGACAAGATAATTAAGAGCAATTGGGAAAACTATAAAAAATTTAAATCTTTTCCTGCTATTAAAATTTGGTCGTATCTTGTCTCTGCCATTTGGATAAATAAAAATTGCTAAAATCCAAAATAATGCAAAATGAATACTGAAGACCTAAGCAAAATTGTCTCACTTTTCAATATCGCAGCAATAAAAGCTGGAGAAAAGATAATGGAAAATTATATGTCATCAAAATATGAAATTAAGCGTGATGGAAGTCCCTTAACAATAGCAGATTTAGAGGCTAACAAAGTAATAACAGAAATTTTAAATTCTGAAATTACCGACATAAAAATAGTTTCAGAGGAAAATGAAGAAATAAATGATAGTGAAAAATATTTTTTAATCGACCCTTTAGATGGAACGAAAGAATTTATATCAAAAAATGGGGAATTTACGGTTAATATTGCCTTAATTGTTGACGGTGTACCAGTTTTAGGATCAGTATATTTGCCACATAAGAAGGAATTATATTGGAATGACGAAAAAAACTCTTACTATAAATTTAAAAATTGTACTAAAAAAATATTTACACAATCTTACAATCCTAATTTGACAATAGCAGAAGTTAGTAGATCACATATAAATAAAAGAACTAACGATTTTATAAAAATATTAAATCCAACAACTTTAAATAAAACTGGGTCATCAATTAAATTATGTAATATTGCAAGAGGTTTATCTCATATTTATCCAAGGTTCGGTAATGTGAATTATTGGGATATTGCTGCGGGACACTCAATTCTGAGAAAAGCAGGCGGTAATATCTTTAATATAAATGGAAAAAAAATACTGTACAAAAAAAAACAAAGTTTGATAAAATCATTTATTGCTTTTTCTGAAAATAAATTACCAAAGGATATAATTCAACATGCACAAAAACTTATCTAAAAAAGAATTATTAATTAATAAATTTACTCAGGTTAGGAATAGAACAAATTTATTGGTTGAAAAATTAACTCATGAAGATATGAATATTCAAACTGCTCAGTTTGTTAGCCCAACCAAATGGCATTTAGCACACACTACTTGGTTTTTTGAAAAAATAATTCTAAAAAATTTTTCAAAAAAATATTTTAATTATGACAAAAATTTTGATTATTTATTCAATTCTTATTATAATTCAATTGGTAAACAACATCCGAGACATAAAAGAGGTTTGATTTCTAGACCTAGTGTTGAAGAAATATTTAGATATAGAGATGATATAGACTGTAAAATTCTAAATTTAATTTCAAATGCAAATCAATTAAATAACAGATTTATTTTTTCATTTAATGTAGCAATAAATCACGAACAACAACACCAAGAACTGATTCTAATGGATATTCAACATGTTTTCTTTTCAAATCCGATAAAACCTACATATTTGGAAAGAAAAAATAATAAAAAAAATTTAAATAAAATTAAAAAAGTACCAAAATATAAGAGAGTTAATTCAAAAGTATGTTTTATTGGTTCTGAAAATGAAGAGTTTTGTTTTGATAATGAGAAACCAAAATTTGAAAAAGAAATTTTACCTTTTAAAATTAGCCAAAACACTATCACTAATTATGAATGGAAAGAATTCATGTATGATGATGGATACAAAAGGTCTGAGCTATGGCTGTCGGATGGATTTGACTTTATTCAAAAAAATGAAATATCAAAACCTTTTTATTGGATTGACGAGAATTATCACTTTACTCTTAGGGGGACTCAAAAAATCTGTGAAACGTTACCAGTAACAAATATAAGTTTTTATGAGGCAAACGCATTCGCAAAATGGAAAAAAAAAAGACTTCCAACTGAGTTTGAAATTGAATCTTTGTTAAAAAATTCTAATATCAAAGGTAATTTTCAAGAAAGTGGTAATTTCGAACCATCTGAAAATGATGATTCAAGTGATATTAAAAATTTATACGGCAATACATGGGAATGGACTTCCAGTCATTATTTGCCATATGAATCATACAAACCATGGAATGAACATCTCAGTGAATATAATAGTAAATTTATGTTCAATCAATTAGTATTAAAGGGTGGATCTTGTTTGACACCAATATCTCATATTAGAGCTAGTTATAGAAACTTTTTTTACCCTACTGATAGGTGGGTTTGTAATAGTTTTAGATTAGCAGAATCAATTGAAAAATGAAACAAATCTTAATTGGAATTGGAACTCTTAATATAGGGGGTACAGAGAAGCATGTTGTTGATATTATAAAAAGTTTTAATAGAAAAAAATTTAAAATTTCACTATTCCTTTTATGGCAGAATGGAGAAAACCTAAAATTAATTCCTAAGGATGTTATAGTATATAAAGTACCAGATTTTCTTACTAGATTTAGTAAACTTGCAGTTCTGTTCCAATCAATCAAACTTCTGATAATATTGCTCAGAAACAAATTTATTGTTGTACATTATTTTTTGCCACACATGTACGTGATAGGAGGATTAATTTCAGTTCTTCTCAAAAAAAAAATAATAATGAGTAGAAGATCATTGAATAACTATCAAAAAAAAAATAAATTTTTTAGAACTATCGAACCATTCTTACATAAGAAATGTACAAAGATTTTTGTTAATTCAAATTCAATTAAAACGCAATTAATCGATGAAGAGAATGTAGAAAAAAAAAAAATAGAATTGATCTTTAATGGAGTTGAAAATTTCAATGTTAAAAGAATTAATAAAGAACATATAACAATAATTTGTGTCGCAAATTTTATTTACTACAAGAGACATTTTGATATTTTAAAGTCTTTTTCTCAATTAAAGAGTTCAAATGTTCGACTTAAATTAGTTGGTAATGGTAGTAGTTCAAAAATAAATCAAATTGAAAATTTTATAAAACATCATAAAATGAAAGATAGAGTTGACATTCTAACAGAACAAAATAAAGTCTGTGAAATCATAGGTCAAAGCGATATTGGTTTATTGGCATCTGAGGAAGAAGGATTTTCAAACGCTATCTTAGAATATATGAGTTGTGGTTTACCTGTTGTTGCTTCAAGCGTAGGAGGAAATAAAGAAGCTATAATTCATAATAAAAACGGGTTTCTTTTTGAAGTTGGAGATACTAAAAAAATGACTCATTATTTAGAAAAATTAATAAAAAATAAAGAATTGAGAATAAATATGGGTAAGCAAAGTCAACTAATTCAAAGAAAGAAATATACAATTAAGCAACAAATTAATGCTTATGAAGATATTTATTCATCCATTATAAGTTTAGATAGAAAATGAAAGACTCCAAAAAATATAGCATTGAAGAAATTGATATTCTAAAAGGTTTAAAAAATAAAAATCAAAAAACGATTAATTCAAAATTTTTTTATAATAAAAGAGGTTCTATACTGTTTGACAAGATTACTAAACAAGCAGAATATTATCCTACTAAAACCGAAATAGATATTTTAATAAAACAAAAATTAAACATATCTAAATTATTACCTGAAGCGGCTACAATTATTGAATTTGGTAGTGGGTCAAACAAAAAAATAACTAATTTTGTTAAAGCACTTAAAAATCCAAAACGATATTTTCCTGTTGATATAAGTCGAGAATATTTACTGAGTAATTCTAAAGAATTTGCCAAAGCTTTTCCAAATATTAAAGTTGAACCGATTTGCATTGATTTTGTAAATATTAAACCTAACGAGAAAAAAAGAATAGAAAGTATGCTTAAAGTCTCAGAAGATGTAATTGGTTTTTTTCCTGGATCAACTATTGGAAATTTTGAGCCAAATAATGCACAAAATTTGTTAAAAAATTTTTCAAAATTATTAGATAAAAAAAACCACCTAGTAATTGGCGTAGACCTTTTAAAAAAAAAAGAAATTTTGGAAAATGCTTATAATGATAAGTGTGGGTATACAGCTGAATTTAATGCTAATGTGCTCAAAAGACTTAATAAAGAATTTAGTGCAAATTTTAATTTTTCTGAATTTAGGCATTATGCCTTTTTTAATAAATCAAAAAGCAGAATTGAGATGCATTTAATTAGTAATATTAATCAAAGCGTGGACATTTTAAATGAGACAATATATTTCAAAAAAGGTGAGTCAATTCATACAGAAAACTCTTATAAATATAGTCAAGATTTATTTGAAGATTTAATTTCTAAAAGTGGTTTCGTAAAAAAAAGTCTTTTTACGGATAGTAATAATTTTTTTGCAGTATATTTACTTGAAGTGGTTTAATTTAGATTATTTAAAAAAGTTTTTGTATCTTTATTAAAAAAAAGTAACATTGATAATTATAGTTTATATATGAATTTACAACAGTTAATTAGATATGTTCAGATTTTTTCTGTAACAATAATATTTGTAGGAAGCTTTATAGGGTTATTAGCCGAAGTTCAAAAGATGATAATCTCTTATCAAGTTAATCTTGCGGATTTACTTCTACTTTTTATTTATGTTGAAGTAATGGGAATGACCAGAATATATTTGATGGACCAAGAGATCAGAATTACCTATCCTTTAATTATTGCTATTACAGCTATCTCAAGATTAATAATACTGCAGAACAAAGACCTTGATCCAAGTGTGCTAGTATACGAGTCAGTTGCGATATTAATTATTGCTCTTGCTATAATAATTCTTAGATTAAGATATTTAAAAGGACTGGAACCAAAAAAGAATCAAAAATAAATTATGGGTTCTATAAAATCTCGTTTTATTTACAAGCTTTTTTTTTTTAATACTGTCTTTTTTCTAATAAGCATACTTTTTTTCTTATTTTTTCCAAACTTTGATATATTTGTATCTTCAATATTTTATTATGAAGGAATGTTTTTAGATAAGCATTTTTCGCTTATCTCCGAAATAAGAAATCTTTTGAAGAATTCCATGATAATATTTGCTATAATTCCTCTTTTATTCTTAGTTTTATTAAAACTAAATAATATTCAAAGTATTAGAAATTATAAGAAAAATTTTAGACTGAAATTTATTGCACTTGGCCTTGTCCTTGGGCCTATAATTGGTTGTGGTCTTATAGCAAATTTTTATTTCAAAGATAATTGGGGTCGCGCAAGGCCATATCAAATAGAAGAATTTGGTGGCAATCTAATATATACCCCACCACTAATTAAAAGCGACCAATGCAAAAAAAACTGTTCTTGGATTGGTGGAGAAACTTCAGCAGCGTTTTCTTTTTTAGCTGGTTTATTATTTTTAAGAAAAAAAAAGAAAACTCTAAGGATATTATTTTTATTTGGATCTTTAGTTATTTTTTGCAGAATGGCTATGGGTGGACACTTTTTAAGTGATAATCTTTTCGCAGTAAATCTTATGATTTATATCTCAATTTTATATTATTTAATTATGATAAAACTTTTTAAGCATAAAGTAATTATTTAAAGTATGTATTCTAAAAAGTTAAATATATTAATGCTTACAGACGAAAAGTTAAGTAGTGAAAATCAATGTAATGGCGTAATAAATATAATTAAAAATAAAGTTGATTCCTCTCCAAATATTCTTCATCAAAAATTAAAATTACAAAAGATTAAAAAATTACCAAATTTTCTAATCTATCTTCTTTTAAAAATTAAATTTATTGATACCTTAAAATTAGGTAAATATAAACCTGACTTAATCATATCCTGTGGAAGGGTAACAGCACCTTTTAGTTTATCAATAAAGAAAATGTTAAGTTGTAAAGTTATCCATATTTTAAAACCATATATACTTTATAAAGAATTTGACTTAATAATTTTACCTAAGCATGATAACGTTCCAGAGTTACCAAACATTATACGAACTCATACAGCTTTAGTGAACGAATCTAATTTTAAAATACCTTATAAAAAAAAAATGTTATTTTCGTATGCGAAAATACCTTATTCAAAAGAAATTGTAACAATTCTTATTGGAGGACCTCTGGGAAATGGAACCTTTAGAATAAATGATTCTCTTAAATTAGTTCATTATTTAAAACAAAATAAAAAAAAAAGTAGATTTTTTTGTTTCTTATTTTCTAGGAGAACCTCTGAAGATATTAAAAAAATTTTCAGACAGCATTTCAGTAAAATTTCTTTTATTTGGGATGAAATAAAACCTAATCCTTATTGGTTCTGTCTTGGGTTATCAAAGTACATTATTGTTACTGGAGATTCAATTTCAATGACTTCGGAATCGATAGCTTCACAAAAAAATATTTTTGTTTTTATGCCAAAAAAGTTAAGGCCAAAGATAAAAAAATTTCAAGATTCTCTTTTTAGAGAAAAAATTACCAGGGAGTACAATGGAGATTTATTTGAATATAAGGTTTCTAAAATTAAAAATGAGTACAAAAATTTAACTGAGAAAATATCTAAATTAGCTTTACCATCTTCTATGAATCCATAACCATTGGTCAGGATATTTGCTAATCCATGATTCAACATATTTATTCAGATAATTCATAATATCTTTTTCAGAACCAATTTTCTTTAATTGTTCAAAGTAAATAGGTTTGAAATAAGTTATTTTAAGTTTGATTCCACTCTCTCTGACACATAATGTTGGGATGATTGGACACTTATATTTTATTGCAAATTTTGCTATTGCAGAGGCAGTCATAACGTTTCTTCCGAAAAATGTTGTTTTAATTCCATCGTTCATCTTCTGGTCAATTAACATACCTAAATTCTTTTTTTTCTTGTTTAGTAATGAGATACATTTTTTTGCCCCTTCGGGCCCTTTTCTAATTAAACCAACACCATATCTAGAACGGATTTTACGTAAAAGATTATCTACATCAATATTATTAGGAGCTCTATATATAAACCACATATCATTTCCAAACTGAGTAATTGGGTGTGCCGTGACCTCCCAATTACCTATGTGAGCAGAAAAGAAAAGACAATTATTAAACTTTTTGCATGGCTCAATACAGTTAATATGGTCTATTACTTTAATATTATGATTTCCTAATATTTTAATTTTATCTAAATTTGGGTATTCACCTAAAACTCTTCCGAGATTAAACCACATCTTCTTAATAATTGATTTTTTTTGTTTATAATTCAAATTTGGTAATGCATACGAAATATTTTCAAAAGCAATTTTATTTTTCTTTGAAAAAAATCCGTATGTAGAAATTATAATACCACCCAAAAAAGAGGAAATTCTAATGTTTAAAAATCTAAAAAAATAAAATAGTAATAAAAGAAAAAAATATTCTATTTTATGCTTTAGTATTTTTATCATTTATTCAAGAACAAATCTCAATGGGATTTTGATGTTATCTTCAACATATCTTTTTCCTAATTGTGCAGGTTTGAAGCTCCATGTTTTTACAGTTTGCAAACTAACGTTATCCAGTACTTTATAACCACTAGATTTTAACAATTCAACATTTTTAACTTTTCCATTTTTATTTACAAAAACATTTAAGATTAGTTTTCCTTGCCAACCCTCTTTTCTTGCTATCATTGGGTATGGAGGGTGTGGATTTTTTTTTGATCCAAGTTTATAAGTTGCTTTAGAAAAAACTTTTTTAGTATTATTTATAGAATTTACATTTTTTTCTACTTCTTGTTTTTGATTATTAACAAAAACATTAATATCTTTAGAAATTTTTTTTTGATATTCCAAATTTTTGGAATTGTACTTTTTATTTAAAGTAATATATCTTTTGTCATCCATAACTAATAGTGATTCTGAACGTTTTATAAATGTTTTATATTTTGTTTCATTTTCTTTATTTTTTCTTAAAACTTTATTTATTTTTTCATTATTTGTTACAATTTCTACATTTAAAATATCAGTTTTTGGTTTGGAGAACTCTTTTTCAAATAAAAATATAAATACAATAATAAATGAGTGAGTCCCAAAAGAAATCAAAAAATATTTGAACAGATTTTTCATTTTTATTAATTAAAAGACTTAGATAATGTTAAGAATGAATTGAATCCCTCTTTAGGGTAGGTGTTGTAGACATTATAGCTTGAAGTAGATGCTACTGCATAATTATAGTAACTTTTGTTAAGAATATTGTTGAATTCAAGTGAATAATTAAAACCTTTAAAATTACCCTTTAGTCCTGCATTTACCAAATGGTAAGGCATCCCAATGACTTGATAGTTTTCAACATCATTGATCATTCTGTGAGATGATTGATAATAAATATTACTGAAAAGACTTAAAAATTCATTATATCGAAATTCAACTTCGAAATTATTTCTATAAGCAGGAATTCCTGTTAAATCTAGATTTCTTCTATGGCCAGCTCTATATTTAGACTGAGTAAGAGTAAAATTATTTGTAAGTTTTATACCATCGAATAAATTTACAGTAACTCTTTGCTCAATGCCGTATCTAACCGTTTTTGCTAAATTTCTATTTGTAAAAGTTGAATTATCGTAGGAGACTTCATTTCTCAATCTCATATAATACAAAGAAGTCTGTATGTTAACTTTTTCTGCAATGAATTTGTGGCCAAAATCAAAATCGTATGAGTTTTGTGAGTTCAAGCCGAAATTATGTGATGAAGTTGTAAAACCAAAACCTATCCTTTCATCTACATTAGGATACCTAAAACTTTTACCTATTTTTGCTGTTAAAATATTTTTATCATCAACAATTCGCTCATAACCTAAATGGTATGCAAATTGTGGATCTTCAAAAATCTGAGTTTCGTTATCCGCAATTGTCCATCCGATTGCGTTATTATTTATAGCATCTCCAATCCTTATCCAATTTCCTTGAAACCTTGCTCCAATAGATATTTTATCTTTTGGTGTTAAAGAAATATTGTTATTAAAATATAATCCTAAACTTTTATCTTGGGCTTTATATTTTCTGTAATAAGTTTCACCTTCTCTCATTTTGTCTTGATAATAGTAGGTGTAATTTAAGTCAAATCCGAAAATAATATCAGAATTAAGACCGAATATTTTTTGATTTGAAATTAATCTTGGCGAAAGTTGATAATTAGCAATTCTAGCATCTGTAAACGAGTTTGAACTGATGAACATGCCTTCATTTTTTAAGTAATCAACGGCACCATCAAGAATTAGTTTTGAAGAACTATCAAAAATATAATTAAATCCATAAAACAACTTTAAACCATTTTTTTGGCTAAAATCTTGAGGTGTATCTGATGATCTTGGATCAATATGAAAACCATTTGAATTTGAATAATTGCCAGTGTTCACACCAACATCTCCTGGAAGATCAATTCGTTGATTAATAGACTGAAAATTAAGATAATAACTTGTCTCCCTTAATTTTGCTGCTATTTCTAACCCTCCATTAGTTTGACTATATTCGTTATTTCTTCTGTATCCGTTTGAGTAAATTTGATTTTGATTTCCTTTCACAGAAAAATTCTTAAAACTTTTAGTTCCTGAAATATAATTTTCAAACTTACCTAAAGAACCAAAGGAAAATTTAGTATTTATACCATCATTCCTCTTAATTGATTGGTTTGTTATAATATTAATTGACCCAGCAGAAGCATTATTTCCATACAAAACCGAACTATTTCCAACAATTATTTCTATTCTATCAATACTTTCTTTTGGGATTGCACTGAAATCTACTAAATTTAGATCTATATTAGTCAATCTTTGACCATTTAATAAAATTACGGTGTTACTTTGTGCTGTATCACCGAAACCTCTTATATCAACTGATTGTTTGACACCAAAACCAGTTCCATATAAATCTTTTAATTTAACACCTGGAAACCTTGTCAATAATTCAGGAATTGTGTCTGAAGGATAATTTTTTATATCCTCTTTTGAAATTATATAAACTGAAGATCCTACAATTTTTTCCTGAGGTAATTTTGTTGATGAAATAATTATTTCGTCTTTTTGATCTTGAGAAAATAAATTGAAATTTAAAAAAAGGGTCAAAAAAAATAATAGAAAATATTTTTGCATTTTTTCTCCACACAGAGCATGTATTTAAGAATACAATTTCTTCTAAAAGTTATAATCAAGCGGGAAAAAATTACCCACTGAGGTTTCACACGCCACCTCAATGGAAATCCACAACAAAATATCTACCCGTATATTGTTCGAATGACGCTAGATTGGCAGGTTTCCTGACTTAAGACTTTATTCCTTTTGCCTTCCCAATTTCTCAGTGGCTTACTAAAAGGGCATATCTTTACACAGTAGCGGGGACTGTACCAGATTTCCACTGGTTTCCCTATTATCTCAATAGAGCACCAATCATATCTTGATTATAAGATTATTAATTTTCAAATCAACTTTTTAATGAATAATTATAATGGCTGGAGATTTCAAACCAAAACTATGTTTGTCTTTTGAACATTCAAAAAGATTTGACTTGTAAACCTTTTCATTCTTCATTGATATTCTTGAAATTATACTCACAGATGTTTCCTTTTTTTTCCCTCCCTTTATTAAACTCCGTGAGATTTTACCTATTTGGCTTAATCCCATGTAGATGACTATGATTCCATTGTATTTTCCCATAGCTTGAAAATCTATTTCATGACTGGTTTCTTTTATGGGTTTATGACCTGTCACTAATGAAAAAGAACCAGAATTCTGAAAATAATTTAAATTTAAATTTTTCATAGCTTCTTGAACTGCAGTAATACCAGAAAAAACCTTAAAAGGAATTTTCAATCGTTTAAGTTCACTTATTTCTTCTGAACCACGCCCAAAAATTGATGGATCTCCGCTTTTAAGCCTTAAAACCCTCTTATTATTTTTAACGTAATTTTCTATCCATGAAATAATTTCAGCTTGAGTACAGGACTTATTGCCAAATGTTTTACCAGCAAAAATTAATTTTGCATTTTTTTTTTTTATTTTTAAAAGTTTCTCATTTACTAGACCATCATAAATTATCACATCTGAGAATTTTATTGCATAGTAAACTTGAAGAGTGATTTTATTTATGTCCCCTGGACCAGCTCCAGCTATAATTACACTACCTTTTTTAAAGAAACTCGAATTAGGCTTTAAATTATTTAACATTATTCAAATTATATACTAATATTTACACAATATATGGAAAATAATGTCAAAGTTGAAAATTTATCAATTAAGTTTGGTAATCAAATTGTATTGAAAAATATTTCTTTTAATATTTCTTCAAAAAATTCAATTTGTGTTATTGGTCAGGGTTCATCAGGAAAAACAACTCTTTTAAAATGTATTATTGGACTAATAAAACCTTTCAGAGGTGATATATATTATGATGATACACACATCAATAAATATTTGGTCAATAAGAATGAATTTGGTTTAAAAAATTTAGGTGTTGTTTTCCAAAAAGATGCACTTTTTGACAGTTTATCTGTATGGGAAAATATTATGTTTAAAAATCTCTACAAGAAAAGCAAAAAACAAAACTACAATGAATCACTTTCTCTCTTAAAAATGGTTGATTTAGATCACGATGTTGCAAGTTTATATCCTAATGAACTTTCTGGTGGAATGAAAAAAAGGGTTGCTATTGCAAGAGCAATTGCATTTAAACCCAATTTCCTATTTTTGGATGAACCAACAGCTGGTTTAGACCCTATAAAGTCAAATAAAATATTTAAAATTATAAAAGGCTTATCAAAAAAAAGGGAAATGACAGTTTTTGCTATCTCTTCTGACATAAAAGGAGCTGTGGAAAACTTTAGCGAAATAATTTTTCTTGCAAATAAAAAAATACACTGGAAAGGAAAGAGTACCAAATTAAAAGAGGCTACTGATAAACCTTTATCTAATTTTATAAAAAATTCTAATCTTTTTTAAGAGTAGCGCAGCCTGCTGTTGAATCAATACCAGGTTCGACATAACAAGCACTAATTACATTTGGACTCATAATTTTTCCAAAATTGTAACCTCTGCTATTTGGAGCTACCCATGTGAAAGTCTCATTATCTGGATGGATAATTCCATAAAAAGTCTTAGAACCGTCTGTATATGTAAAATTACCTTTAAATCTTCTATCAGTTTGCTCAGTAATGATAACCTTTTTTTCCCAAGTTTTTAGTCCTTTTGATTCAGATATCGTTTTGTTAATTCCTAACCATTCTCCTTTTAAATTAGGGATATTTTGGTCAGCAAAACCCAGAAGAGGCATACAAGTTATTATAAAAGTAAAAAAATATCTCATAGATTTAAATTAGTTTTTTTTTTTCTCAATTTCAACATTGTATTTCAAATTTGTTTTATAATCAATTTTCAAATGTCAGATTTAAAAGAAATAATAAAACTATACTTTTCAAAAAATCTTTTAATTGTTTTTTTAATGGGTATTGTAAGTGGTTTACCCTTGTACTTAATATTATCAACACTCGCAATATGGCTCACAAGAGAAAATATAGACTTATCAACAATAGGTTTATTTAGCCTTACCCAAATACCTTGGACTGTTAAATTTTTGTGGGCACCAATATTAGATAATTATAAAATTCCATATCTTACTAATAATTTTGGGAGAAGAAAATCATGGTTAATGGTTATCCAGTTTTTTTTATCAATTTCAGTAATACTACTAGGTATTAATAATCCTGCTGGAACCATTTTGGTAAACTTTTTAGAAACTGACCTTATAATTAATCAAATATACCTTACAGCGCTATTTGCTTTGTTCGTATCATTTTTTTCAGCAAGTCAGGACATTGTTATAGATGCTTATAGGATTGAAATTCTTAAAGAGTCTGAGCAAGGAGCTGGGGCTGCTATGACCCAAGCTGGATATAGAATTGGTGGGATTATTTCAGGTGCTGGAGCTTTATATCTGAGAGAATATATTAGCTGGGAATTGGTATTTATTTCATTAGGCCTAATAATCTTATTATTTTTCTTAATAACAATTTTTCTACCTGATACTGTAAAAGAGAAAACTAGAGATGCTGGAGCAAGAGATTATTTCAACCCGCTTAAAGAATTTATCTTTCGTGTAAACTTTAGAAGGGTATTACTATTACTTTTATTTATTTTTTCATTTAAACTTTGTGATGCAGTCGCAGGGGTTATGGCAAATCCTTTTTATGTGAAAATTGGTTTTACAAATATTGAGATTGCAAACGCTAGTAAAATTTTAGGTATTTTTGCAACTATAATTGGAGTTTTTATTGGAGGCATATTCGTCAAATATTATGGTATTTTAAATGCACTTCTTATCTCTGGATTTCTTCAAATGCTTTCAAATCTTCTATTTTTCTTTTTATCTGAAATTGGTCCAAATTATAATTTTCTATTGATAACCGTTTTAGGTGAGAATATATCAGGGGGACTGGGTTCAGCTGCTTTCGTAGCCTATTTGTCTCGATTATGCAATTTAAATTATACTGCAACGCAGTACGCATTATTATCATCTTTCATGGGTATTGCCAGAACATTCGTTGCTTCTCCATCAGGTTTTTTTGTAGAGATAATGGGATGGTCAAGTTTTTTTCTTTTTTCTACATTTTTTGCTTTACCAGGTTTATTAATTTTATTTTGGATGAAAAGAAAGTTTCCTTTAAAGTCACAGGTTGCTAATTAATTTCCTTGAGTTATTTGTTTAAATTCATCAAGAGTACTAAATTTTGTATGAGCACTGATATCAAGAAAATATTTTTTTAGAATAGGATACTCGTCAATAAATGATGAGTTAATTTGGTCAAGTTTACCCGAATAAAACCAATATATTACTCTCCAAGCTGTAATATCTGCAATACTAAATTTATCAGTAAAGAAATTATTATCACTAGAGAAATTATTCAATAATTCTTCTAAATATGAAAACCAGACTGGGAGATCATTTTTAATGAAAAGTTTTCTTAGTTTTTTTGATTTTTCAAAATCTTTATCACGCATTGCTGCTCTTATTGAGGGTGCAATTCTATTGGTAATATCGTTTGCCCAATCTAAAACTTGGTTAATTGTCAAAATTTTTACTTCGTCTTTTTCATACAAAGATGCCTTTTTAGCACAAAATACTGCTAGTGAATGAGTGTGACCGAATTGCTTATTATTTAAAATCATTACAGGTAATTGACCAAAAGGAAATTTTGGTTTTAGTTTTGCCCAATCTGCTCTAGGCACTCTATCATAAGTATAAGGGATATTTGAGTATGAAAGACAAAGCCTTAGTATATCTACTCTCCAAAAATTGAAGTCAAAATAAACAAGTTTTATCATTATTTTTCAGCAAAAGCTTTTTCAATTACGAATCCACCTTGTATTTGTGTTGAACCCTCAGATGAACCTTTTTTTTCAAAAAGTGTTTTAAGATCAAAAGTCATATCTTCCGAACCGCAAATCATGACTCTATCAAGTTTTGGATCAAAGTTTTCAATATTAAGATAGTTCGTAAGTTTATTCTCGTTAATCCATGTAGTTATTCGACCAGTTCTTTCAAAGTTTTCTCTTGTAACAGAATTAAAATATAAAAAATTTCCTTTTGTTATTTCAGAATATAATTGATCATTATTAAGATTTTCTAGAAAATCTTTGTACGCCAATTCTTTAACCTCTCTTACTGTGTGAGTCAATATCACCTTATTAAATTTTTCATATGTTTCAGGATCTCTTATTATGCTCATAAAAGGTGCTAAACCAGTACCAGTAGACAGTAAAAATAGATTTCTACCAGGTAAAAGGTAGTCACAAACCAATGTACCTGTTGATTTTGAATTTATAAGAATTTCGTCTTTTAATTTTATGTGCTGTAACTTACTTGTAAGCGGGCCATTTGGGACTTTAATAGAGAGAAATTCTAAGTAATCTTCATGATTAGGACTCGCAATAGAATATGCTCTTAGTAGAGGCTTATTTTCAACTTCAAGACCAATCATTGCAAATTCACCATTTTTAAATCGGAATGTCTTATTTCTTGTAGTTTTAAAACTGAATGTTTTATTTGTCCAATGTTTGATATCTATAACTGTTTCTGAAAGTAAAGCCATTAAATTTATTTAAATTAATTAATTATAAAAATATTAAATTCTGTTGGAAATATGATATAAAAAATATATAAATTTCAATCTTATGACAAGCATTAATATTAGAAAATTAGCACATTCTGAAATGGATCTTTACAGAAAACCACTTCTACCAGAAACATGGAGTTGTTTTCCTGTCGATAGAGATATTGATACCCAACAACTCAGAAAGATTTTACAAAAAGATCTGGATAAAATTAGATCTGGTGCCGAAAAAGATCCATTTAGTAATTCAATAAATATGCTTGCTCTCGATATTTCTAGAAGACTAGAAAAAGGTAAGTTAAATTATTCCGCGCTTGAAGCATTAATTCAAAGGTTGGCTGTTGGATCAGTAGGATTAAAAGTTGACAAACTAAAAAAATATATAGGGGAAGTTGACCTAGATAAAAATAATAAAATTATTAAAAACTTATTTAAAAAAATTATCTCTAACCCAAATAAAACAAAAAAATCATTTTCTGATTTTAAAAAAATGATTGAAAAAGATGTATTTGGAATTGTGTTAACTGCTCACCCAACATTCGGAATGACTGAGGATACACTTAAGAATATTGCATCCATGGCGACGATGACGGATTTCGAAGGAAAAAAAATTTCAATTACAGAAGTGAAGAAAATAATAAAAAAAATATTTCAGACTGAACAGCGACCTGATAAAAATATCACACTAAATTTTGAGCACAAAATTTCTATAGTTGCATTAAAAAACTTACAAGAAGCCTTAACGATTTTTTACGGTCAATTATTTGAGTTTACTAAAGAAGAGTTTCCTCAAGATTATTTAAAATTAACACCTAGTTTTTTTAGTTTACACACCTGGGTTGGGTATGATGTAGACGGAAGAGGTGATATTTCATGGATCGATACTTTTACTAAAAGACTACTTGTCAAAATTGAGCAATTAGTTATTTATCAAGAAAATTTGAATCGTATTTTAAAAAAAATTTCGAGGAACGATAATTTATTTAAAAAAGTTTTTAAAATTAAAAATACTTTAAACATATCAATCAATATAAATAAAAAAATTTTTGAAGATTTAACAGAAGATCAATTAATTAAGAATAGTAAAAAAATAAAAAGTATTTCAAACTTTATCTTTAGAAATAAAAAAAACTTATTAATTTCCACAGATATTATAAAAAATACATTAGATGAAGTTTTAAACTACATATTCGAAAAAAAAATTAAGAAAAAAGAATCTATTTTGAAAGATCTTTATATTTTAAAAGCACAAGTTCATAATTTTGGTCTTGGTTTAGCCAGGACTCAGGTAAGGTTAAATTCAAGTCAGCTTAACAATGCAATTTCAAAACAAATTAATTTACTTGGTGATCCTAATGATCCTTCAAACAAAAGCACTTATCTGAATTCTGTGTCAAAACTTATTGAGAATGTAGAACCTGTAAATATTAATTTTGGTACATTAGTTGATGAAAATATGAATGCAAAAAGGTATTTTATGATTTTAGCACAAGCATTTAAATATATTGATTCAGACCAACCAATACGTTTTCTTATAGCAGAATGTGATTATGCATTAACAGCACTAACGGCACTTTATTACGCTAAATTATTTAATATTGAGAATAAAATTGATATTTCTCCATTATTTGAAACAGAAAAAGCGCTTGCCAGTGGGCATACAATAATTGAAACATTAATAAAAAATAATCACTATAAAAAATATATTTTGGAGCGGGGAAAAATTTGTATTCAAACTGGTTTTTCAGATGCTGGTAGATATCTTGGACAGACAGCCGCAGTTCTCTCGATTGAAAATCTTCAAAGAAAAGTTGCAAAAGTACTTCATGATAACGGCATGAAAAATGTACAGCTACTAATATTTGATACACATGGAGAATCAATTGGAAGAGGTGGACATCCTTTAACAATTAGAGATCGTCTTGAGTATGTAAACTGTAATTACACAAAAAACAAAATATCAAGTTGGGGAATTGGCTTCTGTAGAGAAATAAGTTTTCAGGGTGGGGATGGATACCAATATTTCATGAATAAAGAACTATCCTATTCTGCAATCACAAGAATTGCTGAATATTGTATTAATAATAATACAGTGGAAGATGACCCACTTTATTCCTCACCTGACTTTGGAGTTGAATTTGTAAATACTATAAAACAATTCAATACAAAAATAATGGATGATCCAAATTTTGCTACTTTATTGAGTGTTTTTGGGAGTAACATTTTACATTCAACTGGCTCAAGAGCAATAAAAAGACAAAGTGATACAGGGGTAAAGACCTTGGTTTATCATCCTAGTCAAACTAGAGCTATTCCACAAAATAGCATTTTACAACAATTAGGTATGTTTGCTAATTCACTTGGGGGTGTTGGACAGTTTTTAAGAAAAGATTTTAATGCTTTTAATAAGATGGTTAATAAATCCGACAGATTTAACAGGATTATGAAAATAGTAGAATACTCATTTGCTTATAGTGATATAGAGGTCTTGAAGGCTTATGTAGATTGTTTTGATCCAGGAATGTGGTTAAATTGGTCTACAAGAACTGCTGACCAAAAAAGAAGTGAGAATATGAGAGAAGTAGCAAATCTTCTAGAATCTTTTGACGTGCACTGGAGATTAAATAAAGTTTATAGAGTATTACACCAAGAATACATGGAAATAAGAAATTGGTTACTGGGTAGGAAGGCGAAAGGAAGAATTGCAGTTGGAAGGGGTAGAGTAATTGAAAAAGAAATAAGAGATGAATTGCTTCTTATGCACGGAATAAGGGTTGCTATTTTTCATGAAATTTTTTTGTTGTCAGTAGAAATTCCAAAATTCAATGATCAAGCAGGTGTTTCTAGAGACGAAGTAATAGCAAAATTAATAAGATTTGATATTTTAAATGCAGTAAATATTTTAAAGAAAATTTTTCCAATTGGGAAAAAAGGTAATAATTACGTTGGGTTTGGAGAACCATCAAATTATATCAATGAAAAAAGTATCAACTACATCAAAGAAAACAACATTTTTGCAAGATTAGAAGCTCTATATGAGTGTACTAGAAGAGTTAGTAGTGGCATAAATCATTTTGTAGGATCAGTTGGTTGATTAATTTTATTTGATCCTTCAATAGAATTTATGTCTTCTTCTGAAAGATTAAGGCTCTCTGAAAGTTTCTTTAGCTCTTCTCTTTCCTGATCATCTATTATATTATCAGATAACATGTCTTTAAGTTTATCTTCGTATTTTTTTTGATTACGTCTTTGAAAATCTGAGAATGCTGCTGCTAAAATACCAGAAGGAAGTGCAACAGTTCCAATTCCCAAAATAATAATTATTGAACCAAAAATTCTGCCAACAGAGGTAATAGGAGTAACATCACCATATCCTACAGTGGTTAACGTTACAACCGCCCACCACATTGCGTCTGGAATACTACCAAATTTGTCTGGTTGGACATCTTTTTCTACTAAATACATTCCACTTGAAGCGATTATCAAAGCTATAAATAATATAAAAAAAGCTGCACCAAATGATCTTCTCTGATCCCATAAAACTGACAATAAGCTATTTATTGAACTAGAATACCTAGAAAACTTAAGTAATCTAACAATTCTAAGTGCTCTTATAAATCTTAAATCAACAGAAGGATAAATTAGTGCAATAAGACTAGGTAAGATCGCAATCAAATCTATGATTGCTGAAAAAGTAAACACAAATCGTATTCTTTTTTTTAAATTGTTGTTGCCAAATTTTTTTTCAGTAACACATGACCAAATACGTAGAAAATATTCTATAGTGAAAATTAAAACTGAGAAGATCTCAAAGTATAAAAAAAATTTTTCATATTTGTTATAAAGTTGATCTACTGTTTCAAGTATTACCGAAAAAACATTTAGTGAAATTAATAATAAAAGAAAAATATCTACTTTTTTACTTAAGCTATCATTTTCAGAACCGGGTTCAAGAAGTTCCCAACATCTTGCTCTTAAATTCAGGTATTTATCTTGTTGCATTTATAATTTGTATTATTTCAGAGGACAAATAATTTCTCTTAAGCAAACTTGTCCAGGTGCACCAAGAAAAACTTGTTTATTTTTGTCACTTCTTTTTTGAGATTGATATTCACAAACGACATCACCGGGAACGTGTGTTTGTTTGACTAGTCGGCACTTATTTTGAATTACAATTCTTTTTCTTCTATCAAAGGTTCCTTCTTCTGGTTCATATTTTCTACCTACTCCTTTTGAAATGTCTGGAATCAATAACGAAATCAATACCAATACTTTAGGTATCATCTTGATTACTTTCATTTTTTAAATCACTAGAATTGTCATCTTCCTTTTTAAAATTTTCGTTTTCCTCAGTACCAGGAAGATAAGCTTGGCCTTGTATAGATTTTGCAATGAAAAAATTCATCAAATCATCAGAATTTTTAACAAAATTTTGAAGCTTTTCTTGAACTATTTTTTCAGCATCTTCTTTTGAATTTGCATCCACATTCATTATACCGTCAATAATCCAGTGAACTTTATAATCCATAATTATTCATCCTTTGTTTTTCCAAAATATTTTATTTCTGAATAGATTTTACTAGCTTTATTTTGAAGATCAATAAGAGTTTCTGGTTGTAAATACTCTCCTGCATTATTTCTATTCTTCATTGCTTTGTATAAGCCTCCTGTTACAGCTACAGAGTACCACATGTAAGCTTTTTCAATATTTTGCTCTGGAGAAAATTTTTCATACCAGAATCCTAACATTAATGAATAATTAATATCTGATTTTTTATAAAGCATTTTTTCTAAAAATACTTCTACTTCTTTACTTACATTTGTTAGAGACTCCTCATCAATTTTAGTGATCAATTTTTCGATTTTCTTAAAACATTTTTTCTCACCACCAAGAGCACACAACCAACACCATTTAAGAGCTTCCACAAAGTTTTGTGTTGTTCCTACACCTCCTTCGAACATGTTTGTAATATTAAATTGGGAATCTCTCTCTCCCTTTTGAGCTAAATTAAAGAAAACTATAAAAGCTTCATCAAATTTAGCGTTTTTGTAAAGGTTTATTCCTTTATTATAATACTCCTCATCAGAAGTAATTTCAGTGCAGTGCAGCGATGGTGATAGTATTAAAAATAGAAAAAAATAAATCTTTTTTATATTCACCTTCCAGCCATCATAACTAACTGTAGATAAAGAACTCTCAGTTTAAATTTTGAATTAGGTTTTTGTTCATAAACAACAATTCTTGGCCTGTCAGAATTAGGTTTTTGGAATTCAATAGTCATATCTTCTGGTAGTACCACTCCGTTAAATTCTAGAGTTTTTTGTGGATCTGTAGAGAATTGTTCTCTAAAATTTGAATCTATCCAAACTCTTGCTAATACTCTTCCAAGGATATCAGGCAAGAACTTCCTTACTTCATCCCTATTTTTAAAATGTTGAAGTTTTTCTGAAATATCTAAAGGGTTACTATGTTTAGAAACTTTAACCATAGGGTTATCAGGTCGTTTTACTGGTAACTGAGGTGTTTTTGAATTTTTATTCTGTTTCATCTTTAAACAATTTCAAAATAAGACGTTTAAAATATATGTCAATTAATACTAACATAATATATTTCCCAAATAAATTAAAGCGTTCTGAAGAATATAAAAAAAAATTATACACTTTAATAAGGGACGATATTGAAAAGGTTTTAAATCAATACTCACAATATTACAAAGATAGTTGGGCAGTTGCTTTAGCTGCTGGAAGATTTTCCTCTATGAAACTCCAACAACTTGAGGGTTCTAAAAAAAGCTTAGAATTTTTTGAGAATTGTATTAAAAGTCAGGAAATATCGAAAATTAACCAGTAATTCTTCCAACATTACCTGAGACTTTTGCTCCCATATCAACGGATAATGAGTTGGTTTTGAGCTTACCGTCAAAGTTTCCAGATCCTGTTATTTCAAGAAACTCAGCAGTGACCTCACCAGAAGCCTGACCCTCGATCTTTAAATGTTCAGCGTTTAAAATCCCGTCAAAAATACTCGTTGATTCTAAGATTACCGTTTTCGCAGTAATATTCCCTTTAAACTTACCGGCAACCACTACTTGGCTTTCTTTTGCTTGCAAAGTACCTTCCATTGTTAATTCTTTGTTGATGTAAGTTAAATCACTCATGATTCACCTTTTTTGAAATTGTCAATTCTCATCTGAGCCTCCAGCTTCTTCATCTTCAAAATTCTGGTCTTTTCTCTTGTTGATTTTTTTCTCATCCCAATTATGAACAACTCTGCAATTTAAGGCCGCACCTCTATCCATTTGAAGGGATTTATAATTTACCTCTCCGGAAATTACTGAAGAATCTGTTAACCAGACAGAATCAGCTTTTAACTTTCCTTGATATTTACCAGATATTACAACCAAATCAGCTTGGATTCCACCGTCATAATTTGCTGTCTTACCAAGGGTAATCTTTTCAGATTTTATATCTGCTTCAACTCTCCCATGTATTTCAATTGTTTTAGAATTAGTAATCTTACCTTTGAATAGTACATCTTTACCAATAATTGACTGATTTTCTGACATAATTTATTTATCCTTTAATAGTTTTTAACGACTTGGCTAAGTTAGTTTTTTTTGAAACCTTTGTTTTCTCTTCCAAACCTAAAAGAAAGTCAACCTCCAGTTTTGCACCAGGTTCTGCTTGCATTCTATTGTAGTTAATACCTCCCTTGATACTTGCTGTTGACCCAATAGCAATTGTATCCGAAAAAATATTACCTTCAAATTTGCCAGAAATTTCTGAATCTTTTGATTTAATAGAACCTTTTAATACACCCTCAGACGAAAGTCTAATTTCATCACATTCGATGTTACCTTTAACAGTTCCTTTAATTACAAGACTACCCTGACACTTTATGTTTCCATTAATTTGCATCTCAGTACCAATAACACTGGAATCTGAAGATTTAAAAGATTCTTTATCGTCTTTAGAAAACATTTTGTAACCTTATCAGAATAAGTTATTATAACAAACAAAAAGTTTATCAAAATTTTAGTTTTGGCGCAACAAATGCATTGAATTCGTTTTTTATAAGTTTAATTAATTATTATGGCTGAACAAGTAGTAGATATTAGACAAAGAATTGAAAGAATGAGAACACAAATTGATGATGGTGCTTCTCCTTCTCAGGACAATTTTAAACCAAATGAAAAAAATATTGAGAAAAAAAACAACAGAGAATCTCAAAAAGACCTTACACCCCAAAATAAAAATACTGGTGAGAATTTTTTAAAAAAAGCTGATGGTTTAAAAAATACAAATACTGAAACTGATAGATCAAAAGTTAAGACTGAAAATTTTAATAATGTTAAGTCATTGAATGAGAATACTGAAAAGCAAAATGAAGAAAATTTAGAATCAACGATTAATATAAATCAAAAAGAAAAAACTGAATCAAAAAAATCTTTTGAAAATTATCAATTGAAAAATACAGTTGATAGTCAAAATAAAAAAGTTGAGTTTGATAAGGTCACTGAAAAGTTTCCACAATTTAGTCTTAATATAAATAACCCGATATCCTGGAAATTAATGCTTTTAATAATGTTAATGCAATTATTAACTAATATTATGCTAGTTGTAGTTCTCTATCTCAAATAAGGGAGAACAATCATGTTAAGAAATTTTATAAACCAAATAAAATCCAGCCCAAGATTTGGTGAAATGAATGTCACAAAAAATCTTCAAGAAATACTTAAAGAAAGAAGATTTCTCTTTTTTACAAAAAGGGGGCCCATTGAAGTTGTATTTAATATTAAGCATTATATTTCAGGTTTTTTATTATCAATATTTGTTGCTTTTAAAATATTACAATTTGCACTCTTTGGTGTAATAAATGTATTTACTCATTTAATGCTTTACAAAAACTCTATAAATCAAACAAGCCAGTTTACCAAATCTGAAGTTGAGGTTTTAAAAAACCTAGCAGAGCAGGCTATTGTTACTGAAAGTACAGTTGATCCAATTAATAAAAAAGAAAAGGTTATTGTTGATATTGAAGATAGAAAAGACGAATTTGTAAATCTAGAAATAATTAAAAATTACGCAATTGAAAAATATTCAAATTTTAAAGATATCATAAATGAATTTGATTTTGAAATTAATTCAAATGTTTCTCTCAGTGATGAATCTGTATTTGACGAATTTGTAAGTTTAGCCAGTCCTGAAATGGTTCCAATTGAACAGTCCAACAAAATTATTACCGAAAAACAAAGCTCAAATTTAAATGAAAGAGATATTAAAAAAGAAATTTTAAAAAGAAATTATAATACATTACCAGTACTTCCATTTTCAGCACCTCGTAATAACAAAACAAAAATTACACAATTTACTCGGAAAATTGATCTTGAAATTATGGAATTACTAAATGTTTTTAAAACTTTAAAACTTAGTCCAGACAATATTAATCTTAAAGAAATAGATTTAATTTTAAAAAAAGAGCTCGATAATAATAACGAATCAGAATTAATAAATTCTGTTACAGCAAGATTTCAGTTTCTAGAAAATTTAAAAGACGCGATTGTGTTTCTTCCTCTTAAACCACCTATGCAATATTATTATGTTTCAAGCCCTTACGGGTTAAGAACTCATCCAAAAACTAAAATTAGACAAATGCACAAGGGTATAGATATGGCTGGTACATGGCAAGAAGAGGTTCGAGCTTCTGCGAATGGCACTGTAATATTTTCTGGAAGGAATGGATCATTTGGAAAAACAATTAAAATTAAACATAAACATGGTATTGAGACTTTGTATGGGCATCTTCACAAAATTGTTGTTAAAAAAGGTACTGAGGTTAAAGAAGGAGAAATAATTGGTAAAATGGGAGCAACTGGAAGAGCAGTTGGAGCTCATTTACATTACGAAATTATAGTTAATAAAAAACATATTAACCCTTACAATTTTATTTCCATAGGAAGAAATCTTTTAAGCAGTTCTATTCTTAAAAATTAGTTTTTAGTGGCATTGTAATTGCAAAAATATTGAATGATTTTTTATTCAATTCTAATACCCCTGTTATTTAATTTGATTGTATTAAGTGATATTAATGCTCAAAAGTTGGATGATTGCTATAATATTGCTTCTAAGGTTGAAAAAGAGTTTAAGATTCCAAATAAACTACTCTCATCAATTTCATTCACAGAAACAGGAATTACAAAAAACGGTATTTATCAACCTTGGCCTTGGTCATTGAACGTTAATGGGAAAGCAATTTTTTTTGACTCTAAAAGAGAAATGCTAAATTATTTAGATAAAGCTATTTATGAAAAAAAAAAGAATATAGATATTGGGTGTATGCAATTAAATTACAGGTATCATGGTAGTATGTTTAGAAATTTGGAAGATATGACTGATCCAGAAGAAAATATCTACTATGCAGGGAAGTTTCTCAAAAAATTATTTTTAAAGCATAAAAGCTGGAATCTAGCAGTATCACGATACCATTCTTCGAATCCAATAAGAATGAAAGTTTATTTAAAAAAAGTTCATGAACATTGGAAAAAAAATAGAGAAGGTAAATACAATCAAGCTTTACAACATACAAAAATTTTTAAACAGAAAGAAATATCAAAAGTCAAAAGTCAAACAGATCTAAAAATTATTTACTTCAAAAAAATTCTCCAAGAAGAAAATTCCTAAATTAGCTCAAAATTATTTTATGCCTATTAATGGCATAAAATCTGCAGTATTCCTTAAAAGGAGACGAATTATGAATAATATTAAAGAAATTAAACTTGCAAATAAAACAAAACTAAACAGTGCACCATTTGTTGAAATTGTATACTTCAATGATAAAGAACAAGAATCTTTTAAAGAAACATATCCTGTTTCTCATTTTTTGGACCAAAATATTGAAGCTTTAAAAACAATAAAAAGTGTGATAAATTAAATTTTTTATATTATTATTTAAATACTTATATTTTGAATTTTCATTATTTTTCTTCTTTCAGCTGATGAAGGAATACACATAAGTTCTCTGTATTTAGCAACTGTTCTTCTTGCAAGGTTAATTCCCTCTTTCTGAAGTTTTGAAACAATCACCTCATCACTAAAAGGTTGATTTAGCGGTTCACTTGAAATTAAATTTTTAAGAGTTTCCCTTACTGAGGCTGCTGAATACGATTCACCCTTTTCTGTACTATTAATTGATGCACTAAAAAAATGTTTCATATCAAATATACCCCTTGGTGTAAGCATTAGTTTTGCACTTGTGACTCGACTCACTGTACTTTCATGCATCCCGATCTTTTTTGCGACGTCTTTAAGAATCATTGGTTTCAAGTATGATAACCCTTTTTCAAAAAACTCTTTTTGCTGTTGAACAATCTCACTACTAATTTTAAGTGTGGTTATATTCCTCTGCTCAATTGCTTTTACTAGCCATTTGGCAGATCCAATTGATTCTGTAATAAACTTTTTATCTCCCTGACTACAATTTAAATTGTTCAATTCATTTACATAATTTTCATTGACTACAACTTTAGGAAGTGTACTTTGATTTAATTCAACTTCCCAAGTATTATTTTTGCTTTTTACAATAACATCTGGGTGAAAAATATTATTTTCAGTAGTTGAATAAATATTTCCTGGTTTCGGGTTCATTTGTCTAATAACTGCCAAATTTTCAACAATTTCTTCTCTTGAAAGTTTACCTTGCTTACAAATAGTCTTAATCTCACCAGAAGCTAACAAATCAAAATTTTCAAGTAATATCTTAATTTTTTCATTAAATAGTTCTTTTGCTTTTAATTGAATTGTTAGACATTCTTGGAGATTTTGAGCAAAAACACCACTTGGTTCAAAATCTTTCATTCTATCAAGTATAGTTTGGACCTTATTTTCTTCGCATCCAATAATTTCAGAGATTTCTTTTAAATTTTTTGTCATCCAACCGGATGAATCGATATAATCAATTAAGACTCTTGAAACAAACTTTTCTTCATCTTTGTCAAATTCTAAATTAGCTTGATCTGTAAGAACTGATTTAAGCGTTATTTCCTCACTAACTGTTTGCTCAGCAATTGAACCAGGGTCAATTGTCTCATAATTTTGTGATTTATTATTGCAGTTTAATTCTTTATCCCAGCAATTGTCATATGCTTCTGATTTTATTTCAGAATCCATAGAATCTTTACTTACAAACTCTTCGTCGAGGCTATCTGTCTCATTTTCATGATCTATCACTTCTTTATTTTCCTCAAATTTGCTGTCTTCAAGAAAAGGATTTTCCTCTAATTCTTTATTAACCAAATCACTTAGCTCTAAATTTGTTAGTTGTAAAAGTTTTATAGCTTGTTGTAATTGAGGAGTCATTACTAATGACTGACTCTGTTTTAACTTAAGGTTTTGTGTTATTTGCATAATAATATCTCCTTTTATTATAATCTCACAATTTTAAGAATAAAAAGCAAAACTTTAATTTGACGAATTTTTTCAGTCAAAAACCTGACTATTTTTTTAAAAATTAATTTCTTATTGTTAATTTTTTCAAAAATATGTAAACCGCTGTTTTTTTGGTATTTTTTGTTTATTTTTTAAGTATAAATGCTAAGATAACACTAATGATTTTTTTACTCCCTTTTAAAGTAATTTCCATTATTTTTATCTTGATTTTTTTTAATGTTATTTTTTTGACGCAGGAAAACTTAAATAAATCAAAAAATATCATTAATAATCAACTAGAAGTATTTGACAAAAAATTTAAAACCGACAGAGACAAAATTTTAACTATGGTTATTCAAGAAAAGAAATCTATAGCTGAAAAAAAATTGTCTGAACAAAATTCTTTAAAAGAAAAAACAATTGTTAAAAAAAAACTTAATAAAAATCTTGGAAAAGTCATGATAGAAAGTTTACCGCCCAACATTCAACAATATTTTGTTCAATATGGTGTGTATAAAACTAAAAAAAATCTTATTGAATTAGAGAGATTAATTGAAAATAAGCTCAAATCAAAATTTAAAAACATCAATTTATTAATAATTCAGGACAAAAAAAATGGTTTATACAGGCTGGTACTACCAACTAATAAAATATCTTTTGCTAACGACGTGTGTAAATACAGTAAATCTCAAAAATTTGAATGTTATGTCAAAAAGTGACGATAAAAAAGGATGCTTTTTATGTTTATCTATTAGATATTTTATATTTTCAGTTCTTTTAATAATAATTGTTGCCCTCACAGCTTCAGATCAATTACACCTTTTGAAATTTGTAACACCGACTAATTTTGCAATATTTGTTTTAGTATCAGGGCTATTTGTATTTATAATAAAATTATTACAATATTTTCATAGTAAAAAAGATTAACGATCTCTAAGAAACCTCAAAAATAATCTTTTTTCAGGTACAAATCTACCATATACATGTCCAGTAAAAAAATTTACTGACCAATAAAACTTGGGCGACCACCAATTTCTTTGTGACGTCCAAAAAGGTTCTGCAGGTGTATTGGGAAAATATTTTTTATTTATTTTTGCTCCTGTACAATCGGTACATACTAAACTTTTCAATTCTTTTTTAGTTGGAAGTCTCCATTCACCTTCTAGTTGTTCATTAAGTTGATTTAATGCAATTTCTGCTTCTTCAAGATTTAATTTGATAGCCTCACCACTACAATTTTTGTCATCCCATTGCTGTCCAGCAGAACATTTTAACCAATCTACTTTTTGTTTGAGATCGACTACATAATAACCTTTGTCTATAAGGTTAGTTGCATTTAAATGACTGATGCTAAAAAATATGCTCAATAAGGCTATAGTAAGGTTAAAATTTTTTTTCATATTGTTTAAATTTTACTTTGTAATAACTTTATCAACTAAATATATATAAAAATATAACTTTGGTATCAAAGTTGCAACTTACATTAAATATTTTATAATATTAAAAATAGGAATTAGTTAATGGATTTAGCATCTCTCATAGGTTTTTTAGGTACCATAGGAATGATTGCCGGCGCAATGATTTCAGCAGGTGGGCTTGGATCGTATATTGATATCCCCTCGATTTTAATTGTTTTTGGGGGTTCTTTTTTTGCTGTAATGTACACAGCTCCTTTACCTGTTTTTTTAGGTTCGTTTGGTGCTATGGGTAAAGCTTTCAAACCACCAGTAAAGAAAATGGATGAACTAATTACAAGAATAGTAGAGTTGGCTGGAATTGCAAGAAAAGACGGTATGATGGCATTAGAAGGGCAGGAAACCCCTGATCCCTTTTTTGACGGAGGTCTTCAAATGCTTGTAGATGGTGCAGATGAGCAAAAATTAACTGTTCAGTTAAAAAAAGAATTAAAAAGCATGCAACAACGTCACGAAAAAATGATTGGCGTTGCCCAAGCTTGGGTCGATATTGCTCCTGCGATGGGTATGATTGGAACATTAGTAGGGTTAGTTGCAATGCTTGGTAACATGGCAGATCCGAAAGCAATTGGTCCTGCAATGGCGGTTGCTCTATTGACTACTCTATATGGAGCGATGATTGCAAACACAATTTTTATGCCAATTGTCACCAAATTAAAAGGTTATTCTTTGTATGAACAAATTTATAGAGACATGATTATTATAGGATTACAATTAATTTCAAGAGGCGAAAGTGGAAGAAATATTCAAGATCAACTAGTTGCTAATCTTCCTCCAAAAGAGAAACAGGCGTTAATTGAAGCTGCAGCTTAATAGGTCAAAAAATGGCTGAAGAACAAGTAGAAGAGAAAAAAAAAGAAGAAAAGAAGGACGAAGAAGAGGAGCATGAATGCCCTGCTTGTCCACCAAAAGGCGCTCCAGCATGGATGGCGACCTTTGCTGATATGGCAACACTTTTAATGGCCTTTTTTGTTTTAATTCTATCATTTGCTGAGTTTAATGTACCTAAGTTTAAGCAAATTAGTGGTAGTATGAAAAATGCTTTTGGAATTCAAAGAGTGATACCGGTAGTTGAGCAACCAAAAGGAACAACTATTTTGTCTCTAAATTTTAGTCCAAATCCAACACCTGCGGTTACAGAAAATATGACTCAGCAAACTACTGAGACAGACCAACCAAATGTTGAGTTAAAAACCAAAACTCAAGATGCAACAAAGGATGAAGGTAAAGATGAAGAAGCAACAGAGTTAGCAAAAAATATTAAAGACGCAATAGCCAGAGGTGATATTGAGGTTGAGGTTTTAGCTGATAAAGTAGTAGTAAACTTTACCCCACTAGATGCTAAAGAGAAAGAACTTCCAAATTTATTAAAAGAGACTTTAGATTCAATAGAATCAGTGAAGTCATCAAGTGGCAAGTCTGAAACAGAGGTTCTAATTGGGGGATTAGAAAAGGCTTTATCAAAACTTGCTACTGCTGCGAGTAGCAAAGGTGAAAGTCAAGCAGAGGGAACAGATGGTGATAGTATTGGTCAATCTGAACAAAGTCAATCGGCACAGGAAGAAGCAAAAAAAGCTGAACTAGCAGAAGATAAACTTAAAGTTGCTTTAAGAGAGGAGATAGGTGAGGGTCTTGTGAACGTTGACAGGGATGATGATAAAGTAATTATTACGGTAGGATCTGCTGGCGCATTTAAATCTGGTTCAGCAGAACTTACAAGAAAGGCTAGAGACATAATGGCAAAGATTGCCGAACAAAATAAAAAAGGTAGAAGTGAAATTTTAGTAATGGGTCATACAGATAACGTACCTTTGACATTTGGTTCAAATTACAGAGATAATTGGGACTTAGCGGCTGCCAGATCAGCTTCAGTTGTACAACAACTATCAAAAAATGATTCGCTTGATCCAAAAAGAATGAAAGCAATTAGTTATGGCGAAACAAGACCTATTGAATCAAATGATACATCACAAGGGAGAGCAAAAAATAGAAGAATTGAAATAGAGATAAATTATTAGAATAATGATAGAAAAAAGTCACTTACATAACTTTAATTCTAAAAATGCTTACAATGCTAATATAGAAAAAAAAAATAAAGAAAATCTTGGTATTAAAAATGATAGTCTTGGTAGCAGCTCAAAGTTTTTAGATTGGATAAAAGGTCTTGTTAATCCATTACAAAATTTACCTATCATAAGTGGTATATACTCAAGTATGAATTCTGATAAACCTGACTCAGATAGAGACTTAGTCCAATCAAGTGCTGGCGGATTTATATATGGAGGCCCAATAGGTGCAATTGCTGGATTTGGTAATTGGATTTTCGAAAAAGTATTTGACAAAACACCTACAGAATTAGCATTTGATACATTAGGAATAAGCAAATTATGGAAAGATAACAAAAGTGAGATAAAAACTGTGAAAAGTGATTCAAACTTAAAAAACGTTAATCTTTCAGAGGAGCAAAACAAAATCAACAAATCAAAAAGAGAGTTTGAAGAGCGAGATAAGTTAGCAATTAAAGGCATGAAATTCGATTACCCAAAGTGGTCACCGTTAACCTATCAACCAACTAACAGAAATAAATACAAAAATTTATCATCGTTTTATGATAATAAGACTGAAGTATCTCAAAATAGAATTTCTATTGATGCTTAAGACTAAAATTCGTCTAATTCTTCAGTTTTATATTTATTAAAATAATCTTCACCTAAAATTTCAAGAATCTTTTCATTGGTAATTTCATTGACTTTTTCTGTATATTGACTTAAGAATTCATCACAAGCTTTTGTAGCCCTGGATGCTACTGCTTGCTCAATGAACTCGTTTTCAACTGCAGTTCTTGCCCTAGTAGTTGCTTCAGATTTAGCCTTGGTAAGTCTTCCAACACAACTCCCTTTTTTTCTATTTAAGTCGTCTACTACTTCCATTAATTGTTTATAGCTTGGATCAGGAACATTAATTTTAATGAATTGTCCATCAACTGATGTTTCAAATTGAAGCTCTGCAATCTGGTCTAAGAGTAGGTCTACGTGATCAGTATTGAAAACTAAAAGAATTAATTGATTTTCACTTTCACCTGATTTTAAGTCACCGACATCGACTAACCTTCTTGGTTTACCGTTTACAGTAATTTTAATTGCTTTTATTAATTTCATATTTGCATTTGAAGCTTGAATTTCTTTTATTAACTCAAGATAATCTTCAATTGCCGCTTTCATTAATGTTTCTGCTTGAACAGAATATTGTTCGTTTTTTGCTACGACCATCAATAACCTCTTAGTTTATATAATGTACTTTATAATTATATCAAAGCTTCTTGTGAATCAGAAATCTTATTTTTCAGATTTTTATCTTCTTTACTATTACTTTCGTGATCAGATGTAATAGGATCTCCTAATCTTGAAACTTTATATTTGGCCTTGGGATTATGTTCTCTCACAATCTTTTGAGCGTGATCCATATCAGTTGCGCATAGTATCATTGAGTACGCTTTCCCGGATAGAAGTGCAAAACTTATTAAAAGTTCTAATTGACCGATGTAACAATAAATACTCACACATACCCAACCAAAAAGGAAAACCCAAAAATTAGTAGAAATTAGTAAAAAACTTAAAACTGCAAAAAGAGATATTAACCACCACTTACTATGGTATGCAAGCCACATAGGTGGCATTAATCCAGCAAACAAAGACTTAGATTTACATATTATTTCATAATTATGAGTCAAATCCCTCATTGCAATATATTCTTTTAAATCTATTTGATCGAAAATTTCTTTTTTGGAAAACTTTTCAGAAATTAATTTTGTTTCATCACTATTGGTAGATATAAATTTAGCTCCTAGGCTACCGGAAACTAATACATCAAAAAAACTGCCTTCTCTGAAAATTGTTAGTATTGTTTTTTTTTCTTCTTTTTTAAGTAAATTTAAATCTTCAATTAGTGCATTTTCACCTTTTAAATAAAGATTATTATCGAGAGCAACAATAACATCATCATCTTTTAGTAATAAGGATTGAGCAACAGTTTTTCTTGCAAAACTATCAATTTTAAGAAAACTTTCGGTCTTATTTATTTGCTCCATTTTAAAAATCAAGGATAGGTTATACTTTCTTTTTGATCAACAATTTCTTTAACCAATACTTTATTTTGTTTAGAAATTGCTTCAAGTGCCGCTGTCAAACTTGATGTATTATTAGAAAGCTCTTTAAGCAGTTTTGCGTTTTGTTTTTTATTTGTATCGTTAAGAAGTTTTTCTACAGCCTTATTAACCTTTGCAGAGGTCATTACGTCGCTTTCTTGAATATTTTGATTGAGTTTACCAGTCTCTGCTTTTAGAGAGGATGAAATTTCTTTTGAAAGATTTGAAACCTCTTTTGAAAGACTTATCATCAAATTTTTGTCATTTTTTTCGATAGCACTCATCAGCATATTTAACTTATCTTTGATTTCAATATTTGCATTAACTAAATCAGAGTGTTTGTTTAAACTTTCATTCATGTTATCAACAGCTTTATTTACATTTTCGACATTTTCAGCAAAAACCACAAGTGCCTCTTTACTAGTACTAGTCATATCTTCAAGTTCAGATAATGATTTAAAATATAACAGGCCGATTAAAATAACTGATACAACTGCCGTTGCAATTGAAGCCGAAAAAATTATTGTCGTATATTTGTGTATTTCCTTCACTTTTTGCTCCGCTTTTATGTATTCGTTTTTCATTCTTTTGTATTCAGACGTAACATCCGTTGCAGCATCTGCTGCATCTAAAGCGATCTTGATACTTTCTTGCATCGTATTAAGTTGCGTATTCATGCAAATCTTCCCTTTTTATATGTTTTTTGTCCAAATTTATTATTTATACTAAATAGAGCACATTTCATGCCAGAAATCGAGTAAACTTCATTATAAGGATATTTTTTTGATTTAAAACCGAATGCTTTGCATCCCCAAGGGTAAAACTTATCATATGTAACATACAAATGTTTACATTTTTTACAATCAAGAATATTATCTTTTTTTACCATTTTTTGTCTCTAAAAAAATATATTAATTTTGCAACCTGGAATCTCAAAGCTCCTATAAAGGACAAAAATGCACAAACCCAAAGCACTATTGCATATAAAATTTGTCCCTCATTATAAAGTTGCTCACCTTTGAAATAACATATGATTGCGCTGTAGAAAAAAGCAAAAGTTACTATAATTTTGCTTACATTACTGCTAAACATTTTTATTCCCAAATTCATCAAAGACTAAGTCGTTAGGAATTTCAATTTCTGGCTCATCCATATTTTCCCCATTATTTACTTTATAGATATAAGCTAATGCAATTGCAACTGCACTATATAATTTACTGATAATTTCTTCTCCGATTTCACATGTGTAATAAATCGCCCTTGCAAGAACCGGACTTTGCATTTTTGAGATTCCTAATTCACTAGATTTAGAAATTATTTGTTCAGCCACTTTTCCTCTCCCTTTTGCTATTACAATTGGCGCTTTTGATTCACCCACTTCATATTTTAACGCAACTGCGAAGTGAGTTGGATTAGTTATAATTGCTGTGGCTTCAGATAAATTATCAATTGAAGCATTTTCTTTTGCAGCTTTTGATGCCGCTTGCATTTGAAGTTTTCTTATTTTTTGTTTTACTTCAGGCTGTCCGTCTGTTTCTTTATACTCGTCTTTGATATCCTGGTGCGACATTCTTAGTTGTTTTATGTAATCATACTTTTGCCAGGCTAAATCTAGAATTGCTATAAGTGCTAAGCCAAGTAATAGAGCTAAAACTAATTCAGGAAAAAAAGATACAGTTTTTCCAAACGCAGAAGTTAAATTTGTAGTTGTAAGATATGTTAAATCCGGAACATTTTTTTTAATTATGAAGAATGAGATTGTGCCAAGTAAAAATACTTTTAATAATGCCTTAACAAGATTAACAAGACCATTAAGTGAAAAAATTCTTTTTATTCCAGAAATAGGATTCATTTTTTCCATTTTCCAGTAGATTGATTTTAGGGAAAAATTTATTCCACCAATTATAAATTGTGTAATTATACAGACAATTGCCAAAGGTATTCCAAAAACTATTACAGTTTTCACAACCATATCTATTGCAGTTGAAATACTGCCAAGAGCGCTATGACCATGCTTTACCTCAAGCCCAAATATAAAAAAACCTTTACACAATTTTAAAAAGTCTTCTATAAAAAATGGAGTTATTTGCATCAATAATATTCCTGCAGCAAGTAGTACAAAAACGAAAACCTCAGTAGATTTTACAACCTTTCCTTCTTCTCTAGCCTTTTCAAGTCTCCGGGAACTGGGGTCCTGTGTTTTTTCTTGACTTTCATCTTTATCTTCAGCCATTAAATCACTCCTAAAACAACTTCAAGATTTTCTATTGAGTTTTTTACTAATTCTGCGAAGGCCCCACCTATTGATCGGGTTGCAAAAAATAATAATACAAATGCGATCATAATGGTTATTGGAAATCCAAAAGAAAATAGATTTAGTGTTGGAGCAGACTTAGTAATTACACCAATAGCCATATTTGTTAATAATAATCCTCCAACAATTGGAAGCATTATTAATCCTGCAGTATAAAACATTGCCCCAGCAGCCTCAATTCCAGAACCTATTAGTGCAACACCTGGAAACCTTGATCCTACTTCTATAACTTCATAACTTTCAACAATCAGGTTTATTGCAAGAAGGTGACCATTCAGTGAAACAAAAACAGTTAATAAAAATAAATCTAATAAAACACTAAGAACAGGAGTTTGACCGCCAGTTTCTGGATCAACCAAAGCTGAGAAACCAAGTCCAGTTGAAGCTGCAATTTTTTCTCCAGCCATCGAAGCTGCACTAAACCAAACTGTAAGACTCAGACCACTTGCCACACCAATTATAATTTCAATCAAAACTAAAAAAAATAAATTATCAATGATATAATGATTTAATTCCATATCAGAAATTTGACCAAAAAAGAAAAAAGATAAAATCATGGAAAAAACTATTTTTGCATGCAATGGAATGTTTCTTGAGCCTAAAAAAGGACTAGAAATTAAAAAAGATGATAACCTGATTGAAGATAAAATAAAAATTAGTAAAAAATCAATTAATTGATTTAATTCTAGTCCTGGAAGTTTATTTAAAGGCTCATAAAAGGGTAGGGGAATTTCAACCATTACTTAATTCCGCTGATAGTATCAAATATAAAAGCAAAATAGTCAGTAAGACTTACGATAAAATAGTTTGCCATAAAACCCATAGCAAAAATAACAAGGACAACTTTTGGTACAAAGCTGAGTGTCATTTCTTGGATTGATGTTGCGGCTTGAATAATACCAATTGTTAATCCAATAGCTAATGCCGCCCCCAAAAAAGGTCCACTAGATATTAAAACTTGATAAAAAGCTAATCTTACCATTTCAATATTTTCGTCAAAACCCATAATCTATCTCACTATTGAAAAGTTCCAACCAAAGAGCCTACTGTCATTGTCCAACCATCGACAAGTATAAATAAAAGTAATTTGAAAGGTAGAGCTATCAGCATTGGAGATAACATCATCATACCAAGTGACATAAGAATTGAAGCCACCACCATATCAATTACAAGGAAAGGCAAAAAAAGTAAAAAACCAATTTGAAATGCAGTTTTTAATTCACTTGTCATATATGCTGGAAGAACTATGTAAAAAGGAACATCCGTTGGATTGTCAAAATTTTCTTCACCCGCCATAGCAGAAAACATATTTAGATCGTTGTTTCTAGTATTTCTTACCATGAATTTTTTTAGTTCATTACCGCCACTTTGAATTGCCTCGGTCATTGTTATTTCACCATTTTGATAAGGACCTGAAACATCAGAATATATTTTGTTAAAAGTTGGCGCCATTATGAAAAAAGTAAGGAATAATGAAATTGCAATTAAAATTTGATTTGGTGGTGTTTGTTGAGTTCCTAATGCCTGTCTGAGAATTGACATAACGATTATTACTCTTGTAAAAGCTGTCATTCCTAATACAAGGGATGGTAAAATAGTTAGGGCTGTCATTAAAGCTAGAATCTTTAGAGACAATGAATACGTTTTTCCACCATTTGGCAATTCGGTTACAGTTAGAGCCTCTAAACCAGAAGTGATTTCTTGGGCATTCAGTGAATTAGTCAATAATATAATAAATACTAATGAAAAATTGACTACAAATTTACTTTTCATTTTTTAACCTTTTTTCAATCAAACTTCTTATTTCAAAAGCTTTTTTATTTTTTGTTTCTAACTTTGCTTGTTCTATGTTGCTTACTTTAGAATCATTTTCATTTTTAATCTCAGTAAGAATAGCTCCAGAATTTTTTCCTGAAATAAAAAGGAAATCCTTCTGATCAATCTTTAAAATTAGGGCTCTGTCTCCTTGACCTAAAAGAGTAACATCACTCACTTTCATTCTTTTTTGATTTTGTAGTTTGTTAGAAATAATGTACCTATTCTTTTTAATAAATAAAAAGATTGCAAAAATTGCTACAAAAAATCCCATCACAATTAGATATTGATCAAAAGATGGGCCTGAAAATTCTGTCATAATCTTGAACTCCTTATGGTTTATCTATATCCATAAGCAAGAAACTTGCCATGACTTAGTTTATAGGGATTTTATTATATAAGTTACTGAATATATTAATTATTTTATTATATTGAAATGCCAAAATATTGACAATTTATAGATTTTGAACTCTTTCTTCAGGATCAACCACCTCTGTGAGTCTAATTCCAAATCTTTCTCCTACCATAACTACTTCTCCTTTGGCAATCATGGTACCATTAGCAAGGATATCAAGAGGTTCACCGGCTAATCTGTCTAATTCTACAACTGAACCCTCATTTAATCTCAGTAAATCTCTAATCTTAATTTCAGTATTACCAACTTCTACAGTTAGTTTTACATCAATGTTTTCCAAAACTCTTAAATTATTTGCAGCTGAACTATCCTTTATCTTTGAATCAACTTCCTGACTTTGCTTATCAGTTTTTTTTGGATCCTCTGATACCTGTGCATTCTCACTTTTAGTTTCTGGGTTTATATTTTCATTTGTCTCAGCGTTCATTTTTTTCTCCTAAAATGTTTAATCTTTCTTTTAAATTAACTGCAATATTCCCTTTAACTTGTCCCATTTCTGCCAAAAAATATTTTTGATCTTCAACATAAAAATCAACAGTATCTTCAACATTTACAGGTAAAACATCTCCCCTTTTTAATACTAGTAGTTTAGACATTGAAACAGTTGGTTCAGCCAAATTACTGTATGCTTTCAAAGGAATTTCCAAAACAGCATTTTGTAATCTATCCTGCCAATTAAGGTTTGAATCAATAACATCAGATTGCACTCTTGATCTTAGTAAAGACGATACTGGTTTTAAAGTTTGTAATGGATATACAACATCAAAGGATATTGAATCAATCTTTGGCAGTTGCATTACAAATGAACAAACTATTACCAGATCAGTTGCTTCAACAAATGCAGCAAATTGAGGATTTTGTTCTCTACTTTGAAATTTAAGTGTTATAGGGGTTAAATCTTTCCACGAAAGTTCTAAAGTATTACAAATACCAGTATTGATTACTTCAATAATTTTTTCCTCTGTAGAAGTAAATTCAGTTCTTGAGTTATCACTTATTTCTAATTTTCCGCCATATCTGCTACTTGTACATAGGCTTACGAAGTTCGGAGGGAGGACAGTTAACATAGAACCTCTTAATTCCTCTATTCTGTTGTTAGTTAAACTCATAAAAGCATCAAGTCCTGAACTATACTCTTCAAAGGTTTTTACTTCAGGTGGAAATGAACTTATTCTTGGTTGAACTCTTAATAGAGGTAAAAATACTGTTCTTACCATTCTTGCGAATCTCTCATTGATTAGTCTTAGTGCATAATAATCACCAAGTAAGGTCAGATCATCAGATCCAAAAGTAAAAGGTTTTACTTCTACATCTTTACCTGATTTAATTGTTGATTTACTTAAATCACCAGTTTTTAATCCCTCCATGAGGGCTGTTACTTCATCTGATGATAATTTTCTTGATGGTTCTGCCATATTTTTCCTTAAAATATACTATTGTAAAACAAACGATGTAAAGTGAACGTTTTCAACTCCACCAAAGCCTTCTACATCTTCAAGGATTAAATTAATCCCCTCTTTTAATTTTTCTGCAAGTTGCTTTTTACCTTCTCTATTTGAGACATCTTCTGCAGTAAATTCAGATATAATACCTAATATTTCAGATCTTAAAGCCAATTGGTGACTGTCTACATTTGCCATAACTTGCTCATCATATTGAGTCGACACACCTAAGGAAACCTGAAGAAATTTTTTAGAACCTTTTAAGTTTGTTGTAAAATTACCAGGAAATTCATAATAAGTTGTTGCAAAAAGTTCTTCCTCTGGAACAAGTTTAGGAATTTTCTTTGGTCCAACTGGGCAGTTTCCTTCTTCATCTTTTTCTTCTTCAGCACATTCATTTTCAGCTATTTCCTCTTTTGATTCATCGTCTTCTTCTAATTTTTCAGGATTTTCTTTTTTCTCTATAATTTGGGATATTTCACTAGAGGGATCAGTACTTTCTCCGCCAAAAAAATAAGCCCCTACAAAAGCACCTAAAGCTAGAAGAACAAGTCCACCAACGCCCATTATAGCAATTTTTAAAATTCCACCTTTATTATTATTTTCTTCTTCCTGATTTTTATTTTCAGCCATAACCTAGTTCCTTTTTTATTTTATAAACTTATGCATTAATATCAACTTTATGTAATTTTTTTTTAGCTCTATTTATTTCTTGGCTTTCTTTACTAATAGTTTCAACTTTTCTTTGCATAGAATCAAAATTATCCTTTTTGTTTTTTTTATTATTACTATCTCGGTTTGAATTATTTTGGTGACTTGCTTGAAACATGCTATCTGATCTCAGATTATCTCTATTAAGTAACTCATTAAGTCTCACTTGGTTTTCATTTAATATATTAGCAACAGTTTTGTTCTCGGCATTTATTTTAATGTTAGTTTTTCCATCCTCAACGTTAACCTCAACGTTTAGTTTACCTAAATTTTTTGGTTTGATTGTAAAATCAATCTTATTTTTACCATTTTCAATATTTTGTTTTAAAGACTTAATAAATTTTTCTCCCCATCCACTTTCGAGTAAGTCTAAAAACTGTTTATCATGAACATTATTGTAATTTATATTTCTTGTTACAGTGTTTTCAATTAAATTCCCTCTATTTAGATTTTCAGCATTATTAGACAACAATATTTTATTTTCAGTTGTTTGCTTTAACATATGTTTACTAACTTTACTCGTAGCAATTTTTTGAATTGATATATCTGATTTTTCTTTTGAAAGATATTCTACTGAAATTTTTAAAAATTTATTTTTATCCTTTAATCCTTTCTTTTTTGAATTTTTCATTACATTATTGGAAAACAACTGATTTGATTTATTGATTAAATTTGAATTTTTTTGTAACTCATTATTAAGGTTATCTTTTTTATTTTCTTTAACGAGAATATCAGTAGTATCGTTATTTTTAAAGTTGCTATAATTCTTGAGACTATCAGTCAAATCACCTTTTTTTTTTTTCTTATTTGTAATACCAATTGAATTAATGAGATAGTCTTTCTGATCAAAATTTAAATTTTGTTCTTTTAGGGTCTTTTCTTTATTTTCAGTATTAGGTAAATTTGTATTTTGAAAAGATTTTAGATTAAAACTTGTTTTTTCAGCTCCATCAGAATTACTGGTAAACTCTTTATCATTAAGAAAAACGGATATTAGTGATTTGGCTGCTAGTAATGAATTTTTATCACTTTTAATTTCTTCACCACCAGTGTTTATGATTGTGTTATTTATTTCATTTGCGTTAGGATTAATATTGTTTGGACTTGTTGATTCAATAGAAGATAAATTTACAAGTGAAAACAATTCAGCAAATACTCCATCTAATCCTTCAGATTTAATATTAATAAATTTGTTATCTGAACCTATTGTTGGTAACTCTCCTTTTTTTTTCAAAACATCCATTAAATATACCTATATTAAATTTTTACAGTAATATTGTGCAAATCTAATGCCATGTACATTTTTATAAGCCTGAGCCTTTGTTAAAAAGAGTGATTTCTGTTTTCTTTTCTTTTTCTTCATTTGAAAGATAATCAATATCTTTTATTTTATTCTTAACAACGTCTTCCTGTTTTTTTATTTTTGATAATTCTTTCATTTTACTTTTAATTTCAGCTTGTAAGAAATTTTCCCTACTTTTTGATATTTCTACTCTTTTTCGAATCTCTTCTTGAAAATATGACATATTTTTTAGATCACCACTTGTCATTAGTTCCCCTATATCTGACATGCTATTGTTTAATAAATTATTGAGAGATTTAACAGCATTTCTGTTTTTATCTTTTTCTTTTGAAAGAGAGGAAATTTCTTTGAAAGATTGATTTTTACTTATTTTTTTTTTTAGAAGTAGTAAATTATAAGTTTTTTTCTTCATTTTAATTTATTGAATATAACTCTTTTAGGCTATCTTCAAAATTTGAAGACTGGTCTTCTGCCTGGGTGATTAATTTGCAAATCTTAGACCAGTTTTCAATTGCCTTGTCAATTTCTTCATTTTGACCTTTATTATACCCACCCATTAATACAAGATCCCTATTTTCTAAATACAATGAATAAAGTTTTTTTATGTAAGTAGCCTTTTCAATATGCTTTTCTTCAGCGATTGAATTCATAACCCTACTTAAAGATAGATTTATATCTATTGCAGGGTATATTCCCATTTGAGCGTGTTGTCTCGAAAGTACAATGTGTCCATCCAATATTGCTCTTGCAGTATCAACTACAGGATCATTAGTATCATCAGAATCCGCTAAGATAGTATAAAATGCAGTAATACTCCCACCTTTGGTGCCTGTACCAGTTCTTTCAATTAAATTAGGTAGCATTGAAATAACCGATGGAGGATACCCCTTTGATGTTGGTTGTTCACCTAATGCTAAACCAACCTCTCTTTTGGCATGGGCAATTCGAGTAAGAGAGTCCATAATAAGCAAAACATTTTTCCCTTTATCTCTAAAATACTCTGCAATAGATGTGGCCCTTTCGGCACCCCTAATTCTCAACAGAGGAGATTTATCTGCAGGAACCGCAACAATAACTGTTTTTTGTCTGGTTTTTTCATTAAAAACCTGTCTTACGAAGCTACCAACTTCTCTACTGCGTTCTCCTATAAGAGCGACAACTACTATATCTGCAGACGTAAATTTGGTCATCATACTTAGAAGTATGGATTTTCCCACACCTGAGCCTGCTATTATCCCGAGTCGTTGTCCTCTGCCAACTGTTAGAAGAGAGTTAATTGCTTTAATACCAACATCTAATGGTTCATTAATTGGTTCTTTGTTCATAGGATTAACTGATTTACCTGTAATAGGCCAGTAATTTTCACTTATTTCTATTGGTTTTGAACCATCTATAGCTTTACCTTGAGCATTAATTACTCGTCCGAGTAATTTATCACTCACATTTATGTAAAATCCATTTTCAATTACTTCCACTGGTGCACCAGAAATAACATTTGCGTTCAAGTCATGAATAGCTAATAAATTTCTGCCATCTTTAAAACCAATTATTTCTCCAGTTACAAACTTATCATCACTACAATTAATCTTACAAATTGTTCCAATAGGACTTGGAAATCCACTGCATTCAGCAATTTTACCGTCAAATCTTGAAATTTTACCTTTGTAAATTTTGTCTTTCTTTAACGAAGTTTTTGAAAGATTTTCATGAATTCTGTTAAGAATAGCCGACATATTATTTTTTTTTTGGAATGTGTGATTGATTTGCTATCTCAAAATCATCATTAAACATTATTTTTTTTGAGAATATTTCTTCAATTTCAATTTCACCAGAACTAATTTTAATATCTCCTCTTTCTAACTTACTATCTTCTTCAAGATTGATATCTGTATTTGGTTTATGACTTTCTAAGTATTTAACAATAATTTTTAAATCTTCAGGATTAAGAAACACATTAATTTTGTTTGTAGAATTAGATATTAGATCAGCTAATTTGGATATTTTCTGGTTAAATTTTCCAGGTTCTAATGATATTTCATATCCAATTATTTCCTTACAAAGTTTTAAAATTGAAGCATTAATTTCCTTAGAGAGCTTTTCAGTAAATTCTTTTGAAACAAAAAAAAGATTATCGATGGTATTTTTTAGAGTTATTGCTAATTCGTTTTCTCCTTTTTGTAATTCTTTTTTTATATTTTTAACACCTAAATTGTATCCATGATAATAATATTTTTTTGCTAATTCTTTTGCTTTAAGATCTGCTTCTTGCTCAGTATACTTTTTTATTAATTTTGGCTTATTTTCTGTTTCTATTTTTTTTTCAGACTCTTTGTTTTTTGTTTCATCAGGCTGATTATTTTGTTTAGTTTGATTTTTGATTTTATTTTCAGGGGTTATATCTTCCTCTGTCCCACTATTTCTCCTAGCAATTTTAATTAGATCAGTTCTTTGAAAAGTATTTGATATTTTCCCAGAGATATCAGTTTCTTTCGTAAAATCCTTATTTGCTTTTCTTAGAATTCCAAGGATTTCGTCCGTATTTAAAGAATTATTTTCTTCTTTTTTTAAGTTTGTTTGATTTTGCATCATACGTAATCATCTCCACCTCTTCCAGCGAGTACAATTGACCCTTCATCAGACATTGTTCTTGCAACATTAATTATTGCTTTTTGTGCTTCCTGAACTTCTGTCAATCTTAGTGGCCCTAAAACTTCCATTTCATCTTGTATGTTAGCAGCAGCTCTTTGAGACATACATGAAAATATTTTTTCTTTCAATTCGTCATCAGTGCCTTTGAGCGCAATTATTAAAACTTCTTGTTCAACGTTTCTTAACAACGTTTGCATGCTTCTGTCATCCATGAGTATCAATGTATCGAATGTAAACATACTTTCTTGTATATCTTTTGCTAAAAGTCGATCTTTTTCTCCTAATGACTTAATTATTCTTCCTTCCATATTTTGTTTAGTAAAATTCATAATTTGTGCTGCAGCTTTTACTCCACCAACTGAGGAAGCTCTCAGAGATGTATTAGTTTTAAACTTAAGTTGCATAACTCTTTCAAGTTCATGAAGTGCATCTGGTTGAACTGTTTCAAGTGTAGCAATTCTATGTATTATATCTGCCTGAATATCTTCCGGAAGCATTACTAACACATCAGCTGCAACTCCTGGATCTAAGTAAGAAATAACAAGAGACATTATTTGTGGATGTTCGTCAGCAATTAATTCTGTTACAGATCTGGCATCCATCCAATCAAGAATTTCAATTGGTTTATCAGATTCCGTTGGAGTGATTCGTCCAAGAACTGATTGTGCTTTATTCTCACCCAATGCTTTAGTCATCACATTTCTAATATAATTTGAAGATCCCATTCCTAAATCTGTCTGTGTTTTAATTATAGCTAGAAACTCATCCAATACTTGATTGACTGTATCTTGATCTAAACCCGCAACTGAATACATCTCTTTTCCAAGTTGTTGTACCTCTTTTGGTCCTAGGTTCTTTAAAATTTCTGCAGCTTCATCTTCTCCAAGTAGCATCATTAGAACAGCACATTTTTGAGTATTGTTTAATCTCTCATATGGTGTTTTTTCTTCTTCCTCTTGAGTATTATCTTGTTTTTTTTCAGCCATAGTTCTATTTTACATTAATTTGTTTCTTTTTGAAGTAATTGTCTAAATACATTAGAAACCTTACCTGATTCGTCTCCTACAATCATTCTTATGACGGCAACTTTATCATCATATGTATTTGCAGTATCTAACATTTCGGCGGAAATAGCAGATTTTTTAGGTTTTAGTTTAGCTTTAATATCCTCTAACGACTCGCCTTCTTGTACTTCAACTTCTTCTTCTTTTTCATCTTCAATATCAGAATCTGTAACCATTGTTCCACCTGCAGAAACAGGTACTAGAATCCTATTAAGAAGTGGTTTTAATGCTCTAAATGTTATAATTGCCAATATTAAAACTGTTGATAGCTGACCTATCATATTTTGAAACCAAGATTTTTCATACCATTTAGTTTCAATAACATCAATTTCATCAATAAATTCACCACTTGTAACAACAATAGAATCACCTCTGTCCTCTTCAAATCCAACTGCTTCTTTAACAAGAGATGAAATTTTCTCTTTATCTTCATCACTTATTGGCTGAGATATAATACCTTCTGGTGTTTCAACTAATTTATTTTTTACCAATACAGCCGTTTTTACCTTTGTTATAACTCCAATAGGCTTGACCATTGTACTTAGCTTTTTACTGACTTCGTAATTCCTAACATTACTGGTTGATCTCTGTCTAAACTCAGCCTCGGCTTCACCTTGTGGAGCTTCAGTTCCTAACTCAGCAGCGAGAGGTGCCTGATTAGCCACTGCACCAGGTATGCCCCTTGCAGGTCTATCAGCGGATTCTTCAGCACTGTTTTGCTCACTTCGCTTTGCAATTGATTCAGGATCTACAACTTCTTCTGTAACTTGAGAACTAGTGTAGTCCATTAAGATATTTACCTGAGCTGTTAAATTACCTGGTCCAACTATTGGGGTAACAAGAGAAATTATCCTCTCTCTATATAGTCTTTCTACTTTTAACCTGTGTGCTAATTGCTTTTCTGTTAATGCAGAATTTGGGTCATTTTCCGGTTTGGATAATAAAGTTCCATACTGATCAACAACTGTTACATTATCAGACGCCATATTGGGAATTGATGATGAAACAATATGGACTATAGATTGAACTTGCTCTTTTGACAATACTCTTCCATCAGCTAGCTTAACAAATACTGAAGCAGTTGGTGGTGCTGATTCTCTTACAAATACAGATTTTTCTGGAATAGCTAAGTGAACTCTTGCTCCTAAAATATGAGAAATTTCATTTATAGATCTAGACAATTCTATTTCTTGGGTTTGTTTCATTTTCATGAATTCGACAGATCTACTTGTACCTAAAGGAATATCTTCAAGTAAATCATAGCCCTGCGGTACAGAACTCGGTAACCCTTCGGCAGCAAGTTTCATCCTAGCTTCATAATATTCAGGTGAGGGAACTAAAACTTCCCCTGTCGTTTTATCAACAGATACATCAATACCATTAGCTTTGAGTACATCTACAATTCGTGATTTTTCACTTTCTGGAAGAGCAGAAAAAAGTGCTGTCTTTGAAGGTTCTCTGAAGCTTACAAAAAGTACAATACCTATAAAAATAACAAACAATGTTATCATAACTGGAATTGATCTCTGAACAGCGGGTTCGTTAGAAAACTTTTGAAAGTTTTCTAGCATACTGGTTGCTCTACTCATCAAGTTACTTCCAGAATTTGAGAGTTCATTTACTGATTTAATATTTTGCGTTTGTTCTGCCATTCTTTTTCCTAATTAATAATTTTTAAACGGGCATATTCATTATATCTTTGTAAGCACTCAAAACTTTATTCCGAACATTTAATGTCATTTGGAATCCTAGTGATGATAATTGTTGTTGAATCATAACTTTGGTTAAATCATTCTCAAATCCAAGTTCAAAATTTTTAGTTATTTCAGCACTTTGTTTTTGAGTATCTGATACATTTTGAATTGCTTTTTCGATATTACTTAGAAAATTTCCTGAATCAGTATCATTACCTACTGATTGTCTGGTCGTATCTATAATATTTTCTTGTAATTTTTTTACAGTTTCCTGAGTATTACTGATATCTGGTCTCAATGTTGTCATTCTTGGTTTCATTTTTACCTCCTATAAACCTAAAGCAGCTTTATTTGCTTCTTCAACACTATGATTTAAATTTTGAATTTGAGTCTCAATGTCATTATCAATCATGATATCTAATTCAGTAATCATATTGTCTTTTGATAAAACAATCGCTCTTTGAAGAACATTTTCAAGTTCCCTGACATTACCTGGCCAGCTATAATTGGTAAGCACTTTTTGAGCACTTTCACTTATGAATGGAATCTTTGAAGAACTTTCAACATGGCGTTTTAATAATGCAAGGCTTATTGGTATAATATCTCCTGGTCGTTCTGATAAATTTGTTGTTTCAATAGGAAATACATTAAGTCTGTAATATAAGTCTTCTCTAAAAGTCTTATTTTTTACTTCACTCATCATGTTTCTATTTGTAGTTGCAATTACTCTTACATCTACATCTATATCTCTTTGACCGCCAATAGGAGTAACTTTTTTCTCTTGTAAAACTCGTAAAAGCTTAGCTTGAAGAGATAATGGCATTTCAGAAATCTCATCTAAAAGAAGTGTTCCAGTATCCGCTGCTCTAAAAATTCCTTTATTTGCAGACGATGCTCCTGTAAATGCACCTTTTTCATGACCAAATAACATAGCCTCTAACATATTTTCTGGTATTGCAGCACAGTTTACGGCAATAAATGGATTATCTTTTCTTTTTGAATTTTGGTGTATGTAATTTGAAATGACCTCTTTTCCAGTACCTGTTGGACCGTGAACAAAAACAGTGACGTCTGTTTCAGCAACTCTTTTTGCTAATTTAATTAAAGTCAATGTTTTTGAATCTGCAAATGAGAACTTTTGTTGAGAAATTATATTTATCAACAATTCAAGAATAAAATCATTTATTTTTTTAAAACTAATATTTAAAACAGATTCACCTAAATGTGATTGAATCGAATATTTATCAGAATTTGGTTCTAAAATTAAAATTTTTGAACAACCAATATTTCTTCCAAATTTAATAAGTTTTTCTCTACCACCAATCTTTTCCTCAAATAATTTGTTAGTAATAATCTTTGATTTATTGACGTTTTCGTCTTTCATCTCATCATAACTTTTTATATTTGATGAAATTTTTCTAAATTCTAGAAATTTTCTAATTAGTTCTAAATCTTCTTTTTTAAATTCATTGTTTATTAAAAATAATTCTTCCATTTTTGCCTCATTAAATTTTATACAAAACCTATAAGCAAGAATGTTACCAATGCATATTTATTTTAAATTGAAATTTAAAAAATTCAATATATTCAGTAACTTAAAAATACTTTTTTTTTTTTTCTTTTTTTGTAAAGTTATTTTTGTCATGATTCTGACATGCTTAAATATAAAAATTCAAAAAATTGACCTACATTATTTATGGAAGAAATAATTAAAGGCAATAGTAAAGCAACTACAGAATTAAAAAAATTAGTTAACTTAGTTTCAAAATCTAATTCTACTGTTTTGTTAAGAGGTGAGACTGGATGTGGAAAGGATGTAGTTGCGCAAGCAATTCATCATTCTTCAGAAAGAGAGGGTGATTTAATTAATGTGAACTGCGCAGCAATACCATCAGAACTTCTTGAATCTGAACTTTTTGGTCATGAAAAGGGATCTTTTACAGGAGCTGACTCTCTTAGACAGGGTAGGTTCGAATTATCAAATAATGGCACACTTTTCCTAGATGAAATAGGTGATATGCCAATGTCTTTGCAAGCAAAATTATTAAGAGCAATTGAAACAAAGTCAATTCAAAGAGTTGGTGGAAAAAAAGAAATTAAGTTAGATTTAAGGTTGGTTTGCGCAACCCATCAAAACATAGAGAAAAAAATAGATGATGGTTCATTTAGAGCGGATCTTTTTTTCAGGATAAATGTCTTTCCAATTGAAATACCAACATTATCTGAAAGGAAGGAAGATATACCAATTCTAGTAGACCATATAATTAATGAAATATCTTTGAATCAAGAGTTAGTGCCTAAATTTGATACTTCCGCAATGCGGGCATTACAAGAATATATTTGGCCAGGTAACGTAAGAGAACTAAAAAATGTAATTGAGAGAGCTGCTATAATTTTTCCCAACACAATTATAAAATCAAATAATGTAAAAGAAAATCTTATAAAAATTAGTCTTCCTGACAGAATTGAAGAGAAAGAGGGATTATGGGACATGACTGGAGATTTACCGCTTACTAAAGAATCCAATAACAATTTAACTAAACAAAATGAGGATTTTTCTCAATTACCTCACCCAAAACATTATAGAAAATGGTTTGACTATATGGATAAAATTGATTTAAGAAGACATCTTAGTGAAATCGAAATTAATTTAATAGAAGCTGCTCTTCAAATAAATAGCGGTTCTGTTACAAAAAGTGCTGATAGTTTAAAGATTAATAGAACCACTTTAATTGAAAAAATGAAAAAACTCTCAATAAGAAAAATTAATGATGAATAATATAGATTTTAAGTTTGACCTAAATGTTTTATTCCTTTTTGTTTAGCAAAATTTATTTGTTTTTGTCTTTCAGAAAACCTTCGTTTTTGTTCTTTTGATGTTTTATTAATACATTTGGAGCATGAAATTCCTTTTTTATAATCACTAGATAAAAAATCAACTTTAGATATGGCGGAACCACAGGCAAAACACATACTATATTTACCTTTTTTAAGATTTTTATCAACAGTAACTCTATCATCAAAAACAAAACATTCTCCATTGAAGTTAGAACTGTTATCTTTAGTAGATAAATATTTTAAAATACCCCCTTTAAGTTGATATACATTTAAATTACCTCTTGATATTAATAAAGATGTTGCTTTCTCACAACGAATACCTCCAGTGCAATACGTTAAAATTTTCTTATCTTTTATCTTGTCCCAGTTTTTATTTACCCAACTTGGAAACTCAGAAAAGCTATTTATATTTGGTAGCAGTGAGTTATTAAAACTTCCAATATCAGACTCATAGTGATTTCGTGTATCTAAAATTACAACATTTTCTTCAGTGCACAATTTGTCCCATTTTAAGGCACTAACATGAATTCCTCCTTTTTTCTTCACTCCCTGATATGAAAAACCAATTTTAACAATTTCTTTTTTTATCTTTACTTTAAATTTTGGGAATGGCGATTTTTGAACAAAATTTGCATTTTTGATTATGTCATTAGATACATTTTTATTAATTATTACAAAAAATTTACTCAGGATTGATTTACTTCCAAAAACTGAACCATTAATTCCTTCTTTTGAAATAATTATTGTACCTTTGATATTATTTATTTGATCAAAATTAATTATTAATTCTTTAATTAGTAATGGATTTTTGATGTTAATAAATTTATAAAAGGAGATTACTTGGTGACAATTTTTAGAGTTTTTATGCATGAAATTTTTCTCCAGAATTTTTTTAAAGCTTTTATAGCATTAGATCCTATTGCGCTTATACCTATTTTCGCATCTCTTTCAGTAAGGATTGATGAAAAAAAAATAATGTTTTTATCTTTTTTCTTATTTTTTTTAACATCAACATTGATAACATTTTTTGCAATTTTTGGGAATCTATTTTTAGATTTTATTGGAGTATCAATTTACTCCTTTCAGATTGCGGGTGGAATTTTTTTATTTTTTATAGCCTTTGAAATGTTATTTGAAAAAAGAAACGAAAGAAAAAAAAAATTTGTAAATGATAAATTAAATAACCAATTCTTACAAAGTTACATTATATTTCCAATTGCTGTACCTCTGGTGGTTGGTCCCTCCGCAATAACCCTAGCAATTTTAATATCTGAAAAATTTGTATATTCAATTGCAAACTTTTTTTATCAGATATTACCACTTATTTTGGTAACGCTAATAACCTCAATATTCTTTTTATCTTCAAGATTGATAGCAAAAAAACTTGGAAACTCTCTAATATTAATTTTGCAAAAGATATTTGGTATTATTTTAGGAGCCTTAGCGGTTGAATTTATAATAAATGGATTTAAATTAACACTATGAATGTAAAATCTCCTTGTAAAAATAAGTGTGAATTAAATTTCAGTAAACAATATTGTATTTCTTGCCAGAGAACTACAAAAGAAATTGAAAACTGGCCCTTTTTCTCTAACGAACAAAAAAAAAAAATCATTAAACAATTAAAATTAAGGTAAACAAATGTATAAATTTTTATTTTTAATTACCTTTGTATTCTCAAGCCTAATTGCAAATCGACTTAGTTGGACAGGTAATTGGACAGCATTAGATGAATGGAAATCTGAGTTTAATATCGAAATATTAGAAACCGGAATGGCAATTTCAAATTATGGAAACGGTGAAAAAGGAAAATGGAAGATTATTGATGGCAATTTAGAAATTATTTGGGAATCTGGAAGAAAAGATTTTATTTTTTCAGGTGTTATGGGCATTCAGAGATTGAGTGACTTTAAGGGTAAAAGATATACAACTGGTATGAAAAAATTACTTAATTAATCTTAAATTGGGCTTTTTTAAAAGTTTTAGGAGTTTATTTAATGATGTTGATTTTGCCAAAATTTGATTTTTATTAGACAGTGTGTATTTCTCTGTGTTTTGATAATATTTTAATATTTTGAATTCTGGGCTCCTTGAAAAAGCTTTGTGAATATTAAAGATTGCAAAATTTTTTGAAAAGAATATTGAATAATCCTTCCATTCACCAATAGCAATTTTTTTGCTGTAAATTTCCATAATTTTATTGATCTCTAATTTTGAAAATCTGACTAACTTAAATTTATTTTTGTTACTTTTAAAATTTTCTAACACAACCAATTGATATTTATCTTAAATAAACTATAAAATAATAGTCTATTTTAATATTTTAATTTTATCTACAAAAAAATGAGCGAAGAATTTATAAGAGAAGTTGACGAAGAGATTAAAGAAGAAAAGCAAATGCAACTATGGAAAAGATTAGCTCCGTATTTTGTTGCTTTAGCTTCCGCAATAATCTTATTAACAATTTCAATAGTTGGTTGGCAAACATATTCAAAAAAACAAAAAGAATCCCTTGGTGATGATTTTTCGGCTGCTGTTGAACTGATTCAAGAACAAGATACTGATGCTGCTTTAATTGCACTAGAGAAAGTAGCTAGTAGTTCGTCAGATGGGTATATAACATTAGCAAAGATGAAGCAGGCCTCCATATTAATTTCAGATGGGAAAATTGACGATGGTTTAAAACTATATGAAGACCTTGAAAATACTGCAGTTGATTCATCCTTTAGAGATATCTCTACGCTTTTTTATGTTTTAAATGCTATGGACTATAAGCCAGTCGACTTCTTAATGAAAAAATTAGATAAGTTCTCTGATAATAACCCTTGGAGTGCAACCGCAAATGAATTAAGAGCATTTTTATTCCTTAAAGATGGTAATACGAATGATGCAAAAAAAATGTTTGAGAAAATTTCAACTAGACAAGATGTTCCAAGAGATATTAAAGGCAGATCAAATGATATGTTAAACTTTCTAAAAAATAAAAACTAAAATGAAATGTTATTTCTTTTTGTAGCTTTATTTTTTTTAAATGCTTGTAGTTATTTTGATGAAGAAGAAATTAAGCTACCAGGTAAACGTGAAGCTGTATTTGAAAAAAAATCTCAAAAACTTATTAAATCAAAGAAAAGTGTTTTTTTACCAAAACCCATAGATTTAAAAAACTGGCCGTTACATAATCATAATGTATCAAACAACTTAACTCATTTTTTAAGTAATGAAAAATTAAAGATAAAATGGGAAAAAGAAGCTTCTTACAGTGGGAGTAAAAGTGATTTTTTTGTTGCAAAACCAATTATTTATAAAAACAGAATTTATAGTGTTCTGGCAAACTCAGTAATTAGCGTTAGAGATGTAATTTCAGGTAAAAAAATATGGGAAAAAAAATTAAGTGAGGAAAGTGATGAAGACATATTCTTTACTGGTGGCGTGGGAATTAATGATGAGACACTTTTTGTTTCAACGGGAATCGGAAACTTATATTCTATTAACTTAAGTACACGAGAAATTAATTGGAAAAAAAATTTTTCTAGTCCTGTTTCTGCCCCTCCTTTGATTTTTTCTAATAAAGTATTTGTTGTAACTGATGACAACCAGACAATTGCATTAGAGAAATCTAGTGGACAAGAAATATGGTCACACTCTGGAAGCTTAGAAAATGTATCAATAATTGGCGGAGTCAGTCCGTCTTTGAAAGACAATGTTTTATATGTAACTTATACATCTGGAGAAATATTTGCATTAAATTCTCAAAGTGGAAGTATACTTTGGTTTGAAAATATAGCATTAGGAACAATTGCAACCAGAAATCTTATCTTTGATATTCAGTCCTCTCCAGTAATACATAAAGACAAGTTGCTAGTATCAAGTTATATTAACAAATTTTTAGCCATGAGTTTAACTGATGGTGAGAAAATCTGGGAAATTGAACTTTCTACAATTAACCCAATAATTACTGCAGGAGACTATATTTACCTTCTAGATACCGAAAATAAATTGCATTGCATAGATTTAACCGATGGTACTATATTATGGACTGTGCAATTGAAGATTCAGAATAAAAAAAAATCACTGAGATGGGCTGGACCATTATTAACTTCAAATCAAATTATAATTGCAAGTTCTGAAGGAGTAATACTTTCTATCTCACCATTTAATGGAAAGATATTAGGACAAATTGATACAGATCATGAATTTATTACAAACCCAATCTTATCTGATAAATCGATTTTTCTTACAACAAATAAAGGAACATTACTAGCACTTGAGTAAAATGTTAAACGAAATCTTTATTATTGGTAAACCTAATGTTGGTAAATCATCATTGTTTAATTCCTTTGTCGAAAAAAAATTAGCTTTAGTAGAAAATATTCCAGGGGTTACAGTCGATATTAGAAAAAAAAGAATAAATTTTTTTGATAATGATTACGTGATATTTGATTCAGCTGGAATTTCAAATAATAGTAATAATTTCAGTAAAGAAATAAGGTCATTTACTATAAATAATATTACAGAATCTGCTATTATTCTTTTTGTTATTGATGGTAAACAGGGAATTGATAATGACGATTTTCTAGTTTGTAAATTGGTGAGAAAATTAAAAAATCAAAAAATTCTAGTTGTAAATAAAAGTGAAGGAAGACTGGACCCTTATATAAAAACAGATTGTTTTAAATTAGGATTGGGAGATCCATTTTTTGTTTCTTCAGCACACAATATTGGTATTCATGAATTGAAATTAGAGATAGATAAATTTATCCCAAAAAAAAATAATAAAAATGAACTTTTTGAAAGTAAAAAGATTGAACATTCTATTGCAATAGTTGGTCAAACCAATTCAGGGAAATCTACTCTTTTAAATTGTATTGTTGACAAAAAAATTGCAATTACAAGTGAGAAACCAAATTTAACAAGAGATCCAGTTGAATCAAATTTGCAAATTAATGATTTATATTTTAGGATTTTTGATACAGCAGGCTTATCAACAAATTATAAAAAAAAAGAACACATTCAAAAATTGTCAGAATATGAAACAAAGAGAAAAATAAGATTATCTGAAACAATACTTATTATGTTAGATATAAATAATTATTGGGAAAAAAAAAATAGGCAAATAATTAATTCCGTAATTAAAGAATCCAGAGCAACAATATTGGTTATAAATAAAATAGATACAATAAAAGAATTTTCAGAACAATATATTAAAGAACAAATTTCATTATTATTGCCACAGACAAAACAAATGCCAATTTTTTTTATTTCGGCAAAAAAAAAAATAGGAATTAAAAAACTTAAAAATGGTATTTTAGATTTTTTAAATATCTGGGTGAGAAGAATTAACACAGCAAAACTTAACAAATGGCTAGTCGAGACTGTAAATATAAATCCACCAGCTCTTAAAAATGGTAGAGAAGTAAAGTTAAAATATATTACCCAAATTAGTTCAAGGCCCCCAAAATTTAAAATTTTTTCTAATTATCCTGATTCTATTAAAGAAAGTTATAAAAGATTCCTTATTAGAGAATTAAAAAAAACATTAGATTTTGAGGGAGTTATTGTTAAATTAATATTTTCTAAAGTTAAAAACCCTTATGAAAAATAAAATTAAAATTTTTTTAATAGTTATTATATATTCTTTTCCTGTTTACTCAGACGATTATGACAGAATAAATATAAAAACAATTGCAGAAAATTGTAATGGTTGCCACGGATATAATGGTGATGGGGTTGGAATTAAGAAATCATTTTCAATAAGAAATAAAAATTATGAGTATTTTATCAACAAAATGACAGAATATAGAATGAAAAAAAATGGTAACATCATGAATAGATTAGTATCAGTTTTGTCAGAGGAAGATATTATTGGATTAGCAAGTTATTATTACCCAAAGAATTAAAATGAGTTCAAGAAGAAAGTTTATAAAATACATCTTGAGTGGAATTATAGGGTTCCCTTTACTAAAAGGTATAAGAGCAAATTATAAACCAAAAGTAGTTGTAATAGGTGGTGGTTTTGGGGGAAGTACTGTAATAAAATATTTAGAAAAATATATTGATAAACTTGACCTTATTTTAATTGAAAAAAAGAAAAACTTTTATACATGTCCATTTTCAAATTATGTAATAGGCGGCTTTAGAGATATAAATCAAAATAAATTTTCATATCACAATATGATTAAAAGAGGGGTAAATGTAGTTTTTGATAATGTAAAATATATTGATTCAGAAAATAAAAAGATCCAATTAAATAATATTAAGATTAGTTATGATTGGCTTGTTCTTTCTCCTGGTATAGGATTTAAATGGGACTCAATAATTGGATTTAATAAAAAAGATTCTATTAAATACCCTATCGCCTGGTCGGGGGGTGAAGACTCAAGTATGTTATTTAAAAAGATTAATAGTCTTGAGGATAATTCAAAATTGATAATTGTACCGCCTGATTACCCATACAGATGTCCCCCCGCACCATATGAGAGGGCTTGCTTGATAGCACACTTTTTAAAAAAAAAGAAAAGAAAATTCAAAATTATTATTCTTGATAAAAAAGATTCTTTTACTAAAAAGGAATTATTTCTCTCTGTATGGAAAAAACTTTATCCAAATTCAATTGAGTGGATACCAAGAAGTAAGGGTGGCATTGTTAATGAATTTAATTCAAAAGAAAATTATGTGGTATTAAAATCAGGGCAAAAAGTTTTTGGAGATTTTTTTAATTTGATACCAGATCAAAAAGCATCTGATTTGATTTTTAGTTCAAGACTTTCATCACAAGAGTGGTGTCAGATAAACCCAGTGACCTTTGCTTTAAAAAATCACAGTAATATCCATGTTATAGGAGACTCTATAAATGCATGGGATATGCCGAAGTCAGCTTTTTCTGCTTATAGTCAAGCAAAAGTTTGTGCGGAAAATTTAAAAAATATAATCTTTGAAAATAAAATTGAGGCCCCAGTTTTTTTAAATACATGTTACAGTCTCGCTGCAGAAAATTATGGTTTTTCTATTTCTTCATGGTACAGAACAAATTCAGAAAAAAACAGGATTGTATCCTTAGGTAGTAAATCTAGTCCAACTAATGCATCTAATGCCGAAAGAGCAAGAGAAGCTAGAGAGTCTTATGATTGGTACTCAAGTATAACACAAGAACTATATAGCTAGATTTTTAGAATTTCAGAGACTATCATTTTTACTTCTTTATTGTAATTGTATTTTTTATATTTTGGCCTCAAATGTGATATTTCGCAAAATTTATCTAACTCAATATCGATTATTTTTACAGTAAAATTAAACCTTTTTTTTTCTTTTTGGTATAAATCTACCATTGATTTCAATGCTGCTTTTGATATGGAATAACTATTGTAATATGGTGCTCCTTTACTAATCTCAGAGTTATAAAAAAAATAAATTTTTGGGCTTCTAGATTGTCTTAAAAAAAACTCTGAATTTTTAAGAATAATCCAATTTGTAGTCAAATTAACATCAATACTTTTTTTCCATTCTTTTAAACTTAGATCAGTTAAAGGTCTCAGACTTTCAATATTTCCAATTGTACTAATAATAAAATCTAGTTTTTTGAATTGCTGTTGTATTGCTACATTTAAATTATCAAGATTTTCGGGAATTTGGTGTTTGCAATGCAAATACATTTGTTGTTTACCAATTTTTTTTAACTGGGAATTAATCTTGTCTAAATTACTTTTTGAATCATCCTGAAGAATTAAATTTGCACCCTTTTTAGTTAATTCTTTTGCTAGTTCCAACCCTATAACAGAAGATACACCAAAAATTATTCCATTATTTTCTAAAGTATTCAATTTATTTTGTTTCAATTAACAATGATAGTTGTGAAGGTTTTTTTCCTATATTCTTATCAACTAGTCTTACAGGATAATCACCACTAAAATAATGGTCAGTAAATTGTGGATTATTAGGGTCACGACCTGATGGGAATCCAAGTGCATTATATACCCCGTTTAAAGTAATAAACTTCAATGAATCAACTCCTATATAACTAGCAATTTCTTCAATAGAATATTTAGATGCAAGCAATTCACTTTCTGACGGCGTATCTATACCGTAATAACAAGGAAATTTTACTGGAGGACTTGCAATACGCATATGAATTTCTTTAGCACCAGCATTTTTAAGCATTTCAACTATTTTGGTTGCTGTTGTTCCTCTTACTACTGAGTCATCAATTAGGGCAATTTTTTTATTTCTTAGTGCAGACGGGTTTGGATTATGCTTTAACTTTACACCAAGATTCCTAACTCTACTTGTTGGTTGTATGAATGTTCTTCCAGTATAGTGATTTCTAATTATCCCTAATTCGAATGGTTTTTTAATTTCATTTGAGTAACCTAAAGCAGAAGCGTTTCCAGAGTCAGGAATTGGTATTACAATATCTATCAAATCTTTATCCTCTGCAGATTCTTTAGCAAGTTGTTCACCTATTTTTTTTCTAACATCGTATACATTTCTTCCATCAAGTGTACTGTCAGGCCTTGAAAAGTAAATGTATTCAAATAAACAAGGTCTCAATGAAGTTTTTTTGAAAGGAGTTATAGATTCAATTCCATTATTGTTTATAATTATGATTTCTCCTGGTTGAACATCTCTGACTAATTTTGCTCCAATTATATCAAGGCCACAACTCTCTGAACAAAGAATGTATGAGTCTTTTAATTTTCCAAGTACAAGAGGTCTAATTCCAAATGGATCCCTGACACCTATCAATGAGTTTTTATTAAGTAATAACAACGAATAAGCCCCACTAATACTATGCAAAGCATAAACTAACCTATCAATCAGATTACCACTAGCAGTTGATATTAAATGTAGAATAACTTCAGTGTCAGAGGTTGATTGAAAAATTGAACCAGACTTGATTAATTTTTCTTTAAGTGTATTAGTGTTTGTCAAATTACCATTATGTGCTATGGCAACTCCTCCAGTCAGGATTTCTGAAAAAAGTGGTTGAACATTTTTTAGAGCTGTCTCTCCAGTAGTACCATATCTATTGTGACCAATAGAGTTTTTACCCTTAAGTTTTGATAAAATAGCTGAATCATTAAAAACTTCACTTACCTGTCCTAGTCCTCGATGCCCAAAAAAATTATTTTGAAAATAGGTTACAATCCCAGAAGAATCCTGACCTCTATGCTGAAGAGCGTGTAAACCAAGTGCCGTTAATGATGCTGCCTCATCGTTATTAAAAACTCCAAATACTCCGCACTCTTCTCTAATCTTTTTTTTAGGAAACAAGTATTTATTCATTATCAAAATTTTCAATTAAGGTTTCTAGATTATTTCTTTCATCTTTACCATAACCTTCTAGATTAGATCTATTTTTTTCTCTTCTTAAATGAGAATCTATACTCTTTTCAAATAAATCTTTAGATTTTTTTTTAATTTTTTCTTCTAAAAATATTATAGAGTCATTTTCACTATCAAATATTGGAACAATTTTTATTAAACTCTGTATCAATAGATCATTCATTTTAGAATTTTCCAACCATGATGGATGATTTTGATTGAAAAAAAAATAAAAAGCGAACAATCCCATACACAATAAAATGTACCCTCTTATTATACCGAAAAAAAACCCTAAACTTCTATCAATCATCCCGACGGCACTATTTTTTATTTTTGAGGAAAAAATACTTGTGAAATACGATAGTGTAAAAACGCTAAGAATAAAAACCAAAATGTAGGATACGATTTTAGAAATTATTAAGTTTCCAATCATTCCATCTAAAATATCAACAAAATATTTTGAGAAGTAATACGACAGAATAATAGCTCCAAGCCAACTCACTAACGACAAAACTTCTTGAAAAAACCCTCTAGAAAAAGCTAATATTGCAGATAAAAAAATAAAAGCCAGAATAGAAATATCAAAAATTACATTATATTCCAAAGAAAAGTCCTAAAGTCATTAAATTTTTCCACTAATAAAATTTTTCATATAAATATTTTTACAATTTTTTAGTTGTTTAACTTGACCGTACCACTCTATTTTTCCGTTTTTTATAAAAGCAACCTTATCAGCATATTCATAAACACTCTTCATATCATGAGTAATCGTTATTGTCGTTAATTTTTTTTTAATTACTAGACCTCTTATAAGCTTATTAATCTGATCTGCAATCACTGGATCTAATCCTGTAGTTGGTTCATCAAATATCAAAATTTTTGGTTTCGACATAATAGCTCTTGCAAGACCAACTCTTTTCTGAACTCCAACAGAAATTTCAGCTGGCATTTTGGATAGAATTGACTTGTCTAAACCTACATCTCTTAAAATACTAAAATCTTTTTTTTCAGAACATGAAAAGAAAATATTTTTTTCTACATTTAAACTGTCAAAAAGAGCCGAATTTTGAAAAAGTACTCCAAACTTAGATATATGTAACCTTTTTTCTTCTGTTTTAAGATTTTTCACATCGTAACTATTTTCATAAATAATTTTTCCTTCGTTATACTCTGTTAGACCATTAATACATTTTGTAAGTACAGACTTCCCACTGCCAGACTCACCAATTATAGCCAAAGATTCATTTTCAAAAATTTCAAGACTTAGATTGTCGAGAACTGTTTTACTTCCAAATTTTTTTTGTAAATTTCTAATTTTTATTTTGGCGTTCATATTTGAAAAAAAATTGATGTAAGAATGTAATTAAATAATAAAATCATAATTGATGATGAAACTACAGAATAAGTTGTTGCTAGTCCCACACCTTGAGCTCCACCACTTGCGTGAAAACCGTGGTAACAGCCCATAAAAGTTATAATTAAACCAAATACTGATGCTTTAACAAGACCAGAAAAAACATCTATAAATTCTACAAAGTTGAAAATGTTCACCAAAAAAACTTCAGGATTAAAGTTTAATACGTAAACACAAATAAGATAACCACCAAAGACACCAACTATATCCCCGACGAATACTAAAAAAGGAAGGGAAATCAATCCAGCAATTATTCTTGGCGCCACTAAATAATTTAGTGGATTAGTTGATAAAGTTTTCAATGCATCTATTTGCTCTGTAACTTTCATTGTACCAATTTCAGCAGCGATAGCTGCACCCGCTCTTCCAGCAACCATTAAACCAGCTAAAACAGGCGATAACTCCCTTGTTATTGAAAGAACTACTACATTGGGGATCGCGCTTTCAGCAGAGAATCTTGAAAATCCAGTATAAGATTGCAGCGCTAAAACCATTCCTGTAAAAATTGCCGTCATTCCAACAACTGGCAAAGAATTATAACCAATTTTAATAATTTGTTTTAGAACTAGATCAGGATAATAATCCGGTGTGAAACAACTTTTAATACATTTTAAAAAAAAAATAAACTTGAAACCTATTGAGTCAAAAAAAAAATAGGTTAGCCTTCCAATATTCTTTGGCAGATATAATAGGTTAGTAAAAAAATTCTGCATTTTTTTAATATAACCAAATTGAAATTTTTATGAAGATAAATTTCAATTTTAAAATCTAAAAATCACTAGTATCAACAAAATCTGAAAATTTCGTTGATGATGCATTAAAGTGTAATTTTACTTTTGAAATGGGTCCATGTCTGTGTTTTGCTATAATAGCTTCAGCTACATTATGTATAGATGACATTTTTTGAACCCATTCATTATGTTTATCAGTGCCTTCAGTAGGCTCTGAACGAGCTAGATAATATTCTTCTCTATATAAAAAAACAACTAAATCAGAATCTTGTTCAATGGTACCAGACTCTCTCAGGTCAGATAATTGAGGTCTTTTTTCTTCTCGATCCTCAACTTTTCTTGATAACTGTGATAATGCTATTACAGGAATATTCAGGTCCTTTGCAATTGCTTTTAGACCTCTTGTAATTTCTGAAACCTCTTGGACTCTATTATCACTTTGATTGATATTTGTTCCACTCACCAATTGTAAATAATCTATAATTATTAGATCTAATCCTTCTTTCCTTTTTAATCTTCTAGACCTTGTTCTAATAGAAGAAATGGTTAGAGCAGGGGTATCATCAATAAACAAAGAAAGATTTGATAATTCTTCACTTGAATTCACAACGCTTTGAAAATCATTTTTTGATATATTTCCGGTTCTAATTTTTTCTGAGGGAATATTTGATGATTCAGCTAAAATTCTAGTTGCAAGTTGTTCAGAAGACATTTCTAGTGAAAAAAATAAAACATTTCCTTTAGGATCATCTTCTTTACTCTTTTGTTTCCTTTTTGTTATATTATAAGCAATATTTGTAGCAAATGCTGTTTTACCCATGGAAGGACGACCTGCAATGATAATAAGATCTGAATTATGTAGCCCTCCTATTTTTTTATCAAAATCAGATAAACCAGTTTTCATCCCAACAGTCTCACTGTCTTTTTTATAAGCTTTTTCCGCAATTGAAAGTGTATCTGACAAAATATTATCAAAGCTTTTAGGACCGGATCTAATTTGGCCATTTGTAGTAAGATCATATAAACTTTGTTCAGCATTTTCTATAAGGGTATCTGCAGAAATTTCAATCTTGGGTGAAAAAGATTTATTAACTATATCAGTACCAAAATCAATTAGTTGACGTCTTTGAGAAAGTTCTCTGATTATTTTACCATAGTGATGTGCATTGATTATACTTAATGAATTTTCAGTTATTTTAAGAAGATATTCAATACCTCCGTTTTCTATAAGTGTTTCATCATTTTCTAGAAAAAGTTTTATTACATTTATATCTGCGACTTGTCCCTTCTCCATAATTTTTTTTATATATGAAAAAATTTTTTGATGTAACGGATCAGCAAAATCGTTTGAAGTTAATATGTCTTCAACACTTTCAAAAGCCTTGTTATTTGATAGTATTGCTCCTAGTAAGGCTCTTTCAGCTTCATAGTTTAATGGTGTATTTCTCTCTTCATCTAACAATTTTAAATTTGAAGACGACTTATTATTTAAGTTTTTCATAAAAAATAAAACAATATATGAAAAATTAAAATGTAGCACCAAAAATCTGGTTGTTAGTTATGTGGATAATGGTAAAAACTTTTTAAATTGTTTTTGAGAATATGTATCCTAAATAACAAACGTAGATTAAAAGCATTACAATAGACATCATTTTTGATAAAACTACTTTTCTTAAAGTTAAAAATGTAAAAAAAATAAGACAACAATTTAGAAAAATTAGGTCATTAGAAATATTTTTCAAATTATAGTCATACTTATTAAAAAATGTAGATGCTCCAATTATCAACAGTATGTTATAAAGATTTGATCCTACTACATTTCCAACCACCATTAAAAATTTTCCCTTTCTAACTGCAACAATTCCCGATGCTATTTCAGGTAAAGATGTTCCTATGGCAATCAATGATAATCCAATAATTGATTCTGAAATCCCAAGTATTTTTGATATTTCTATTGCTGAGTCAACGGTTAAGTCTGCACCACTAAAAATTAAAAAAATTGAAGAAAATATAACAATTGGACCAAAAAAAAATGGACTCTTCCAAACTGATTTCTCAATTATATTCAAATCCATTTGGTTATCTTCATTATTATTTAAAAGGGTTTTTGAATTATAAATAATTTTGAAAAGATATATAAAAAAACATATGACAAACAAAATACCCCAATAAATATTTATGTAGCTAAAAAAACAAACAAAAGTAAATAAAAGTGTTGCAAAAATATGAGTTAAAAGGTCTAGATTAGATAATTTTGGAATTTGGAAACTCTTAACTAATGCAGCTGATCCTATTACAAGGAGGATATTTGCTATATTGGATCCAACTATATTTCCTAAAGATAACTCACTTGCATTCCTTAAGACAGCATCTATTGAAACAAATAACTCACATAATGACGTTCCAAAACCAATAATAATGATACCGATAAATATCTCTGATAAATTAAATTTTCTACCAAGTATAATTGCTCCTGAAATTAAGTATTCAGCTCCTAAAATGAGAATAATTAGTCCAAAAAAGAGCTCAACTAAAAGCATTTATATTTTTTTAAATATTGGTAAAATTTTATTTATTTTTTTCATCTTCAACTTTAGTTGAAGTAATTTCACTTTCTTCAGCTTGCTTTTCATCAGATTTTTTATTTGAGGAAGTAATTTTTTTTGTTTCTGACTTATTTTCACTGTTCTTAGTTTTTTTAGCTTTTTTTATTTTTGCTTCACTATTTATTTTATCTGTTTTATCGGTAAGCGATAATTCAGATTCTTTTTTTTCAACCTCTGAGTTGATCTCTAATTCTTTTTTAATCTCTGGACTTTTAGGATCTTTAGAAATAGCTTTTTCTTTTAACAAATCATCTTTTTGTAGCTTTGCATTCTCATCTGATGTAGCAACATTTAAAGTAATATTAAAAGAAACCTCAGCATGTAATTTAATAATAATTTCAAAAATACCAATATTTTTAATTGCAGATGATAAGTTTATTTTGGACGGCGGTATATCATAATTATCCTCGGCTAATTTACTAGATATATCTTTTGGGCTAACAGAACCATAAAGTTGTCCAGTATCACTAGCTTGTCTGATAAAAACAATCTCTTTTTTTGACAAATTATTTGAAATAGTTTTAGCATTTTCAACAAGTGTTTGGTTTTTTTTCTTAATGTCTGCCTTTATACTTTCATAATATTTTTTATTTTCTTCATTTGCCCTCAATGCTTTCTTTTGTGGTAATAAATAGTTTCTAGCAAACCCGTCTTTAACTTTAACAACATCACCAATTTTCCCAAGCTTATCTAAACTTTCTAATAATATTATTTCCATTTTGAATTACCTATTTAAAATTTTTCTTAATTTATCTATAACCCCAACAAAAAACAAACTAAAAATCAAAAAATATCCAAAAAAAGCAAAAAATAAGAAAATTAGAAGATACTTTACGAATTTTGTTAGGTTAAATTTGTCAAAAAGAACAAAAACAATATTGTAACCTTTCAAAAAAAATATAAAAGACACTGATATTGATATATTAATTAAAAATACATTAAAATTTCCGACTGTAAAAAAACTTAGAATTATTGTTGCTAATAGAAGAAAAAAAACCCAATTATCAATCTCAAAATCTTTGTAATCAACTTTAATTTCAGACTTAAAATTAAATTTTTTAATTATTGAGTTAGATAAATAAAAATTTATTAAAATTGTAAATAAATGAAATATAAAGTTTATTGATGGAAAAATTCTTTTTACTGAATTAAATAATGAATCAATTTGTAATTCGTTGAAACCTTCTTTATTTAAAAAAAGGAGACTATATTGATTTTTTATCTCCTCAAAAATAACATTCATTTGATTTGAAAATATAGATAAAAAAATAAATATTAGAATGGAAGCGGAAATGATTGTGTAGATATTAAGAACCTGACCCCAGGAAAATTTTTTATTTTTGACTAATAAGATGAAAAGAAAGGCTAAACAAAATGTCAAAAATATATTTGAAATTATATAAGAAAAGTCAAATTTCTTTGACTCCAATATTGAGGAAAAAATCAAAAAAATAAATAATGCTGAAATAAAAAAACTTATTAATGAAGCTCTTGTTTTTAACAAAGATCCAATAAGAAGAAGAGGCAGAAAATTCAATAAATTAAATAAAATAGGTGAGGTTTTAAGCAATAGAAAATACGATACAGTAATAAAAATTACCGAATACCCAATAGCAATGACTTGTTTGGGTAATTTATTTTGAGTTTTCATACAAAACCCTACTGGGTTGACACATAAGGCAAAAGTGCAATGAATCTAGCTCTTTTTATGGCAAGAGACAATTCTTTTTGTTTTTTTGTGGATACATGTGTTACCCGGCTAGGCAGAATTTTTCCCTTTTCTGTTGTATATCTTCTTAGCAATTCAACATTTTTATAATCAATTTTTGGAGCATCTTTTTTGGATAAAGGACAAGACGATATTGCTCCATTTCTATTATTATCAAAAAGTTTATTTTTAACTGACATATTTCTTCTCTATTTTGATTTTGAAATTATTGAAGGGTTTTTATCAAATTCTGTAATTTTCAAGTTAAGTAGCCTTAGGTAATCATCATCAATACTTAATTTTTTTTTTATTTCTATTATTGTTTCATAGTTGTTTTCAGTATTTAACATGAAATAATGAGCTTTTGAATTTTTTTTTATTTTATATGCAAGTGACCTAAGTCCCCAATATTCTTTTTTAAGTATGTTCCCCTTATTCTTTTTTATCAGTTCTTCTACAGAATCAATCTTTTCATTAGCCTTTTTTTCAGTTAAGTTACCACTAAATAAAAAAACGTTTTCATACATTGCCATTATGATATCCTATTTTTACTATATAATTATTTTATAGGAAATGTTTATAACATCATTATCAACAAAAAAAAAGTATCTTTTCAATGAAATACAAACTAAACAGTAATTATGGGTAATAAGATTGCTTTCATATTTCCTGGTCAAGGTTCTCAAAAAGTGGGAATGGGAAAAGAATTATATAATCAACATAAAGTTGCAAAAGATGTATTTGATGAAATAGACAACGAATTAAATTTCAATTTGTCTAAAGTTATTTTTGATGGCCCAGAATCTGATTTAAAAAAAACAGAAAATACTCAACCTGCACTAATGGCTTTAAGCGTCGCTCTTTCAAGAGTAATAGAATACGAATCAAAGGAAAAATTTAATAAAATTGCATATGTTATTTGTGGACATTCTCTTGGAGAGTATAGCGCACTTTGTGCATCGAATATTATATCAATTAAAAATGCTTCAAAGTTGTTAAAAATCAGGGGTTTAGCTATGCAAAATGCAGTTTCCGATTTATCAACAAAAATGGTTGCAATTCTGGGAATGGATGTAGAAAACGTTGAAGAAATAATTACTAAAAACTTAAATCATTTAGTTTGCGAAGTAGCAAACGATAATTGTCCAGGGCAAGTCGTTTTATCTGGACATTCTGAGCAAGTTGACCTAATTACTGAACAATGTCTAAAAAAAGGAGCGAAAAAATCAATACAATTAAATGTTAGTGCACCATTTCATTGTAAATTAATGAAATCAGCTGCCGATGTTATGGAACAAGCTCTTAAGAATATTGAGTTTAGTGATGTTAACATTAAGTTCGTAAGCAACTATGATGCAAAGATTTATGAAAAACTTGAAAAAATAAAAGAATTGTTAGTTAGACAAATTTGTAGCAAGGTAAGATGGAGAGAGTCTATTAATACAATAAAAAATCTAAACGTAGACAATATTTATGAAATTGGTTCAGGTAAAGTTTTAAGTGGTCTTAATAAAAGGATGAATTTGCCTATAAATACTGGTAACATAGAAGTAATGTCAGATGTAGATCATTTTCTAAAGAACTTTTTTTAATGAAAAAAATTTTATTGACAGGTGGGACTGGAGGCATTGGTAAATCTATTGCAAAAGATTTTAACGCCAATGGATACTATACTATAATAATGGGAAGAAATAAGGAAAGATTTGATGAAATTGATTTTCAAAATCCAGAAAAAACGGATTTTTTCAGATGTGACTTATCAATAAAAGATCAATTATCTGCTTGTCTCGAAAAAATTATAAAAAAACACCCACTAATAGAAATTTTAATAAATAATGCTGGTGTAACTGAAGACAGTCTTTTTCTGAGAATGGATTTACAGAAATGGCAAAATGTTATTGATGTTAATTTAAATACAACTTTTCAAATAACAAATTTTTTCCTAAAACAAATGGTAAAAAATAGATGGGGTAGAGTAATTAATATAACTTCAGTCGTAGGACATACTGGAAATGTAGGTCAAGCAAATTATTGTGCATCTAAAATGGGTATAATTGGGATGTCAAAATCTCTAGCTTTAGAGGTAGCTAAGAGAGGAATAACAATTAATTGTATATCGCCAGGATTTATAGATACAAAAATGACACAGGGTTTAGATGACAACACAAGAAAACTAATTCTCGATAAAATACCACTCGGAAAAATTGGTGAACCAGAGGATGTCTCTAATTGTGCGCTGTTTATAGCATCTGAGAATTCAAATTATATAACCGGACAAACATTTCATGTTAATGGAGGTTTAACTATGATTTAATTAATAAATTAATTTGATTTAAAACTAAATTAATTTATTAATATAATAGTTAATATAATTGAAAAGGATAAAGTATGAGTGATATAGCAGAAAAAGTTAAAAGTATTGTTGTAGAACATCTTGGTGTAGAAAAAGATAAAGTTACAGAGTCATCAAGTTTTATAGATGATCTTGGTGCAGATAGTTTAGATACAGTTGAGCTGGTAATGGCTTTTGAAGAAGAGTTTGAATGTGAGATTCCAGATGATGTAGCTGAAAAAATCCTTACAATTAAAGATGCAATCGAATATATAGAAAAGAATAAGAATTAAATATTATTTTATCGTCTATGAGAAGAGTCGTTGTTACAGGCATTGGCATGTGCTCACCTTTAGGTTTTGGGTGTAACATATCGTGGGAAGGATTAATAAATGCCAAATCGGGTATAAATAAACTTGAAGGTTTTGATATTGATGATTTACCATCCAAAGTTGGTGGTCAGCTAAGTTTAATAGGTAGAGAGGACCTTTTTATTGATAACTGTATTGAGGCAAAAGATAGGAGAAAAATAGAAACTTTTATTCAATATGCTTTGTCTGCATCTAAAGAAGCAATTGAAGATTCAAATTGGATTCCAAAAAATGAAAAAGAGTCTGAAAGGACTGGAGTAATGATAGGTTCTGGTATAGGAGGTTTGGATGGAATTAAAAAAAATTCTGAAAGTCTTGAAAGAAGTCCAAGAAAAGTTTCACCCTTTTTTATTCCGTCATGCCTAATAAATCTTGCCAGTGGACATGTTTCAATTAAATACGGGTACACAGGACCAAACCACTCCGTAGTTACTGCTTGCGCATCTGGTGCACATGCAATTGGAGATTCAGCAAGAATGATAATGCTAGACCAAGCAGACGTGATGATAGCTGGAGGCTCAGAAGCAGCATGTACAAGATTTGGTATAGCGGGTTTTAGTGCAATGCGTGCATTATCAACAAATTTTAATAATGACCCTGAACGTGCTTCGAGACCATGGGATAAAGACAGAGATGGCTTTGTAATGTCAGAAGGTTCAGGGATTTTAGTTCTTGAGGAGCTTGAACATGCAAAGTTAAGATCTGCGAATATTTATGCAGAAGTTCTCGGGTATGGGCTTTCAGGTGATGGTTATCATCCAACAGCACCCGATCCTAATGGCGCAGGTGGAACAAGAGCAATGAAAATGGCAATTAAAGATTCAAAACTTAATATTGATGATATTAATTATATCAATGCTCATGGCACTTCAACACCTTTGGGGGATGAAATAGAATTTAATTCAGTTTGCGAAATTTTTGGAAAGAGTAAAGAGAAACTATTTATGTCTTCAACTAAATCTTCTACAGGACATTTACTTGGAGCATCTGGAGCAGTAGAATCAATTTTTTCAATTTTAGCGATAAAAAATAATATTATTCCACCAACACTTAATTTAGAAAATCCATCAATACAATCAAAAAAAATAAACCTTGTTCCTAATTCAAGTTTGAATGAAAATATTGATTGTGTATTAACAAATTCTTTTGGATTTGGTGGTACAAACGCTTCTCTTATTTTTAAAAGTATTTAAAATGATAAGATTTTTTTTTTTGTTTTTTTTTTAATATTAGGTTTTAATTTTTATTTGGTTAATTTAAATACAAAAAAATTACCAACAGAGGATACAACTATTTTAATTAAACCGGGTATGGTTTTTTCTGAGATCACCGATGAACTTTATAATAATAAAATAATTACAAATAAACTATTATTTTCATCATGGGTAAAAATAAATTTTATAAGTAAAAATTTAAAAGCCGGAGAATATAAGATAAAGAAAAACTCTTCTATCTTAGATGTTATAACTCAACTCAAAAAAGGTACATCAATAATAAGATATTTTCAAATACTTGAAGGATCAACACATTACAAATTAAGAAATGATTTAATTCAACTTTTTAAATCGAAAAAGGAAAAAATTGACATACCTAAAAATTTAATAGCTGATACGTATGGATATAATTATAATGATGACATTGAAGAAATTATAAGCAACATAGATTCCTACAGTAAAAGAAAATCAATGAACATTTGGAATAGTAGAAATAAAGATATACCCTTAAAAACAGTTAATGAACTTTTCATAATTGCATCAATCATTGAAAAAGAGACATCAAAGAATTCTGAAAAACAAATAATTGCTGGAGTATTTTATAATAGAATTCAAAGTAATATGAAACTTCAATCAGACCCAACAGTTATATATTCAATATCACAGGGTAAAGAATTCACCAGAGCCTTAACTAGAAAAGATACAAAATTTAAATCAGATTATAATACATATTATGTCAGAGGACTTCCTCCATCTCCAATATGTTTTCCAAGTTTATCGTCTTTATATGCTGCGGCTAATCCAAAAAAAACTAATTACTATTACTTTGTTGCTGATCGAAAGGGTGGTCATCTTTTTTCTAAAGATTATGCAACCCATCGTAAAAAAATTAAAATGATTAAAAAAAATGCAAATTGAAAATAGTAACTTAATGATTGTTCTTTCATCTCCATCTGGTGCAGGAAAAACTACAATTTGCAGAGAACTTTTGAAATTTGATAAAAAATTACAAATGTCAGTTTCTGCTACAACACGACCAAAAAGACCTAGTGAGAAAGATGGGGTTGACTATTTTTTCTATTCCAAGAAATATTTTGATGACAAATTAAAAAACGGAGAATTCTTAGAGCACGCTTTAGTCTTTGACAATTTTTACGGAACTCCGAAAGATTTTGTTAAAAAAACCTTAAAATCTGGATATGATGTTGTTTTTGATATTGATTGGCAAGGAGCAAAACAATTATCCAAAAAAGTCAAAGAAGAATTAATTTCTTTTTTTGTATTACCTCCAAATAAGAACGAACTTTTAAAAAGACTAAAAACAAGAAATGAAGATACAGAAAAAATCGTTAATTCTAGAATGAACAAAGCAAAATCAGAAATGAGTCATTGGAATGAATATGATTATGTAATTATTAATGATAATTTGAATAGTTGCGTTAGAGAAATTCTTGAAATCATCAAGGTTGAGAGAAAAAAAAGATTTAGACAAAATTGGCTAGAAAATTTTATAAAAAGTCTAGTTTAGAAACAAATTTCTATATATTTTAAGGTATTCCTGAGGAGAAAAATCTTGTGGTCTTTTATCTAAATCAAATTTTTTTTCTAGTTCAAAACACTCTATTTTGGGTAAATACCTCAGCAGATTATTTCTAATTTTTTTTCTTCTAAAACAAAAAGCTTTTTTTAGTAAATAATCAATATCTTCATATTTAAATGAATCTTTTTTTATCGGGTAAATCCTTATTAAAGTTGAATTAACTTTTGGTTTCGGAAAAAAATTTTCAGGACTTACATCAAATATTTTTTCAATTTTGCAAAAAAGTTGACTAAGTACAGAGATTCTACCATATTCTTTCGAAGAAACTTTTGCGCATAATCTGTCTGCAACTTCACTTTGAACCATAAAAATCATCAGTTCAAAATCGCTCATAATTGTAAGCAAATTCACTATGAGTGTTGTAGATATGTTATATGGTAAATTTCCAATAATAATTGATTTTTTGTTTGGTGTGATTTCTGATAGATTAACTTTTAATACGTCATCAAAAATAATTTTTAATTGTAATTCTTTTTTGTGAATTAAATTTTCTAGATAGGATTTAAGTGATTTATCTTTTTCAATAAGAAAAAGTGACTTAGGCTCTTGTGCTATTATATGCTTTGTTAAAGCTCCTTTTCCTGGGCCAATCTCAATTATATTTTTGTTTTTGAGATTAGATATGGAAACAATTTTTTTTAAAATATTTTCGTTATTAAGAAAGTTTTGACCAAATCTTTTTTTAATAATAAATTTATGATTATTCATGATTAAATATTTTTTAACAAATTAATTGAAGCAATCATGCTTCCTGGATTAGCCTTTTTAAGTTTAGCGATATCAAATGCCGGTCCATGATCAGGCGATAATCTTATAATTGGTAATCCTCCCGTTACATTTACAGAATGAAGAAAATCAAGTGTTTTTACCGGTATCAGTGCTTGATCATGATAAATACACATATATCCGTCAAATTTTGTTCTAGCAAATTTGGAAAAACAAGAATCAGGACTTAATGGTCCTGATAAATCAATTTTTTTTTTAAGTTTTTCAATTGTTGGAATAATAATATCCATTTCTTCATGTCCAACCAGTCCAGACTCACCAGCATGAGGATTAAACGAACAAATTCCAATTTTGGGAGACCTAATTTTCCAAATTCTCCTGAGAGTCTTTTCAAAACTAATTGTTTTATTTGCAAGTAAGTTTTGAGTAACAATTTTTGAGACATTTTTTATTGGTATGTGAGTTGTAACTAACCCAACACGTAAATTTGAGGATCCATCTACAGGTTTTGTTGTAGATAAAATCATAACTTCATTAAATTTTTTTTTTTTTTTTCTTGAAACTATTTCAGATATGTATTCAGTTTGTCCAGCATATCTAAAACCATATTTGATTAACATTTTTTTGCAAACTGGAGAAGTAATCACTCCTTTTACCCTATTTCTAAGTGCTGATTGAACTGCACTGGCAATTGATTCCAAAACATATTTTGAATTTTTATAATTTGGATCACCTAACTGAAATTCAATTTTTGAACTTAAGGGTTTAACTGGCAAATACTTATTAAATATATCAAGTGATTCAGATTCATTATTGATTATTTTTATTGGAACTTTTATTCCTAGAAAATTTGACATTTTTTCAAGTCTTTCTGGATCATCAAATACAAAAAAAGGAAAAATGTTTAGTTTTTTCCTCATATACCAGACTTTTATAATTATTTCAGCTGAAATACCCGACGGTTCACCCATTGTAATACAAATTGGTTTTTTTTTTTGCATGATCTAATTAATGAGTATTTTAATATTTGAATTTCTATTTAAACGCTTCAGATAAGTCTTTGATAATTGTTGCACTTTCTCATAATACAATTTGTTGTCAATCATTTTTTCATCAATTTCTTGAAATTCATCGCCAGATACATTGCAAACTATAAAGAAAAAGAAATTATTATCTTTTTCAAAAATTTTAGTTTTTTCACCAACTTTCTTATCAGCTATTTCTTCCTGAATTTCACTAGAAAGATCTTCTAGACTTACTTGTTCAATTTTTGAAAATTGTAAGGACTCGATGTTTGAATAATTCTCAAAATTTTCATTACAGTTATTAATATTATCTTTAAATAAATTAAATTCATCATTTAAGAATTGCGAGGAAAAATTTATTATATCTAACTTTTTAGCGTAATTTTTTCCGTACTTCCTCTTACTGTGTACTTTAATAATTTTGAACCCATTATCAAATTTTATTATTTTTGAGACTTCATTAATTCTAATATTATCAAGTACTTCTTTAGTTTCTTTATTTATTTGATCAGCAAACACCCACCCTAAATTTCCATTTTGTAGGCTTGATGGAGAATCTGAAAACTTAGCTGCAATCGATTCAAAACCTGCTTTATTATCCAACATAATTTTAATTTCAGAAATTTTTTTTTTTGCTTCTTTTTCATTATTTTTATCAGCTAAAATTACAATTTCGGAATAATTATATTGTAACATCCCAACATTATTTTTATATTTCTCTTTTTCTTTTTTTATTTCGTCTTCTGAAACTACTACTAAACTTGAAAATCTTGCATTAATTAGATTTTTCCATAATATTTCTGCTTTTGCTTGTTCAAGTAAAACATCATAGTCTATTCCAGCACTTATTAAATATTGTTTAAATTCCTCAAGTTTTCCTGTTTTAACCCCAAATATGTTTTCGATGTAATTGTTCAATTCATAATCATCAACCGATATTTCATGTTTTTGAGCTTCTATGATTTTTAATTTATCATCTACTAGATTTTGGAGTACATTTGATCTCACTTTGTCCCTGTTTCCAATAGTATCCTCTAAATTTAGCGTATTCAAAAGAATCTTAATTCTTTGACTTAATTCATAAGAAGTAACAGCTTCGCCATCTACAGTACCTATTATAGTTTCGAAGTTTTGTTGACTTAATGTTTGATTAGTTTTGAATAAACAAATTAAAAGTACACTGATTAATATAAATTTAATTTTATAAGTCATTTTCCATAATTTTTTTAAGGCTTAGTTTAAACATAAAGTTATTTGAGGTTGGATTTTCCTTGTTATAAGTATATTGTCTATTCCAATTAAAAGAAAAGCCAAAACATTCATTTTCAAAAATTATCTTAGTATTCCAATTTAAAAATTTAATTTTATCGATTAAATCAAAATAAGTTGAACTATTAAAATTCCATTCATCGTTTATTCTACTTGAAAAACCAGCACCAACTTGATTTCGTTTAGCTATACTTAAAGTTTCTATACCCTCTGTTTTTGAGGCTAAAAGATGACTTAAAGTTAAACTATTTTTTTCATCTCCTATATAAGCATCTGAAACAGCATATGACAACGCTCCATTTTTACTTTTAATCGAAAACATTGATTTAAATGTAAATTTCTTAAATGGCATAAATTTAATATTTCCAACAATATTAGAAAAATAATTATTTGAACCACTATTTGATGCAGCATAAGCTTCTTTCTTAAGTCTAAAACTTTGTCCTATACTTACAGAAGTTAACGAATTATCACTTAAATTTTGATTTACATAATTTATTCCATAATCTACCCTACTTCCGTTATCAACTCTATCAGTTCCAGGTAGTCTATTTTTATTAAATAAGTCTGAAGTATCAAGATCAAAATTTTGACTGTCTTCATTTGGTATATGCAAATCGTTTCCATCGTTAGCACCCCCCACAAAAAAAAACCTAGGCTCTATAATTTTTTTTGTACCTTTATTAATTTTGTAAAAAGGTTTACTTATACTTAACGTCGTTTGTGGATATATCTGAGACCTAAAATAATTTTCTTTGAAAACCCCAGTTAATGGGTCATTATAATTTTGAATTTTATACCCGCCAATATTTAAATGCATTCCAAGTTCTACCAAAGAACCATCTGCAAATAAAAATGGATATGAAGAGTTATGAGAAATAAATAATTTATTTAATTGAGTACCACTATTTCTTTGAATATTCAAAATTTCAATATTTGTATTATTATTCCAGTTATCCAAATTAAAAGAAGAGTTCAAATTAGCTGAAATTCTGGGAGCAATAAATGGTGTTTTTTGTTTGTCAATAGATGGCCTTAAATCTTGGAATGCACTTGAGTTTATTCTATAGTAATTAAATTTATTAAATGCCTCTAGATTTAATTGGCTATCTAAAACATCTTCGTAATTGTATTTGTAGGCCTGCAAATAATTTCTATCTGTAGACCTATGAATTTTATACGCAAATCTCATAAAATTATTAATATCGAAATTTCCTTTACTTAAAACATGACCTCTATTCTTGCGCTTTTTTAGAACATTAACATTTTGTTCAGAAATGGTACCGCTAATCTCAGAAAATATTTCACCATTTTTAAAGTTTTTTCTATGCTCTATAAAAGCAACAGGATTTCTTTTTGTGCTGAACCTGGGTTTTAATGTTAAATCATGTTGGTTATTAATAGCAACATAGTAAGGAATCTCAAATGAATTACCTAAAAAACTATTTTGCTCGAATGATGGAGCGAGAAAACCTGATTTTCTTCTAACTGTTGGAGATGCATGACTAAAGTATGGTAAGTATAAAACTTTTTTACCAGATAACTCCAGAAATACGTCATAATATCTAAATGTTTGTTTATTAATATCATGAACAATTTTTTTTGATTTTAATTGTATCAGTGGATCCATAAATTTATTTTTTTTTTTATCAAAACAAATATCACAAGCTGAAAAAACAGCCCCTCTAAAGGTTTCCCAAACACCTTGTCTTCTTTCATATGAATTTGCAGCTAATCTATCATATCTATTAACAGAATTATTAAATTTATCAGGAAAATAAACATAACTTTTTGAAAATTTTCCATTTTCAAATTTGTCATCAAGTATAATCTTTTCTGTTTTTAATATTGTACCGTCATCTAAAAAAACCCTAATGTTCTTTTCACCTGAGATAATTTTTTTTTCAACATTGTAAAAAATATTCTGCGCATAAATTTTAAATTTTTTATCAATTACTTCAACGTTACCAGTAGCAAAAATTCTTTTACTATCTCTATCATGAGTAAATTGATCAGCATTAATTTCAACATTATTTATCTCATCTGCTATGGAAAATTTAGATAAAATAAGAAATATAAAATAAAATAATAAATAAAATTTAGCCATCCTCAGTGTGTATTAAATAACCCAATAAAATTAATATAAAAATTGTTGGGATAGCCCAGACTGACATAAAAATTGACAACTTGCCTGAAATTCCAACAGTTCTGAAAACATCAGTTAAAAAATGAAAAAAAACACCAAAAACTAGCCCAGAGAAAATATTAAGAAAAACTTTTTTTTTTCTATACATTGAGATTGATAACTTAGTACCCAGGAGTACCATACTAATCAAGAGAAGAGGAAAAGAAATCAAATAATTGAGATAAACCCTATGCGGCCTTGCATTGAAGCCGGAATTTTCAAGATTATTTATGTATTCTTCAAGTTTCCAAAAACTAATTGTTTCTGCTGATCTAAAGTTTTGTTCTATTTTTTCTATACTTAAATCGAACTTAAAACTCATAAGGTCAAAATTATTCGGATTTTTATTTAATTCAACTACTGAAACATTTTTCAAATCCCATTTTTCATCAAACATTTCTACTTCAGAAGCATCTATTCTTCTTAAAAAGTTGTCATTTCTGTCGAATTCAAAAATTTTTACATTAATCAGTTTTTTTTCCTCGCTTGAATAGTGAGATGAATTTATGACATATTCGTTTGTTTCTGTGATTTCCTTTAACCATAGTCCAGTTGGTGAAATTGTGTGTAACCCAGAATTACCTTTAAAATATATACTTTCGTACGTTCTAAACTTTATATTCATCTGACTAAATATTGGGTTTAAAAGAAGAGTAAATAATAGTGAAACCATTATTGCATTAAATACTGCAGGTAAAACAAAAAACCAAAATGAAATTCCAGAAGCTTTAATAATACTGAGCTCATTATTTTTATTGAGCCTCATAAAAGTATGCATTGTACTTAATAAAAAAGTTGTAGGTAAAATAATTGGGAATAATGCTGGAAGATGTAAAAGTGAAATATTTATTAAAATTTTAAGAGATATATCTTTTGATGCACCTCTTCTTAATAATTCTACTAAATCAATGGCAAAAAATAAAAAACAAATAAAAAAAAACAATACACCAAGAGAAACTAAGTTTTCTTTGGATATATATTTTAAAATGATTAATGGTTTAATCATTATAAATTTCTATTTAATTTGTACAGGATCTTCAATCCAATAATTAAGGAAAAAGAGATAGGGACAAAATTTAACAATTCTAAATTATTATGTTTCACAGCTACACTTGAAAAGAGAATATATATTAATTTCAATACAATTATTAACCCCAAAATTTTAAAATTAGTTTTCATATTCTCATCTCTAATGAAATCCTGTGCCAACAAAAATGTAACCACTAAAAAACCAAAGCAGACGATATTAAGTGGTAGAACAAATCGTTGAATTAGTTCTGCTTTGAACGCCTGTAGGTTTTTTACATCGTCTTTGTTTTTAAGGTTTGGTTCTCTTAATTCACCAATAGTTCTTTCAGATGGAGTTTTCCAAATTCGTGAATAAACATTATTAGAATCAGTTTGAAATGACAAGAGATACTCATCAAAATATAGTATTGAAAGTTTTTTTTTTTCCTGTGATAAAAATTGCTGACTGCCATTTTTTAGTAAAATTTTGTTTCCTTCTGCTGTTTTAATAACATAACCTTCTTTTGAAATTAATGTATTTGGTTTATTCGTATCTCTTGTATCATGAATAAATATATTCCGTAGTTCCCCATCATTCAGTCTCTGCTTTAAAAAAATAGTAAAATCTTTACCAATTGTATTAAAAATACCTTCCTGAAGAAAACTAGACGAATAATCATTTTTTATAGTATTAATTAAAAACCTAAAATTTTGATTAGATTTCGGAGATAAATAAAGAGTGAATATTAAACTTATACAAGATAAAGCAAGCCCTAATATAATTACCGGTTTTATGACAAAATTTTTAGATCCGCCAGAACCTTCAATTATAATTAATTCACGATCTGTTCTCATTCGAGTATATGTAAAAAAAATTGATAAACAAAAAATTATTGGAAGAAGAAATGGGATTACAGATGGTAAAGAAAAAATTATTAACCTGATTAAATAGATAAAGGGCAGTCCTTTATTTAATGATATTTCTATTAACTGAACACTTTTACTTAATGAAAAAATTGACAAAATTAGTAATAATATAAGCATTGAATTTAAAAACAATTGCTTTACAATATATTTTTCGATTAATTTCATTGAATCGTGCTTTTAGGCATAGTTTGATAACATTATACAAGTAAAATTAAGAAAGGGTAAACTTTGGATATAAATTTTTTAAATAAACCTTCAACAGAAGTATCTCACTATTTAGTTTTTCTATTTGATGGTAAAACAATACTTAGTCAGGGTCTAAATGATGATATTAAATCTTTTTTAGCAAATGCTTTAAAAAAAAATATGTTTAAAAAAAAGGATTTTGATGAAGAATTTACTTTTTATGATAAAAAAAATAATTTGAAAAGAATTAATGTATGTAAAATTACTGATCATAAGAATTTAAATGATTACGCTTATATTACAGGAAGAAAACTTCTTTCGTTTGAAAAAAACCCAAATACTTCAATATCAGTTTTGATTGAAGAAAATTCAAAACTAACACATAGTATACCTGAAATAATTGCACAGCTTGGGCTTGGCTTTTATTTGAAAAACTATTCTTTTGATAAGTATAAAACTGCTAAATCAAAAAAAAGAAATCTTGTTTCAAAGATAACGTTTTGTTCATCAGAATATTCTAAAGCCAAAAAAAATTTTGAAGAGCACAAGAAATTAGCTAAAGGTGTATTTTTTACTAGAGATTTAGTTTCAGAACCAGCAAATGTTTTGTATCCAGAGAAGTTTGTAGAATACTGTAATTTTTTTAAAAATACTGGACTAACGCTAAAAGTTTTCGATGAAAAAAAAATAAATAAACTTGGAATGGATGCATTAATGGGAGTAGCAAAAGGTTCTGTAAGACCTCCTAGAGTTCTTATTATGGAATGGAACGGCCTAAAAACCAAAGATATTAAGAATTCTAAACCTTTGGCATTTGTTGGGAAAGGTGTTACATTTGATACAGGCGGGATTTCACTCAAACCTTCTGGTGGTATGGAAGATATGAAATGGGATATGGGAGGATCTGCAGTTGTTGCAGGTCTAATGCTCTCGCTCGCACAAAGAAAGGCAAAAGTAAATGCCGTTGGCATAGTTGGCTTGGTCGAAAATATGCCTGATGGTAATGCACAAAGGCCAGGAGATGTTGTGAAGTCAATGTCAGGCCAAACAATTGAAGTGTTAAATACTGATGCTGAGGGCAGACTGGTACTTGCCGATATTCTTTGGTATGTTAATACAGAATATAAGCCAAAGTTAATTGTAGATTTAGCAACTTTAACTGGAGCAATCATTGTTGCTCTCGGGGATAGGTATGCTGGATTATTTTCAAATGATGATAACTTATCTAATCAGATTTTAGAATCTTCAAAAGTTTCAAAGGAACTAGTTTGGAGGCTACCTTTAGATAGTGAATTTGATAAGTTATTAAATTGTGAAATCGCAGATATGAGAAATATTACAAATAGTAGAGGAGCAGGTAGTATAACTGCAGCTCAATTTTTAAAAAGATTTATTGGCAAAACTCCATGGGCACACCTCGACATCGCTGGTGTTACCTGGTCAAAAAAAAATACATCACTTTCAAGAACTGGAGGTACAGGTTTTGGTGTAAGATTACTGAACGAGTTTGTCAGATGCAATCATGAAAAAACCTGAGATAAACCTTTATTTCATAAATTCAAATTTTGAAAAAATTGTTTACAGACTTTGTAAGAAACTTGTTAATAAAAACTTTAGGATTTTAATAAACTTAAAAAATGAAACGGAATTAAAGAGGATTGATAGTTTCTTTTGGACATATGAGAAAGTTTCTTTTTTGCAGCATCTAACATGTATGGATAAAAATGATTTTGATGTTAACCCTTTGCTACTTACATACGGTCATTTAACAGAACGATATATTTCGGAAAAATACGATATTGTAATAAGTTCTCCATCTGCATTGTTAAAAAAATTAAATTATTGTGGAAAGTTTTTTTTTTTTTCATATATTGATGAAAAGCTCGATTATATTAAACAAAAAAAAAAATTAGTTACTAGTGGATTTTCAGTAAAAATATTTCTAGAAACTACAAATTTTAATTGGAAAGAAATGTGAGAGAATATGACAGAATATACATTATCAATAATTAAACCAGATGCAGTTAAACGAAATCTTATTGGAAAGATTAATTCCATTCTTGAAACTAATAATTTTAAAATAGTAGCCCAGAAAATGTTATTACTCTCATCTGTAGATGCAGAAACTTTCTATGGAGTACATAAAGAAAAACCTTTTTTTATTGATTTGTGCAAATATATGACCTCTGGACCAATTGTTGTTCAAGTTTTAAAAAGTAACGATGCAGTCAAAAAATACCGAGAGATTATGGGAGCTACAAATCCTCAAAATGCTGATGAAAATACAATTAGAAAACTCTTTGGGAAATCCGTTGAAGAAAATTCCGTACATGGTTCTGATAGTAATGAGAACGCAGAAACTGAAATTAATTTCTTCTTTTCATCTAGGGAAATTTTAGACTAAGAAAATATACATACCAACTAGTAGCACAACTACAGCTATCGTTGTTATAATGGACCATTTTATAAATAAATTAAAAAACTTTTGGTGTTCCTTAGCTTCATCTTTACTCATACCAACTCCTTATTAATTAAATTCTTTAAAACTTTTATATATAACTTGTGTTCTTCAATCAATATTTTTTTGCTTAGCGATTGCTCGTTTTCATTTTTACATACTTTCACAATACTTTGATCAAGTATTTCACCATCATCAATTGCACTTGAAACATAATGTACTGTGCATCCAGCATACTTTACCCCTTTTTTAATAGCTTGCAATTGAGCATTAATACCTTTGAACGATGGTAATAATGATGGGTGAATATTTATTAATCTTTTTTCCCATTGACTTACAAATTTTTTACTGAGAATTTTCATGAATCCTGCTAAACAGACAAGTGATACTTTATTTATTTTTAAGATATTTGTTATTTCATTTTCAAATTTCAATTTTGAGTTAAAATTTTTTGTTTCAATAATTTTTGTTGGTATACCTATTTTTTGTGCCTTATAAATACCCTCAGATGGTTTGTTACTTATTACTATTTTAACTCTTGCATTTAAGGTTCCATTATCACATGCTTTTGCTATATTAAGCATATTTGAGCCTTTTCCAGAAATCAAGATACCAATATTCATGCCCACGGTCTAAAGTTTTTAAATTCAACTTTATTTTTTCTTTTTCCTTTTCGAACAATTCCTAATTCTATACATTTTGTGTTATGTAATTTGAAATATTTAGTAATTTTTTTGTAATTTTTCTTTTTAATAACAATTATAAAACCTATACCACAATTAAAAGTTTTAAGCATTTCATTACTACTTATCTTTCCAATTTCTGCTAACCAAACAAATTTTTCTGGCGAAAAAAAATTTTTAGCATCAATTTTTACATGGAAATCATCAGGTAATGCTCTTTCAATGTTTTCTGATAAACCTCCACCAGTAATATGAGCCATTGAATCAATTAATTTTTTCTTAATTAGTGGCAAAATCAGGCGAGTATAAATTTTTGTAGGTATTAATAAATCTTCAAATAATTTTTTTTGTTTTGATTTATAGGGAGTTTTAATATTTAAATTACCAACCTTTTTTTTTAGGACATTTCTAATAAGTGAAAATCCATTAGAATGAAATCCACTCGATTCTAAACCAAGTATCAATGAGTCGTCAGAGACATTAATCTTGGTAACCAAATTTTTTCTTTCAACAACACCAACTGCAAAACCAGCCATATCAAAATCATTTTTTTTATATACTCCTGGCATTTCTGCAGTTTCACCTCCGATTAAACTACACTGTGATTCTTTACATCCTTTATGTATGCTTTTAATTAGTTCCAAAAATTGATTATTTAATAATTTTGAAGTTGAAATATAATCTAAAAAAAATATTGGTTTTCCACCATTAACTAATAAATCATTGACACACATGGCAACTAGGTCAATTCCAATATTTTTATAAGAAGCATATTCGACCGCAAGTAAAAGCTTAGTTCCCACGCCATCTGTACTGCTTAGTAATATTGGATCTTTAAAATTTAGTTTTTTAATATCAAAAAGAGCAGAAAATCCTCCCGGATTTTTCAAAATTTCTTTGCCCTGACCTTCTTTCGTAATTTTGATAATTTGTTTGGAGAGTTTTGATGCCTTTTTAATATCTACCCCAGATGATTTGTATGAAATATTAATTTTTTTTCCTTATAACTATGTTTTTTTTGTTATCATATTATCGTAATTAACTAAGATCTAATAAAAAAAAAAAAATTGGCTTAAGATTTTATGCAATTTCTAAAATTAATTATATTACTAATGTTTCCAACTGTTTTGTTTTCTAATGATGATATATATTTTATCAAAAATATTAGAATAGTTATAGATAATGAAAATATTTCAACGGCCCGCGATACAGCAAAAAATGCTGCTTTTAATCAAGCCTTGGAAATGTTGTTAAAAAAAATTTTATCTGAAAAAAATTTAGGGAAAATAAATACACTGCAAAAGGGTAATTTGATCAAATTAGTAAAAGAATTTAAGATTAAAGAAGAAAATTACAGAGGATCTTTTTACAAAGCATTGGTAGATGTTCATTTTGAAAAAGAAAAAATAGATAACTATTTGAAAGAATTTAATTTAGAAATAAGTAGTACAGTTTCAGATAGTTTTTTAATACTTGCATTGCATAAGAAGTTAAATAATACATATCTATGGGAAAAAAATAATAAATGGTACGAAATTTTAAAAGATGAATATCAAGAAGATAATTTACTGAATTTATTTTTTCCTAACCTAAATTATCTAAATAATTTTCAAATTGCACCAGAAGATATAATATCGGAGAATCAAGAAAAATTATCAAATATTTTAAATACTTTTGAAAAAAGATCAGGTTTAATAATTTATTTAGACGAATCTTTTGATACTAAAAGTGAAAGTATTAGCTCAAGTGTTCTACTTAAAGAATTTACATCTAACTTCATTAACGAAATAAGTATAAGTGACTCAAAATTAATTAATAATATCTCTAAGAGTTCACAAATCGATCTTCTTGCAAAATTTGTTTTAGAGGAGCTTAATAATTGGTGGAAAAAAAGAACAGCCATATCGAAGTCTGATAATATTGAACTAAAGTCTTCATACCTAGTTTCAAGTTTTTCAGATTTAAAAGAATCATTAGAGATTGAAAAAATGATAAAGAATAGTGTATTTGTAGATAGCTTAATACCTATTAAAATTTCTACTAATGATATATATTATGAGCTGAAATCTATTGGTGAAATTGAAAAAATCAATCTATCTTTAAGACCATTTGGGTACAAATTGATTGAAGGCTTGGAAAAAAATACCATAGTTATATCAAAATTATTTTAGTTAAAATGAAACAAAAATCGATTACTTTTAAGTTTAATTTAGAAGGAGTAAAAGATTTTTTTTGTGTATCAGAGAAAAATATTTTTGCTTATAAGTTAGTAAGTTCTTGGCCAAAATGGGTAAACAAAAATATTTATATTTATGGACCTGTATCTAGTGGAAAAACATTAATAACAGACATTTGGCAAAGAAAAACAAATGCAATAAGAATTAGTAAAACTTTTTTAAGTAATCTAGGATTTAATAAGAATCAAAAATTAATGCTAAACAATAGATGCTGGATTATTGATGATTTAGATGAAATTTCGTTTAATGAAAAAAATACCGAAGAAAATATTTTAAATTTTATAAATATCCTTAATGAAAATAAGAATTTTCTTCTAATTACTGCTAAATCTCCACCTTTAGCACTTAATCTTAAAACAAAAGATTTACAATCAAGGTTATCAGCATTCGTAATTGCTCAATTAAAAGAGCCTGATGAGGGTTTACTAAAAAAAATTATTATTAAAAACTTTAATAGAAAACAAATAAAGGTTCCTGATAATTCCATTAAATATTTGTTAAATCATATTGAAAGAACTTATTCTTCCGCATGGAAGATTTGCAATAAGATTGATAAAAGATCCTTAGAGGAAAAAAAAAAAATTACGATTCCTTTTTTAAAGAAGATTCTATCAGAAATTAGTCTTTAAGAATTTGCTTTATTTTTTTGTCTAAAAAAATATTTCTCCAACCATTGAAAAAAGAGATATTTTTTTTTTTAACAATCTCAATGATTTCTTTTTTATTAGCTATTATATTAGTTTGAATTTTTAACGCACATGCTTTTTTTTCTAATATTATTCTTATTTTTTTGATTTTATTTTTTTGATCATGAGTTAATTCAAGGGTTTTTGATCCCGTTAAAATCTTGTTATTAAGGTTCAATTTCGTTATGTATTTTTTTAATTTTCTATTTTTAATTTTTGAAATTATTTTTTTTTTTTCAATAGACTCAACTGATGTTTTACATAATTTTACTATTTCTTTGTTACTAATAATTTTTTTTATTGATTTATTCTCTTTCTTTGCAAGCACTTCTCGAACTGCCGATAATTTTTTTAAATTTGTTAATTCATCAATATTTTTTGGTAGAAAATTAATTTTATTCCAGGCTGTTCTATGTTTTAAATATTCGGATTTATCAGTAAGTTTTTTATGAAGATCTACAATCCATGTTTCTCGTTTTAGTTTCTTAAGTTCAAATTTAATTTTTGTATAGAGCATAATTAGATATTTTACATCATTTTTAGCATACTCAATTTGTTTTGAGTTAAGAGGTCTATGCCTCCAGTCTATGAATTGATTTTCTTTGTTTAAATTAATGTTTAGGAAGTCTTTACAGACAGTTTTTAAGCTTGTGGAATTATCGTAACCTAATGGTAAAACTCCAAGTTGTATATCAAAAATATTTTTAGGAAAAATTTTAAATAGATTAAAAAAGACTTGTATATCTTGTTTAGCTGAATGAAAAATTTTTAAAATTTTATGATTAATCAACAATTTCTTTAAAAAATCTAAATCTAATTTGTACTTTATAACGTCTAAAATGACTACTTTATTTGAATTTGCAATTTGAACTAAACATAAAATAGGTTGGTATGTATTTGTCCAAAAAAATTCAGTGTCAATTGCAATATTTTTATCTTTTTGACATTCTTGATAAAATTGTTTTAATTGGACGTTATTAATTATAAACACAATATATTTTATCACATAAAATTAATAACCTAAAGATATGAATAGCTACAGAACCCATAATTGTGGAGAATTATCAAAAGAAAACATCGGTAAAAAAGTACTTATTTCTGGCTGGCTGAATAAGAAACGTGATCACGGGAAGTTACTTTTTTTAGATATTAGAGATAATTATGGGATTACTCAATGCGTAATTGATAATGATCATAAAGATTTCAGTGTAGCTGAAGCAATCAAGCTTGAAAGCGTAATTAAAATTTCCGGTGAAGTAATTAAAAGGTCTGATGATACTATTAATAAAAACATTAAAACAGGGATAATTGAAATTCAAATCGAAGATATCACAATACTGAATGAGTGCATTACTTTACCATTTCAAGTAGCTCAAGAGGATGACGCTCCTGAGGATATAAGATTAAATTTCAGATATTTAGATTTAAGAAAGGAAAGATTAAAAAAGAATATTTTTTTACGCTCAAAAGTAATTAACTTTATAAGAAAAAGAATGATTGAACAAGGTTTTTATGAAATTCAAACACCAATCCTTTCAGCATCATCTCCTGAAGGTGCAAGAGATTACTTAGTTCCGAGTAGAATCCACCATGGAAAATTTTATGCCTTACCACAAGCACCTCAGATTTTTAAGCAACTGTTGATGGTAGCAGGGTTTGATAAATATTTTCAAATTGCTCCTTGCTTTAGGGACGAAGACGCTAGAGCTGATAGATCACCCGGTGAATTTTATCAACTGGATTTTGAGATGTCTTTTGTAGAGCAAGACGATATCTTTAATGAGATAGAACCATTGATGTATGATTTATTTAAGACATATACGGATTTAGAAGTTTCGCCATATCCATTTAAAAGAATTACATATGCAGAGTCATTGGAGAAATATGGTACTGATAAACCCGATTTAAGAAATCCACTATTCATTAACGACATAACGAATTGTTTTGAGGATTCTGGTTTCAAAATTTTTGAAGAAAATATCAAAAGAGGTCACGTAATCAAGTCAATTAAATTACCAGAATCTTCTAATCAACCAAGAGCATGGTTTGATAAAATGAATGATTGGGCAAGAAAAAACAATCAAAAGGGTCTTGGTTATATAATTTTTGAAGATGGTGAATTTAAAGGTCCCATTGCTAAAAATATGAAAAAAGAAAATCTAGAAAAAATTATGGAAATAACTGGCATCAAAGACCGCGATTCTATTTTTTTTATATCAAATCATCCAAATGAAGCCAATATTTTTGCAAGTCAGGTAAGAGAAAAGCTTTGTGATGAAAAAAAGCTAAGAAATACAAATAAATTTGAATTTTGTTGGATAATAGATTATCCAATGTTTGAAATTAACAAGGAGTCGGGAAAAATTGATTTTAGTCACAATCCGTTTTCAATGCCTCAAGGTGGTTTAACCTCACTAAATAATGAAGATCCTCTTAAAATTCTTGCATGGCAGTTTGATATTGTGTGTAATGGAGTCGAACTTTCTTCTGGAGCCATTAGAAATCACAAAACAGATATAATGTCAAAAGCATTCGAAATTGCAGGTTATTCGAATAATGACTTGAAGAAAAGGTTTGGGGGATTATATAAAGCATTCCAATATGGAGCTCCTCCGCATGGTGGATGTGCACCTGGTATTGACAGAATTGTTATGTTACTAGCAAATGAAATTAACCTTAGAGAAGTTGTTCCTTTTCCTATGAATCAACAAGCAGAAGATTTAATGTTAGGTGCTCCAAATAGTATTGACGAAAAACACTTAAAGGAACTTCAACTCATAATAAGAGAAAAAAAAAATGAAAAAAATTAAAACTATTCTTTTTTTAATATGTTTAAGTTTTACTCAGAGTTTAAAGGCACTTGATAACCAATTGCTCTCTTATCAAAGTATCTATGAAATAAATCTAGATACAGAAAGAGAAGTAAAAAAAACATTTGGCCAACCATCTATCTCAAAAGCTAATGGAGAATTAATCATAGACTGGTTTTTCAATTGTGAGTCTTGGGTTTCAAATCAAAGAATGTTGGTAAGTTTTGTTAATTCTGCTGGAGTAGGCACTGTCAGTGACATAAGCTATTCATTAGAAGAAAGTACAAGTAACAATAAAATGAAGTTTCTTTTGCAGGTTAAAGAAAATAATATGATAAGACAAAAAGTAAGAGGTGATGTAGTAAAGGATGATGAACTAAAAATTGAAATATATAATCCTAAAAAGAAAGAAATAGCATTCTCAAAGGATGTAATGCTACCACATGAACACTTGAAGTTAATTATTAAATCTCTTGATCAAAAAGAAGGTTCTATATTTTCAAAAAAAGTATATGAGGGTAGTTTGCCAGAAAACTTTTTTAATATTTCTACATTTATTAATCAAAAACCTTTTAAATTCACAAGCATAGATTTACCAAAAGAGGTTAAAAATAAATTTTGGGATGTTAGGATGGCATATTATGAGGAAGATTCTCAAACCACTTCTTTAGAACTTACAGCCAAAATTAATCGACAAGGAATTGTGAGTTATTTTAGATATGATTATCCAGATTATTCTTTAGTAATGAAACTTAAGAAGTTGGCTGTGATTAAAAATAGTTGTAAAAAAGAATAGGCTATTTAATTTTCTGCTCTTTAAATAAAACATGCTTCCTTACTTTTGGATCGTATTTTTTTAATTCCAATTTATCAGTCATTTGTTTTGGATTTTTATTTTTAACATAAAAAAACCCAGTATCTGCAGTACTGACTAATTTAACTTGAATTGTATTACTTTTTGCCATTACTTTTTCTACAATAAAAGAAAAAAAAGTCAAGAAGAGGTGTCATTTACTGAAATTTGGAAACCTAGAAACGCCCCTTTTACACGAGGTAATAACCAAATACCTAATAGTGTTGTAATAATTGGCCAAAAAGTAATTTGAAACCAAAATGGGGGGGGTGTTTCTAATCCTTCCAATAAAACAATTATTGGTATTATAATATGACCTACAATAAATATAGTAAAATATGCTGGCCCATCTTCTGTTTTGTAATTTTTGAAGACACATTTGCAATTCTTATTCTTACATACCGAAGTTAATTTTAGGTAAGAACTAAAAATTTTTGATTTTCCACAGAATGGACAAGTTTTTAAGAACCCTCTTTTAATAAGCAATATCTTTTTTCCCATTCTAATTCATTTTCTTTTTTGTGTTTTTTTTGTTTTCTTTTTCTTTTATTATAGCTATAGCATCATCGAGAGAAATATTTTCTGGGTCTAGATCTTTGGGAAAAGCAACTCTTTTTTTTTTTCCATTTTTATTATTTATCTCGAAAAACCTTCCATATCTTCCTTTTTTTATAAAAATCTTTTCTTCTGTTTTTAAATTGACTCCAACCTCATAGACTTTATTTTTTCTTTCCCAATCTTTAATTAAGTCAATAGCTCTATTATTATTAATCTCTAAAACATTGTCATCCTTCAAAGATATAAAATTATTATTGTATTTAAGGTAAGGTCCGTATGGACCAATGGATGCTGTAATTATTTCACCATTTTCTGGATATTTTCCTACTGTTCGTGGTAGTTTCAAAAGTGATATAGAATATTCTAGATCAACATCATTTAATGAAGTTCCTTTAGGAATTGATGCTCGTTTTGGTTTTTCTTCATCAGTATCCAATTCAACATATGGACCATACTTACCTTTTTTTAGTCTGATAATTTTATTGGTTTCAGGATGATTACCAATAATTTTTTCTCCATCTAAAAAATCAGCATCTTCATCTTTATCACCTATAGAAGAAGTATAATTACAACCTGTTTTACCTTTTTCATATTTGTTACAACCTATAAATGGACCTGTGATTGAAAATTTTATAGTAAGTTCACCTTTTTTACATTTTGGGCATTCTCTATTTATAAAAAACTCAGAGCTATTTTCATTTACCTCGTTTATTACATCGGTCATACTTTTTTTTTCAACTGAGGAAACAGTATTATTAAGTCTTAAAAGAAAATCATTAAGTACACTTTTCCAATCTATACTGTTTGTAGAAATTTTATCTAATTGTTCCTGAAACTTTGCTGTGAATTCATAATCAACAAAATCAGTAAAAAAATTTTCAAGAAATTTAGATAAAATCCTTCCTTTAGAATTTGGTGTAAGAGTTTTATTTTTTACATCAACATAATTTTTCTCTTTAAGTTTGAGAATAATTGATGCATATGTTGAAGGTCTGCCGATTCCCAAATTTTCTAATTGTTTAATTAGACCTGCTTCAGAATATCTTTTTGGTGGCTTGGTAAAATTTTGTTCGGTTAAAATATCTGATACTGTTAAAAGTTCTTTTTCTAGGAATTTTGGAAGAATTTTTTCATCATTATTTTGTTCTACTGTCTTGTAAACTTTTCTGAATCCATCAAAAATCTTCACATTTCCAGAAATTCTTAATTCGGCGTCATTTGATTTAACAAAAACAGATGTTTCTTCAAAAACTTGTTGTTTCATTTGAGAAGCAATAGTCCTTTCCCAAATAAGTTTGTACAATTTATACTGATTTTCATTTAAAATATGTGATACATTTTCTGGTTTTTTTGATAAATCTGTTGGTCTTATTGGTTCATGGGCTTCTTGGGCATTTTTTGTTTTTGATTTATATAAATTAATGTTTTCAGACAAATAATTTTCTCCGTATTCAGTTTCTATTATTTTTCTACAATTTTTAATAATATTTATAGGTAAAGTTACGGAATCAGTTCGAATATATGTTATTAGTCCACCTTCAGAAGCAGTTCCGTCAAAAAGTTGTTGAGCAATACTATTTGTCATTGAAGGTGAGAAATTTAACTTGTTTGAAGCATCTTGTTGCAATGTTGATGTAGAAAAGGGTGCATATGGGTTTCGCTTTTTTAGTTTTTTTTCAATTTTGTCAACTATAAAATTTGAGTTTATAATTTTATTTTTTATACCTTCTGCCTGCTCTTTATTCTTAATTGAGAGTTTGTAAATTTTTTGATTGTCAATGGTATTTATTTTGAATTGAAAAATCTGATTATCATTATTTTTAAGATTTACAGTGATATCCCAAAATTCTTCAGGTTGAAATAATTCAATTTCTTTTTCTCTCTCTGCTAATATTCTTAAGGCTGGTGACTGCACTCTTCCTGCACTTTTACCAAAAATTGTTCTTCTTTGCGTAATTGGAGAAATTTTATATCCAAAAAACCTGTCTAAGAATCTTCTAGCCAAAGCAGCATTTACTAAATTATAATCTAATTCCCTCGGATTTTCTATCGATTTTAGAACTGTATCTTTATTTACTTGATTAAATTCAATTCTTTTAAAGTCTTTTTTACTTGCTATCTTTTTTTCCTTACAGAATTCATATATGTGCCAAGCTATAAGTTCACCTTCTCTATCAGGATCAGTAGCAAGATAAATTGTATCAGACTTTTTAATTAATTTTATAACTGGTTTAATTTTATCAGAATCAATAACCCAATTTTTAACCTCAAAATTTTTACTTTCTTCATCAATGCCCATACCACTTTTAGGAAGATCTCTAAAATGACCAATACTTGCTACAACCTCAAAATTATTACTCAAATAACTTTTAAGTGTTTTAGCTTTAGATGGGGATTCAACAATAACAAGATTCATTTTTTTAACTATTTATTTTTTTAATACAGAAAAAAAAAAAAAAAGCAAAAAGAAACTTATTTTTAGAAGAAAATTTTTTCTTCTTTCCCGTCTATTAGTCTAAAAATATTTTCTCGATGTTTTAAAAAAACAACAAAACTTAAAAAGAGAATTGAATATTTTTCATAAGGTTCAGAAAATACAATTGCCAAACAAACTATTAATATGCTTGAAACAATTGCAGCAAGTGAGGAATACCTAAATAAAATGAAAGTAATTAACCAGCATAATAAGAATGTCACCGCGTAGAAGGCTGAATATATTATTAAAATGCCTATTAATACAGCTATTCCTTTGCCACCTTTAAATTTAAGCCACACCGGAAAAACATGACCTAGAAAAATTGTTAATGCACACGGTATTAAAATTTGATTATTATAATTTTCAACAAGAAGGAGTGGAAGAAATGCCTTAAGAATATCAAAGATTAGTGTAATTATTCCCAATAGTTTGCCATGAATTCTTAAAACGTTTGTAGCTCCAATATTTTTTGAACCAGAAATTCTAGGATCAGTTTTACCAAAAAGCTTTGAAAAGACTAGACCGAATGGTACAGAACCAATTAAGTAACATAAAAATAATACTAGTAAATCTTCAATTTGAAAAAACAAGCCTACCTCTCACAAATGTCATGATATTTTTTCCTTCAACTAATATCCCATCAAATGGAGTATTTTTTGATTTGCTAAAAAATTTATTAGGATCAACTTTCCATGATTTATTTAGATCAAAAACTGTTAGGTCAGCATCTTGTTTTATTTTTATTGTACCACTTTTAAGTTTAAAAATTCTAGCAGGATTTAAAGTAAGAAGTTTCAACGCTTCAAATATGGTTAAGTGGTTGTTATGCACAAGGTTTAATGTTAATGCTAACAAGGTTTCCAAACCAACTGCTCCATATTCAGCCTGATCAAAAGGTAATCTTTTAGCATCTTGGTCCTGTGGCGTGTGATCAGAAGTTACTGCATCTATAGTGCCATCTTTAAGTCCATCAATAATTGCCAGTCTATCAGATTCATTTCGAAGTGGTGGAGATAACTTTGCAAAAGTTCTATAATTTTCAACTGACATTTCATTTAGAGAGAAATAAGGTGGAGCAGTATCACATGTAATATTTAGTCCCTCTTTTTTTGCATTTCTAATGATTCTTACAGCTGCTGCTGTTGAAACATGATTAACATGATACCTTGAATTGGTTTCTCTGACTAACCACAAATCTCTCTCTATAATAATCGGTTCAGCATAATATGGTATTCCTTTTAAACCTAATCTTGTAGAAACTTCACCTTCATTCATTACACCTTCAGATGTTAATGATTGGTCCTCGGGATGCTGAATTATTAGTCCATCAAATGATTTTACATACTTAAAAGCTCTTCTCATAACTCTTGTATTAGATATTGAATTATTTCCATCAGTAAATCCAAGAGCTCCAGATTCATGCATAAGTTGTAATTCAGAAATTTCTTTACCTTCAAGTTTTCTAGTAATACATCCAGTGCAATAGACTTTAGATAATGCTATTTCTCTGGCTTTTCTCTGTATTGAATTTATAAGCGCTGGTTGATCTATTACGGGATTGGTATTTGGCATACATATGAGTGAAGTTATTCCACCACATGCAGCAGATTTTGATATACTTTTAATTGTTTCTTGATGCTCCAATCCAGGCTCTCTAATTTGCACTCTCGAGTCAATAAGTCCAGGAGAAATGATAAAACCCTTACAATCAATTTTTTCATAATTATTTGAAATCTGACTATTTTTTATATGACTACCAAAATCTTCAATTAAACAATCTTTAATTAGTACAGTACCTTTTATAAATTCACTATTTTCAATATCAACAATTAATCCGTTAAGTAATGCATAGTTTTTGTTGCTTTTTTTATTTGTATTAAAAGGATTTTTTTTCATTTTTTGTTTTCTAATAATGCATAAAGACATGCCATTCTTACAGCCACGCCTAATTGTACTTGTTCAAATATTGCTGTTCTATCGAGATCATCAGCAAGTTCAGAATCAATTTCTACACCTCTATTCATTGGGCCTGGATGTAAAATTAATGCATCATTTTTTGCATAATTCAATTTTTCTCTATCAAGGCCAAAAAATCTAAAATACTCTCTTATTGATGGTACATAAGAGCCTGACATTCTTTCTAATTGTAATCTCAGCATAATAATAATATCGACATCTTTAATTCCTAGACGCATATCATTATAAACTCGAACCCCAAGATTCTCTATTCCATAGGGTATTAAAGTGTTTGGAGCAATCACTCTTACTTCAGCTCCGAGTGTATTTAGCAGATGTATATTAGACCTCGCTACCCTACTGTGCAATATATCCCCACAAATTGCTACTTTAAGACCACTAATCACTTTTTTTCGCCTTAAGATTGTTAAAGCATCAAGTAATGCTTGAGTTGGATGTTCATGAGGTCCGTCTCCAGCATTGATTACACTACAATTTACTTTTTCTGATAATAGTTGAACCGCGCCTGCATCAGGATGTCTTACAACAAGTATATCTGGCTGCATTGCATTAAGAGTCATTGCTGTATCAATTAGTGTTTCTCCTTTTTTGATTGAGCTTGAGCTAACTGAAATATTTAAAATGTCTGCGCTAAGTTTTTTTCCAGCTAACTCAAATGAAGTCCTTGTTCTGGTTGAGTTTTCGAAGAATAAATTAATACATGTTTTATTGCTGAGAAAAGAACTTTTTTCTCTTTTAGATAATTGTAGAGAAAACTTTTCAGACAAATTTAATAAATAGTTAATGTCTGGAGGTAAAAGACCTTCAATTCCTAAGATATGTTTATGAGGATATTTTTTTTTTTCAACCTCTTTCATTAATAAGAATTTATTATTTTTTTTTAATTTCTTCAATGAAGTTTTAAATTATATTTTTCTTTTTTAAGTCTACAATTCTTGACTTCTTTAACTTTAAAAATTTTTTTAGAACAGATACAGTATCTTCGCCAAGAGTAGGGGGTGACTTTTTGTAGATAATTGGTGATTTTTTTAATTTAATTGGACTACCAACGATTTTTATTTTTCTATTTTTGTGCTTAATATCTACAGTCATTTTCCTAAAAATAACCTGTGGATCCTCAAAAACCTGTTTGATGTTGTTAATAGGCCCACACGGCACATTCACATTTATGAGCCCTTTTACCCAATAGCTTATTTCCTTTTTTTTTATTGTCTTTTTGATAATTGCATTAAGTGACTCTCTATTTAAGACTCTTAGTGAATTAGTTTTATATTTTTCATTATTACTAATTTTTTCTAAACCTGCAAAATTACAAAAATTTTTAAATTGACTATTGTTTGCTATTGCCAATACCATAAGACCATCTTTAGCTTCAACTGTTTGATAAGGCACTATTGACGGATGGTCATTACCAATTCTCATTGGTATTTTTTTTGAAATTAAATAACTTTGGGCCACATAACTTAACCAAGAAACTTGTGCATCCATCAGCGAAATATCAATACTTTGGCCTTTAGATGTTTTTTCACGAAAACGTAATGCAGCTAAGATAGAAATACATGAATAAAGACCTGTTATAATGTCTGAAACCCCAACACCTATTTTGGTTGGGGGACCATTTTTTTCACCAGTGATGCTCATGATACCTCCCATTGCTTGAACTAAATAATCATATCCACCTCTCTTTGAATAGGGGCCACTCTGTCCAAAGCCTGTAATTGAACAATATATTAAATCAGGTTTTATTTTTTTTAAGCTTTTATAATCAAGGCCATACTGTTTTAGATTACCAGCTCTAAAATTTTCAACAACGACATCACATTTTTTTACAAGATTTCTTGCTAATTCTTGACCTTCTTTGGTCGTTAAATCAATAGTGACAGAATTTTTATTTCTGTTGACACTTAAAAAATAAGCACTTTCCTTTTGATCCTTAGAATTTTTATCAAGATACGGTGGGCCAAGGTTTCTTGAATCATCGCCGGTTACGGGTCTCTCTATTTTTATAACATTTGCTCCTAAATCCCCTAAAATTTGGGTACATGTTGGTCCAGCTAAAACCCTGGTTAAATCTAATACATTTATATCTTTTAATGGTTGATTAAAATTTTTATTCATTATTTCTTTTATTTGAAAAGTCTAAAAAATCTTGAAGTATTATACAAGCTGCATGATGATCTAAATCTTTTTTTTTATTATTTATTTTTGATAACGCCTCTAAGGAAGAATAACTTTCATCCCAAAAAACTATTTGTAATATCTTGTTAAGTTCTACAAATTTTTTATCGAGATATTTTGTTCTATCAATTACTGATTGACATTGTTTATTCAAAGAATTGTCATCATTCAGTGGAAGTCCAACAACAATAAGATTAATATCATAATTTTCAATTATATTAATTAGTTCTTCATAAATTTTTCTCTCAGAAACCCTTAAAACTTTGTGCGGTAATGAAAATTTATTTAAAGGATCTGATAAAGCAATTCCACATTTGTTTTTTCCAATGTCAATGCACATTATTTTTTTTTTTTCTAAATTATTTAAAAATTCATTTGTATTGCAGATTGGCATATCGGATGATATTTATAAATTATAATATCCATGAAATATTAAATATTTGTAAATGTCTATTGATAATTCAATTGTAAAAAAAATCTCTAAGTTGTCAAAGCTTAAGATAAAGTCTGATTCTGAGGATAAAATGGCAGAAGAATTAAATAATATATTAAATTGGGTTGAGAGTCTTCAGGAAGTAAACACAGAAAAAGTTGAACCTTTGTTATCAGTCCTCAATGAGAAAATGCCTTTAAGAGATGATAAAGTTGTAATGGATGATAATCAAGGCGATATTTTGAACAATGCACCTGAAAAAAAATCTGGTTTCTTTGTAGTTCCAAAAGTTGTCGAGTGAGATATGAATCAATTTGAGAAATTAACAATTAAAAGTACAATTCAACATCTTAAATGTAAAGATTTCTCGTGTAAGGAGTTAACAGAATATTTTATTAAAAAAATATCTGATAACAGAAAATTAAATTGCTTTATCACTGAGACTCCTGATCATGCGTTAGAAATGGCTTTAAATTCGGATAAAAAAATTGATAACAATGAAATAAGAGCTATGGAAGGTATTCCAATAGCAATGAAAGATTTATTTTGTACTAAAAATGTTAAAACAACAGCCGCATCAAAAATATTGGAAAATTTTATTCCCTTTTATGAATCAACAGTATCAAAAAAACTTTGGGATTCAGGTTCTGTTATGCTTGGCAAGTCAAATCTTGATGAATTTGCTATGGGTTCAGCAAACACCACAAGTTTTTTTGGGAATGTTATTAACCCAATTAAAGGAAAAAATAACAGTGACCTTGTTCCGGGAGGTTCATCTGGCGGATCTGCAGCCGCTGTAGCAGCTGGATTATGTTTAGGAGCCACAGGATCTGATACAGGAGGTTCTATCCGACAACCAGCATCATTTTGTGGTATAGTCGGAATGAAACCAACATATGGTAGATGTTCAAGATTTGGGATGGTGGCTTTTGCATCTTCTTTAGATCAAGCTGGTACTCTTACAAAAAATGTAGATGATTCAGCTATAATGCTTCAGACAATTTGTGGTTATGATAAAAAAGATTCAACTAGTTCAAAAATGGATGTGCCAAAATTTTCTGAATATGAAAAACTAAGTTTAAAAGGAAAAAAAATTGGGATTCCTAAGGAATATCTCGTTGATGGCTTAAATTCGGAAATAAAAAAATCATGGGAAAATTTTTCAGAAGAATTTAAAAAAATTGGTGTTGAAATTATCGATATTTCTTTACCTCATACCAAATATTCCTTACCAACTTATTACATTATTGCACCTGCAGAAGCTTCAGCTAATTTAGCAAGGTATGATGGAGTAAGATATGGTTACAGGCATCAAAATGTAGATAACTTAGACGATTTATATGAGATATCAAGATCAAAAGGATTTGGTGATGAGGTAAAAAGAAGGATAATGATTGGAACATATGTTTTATCTGCAGGATATTACGATGCTTATTATATTAAGGCTTTAAAAGTAAGAAGACTAATTCTAGACGATTTTATCAAAGCATTTAAGAAGTGTGATTTAATACTTACACCGACAACTCCAAATGTGTCTTTCTTAATTGGTGAAAAACAAGATGACCCATTAGAGATGTATTTAAATGATGTTTTAACTGTACCTGCAAGTTTGGCTGGTCTTCCAGCAATTTCTGTTCCAGCTGGAAAAAACAAAGATGGGCTTCCGTTTGGCCTACAAATAATAAGCAGTCATTTTAATGAAGCTTTAGTTTTTAAAGCTGCAAAATTTATTGAAGATACAAACAAATGAAAAATCTGATCAAGGGAAAATCAAATTTATGGGAGGTTGTTTTAGGACTCGAAGTTCATGCTCAAATTAGTTCAAAATCGAAATTATTTTCTTCTGCTTCAACGGAATATGGATCAGAACCAAATTCACAAGTTACTCTAGTTGATGCAGGTATGCCAGGAGCACTTCCGGTGATCAATGAATATTGTATTAGGCAAGCTGTAATTACAGGATTAGGTTTAAATGCAAAAATAAATAAAAAGTCAGTATTTGATAGAAAAAATTATTTTTATCCAGATCTCCCGCAAGGATACCAAATATCTCAATTTCAACACCCCATTGTTGGTGAAGGTTTTTTAACAATTAAAACCGAAGAAGGTGAAAAAAAGATTGGCATAACAAGACTTCATCTTGAGCAAGATGCAGGAAAGAGTATTCACGATCAAGACTTCGAAAATACATTTATTGATTTAAACCGATCGGGATGTGCTTTAATGGAAATCGTTTCAGAGCCAGATATGAGAAGCGGACTTGAAGCAGCAGAATATTTGAAAAAATTAAGAACGATTTTGCAATACGTTGGGAGTTGTGACGGAAATATGGAAAAAGGAAATTTAAGAGCAGATGTAAATGTATCTGTAAGAATTCCAGGTGAAAAATTAGGAACTAGATGTGAAATTAAAAATGTAAATTCGATAAAATTTATTCAACAAGCAATAACATTCGAAGCGGAAAGACAAATAAAATTATTAGAGAGTGGGGAACAAATTGTTCAAGAAACTAGATTATTTGATCCTAATAAATTGGAGACAAGAACCATGAGGAATAAAGAAGAATCTCATGATTACAGGTATTTTCCTGACCCAGATTTACCTCCTTTAATTTTAGAAGATTCGTTTATTGATGATTTAAAAAAAAATTTACCAGAATTACCTGACAAGAAAAAAGAAAGATTTATAAATTTATATAAATTAAAAGAATATGATGCTGAGGTTTTAGTCTCAGAAAAAGATGTATCAATTTTTTTTGAAGAATTAGTTAAAGGTCGTGAGCCAAAACTAGTTGTTAGTTGGTTGACAGGAGAATTGTTTGCATTTCTAAATAAAAAAAATGTAAGCCTTGCAGAATCAAAAGTGACAGTTAAAAAGATTGCTGATCTAATTGATTTAATTTCAGATGGAACATTATCAAATAGGCAAGCAAAAGAAGTTTTTGAAGTATATTTAGAAGGTTCTAAAACTGCAAAAGAACTTATTTCTGAAAAAGGAATGGCTCAGATATCTGATGAAAAAGAGTTGAGTAATTTAATAGTTTCTGTTCTAGATGAAAATGAAGATATGGTCAAAGACTACAAATCTGGTAAAGATAGGTTATTTGGATTTTTTGTAGGGCAAGTCATGAAATTATCTAGAGGTAAAGCTAATCCACAGATGGTAAATAAAATACTTATAGAAAAACTTAAACGATAAATATGGAGAGGTGGCCGAGTGGCTGAAGGCGACGGTTTGCTAAACCGTTATAGGTGGTAACATCTATCGTGGGTTCGAATCCCATCCTCTCCGCCATTTTGTTAGTAATCATAATTAATTTTATAAGTGATTTTTAATAAAAAAATATAAAGTTTGTCCAAGATACAAAATCAATCCAATTATTGAGGAATAAAATGAATAAATTGTTAATCTCATACCTAGTCTTCTAAATTTAAAGTTTTCATTTTTTTCTTTGTAATTTGTTATTCCCTTTTTGTGACAAACTCTCCCAAAAATCAAAAGCAAAATTGATAAGCAAGAAAAAAACAAAAGATTATGAAAGTATAAAACCAATGACAGCATTATACTTAATGGTACGTATTCAATGAAATTAGCATGTGCTCTCACAGCTCTCTCAAGTTTAGAGTTTTTACCATGACCAAGCGATATTTTATTAGCTCTTCTTAATTTTACTACATCCATGAATAATCTGAGGTAGAATAAAACTAAGAAAATTAGTGAACAAATAAAAATAAATTCAAAAAAAAGCCTTTCTAAAAACATTAAACTACATTACTTAATATCTATTATTATTCATTAAAAAATTTAAATTTATGCAAAAAGTCGCAATTAATTGGTTTAGAAAAGATTTACGTTTACATGATAACCCATCACTTGACTATTTATCTAAATTGTCAATACCAATAATCAATATTTTTATATGGGATGACGAAGAAAGTACAGAAAAACCTTTAGGGGGTGCTACTAAAGTCTGGTTATACCATTCTCTTCATGATCTAAACAAACAACTTGGAAATAAGCTTATGGTACTTTCAGGTAAAGCAGAAAACATTTATGTAGATCTACTTAAAAAATATCAGATTAAAGCTATATCCTGGAATAGATGCTATGAGCCATGGAGAATTAAAAGAGATAAATCGCTTAAAAAGTTTTTGGAAACACAAAATATTCAGGTTCGAAGTTTTAATGGTTCTCTTCTATGGGAACCTTGGAACATTTTAAAAAAGGATTCTACACCTTACAAAGTTTATTCACCATTCTTTAAAAGAGGGTGTCTTGATTCCGCTCCACCAAGACAACCAACCAAGAAACCTAAAACATTAAATCTACTTGATTTTGAAAACAAAAAATCAGCAATTGATGATTTAAAACTAGTTCCTTCTCAAAGTTGGGCGAAAATGATTCCAAGGAAATGGAATATATCGGGGTCTGGGGCAAATGAGAAAAAAAATATATTTTTCAACAGTAAAATATTCAAATATAAGAATGGAAGAAACTTTCCTTCAATGAATTCAGTATCTGGCCTATCTCCATATATTAATTGGGGCCAGATTTCTGTAAATGAATTATGGTATAAATGCCAAGATTTGCTAAAGACAAAGAAACAAAATGTAGACATTTTACATTTTTTAAGTGAATTAGGTTGGAGAGAATTTTCTTATAATCTCCTATATCATTTTCCACAAATAAATATAAATAATTTTCAAAAAAAATTTGATAATTTCCCTTGGATTAACAGCGAGAGTCTAATAAAAAAGTGGCAAAAAGGTGAAACTGGGTATCCAATAGTTGATGCGGGAATGAAAGAGTTAAGAACCACTGGTTACATGCACAACAGAGTAAGAATGATAGTAGGTTCTTTTTTAGTGAAAAACTTACTTGTTGACTGGAGGCGTGGAGAAGAGTGGTTTTGGGATAATCTTTTTGATGCAGACATGGCAAACAACAGTGCTGGATGGCAGTGGGTTGGTGGCTCTGGAGCAGATGCTGCACCATATTTTAGAATATTTAATCCAATTACTCAGGGACAGAAGTTTGACCCAGAAGGAGGGTATACCAGACATTTTTTACCAGTGTTAAGTAAACTTCCCTCAAAATTTCTTTTTAACCCATGGGATGCACCTACCGATATGAGGGAACAAGCATCTGTATTTTTAGGAAAAAACTATCCTTATCCTATTGTAGATGTTAAAGATTCAAGACAAAAAGCATTAGAAGCTTTTAAATCATTATAGACCAATTTATCAATGAACAAATTATTTATTATATTAGGAAACCAACTTTTTAACCCTAAATTCTTTGAAAAATATAAAGAGCATACACTTTTTCTAGCTGAGGATTATGGTTTATGCACATATGAAAAACATCACAAACACAAAATTCTTTTATTTCTATCAGCAATGAGATCATTTTCTGATGAGCTAGAGGCTAAAAATTTTAAAGTTGAATATATAAAAATTGAAGATCCAGAATTCGAAAAGAGTTATGAAGAGAAAATTATTAAAATTTTAGAAAAACTTAAAATCCAAGAAATTTCTATGTTTGAAATCGAAGATAAATCGTTCGAATCAAGATTAATAAATCTATTTAAAAAAATTAAAATTAAATTTAGATTTATTGAAACTCCTATGTTTATAAATTCAAGAAAAGAGTTTGGAAATTACTTGTCAGCTTCCAAAAAGCCTTTTATGGCAAATTTTTACAAAAAACAAAGACTAAAAAATAATATTTTAGTTGATCAGTCAGGAAACCCGACTGGTGGAAAATGGAGTTTTGATCTGGAAAATAGAAAAAAAATTCCAAAAGATATTAAATTACCCGATCAACTTATATTTAAAAATAGTAGTCATACTCATGACTTAAAAAAAATAATTAATATAAAATTTAAGAATCATCCTGGAAATTTAGATGACTTTTGGATAGGTACTACACGTAAAGATGCAGAAAAATGTCTAAAAAATTTCATAGAAAAAAAAATTAATTTTTTTGGTGATTATGAAGATGCAGTAGATCAGCGTGATAACATATTATTTCATTCTGCACTAAGCCCATTGATTAATCTTGGATTAATCACACCAACAGAAATTATACAAACTCTTATGAAATCAGTTGAGAATATTAAACTTAATTCACTAGAAGGTTATATAAGACAACTAATAGGGTGGAGAGAATTTATGAGAGGAGTTTATCAGAATTTTAGTGAATCCATGGAAGAAAGTAATTTTTTTGGTCACAAACGTAGAATGAAGGACTCATGGTATTCGGGAAAGACGGGACTAGAACCTCTTGATAAATCAATTAATAATGTATCAAAGTTTGGGTGGACTCATCATATTGAAAGATTAATGATCCTATCTAATATAATGAATTTATGTGAAATTTATCCAAAACAAGTATACAGATGGTTTATGGAAATGTTTATAGACTCATCAGAGTGGGTTATGGTACCCAATGTATATGGTATGGGTTTATTTAGTGATGGAGGTATCTTTGCAACTAAACCTTATATCTGCGGTTCATCATATTTTTTAAAAATGATGGATTTCAAAAAAGGTGATTGGTGCGATGTAATGGATGGATTGTATTGGAGATTTATAGAAAAAAATGAAAAATTTTTTCTAAAAAATCCAAGGTTGTCAATGATGGTAAGAGTACTAAAGAAAATTAATCCAGAGAGAAAACAAAGAATATTTGTTGAAGCAGAAAAATTTATTGAGGCAAATACTTATGAAAATTAAAGTTTTTTTCAATAATTCCTGTTACGTTTGCAGACAAGAAATCAATCATTATAAAAATATCTGTAAGGACACTTTCAACTGGATAGATATTAATAATAACCAAACGGCAAAAGAACTAACTTCTAAATCCTATAAAGAACTACTGAGAAGAATTCATGTAATTGAAAACAATAGAGTCATTTCTGGAGCAGAAGCATTTTTGATAATCTGGAAAAATATTCCTAGGCTTAATTTTCTGTATAAGATTTTTAAAATAAAACCTTTATTTTTAATTTTTTACGTAATTTATGAGATCGTAGCTTTAGTTTTATTTTTTAAAAATCGGCATCTACTAAATAGAAAATGAAAAAAGAATATTTACCATTTAAGTTTTGTTATTTTTGTAAAAAAAAATTTTACTGGAGAAAGAAATGGGAACGTGATTGGGAAAAGGTTAAGTATTGTTCAAAAAAATGTTCTAGTCATTAGTTTAAACTTTTGTATATCTGAGGTAGGGTTTAATTTTTTTAAATTCACCAAAAAGTTCTTTTGCTTCTTCGTCTGAAACGGCAGGAACAATAATAACCTCTTCATTTTTTTTCCAATTTGCAGGTGTTGCTACTTTCTTTTTGCTTGTTAGCTGTATAGAGTCGATTACTCTTATTATTTCATCAAAATTTCTTCCAGTAGTCATTGGATAAGTAAGCATCATTCTGATTTTTTTTTTCTGGATCAATTAAAAAAATTGATCTTACTGTGGCATTCGTCATTGCAGTTCTTTTACCATCATTTACTTCTTCTGAGGGAAGCATGTTATAAAGTTTTGCAATTTCTAAGTTTTCGTCTGAAATCATGGGGTAATTTACCTTAGCCCCCTGGGTTTCTTCAATATCCTTTTTCCAATTCTCATGATCATCTAATCCGTCAACACTTAGGCCAATAATTTTACAATTTCTGCTTTTAAATTCTCCTTCTATTTTTGCCATATAACCTAGCTCTGTTGTGCAAACAGGTGTGAAATCTTTGGGATGAGAGAATAAAATGCCCCAACTATCTGATAACCACTCATGAAATGAGATTTTCCCATGAGTTGTATGCGCCTCAAAATCGGGGGCTATATCATTAATTCTTAACATTAAAATACTCTTTAAAATAAATTAGGGTATTTTTTTAATAAAATCTATTATTTTAGTAATTTAATATAAAAAAGATACCAAAAGAAAGAAGAACAATTCCGAGAACTTTTTGAGAATTAATTGTTTCATTAAAAAAAAATCTTCCAAAATATAATGACCCAAATTGCCCCATTGTTCTTTTAACTGATTCCATAATTGAGACAAAAGACGTTAAAATTGCTAAAAACTGTAAGATAGTTGCGCCAACTCCAATTAACATGGTAATCAAAATTAATTTATATTCTTTTCTAAATACAAAGATTTCCTTTTTTATCTTTTTTTTATGCATAAAAATTAAAAAAATGAGCATTCCAAAAGCCTGTATAAGTCCATGAATATTAATTGATGCGGATTGTAAGCAAATTTTATCTAAGATTGGTGTGATGCTCCACATTACAGAAACAGATAACATATATTTTGCTGCAGTATTATTACCCAGAACAGTGATACTTCTGAATATTTCTGATATTTTAAATGATTTTGAATATAAAATCATAGTTCCAAAAATTATAAAGAAAACTCCTAAATATTGAAAAATTTTTAATTTTTCATCAATTAGAAAGTATGAAAAAATTGCACTAAATAATGGTGTAAAAGAAAGTAGGGGAATTGTCATGCTAAGTTCAGAAATTTTAAGAGAATTTAAAAAAAATAATGCTGAAATCACATTTATTAAAATTAATAAAATTCCGACAAAAAAATAATCTTTTAGTTGAAATGAAAAATCAAAGAAGAAAAGCCAGAATGAAAATATTAAAATCTGAAATAGACTAAAAATTATTAAGATAGATTCTGGAGAAATTTTTTTTAGGCTAAGTTTTCTTGCTAAATCAAAACACGACCAGCAAAATGCTGAAGCTACACAAATTATTAAACCCATGCAGTCTATATATACAATTAATTAAATAAAAATAGAATAAAATATTAAAGTTACATACCTGGTGATCTCATCAAACTTGCCCCAGCTTCATCTAACTCCTCAGCAAGTTGGATCATTTTTATATGCATTTCAAATTTTCTTTGTTGATCAAGTGTATTCACCATTTCTTCAACGGCATTTACATTACTCTTTTCTAAAAAACCTGTTAATAATTCAGATTGTTGATTTGGTGCTATTTCTCCTTCAATTGAATTACCATCAGCATCAATTTCTTCTATCCTTATGTGCCCATCTAAAGATTTTTTAAGTCTAACACCTTCGTCAGGTTTATAGGTTGCTATTAAGCCAATATTTTGTGGAGGAGCCTCTGGAGCATCTCCAAGGGCTTTTACCCTAATCTCACCTTGAGGTGAGAATGTAATACTTCTGTAAGCGGGAATAATTATTGGAGCTAAGCCATTATCAAGAATTTTATTGCCCGCACCATCAAGAAGTTCTCCGTTCTCGTTTGTTTGTAAATCTCCTCTTCGAGATAGAGCTATTCCCCCATTTTTTGGTTGAATAACAAAATATCCTTCATCCTTAAAAGCTAAATCAAGTGGATTTTGCGTGTTCTCCATTTGACCTTGCTCTAGAGAAAATCCACCAGTGTTTCTAGAAGAAACTATTCTTGGTTCAATACCTTCATTCCTGCTTAAAAAAACACTACTAAAATCAATAGCTACATCTTGTTTATAACCAGGTGTATTTATATTTGCTAAATTATGACTTGTTGCAGTCTGGTTTTCCATAATCATTTTTAGACTGTTTAGAGCAGTTTGAGCCATTCTATCCATAGTTTAATACCACCAATTACATTCTAATGTTTACAATTTGCTGTGTTGTTGCAGCCGTTGTTTCAATGGATTTAGCATTAGCCTGGAAGTTTCTTTGAGCTGTAATCAAGTTTACCAATTCTTCGGTAATATCAACATTAGATCTTTCCAGTGAACCTGAAAGTATTGTTCCAAAACCCTCAGATCCTGCTTCACCAACTGTTGCTGTACCAGAAACTGCTGTTTCAACGTAAGTCGCGTTACCAATTTGTTTTAGACCATTTTGGTTGTTAAAGTTTGCTAATACAATTTTACCTAATGGATTATTTTGTCCATTTGTATAGTTTGCTCTAACTGTTCCGGAAGCATCAATTTCTAGACCATCTAATCTACCAGATGTAAAACCGTCTTGTGTTACGTTAGTTACTGAGAACGGTTGAGCAAGCTGCGTAGATTGTGTATAATCAATATCTAGATCAATACTAAAACCAGCTTCCTGTTTCTCATAATGTACACCTTGTTTAGGACTTATGATTCTACCCGATTTATCAAAAGTTAATTCGCCTTCATCAATGTAAAGTGGAAAATAACCGCTTACTAAGTTAGTTGGAGGTGTTTCAACCTTGTTACCAGCAGCATCTACAAATAATGCGACACCTGCTTCAGTTGTGGCCTGTTGTAGATTATAAATTTGAGGAACCGACCCAACACCTAGATCTACGTCATTTAGACCAAATCTGGCTGCGCCTTTAACTTTTAATGTTGAATCTCTTCCAGTAACACCATTAGTAAATGTAAAATTATTTGTTGTGGAATTATAAGAAACAGTAATACCACCTGCTGTTGTACCAGTTGAGTCCTCAACTTGATTTATTCTCTCTTGTAATGCGTCAGCAAGAGTTGATCCAACATAAAAACCAGGAGGAATTTCTAAAATACCACTTACACCGTTTACTGAAACGTTAAAAATATTTTCATTATTATTAGCTGTAAGCTTAAAGACTTCTGTTAAGGCCTCAGTTGCTGCAGCCCCAGTTGCTACTGCAGGTTTAGCAGCAAGTCCTGCTGCATCCGTAGTGGTAGTAGTTTTATTAGCTCCTATTCCAAGTAAATGGTTATCTCCTGCAAAAAAATCTGTAGTATCAACAGGTGATCCATTAGTTGTTGATAAGGAATATCTGCCAACCACAATACTTGAAGCGGATTGCGCTGTTGTAACTCCAATTGCACCGTTTGCAGCGATAGCTTCTCCAGTAGTCCCACTCTTGAAATCAAATGCCTGAAGTTCACTATTATATTCTACCTTGATCCCAAATCTTTTATCGTTTAATTGAATTTCAGCTCCATCGGCAACAAATGTACCGCCTGAAAATTTTTCTCCACCTTTAATAAGTGTTTCAGTTGCACTTGCTAGTGCAGGAATTCCAAGATTATTGGTTGAACTCGCCGTCGCTGCACCTGAAAGTTTAAAACTATTAAAGTTACTATCAGTTCCAGTTCCTAGTACGTTTCTATCAACCTCAAATTGAAGTCTTTGATTTAATTCATCATATGTTACTTCAATTGGAGGATCCTTCTCATCGACCCAGTGAGTTGCAACGGTAAATGTTGCATCTTCATTAGATGATGTTCCAAGACCAAGTTTTGCGGCTGAGTCTACTGCGCTTCCTGCACTATCAGTCAAAGCAAACTCTTCACCGTCAATTGTAATGATATTGGTAGCACCATTAGTGACACTTGCATTTGTCATTTGTTTATTTGTGTAAGAATGTTTATTTTCAGAACCAATCTCTCTTATAACAACCTTGCTACTACTAAAATTATCTGTGGCTCCTTTAAATACATTAGACGACCCTTCAAAAAATGCCTCTAGATCGTCAGATTCGTCACTGTATGCATTTGCTGAATTATTGGTTGAACTCAAGTTAAAGTCTGCATCTGGAAAATTCATTCCTGAAGTACTACACTCAACATAATAATGACCACCAGTAGTTCCAGTTGAAATAATTGTAAATTCTCTACCGTTAACAAAATTACTATTTGTTGCATCAGCTGTTGCAAATTTACCAATCATTCTTATTTTTTCATTTACGGTTAACCCTGGATCACCTGAATTACCAAAATAAAATTTTACAGTATTTTCTGACTGATCGTATTCAATTAGGTTTGAGCTAGCATTTGCTGATAGTGCATTCTTATTATCATAAACATTAAGCTGCGGTGCACTCCCAAAATAAGAATGTGTCATAAATCTATTGTTATCAGTAACAGACGTTAAGTTATTAGCAGAGGATTTTCTACTAACAGAAAATGCCTGGTTAAATTCCAGAATACCTGTCATAGTTTGACCAACACCTCTAGCGAATAATTTGTTACTTACACCAAGTGCTGTTGCGTTATCAACAGTATCGTTAGTTGCATCAACTGCATAGTCATTAAGTGTTGCATTAAGCCTTGCCTGTGTATGAGCCAAAAATTGCTCTTTGGTAAAGTCTGGTGAAGCACCAGTCAAAGTTAAATTTTCAATTGAAGATACATAAGAGGATGAGAGTAAATCAACTGAAATTGGTGTTGTTAAACCGGTCGATGTACCATCAGCATTAAGCTTAAGTAGATCAATTGTAATTGTATCATCAACGTTTTGAACTACTTGAATCTTTTTATCATCTCCATAAGCAGTATTAATGGCTCTTTGAACTTCTGCTGCAAGTGCAGCAGCATTGTATGAGCCAGGTCTGATATCGATATTAATTGGCTGATCAGCATTATCCACATTAATTGTTAAAAAATTTTTTCCCCAATAAGTATTAGAAGTTGTATCTCCACTTTCTCTGGTTGAGTTAAATTGAACTGGATCTGTAACAATGTTTACTGTCTTATCTCCCTCTTCACCAAAATCAAAAGCACTTGTTTCACCAGTAACTTTGGCAGGAGTAGAATCAACAAGTGTTCTCAAACTATCAGCTTTATAAAGTGGTGAACCTTTTCCTTCGAGGAAGTAGTTATCATCAGGAACATTTGTGGTTTGTTGACCAAATCTATCAATAAAAATTGGTTGTTTCGTATCATCAACAGCTTTAACTAAATCCGGTTCAATTACTGTATTATTTATAACTAATCTGGTTTCAAATTTATTGGTAGGATCAGCTGCTGATGCTGCTTGAGTACGAATAAAATAAATTGTTGCAATTGTTGGGTTACCCAAATCATCAAAGATTGTGATTGACGTTGAATTATTGAATGATTCTGGATTAGTTGGACTAAAAGTGTACCCCGTTGAAAACTCAGCTTTTTCTGTAATCACTGGTGCTGTTGCAGGAACGTTAACACCTAACTCGATATTTGATGTAGCTTGAGGCGTTCCAGAAGTAATTGGTAGTTGAAGTGGATTTGCACTAACTAAGTCTTTAGCTGTGACTGATCCGTCGGCGTTAACAGGGTAGGCCAAAACAAACTGTCCAGATGAATCGACAACGTATCTGTCATTATTAACATTAAAAGATCCGTTTCTAGTGTACACGGTTTGTGTTGATGTTAAAGATGGCTGCAGAGCAAAAAATCCCTGTCCAGAAATTGCTAGATCAAGAGCGTTTAATGACGAACTAATATTTCCTTGAGTAAACTGTTGTTTTACACCTTTTAAAATTGTTCCTGAACCGATTGAAGATGATGCATTCTGAAGAGGTGAGGTTGCAAAAATATCACCAAATTCTGCCCTAGATCTTTTAAAACCAGTCGTGTTAACGTTAGCAATATTATTTGATGTAGCTGATATATCTGACTGTGATCCATTAAGTCCTGTTAAAGCTGTGTAGAATGACATTGTTTACTCCTATTTATTTTAATTATTAGTCTTTTGATTTAAGTTTAATTGCTTTGGAAGCTGATACTTCTCCAAAATCTTTTAATTCTAAAATTACGTCTTCATTTTCTTTCGGTGCTGATGCAGCTATTACTTTATTATAAACTGCTGTGGAAACACCATCTGAAGCATTTTTATTCCCTGCAAATGCTTGTATTGAAAGCTTTTCATTTAATTTTTTTATAGAATCTGGAATATCAGTCCAACTAAATCCAATGAGACCCTTATTTTGTGCCCCTAATTCTATTGTTTTTACCACCTCACCACTTGAGTTAGTGAAAGTTAACCCAACATCAGTTGAACTAGCAGGTAAATCGACCACACCATGAATTTCACCATTATCATCAGGACTAACTCTTTTGCCAGGAACTAAAACTGAATGACCTAAAAACTGCGCAGCAGTAGCTACTCTATTTGGTTCTAATTTTGAACCAATGTTAGATAAATTATTGTTTATTTCTGTTATACCTGTAACAGTAGAAAACTGCGCCATTTGTGCAATAAAGTCTCCATTGTCCATAGGAGAAAAAGGATCTTGATTTTGAAGTTGTGTGGTCATAAGCTTTAAAAAGTCTGCCTGACCAAGCGAATCTTTTTTTTTGTTCTTGACTTCTTCGTTTGAGTTTATTCCAAGTTTATTTAAAATTGAATTTAAAGATTGATCTGATGTTTTTGTTACGTCTGCCATATTTTACTCCAAATTATTTTCCTAAATTTGCTGTTTTTAACATTAGTCCCTTAATGGTTGTAATTACTTCAATATTATTTTGATATTGCCTTGATGCTTCAAGCATTTCTACATACTCTTCTTGGCTGTCAACAGGCGCTCTATAGATAAAGCCTTCCTCGTCTGCTAAAGGATGCCCAGGTTTATATTCTTTAATTGGTTCATCTTTCATTTGTTCAACAGTAACCGCATCAACGGTAGAAATACCTCTTTTTTTTATTATGTCGAAATATTTTGTTTCAAAAACAGGCTTTATTGGTTTGTATGCATCCTCTGGGGTACTAGCAATATTGTCAGCATTAGCTAGATTACTTGCTATTGCATTCATTCTTACTAGTTGAGCACCCATGGCTCTTTTTGCTATATGATAAATATTTTTAATTTCCATTATTCACCTCTAATTGCGCTCATTAATCCTGATAATTTCCCATTTATAAAATTAAGTGTCGTCTGATATCTAACTGAGTTTTCAGCAAATTCCATTTGTTCAACTGCAAGTTCAACTGTATTTCCATCCATAGATGGTTGAAGAGGTTTTCTATATTGGACTTTTCCAGGTAAATTTTTGGATGCTACTGCAAAGTGAGCATCATTACTTGTTTTTATAGGTCCAACACTGAGTGATCTTGCAAGTTCAACTTCAAAATCTACATCTCTTGCTTTGTAATTAGGTGTTGCTGCATTAGCAATATTAGAAGCAAGTATTTCATTTCTTCTATTTCTTATGCCAATAGCCTTGCTAAAAACTTCTAATTGTTGTTTAAATGTATTAATCATAAAAAAAACCTATTTTGGTTTGGAATTTGCAAATTAAATGCCAAATGAAAGGTTGAATAAAATGGTAGCAAAATTAGACGAATTAAATGATGAGCTTGATCCTGAAATAATAAAAATTAGGGATAAAATTATTTCTAAAATTGGTAATAAGCCACTTGATGAGGTTAATGAAATAATAAAAAAGCTCTTAAATGATCAAATGGATGAAAATACACGACTTGGAGTATTAGCTGCACGTTTAAAAATTATTAGACAAAAAATTGAAATGTTATACGAAAACAAACCTCGAATGCGTGCAACACCTAAAGTAAATCCGGAAAACATTGATAAAGTTGAAGAACCAGATAAAAATAAAGAATCAAAACAAAAAGAAGAATGGATAAGAGTTAAACTTCTTGAGGCGTGTGATATTGACGGAAAATCAATTGATAAAGATGTAATATTAGATGTTAAAAAATCGGATGGTGAAAAACTTATTAAAAGCAAGAAAGCTGAAGAAGTTAGAAATTCCGAAACTAATAATGAAGATGTAAAAAAAGATGAAAAAAAAGAACCGGAACAAAAACAAAAAGAAATAAAATCTAATAGTAAAAAAGAAGAGGAGAATGAAAAAAAGACAGATAAAGTTGAAAAATCAGAAGAAAAAGAAGTTGAAATAAAAGGAACTGAAGACACAAAAAAAGACGAATTAGAAAAAAAAGAGAATGAATCTATTTCAGCAAATCAGGATAATGTTGAAAAAGAAAACTCTTCTTTGCCAAATCAGAGCACTGAGGGTGCAGAAGTAAATAATGATGTTAAATCTGAACAAAGTAAGGATACCAAACAAAAAGATGAAACCAAAGCTGGAGTGATGGAGAGTCCTGAAGCTTTTCAAGATACAAAAGGAAAAAAAGATTTATTAAAACAACATGAAGAAAAAGCTACTCAGACTGACTCTGAAGAAAAATAAATTTTATTATTTTTTTTTTCTTATTCTTTTGATTGGTTGCAAAGATACATTCCAACGATTTAGTTATGACAAATTTGAATGTAAGAAAAATGACTATGGTATTGAGAAGATTTGGATTACAAAAAAACAAAACAATTCAAGGGGCCAGATTTTAATAAATAATAAAGAGTTTACTCTTGATTTAATTGACAGAACAGAAATAAACGAGACATTTAAAATCCAAGGTGAAAATCTTAAGCTTGAGATTGCAAGAGCTACTGATACTATAAAAGGCATTCATAAAAATAAGGTTTTCAGTATTAATTGTATAAAAAATTCATTCAAAATGTAAATTTAGCTTTGTCTACCATGATATTTGATAATTGGTTCGATTTCTTCTAATGGTAATCCAGTCTTAGCAGAGATTTCGTCTGCATTAAGACCTTCTTTTGCAAGATTAATAGCAGTTGTAATATTTTCATCACTTGAATGTGAATCCGCTAATCTCGATATCTCTTGTTCAGTTCTTTGAAAATTATACTTATAATCGTCAAGCACCTTTTTTTGTTCAACAAGTAATAGTTCGAAGCTTCTAAATTCTTCTACTAAGTCTTTGAGAGAAAGTTCATAAGCATCCATTTTCTTTAATAATTTCTTTTTGTATATAAGATCGTAATAGTAAGCAATAAGTAGCAACAAAATATTTATAAAAATAATTATTAAAGAGATCTTTAAGAAACCTTCAGCAGGATTAGTAAATAAGTTAGAAAAAAAATTCATAAAATTAGAATATTAACAATTCTTAATTCTTTAAAGACTTTTATTTTTTTGTTCAATAAATTTTTTAAATTCTTCTAATAAATTCGAACTTTTTTTAAATTTTTTTTCAATTTCTAAAATCAATTTTTCAATTATATTTATTTTCTTTTTTAGATCTAAATCATCTTTATTTAGCGCCGATAGATTGGTTTTTAAATTATTAGAAATGTTTAAAAGTTCTGATTCAATTGTATTGAGATCACCGTTACCAGAAACTACTTTTTTTAAAATAGTGATAAATTTATCTAAATTTTCATGCATACTTTAAAGTATAACACAAAATATTTAGTTTTTCATTTCCTTGTATGCAGTAAATAATGCGTCAGAAATTTTCTCTAAATCAACAGGATAAGAACCACTAGCGATTGCGTTTTTAATTCTACTTACATTAATTTTATCTACAGGAGGTTCTTTTGACATATCTTTAATAGTTTCTTTACTTACGAATTTAGAAATATTTTTTTCTGCATTAGAAGTTTTTGGGTCTGTTGACGTTTGTTGCAAAACAGTATTAGTTTTACTAACTTTTTTATTAGTTTGAGTGTCAACGGAGGTACTTTTAGCATTATTAAGTACTTTATTTTTTATTTGATCGATCATAATTATACCTATTATTCATATATTTAAACGACTGACAATTAAAATTGTTTAGGCCTAAATATTACTTTTTTATTATTATTTACAAAACCAGTTAAAATTTCTCCACTTGAAATATTTTTAACTTTGATTTTATCATTTAAATCCCCATTTTCTAGGGCTATTCCATCAACTTTAATTTTAATAAACTCCGAACTATTTTCAAATATAACCTTTGAATTTTTTTCAATCATCCAATTTTTTTCAAGATTTTTTAAATAAATTGGTTTATTTGCTAATATTTTGTTTTTAATTCTTTTACCTATAACGTCGTTTTTACTTAAAGCAATACCTCTATTTATCGAAGTATTTACTGAAATTTCTTTAATATCATCAGGGCTAACCACAGATCCTATATCCAAATCATTTTTTAATACAATAACTTCATTTTTATAACGATCATTTAATTTTTGAGATTTTTTAATTCTTTTTGGCTTTAAAATTTTATTACGTAGAATTATACTCCATTTATTTGGTTTCTCGCAAAAAACTTTAATTAATGAATAATTAAGTGATACAGTTGAAAAAACGAGCTTATTACACTTAGGATATTTTATTTCGGACAAAAGAGAAATATTTTCTTCAACACCATTATTATTAAGCCAATTTTTAGCTGAATCTTTGATAAACTCCCCGGAAATTTCTTTAGAAAAAAGAGGATGACAAATTAGAATTGAGATCAATACTAGGTGTAATTTAAATTTTGTTTTCATTATTTAATTTCCACCAAAAAAATAAATATGACCTGCTCGATCTGAAGAGAGGTTTTCATTACTAGGTTTGTTTTTTACTAGTTGCATAATCTCATTAATTGAAGGAATTTTAATATTTTTTCCGGCAAAGAGATAATGTGGATTTTTTTTCACAAAAGCTTTACTATTGATTTCTATAATTGAAACCTCAATGATTTTTTTATTTAAACCTGTGTTAGCATAATATTTATTGATTATACCACTTAAAGAATCTCCAGCCTCAACCTTATGCATCGTGTTATAACTTGAGTTTCTTAGAAATGGATTATCACGATCTAATTGTTTACTATCAGAATCGATCGATTTGTTATACTCTAATACTACAAAAGGTTCATTTGCTTTTATAATATTAAAGTTCAAAATTAGAAATGTGAAAATATAAATTAATTTTTTTTTCATAGTTTTACCTTAATTCATAAATCTTATTATTTTTCCTTCTAACTCACCACCTTTTATTTTTGGGTTAAGTGGTTCAAGTATAGAATAATCTCTATTTGCAGAAATTACAGTAAGCACAGACCAATCAGTAGTGGAATAATCCATATTTTTTGTTGTTGATACTAATCCTACTTTTCCATTGGAAAGTCCTTGATTTGTTCCAAGATCAACCAGAATTTGATTATTTCTTAATACAACTTCACTTTCTAAGGGCATACAACTTAATTTATCTAGTAATCTGTAATGAAATTTTGATAAACTTAATTTTGTGAGGTCAATTATTTTTTCTTTTGACGCTTTGTAGAAACCATCAATGTGTGGATATCCAGTTTCATTTCCCAAATCTAAGGAAAAATTATAACTAAATGAATCTACAAAATTATAATTAGGTCCTTTATACAGATTCAATTTTATATAAAACAAAATTTCATTACTAAATCTGTGTAAACGTGATTTTGCAAAATCTAATTTTATTTCTGATATAACACTGTATTCGCCATTTTTTATTCTAATACTATTTTCAGTCAATGACTCATAATCTAATTCATGACTAATTTTGTTCACTTTATTTGTGTCAACGTAAAAGGAATTTTTATTTATTAAATTAATTTTATTTAAACTTTGAAGGTTTAAAAAAATTGATTGTGAAATTACTGAGGGCAAACCATTAGTCCATGCTGGTAGTTTACTAGAAACAATAAATTTTGGTTTAAGATAAGATAAATTTATTTTTTTTTTTATATCACAATCAATATCATCAGGACCATGGAAAACCGCAGCTTGTATTTTAATAGTAAAATGTGTTTCATCATTTGATTCATCTAATACTTTAAAATCAACTATCTGAGAAGACGGTCTAACTAAAAGATTTTCTTTCAAGCTTGTTTTTTCATCAATACTTGAATATCCGTCAATTTTTGCTCCGCCTTGAAGACTTGCTAAATAGAGAGCTTCATCCAAGGCTCTTTTTTTGGCTAACTGTAAATCATTACTTTGTATAACAGCTCTACCTTGAGATATAACCATTTTTAGATTATGTTCTTTGGCTAGAAGAACAGCGGAAAATAAAAATAATAAATTTAATACAAGCGTAAACAATATTATTCTCATAATAAACTGATCTATGGTATTATAAAAAAGCTTCTTCAAAATTTTATCCTCAAATAATTATAAAGATTGTGCTTGCCTAAACAAATAAGCAACCATGTCTTGATCGATCTCTAAAACTGTTTCGTAAGTATCTGCTCCTGTAGGATTAATTCTTACTGTTCTAGCACCTCTTATTACTCCTGTAACAATACCTCTAAACGTGTCATTTTGGACCATTAAATCTATTACAGTTGTATTACTGTCAACTTTTAAGCCATGAATTTGTTCTGCTAATTCTCTAATTGCAGCCATTCGTGCAGCTCTGATTGCCATTAGCCTTTTTTGTTCAATACTCTGTCCAGGCTGACTTGAGACTACAGCATAACCAGTTGCAGTTAGTGTTGGAAAAGTGATTGTAGAGGCATCTAAAATCTCTTTTGTCTTATTTAACTGAACAGTCGGTGTGTTATATTCATTTGCTACTTCACCTTGAGTTATCATTTCATCTTGAAAAGATCTTTGAAGTCCAAGATTCTCTAATACTGCAGTAGAACACGATTGCAATACTAGTACAAAAAGTAATATAAAAAAATTCTTCATTATTAATCCTTATAAAATTTAAATTAAGTCATAAACAGTTTTATGCATTTAATATGCCAGTTTTTTCTTGTGAAAATACATTGTTAATTTTTGTGGCACACCTGTTGCATAATCAATGGAAAGAATGAATTTTAAAATGAATATTGTACCAAAAATAGGTGTTAGAGGACAAAAAATGACAAGCTACATTGTTTTTAGTCAATATTCTGACGAAAGGAAATGTCATGGATTTGGCAATTGACGACTTTAAAAAAGGAAATCTTGGTTTTTATGTAAAAACATTCAGTATTCCAATTGGAATAATGGTTTTGATAGCTATGATGGTTATTCCTCTAAACCCGATTTTATTGGATATTCTATTTACGTCAAATTTATTGGTTTCTTTGTTAGTACTAATGGTTGCTATTCAAACATTTCGTCCTCTTGACTTTTCTAGTTTTCCAACAGTTCTTCTTTTTGCTACAGTTTTAAGATTAGGTTTAAACATTGCTTCCACTAGGATAATTCTTAAGGATGGGCATACAGGAACAGACGCAGCAGGTAATATAATTGAAGCTTTTGGTGCATTTGTAATGTCGGGAAGTTATGTAGTAGGTCTTTTTGTGTTCACGATTTTAGTTATAATTAATTTGATTGTTATTACAAAAGGTGCAGGGAGAGTTTCAGAAGTTTCGGCAAGGTTTACCCTAGACGCAATGCCAGGGAAGCAAATGGCAATTGATGCTGATTTGAACGCTGGTGTTATCTCAAGCGATGAGGCAAAAGCAAAAAGAAAAGAAATAGCTAAAGAAGGTGAATTCCATGGTTCAATGGACGGTGCAGCAAAATTTGTTAAAGGTGATGCTGTTGCTGGAATTCTTATATTAGTTATTAACATTATAGGAGGGTTAGTTATTGGAACAACATTGCATGATTTAAAATTAGAGGAAGCTGCAGAAAAATATATTTTGCTTACAGTTGGTGATGGATTAGTGGCCCAAATTCCTTCACTTTTACTTGCTATGGCAACTGCAACAATTGTGACAAGAATTTCTTCTGATGATAAAGATTTAGCTGGTCAAATTTCATCGCAAATGGGGCTGACAAAGGCATGGATTCCAGTGACTGCAGTACTCCTTCTTTTTGGTTTAGTCCCTGGGATGCCAAATAAACTTTTTCTTTTAGCAGCGTTGCTGTCTGGTACAATCGCCTGGTATATCAATAAAAACCAAAAAGAGTTAGTCATAGAAAATGACATCAAAGAAAAAGAAGATAAAATAGAGTCACCAGAAAAAATTGATATAGATGATGTCTCTGATAATGCTGCAGTTTCACTTGATCTGGGATACGGGCTTATATCACTAGTTGACAGTGATGACAAAAAAACTTCAGGACCTTTAATTAGTAAAATTACTGGTATAAGAAAGCAAGTATCCAAAGACCTTGGTTTTATAATTCCTCCTGTAAGAGTTAAAGATGATTTAGCGTTAGAATCAAATACTTATGAAATTAAAATTGGTCATACTGTTGTAGCTCAAGATAAAATTTTTCCTGACAGAAAATTAGCCATGCCTAATGAAGATACTAAGATTAAAATTCAAGGTATCGAAGTCAATGATCCTTCATTTGGTATGAAAGCTTATTGGATTGAAAAACATATGGTTTCTAAAGCAGAATCAAATAATTATATGGTAATTGAACCTGAAGCAGTAATTGGAACACACTTGAATCAAATCCTTATTAGGTTTGCCGGTGAATTGATAGGTCAGGATGATGTTCAGCTGTTATTGGATAATTTATCAAAAGCCAATCCACAATTAGTTCAATCAGTAGTACCAAAATTAGTACCGTTACATCATCTGACTATAATTCTCAGAAATTTGCTTGTTGAGAGGGTTCCAATTAATGACCTTAAAAAAATTCTTGAAGCATTATCAAATTTGGCTGAAAAGAAACTTAACCCTGAAGAACTCTCTGAAGCAGTCAGACCAGCTATATCTTCGTTACTAATACAAAGAATTTCATCTGTTAATGAACCATTAAATGTAAGCACATTTAATCCAGAGCTTGAACAGATGCTCATATCAATGTCTCAAAAAAGTAGTTCAGAAGGGTTGTTAATTGATCCAAATTTAGCAAAACAATTAATTCAATCTGTAGTAGATATTAACGAAAAAATGTCTGCAGAAAATAAAACCTCTGTAGTTGTAACCTCACCACTTATAAGAAAGGACATTTCAATTTTATTGAGGCAACATATTGAAGATATAGTTGTTCTTGCATTTACAGAATTGCCAGAAAATAAAAAGGTAAAAGTTATAGCCACAATTGGAGAAAAAATTACTAATCAAAACAAGGAGAATAATAATGACAACACAAATGTTTAAAGCAAAAACTATGAAATCTGCCATGACTTTGGTCAATGAAGAGTTTGGTGATAATGCTGTAATTTTATCAACAAAGAATTCTGATGGACTAGTTGAAATTGAAGCATCTGATAATGATGAAGTAATAAAAGCATTTCCAAAAAAAAAAAATTAGAAATCAAGATTTTTCTAATATTTTTATGAAAAAAATGGATAATGAAAAGTTTCAAGTAAATAAATTAGATTCCTCAAAAGGTTATTCTTCTATTAGCAGAAATGATACAAAATCTTATTCTGAAGAAAATATGAAAATGGATATAAATAATTTGCAACGAGGTTTAAAGGAAATACAAAATGAGATTAGAGGAATGGTGCTAACCGACGAGTCAAGTCTTTGTGATAGTCTTTCCTATGAAACACCAATTCGTCTGAGACAGGATAATTTTTCAAGCGAAATTATAAATAAATTGAATTATTCATACAGAGGGAAAAATCTGGACGAAGGTAAAATTTCTTTTTATAGAGAACTCGCAAAAAGATTAAGTTCTTCTGATTTTTCACGAATTTTAAAAACAAATAATATTTTTATTTTTGGTCAATCAGGTAGCGGAAAATCAACACTTGCAGCTAAGATTGGGGCATTTGTATCTGATAAAAGAAATAACATCAAAATCAATTTTGTTGACGTTTCTAATAACTCTACTAACCATTCAGAGTCTCTAAGGTCCTACAGTAGAGTACTTGGGTTTCCAATGAGTGAATTAAAAAACTTTAACTTTCTTGCAAATAAAAATAATCTATCAGATAATGTAAATATTTTTGATTTTTGTGGTGATATAAACTTTAGCATACAAAAAATTAATGAGATTAAGAAAAATTTTAAGGAATTTAATTTTTGTTCGATACTTGCTATTCAAAGTGGAACTAGTGGAAAGATGATAAATAATATTGTTTCAAAATTTTCTAGCCTAAAACCAATGGTAGCTATTACTAAACTTGACGAGTGTTGGGTTGGTTCAGAAGAATTTTCAGCATTGGCAATGAATAATGCTAGAATTGGACTGGTTACAGGGACTAAAGTTTTAATTGATTCAATAATTCCAGCAAATGAAAATTCGTTAACAAAATATATGAAAGAAAATTTTTAAAGTGTCAGACTCAATTGCAATAACTAGTGGTAAAGGAGGTGTAGGTAAAACAACTATTGCTGTTAATCTTTCAATAGCCTACAAAAAGTTGTTAAATGATGTTCTTCTACTGGATACAGATTTAGGCATGGCAAATTCTCATGTGCTTTTAGGTATTAACCCGGATTTGACATTACTTGATGTAATGAACGGTAAAAAAAATATAGGAGATGTGGTTTTTAAAACAAATACTGGCGTTGAATTGGTATCAGGTGGGGCTGCAACATCCGAACTATTAAATTTAACAAATAACCAGAGATACACAGTTCTAAACTCTATTGAAGAATATTTATCGGATAAAAACAACGCTAAATTGATTGTTGATATCGCAGCAGGAGCCGAAGATAATTCAATAGTTTTTGCAAATGCTTGTAATAGAGTTGTTGTCGTCATAATTGGTGAACCAACAAGTTTCATAGATTCCTATGCTCTAATTAAAGCAATTAATGCAACTTCATCGTTTAAAAATTTCTCAATTGTTGTGAATCAAACAGAAAACTATCAACAATCGATAGAATTATTTAAAAAATTTGAAAAAATTGCAATGAGATTTTTAGATGTAAAATTACATTATGTTGGTTTTATTGAATATTCTAAATACATCAAAGATTCAATAATAAATAGAAAACCAATTATCTTATCTGACCCAAAATCAGATATTTCTCTGAGATTTACAAAAATTGCTACAGAAATTTTGAAAACACCAAAAAATGTTTGGGGCGGTTTAAGCTTTTTTAATGAAATAAAAAAAAGAGCCTAAAGATGGTTTCAAACTATAACACTGAGTTGGAAAAGGATATAAAACAATTAATTGAGGATCACATATCATTAGTAAAAAAAATTTCATGGCAAATTTTTGGAAAAGTAAGTAATGTGGTTGAAATTGAAGATATAATTCAACAAGGTATGGAAGGCCTGATACATGCAGCGCAGAAATATTCACCACATGATGGAGTAAAATTTAGTCAGTATGCTTATCTTAGGATAAGAGGTTCAATAATTGATTTTTTAAGAAAAAATTCAAATTTATGTCGAACGACAATACTCAAGAAAAAAGAGTTTGATAAAAAATATCTAGAATTACAATCCAAATATGGAAGAGAACCAACTAAAGCAGAAATTATTACTAGTCTTAATATTACCGATGATGAATATAATTATTGGACAACCGCATTTGAGGCAAATAAAATTCAAAGTCTCGATTCAGTGTATGACGATTTTTCAATTTTATTTGCATCTCCTGAAAATAGTCCAGAACAATCATTAGATGATAAACAGGTGAAGCAATCTCTCAAAAAAGCACTTAAACAACTTAATCAAAGAGAAGCACTTGTAGTTCAGTTATATTATGTTGAAGAAATGAACGTTTATGAAATTGCGGAAGTTCTTGAAATAAGTACAGGGAGAATTTCACAAATAAAAAAAACTATAGTAAAAAAATTAAGAAACTCTTTGCATGAAGAAATCAACCAATAATTGGGAAGTTTTAGAAAATATAGTCCTTAATGTCAATTCGATTAGTTTGGATTATACAAAAAACGAAGAAGTATTAAATTTTAATTGTTCATTTGATAATATTGCAAAGGGAAGGTGTAAATTATTAATTGAGTATAAAAAAAAGAAAAATGAAATTTTTATTTTTTCTGACAAGGCAATAATGGAAGCAAATTTATCTGTATCTAAAGAAATATTTTCTAAATTAATTTATTATTTCAACTCTAGTTTAAATAGAAAGAAGCAAATAAAATTAATTTTATCTGAGGGTTTATTAATTAATAAGGATGGTTATTTATACATCAAAGAAAATCAAAAAGTTTTAATTTTAGACTATAAATTCAGCTTTCCTCTTGGTTAACCTAACAGCCTTTTTATCGTATCGACATCTGTTTGTAGAATTTTAGAGCAACCATTAAAAGCATGTTGTGTTCTTAGCATTGTTACTAATTCCTCCGTAACATCAGTATTTGATTTTTCAAGAGCACCTGGTAAGATTTTTCCAAAACTACCTGATTTTGCAATTTCAAAAGTAGGTAAGCCACTCTCAGGAGTTTCTTCAAAACGCGCATTCCCAATATTTTTTAAACCATGTTCATTGACAAAATCAGCTAGAATTAATTGTCCTACTTCTTGCGTTCTGTCTAGTCCATAAGTAACTTCAATTTTTCCGTCATCTTTTACACTGATTTCTGATATGACTAATGTATCACCTAATTCATTTTGTAATTCGACAGGTATATTTATTGGAACATTTCCAACGCCCAAAACTGGCAAACCATCGGTATTTACAATATTTCCTAGCCTATCAAGTTGAAATGAACCATCTCTAGTGTATTTAAATCTCTGATTTTCATTAAGCTCGGTTCCAATTGGATCACCAAGCACAAAGAATCCTTCACCCATTATTGCAAGATCCAAGCTTCCATTTGTTTGCTGCATAGATCCTTGTGTAAATGATTGTCTAGGTTTAATGTTTTTGACACCCATACCTCTAGCAATAGTTGTACTATTATTATGTTGAGAAAAATACATATCTTCAAATTGCGCTTCACTTCTTTTAAAACCATTTGTTGAAGCATTAGCAAGATTGTTAGATATGACACTCATATCGTGAGTTGTTGCATTTAGACCGGTTTTAATTATTGAAAACATGATATTGAACAGCAATTAATATGCCAAAATAAAGTGTGAACAAATTGTAATAAAAAAATCTTATTTTTTAAGTTGTGTTTATATATTAATAGCATAAATTAACAATGGGGCGGATAGCTCAGCTGGGAGAGCAATTGCTCGACACGCAATAGGTCGCAGGTTCGATCCCTGTTCCGCCCACCAAAAAAAAATTTATTTTTTAATTTAAACTGTTATAAATTTAGAATGAAAAGAAGAAAATTTTTTAAAAATTTAAAAAATATAAGCCTAGGCACTTTAGCAGTTTCAACTTTTGCTTTTCCCAATATTTTAAGCTCAAAAAAAAAACAATCATGGGTTGCAGTTTCAGCTTTTGATAAAGCAGGGATTTTAGGAAGAGCTTTTAATACGCTTTGTTCCGAGATTACAAGAATTTCTGATGGGCGCCTAAATATCAGATTGTTTCATGCAAATGAATTAGTCGGAGCTTTTGAATCTTTTGATGTTGTGCAAAGTGGAACATGTCAAATGGGTTTTGGATCCCCATATTATTGGGCAGGAAAGTCACCTGCAATTTCATTTTTATCCGGTATTCCCTTTGGGCTAAATCATCAGGAAATGAGTGCATGGTTTTATAACTCTAAAGGACAAGAATTGGCTGATGAAGTTTATAGAAGATTTAATTTAAAGTTTTTTCCTGCAGGTAATACTGGAAATCAGATGGGAGGATGGTTTAATAAAAAAATCAAAACAGTTAATGATTTTAAAGGACTAAAATTTAGGATGCCTGGACTTGGGGGTGAGGTTTTGAAAAGTTATGGTACGAATGTTGTATTGCTTCCAGGTCCAGATGTAGTTCCTTCTATAACATCCGGAACAATTGATGGCACAGAATGGATTGGACCAGCAGCTGACCTTGGAAAAGGCCTTCACAAAGTTTGTAAATATTACTATTATCCTGGGTGGCATGAACCTGGAACGTGCTTAGAAGCATTTATTAATCTTGATGCATGGAATAGTTTAGATAAAGATTTAAAAAGGTTAGTTGAAATGGCGTGTAAAAAGTCAAACGCAATGATTGCATCTGAGTTTTTTGCACGAAATGGTTACGCAATGAAAAAACTTAGAGATGAGTTTAATGTAAATTTTGTTAGGTATGAAAATCAAACATTAAGACTTTTAAAAAGAAAATCTGATGAGGTAGTGAATGAAATTGCGAGTAAGGATGTTTTAGCAAAAAAGATATTTAATAATATTATTGAATTTAGAAAAATAGCAATGTTTTGGTCACATCACTCTGAAAAAGATTTTCTTGAAGCTAGACAATATTAAATTTTAAGAAATTATATTAGGCAAGAAAGTCACAATTTCTGGAAACTTAAAAATTAAAAATAATAACATTATCTGCATTACAATAAATGGAACTACACCTTTATATATGTGGATTGTTTTAATCTCCTTAGGTGCAACACCTCGAAAATAAAATAATGCAAAGCCAAATGGAGGGGTCAAAAAACTTGTTTGAAGATTGATAGCAATTAAAATACCCAACCATACAGGATCAAATCCCATTGAAATAAGCGATGGTCCAACTATTGGAATAATTACAAAAATAATTTGAAGGAAATCTAAAAAAAAGCCAAGAAAAAAAATTGTAAGCATAACTATAAAAAGTGAATATTGAGGTCCACCAGATATGTTTGTCAGAAAGTCTTCAACCATTCTATCCCCTCCATAACCTCTTAAAACAAGAGAAAAAACAGAGGCACCAATCAAGATAAAGAAAACCATTGAAGTTATTTTCAGACTTTCAATTGACACTTTTTTTAATATGTCTAAAGCTAATTTTTTTGAAAAGTAAGATATAGCAGTTGCTCCTATAGCACCTAGTGCAGCTGATTCAGTTGGAGTTGCTATTCCCGTAAGTATCGAACCTAAAACTATAATGATTAGCAATAATGGACTTGATATACTTTTTAAAACTTTAACAAAATTTAAATTTTTATTTTTGTTATTTTGAAAAGGTTTAAGAGAATTAGGTTTTATTGAAGAATATATAAAAATCCAAAAAGCATAAAAAATTACTAAAGTTAGTCCAGGGAAAATAGCTCCAGCAAATAAATCAATACTACTTACAGGGTTAGGGGCAAGTTCACCTGTTATTACTGATGCTGATTCGTTGGCTCCTTGTAAAATATCAGCTAATAATACAAGAACAACTGATGGTGGAATAATTTGGCCAAGTGTGCCACTTGCACAAATTATTCCGGATGAAATACTTTTGTCGTATTTCCATTTCAACATTAAAGGGAGAGATAGTATACCCATTGTAACAACTGTTGCACCAACAATTCCAGTTGATGCTGCCATTAGCATTCCAACAAAAAGAACGGAATAAGCTAAGCCACCTTTTTTTTTACCCCAAAGTGTACCTAGATTGGTAAGAAGCTGGGTGGCTATTCCAGATTTATCCAACATATTACCCATAAAAATAAACAATGGAACAGCGATAAGTGTTTCGTTAGTTAATATAGAAAAAATTCTATTTGGAATCACACCTAATAATACAATTGGAAAAATATCTAAAATATTACCTATAATTGCAAATAAGATTGCAGTACCTGCAAGTGTAAGTGCAACTGGATAACCTAAAATTAAAAGTATAGCAGTGATTATAAATAATAAAATTGCCAAAATTTCATGTGTAATTATTTCCATAATTTATTCTTTTTTTGTAAATATTAATCTTAAGAACTCAAGGAATAACGTAATACCCAAAAAACATATAAAAAATTTTAAAATATAAATCGCTGGTAAACCTCCAGTTTCTTTTGATGATTCACTTAGTTGATAAGATCTGTAGAAATATTGGAACCCTTTAAAAAAAACAAAATATGAAAATGGTAATCCAAATAATATTGCACCAGCCCTATTAATTTTTTTTTTTTTTTTTTTT